>QWCH01000766.1_pt1 | contig 199652 bp, 185 predicted proteins | sample 1972671 | NCBI WGS metagenome assembly QWCH01 (sample SAMN09866713, study PRJNA288562) | Human gut metagenome isolate term3_stool, whole genome shotgun sequencing... | isolation source: gut | host: Homo sapiens | place: USA: California | reverse complement strand
AGAAACGTAAGAGTTTTCCCCCACAAGCAACATATAAAATCTAGTCGTGACTATCCTCCGAAACAGTCCGGTGGACTGTTTCGGAAGCACACTACACAGATAAAGAATAGTTTTCTCTCACAAGCAGCGTTCCGCCTCTAAACAACAATTCGGTCAACCTTTGAATACCACCAAATTGCGCAAAATCATCAGAACTCCGGCTTGTCTTCCTGATTATTGATCTTCTTGCTCTTAATAACTGAAAGCGTAAGAACAAACATCATAACGGCAATTACCACTGAAAGCACTATTCCCACGATTATGCTCGCAGCGTTATCAGCAAGAACAAAGTCATCGCGGAACATCTCGCCTATAACAAGCGACCGCAGGGTCAGCGGGTGGAACTTCGTAAGGTCAAGCGACATCAGTATCATCTGCACTATAGACACGCCGACGTACATAAACACCGTAACAACGCCGGGTCTGCTGGTGAAAAGCCCTATCGACATGTATACTGCCGTAAAGAACGCCATGTACACCGCACACAGGAACGCCGCCAGCAGCACCATTCCGCCGCTGACTTTTCCGTCCGTGAACAGCAGGTTGCAAAGACCTCCGGAAATCAGCGCCGCCAGGAATCCGGTCACGAAAACCGTTCCCGGGTACATTACGTACTTCGGGATAAGGTAACTGAACGTGTCCAGTCCCGAACAGGACGGGATTATCGTGGCGCGCTTTTTCTGCTCGCCGCCGCAGGGGGACATCAGTATCAGCATGATTATCAGCAGTGAGGTCGCGCACAGGTCTGCCATCGTGCCGGCAAAAACGGAGCCAGCATTTCCGAACAGCATTCCGAGACTGTTTTCGATATCCACCGCGCCGCCTATCGAACCGTACATATCAGTATCGGTCAGACTGCCGAGCAGCGCGTTCATCGCCCAGTACATCAGCGGATCCGCCAGTGAGAAGGAAACCGTTGCGATCAGTATTCCCCACAGCCTGAACGTCCTGGAAAACTGGAACCATTCCTTTTTGAAGCCAGCCTTAATCTGCATTTGCGCCCACCACCATTCTGAAAACTTCTTCAAGACTCGCAGTGCCGATGCTGAAGGTGTCCACCGCCGCGCCGTTCTCCGCGAGAAGCTGTATAAGCCGCCGCGAGGTCTCCTCCGCGTTATCCGTGCCGAATCTGAACTGACCGTTCAGGTCGTTGAACTCCGCACGGGCGTAGTCCACCGTCAGCAGCTTTATTTTTAGGTCGTCCGTAAGCCCGCGCACCGAAAGATGTATCACGTCGCCGCCGTGCTTGCGCAGGATATCCGTCAGGTACCCTTCCTCGGCGAGCCTGCCGTTTGTCATTATTCCGATCCTGTTCGCGACGCGCTCAACATCGGACAGAATATGCGTTGAAAGCACAATGGTGCTTCCCATGCTCTTGAGGCGCTCAATTATCGAGATGACCTCGGCTCTGCCCTCGGGGTCCAACGCAGACGTCGGCTCGTCGAATATCAGCAGCTCCGGGTCGCCGATTATTGCCGCGCCCATTCCCAGACGCTGGGTCATTCCGCGGGAATATCCCTTCGCGCGGCGGTCTGCCGCCTTCGTCAGCCCCACGATATCAAGCACTTCGTTTACGCGGCGCTTCACATCGCCCTGATAATTCGTGCATGCGGCAATGTACTCGAGGTATTCCCGGGAGGTCATGTAGCCGTATATCGTCGGGCTTTCCGGAAGGTACCCTACCTTTACCGGTCTGCCGTTGCCGAGGATTATCTCGCCCTCGTCCTTCGGGATTATGTTCGTGATAATGTTCATCGTGGTGGTCTTGCCGCAGCCGTTCCGCCCGAGGAAGCCGTAAACATCGCCCTTTTCGATATCCATGCTGAGCCCTCTCAGCACGGAGAATGAGCCGTATTTCTTGTATAGATTGCGTATTCTGACCAATTCGTTCACCCTTTCCCACATTAATGTGTATATACAAATTTTACATTATTTAAATTGGTTTGTCAATAGATTTCACGCAATTAACTCAATGCGCCGAAAACTGTGGCGAAAAACAGAAAACCCCCGCCGGAAACCGACAGGGGAACTTTTCTGTAACCAATAACTTAACGTCAATAAGTTAGATCAAACTGCTCTCTGAACCAGACCGGAGCGCAGGCAGCGTGTGCAAGCGTTTACTCTGCAGGGAGTACCGTTTACGATCGCCTTTACCTTCTTGACATTGGGCTTATAGGTTCTGTTGCTGCGTCTGTGGGAGTGGGATACCTTGATACCGAAGGTAACGCTCTTGCCGCAGATCTCACATTTTGCCATTTGAAGCACCTACCTCTCTTGTAGTAGTTAATTTTTCAGTAACGTATAATATTTTATCAGAAACAGCGGAAAATTGCAAGTGCTTATTTGCCACTGCCAGAAATTTTGTAGGACATGACAACAACACCGCTAAACGCCGACGAATAATCAGCAAAATGACGAAACAATTTGTAATATCGCTCCGAAACATTATACTTTGAGTATTAGCGATTACAGAGTAAGGAATCCAACCTTCTTCTGTACCTTCTGGAGGGTCTTTCTGGAAGCCTTGAACGCCTTTTCAGCGCCCTTCTTCATGCAGTCCTCAAGGTATGCCTTGTCTGCGAAAACGCGCTTGAACTCAGCCTGCATGGGAGCCAGCATATCCGCTACAGCCTCGCCGACTGCGGTCTTGAAATCTCCGTAGCCCTTTCCTGCGAACTCCGCCTCTATCTCCTCGAAGGACTTGTTTGTAACTGCGGAATATATGGACATCAGGTTGATTATGCCGTCCTTGCCTTCCCTGGCGCAAACAACGGTGTCGCTGTCGGTGACTGCGCGCTTGAACTTGCGAATGATCGTATCCTTGTCGTCGAGTATCCATACGCTGGCGTTGGGGTTCTCATCGGACTTGGACATCTTCTTGGTCGGCTCCTGGAGGGACATCACCTTCGCGGTGGTCTTGGTGATATAGCCGTCGGGAATGGTGAATACGTCGCCGTAAATGCCGTTGAAACGCTGTGCAACGTTTCTCGCAAGTTCGAGGTGCTGCTTCTGGTCGATCCCCACGGGAACGAGGTCAGCCTGATACAGCAGGATATCCGCAGCCATCAGAACGGGGTAGGTGAACAGACCGGCGTTGATGTTGTCAGGGTGCTTTGCGGACTTATCCTTGAACTGCGTCATTCTGGAAAGCTCGCCGAACTGGGTGTAGCAGGAAAGGATCCAGCTTAGCTCGGCGTGGTTGGGGTTGTGACCCTGCACGAACAGCGTGGACTTCTCCGGATCAAGACCCGCAGCGATGAGCAGCGCGTAGCTCTCCTTGATCTGGTTGCGGAGCTTCACGGGGTCCTGCCTTACGGTGATGGAGTGCAGGTCTGCAATGCCGAAATAGCAGTTGTAGTCGTTCTGTAGCTTTACCCAGTTCTGCATAGCGCCGAGGTAGTTGCCCAGGTGGGGAGTATTCGTCGGCTGAATGAGGCTCAGCATATTTTTCTTCTGTTCTTCCATGATGATTTCCTTTCTCCGAAAGCCGGAACAAACAAAACTCCGCCCTCGCGGCAGAATACATCTGCCATAAGGACGGAGTGATAATTCAACACCGCGTTGCCACCTTAATTCACGGGAACCTCCCGTGCTCTCTATGGATACTTCCATATCCCCGCAATTAACGCTTGCTGCACGTCGCAGAATACTCGGCTGCGCTTTGCGCCGCCTTTGGCTGCGCCCTCTACGGTCCATTTGTATACCCGGCGTTCTGCGGCGTTCCCAGCTGAAATGGCGAAGCCCGCCATAACTCGCCGCTCTCTGTGAGTGCCACGGATATTTTTATCTCCGTATCATCGGTTTCAAGGGCATATTCGTTTGTTATCAATATTCTTTGATCCGCAGTTGCTGCGGTCTTTTCATATTCTATCACAAAGCTCCCGATTTGTCAAGAGCTCATTCCACCGGGATACCCTCTTCCGCCGTTCCGGTCTCATCGGTTGCAGGCTCCGGCTCCGGGACGTTTACACGCACCTCTGCGCGGCTGCTTCCGGTCTCGGCGGCTAGCCAGTTTTCAAGCAGCTTCTGCGCCGCGGCGTCCTGCGGATTGGCGGAGTCCGCGAGGAGCAGCGCATGCTCTCCGGAGCTGTCGGTAACGCTTCCGCAGCGGATATTGCTCAGCTCCGGGAATATCTTCACGGCCTTCGCCGTCACGGCGGCGTAGTCTACCGTGCTCTTCAGCTCGGAATTTTCGGTTTTCAGCCCGGACAGCTCCTGCTCCCTTTCGGAGAGCTGCCGCTCAAGCTCGTTTATGCGGTTCTCCTGGAGGGCTATGGTGATCTTGTCGCCGCTGTCCTCGTCGGTGCCTGCGTCAACGATGTTGTTCTGAGTTACGTTCAGCGTGTAGCCGTCAAGCCCGTATTTCGGCATTTCCTGCTCCAGCATGGATATCACATCGTCTGAGATAGGCGTGCCGACCAGCGAAACCGATATCATGCGAGCGCTCTTGTCGGCGCTGCTCTTTACCAGAGAGGTGTTCGGGAATACGAACTCACTGTTAAGGTATGTGGATATATTTTTGTCCATGATGGAGCCGTATACCGTGGAAGCCCCGAAGAACACGCTCGGCACAGCCGCGACGATCGTTATCGCGGCGACGGCGCGGTTTATGACCTTCTGCTTCTTGTCGCTGACGTTGCGGTGATACGGCACGCGCAGCATCATGGTGACTATCATCGTTGAGAGCGAGATGAACAGCGTGTTTATCAGGAACAGATAAAACGCGCCGAGGAAGAACGACGGCTGACCCGAGGCGATCCCGTAACCCGCAGTGCAGAGCGGAGGCATGAGCGCCGTAGCTATAGCCACGCCCGGGATAACGTTGCCCTTTTTCTCGCGGGTGTTTCCGATGGCGCCGGCGATACCGCCGAAAAGTGCTATCAGGACGTCCCAGATGGTGGGGCTGGTGCGGGCTATCATCTCCGCGGTGGGAGTGTCTATCGGGGTGATCAGGAAGTACACAGTGGAGCTTATCAGGCTTATCACGACCTGAGTTCCGAAGCGTAGCAGCGCCCTCCGGAGGAGCCGCAGGTCGCGCACCGCGAGGGAGTAACCCATCGTCATGATCCCGCTCATCAGCGGAGATATCAGCATCGCGCCGATGATGACCGCCGTGGAGTTCATGTTCAGACCTATCGACGCTATCAGCGCCGCAAGGCACAGTATCCACATGTTCGGTCCGTGAATGACCGTGTTTTCCAGCATCATTTCGTCGATTTCCTCGTAGCTCATCATGCCGTCGTGCATGTTGAGCAGGTCGGCCATGAACTTGCGCACTCCGGTGCGCTTTTCCCTTATCTCCTTATGTATGCCGCGGTCTATTTCGTCGGCTTTTTCTGTTTCTTTGCTCATTACGACACCTTCTTGAATAAGTTTCCTACATTATAGCACGGGCGTGGACAAAAAGTCAACAACGTTTTGCTCTTTCCTGCGGAATACCGCTTTACAATACCGCGAGGTTGTGATATAATTATAGAGTATAGATTCTTCCAGAAAGGACGACGCTAAATGTTAAAGCCATTTTCCGACCGCGTGTCCGGCTTACAGCCTTCCGCGATACGCGAGATACTTAAATTCACCGCAGACCCCGAAGTGATAAGCTTCGCCGCAGGAAACCCCGCGCCGGAGGCGTTCCCGGTGGAGACCATCGCAAAGCTCTCCGCCGACATCTTCCGCGAGGAGCCGATAAACGCATTGCAGTACTCCATCACCGAGGGCTACCCGAAGCTCCGCGAGTGGCTGAAGGCCGACCTCACGAAAAAGGGGCTGTTCCGCGATGGCGACCAGGTAGTCATCACCAGCGGAGCACAGCAGGCTATCGAAACCACCGCGAAGATACTCTGCAACGAGGGCGATGTGATAATCTGCGAGGATCCGGCGTTCGTAGGCTCGCTGAATGCGTTCAGGAGCTACGGCGTTAAGCTGGTGGGAGTTCCGATGGACGACGACGGCATGAAGCCCGACATCCTTGAGGAAGCCCTAAGATCCAACCCCACCACAAAATTCATCTACACTATCCCGAACTTCCAGAACCCCACCGGCAGGACGACCACCCTCCAGCGCCGTAAGGAAATACTCGCCCTTGCTGAAAAGTACGGCGTGTATATACTGGAAGACAACCCCTACGGAGCGCTCCGCTTCGAGGGCGAGGACGTAAAGTCCATCAAGGAGCTTGACGCAAAGGGAAGCGTGCTTTACTGCGGGACATTTTCCAAGACCCTGGCTCCCGGACTGCGCGTAGGCTACCTGCTGGGCGCGTCCGATGTCGTATCGAAGGCGGTCGTAGGTCTCCAGACAAGCACCGTGCACACCAACATCTGGGCGCAGATGCTGACCTACCGCTTCCTCACCAACGTTGATTTCGACGAGCATCTGAAGAAGCTCCAGGCTATCTACCGCCACAAGTGCCATCTTATGCTCGGGGGGCTTGAAAAGGAGCTTCCGGATTTCATCAGCTTCACACACCCGCAGGGAGGTCTGTTCATCTGGGCTACCCTGCCGGATAAGTACGACATGAACGCTTTCTGCAAGGGAGCTGTCGAGCGCAAGGTGGCCGTTGTCCCCGGAAACGCGTTCTGCTCTGATGAGAGCGCCGTTTCCCACTCCTTCCGCCTGAATTTCTCCACCCCGACAGACGAGCAGATCGAAAAAGGCGTGAAGATACTCGGCGCGGCGGCAAAGGAGCTTTTAAAGTAATTTCAGCATTTCAGACGGGAGGTGAGTCTGCATGGTATGCGGAAAATGCGGCAAGGTGTTCGACGAGAGCGCGCAGGCTACAGAGGGACGCTGTCCGTTCTGCAAGACGGTGCATACCCCCGAAGGCGACCCTATCCGCGAGCTTAAAGGGATACTGAGCTACATAGCGCAGCACTTCGGCGAAAAGACCCTTCTCGACCGCCGCCGCACCGACGCGCTTATAGCGGACATCTTCCCGAAGGAGAACGCCGCGCGCCGACTGTGCTACGTTGCGCTCTACGACGGCTGCGCGCAGAAGCTGTGGACGGTGCGGGGCAAGCCGTTCGAGGTGCGCTCCGCCGCTGCGGCAAGGTGCGTTAAGTCGCTGAGGGACGAGATCGGACTGAAGGGACGCTCCGCCGCTTCGGCAGTTGAGGCAGTCGCGGAAGCCCTGGGCTGCGATATCGCGTTCAGAATGGAGGCTCCGCCTTCCGCCGCAGAGACCGAAAGCCGCAAAAACATCACCGACAGTGCAGAGCAGTACAGCCTGGGACGTCACTTCGACCGCATAAAGGACTACAGCAGGGCGCTGTACTGGTTCGTCCAGTCGGCTCAGCAGGACTGCGCCGAAGCGGAATACTACGTGGGGTTCTACCTCATGGAGGGCAGGGGCGGCACGCAGGACGTCAAGACCGCCCGGGAATGGTTCCTGAGAGCGGCTGAAAACGGCGTCCCCGCCGCGCAGTACATGACCGGATACTTCTACGCCGAGGGCATAGCCTGCGAGCTCAACGAAGGCGCCGCATTCGAATGGTTCCTGCGCTCTGCAAAGCAGGGCTACGAGGAGGCAATAAAGGTGATATCGCTGAGCTACGAAACCGGTACGTTCGTCGATGAAAACCCGGAGACCGCCGTCCGCTGGCGAAAGCTCCTGCCGAGCCAGCCGGAAGCCACAGAGCCGCCGCCCGACGAAGAAAAAGAGCCGCCGGAGCCGCTCCCGGACGACGGCGAGGAGAACTACCAGTCCGCGCGGCGCTGCCTTGCCGAAAAGGACTACACCGGCGCTGCGATGTTCTACCGCCACGCCGCGGAGGCGGGTCACGCGAAGGCTCAGTGCAGCTACGGAAAGTGCCTGTACCTCGGAAGCGGCGTTGAAAAGAACATTTACGCGGCGTTTTCGTGGTTCTCGAAGGCGGCGGCTCAGGGTCTGGACATCGCGCAGTACAATCTCGGCGTGATGTACCTTCGCGGCACCGGCGTTGAGAAAAACCGCTCGGAAGCGAAGCGTTATTTCCGCATGGCGGCGGAAAACGGACATTCAGAGGCCGCAAGGGTGCTTGAAAAGCTTGAAAATCAGGAACATAAATGATCGGAGGAAAACAGAGTGAAAGCAGCAGTTATCCTTACAAAATGCAAGAACGACCACGCACTGTTCGGCATACGCACGGAGCAGCGCGAGGACGGCGGCTGGTACGCTACGTGGGCGTTCAAGGTGTCGGAGCAGACCGCCGAGCGCGAGAAGTTCGGCGATACTAAGATAAGCGGAAATATCTACATCACAACGGAGTACCCCTCCTGCCCCTACTGCGGCGCGAAGGGATTCTTCCAGTGCGCGGAGTGCGGCAGGACCACCTGCTGGAACGGCGAGACCGAAACGGTATGCGAGTGGTGCGGCAACGAAGCCGAGACCGCCGCAGAGGAGAAGTTCGACTCTATAACCGGAGGCGGCTTCTGATGATGAAGGTCGGTGACAGAGTTCCGCTGGAATTAGGCGGCGAAGCGGAAATAACGCAGCTTCTCGGGCAGGGCGGACAGGGCGCAGTCTACCGCGCCTCCTACCGCGGGAGAGACTACGCGCTGAAAATGTACTTCACGAAGAAACTGAAAAATCCCGCAATGTTCCGCGAGAACCTCCAGCGCCTGTGCGAAGACGGCAGTTCTTCCCCGGCGTTCGTAATGCCGCTGATGATGACTGCCGACACCTCCGAGGGCTTCGGCTTCCTGATGGAGCTTATCCCGCCGGAGTACGCGCCTTTTTCGGATATCCTGAACGCCCGGGTGAAGTTCTCCGGGCTGTATTCCATAGTGAACGCCGCGATAAAGATAACCTCGGCTTTCCGGGAACTGCATAACTCCGGCAGAAGCTACCAGGACCTCAACGACGGCGGATTCTTCATTCGCCCGACCGACGGCGACGTACTGATATGCGACTGCGACAACATCGCGCCCTACGGCGAGAACCTCGGAATCGCAGGCAAGCCCGGCTACATGGCGCCGGAGATAGTAAGGGGCGAGAAAGCTCCCGACAAGCTGACTGACCGCTATTCCCTGGCGGTGGTGCTGTTCCGGCTTCTGCTGCGCGGCGACCCGCTGGAGGGCGGCAGGGTGCTGAAAAGCGTCTGCCTTACGGAGGACGCGGAGCGCCGTCACTACGGCTACGAACCGATGTTCGTCTATGACCCGTCCGACGATTCCAACCGCCCGGTGCGCGGAGTCCACAACAATATAATCAAGTTCTGGCGCATAATGCCGGACTATATCCGTGACGCATTCACCGTTTCCTTCACTGACGGACTTTTCCAGCCGGAAAAGCGGCTTATCGAAAAGCAGTGGCTTGACCTCCTGGTGCGCATGCGCGGCGATATCTGCGCCTGCACCTGCGGCGCCCAGGGATTCATCTCCGGCTCGGAGCGCGACCCCGACGGAAAGGTGGTCTGCCCCTGCGGTACCCACTACCAGCCGCCGCTGGCGCTGCATCTTGGGAAACAGCGCATTCTGCTGTTTGACGGCGCAAAGCTGTTCACTGATGATGTCGAGTGTATCGGCGAGGTAGTCCGCAACAAGGTGAACCCCGGTCTTTTCGGGCTGAAGAATCTCTCAGGCGAGGCATGGAGCTTCACGCTCCCAAACGGGCAGGAAAAAACGGCGGCTCCCGGGTCGGCGGTGCCCGTATTCAACGAAACCGTGCTTGATATCGGCGGAGTTTCCGGGCAAATAAACGGCGAAATTTAATGCGCGTAACACCCGCATTTTGTGCAGAATAGCCTTTGACAAAACGGGAAGTTTCTGCTAAAATCATAAGGTAATAAATAAAAAAGATCGTGTGGCATTTGCGTAAATCCAGATTCGGAACGCAGCTGCCGCACTTTTTTTGTGAGAGGAGATAATTTACACAATATGGAAAACGCAAAGAATCCACAGATGAACAAAATGGCGGCGGCACCGGTCAACCGGCTCATGCTGAGCATGGGTATTCCGATGATAATTTCAATGATGCTGCAGGCGGTCTACAACATTGTTGACAGCGCGTTCGTGTCCAACATGGCAGAGGGAGGCGAACAAGCTCTGAACGCGCTTACGCTGGCTTTCCCGGTGCAGATGCTGATGGTCGCGATAGCCATAGGCACCGGCGTGGGAATGAACGCGCTGATGTCCCGCAGCCTTGGCCAGGGCGACCGGGAGCTCGCGGGCAAAGCCGCCGGAAACGCGATATTCCTTGCGGCGGTGATATACGTGGTGTTCCTGCTGTTCGGAATATTCGGCACGGGAGCATACGTAGGCTCGCAGACGAAGAACGCAGAAATAGCGGAGATGGCGGAGGAATATATCCGCATATGCTGCACGCTGTCATTCGGGATAATCTTCTTCTCGGTGTTTGAAAAGACCCTCCAGGCTTCCGGGCGGTCGCTTTTCTCCACGATAGCGCAGGTCGCGGGAGCCGTTACCAACATCATCCTCGACCCGATAATGATCTACGGCCTGCTCGGGATCCCTGAGATGGGAATAGTCGGCGCGGCGCTTGCTACGGTCATCGGTCAGGTGGTTTCCTGCGTTCTGGCTGTGATATTCCACTTCCGGCTCATCAAGGAGATAGACAGCGGCTGGCGGTACATCAGACCCTCCTGCTCCGTCATAGGGAAAATATACTCCATCGGGCTTCCCGCGATAATCGCGCAGGCTCTGATGTCAGTTATGACCTACGGACTTAACCTTATACTCGTCCAGATAAGCGAAAACGCCGTCACCGCCTACGGACTCTACTACAAGATACAGCAGTTTATACTGTTCGCGGCATTCGGACTGCGCGACGCCATCACGCCTATAGTTTCCTTCGGCTACGGCATGGGAAGCCGGGAGCGCGTAAAGCAGGGCATAAAATACGGCATGCTGTATACGCTGATAATCATGGCGGCGGGTCTTGTCCTGCTGGAGATATTCGCGCAGCCCTTCGCGGCGCTGTTCGGACTTTCCGGTGAAACAGAGCAGCTCTGCATCAGCGCTATGCGGGTGATTTCGCTGAGCTTCATTTTCGCCGGCGCTAACGTGGCGTTCCAGGGAATTTTTCAGGCGCTGGAATCCGGCGTGCAGTCGCTGGTGATATCGGTGTGCAGGCAGATACTGTTCGTTCTGCCGGTGGCATGGGGATTCTCGCTTATCGTAAGGAATTCCGGCAGCACTGACATGATGTGGCTTGTATGGCTGACATTCCTTATCGCCGAGGGGCTGTCCGCCGTCATTGCTGTGATACTGATGACGGGTATTTCCAGGCGCAGGATTAGCACGCTCGGTAATTAATCGCCGACCCGCCGCATATAATCAACCAAAAACAGTTTCAGGAGGTTTTTATGCGGCGGGGAATCCGGATACGGTCAGGCTTATCGGCTGACGAAACGAGGCCGACGAAGTAAGGCTGTATGCCTTACGAGGAGGTTTGAAGAAGCAGTCGGTGTGCTATACACATTTTCACTCAAACAAGGTTTTTAGAGGTGACCTTCTGCATATAAAGGAATGTATGGAATGTACGTTCCGATATTCCGCACTGCCCGATCCTACTTACACGTACTTTACAGGAGGTCAATATGGAAGACATGAAGAAGCTCGTTGAAAAATACAAGCGCGAACTTATGGAATACAGCAGACAGGCTCCCAAACCCGAGAAGCTCTCATTCCCGGAAATGCTGCCGGAGGAGCCGCCGGCTCAGGGCGTCCAGGAAATCCCGGAGCACCGGGATACTCAGCCGCAGTCCTCGGAGCCGCCCAAACCCCGTATCATCGGATACTCTGACGATCAGCGTGCGCTGAACGACCTTGAGAAGTACTTCTCCGACATAATAAACACCGCTCCGCCGGCTGACGGGAATCCGGAGGCTTCCGAAACTTCGGATCGATCTGGCGAGCTTCCGGAGCAGGAACTGCCGCAGTCCGACCGCCCGGAGGGAGTGCAGACCGACGATTTCAACTCGCTGCCGCCGCAGTTCACGGATAACCCTCCGCAGATAGCCGAAACAAACGAGGAGCCGCCCGTGGAAAACAACACGCCCAGCAATGAGCTGGAGCGGGAGCAGCCGTCCCAGTTCCCGCGGGAGGGCGAGAACACCACTGCGGCTCCGGGAACCATCGAAAACATCGGAACTCTGCCGGTGAGCGGTCAGTCCCCGGACGAACGGCTCGGGCGGCGGACATTCGTGGACCAGTCGGGACCGGTGAATTCCCGCGACGACATCAAGCCGCTCGTACAGCAGGAGAACGACGGTCACACCAAGTGCCCCGACGAGCCGGAATACGACAAGCTCGAGGATTTCCTTGCGGTGAACACCCGGCAGGGTACGCTTCGCTTCAGGACATACACGGCGCGCAATGCACTGCCTGTCCCGAACGCGCGGGTCATCGTGTTCAAGATAATCGGCGGGAAGCCGCACACATTCTACGACCTCGTCACCAATCAAAGCGGTCAGACCGAGATAGTGCCGCTGCCCGCGCCGCCGAGCCATCTTTCCCAGACCCCCGACAGCGGAATACAGCCCTATTCCCTGTATGACGCGGATATCACCGCCAAGGGCTACGCGCCGGTGGCGATAAGGAATCTCCCCATATTTGAGGGGATACTCTCCGTGCAGCGTACCGCGATGATTCCCAGAAGCGAGGACAGCGGCGAGACCATCAGCGAGAACGAACCCGACCTTACGGAGGTGCCGAATGCCTGATATCGCCAAACCAGTCATTCCGGAAACGATAACCGTACATCTCGGCACGCCGGATTCCGACGCCCAGAATGTCACCCTGTCCTTCCCGGACTACATCAAGAACGTGGCAAGCAGCGAGATATACCCCACCTGGCCGGAAGCCGCGATACGCGCCAACATCTACGCCCAGGTAACATTCGCGCTCAACCGCGTATATACCGAGTGGTACCGCAGCCGCGGCTATGATTTCGACATAACAAGCTCCACGCAGTACGACCAGGCGTTCGTATACGGCAGGGACGTTTTCAATAACATCAGCCAGATCGTCGATGAGATATTCAACAACTACGTCGTGCGGCAGGGGAGCGTCGAGCCGCTGTTCACGCAGTTCTGCAACGGTACCTCCGTTACCTGCCAGGGGCTTTCCCAGTGGGGCACCGTGGAACTCGCCAACCGGGGTTTCACGCCGTATGAAATGCTGCAATACTACTACGGCGACGATATCAACATAGTGCGCAACGCCGCCGTGGAGCCGTTCATCGGCAGCTATCCCGGAACTCCCTTCGGGTTCGGAAGCTCCGGCAACGAGGTACGCACCATTCAGACCGAACTCAACCGCATCTCCGACAACTACCCCGCGATACCAAAGATAATCCCCACGAACGGATTCTACCGGGAGTCCACCGCCGAAGCGGTCAGGGTGTTCCAGGGAGTTTTCGGGCTGCCGCAGACCGGGATAGTCAACAAGGCGACCTGGTATCAGATAAAGTACATCTACGTAGCCGTAAAGAATCTCGCAGAGCTGACCTCCGAGGGGCTGAGACCCTCCGAAGTTGCGGAGGAATTCCCGGAGGAACTCCGCAACGGTGATTACGGGATTTTCGTGAGCTATCTGCAGTACTTCCTCAACGTTATTTCGTATTTCAATCCCGAGATACCCACCGTCCCCGCAAACGGAGTTTTCGGAACGGAAACTGAGAACCAGGTAAAGGCGTTCCAGCGGTTTTACGGTCAGGATCCGGACGGCATAGTCGATTTCTCCACCTGGACCCTGATACAGAAAATTTACAACGATATACTTAACGGGCTGCCCGAGGGCTACGCCGGGAATACTGCCGCGCTGTACCCCGGATATGTCCTGACGCCGGGCATGAGCAACAACGATGTACGGGCGCTCCAGACCTACCTGAATCTTATCGGCAGGACCTACCGCGACATTCCCGAGATACCAGTCAGCGGATATTTCGGTCAGCAGACCGAGGACGCTGTGAGGACATTCCAGCGGCTTTTCGGGCTGACGGTCTCCGGAGTAGTCGGCGCGCCCACATGGGACGCTATCTCGAAGGAGTACAACTATATCCGTTTCGGTACCCAGAGAACAGGATAAAATAAACCGCCCCGGTCTGTTACGGCCGGGGCGGTTTTGTCTATTCGTCAGTTGAACTGTTCAAGGATCTGTTCCTTGCGGTGCAGACCTACCAGCACCTCTTTGGTTATGCCGTCCTTAATGATCACCAGCGTAGGAATGCTCTCCACTCCGAACGCTGCTGCGAGCTGGGGCTGTTCGTCTACGTTCACCTTGCCGACCTTCAGCTCGGGGTGTTCCTCTGCGAGCTCGTCCACTATCGGGGACTGCATCATGCAGGGTGCGCACCAGGAAGCCCAGAAATCCAGCAGCACGGGCTTGTCGCTCTCGACTACCTCGGTCTTGAAATTGTCCTTTGTTATCGTCAGTACAGCCATATTATTACCTCCGTTCAGGCTGATATCTTTTTTGCGGAGCCTTGCTCCTGTATACATTATATACTGATTCCAGGAGTTTGTCCAGTGTAATTTTATTCTTGCATATCTCGCCAAATTTATACGGCGGGTAATATTCTCTGATGACGTATCTTGCACAGTTATCAACTGGTTTTGCTCTGCGTTTTTGTTGAAAAAGCACTATTATGTTACATAAACTGTCGGATTTTGAAAAAGCCCTTGACTATATCGGCTGTTTTGTAGTAAAATATAACCGTATAGGATATGAGCAAGGCTCAGCTTTAATAATACCAGAAACGGAGAGAATTAACAATGCAGAAGACAATCGGCGTACTTACAAGCGGCGGCGACGCTCCCGGCATGAATGCCGCAGTGCGTGCAGTTACAAGAGCTGCTATCAAGAAGGGCTTCAGAGTTGTCGGCATTCGCCGCGGCTATAACGGTCTGCTCAACAACGATATGGTCGAGCTCACCACCAGAGATGTTGCTGATATAATCCAGCGCGGCGGTACAGAAATTTTCACCGCACGCTGCAAGGAATTCAGAGAGTGGGAGTATGTCCTCAAAGCTAAGGATATCTGCGTAAGAGACAATTTCGCAGGCATCGTGGTTATCGGCGGCGACGGCTCCTTCAGAGGCGCTGCTGACCTTTCTAAGGCAGGTATCCCCTGCGTAGGTCTGCCCGGAACTATCGACAACGATATCCAGTGCTCTGAGTACACCATCGGCTACGACACCGCAATGAACACCGTTATGGAACTTGTTGACAAGCTGCGCGACACTTCTCATTCCCACGAGCGCTGCGCTGTCGTTGAAGTAATGGGCAGAAACGCAGGTCACATTGCACTGAACACCGGTGTTGCATGCGGCGCTACCGCTATCCTGGTTCCTGAGATCGAATTCGATATCGAGGACGTTATCCAGAAGATAAAGAACGCCCGCGCAAACGGCAAGGAGCAGTTCATCGTCATCGTTGCCGAGGGCGTAGGTCACACCGAGGAGATATCCAAGCGTATCAACGAGGAGACCGGCATCGAGTCCAGAGCTACTATCCTGGGTCACGTTCAGAGAGGCGGCAGCCCTACAGTACGCGACAGAGTCGTTGCTTCCGAGATGGGCTACTATGCAGTTGAGCTGCTCGAGAAGGGCATCGGCAACCGCGTTGTTGGCATGAAGGACGGCAAGATCTACGACGTAGATATCCAGGAAGCGCTCAGCATGAAGAAGCCTTTTGACAAGCGTCTCTACGATATCGCTAACGAGATCAGCTTCTGATAATAAAACCCGCGTCCGGAGCGGCGCAGAAAATAAACTACAACACAGAGTAGGAGAACGTGCGTTAAGTGCTGCGCGGACGGAGAGTTGCCGCGCGGACGAAAGCCCTTCGGGCTGCGGTACGTTCTTCGCATCTCGCTGTACATAAATCGAATATTGAGCCAGGGGCTTTATTCTGTTTATATATGGCGAAGTTACGGAGGATAAGGTCATGGCTTTTTTTCTTAACTTCTTTGGCAGCTTCAAAAAATCCGCGCAGGAGCTGAAAAGCGTCCGCTGTATCGCGGTAACTGCGGTTCTTATCGCGCTGGCATGCATTCTGAAAACGCTGACGATTCAGCCGATGCCTACGCTGAAAATAGGCTTCGCGTTCGTTGCGATAGCTTCCATCGGAATGCTTTACGGTCCTACCGTGGCGGGGCTTTCCTGCGTCGCTACGGACGTTATCGGTTATCTCATCTCCAACCAGCAGCAGGGATTCTCACCGCTGTTCACGCTGGTTGAAGTGACCGGCGGCGTTATCTACGGCATTTTCCTGTACGGCTTCGACCCTGTAAAGCCCGACCTTTCCTCGGTTAAGGGGTTCTTCGGCGGGCTGAAGGCTAATCTGCCGTCGGTGTTCCGTATAATCGGCGCGAAATTCACGATAAATCTCGTGTGCAATGTGTTCATGAATACGCTATTCCTGATGATAATGGGCTACGGCATCGTTCCGGAAACATTCTGGATTAAGGTCGGCGAAAGAGTTATCAAGAACGCGGCTATGCTCCCTGTCGAGGTGCTTATACTGCTGCTGGCGCTGTTCCCGATAAAGGCGGCGTATCGCTCAGTTTTCAAGAAGCACAGGCAGGGCGCTTGATAAAAATCGGCGCCGGGCGCCGGGAAAGGCTCTAATATGAAAAAACTAGGTTTTATCGGCGTCGGCAACATGGGCGGCGCAATCCTCAAGGGTATCGAGGGAAAGCTCGGCAACACCGCAGTGTTCGCTTACGACGCGAACGCTGAAAAGCTCGCAGACCTCCGCCTTGTAGGAGCCACCGCCGCAGGCAGCGCCCGCGAGATAGCGGAAAAGTGCGACTTTATCCTGCTGGCAGTCAAGCCCCAGCACCTCGGGGAAGTCCTCGCGGAGATAAAAGACTCCGTTAAGCCTGAAACCGTGTTCATTTCCATCTGCGCGGGTATTTCCGCAGAGTTCATCAGGGAGCGTACTATCCCGAACGCAAAGGTAGTGCTCGTTATGCCGAACACTCCCATGATGCTCGGCTGCGGAGCCTCTGCGATGTCCCACGACGAAACTGTATCCGAAGATGAGTTCGCGTTTGCACGCAAGGTCATCGGAAGCTGCGGCATCACCGAAGTTATCCCCACCGACAAGATGAAGGAGATCATCGCTGTCAACGGAAGCTCCCCGGCGTTCATTTATCTGTACGCCAAGGGATTCGTGGATTATGCGGATTCCGTTGGGATCGACAAGGACGTCGCGCTGCGGCTGTTCGCACAGAGCCTTATCGGCTCGGCGAAAATGCTCACCGAGTCCGGAATGACAGTAGACGAGCTGATAAAGCAGGTATCCTCCCACGGAGGAACAACGCTTGCGGGTCTTGACAAGCTGTACGAGGGCGACCTCACCGGAGACGTCAAGAACGCCTGCGAGGCCTGCACCAAGCGCGCATACGAGCTGGGACAGTAAAAAAGATACACAGGGCGATGAGATATTCGCCCTTTTGTTTTAGGGAGGAAGAGCATGATAAGAGTCGCGCAGATACTTGGAAAAATGAACGGCGGCGGAGCGGAGCAGGTCGTGATGAACTACTACCGCGCCATAGACCGCGAGCAGGTGCAGTTTGATTTCTATTTTTTCAAGGGGTCGAAGTTTGTGCCGGTCGAGGACATCAAGGCGATGGGCGGGAGAATGTTCGTGCTGCCGACTTTCAGGCATCCTCTGAAGTACCTCCGTACGCTGCGCCGTCTGCTCTCCGAAAATAAATACGATATCATGCACTGCCACCTGAGTACGCTGTCTTTCCTGCCGCTGCTCGCCGGAAAGCAGGCGGGGGTAAGGACGCGTATCCTCCATAATCACAGCACCTCCGGAGGCGCCCGGGAATGGCACCGCAACCTTGCCAAATTCCTTTTCAAGCCCTTTGCGAAGCTGCATGCCACCGACTATTTCGCGTGTTCGCAGCTTGCGGCTGGGTGGATGTACGGCAGCCGCGCCACCGCGCCGCTTTCCGAGGAATACGACCCCGTGCAAAAGCACCGCCGGGTCCGTATAATGCCGAATGCCATCGACACGGAAAAATACAGCTACAGCGAAAAGAAGCGCCGCGAGGTGCGCCAGGAGCTGAAAATTCCACAGAGCGCGACGGTTTTCGGGCATATCGGAAGATTCTGCCCGCAGAAGAATCAGGGATTTCTCGTCGATATATTCCGTGAGATACTGAAACAGCGCAAAAACAGCGTGCTTATAATGACCGGCACCGGCGAGGACATGGAGCTGATAAAGGCGCGGGTCATAGCCGCAGGGATATCCGACAGAGTGGTGTTCACCGGGCAGCGCAGCGACGCCGACCGCCTTTACAGCGCGTTTGACTGCTTCCTGCTGCCGTCGAATTACGAGGGTCTGCCTGTGGTCGGCGTGGAGGCTCAGTGTTCGGGACTTCACTGCCTGTTTTCAAATAAGGTCACTCCGGAAGCGCGAATAACCGGAACAGCGCAGCTCCTGCCGCTTGGGAAGCCGGAGGACTGGGCGTGCGCCGCCATCTGCTGCGCTGGCCTCAGAAACAAGAACGCAGCCGCCGAGGTCGCGGAGGCTGGCTACGATATAAACGGCGCAGCGGAGCAGCTCGCTGGATTTTATCTGAGAAAATCAAAATTGTAAACTGAAACTACTTGACAAGTTTACAATACTGTGATATAATAGACAAGGCTTTATTGTAAACCAAAAAGACAGGAGAAAGTAAACAATGAAAGAAACAATCGATCAGAACGGTGCAGGCGCAGTTAAAACAGCGAAATTCTTCACCGTAAGAAACATGGCATTCATCGCAGTAATGGCGGCGCTCATCTGCGTAGCGGCTCCCTGGAGCGTTCCGATGCCAGGACTGGTTCCCGTATCCCTGGCAACCTTCGCGGTATACCTGGCAGGAAGCCTGCTCGGCTGGAAGAAGGGCACCATTGCAGTGCTGATATACGTGCTGCTCGGCGCGGTGGGACTTCCGGTGTTCAGCGGCGGCGCAGGTGGCTTTGCAAAGCTGTTCGGAGTTACCGGCGGCTATATCGTGGGATACATACCCTGCGCGCTCATCAGCGGTCTGTTCGTAGATCTTTTCTATAAGAAGAACGCGTCCAAAAATCCGTTTGTTAACGGCGCCTGGGCTATCCCGGTTGGCATGATAGCAGGCACTGTTGTGCTCTATGCTCTCGGAACCGTCTGGTTCGTTATCGCGCGCGGCGTTACTCTTGAAGTGGCCCTGGCTTCCTGCGTGGTTCCGTTCCTTATCGGAGATACCATCAAGATAATCTGCGCTACAGTTATCACGGTCGTGCTTCGCGACAGGCTTTCAAAGATCATGAGATAAATAAATCCGCCTTTCACCTTCGTGTCTGGCGGATTTATTTATGGAAACCTCTAAAAACCGGGACACGAGCAGATTTCGTACATGACTTATATCAGATGCTAGGCGTCAAACCGGGCGTCAAACCGCAGGAATACTTGATGTATTTCAAGGTTTGACAACGAAGCAGATGATATAAGTCATAGAAATCTGCCGTGAAGGAGGTTTTTAGAGGTTACCTTATAGCAAATGGGCTGTTGGTTCACAGCCCATTTTTATTATAGTCTGACACTGCGTCAGTAAGTTCGGAGAAATCGTCGAGGGTGAGTTCCTCTGCGCGCGCCGTCGGCTTTATTCCGCAGGAGGTCATGAGTTCCGCGAGTTCCTGCTTTGCTATGTGGAGTTCTCCTGAAAGCGGATTCGCGATCTGTTTCCTGCGCTGTGAGAATGAAGCCCTGATTATCCGGAACATCAGCCGTTCCCATTCTGCGGGTCTGCCATGATCAGGTTTAACGTCCAGCCGGATAACCGCGCTGTCCACATTCGGAGAGGGCATGAAGCTCCCCCTGCCGACCTTGAACAGCAGCTTCGGCTCGCTGTAGTACGATACCGCACAGGATATCGCGCCGCAGTCGCGGGTACCGGGCTTCGCGCAGATACGGTCAGCGGCTTCCTTCTGCACCATGACTGTCATTGCAGATACTGGCAGGCGGCTTTCCAGCACGCGCATTATAACCGGCGAAGTGATGTAGTACGGCAGATTCGCGCAGACTACAACCTCCATTCCCGGCGCTTTCTCAGCGAGAAGCGCGGCGAGGTCGGTTTCCATGACGTCTGCGAAAACTATCTCAACATTGTCGTAGTCCGCAAGCGTTTCCTCAAGGATAGGTTTCAGTGAGGTGTCTATCTCCACCGCAATGACCTTTTCGCAGCGCTCCGCAAGCTCCTTTGTGAGGACGCCCACTCCGGTGCCTATCTCAAGCGCGCAGACTCCCGCCTTTGCGCCGCCAAGCTCCGCTATTTTCGGGCAGACCGCAGGATTTACCAGGAAGTTCTGACCAAGGGATTTCGTGAACGAAAAACCGTGCCGCTCGAAAAGATCCTTTATTACTCCGATATTTGTAAGCTCCATCAGTAGCCCTCGCTGCCGGTGAGGCTCTCATCGTTAGCCACCCAGTCGCTGACGTGGATAACCCTGTAATCAGACGATGTGACCCGGATATAAACAGTTTCGATACCTGCGTTGATTATCTGGCGCTTGCACATGGAGCACGGCTCTACATCGCCGTAAAGCTGACCGGTCTTTGCGTCAAGACAGGCGAGGTACAGCGCGGAACCTATCATATCATGCCTTGAAGCGCTGATGATGCAGTTTGCCTCCGCATGGACGCTTCTGCACAGCTCATAGCGCTGACCCTTCGGTACGCCGAGCTTTTCGCGCATGCATTCGCCTATGTCCGAGCAGTTTTTCCGCCCGCGCGGGGCGCCGTTGTAGCCGGTGGCGATTATCTCGTCGTTTTTCACAAGGATAGCGCCGAAATTCCGCCGCAGACAGGTCCCCCTCTCTGCGACAGTCTGGGATATGTCCAGGTAGTAGTTAGTCTTGTCGCGTCTTTCCATTTTACTGCCTTTCAGCCGGAGGTCATCTGTGCTTCTTGTTCATCTGCCTGCTGATGAAGCCCTTGTTCTGTACGGGCTTGGGAACAAGCGGGACATCTCCGGGACGATTTGCAGGCTCAGTGTTTGCTGAAGGGATAGGAGGAAGGAGACCCTCAAAGGCGTTGATATAAGTCTGAGCGATTGAACGCTGAGTATCGAGCGTGCTGTTTTCGTCGGCAAATTGGATAACCTGTGTGAATTCTTCACGCGCCTCATCTTCCTTGCCGAGCTGTGCGTAAAGCTCGCCGAGGACGCAGTGATATTCTGTTGCACGGGTATCATTGTCTTTGCTGCTTTCTTCATCAATGGCGAGTTTCAGCTTTTCAACAGCCTTGTCATAGCTGCCGAGGTCGATGTATTTAAGTGCGGCTTCAAAATTGATGTTGCTCATTTCAGTATACCTTTCAAATTATATTCATCTGCACAAAACAGAATTCCTAATCTATTGTATCATAAAACCTCCGTTTTGTCAAAACCTTTTTGTATTTTTCCTTATCTGAGTTCAAAATACCTATAAAATTATAAGAATACATAAATTGCCTTCCGCTTGCGACAGTTATTGCTTACATTATATGGTAAAATAAACCTGCGAGGCACAGGGAACGTCCGTCGCCCCCGTGAGGCATCGGGACATGGGACTGCGGACGTTGACTGCCCGAACATAGGGGATAATATGCGAAAGGAAGCTCAGACATGACAGAGAAGGCTGTTGTTCTCAGCAGTAGGACAGCAAAAACGAAAACGGGCAGCATACTTGCGGGGGGAGCCTGGGCGGCGGCAGGTCTGCTGATGGAGGTAAGCTCCGGCGGCGGAAGCGTTGGAGCGTCTGCGCTGGCAGCGGGAGTCACCGCCGCAAATGGAATATGGATATACGCCGGCGGAATAGTCGGAGCGCTGCTGAAGGGATTCCCCGGCGGCTACATAGGAATAGGCGGTCTTGCAATAGTACTTGCAGGACGTCTTATTCCACAGGTGAGAAACGTCAGAATAAAGTGCGTGATCCAGGGACTGCTTGCCGCGGCTGCGGCGTTTTTCCCGGCGTGCGCGGAATACACCTCGCCGTCGGCGCTGCTGAGCGGGATAATCTCCGCTTTCACTGCCGGAATATTCGCGGCGTGCGTCCTGCTGCTTTACGACCGCGCGTCCGTACGCGGGTTCGATATCTCCGACCCCGGCGACTGCGCCCTTGGAGCCGTTGCAGCTGGCATAGCCTTCATGAGCCTCGGCGGACTGGAGCTCCCATTCTGTAACGTCGGCAGGCTGCTTGCAGGATTCCTGCTGCTTGCCGCTACAGAGCGCAAAGGCGTACAGGGCGCCGTTCTGGGTATCCCGGCAGTTTGCGGTCTGTGCATTTCCGGCGGTACGAACATGCCGGGAGTCGGAGTGATCGCGCTGGCGGCGGTGACGAGCTGCTTTCTGAGCAGATACGGGCGCATAACGCGTGCTGTCGGGTACCTGTTTTTCGGATGCACCGGAATACTCGCCGGTGCAGTTATGGAAGGCTCCTGGAGCATTTTCGCCGAGCTTGCCGCCGGAGGGACAGCGTTCGTGCTTATTCCGGCGAAGTTTATCTCAGGAGCAGAAGCGGAACGCACTGATATTCCCGCGGCAAGGGTGCTCAGGGAACGCCTTAACTTCGCCGCCGGAGCGGTGGAGGGAGTCAATACCGGGCTTGAAGCCGCCGCAGATACGCTGGAGCGTAGGTACTCTGCGAGCCTGATACAGGTAGCAGACAACGCCGCCGACAGAGCCTGCCGCTGCTGTCCGAACAATATGATATGCTGGGGTCAGAAATACGAGCTGTTCCACGGTGAATTTGAGCGGCTTGTAAAGCAGCTCCGGACCGGCGGCGAGATATCCGAGCAGTCCATGAATCCGCTTGCAGCCGCAGAGTGCGTCAACCGCCCCGGAGTGATCGCGGGGGTTCGCCGCGCATACGAGCAGTATCTCAGGGAATCCGGCGAACAGAAGCACATCAAGGAGCTTCGGCGGCTGTTTTCGGAGCAGCTGGGCGCTTTTGGGGAGATACTCCGCGATATGGGAGGCGCCGCCGGTAAGCTCCGCGCAGGAAGCCGCACCGCCGAGCGCCGCGCCGAGAAAGTCTTGCAGGAATGCGGGCTTACTGAAACGTCGGCATTCGTAACATTTGCAAAGGGCGGAAGGCTGCGCCTGGAGGCATACGGCAGCGGATCGCTGAATTCCGACAGGGAATACCTCGGGGAGCTGCTGATACGCGCACTCGGCAGGGAGCTTGACCTCCCGGAAGTCAGCACAAGCGGCGGCAGGGTAAGAGTGACCGCTTCGCAGCGGGCGGCAATGTCCGCCGAGGTGGGAGTATGCCAGCTATGCCGTGGAAAAAACCGGGTCTGCGGCGATTGCTGCGACAGCTTCACAGACCCCTCCGGGGCGCTGTATGTGGTGCTGTCAGACGGAATGGGCAGCGGCAGCAGAGCGCGTATCGACTCCGCATTAGCGTGCAGCCTGACCTCGCGGCTGATAAAGAGCGGGATATCGCTCAGCGCCGTGCTTGAGACGGTCAATACTTCGCTTATGGTGAAATCTGCGGACGAGAGCTTTGCAACGCTTGATATCTGCCGGATAGACCTGAATTCCGGCGAGGCGGTCATCTACAAGGCAGGCGCCGCCGCGACCTATATAAAGAGCGGCGATAGAATGTCCCGGGCGGTGCTTTCCTCACAGCCGATAGGCTCCGGAGGGAGCGTCACAGTACCTGCTCAGAAGTTCCACGTTACGGCGGGGGATATTGTGGTGATGACCACCGATGGTGCTTTCCTCGATGAGGAGTGGCTGTCAAGGGAGCTTTCCAGGGAACTTCCCGCTAAAGGCGGTCCGCAGGAGCTTTCAGAGCGGATAGCTCACGCCGCCCGCAGCGCTGAAAACGGAAGGGAGGACGATATCAGTATAATTACAGTCGTAATTGGAAGATAGGGAAATTTTGTAATTGCGGTGCGCACTTTGCATAGGGTTTTAATGTGCTGAAAGTGAGAGGACGGAAAACTAGAATTTAGCGGCAAGTGTTCCGCTTACTGCAACCCCAAATCGGGAGTCAAGGGGGACTAGTCCCCCTTGCGAGTCGAGGGCAGCGCCCTCGTCGCCGCTAGGCGAAACCTCCGCACGAAGTGCGGATACTCAAGAGTTTTCCCCCACAAGCAACATATAAAATCTATTCGTGACTATCCTCCGAAACAGTCCGGTGGACTGTTTCGGAAGCACACTACACAGCTAAATTATAGTTTTCTCTCACAAACATCGTTCCGCCTCTAAACAACAATTTATTGTAATCACCTATAAGTATTCTCGACGATCTGCCAATTATCCAACATAGCCTTAGCAACATCAGGATCATACATCAACCCGGAATTTTTCTCGATCTCGCTCCGCACCGTTTCCAGCGGAAGCGCGCCCCGATACGCTCTGCTGCTCGCCATAGCGTCGATGGAATCGCATACCGCAATTATCCTCGAGCCAAGCGGTATTTCCTCGCCCTTTGCGCCGAACGGATACCCCTTTCCATCAAAACGCTCATGATGGTGCAGTATTATCGCCGCTATCCTCGCGAATTTCGGCGCCCCCGCAAGGATATCCGCGCCTATCTTCGGGTGCTGCTTCATCAGCTCCCACTCCTCGTCATTGAGCCTGCCCGGCTTCAGCAGTACCTTGTCCGGAATCCCTATCTTCCCTATGTCATGGAGATGTCCCGCAATATGTATCTCCCTGGTTATGTCCTCCGGCAGGCCTAATACGTGGCACAGATCACACGCCATATCCGCTACGCGGCGGTAGTGATTCCCTGTGTACGGATCCCGGGCGTCCAGCGCGGAGGTTATACACTCAACGAGGTCGTGTTCCTCGTATGCAGATTCACAGTTACAATGCATTTTAACACTCCTTTCGAGTGTTAGAATTAACTAACATTTGCTTTATTATTGTAAACCTTTTTCGCCGGATTGTCAATAGCTTTCCCGGAAATCACCGAAGAAATCCACTCCGGAGCATGCAGGATTCAGCGCGCCATATCAAAAACAGGGACTTCCCAGCCCCTGCAATTGACGGAAGTATTACAGCCGCTCCGCAGCCTGGCGCATTTTACGTGCCGCAGCGGTGATATCAGGCTGAGAAATTATCGCTGAAATAACGGCAGCGCCGTTTATCCCCAGACCATGCAGCCCGCTGATGTTCTCTGAATTTACCCCGCCTATCACCACAAACGGAATATCCACCGCGCTGCGTATCGCGCGTATAGTCTCCGCAGTTACCGGGCGCGTGTTGGTCTTGGTGGAGGTCGCGAAAACCGCTCCTACGCCTAGGTAGTCGGCGCCGTCGGACTGCGCCTTTGCCGCTTCCTCCGGGGTGGCTGCGGAAACGCCTATTATCTTCTCAGCGCCGAGAATACGCCGCGCCTCAGAGCATGGCAGGTCGGTCTGCCCGAGGTGGACGCCGGCGGCGTCTACAGCAAGGCAGATGTCCAGACGGTCGTTGATTATAAGCGGAACATAATATTTATCCGTGACCCGCTTGACGCGCTTCGCAAGCTCGAAAAGTTCCCGCGAAGAAGCCTCCTTCTCGCGGAGCTGCACCACCGAAACACCGCCCTGGATCGCACGCTCAACGCTTTCCTCAACGGTATTGCAGGACATAAGCCCGCTGTCAGTGCACAGGTACAGAGTATAGTCAACTTTCATAAATTTCAAGCCTTTCTGCCAGTAATTCAGGCGTAATGCTCCCGGCAAAATCAAACAGCGCCGCCCGGAAGCTCCCCGGAAGCCCGGAGCGCTCCTGCGCAAGCTCGCCGCATATATCCATAAGCGCTATTCCAGCGGCGGCTCCGACAAAGCCGTCCGAAGCTGTGCACATCACCGCACACAGCGCAGAGGTCATACAGCCCGCCCCCGTAACCTTTTTCAGCAGTGGAGTCCCGCTGAGTATCGTTACAGTGCGGCTTCCATCGGAAATCACATCGCGTTCTCCGGTGACTGCGCACACGCAGCCTAGCTTTTTAGCGGCTGTCTGCGCGGCTTCTGCGGCGGTTATGCGGGTTTCTGAGGAATCTACTCCGTTTTCCCGGGACTCGAACCCCGCAAGGTAGGATATCTCCGAAAGATTCCCGCGTATCGCAGTCAGCCTGACCCGCCTGAGTATCTCCCCGGCGGAATTCCTGCGGAATCCGGAGCACCCCGCCCCCACCGGGTCGAATACCACCGGAATTCCGCGCCTGTTCGCCTCCGCGCCGGAGCGCAGCATAGCCTCCACCCGGGAGCCGGAGAGAGTTCCGAGGTTCAGCGTCAGCCCCTGAGCCAGCGCGGTTATCTCGGCGCTTTCAGACGGGTCGTCCGCCATTATCGGAGAAGCACCCGCGGCAAGCAGCATGTTAGCTGTGTCCCCCGCCGTAACGTAATTCGTAATGCAGTGTATCAACGGAGAGCTCCCGCGCATATCCGCGAGAGCTCCTGCAATTTGCTGTTTAAGGGTCATCAGGTTTTAGCCTTTCATGATTTCTGCGGCTGTACGTCGCCGAAGAACGCGTCGATCGCCTTCACGCGCTTGAGCGAAGTTACTACGATAGCAGCGATAACGGTTCCCACAACGCTGGAAGCGAAGAACGGGAACACGAATCCGAACAGTGTTGCAGCGGTGTTGTTCATGATCAGATAAGCGATCGGGAAGGACAGCATGCCGCCGATGACGGAAGTTCCGAACAGCTCGCCGACATACGCCATCGGAAGGCGCAGAGCCAGCGGCTTGCCCTTGAATATCCAGTGGAACATAACGCCGGAAAGGAACGCACCGACCATGCTACCGGGGAACGCCATGAGCGAACCAAGTCCGAAAATATTACGCAGCAGACTGGCGCAGAACGCAACTCCGAGGGAGTACCACGGACCGAGATAAACGCCGCCGATGATGTTCACAAGATGCTGAACCGGGCTGCACTTTGCTCCCAGGAACGGGAACGAGAACAGCGATCCGACCACAGCGACTGCTACTAATACGGCAGCCATAGCAAGCTTTCTGATGTTTGTCTTTTTCATAAGATACCTCTTTCCTGCGCGGCGCAGGAAAGAGTTATCCCGGCGCACGCACAAATGCGTTACAATACGGATTATCCGTACTGCCGGTCGATACTCAGAAGTATCCTCTCACCGCGAAACACGCGTTCCCTCGCTGGAATAAACCCCGGACGGCGCTCCCCGCCAGAGGCAATAATAAATTCGGAATTAGGAATGCGGAATTCGGAATTATGGAGCGCGCTTCGCGCGGTATTCCAAAAGGATCATTCAAAGGCGAAATCGCAGAAATCAGCTTTTTCACTATTGATTACTCATTTGAAATATATCCGCGAAGCGGATACAATAATTCCGAATTAAGAATTCCGAATTAATATTTTATTTTTCTGTGCAGAACTTGACTTCCTTGCCCTCAAGTATCATGTTGGTTGTGCGGACTGCGCACATCTTGCCGCACATCGAGCAGGAATGACGGTCAGCCGGAGGTACGCTCTCAAAGTAAGCGCGAGCCTTATCCGGGTCTGCGGCTACCTTGAACATCTCCTCCCAGTCAAGCTTGTGGCGTGCCGCCGCCATCTCGTTGTCCTTGTCGCGGGCGTGGGGGATTCCCTTCGCGATGTCTGCGGCGTGGGCTGCTATCTTGCTGGCGATTATGCCCTCCTTAACGTCGTTGAGGTCGGGCAGGCGGAGATGCTCCGCAGGAGTTACATAGCACAGGAAATCCGCACCGCTTGCCGCTGCGATCGCGCCGCCGATAGCGGAGGTGATGTGGTCGTAGCCGGGGAAAATATCAGTCACAAGCGGACCGAGTACATAGAACGGAGCGTTGTGGCAGATCCGCTTCTCAAGCTTCATGTTTGCCTCTATCTCGTTCATCGCCATGTGTCCAGGACCTTCTACCATTACCTGAACGTCCTTTGCCCATGCGCGTTCGGTGAGCGCTCCAAGCTCGATAAGCTCGGAGATCTGACCCGCGTCGGTGGCGTCGTCGATACAGCCGGGGCGCAGCGCGTCGCCGAGCGAGATGGTAACGTCATACTCGCGCAGAATATCGAGGACTTCATCGTAATGCTCATAGAACGGGTTCTCGTTGCCGGTCATCATCATCCACGCGAACAGCAGGGAGCCTCCTCGGGATACAATGTTCATCTTGCGCGGGTCGCGGCGGAACGCCTCTATTGCACGGCGGTTTATTCCGGCGTGGATAGTCATGAAGTCGACGCCTTCCTCAGCGTGGGCGCGTACGACCTCGAGGAAGTCCTCAGCGGATATCTCAAGCAGATCCTTGTCAAGGTAGCCGATCGCGTCGTACATCGGAACGGTGCCTATCATAGCCGGCGAACGCTCGATGAGCTGCTTGCGGAAAGTGTTGGTCTTGCCGTAGTTGGAAAGATCCATTATTGCCTCCGCGCCGAACTTTATCGCCATGTCGACCTTCTGCATTTCCATGGTGTAGTCCTTGCAGTCGCCGGAAATGCCCAGGTTAACGTTGATCTTGGTTTTCAGCCCGGAGCCTACGCCCTCGGCGGAAAGCGACGTGTGGTTCACGTTGGCCGGGATAGCTACCCAGCCCTTAGCGACCAGCTCACGGAGCTTCTCCGGCTCCATGTATTCCTTTGCCGCAACGGTCTGCATTTCAGGGGTGATTATGCCCTTCTTTGCGGCTTCCATCTGTGTTTTGTATTCTCTCATGTTATGTCCTTTCCGGAAACAGACGGTAAAAATGATCCGTGGGACCGTGTCCGTTTCCGATATCCAGTCCGTGTTCTATCGCGCCGGTGAGGTAGTCCTTCGCAAGGCTCACCGCTTCCGGGAGGGGCTTCCCCTGCGCCTGATACGCCGCTATCGCCGACGACAGCGTACAGCCGGTTCCGTGGGTCGACTTCCTGTCGAGCCGCTCATGCGTGAAAATGCTGAACTCCTTTCCGTCGAACAGCACGTCCGTAGCGTCGCCGGTGAGGTGTCCGCCCTTGATGAGCACTGCTCCCGCGCCGTGCGCAAACAGGCTGAGCGCCGCCGCCTTCATGTCGGTGACGTTCTCAATATGGCAGGAAAGCAGCGTTTCCGCCTCCGGGATATTCGGAGTGAGCAGGCTGCACAGCGGGATAATTCCATTGATGAACGCGCCAAGCGCGGAACTGTTCATCAGCTCCCCGCCCGCCGTAGCAGCTATTACCGGGTCGCACACGACGATCTCCGGCTTATACTTGAACAGAGCCGCAGCCACCGCCCGCATAGCGCCGGTATCCGGCAGCACGCCTATCTTTACGGCGTCTACCCGGATATCAGAGAACACCGCTTCCAGCTGGTCGGCTATGACATCCTGTGAAACGCTCATGCTGGACAGCAGCGCGTGCGTATTCTCGGCGAAAACGGAAGTTATAACGCTCATTCCATAGCAGCCAAGCGCGGAAAACGTCTTGATGTCTGCTTGTATACCCGCGCCGCCGGAACAATCCGAGCCGGCAATGGTAAGGCAGTTTTTCATCGTGGTACCTCCTAATGAAAAAGGACTCCCGCAAAACAATAGCAGAAGTCCTGAAAAGCTGATTCATCACGGCTTCCCTACGATGGTATTAACCAACAGGTTCAAAGGGTCGGGCGCTGCGCCCTCTCAACTCCAAGGAGTCCCCCCAGCATATTTTTATTATACCACTTATAAAGCGGTTTGTCAAGTGAGACAACAGGCTGCCGTCTCATACTCCTGAACTTTCCCGGAGTATCTGCGCGATATGCTCCATGCGGCTCTTGGAAAGCGTTTCTCCGCTGTCGTAGCTTTTCAGGAACTCCAACAGCTCAGCGCTTTCGCAGCATACATAGTCGCTCTCGCGCAAGGAAATCTTCAGCTTTGCATTCGGCGACGAGAAATACAGCACGGAATCTATCCACACATTCTCCCCCGCAGCGGTCAGAATGCTCTTTACAATGTCGCGCTGGCGGCGCATCTGCTTTATCGGATTATCCATCATTGTTTCCGTGACCTTGCCGTCGCGGTAGTGTTTGCGCTGCGTCCACTTGTCGTCCCTCCAGCTTCCGGAGATGGTTCCGGAATGGTTCTTCACCTCAATTATGAGGACTCCGGCATGGCACACTATCAGCATGTCAAGTTCTGAACGCCCGCGCTTATACCGCACCGGCAGATTGTGGAACACGATATTTGTCCCATGGAGCTTCTTCACCGTCCGGAACAGCCTGCGCTCCCCCTTCACGCCGGAATGCAGCACGGCATACCACCGCGCTAAGAACGCATAGGCAAGGTTGCACAGAAATATAAGAATTATGAAAACCGTACCCACTATAGGAGTCTGGTACATCTTCTTCCAGACGAAAAGAATCAGCAGCAGCACAGGCATGACTCCAAGCACCACCTGAGCGATGAACAGGGTCTTAACTTTTTTGTTGTTGGCATTGCGCCCTCGGATGATCTTGTTCATCGTTGCCTCGCTTCGTCAGTCTGTCCGGCAGTTATACATTGAAGCGGAACAGTGTAACGTCTCCGTCCTGCATAACGTAGTCCTTGCCTTCAAGGCGTACAAGCCCCTTTTCCTTTGCCGCCGCCATGCTTCCGCACTTCATAAGATCGTCGAATGCAACGATCTCAGCGCGTATAAAGCCCTTCTCAAAGTCGGTGTGGATCTTTCCGGCTGCCTGCGGAGCCTTCGTGCCGCGGGTAATCGTCCACGCGCGCACCTCCTGCGGGCCTGCGGTAAGGTAGGAGATCAGACCCAGCAGATGATAGCCGGTCTTGATTATTCTTGCGAGACCGGAGCTTTCAAGGTGCATATCCGCAAGAAACAGCTCCTTGTCCTCGTCGCTCATACCGGAAATCTCAGCCTCGATCTGAGCGCAGATAGGCAGGACTTCCGCGTTCTCCTCCTTTGCGATGGCGCAGACTGCCTGGTATTCCTTATTGCTGTTGATATCGCCGGTGAAATCAGCCTCTGAAAGGTTTGCAGCATAGATGACAGGCTTATTGGAAAGCAGCGGAGTATCCTTGAGCATTGCGCGCTCATCATCGGTGAAGTCGTAGCTGCGGGCGGACTTTCCGTTCTCAAGATGAGCCTTCAGAGCCTCGAAGAAATCAACTTCCTTCTGGAGCGACTTATCGCCCTTTACCGCCTTCTTTGCGCGGTCGATACGGCGGTCGAGTATCTCAAGGTCGGAGAATATCAGCTCAAGGTTGATGGTCTCGATATCCCTTGCGGCGCCGATGCTGCCGTCAACGTGGATTATGTTATCGTCCTGGAAGCAGCGGACAACGTGCACGATGGCGTCCACCTCGCGGATATTGGAAAGGAACTTGTTGCCAAGACCCTCGCCCTTGGAAGCCCCCTTTACAAGGCCGGCAATGTCCACGAACTCCAGCGTAGCCGGAGTGAACTTCTCAGGATTGTACATTTCGGCGAGCTTGTCAAGACGCTCGTCCGGAACGGATACTATGCCGACGTTAGGCTCAATGGTGCAGAACGGATAGTTCGCGGACTCTGCGCCTGCGTTTGTGAGTGCGTTGAAAAGGGTGCTCTTGCCGACATTCGGCAGACCTACCATGCCTAATTTCATTTTTGTCTGTCTCCTCTGTTAGTTGATACGAAAATACGTTCTCTTCATTGTAGCACTTTTTTTATTATATTTCAAGTATTATTTAAGAAACATTTTTTAGAGGTGGCCATCAGTGATCCCTTAGCACTACCGCAACACTTGTTTACATAATTTTTGTAATTTTATAAATAATGTTGAAATTTCTTTCATATTGTGGTATAATTACACTAAAAGTAGTTATCCGCGCAATCAAATGCCCGGATAATGAAATAATGCGAATTTTTTGGGAGGCAAATTATGACTATTACTAAAAAAATAGGTATAATGGTCGCAGCATGTACAGTTGCATCGTCTATAGCTGTCGGCGCTTTGTCGCTCGTTGATTCCAACCAGTTCATGACAAGCAACGCCGAAGCAATAATGAACGCGGAATGCAACAACATTGCAGCGGACATCGAAGCATATCTCGGCAAAGTCGAGCTGTCAGTGGACACGCTGTCCGATATCGCGCTTAACTCAATCGGGGATTTCAACAAGTTCAAGACCGATTCCAGCTACGTTTCAGACTACACCTCAAATATGGAGCAGACGCTGATGAACTCCGCTTCCAACACCGAGGGTGCGGTCTGCGCATACCTCAGATACAATCCGGATTTCACCGAGCCTACATCTGGCCTTTTCATGACCAGGAACAATACTACAGATCCATTCCAGAGCGTTACCCCGACGGATTTCAGCATCTACGACAAGAGTGATATCGCTCATGTCGGCTGGTACTACACCCCGGTAAACAACGGCAAGGCAACGTGGATGTCTCCATACCTCAATGAAAACGTAGGAATATATATGATATCTTATGTAGTTCCGCTGTTCATAGACGGCACGAACGTCGGCATAATCGGCATGGATATCGATTTCACAATGATTCAGGACATCGCGGTGCAGTCTGAGGAATACTCAACCTATATGCCGATAATCACCGATGATTCCGGCAGCATTATGTACTGTCCGGAAATCGACTTTGGAACCAACCTCGCTGACATTCCAAACAGCAATATAGGCTCCATGATAAACGATCTTTCAAACCAGAACAGCTCCGGAATGACCAAAGAAAAAATCAGCGGTGTGAACCGCCGCGCGGTATTCACCACTCTCGGAAACGGCATGAAGTTCATAGTAACTGCCGACGACTCGGAGATATTCAAGCAGACCAACCAGCTTCTCACAATGATAATCGTGGCTATTCTCATTGTTTCTGTGATTGCCGTAACTATCGCGCTGTTCATCACCAGAAAGATGACTAAACCGATAAATTCCCTTACAGACGCTGCCGCAAAAATCGCGGACGGTCAGTTCGATGTTACTGTTGAGCGTACCTCCAACGACGATATCGGCGACCTCGCAGAGAACTTCGGCAAGACAACAGACAGACTGCGCAATTATTCCGATTACATAACAGAAATCTCCTCCGTGCTGGATCAGATTGCAGACGGCAATCTTGACATCGCGCTGACAATGGATTATAAAGGGCAGTTCGCAAAGCTCAAGGCAGCGCTTGACAACATCACGAACTCCCTCAACAGCACCCTCGTTGATATCGATCTCGCAGCAGATCAGGTCGCTACCGGCGCTGATCAGGTATCCGTCGGCGCACAGTCGCTGGCAGCTGGCTCCACCGAACAGGCAGGCTCTATCGAGGAGCTTTCCGCAACCATCGCCGACATTTCCGAGCAGATAAAGAAGAACGCTAAAGAGGCAGAGCTAGCTAACACCAACATGAACTCCATCGGCAGAGAAGCCAACCTGAGCAACCAGCGCATGAATGATATGCTTGCTGCAATGCAGGATATCAACCATAACACCGACGAGATAAGTGAGATAATCAAGACCATCGAAGATATCGCATTCCAGACCAACATACTGGCGCTCAATGCAGCCATTGAAGCCGCACGCGCAGGCGAAGCCGGAAAGGGCTTTGCAGTAGTAGCCGACGAGGTAAGGAACCTTGCCTCCAAGTCTGCGGAAGCTTCCCAGAACACCGCGGCGCTCATCAGCAAGACGATGGAAGCAGTCGAGAACGGCTCAGAGATAGCAAACCAGACCGCGGAATCCCTCCACACTGTAGTGAACAGCATAGACGATATCGTCACCTCGATCGACGACATCTCAAAGAACTCACAGAGCCAGTCCGAGGCTATCGAGCAGGTAACCCAGGGCGTGGAGCAGCTTTCTACCGTAACGCAGAACAATTCCGCTGCATCTGAGCAGAGCGCCGCCGCAGCCGAGGAGCTTGCAGGTCAGGCTAATACCATGAAGTCCCTGGTCGGAAGGTTCACTCTCCACAGATAAGACCCTGCAAAACTTATTCGCAATATAAGCAAAGGCTGCCGGAAACGGCAGCCTTTGCTGTATTAGTAAGGAAGTCTGAACAGGGTGAATCTCCACCCGGTGGTGGTTTTCACGGCTCTGCACGTGATTTTCTTTTCGGTAATGCTCCCCGCCTCGTACTCAAACCGGGAAGTCCCCGTGAACACCGCAGCGTCGTCGGTCAGCGACGTCAGCGTGTATTCCGTGCCGAGATACGATATATTACCGCCGGAATGCTCCAGCACGTAAAGCGCGCCCTCTTCGTCGGCAATGACGTTATCCGAGCCTTCCGATAGGGTATCCAGAATATCCCCGGTAAAGAAGCGCTCCAGCGCCGCATTGAGCTTTCCCTTAGTGTCCAGCTGACCCGTCACACGGTAGTAATTCCCGCGCTCCGATGAAAGCGCAACGCTTCCCTGGTCGTACGGGAGTTCCCCGTAAACTGCGGCGTAAAGCGCGTTTGCCTCCGCGAAAATATCCGCCGGAAGCTGCGTTTCGGGGTCGAACCCGGAATAAGCCTGGGATTCGGGAAGCAGCCGGTAATCCTCGCCGTACTGGCGGTATGCGCGGCTTCCGTCGGAATTCACCCAGATATCGCAGATAAAATCCAGCGAATCCCCCTCATCGTAGCAGGATACGCCGTAGAGACGTTCTCCGTTTATCTCGCGCTGCTCGTTGAGGTTGCGGTAAATATAGACTTTATCGCTGTCGGGAAGCCCGAGGTATTCACTTCCGAGCGCTTCCACCAGCTTCACCGGGTCGACTGGCTCCGCAGTTTCAGCGGTCTCAGCAGTTACAGACGGCTCATCAGGCTCGGAAAGCTCGTGCGTTTCTCCGGTCTGTTCAGCGGAACGTACCGCCGCAGATGCAGAAGCCGCAGCCGTTCCGGTCTGCTCAGCCTGGCTTGCGGAGTCAGCTTCGCCGCGCTGAAACTGCGACTGCTCCGTGATACCCGCCACCGTGTCAGCGGAACAGCCAGTGATGGTAAGTAATCCGGCCGCAAGACAGACAGCAAGTAATTTCTTCATAAAATCCCTCCGGACAACAAAATGCGGCAATGCCTTCGCACCACCGCACAAGTATGCAGTTTAAATGCCGTAACCTGATCAGAGCTTCTCGCTGGTCTCGGGAGCTTCTTCCTCCTCGACTACCTTTCTGGTTTCCTCAGCGGGAGCGGTCTTTTTGTCCTCAACGGGAGCGTCATCGGGCTCCTCCTCGATATCGGTGATGTCCTCGTCCTCATCGAAGTCGAAGTCAGCGCCATCGTCGTCCCACTCTTCGTCCCAGTCGTCGTAGTAGTCCTCGTCGTTTTCCTTCTCGAGCTTCTTCTTAGTGATAATAGTAGCTGCTGCGATACCGCCTGCTACAGCAAGGATACCAACGAGAGCAATGCCTAAACCCTTCATGACAATACCTCCATAGTTCAATAACATACTGCGGACGCGAAAAACGCCGAAGCCGCAGTCCAATTTTTTCTTCCTGTATTGTATAGTATATACCCATTTCAGGTTTTTTTCAAGTGTCAGGCGGAATTTTAGTCAGATGTGCCAAAAAATTCACATGTTTCCTGTCATATTCATCAAAACTGAAATTGCCGCTATCGGAGCGGTCTCGCAGCGCAGGATACGCTTGCCGAGAGAAGCGCATTTCAGCCCCGCCGCGATGAGCTTTTCCGCCTCGGACTGCTCAAATCCGCCCTCGCTGCCGATAACGATGTCGATATTGCGCGTGAACTCCCCGACCGCCTCGCGCAGCGGAGTTTCCGCGCATTCGTAGAATAGTATGCCCGTATTCTCCGGAGATATTAGCGCCGGTATCTTAGAAATATCTATAGTCGAACCGACCTGCGGAATAATTCCCCTGCCGCACTGCTTTGCGGCTTCGTAGGCTATGCGCTGCCAGCGCTCAGTCTTTTTCGCGATCTGCTTCGCGTCCGGGCGGGAAACGCACCTCTTTGAAATAAACGGAACCACCTCGCACGCGCCGCACTCCACGGCTTTCTGCACGATGAAATCCATCTTGTCGCCCTTCGGCATTGCCTGAAACAGCCGCAGATGTACGCTCGGCTCCGCCTGATTCGGCGATTTTTCGAGTATTTCGAACACGCATTCGCCCTCGGCGCTCTCAAGCCTGCCGAGGTAATCTGTGCCCTTTCCGTCGCATATCACCGCGAATTCGCCCGGGCGCATTCTCAGCACCTGGGAAACATGCTTGGAATCCTCTCGGTCAAGCACCGCCGCAGTATCCGAAATGTTCTCCGTGAAGAAACGCGGATAGCGCCAGCGTTCCATTTTAAGCTCCAGTTCTGACATTGTATCTCCTTTAATTCCAGCCGTATTCTCCGCTGCCGCCGAAAAGGCGCTCAACATTGCGCCGCAGAAGCTCGTTTTCCGGTCTTGTTAGCTGCGGGTCAGCCGACAGTATCGCGGCTGAAACCCTGTCCGCCTCGGTGAGAAGCCCCGCGTCGTCCGCGATATCCGCCACCTTCAGCGGCGGCAGACCGTGCTGCTCCCTGCCGAAGAAGTTTCCGGGACCCCGCAGTTCCAGATCCTCCTGCGCAATTTCAAAGCCGTTCGTAGTGCGCACCATCGCGTCCATTCGCGCTTTTGTGTAGTCGCTGCGGTTGTCGGTCATGAGCACGCAGAAGCTCTGCTCGCTGCCTCTTCCGACGCGTCCGCGGAGCTGATGGAGCTGCGAAAGCCCGAACTGCTCCGCATTTTCAATGAGTATCACCACCGCGTTTGGGACGTCGATACCGACCTCGATAACGGTAGTCGAAACCAGCAGTTTGAGCTTCCCCGCCTTGAAATCCGACATGACCTGCTCTTTTTCCGACTGTTTCAGCTTTCCGTAGAGCAATCCCGTCGGGATATCCCGGAAATCTCCGTTTACGAGCCGGTCGTAGTACTCTATCGCGCTCGCCTTCTCGCTCTTGCCCTCGGAAGATTCCACCAGCGGGCAGACGATGTACGCCTGCCGCCCGGCGGCAATGTGCTTCTTAATGAAATTGTACACCCTCAGCCGGAAGCTTCCGTCAACCGCGTAGGTTTTTACCGGGAGCCTTCCCTTCGGCATTTCGCCCAGTATGGAAACGTCAAGGTCGCCGTAGATTATCAGCGCCAGCGTGCGCGGTATCGGCGTTGCGGACATCGCAAGGATATGCGGCGCTTTCCCCTTTTCGGCGAGGGTGCTGCGCTGTGAAACTCCGAAGCGGTGCTGCTCATCGACGATAACAAGCCCGGCGGAGCTCATAGCGGAGGTTTTCTGGATAAGCGCCTGGGTGCCTATCAGCACGTCTATCTCTCCGGATTCCGCGCGGCGGCGGACGTCGTTTTTCTCCTTGACGGTAAGACTGCCGGAAAGCAGCTCCACCCGCACGCCAAGCCCGGAGAGCATTTCGGTGAAGGTCTTGTAATGCTGCTGCGCCAGAACCTCCGTGGGAGCCATCACCATGGTTCCATGGCCGTTCAGGAACGCGAAATACGCCGCAGCCGCCGCGACCAGCGTCTTGCCGCTGCCAACGTCGCCTTGTATCAGCCGGTTCATCGGGAATTCCCGCTGCATATCCGCGATACAGTCCCGGACGGCGTTTTTCTGCGCGTTCGTAGGTTCGAACGGCAGCGCCCTCCACAGCGGAGTTATATCCGCCGGCTTCATGACTGCGCCGGTGTGCTCCCTGCCCCGGCGCTTCATCAAAGACAGCCCCAGTTTCAGGGTCAGCAGTTCCTCGAGCACCAGACGGCGGCGTGCTTCTGTATACTCCTGCCGGGTGCGCGGGAAGTGTATCTGCCTTACCGCGGTCTCCCGCGGGAGCAGCCCGAGCTTTTCAATAAGCGGCTGCGGAAGGCTCTCAGCGACAGTCACCTGCTGCAATGCGGTCTTTACGTTCGCCGACACCATGTTGTTGGAAAGCCCGGCGGTAAGCGGATATTTCGGCATGAGCACGTTCTCGGAAACGTCCACGAACAGCGGCGTGCTGATCTGCTTTCGAATCTCGTCGCCGGTTATTTTGCCGTAGAAGATGTACTCCCTGCCTGTTTCCAGCCTGCCGAACGCGTATTTTGTATTAAAGAACACCGCCGTGATATTCCCGGTGCCGTCTGAAAGCTCCGCCTTGTACAGAGCCATTCTCGCGTACTCGTTGAACGGGGATTTCTTGCTCATTACAAAAGCGCGAAAGGCGCATACCTCGCCGATGTGCGCCTGTGCAACTGTTACCGGAGCGGTGAGATCGACATAATCCCGCGGATACAGCTCTATGAGCTGCTCCGCAGTTTCAATGCCGAGCTTCCTGTACAATTCCGCCCGTTTGGGGCCTACGCCCTTGAGATAGGTGATATCCATTTACTCAACAGAAATGATATAGTAATATACCGGCTGACCGCCGTTTACAAGGTTGATGTCGATGCTGTCGCTGATACGCGCGCGCAGCTGCTCGTAAGCCGCGTTCGCCGCCTCGTCGCTGACATCGGAACCGTACATCACGGTGATAAAGCTGCTGGAGCTGTTCACCAGGCGCTTTGTGAGCTTCACCAGCGCCTTTGTGACGTCCTTCTCGGTGAACACGATCTTGCCGTTGTCCATCGCGAGGATCTCGCCCTGCTTTATCTTGTGGCCGTCGTACTCGCTGTCGCGCACCGCAAAGGTTATCTGACCGCTCTGCACCCTGTCGAGTGCGTCGGTCATGTTGCTGCGGTTGGTGACAAAATCAGCGCCGGGATCGAAATTCATCAGCGCGGTTATGCCCTGCGGAATGCTCCTCGACTGGAGGACGCATACGTTCCTGTCCGCGAGTGAAACTGCCTGCTCCGCTGCCATGATGATGTTCTTATTATTCGGCAGAACGAACACGTTATTCGCCGGAGTCTGTCCTATCGCCTCCAGGATATCCTCCGTGGATGGGTTCATCGTCTGACCGCCGCGTACTACGCTGTCGGCTCCGAGGTCGCGGAACAGCGCCTCGATACCCGCGCCCGCCGCAACTGCAACGAATCCGAAGTCCTTCTCGGGCTTCACGGGAACCTTGCGGTTCTTCTGGACAGCCTCGTCAGCCTTGATGATATTGTGATGCTGCTCGCGCATGTTCTCTATCTTCATCTTGGTCAGCTCGCCGAACTTTATGCCCTCCTCGATTGCCTTGCCGGGGTGGTTGGAGTGCACATGCACCTTTATGATGTCATCGTCGTCGACCACTACAACGCAGTCGCCGATGGTCTCGAGGAACGCGCGCAGCGCTGTCGCGTCCTTTGCGCCGGGCTTCTTGTTTACGATGAACTCGGTGCAGTACGCGAACTTGATATCCTCCTGAGCCGCGCCCGCAGCCGCAACAGCCGCCGGTGCGGAGGGCTTCGTTTCCTCCTCGGAGCGTATCATCCCGCCGCCGGAGATAACCTGCTGCATTCCGCTGAGGATAACCAGCAGACCCTTGCCGCCCGCGTCAACTACGCCCGCCTTTTTCAGCGCCGGGAGCAGCTCCGGAGTATTCGCAAGGCTCTTTTCGCCTTCTTCGATGAATTTCGCAAGGAATTCGGCAGCGTCGCCGCCCTCCTGCGCTGAATCCTTCGTGTTCTCCCATGCTTCCCTTACAACGGTGAGTATGGTGCCCTCGGTTGGTTTCATTACGGACTTGTACGCTGCGTCAACGCCCAGCTTGAACGCGTCGGACAGCATTTTTGCGTCCGCCTCCGCCTGACCGGCGAGGCCCTTTGAAAGTCCGCGGAAAATAAGCGACAGAATAACGCCGGAGTTTCCGCGCGCGCCCCTCAGCATTGCGGAGGCAGTCAGCTTTGCGGCGTCGCCTGCGGAGATACCGTCGCCCGCCGCCTTCAGTTCAGGCAGTGCGTTGCCGATGGTCATGGACATGTTTGTGCCGGTATCGCCGTCCGGCACGGGAAATACGTTCAGCTCATCGACCGCAGCGCGGTTGTTGGCAATGTTGTTTGCTCCTGATATTACCGCGTCACGGAACAGCTTTCCTGTAAGTGTCATTTTATGTGATATCCCTTCCTGTTTTATTATGTCTTTATTTCGTCAACGTAGACATTCACGCGCTCAACGGAAATGCCCGTGCTTTCTTCCATGACGTACTTCACCTTGTTGATGATGCTCTTCACCACAGTGCCTACATTCACGCCGTAAAGCACCGTGATGTGGAGGTCTACCACCAGCTTGTCATGCCCTGCGCGGACGCTTATGCCGCGCTCGTAGCTTTTCTTCTTTACGAAGGGCAGCGCCGCAAGTATCGTCTGCTTTGCGCTGCTGATATTCATCTGAACAACGCCGAAGCAGCCTGTCACGGTGCTTCCTATGAGCGATGTGAAGTAATCCTGCGAAATGGTTATCGTACCGATATTGTTCTGAACCTTGATCATAGTACCTCCCTTTCTGTGATGGAAACGCCCTCCCGGACGCACCCGCTGACCGCCGTAAAGCAGCCCGGGAACTCTCCGGACGCGCGCTTTGCATTCGCTTCGTTATCAAATACGCCGAATACCGCCGAGCCGCTCCCGGTGAGCATTGCGCCCTTAGCGCCGAGCGCGGTCAGCCGGGCGCAGATATCCTCGATGCGCCGATCGGAATACAGCTTCTGGAATACGCTGTACATTTCAGGTGCGTAATTTCCGGGCAGTCCTGCGGTGAAACGCTCCAGACCGCCGTGAATTTCAAGCGGGCTTTCATCGTACTTCCGGTACGCTTCCCCGGTAGGGCAGCCGAATTCCGGCTTTACAACAAGGAACACGCCCTCGGCCACAGGGATATCCGACATCTGTTCGCCGATACCCCGGCACAGCTTAGTCCCGCCGATAAGGCAGAACGGAACGTCCGCCCCGACCTGCGCTGCGATCCCGAGCAGCTCTGATTCGGACAGCGGCTCGTCAAAGGCGGCGTTGAGAGCTTTCAGGACTGCCGCAGCGTCCGCGCTGCCGCCGCCCATACCAGCGCCGCTGGGAATACGCTTTTCGATATCAATGCAGACCGAGCCGGAAGCCCCCGCTTTTTCGAGGAACAGCTCAGCGGCGCGATAAGCGGTGTTGCGGCCGTCCGTGGGGATATCCTCCCGGCTGACGGACAGCGTTATGCCGTTCCCGGCGCTGACCACAACAGTCACTTCATCGGCAAGGGAAATGCTCTGCATTACGGTCTCAAGAAGGTGGTAGCCGTCGTCGCGCCTTCCGGTGATATCGAGATACAGATTCAGCTTTGCGTATGCATTCAGCTTATAGATCCGTATCCCGCTCGCGGTTCTCACTTTTTAAGCTCCTCTACAAATTCCTTTATGCGCTGGAGCGCAGTAGTGATGTGCTGCACTGAGTACGCATAGGAAACTCTTACATAGCCCTCGCCGCTCTCGCCGAATGCGCTTCCGGGAACTACCGCGACCTTCTTGCTGTATATCAGCTTCTCGCAGAATTCGCTCGACTTCATTCCGGTTGACTTTATGCAGGGGAACACGTAGAACGCGCCCTCCGGCTCGAAGCAGGTAAGCCCCATATCATTGAAGCCCTTTACCACCAGCCTGCGGCGCATGTCGTACTCCTCGAGCATTCTGTCAACGTCGTCGCGGCACTGGGTGAGAGCCGTGATTGCGGCGTATTGGCTGACCGTCGGGCTGCTCATTATGCAGTACTGGTGGAGCTTCAGCATCTGCTTCATCACGGGCTTCGGGCCTGCGCAGTAGCCGAGTCTCCAGCCGGTCATGGCGTAGGTCTTGGAGAATCCGTTTACAACGATGGTGCGCTCCCTCATGCCGTCTATCTCGGCGATGGAAACGTGCTTCTCGCCGCCGTAGGTCATCTCGGAGTATATCTCATCGGAGATTATCATGATGTCGGTGCCGCGGAGCACCTCTGCGACAGCCTCAAGCTCGCCGCGGCGCATTATGGAGCCGGTCGGGTTGTTCGGGAACGGCAGTATCAGCGCCTTGGTGCGCGGAGTTATCTTCGCCTTGAGCGCGTCAGCACGGAGCTTGAACTTGTCCTCCTCGGTCATGACTATCGGAACGGGGGTTCCGCCGCAGACCGTGATTATCGGGGAATAGCACACGAAGCTCGGCTCCGGAACCAGTACCTCGTCGCCAGGCTGTATCAGCGCGCGCATTGCAAGGTCGAGAGCCTCGGAACCGCCGACGGTGACGATTATCTCGCCGTTGGGGTCGTATTCTGTGTGTATGAAGTTGAGCAGGTACTTGGAGATCTCCTCGCGGAGCTGAATAAGACCTGCGTTTGCAGTATATGCAGTCCTGCCCTTTTCAAGGACGCCTATAGCGGCTTTTCTTGCAGCCCACGGGGTCTTGAAGTCCGGTTCGCCGACGGACAGGGAGATAACTCCCTCCACCTGCTGAGCGATGTCGAAGAATTTACGAATGCCCGACGGCTGAATACCCCTTATTTTTTCAGGAATTACCTTATCATAGTCTATCACGGGGAAACCAGGCTCCTTTCATCGGAGTGTTCCTCGCTGAAAACGTGGTTCTTCTCCTTGTATCTTCTGAGAACGAAGTGGGTCGTTGTGGACAGAACTCCGTCAAGCACTGCGAGCCGCTCGGAAACGAACAGAGCGACTTTTCTCAGGCTAGTGCCTGTGATGGTGATGGACAGGTCGTTCGCGCCGGAAAGCAGGAACACGCTGTCTACCTCCTCGTACTGCATGATGGTGTGTGCGAGGTCGTCAAAGCCCCTGTCCTTGAACGGGGTGACCTTCAGCTCAATTATAGCGGTCACAGCGTTGTCGTCAGCCTTTTCCTCGTTGACGATGGCTGCGTAGCCGATGATTATTCCGGAAGCCTCAAGCTCCTTTATGCCTGCTGCGACCTCCTGCTCGGAAATGCCGAGCATGGTGGAAAGCTCCGCGTTGGAGAGCCGCGCGTTCTGCTTTAATAAGGCAAGTAACTTCTTGTTGGTAGGTGTCATTGCATTATCCTCCTGTTCAGTCCGGCGATGAGCAGCTGTAATCAAAAGCCCGGCTTTTGCGACTGCTTCACGCCAACTTATATAATTTACCTGATTGAAACAAATATGGGCTGTTTCTTTCTGAAAACGCATACCTCGGTGAATCCGATATCCCGCAGCATATCGTACACTGTGAAGTCATCAGCGCCTACGTCTGCGACCCGGTGCGCGTCGGAACCGACCGTCACCATTCTGCCGCCCTTGTCGTAGTAACGCTTGACGTACTCCGCATTCGGCATAGGGACGTGCAGCCCCTTGCGTATGCCGGCGGAATTTACCTCCAGGGCGATACCCTGCCGGATTATTGTTTCCAGTATTTTGTCGATTATCGCGCTGTAGCGGCTCATATCGACCTCGTGACCGCCCACGTCGCCGCTGATGAAGCGCAGCGGGAAAGTCAGGTGCGACAGCGAGCAGAACCTGCCCCACTCGGCAAGACGAAGTTCCTCATCGAAATACTCGTCAAGGCAGCGGTACCTGTCCTCGTCGCTGTCGGGTACGCGATCAAGGCGCGGGTAAGTGCGGGTGCAGTGCGTGGAGCCTAACACGAAATCGTAGTCATGCTCCGCGAGTATCTTTTCAGCGGCGGGCAGGTTGAACAGCGCCTGTCCAAGCTCCGCGCCGTAGTATACCTCCATCTTCCCGCGGAAGCGCTCCTGTATCTCAAGGAACACATCGTGTGACCTTGCTATCGCACCTGCATAATCCCAGCTTTCCAGCTTTTCGCATTCAATATGATCCGTCAGCGCAAAGTGCTTTATTCCCAGCCCGCAGGCTCGCTCCGCCATTCTCATCGGCTCGTCGCAGCCGTCCGGGGAGAGGGTGGAATGGTTATGGATATCCGCCGGGATATGGCGGAGTATTTCAGTTTCCATTTGTCTACCTTCTTCTGTTCTGTGTCTGATTTGAAAAAGTGACTATAATATTACTCTTTCAAATGCTTTTTTTATTATTTTATCACAAATTTTTAAATTTGTCTATGAATACATTTACTTTTTCAGTTTTTTTTAGTATAATAGATAAGAAAGATAAAAATTCAAGGGTCGCGGTGCATAATTTTATACATAATGACATGCCCGCAGACAAGGAGGACAAGTATGAGAGCCGTAGTAGCTGTTATCGGTAAGGACACTGTAGGTATTCTGGCAAAGGTCAGCGGTATCTGCGCAGAGCACAATGCAAACGTAATGGACGTTACACAGACCATCATGCAGGATCTGTTCGCAATGACAATGATGATCGAGATCTCCAAGCTCAACATCGACTACATCGACTTCGCTGACAAGCTGACAAAGGCAGGCAGCGACATGGGTCTTCAGGTACATGTTATGCACGAGGACATCTTCAACGCGATGCACAGAATCTGATAAGGAGAACACCGACAAATGCTGAATTCGACCGATATTTTAGAAACGATAAAGATGATACAGGAGGAGAACCTGGATATCCGTACCATCACAATGGGTATCTCCCTTCTCGACTGTATCGACAGCGACATCGACAAGGCTTGCGACAAAGTATACGACAAGATAATGCGCAAGGCTGAGAACCTTGTAAAGACCGGCGAGGACATCGAAAAGCAGTACGGTATCCCGATAGTCAACAAGCGTATCTCCGTTACGCCTATCGCGATGGTCTCCGCTGCGTGCAAGGGCAGCCCCGTGAAGTTCGCGAAGGCGCTCCAGCGCGCTGCCGACGGCACCGGCGTAAACTATCTCGGCGGTTACTCCGCGCTTGTCCACAAGGGATTCTCCGCAGGCGACCTGGAGCTTATCCAGTCCATTCCGGAGGCTCTCGCTGAAACAAGCAACGTTTGCTCCTCCGTCAACATCGGCTCCACAAGGGCTGGTATCAACATGGACGCAGTAGCTATGATGGGTCAGGTGATACTTGACGCCGCGAAAGCTACCAAGGACAACAGCTACTTCGGCGCTGCAAAGATAGTTGTATTCTGCAACGCAGTAGAGGATAACCCCTTCATGGCGGGCGCATTCCACGGTGTTGGCGAGTACGACTGCGAGATAAACGTAGGCGTTTCCGGACCCGGCGTTGTACGCGCTGCGCTCCGCAAGCACCCCGACGCAAACATCAGCGAGATAGCTGACGTCATCAAAAAGACCGCGTTCAAGATCACAAGAATGGGTCAGCTCGTTGGTACGGAGGCTTCCCAGAGACTCGGCGTTCCGTTCGGTATCGTTGACCTCTCCCTTGCCCCGACCCCCGCTGTCGGTGACTCCGTCGCGCATATCCTCGAGGAGATCGGCCTTGAGAGCTGCGGCTGCCACGGTACGACCGCGTGCCTCGCAATGCTCAACGACGCAGTTAAGAAGGGCGGCGTAATGGCTTCCTCCCACGTCGGCGGACTTTCCGGCGCGTTCATTCCCGTATCTGAGGACGCCGGCATGATCGACGCAGCAGTCAAGGGCTCCCTCGGCCTTGAGAAGCTGGAAGCAATGACCGCTGTCTGCTCCGTAGGTCTGGATATGATCGCAATTCCCGGCGACACCTCCGCTGACACCATATCCGCCATCATCGCTGACGAAGCCGCTATCGGCATGGTCAACAGCAAGACCACCGCAGTGCGCGTAATTCCTGCCATCGGCAAGAAGGAAGGCGACATGGTAGAGTTCGGCGGTCTGTTCGGAAGCGCTCCGGTAATGCCGGTAAGCAAGTTCTCCGCGAGCAAGTTCATCAGCCGCGGCGGACGCATTCCCGCTCCGTTACAGAGCTTAAAGAACTAATAATCAAGGGCTGCCGCCGGCAGCCCTTTTTAAATTCGGAATGCGGAATTATCGTGCGCGCTTCGCGCGATATTTCAAATCCTCCGCCGAAGGCGGCACAATAATTCCGAATTAAGAATTCCGAATTCCGAATTAAAAAACCGGGACTGCCAGCCGCAGTCCCGTTTCGATTTACTTTATTCTCATAGCCCGTGTGGCGTTCAGAATCGCAAGCACTGCAACTCCGACATCGCCGAACACCGCGATCCACATATTGCCGATACCTACCGCAGTAAGCAGCATTATCAGCACCTTTACGCCTATCGCGAACACTATGTTCTGCATTACAATGGCGTGAGTCTTTTTCGAGATACGCACCGCTGTCGGAAGGCTCTCTATATTGTCGTTCATCAGGACGATATCCGCAGCTTCTATCGCTGCGTCGCTTCCCATTGCGCCCATCGCTATTCCGACGTCCGCCCGGGCAAGCGCCGGAGCGTCGTTCATTCCGTCGCCCACGAATACCAGCGAGCTGTTTTCCGGCTTAGCCTTGTAGAGTTCCTCCACCTTGGATACCTTCCCATCAGGGAGAAGCTCCGCGTGGTACTCGTCGATACCTGCTGCCTTTGCGATGGCGTCAGCGGCTGCCTTACGGTCGCCGGTGAGCATTACCGTCTTTGCGCCGCAAAGCTCCTTGAGAGCCGCAAGCGCCTTCGGTGCCCCAGGCTTTATCTCGTCGGATATCACGATGCAGCCTGCGTATTTACCGTCAACCGCGCAGTGCACGACAGTGCCCGGTGTGTCCACAGAGGGAGCCGCGATGTTCTCGCGCTGCATAAGGCGGTGATTTCCGACTATTGCAGTCCTGCCGTCAACTACTGCCTTTACGCCGTAGCCCGCGATCTCCTCGGCGTCGGAAGCCGTTGTTGTAAGCTCGCGCTTCTTGGCTTCCGCGATTATCGACTGCGCTATCGGGTGCGTGGAGTAGGTCTCCGCAGCCGCGCAGATACCGAGCAGCTCGTTTTCCGACATACCCTCGGGAGTTACTCCGGTGACTGCAAAGCTGCCCTTTGTAAGGGTGCCGGTCTTGTCAAACACGAACGTGCGCGCTCTCGACAGTTCCTCGAGATAGTTCGCGCCCTTTATCATGATACCATACTTCGAAGCCCCGCCGATACCGCCGAAATAGGAGAGCGGAACCGAAATAACCAGAGCGCAGGGGCAGGAAACTACCAGAAACGACAGCGCACGGTAAACCCAGCCGCCTTCGCCAATCCAGTTGGTGAAATCGGTGAAGCCATTCATCGAGGTTTCTATAAGACCCGGGATTATCGCCAGCGCGATAGCCGCGAACACCACGATAGGAGTATACACCTTCGCGAATTTCGTAATGAAGTTCTCGGGCTTTGCCTTGTTCTCGGTGGAGTTCTCGACCAGTTCCAGGATACGCGCAACGGTGGAATCGGAGTAGGGGCGCGATACCTTGACTTTGAGCAGGCCGTTCGTGTTGATGCAGCCGCTTATTACCTCGTCGCCCTCTGCGACCGCACGGAGCGCGCTCTCGCCGGTGAGCGCCGCAGTGTTCAGCTCGGAGGAGCCTGAAATTACCGTTCCGTCAAGCGGGATACGCTCGCCGGGGCGAATGACTATCGTCTCGCCTGCGGCTACGTCCTCCGGGGAGACCTCGGACACCTCGCCGTCGCGCTCTACATTCGCGTACTCAGGGTTAATGTCCACCATCTCGGCGATGGAGCGGCGGGATTTTCCGACCGCAACGCTCTGGAACAGCTCGCCTATCTGGTAGAGTATCATTACCGCGCCGCCTTCGTCGTACTCGCCGATAACCATAGCGCCGATCGAAGCTATACACATCAGGAAATTCTCGTCAAACACCTGACCGTGCGCGATGTTCCGGATAGCTTTCCACAGGATATCCCAGCCTATCACGAGATAAGCGGCGGTGAATATTCCCAGATGAATGAATCCCAGCAGGCTGAATCTGTCGTCCGTCGGGAAAATATGCTCTACTGCAAAACCGATCGCCCAGATCGCTCCAGCGGCGATTATGCGTATCAGCATTTTTTTCTGCTTTTTACTCATGGCTGCTCACCTCGTTATCTGAAAAAAATTACACCTTTATCGTGCAGTCCGGCTCAACGTCCTTGCATACCTTTATTGCCGCCTTGAGAGCCTCGTCGAACTGATCGTCCGGAGCTTCCAGCGTGAATTTCTGCTGAAGGAAGTTAACGGAAGCGTTTGTAACGCCGGGGAGCTTCTTTATTGCCTCCTCCATCTTAGCGGCGCAGTGCGCGCAGTCCAGGTCGATGAGCTTGAATGTCTTTTTCATAGTGGTGTCCTTTCTCGGTTGGTTTATTCGTCAGAGTTATCCTCTGCTTCGTTCTTGATTATGACCGCATAGCAGCACGGGATAGTTCCCTTGATGAGCTTTGTGTAGACCCTGCCAATGCCGCAGCCCTCGAGCATTTTCTTGTATTCCGAAGGAGAATAGCTCGCCTCCGGGTCGAAGCCTATCGCCTTGTAGAGCTTTATAAGAAGCTTCCCGCGGTTCTTTGCGGTAAATGTCGGAAGAAGCAGCTTTCCGCCTGGCTTGAGCACACGGTAAAGCTCCATGACTGCGCCCTGCGGATTCTTCAGCAGGTGCAGGACGTTTCCGGCAATCACTATATCGTAGGTGTTGTCCGGGTCTTTCAAATCGAAGATATTGCGCGTTTCAAAGCTGATATTATCGGCTCCGAAGAATCCAGCCTTGCGGCGGGCATTTTTCAGCATTTTCTCGGAAAGGTCGGTACAGACTACAGATTCCGCATTTTTCGCGGCGGCAAGCGAAAGCTCCCCGGTGCCGGCGGCGCAGTCAAGCACCTTTGCCCCGGCGGGGACCAGCCTTTCAGTCTGCGCGCACATTTCGTGATACACGTCTCCGTTTATGCTCTCTGCGAGGTCGTACACCCCGGCTATCTTGTCCCAGAAATCAGTCATGGCTCTGCTCCTTATTCGTTGACATGCTCCAGCCCCTGGCGGATTATCGTTGTAACATGGTCGTCGGCAAGGGCGTAGAACACAGTTTTTCCATCGCGGCGGCAGCTTACAAGCTTCGCGCTGCGAAGTATCTTGAGCTGATGTGATACCGCCGAGGACGTCATTCCGACCAGCTTCGACAGGTCGCACACGCAAAGCTCCCCGTGGCTCAGCGCCGTGAGTATCTTTATCCGTGTGGAATCCCCGAATACCTTGAACAGCTCAGACAGGTCTATAAGCGTATCTTCATCGGGCATCGTCGAAGTTATCCGGTCTACTGTGTCTGCATGTACGCACATGAATTCACAGTGCGGTGCGTCGTTTTCCATGGGCGGTGTCTCCTTTTCGGTCGTTCGTTTGAACATCTGTTCATTTGTTCGATTTGATTATACACCCGCACATGTGATTTGTCAAGGGCTTTGCAAAAAAAATCTGCAATTTTTTCTGATCCACGGCATACCTTTTATAAAAAGCGGCTTGTACTATAAAGGGGGAATTCCGTTGAAACACTTCAGAAAAATACTGTGCTGCATTTTGTGCGCTGCTATACTGGCTGCAGGTCTGTCCTGGAGGGCGTACGCCGAAGAATCCGGGGACGGCGAGACCGGCTCCATAGCTACGCCGAAAGCGGCGGTGCTGATGGAGGCCGAAACAGGGCAGGTGTTGTACTCGGTGAACGCTCAGGCGCGGCTGCCGATGGCTTCGATAACTAAGGTGATGTCCCTTCTGGTGCTCGCGGATATGATAGACGCCGGGGAGCTACAGCTTACGGACGCTGTTAAGGCTTCGTCATACGCCTCGTCTGCGGAAGGCTCGGTGATATGGCTGGAAGCGGGCGAGGAAATGACCGCAGCGGAGCTTCTGGAAGCGGTCATCGTTAGTTCCGCGAACGACGCCTGCATAGCCCTCGCGGAACACGCGGCGGGAAGCGAAGCGGCATTCGTGAAGCTGATGAACAAACGCGCCAGGGAAATGAAGCTGAAAAACACGAAGTTTACCGGCTGCGTAGGCTTCGACGCAGAAGGCCACTACTCCTCCGCTGAGGACATCGCCATAATGACGGCGGAGCTTATGACGAAGGAATACTACCGCGGCTGGCTGCTGACCTGGCTTGATTACCTGCGCGGCGGAGAAACTCAGCTTCTGAACACCAACAAGCTGGTTCGGTACTACGACGGCATTCTGGGCGGCAAGACCGGTACCACGGACGGCGCAGGCTGCTGCCTTGCGGCGTGCGCACAGCGCGGGGACATGCGGCTTGTGGCGGTGGTGCTGGGCTGCGGCGAAGATCCGGAGCGCTTCGACAAGGCGGAGGAGCTGCTTGACTACGGCTTCAGCGGATTTGAGCGGTTTACTCCCGAGACAGACAGCCGGGAACTCCTTCCGATAGCGGTGGAGCGCGGCGAGACTGCAGAGGTCAGGCCGATGGTGAAGTCACTGGGCGACTGCATTATAAAGAAGGGCTGCTCCGGCAGGGTAAAGTACGAATACACCTTCGTTGAGAAGCTGGAGGCTCCGGTGGAAAAGGGACAGTTTGTAGGAGAGTTTCTTGTCACGCTGGACGGCAGCGAGGTGTTCCGCTCGGATATCGTCGCCCGGGAGGATGTCCGCCGAATGAGCTTCGGAATGTACCTGCTGAGGATACTCGGGGAAATCATCGCGTTCTAGGGAACATAAGGAGTTTTTTGACGGAATTTGTGTATTAGTCGGGGAATTTTGGGAAAAACACTTGACATTTTGCATGAAATGCGATAAAATAAAGATGAATAAAACTGTAAGTGTGCGAGCCTGATCGCTATCGGGAGCGTTGACGGAAAGTACATGCACAGCGGAGTTCCTTCGCATGCCGGGCGGCGCAGACGCGGACGATGTGCGGCAGTATGCAGCCCGGTGCGGCTGCAGGATACTGGTCTACATGATATGCGCCTGAATTCCGGGTACACACGGGTTCAGCTATCACAGCCTTTCCGCGAAGTCCAGCGGCGGGGTCAAAGGCGCAGGGCAGATGCAAGAACAGATTCTGCAAAAGCTGCGGGCAGCTCCGGTGGACGCAGGCAATCTCCGCGCAGGCGGAGCCGTTGTATTCCGGAAGAATACAGTCCGACGAAACGCAGATCATCGGTTTCTAGCGTGACGCGCAATGGTAAACCTTGCGGGTAATTCCGTTCCGGCTCACCGCTGCGGTCAGGTAAACATGCTGATAAAAAGCGTTCTTTCAGGTCGGGCTTATAGAGAAGGTTTTATTTTGACTCACTCTTTGAGAGGGGTCGTATTACGAACACCCTGAGTATATCTCCAGGTAATCGCAATACGGCCTCCTTTCTTTACTTCGACATTTCGTGAGTAATACTTCGGGGGCTGTTTTATACAGTTCTTTTTTTTACTATAATACCATAATAATCAGACAATAACAGAACGGAGGTGCACAATGGTACTGCCTGAGAATATCTCCCGCGCGCTGGACATGCTGGAATCCGCAGGTCATGAAGCCTGGGTGGTCGGAGGCTGCGTCCGTGACAGCCTGATGGGGATAATCCCGCATGACTACGACATAACGACATCTGCGCTCCCAACGGAGACCGAGCAGGTCTTTGCGGGATACCGCCTGATAGAGACCGGACTGAAGCACGGGACAGTCACAGTGCTTGCAGACGGCTCCCCCATCGAGATAACCACCTACCGCGTGGACGGCGAATACCGCGACAGCCGCCGCCCGGAGCGCGTCACATTCACCAGGAATATCCGCGACGACGTTTCCCGCCGGGACTTCACGATGAACGGCATAGCCTACAATCCCAAGCAGGGATATTTCGACGAATTTGGCGGCGCCGAGGACATCAAAGCGGGCGTGATACGCTGCATAGGCAAGCCGGAAAAGCGCTTCCGCGAGGACGCTCTGCGTATCCTGCGCGGACTGCGCTTCTCGGCTTCCCTCGGGTTTGAGATAGAGGAAAACACCGCACGGGCTATGCACGATACCAGGGAGCTGCTCAATAAGATATCCGCAGAGCGCGTTTTCTCCGAGCTGTGCGGGCTGCTGACCGGCAGAAACTCCCACCGCAATATTTTCCGGGTTCTGACTGAATTCCGCGATATCGCCGCAGTGATAATCCCGGAATTCCGGGAATGCTCAGGCTTCGTGCAGCACTCCAGGTTCCACTGCTTCGATGTTTACGAGCACTGCGTGATGTCCGCGCAGAAGGCCGCGGAGATCTCCGCAGACAGCGAGTGCAGGCTCCCGCTGACCCTCGCAATGCTGCTCCACGATATCGGGAAGCCGCAGCGATTCACGCTCGGCGAGGACGGCGAGGGTCACTTCTACGGTCACGCCGCCGTCAGTGCGGATATCGCAGAGGATATCCTCCGCCGGCTGAAATGCAGCAACGCACTGCGGGAGCGGGTCTGCACCATTGTAAGGTATCACGACGTTCATCTCAGCGATACGGATAAGTCGGTGCGCCGGCTGCTCAGAAAATACGGTCTGGAAACCGTCCGGGATATCTGCCTGGCCCACATCTGCGACGACTCGGCGAAAACTCCGGAATGCGCCGGACGCTGCGGCGAATGGCGCGCTGTTCTCTCCCGTGCGGAAGCCCTCGCGCCGTCCTGCTGTCTCACGCTGAAAGACCTTGCGGTCGACGGGAAGGCGCTCTCCGGGCTGATGGAGCCGTCTCCGGAAATGGGGAAGGCGCTGAAATTCCTGCTTGACGAAGTAATAAACGGAAATTTTCCGAACGAACGTGAATTTCTTCTGAAGGAAGCCGCAAAATATATTGCAAATCGACAAAAAACATGATATAATTTATGTTGGAATCCCCCATATAATAAACGTGTAGACGAAAAGACAAATCAGAGAACGGAGAATAAATATGGCACTTGATATAGGCATAGACCTTGGCACCGCGAATATCATCATCACCATTGCCGGAAAGGGCATTGTACTGAATGAACCGTCCGTGGTGGCTTACGATAAGAAGAAAAAAGCAGTCGTCGCGGTCGGCGCGGAGGCCTACAAGATGATAGGCAGAACCCCGGAGTACATCGTTGCAGTGCGCCCTCTGAAGGACGGCGTTATCTCCGATAACGACATGACCGAGGCAATGATCCGCGAGTTTATCCACATGGTGAACGGCGGCGCCATGATGAAGCCACGCATAGTTCTGTGCGTGCCCTCCTCCGTTACCGACGTGGAGCGCCGTGCAGTAGTCGAGGCGGCGATGTCCGCAGGCGCGCGCAAGGTGTTCCTCATTGAGGAGCCTATCGCGGCTCTTATCGGTGCTGGCGTGGACATCTCCAAACCCAACGGAACCATGGTAGTTGATATCGGCGGCGGTACTGCCGATGTGGCTATCGTTTCATTCAACGGTATCGTCCAGAGCCGCTCCATCAAGATGGCGGGAAACAAGTTCGACCAGGCAATAATCCGCCACATCACCCAGAAATACAAAATACTCATCGGCGAAAAGACCGCAGAAAAAGCCAAAATGGAGATCGCAAACGTATTCGACCCCACCGGCGAAAAGAAGATGACGATACGCGGCAGAAACCTCCTGAAGGGTCTCCCCGAGAGCATTGAGATATCCGATCAGGACATCTACGACGCTATCCACGAGAACGCCATGGAGATAGTCGAGCAGGTAAAGCTGGTGCTGGAATCCACTCCGCCTGAGCTGGTCGGCGATATCCTCTCGAACGGAATACTCCTCACCGGCGGCGGAGCAATGCTCGGCGGTCTGCCGGAGCTTATCAGTGACAACGTGGGTGCTCCCTGCTTCGTTGCAGAAAACCCAATCGAGTGCGTTGCGCGCGGCGTCGACGCGGCGTTCAAGATGTCCGGAGAGCTCCTCGACGGCTTCGAGCAGATACAGCTCTACAACTTCAAGTAATGTAAAATCAGAATTTAGTTTTGTCGCCCCTTGAAATTTTCAGGGGGCGTTTTTGTCTATTCCTACGAAAAAAATCGGAGTTCTTGACGAATTATTCCCGAAATGGTAGAATAGATTAGAGGGGTGATAGATTATGATTACAAAAGAATTCTGCGACGAGTGGGACGGCGTTGGTCTTAACGTCAAGGATATGATAGAGCATTTCATGGACAGCGAAAGCATGTTTCTGAAATATCTGTATAAGTTCTTTGATTCTGCGGACAGCGTGGTGCTGGAGCTTACCTCCGCCGCTGAGCGCGAGGACTATCAGCAGATGCTTTTCTCGGCGCATGCGCTCAAGGGTCTTGCCGGAAACATCGGGCTGAACGGAGTGTTCCTGCCTGCTAAGAAGATCGTCGACGATATACGCTCCGGCGACCACAGCCAGTGCGGCGAGGAGTTCCGCAAACTCCAGGAAAATTACTACAAAGCGGTGGGGATCGCCAAGAAATACAAGCAGGCATAAGGAGGTATTCACATGCCGGATTTCATCGAACCGGGACTTCTCGTCCCAATTGTGATCATCGTTATACTGGTGATCGTCATTTTCAGCGCTGGCTACCGCAAGGCTCCGCCGGATAAGGCGTTCATCATAAGCGGTCTGCGGCGCAAGGCTAAGGTAGTTATAGGCAAGGCGACTGTCAAACTGCCGTTCTTCGAGCGCTGCGACGTGCTGGAGCTTGCCCTGATGTCCGTTGACGTCAAGACCGCCCAGGCGGTCCCTACTGCGGATTACATCAACATCTCCGTTGACGCGGTGGTAAACGTCAAGATATCTCCCGACCCCGACATAATCCAGAAGGCACAGCAGAACTTCCTTAACCGCAACGTGCAGTACATAACCGGCGTCGCAAGGGAGGTACTGGAAGGCAACATGCGTGAGATCGTAGGTCAGATGCGGCTTGAGGAGATGGTCTCCAACCGCCAGGCGTTCGCCGACAAGGTAAAGCAGAACGCAGACCCCGATCTGCGTGCGATGGGTCTTGAAATAGTATCGTTCAACGTGCAGAACTTCGTTGACGACAACGGTATCATCAACGACATGGGTATCGACAACACCATGCAGATCAAAAAGAAGGCGGCTATTTCCAAGGCCGAGGCTGAGCGCGACATCAAAATCGCTCAGGCGGAGGCAAACCGCAAGGCGAACGACGCCCGCGTAGATTCCGAGACAGCCATCGCAGAGCGCGAGAACGAGCTTGCGATAAAGCAGGCTGAGCTCAAGCGCGCCGCTGACATCAAGCGTGCGGAAGCCGACGCAGCCTACACCATTCAGCAGGAAGAGCAGCGCAAGACCATCGAGATAACCTCCGCAAACGCAAACCTGGCAAAGCAGGCGAAGGAAGTCGAGATAAAGGCGAAGGAAGCCGAGATCAAGGAACGCGCCCTCGAAGCAGAGGTAAAGAAAACCGCCGAGGCTCAGAAATACGCAGCCCAGCAGAACGCAGACGCGGAGCTGTACACCATTCAGCGCAACGCGGAAGCTAAGAAGTACGAAGATATCCAGAACGCAGAAGCAGAGCTGGAGATCAAGAAGAACGAAGCCGCAGCGATCCTTGTAACGGCGCAGAACGAAGCAGCCGCAGCGAAGGCGCGCGCAGAAGCCGCAAGATACGCGGCAGAGCAGGAAGCGGAAGGTATCCGCGCAAGAGGTATCGCAGAGGCGGAGGCAGTCCGCGCGAAGGCTATCGCAGAGGCGGAAGGTCTCGACAAGAAGGCGGAAGCAATGCGCAAGATGGAAGAAGCCGCAGTGCTCCAGATGTACTTCGAGAAGATGCCGGAGGTCGCTCAGGCTATCGCAAAGCCGCTTGAGAACGTCGACAAGATCACAATGTACGGCGACGGCAACACCGCAAAGCTGGTCAAAGACATCACCGAAGCCACTACCCAGGCTTCCGCAGGACTGCTCGACGGTCTTGGCGTTGACCTGAAGTCGATGGTCGGCAGCTTTATCACCGGAAAGGCTGTAGCGTCCGGCATCAACTCCGAAACGCATGTAAACGCCGCTCCGGAAGCGCCCGCAGCTCCCGTTAAGCCCGCAGAAGATCTGGTTCAGCAGTAATATCAAATCCCGGAAAGTTGATTTCCGGGACCGGTGTGAAAAGCAAAAATGGGCAGGGTGTGCCAGATTCTAGGAAAGCCGACGAAGTAAGGCTGTATGCCTTACGAGGAGGTTTGACGACGAAGATGGTGCGCACTGCACATTTTCGCTCATATGAGGTTTTTAGAGGTGACCATATATTACTTATTGCCTGAAAGGAGCATACGGTCGTTGTTGAGCGCGGAGCCGCTTGCTTCCTCGAATTTCTGGAGCAGGTCGTCAACGGTGAGCTTCTTCTTTTCCTCGCCCTTCACGTCGTAAATTATCTTGCCGTTGTTCATCATGATAAGACGGTTGCCGTATTCTATAGCGTTTGCCATGTTGTGAGTTACCATCATTGCGGTAAGATGGTTTTTCGCGATTATCTCATCGGAAAGCTGAAGCACCTTCGCTGCGGTCTTGGGGTCGAGGGCTGCGGTGTGCTCGTCAAGAAGCAGTATCTGCGGCTTCTTCAGCGTAGCCATAAGAAGCGTCAGCGCCTGGCGCTGTCCGCCGGAGAGCAGTCCAACCTTAGAGGACATTCTGTCCTCAAGTCCCAGGTCGAGCATCTTAAGCAGCTCGTGATACTCCTCGCGCTCCCTGCGAGTGATTCCCCACTTCAGGAAGCGGCCTTCGCCGCGGCGCTTTGCAAGCGCGAGATTTTCCTGTATCTCCATGGTGGCTGCGGTGCCGGTCATGGGGTCCTGAAATACTCTGCCTATGTACTTTGCGCGCTGGTGCTCGGAAAGTCCGGTTACGTTCTTGCCGTTGATGATGATGGAGCCTTCATCCACCGGCCACACGCCCGCAATGGCGTTCAGCGTCGTGGATTTTCCTGCGCCGTTGCCGCCGATGATAGTCACAAAGTCGCCGTCATCGAGCTTGATGTTTACGCCGTTGAGCGCCTTCTTCTCGTTTATGGTTCCGCGGTTGAAAGCCTTTTTGATGTTGATGAGTTCAAGCATTACTTATCCTCCTTCTTGCCGGTCACGGAGTTCTGCATTACCTGTCCGAAATGCTCGGATTCAGCCGCCGCAGCGGACGCAGCTGCGCCTGCGGAGCGCTTTGCAGCACGCCTGAACGAAGTCTTGGAGGTTTTCTGGAGGTAAGGAACCGCCAGGAATATCGCAACGATAAGCGCGGAGAACATCTTAGTGTTGTCTGTGGAAAGACCAAGCAGCAGCACTATTCTCAGAACTACGAAGTAGATGATAGCGCCGAGAGCGGTGAACGCAAGCTTCCCGATGAAGTTGAAGTGTTTCCTCAGGATAACCTCGCCCAGGACCATGCCGATAATTACAGCCGCAAGACCGATTACGATGGCGCCTCTGCCCATGTTTACGTCGGCGAAGCCCTGATACTGAGCCAGCAGCGCGCCCGCAAGACCTACCATGCCGTTGGAGAGCACCAGCGCGATGATGGTGGTGCGCTTGGTGTTGATACCCTCCGCCTTTGACATCGCGGAGTTGCAGCCGGTGGCGCGGATAGCCATGCCGTATTCCGTTCCGAAGAACCAGTACAGCGCTGCGATGATCAGCACAACGAACAGCAGTGCGGTTCCGACGGTGCGGATAATATCAACGACCTCGTTGCCGGCGGTAACGTATCTTGACGAGATGACCAGCGGGAACTTGTCAACGCTGACCGGCGCGTTAGCCTTTCCGTTGATGTCGAGGTAAACGGAATACAGTGCGAGCTGAGTCAGGATGCCCGCAAGTATGCCCGGAATACCGAGCATGGTATTGAGCAGCGCAGTGCACAGACCCGCAGCGCAGCCCGCCAGGAATGCAATAAGCATAGCCACGGGAACAGGCACGCCGTTTGAAATGAGAACTACCGCGACAACGCCGCCCAGACCGAGGGTTCCGTCAACGGTAAGATCCGCGAAGTCGAGTATTTTGTAGGTGATGAAAACGCCGATAGCCATGATACCCCAGATAAGTCCCTGAGTGATATCACCGGGGAGGGCGTTTCCGAAGGTGGATAGCTTAGCCAGAAAAATGTCCATGATCTCTCTCCGATACTGTTTATTTTTTGCCTATATTTATGCAGAAGCGGGGAACGGACAAAGCCCGCACCCCGTTATGCATTAGTTTGTGTTCTGAGAATTACTCAGCGATAGCCTCGTAGCCCTCGGGAGCTGTGATACCAAGCTCAGCGCAGATGGAAGCGTTGTACTTCTTGGTAACGTTGGGAGCGAAGCGAACGTCCATTGTGGAAATGTCGGCACCCTCAACCAGGATCTCGTAAGCCATCTCGCCGGTAGCTCTGCCGAGGTCCTCGTAGCTGATGGACAGAGTTGCAACGCCGCAGCCTCTGCAAATGCCCTCTTCGCCTGCGATTACCGGGATACCAGCGGGAACAACGATGTTCTTGATGGTCTCGGTGGAAGAAGCCATTGTGTTGTCGGTCGGGAGATAGAGTACGTCGCACTCGCCGATAGCTGTGGTGCATACGGTGCTTATCTCGTTGGTGTCAGCAGCGCTGTACTCCTTGCAAGCTACGCCTGCGTCTGCAAGGGCGTTAGCGAACAGGGTCGCCTGGTACTTGGAGTTAGCCTCAGCGGAGCAGTAAAGGATACCAACCTGCTTTACATCGGGGAACATCTCGAGCAGCATCTTAGCCTGCTCGTCGATAGGAGCGAGGTCGGAGGTACCGGAAATGTTTGTGCCGGTAGCGCCTGTCCAGTCATCGATGGAAAGAGCGGTAGCGTAATCGGTTACGGAAGTGCCAAGGATCGGAATTGTAGCGGTAGCAGCGCTTGCAGCCTGGAGAGCGCCTGTAGCGTTAGCCAGGATCAGGTCAACGCCGGAAGCGGCAAAACCGGTACAGATGGTGGTGCAGTTGGTGGACTCGCCGTTAGCGTTCTGCTCGTCGAACTTAACGTGGTCAGCGCCGAGCTTCTCGGTGAGAACGTCCTTGAATCCCTGAGTAGCTGCGTCAAGAGCCTCGTGCTGAACGAGCTGGCAGATACCGATGTTGTAAACCTTGTCAGCGGGGATCTCAGCCGCGGAGCTGTCGTCTGCTGCGCTGGAAGCGTCAGCGGTGGAAGCTGCGTCTGCTGTAGCAGCGGGAGTGCTGCTGTCTGCAGCGGAAGAATCTGCCGCAGAGGAATCAGCGGTGGAGCTGGAATTTGTAGAGCTTGCACAAGCTGTTGCGGAAACAGCCATTGCTGCAGCTGCAATAGCTGCGAAAATCTTTCTGATCTTCATGTTACGTTTCTCCTTATTTGTCCATTCTATGTAGGTATGCGCTTTTGGACTTTGGCGCTTTTAGGCTTTCGCTCATTAAAGCTGCCCGCGCATACGTTAATTATAGCACACATTCTCTTAAAGTGCAACTTCTCATTGCAATAAATTTCAGTTTTGCCTTCATTTTTGTGAATTATAAACAAAACAGCGCCGCCGGATTTCCCATATAGAGCAGTCCAGCGGCGGCATATCATGTAATTATTTTCAGAACCCTAGCTCGTTCTTGAAATAGCTGTAAAGCTCTCCTGCCATTTCCTCCTGCTCGGTGGCACGGGGGTGACCGTTAGTTCCACAGCCTGTGCGGCGGAACATAAAGTGCGTTACGCGCTCGGAATTTACCTCCTGAGCTATTTCCTCGAGGGCGTCGTCCCAGGTGTGGTCGTGACCGAGTATCGTCAGTATCAGCACGAACTTTGCCGCGGGGTATTTCTCCATCAGCGTGCGGAGGAGCTTTATGTAGTTGTCCTTCCAGTAGCGGCGGTACTCCGGAGTCTTGATGCGCTCAGGCTCGGGGTTCGCGTCGTTCTGACCGATGGCGATGATAACCGCGTCGGGGGTCCAGCGGGAGAAATCCCACTGCTTCTTCTCGGCGTAGGGGCTGAACTGTATCTTGTCGTAGCAGCTCTCCATTCCGGTGAGCTGGTCGGAGCAGAAATATCCGGTGCCGTCCAGCAGAGCGATACCGCCCTGTGCGATGTCGTGCAGCTCCGCGTTGAGCTTCCTTGCAAGAGCCATCGGGTATGCAAAATGGGAATTATCCAGCCTGTTGCGGTGATCCTCGGGGTCGCACTGACCCTCGTAATACAGAGCCTCCGTGACCTCGCCGGCGGAAACGCTGTCGCCGTACACCTCGAGCTTCATGTCGTACTTGTGCGCGGGGTTAAAGACCTCCGCGCCCTCGTCTACCACTATCCCGACAAGCTCGATGTAGTTGTGCGAAGCCATCGTCTTGAGTATACGCAGTGTGTGCTGCTTGTCCTCAAGCCCCTCTGCGGCTGTGAACAGCTCGTCCTCCCGGTTGGTGGGGAGTGTTATCTTCTTCATCACGCCGTCGACGATGACCGCAAAGTGCGTGTCCTGCTGAAGGTTGATGTTCTTCATCACCACCGCCGCGGAGGTTCCGGTAAAGTTAACGTCCGCATAGCTTCCCGGCCATGCCATAACCGGGCGCCTCGGATCGTCAAAGTCTATTCTTCCGACATACTGGAAGCAGCCGTTATCCGCCGGGATCAGTTTTTTTCCTTTTTCAATCGTGTAAGCCATTGTGCTCTCCTTATACTTATAAATGTACTTTGCAGGTCAGCCTGTCAACGTCCAGGCGGAAAACGCACACTGCGTCAAGCATTTCCGGGCGGAATTCGCAGTTTTCCTTTCCAGCCGTATGCTTCATCAGGCTCTGAAGACCGAGTATCTTCTCATCCGGGTCGGCGACTATCGAAACGTTTCCATTGCCGATAATACTGCTGAATTCAGCGTAGCAGTCGCAGGGGGACTCACCCGGGTGCAGTTCGTAGCCGCAGTCCATTTCAAAGCCGACCTCGTAGCCCTCTTTAACAAGGTCTATCTTCCTGCCCTCTTTCGCACTGTGAAAGTAGAAGGTACGTCTGCCGTCCTGCTTCACATAGCCAAAATTCAGCGGAACTATGTACACCTCGCCGCTGTCGTTGAAGCCTATTCGGCAGCAATTACAGCGGGATATTATCTCGTCTATCCTGGCTTCGTCGGTGACTTCGCGGTCTTTTCTGCGCATTTCTCGCATATTATTCCTCCTTGTGCGCCAGCAAAAGCGACACTATATAGTTGTAGACCGGAAATCCCTTTCCGGTGAGGGACAGCCTGCCTTTTTCCTGCCGGTAGTACTCCTGCGGAATGAGCCGCAGAGCCTTTTCCAGCGGCTTGTAAAGCTCCTCCGGAATGCCCTCTGCGAGCCGCAGACCCATCATGACGCGCTCGTCGTAATCTCCGGGCTGCTCGTCCGTTATCTCGGTCGGCTGTCGCTGTGCGGCTATGAAAGCCCCGATATCACGGGGCACTGCGAAGCGCTTCCCCGCGTAGAATGAATGCGCCGCCGGACCTACCCCGAGATACTCCTCGTCACGCCAGTATTTCAGATTGTGTCGGCACTCGAAGCCCTCCCGGGAGAAATTCGATATCTCGTATTGATGGAAGCCGCGCTCCCCGCAAAGCCGCTGGCACAGCGCGTAAAGGTCCGCCATTGTATCGTCGTCCGCCATATCCGCAGGCGGCGATTTTCCGAACGGCGTAGCTGGTTCCAGCGTCAGCATGTACGCCGAAATGTGCTGTATCGGGAGCTTCGCGAGCCGCTCCAGCGTGTCCGTCAGGGAATCCGCCGTCTGCCCGGGCACCCCGAGCATTACATCAGCGGAAATGCTGTCGAATCCTGCCTGCCGCGCCTGGACAATAAGTTCCTCCGCCTGCTTTGCGTTGTGGAGCCTGCCCAGCTTTTTCAGCTCGTTATCCTGAAGCGACTGCACGCCTACGGAAATGCGGTTCACGCCTGCCCGCCGCATTATCCGGAGGGTCTCCGGCGAAGCGGACGCGGGGTTGCATTCTGCGGAAATCTCCGCTCCTGGAATGGTGCTGACCGCCTGCAAAATCCCCGGCATGTACTCCGCTATGAGGTTCGGAGTTCCTCCTCCGAAATACACCGTGTCAAACTGCTCCGGATATTCCCGTAGATTCCTTACCACCGCCGCGGCGTAGTTCTCCAGGAGGTCGCCGCGCCCCGCCGTGGAGTAGAAATCGCAGTAGGGGCACTTCCTCACGCAGAACGGAACGTGGATATAAAGCCCGCGGAAATCACTCATCATCGAGCTTGAGCACAGCCATGAACGCCTCCTGCGGAACCTCGACGGTACCGAAGGCTCTCATGCGCTTCTTGCCCTCCTTCTGCTTCTCGAGCAGCTTCTTCTTTCGGGTGATATCGCCGCCGTAGCACTTCGCCAGGACGTCCTTGCGCAGTGCCTTGATAGTCTCGCGGGCGATTATCTTGCCGCCGACAGCCGCCTGTATCGGAATTTCGAACATCTGCCGCGGGATATGCTCCTTGAGCTTCTCCGCCATCTTGCGGGCGCGCTCGTACGCCTTATCGGCGTGGACGATGAACGACAGCGCGTCGATAACGTCGCCGTTGAGCAGTATATCAAGCTTCACCAGCTTGGACGGCACAAATCCCATCATCTCATAATCGTAGCTTGCGTAGCCGCGGGTGCGGGATTTCAGCACGTCGAAGAAGTCGTAGACTATCTCGTTGAGCGGAAGCTCATAGTGCAGGTCGACTCGGGTCTGGTCGATGTATTTCATGTCACGGAACACTCCGCGCCTGTTCTGGCACAGCTCCATGATGTTCCCGACGTAATCCGATGGGGTGTAAACATGAGCGTTTACCATCGGCTCGTACGCCTGCGCTATCTCGGAGGGGTCGGGGTAGTTTGTGGGGTTGTCTATCATTTTGAAGGAGCCGTCGGTCATTTCTATCTTGTAGACAACGGACGGCGCGGTCGTAATGATGTCGAGGTTGTATTCACGCTCAATGCGCTCCTGGATTATCTCCATGTGGAGAAGCCCGAGGAATCCGCAGCGGAAGCCGAATCCCAGCGCGATGGAGGTCTCCGGCTCGAAGCTCAGCGAAGCGTCGTTGAGCTGGAGCTTTTCCAGCGCGTCGCGGAGGTCTACGTACTTTGCGCCGTCCGCCGGATAGATGCCGCTGAACACCATCGGGTTTACCTCGCGGTAGCCGGGAAGCGGCTTTTCCGCAGGCCTGTCAGCGGAAGTTACAGTATCGCCGACCTTGGTCTCACCGATGGACTTGATGGAAGCCGCGATGTATCCGACCTCGCCCGCCTTGAGTCCGGAGCAGGGCACAAGCTCGGTGGCGCCCATAACGCCGGTCTCCACAACGGTGAATTCCGCGCCGGTCGCCATCATTCTGATACGGTCGCCGGGCTTAACAGAGCCTTCCTTTACCCTGATGTAGGTGATAACTCCCTTGTAGCTGTCGTAGTAGCTGTCGAATATCAGTGCCTGGAGCGGAGCCTCAGCGTCTCCCTTCGGCGCGGGTATGGACTTCACCACCGCCTCCATTACCGCGTGGATATTGATACCCATTTTCGCGGATATTTCGGGGGCGTCCTCGGCGGGAATGCCTATTACGTTCTCTATCTCCTCCTTGACCTGCTCGGGGTGCGCGGAGGGGAGGTCTATCTTATTGATGACCGGGACCACCTCCAGGTCGTTTTCTACTGCGAGGTAGGTATTCGCAAGGGTCTGCGCCTCAATGCCCTGGGAGGCGTCAACGATGAGCAGAGCGCCCTCGCACGCAACCAGCGAGCGCGAAACCTCGTAGTTGAAGTCCACGTGGCCGGGGGTGTCGATAAGGTTAAAAATGTAGTCCTCGCCGTCGTCCGCATGGTATTTCAGGCGGACTGCGCGCGCCTTGATGGTGATACCACGCTCGCGCTCGATATCCATATTGTCAAGGAGCTGCTCCTCCATGTCGCGGAGCGCGACGGTCTGGGTCTGCTCGAGGATACGGTCGGCAAGGGTGGATTTGCCGTGGTCGATGTGTGCGATTATGCAGAAATTGCGTATCTTGGAAAGATAGCTTGTATCAGCCATGTATTTTGGTTCCTTTCAGATGGTTTTTTACTGATCTTCGACGTATTCCGTGTCAAGGTGCCACTCCAGGCGCTCGAGTATGGTCTGGAAGTTGTCTACCGTCTCGTAGGGCATTACAAAGCCCTTCCACGCGTCGTTCTTGAGGAGCTGGCGCACGACATAGAGGTCGTTCTTGCGGGAGGTCGCGCTCTCGGTGTAGTCGCGAAGCGGCGCGAATACGCCGTACTGCCCCTCGAGCCTGTAAAGTATGAACTCCCCGAACTGGTAGACCTTCAGCGCGTTTCCCTCTGCAAGGAGCTTCACCGTTGTGGTCTCCATATCCGGCGCGGATTCGTTCAGCACGAAATACACCTCGGGGACTTTCAGCAGGTGGGCGTCGTTGTGCTCGCCGGCTACGTTGTCGTAATCCGCTTCGTTGAACGTAAACTCCTCGCTGTTGTAAACGTAGAAATATGAAGAAGGGTTCTGATAGCATTTTACTATAGTATAGGTGACGTCGCCGTCCCGCTTCGTGAACACCTCGTCATGCGGCGCGTAGAATATTCCGATCACGAATTTTATTCCCCACATGAAAAGCCCGGTGCACACCAGCACTATCAGCATGGGTAGAATTTTCAGGAAAGCCGCCTTCCCCTTTGACATTCCGGTGTACTCGCCGTCATGTTCCGGCTCCGCAGTTTTTTCCGGCTCTGCAGGGGATTCCTGCGCGGTAACTTCCGTTATTTCGGGGAGCTGCTCTTCCCGGGTGATTTTATCTTTATTTTCGCTCATGGTCGTCCTTTCAGCAGTTGCTTGCAATATACGAAATTATTATAGCATATTTTCGGACAAATGTTAAGGGGGTAAAGGTGAAAATCTGAAAAAAATGCCGTTCTTACAGCGGATAAACGGATTTTGCCGCCTATAAAAAAAGTTTGGCATGACAAAATGTTGACAAATCGGGAGAAATAATATATAATAGGTAGATATGAGCGGATTTTCACCGCATAGAATTGGAGGAACAAAAGAATGAAACAAAGAATGAAACTGAGAAATATCATCTCCGCTGTTGCGGCTGCGGCTGTTGCAGCAAGCGCGGCAAGCCTCTGCGCATTCGCAGACGACCAGCCCGCAGGATACGTTTACTTTATGGCTGAAAAGACCACGCTCGGTCAGGGCTTCGAGGTCGAGCCGGTCAAGGTACCCTACTACGAGGGCGAGACAGGTCTCGACATAGTTGAAAGAGCCGCTGAGATCAAGACCGAGGACACCGGCTACGGAGCATTCATCACCGCCTTCGCTGATACCGACAGCAACGATGTCGTGCTTCCCGAGGCCGTTGCAGAGGTTTGTACAATAGCCTCCGGCAGAACCGAAGAAGGCTGGCTGAGCGCATACGACTACACAGCGGAAAGCGGCTGGACATACTTTGTAAACGACGAGTACGCTCAGGTCGGCATTGCTGACTACACCCCCGCTGACGGCGACGTTGTAGTATTCTCCTTCACCGTTTACGGCTACGGCGCTGACCTCGGCGTTGACAACTCCTCCTGGGGCGGAGCGGCCGCACTCAAGGAGCAGGTAAAGACCGCTGAGCTCGTAAAGCTCTTTGCCGACAACAAGGATCTCCTTAACGGCAGCGACGAGCAGGCATATGCATTCACCGCAGCAGGCGAGGCTCTGGCACAGTACGAATCCACACAGGAGGACGTAGACAACGCAGTTGACAGGCTGGAAAATATCCTTGGCACAGAAACTCTTGTGACCGAGGAAAGCCCCTCAGCTGACGCAGCCGCAGAGTCCGAAGATGCCATAGACGCAGCAGACGACGGCGCTTCCGGCGAAAAGGGCTCACCTTCCACCGGCGTTGAGGGTGTAGCTGTTGCAGTTGCAGTAGTTATCCTTGCAGGCGCTGGCATTGCGATGAGCAAGAAGCAGTAATACATGAAAAAAATAGAAACAGCAGTTTCAACGGTCTGCATTGCAGTTATCATTGCGGTGCAGGCCGCTTTTTCAACTGCATTCGCAGCGGATTCCGGGGACTGGGCGGCTCTCGCGGAAGAGTGCTTCGGGTATTTCTCCGGCTCGGACGGGGAATTCTGGAGCAGCGCCGCCGACAGCAACTCGGACTGGGCGGCTTACTGCTGCGCGCGGCTTCACGGCTCCGAAGGGTCGGAAGCCTACGCCGCCCAGCTTGAAAACCGCATTTCGGAGCTTGCGGAAACAGTCTCCTCCGGCGGATTCGTGAAACCCACTGAGCTGCAGCGCACCGGAATATTCCTTGCGGCGATGGGGCATGATCCGTCGCAGGCGGTGGAGCTTGGCGTGTTCCAGAGCGAAACCCTCGGCCGCCAGGGCTTCAACGCGTACATCTGGGCGCTCATAGCGCTGAACGTCACCGGAGAAACCGCGCCTGATAACTCCCTGAACACCGCGCAGTCCCTGACGGAATACATCGTCGCTTCTCAGCACGATGACGGAAGCTTCTCGCTGTTCGGCGACGGCGGCGATGTGGATATAACCTCTGCGGCGGTCTACGCGCTGGCCTCAGCGGATTCCGACGAAGCTCAGGAAGCGGCACAGCGCGGCGCTGACTGGCTCTGCGAGATCGAAGGCGGCTACACCTCGATGGGAGTCCGCAACTGCGAAAGCACCGCCCAGGCAGTGATAGCCCTGGCGGCCGCCGGACGCACTGAAAAAGCGGAAGAAGCGGCATGTCAGCTCGCTGAATACCGCAGACCGGACGGCGGCTACGCGCACCTCCCGGACGGGGACACCAACCGCATGGCAACAGCCCAGACCCTGGAAGCGTTCACCGCCCTCGCGCTTTCACAGCGCGGCGAGGGGCTGTTTTCCGCGCTGCCCGCTGTAAGTCCGGGGCTCTCCAGCCAGGATGGTTCGGCAGACATAGATGTTTCCGCAGACAGCCAAATCGCCGGCAATCCGGAGAATGGGAACACGGCGGAACCAGTCATTCCCGGCACGGCGCAGTCATCAGCCGCCCCTGAACAGACACATGGCTTCACCGGAACCCACATCAAGCTTATAGTTTCGTCTGCGTCCGGACTGGCGGCGGCCGGTATGCTCGCCGCGGCGATTATCCGCAGGAAGAAACTGCTGATTCCCGGAGCGGTGCTGCTCGCGGCGGTCTGCGGCGGAGTGTGGCTCCTTGATATACGCACCCCTTCAGAGTACTACGCGCAGGAAGTTACCGGAGGCATGGAAGTGACCTTCTCCGCTGACTGCAAATCCGTGCTCGGCAGAATGGATACCATCGACCCGTCGGTGAATCAGCCGTCTGTTATCCCGCCGGACGGCGTAGTCATCGCAGAGTGCACGCTATCCCTTCCGGAAGGCTCCTCGGCGTTCGACGCACTGATAACCGCGGCGCGGCAGCAGCAGGTGCGCGTGGATTACACGGGCAGCTCCTGGGGAACTTACGTCCGCAGCATCGGATATATCTCGGAATTCGGCTTCGGGGAACTCAGCGGATGGATGTACCGCGTCAACGGAGAATTTCCGCAGGTCTACGCCGGGGAATTCACACTGCACGAGGGCGATGTCGTGGAATTCGTCTATACGTGCGATCTCGGCGGCGATGTTGGCGATAGTTACAATGCAGAAAACGCCGGTTAATCAACTGGATATCGTTTACATTATGTACATTTGCACAAATATTTTAAACAAAATTTGTGTAAAGCGCATGCCCTAATTTCCGGACGTTTGCTTGCAAATCCGTCTGAATTATGGTATAATTTAATAGAATTATATAGCATGGCGTATTGCGCAGGGGAGAAGCGCAAACGCTGTTCTGAATTAGGAGGAATAACCAAATGACATCTGCCGCAGTAAACAACACCGCAGCAGGAAAAGCGCCGCTGAACAACAAAACTCTCGGCATCGGCATGGTTGCTTTTGCTGTGATAGAGGCTGTTGTTACGTTTTTCCTGGTAATGAAGCCGCTGTTCATCAACCCGGTATTCAACCAGTGCAAAGCATATAACGAAGAAGGCAAGGCTTGTATCGTAAAGCTCTTCGGCAAGACCTTTGCGTCGCAGGACGAGATCGCTAACAATCAGATAATCCTTTCGCTGTGGGATACTATTCTCAACATCGTGCTTATCTACATAGTTATCACCGGAATACTTCTTCTGCTTTCATTCTGCTATTTCAAGGGATTCGCGTTCGCAAAGTCCTACCTGATAGCTGTGTTCGGCGCAAAGACCGTTATCGCGCTGACTCCCATTCTTGTTCCCTTTGCAAATTTCAGAAACTCAATGCGCATCTTCGGTGCCATTGACGCTGTTATCTGCCTCGCGGCATGTATTTACTGCGTATACGACAGTTCCTCTGAATACGCCGACGACATGCTTCTGACCGCCGACAAAATCGCAAATATGTGGAAGCGCGGCAAGACTGCCGGCGTGATGTTCCTCATCATGGCTGCCGCTGCAATTTTCGCCGCATTCGGCATGAGCGCTTACGGCAACATCGGCAACTCCGGCGGTAACTGGTCAATCGTTATCGGCTGGCTGGACAACACCAGTCTTGCACAGGGCGTTGTGCTGATTCTCCTCGTAGCTGTCGCTCTTATCGGTTCCATTATATATGTTCGCGAAGGCGAGTGGGCTATGATCTACTACTTCTCCTTCGGCGCAGCTATGACCGTTACAAACCTCATCGGCATTCTGTTCAGAATCCTGTGGATCTTCAAGACCTACAATCCCACCAAGGCGCTTGCGAAGTCCGGCGACGAGGACGCTCTCGCATGGGTAGGATCCAACGGCATGACCGCAAAGTGGTGGATGGCTACTGTATTCCTGATACTCTCCTTCGTGGCGGCAGCGGTAGTTACTATCATCGCTTTCACAAAGATCAAGAGCAAGCTCTCCTTCAAGTTCAGCGAAGCTGACAAGAAGCCCGCTATCGCAGTTATGATCGGCGCAGGCTCCATTATTCTGGAGTTCGTTCTTACAATGATCGCAGTTCTCATGTGGGATAAGCAGCACTACACCGCTATCACACTGGGCGCTATGGACTATATGTATTTCATCACTCTCGGCGGCATTTCGCTGTTCCTCGCGATCGCAATGTGGTGCGGTTACAGCTTCTCCAAGTTCGGAACCCTCGCACTGTACATCATGGTAGGTTCCTGCAACTTCTCCTCCATCTTCACCGTATTCGGCGAGAGAGGAACAAAGGTTGCAAACTCCCTCGCAGCTTACAATGCGGCTGTTGAGCAGGGTCTGACCGAGCTTCCCGCGAAGTTCAAGGGCTACAACTACATTACCTGCGGCGTATTCTTCATTCTTTCCTTCCTCGTATGCTTCAGCATTATCGTTGTGTTCGTTGTCAAGGAAGTAAACAACTACATGTATCAGAAGCGCTACGAGTAATCAAGTAACCTAGTAACCTCTTAAATCATAAACACAATGAATCCCCCGGTTCATGGAACCGGGGGATTTTTTTCGTATTTACCGCTTCAGCGTATCAGGAGTTTTCCGCAAACTATACAGATTAAATGCAACAAAAAACTTCCGCCTCCATACGGAAGCGGAAGTAATTGTATCAAAATTATGATTACTTATTCAGGAGAACCTCAACGCTTGCGAGCTTAACGCAAACACAGAATATCTCCATGGCCTGGCGAAGCTCGTCAACAGACGGGAATGTCGGAGCGATACGGATATTGCTGTCCTTGGGATCCTTGCCATATGGGAATGTAGCACCTGCGCCGGTCATTACAACGCCTGCTTCCTTAGCGAGGGATACAATGCGCTTTGCACAGCCGGGGAGCGCGTCGAAGGAAATGAAGTAGCCGCCGTTGGGCTTATTCCACTTGCCGATCCCGAGGGGTTCGATCTCCTTGTCAAGCATGTAGAGAACTACATCGAACTTCGGACGGATAATTGCTGCATGGTGCTTCATGTGCTCACTTATGCTCTCGAAGTTCTTGAAGTACTTAGCGTGACGGAGCTGGTTCAGCTTATCAAAGCCGATGGTCTGGTAGGTCATCTGGCTCTTGATGAAGTCGATGTTCTCCTTGCTTGCTGCAACTACAGCAAGACCGCCGCCCGGGAAGGAGATCTTAGAGGTAGAAGTGAACTCGAATACCATATTCGGATTACCAGCCTTCTTGCACTCCTCGATGATGTTCAGCAGGTGGTCGTGATTCTCGGAGAGATGGTGTACGCAGTATGCGTTATCCCAGAAAATGCGGAAATCCTTAGCCTTCGGCTTGAGGTTTGCAAAACGCTTTACAACTGCGTCGGAATAAGTAATGCCGGTCGGGTTGGAGTACATCGGAACGCACCAGATACCCTTGATCTCCTCGTCCTCGGAAACCAGCTTCTCTACAGCGTCCATGTCAGGACCGTCCTCAAGGTAATCAACGTTGATCATCTCGATACCGAGCGCCTGGCAGATAGCGAAGTGTCTGTCATAGCCGGGAGCCGGGCAGAGGAACTTCACATGCTCGTATTTGCACCAGGGCTTCTCGCTGCCGAGTACGCCAAGCTGCATTGCACGGATAATTGTGTCGTACATCATCTGGAGGCTGGAATTACCGCCTACGATGACCTCGTCAGCGGAAACGCCGAGCATTTCCTGGAACAGAGCCTTAGCCTCGGGGATACCGTCGAGTACGCCGTAGTTGCGGCAGTCGATGCCGTTGCTGGACTTGTAGTCGCCGTCAAGGCAGTGAAGGAGCATGTCAAGCGAAAGGTTGAGCTGCTCGGGGGCAGGCTTACCTCTCGACATATCGAGCTTCAGACCCTTTGCCTTGTAGTCTGCATACTGCTTCTCAAGCGCTGTCTTTTCAGCCTGAAGCTGTTCTTTGCTCATCTGTGAATAAAGCATGGTTATTTCCTCTCTTTACGCTGTCATTTTACCGTGCGCATTCTATCCCGCGCCCATGTAATTTAATTATACCATAGATAAGCGAATTTTGCAAGCACTTTTTCGGAATCCTGCAAAAATATATCACAGGTTTAAAGAAATTGCGGCGTTTTCTCTGCTGCCGCCAAAAACATGTTGTAAACTCGCTTAAATTATGGTATAATGTAATTGAATATAAGCCGGAATTACCCGGCACAAATACGCACCACAGAAAGGAACCACAGCAATGACAGCATTTACATCAGCGGATATCCTCCTCCCGAAGCTTGACGCGGAAGGAATGACAAAATGGTCTGTAGTCGCATGCGACCAGTACACCAGCGAGCCGGAATACTGGGCTAAGACCGCCGAGATAGCAGGGGACGCTCCCTCCACGCTGAACCTCATATTCCCCGAGGTATACCTCGAGGAGCCGGACGCGGACGCCCGCATTGCAAAGATCAACCGCACCATGCAGGAGTACCTCGACAAGGGACTGTTCAACGAGTATAAGTCCGCGCTGATACTCATGCGCCGCACACAGGCCGACGGGAAGGTACGCACCGGACTTGTCGGAGCCATCGACCTGGAGCAGTACGACTACAACAAGGGCAGCAAGTCCCAGGTGCGCGCTACGGAAGCCACCGTTGCCTCCCGTATTCCCCCGCGCGTGAAGATACGCCGCGACGCAGCGCTGGAGCTTCCGCACATCATGATACTCATTGACGATGTAAAGCGCACCGTTATCGAGCCGCTGGAGGCAAAGCGCGACCAGCTCACCAAGCTCTATGACTTCGACCTCATGCAGAACGGCGGACATCTCGAGGGCTGGCTTGTTGACGGCGGCCACGCAAAGGCCGTGTTCGACGCCCTCGACAAGCTCGCCGACAAGGCGGATTTCAACAAGCGCTACGGGCTTACCGGAGAAGACGTCCTGCTGTACGCAATGGGCGACGGAAACCACTCCCTCGCCACCGCAAAGGAGTGCTACGAGCAGAAGAAGCGCGCGAACGCTCCCGAGGCTGCGCTTGCACGCTACGCCCTCGCCGAGGTAGTGAACCTCCACAGCGAGGCTCTGGAGTTCGAGGCTATCCACCGCGTTATTACCGAGACCGACGCCGCAAAGCTCATGGCTGATATGACCGCTGCGCTGAAGCTCACCGAGGGTGCCTCCGGTCAGAGCTTCACTGTACTGCTGGACGGCGCGAAGAAGCAGTATTCCGTGGGCGCTCCCACCGCTAACCTTACCGTCGGCAGCCTTCAGAGCTTCCTCGACAAGTGGCTTTCCGAGAACGCCGGCAAGATCGACTACATACACGGCGAGGACGTTGTAGAGAGCCTTTCATCCGCAAAGAACAGCATTGGTTTCCTGCTTCCCTCCATGACCAAGAAGGAGCTGTTCCCCACAGTTATCAAGGACGGCGCGCTCCCCAGAAAAACCTTCTCAATGGGTCACGCGCACGATAAGCGTTTCTACTGCGAAGCAAGAAAAATCAAGTGAGGTCATAAAATGAATCTTGTTAAACTCGAGCGTATTTCCGATATGCTGCGCTCTCAGGTCGAAAGCGGAGCCGCAGTCGGCTGCTCTGCGTACGTTATGAAAAACGGACGCCCCATCTACCGCATGAACGCCGGCATGGCTGACGAAGCCCGCGGAATAAAGTGGACGGACGACACCATCGTGCGGCTGTACTCCATGACAAAGCCGGTCACTGCGGCGGCGGCCATGATACTCATTGACCGCGGTCAGCTTGATATCTACGACAAGGTGAGCTGGTTCATTCCCGGGTTCAGGAACCAGACCGTGCTCACCGAAAACGGTCCTGAGCCGCTGAGCCGCGAGGTCTGCGTAAAAGACCTGCTGGATATGACCTCCGGTCTCGCCTATCCTGACCGTAACTACCCCGCAGGCAGCGTAATGCAGGATCTTTACGACAAGATCTGCGAGGAAGTCGCAGCCGGAAAGCCCGTTGATACGCTTGAATACGCAAACCGCATAGGTCAGGTGCCGCTGGCGTTCCAGCCCGGCGACCGGTGGATGTACGGCTCCTCTGCGGATATTCTGGGCGCGGTTATCGAGGCCGTTTCCGGGAAGAAGTTCGGCGATTTCCTGCGCGAGGAGCTGTTCGAGCCGCTCGGAATGGTGGACACCGATTTCTGGGTACCCGAGGAAAAGCTCTGCCGCTTCGCCGAAAATTACGAGGAAAAGGACGGAAAGCTAGTCCCCTGCCTGTGGCAGCATTTAGGTCTGACCTACCTGTGCAGGAAGCCTCAGGAGTTCCAGTCCGGCGGCGCTGGGCTGTGCTCCACAATGGACGACTACGCGGCATTCGCTGAAATGCTGCTCAACGAGGGCGTCTACAACGGCAGGCGCATTCTGAGCAAAAACGCAGTCAGATACATGACTTCAAACCAGCTCACACAATACCAGCTCCGCACATGCGACTGGGAACAGTGCATAGGATATGGCTATGGAAATCTCATGCGCGTCGCAATGGAGGAACGCCTGCCGGGAATATCCACCCACCCCGGTGAATACGGCTGGGACGGCTGGCTCGGCTGCTTCTGGGCGAACGACCCTAAGAACGGCTACACATTCATGTATTTCGTACAGCGCTGCGGAGGTCTCGGAGTACGCCCGCTGAGAATGATAAAGCAGATAGTTTACGGGGCTGAGGATTAAGTTACACACGTTACACTATACCTTCCACAAAAAAACTGTAAATAAACTGGTACGTCTTGTGGAAATGCCTATTGACTTTTTTCACGGTTTATTATATAATTAAACCATAAGGTTTATTTACCAACAGGCATTCGGAGAGGGGATACATAAATGGAGGAACGCAATACTCTGCTCATCGTTGACGATTTCGAGTTCAACCGACTGATGCTGAGCGACACGTTCAGCGACCGCACAGTCGTTGAAGCGGAAAACGGCAAGCGCGCAATAGAAGAGTTTGAGAAAAACAAAGACAAGCTGTGCGCGGTTCTGCTGGACATCATGATGCCGGTAATGGATGGATTCGGCGTGCTGGAATACCTGGTGGACAATAAATATATAGACGATATACCGGTTTTCATCATCAGCGCGGACACCTCCGACAAATCGCTGTCCCGGGCGTATGACCTCGGCGCGGCGGACGTCATTGCGAAACCTTTCAATATACGGTTCGTCCGCAGACGTATCAACAACATCATCGAGCTTTACGATCAACGCAGGTATCTCAGTATGCTGGTAAAGGAAAAAGGCATCGAGGTTCCGTTTATGAAGGCCGGTTCGGCTAATAAGTAAAAATTCAGGGGGCTGCGTGGCAGTCCCCATTTGTATTTTGTAACTGGGTAAGCGGTATAATCTGGTTAATTCGGAATTAATGAGCCGCCTTCGGCGGAGAATTTAAGGTCAAATGCAAAAGTAAATGCAAAAAGCGGAAAGCGAGCGCAGCAGTGCCAAGGGCGGGGAAAATTTGTGCAAGACTTATTGCAACGCCAATATCCATGATATGTGGAAATACCGAAATGCCCTGTTCGAAATGTCAGATTATCGTTTCAAAAGTGACGGTCGCAGAATTACGTCATCAGGAGCAATTTTCTGCAATCCAAGGATTTTAGGAAGCTTGCGCCCAATGAATGCCTTTGCTGCGTCATTGCGTCATATGGACATCGAAATTCTGGGCTTCTGTGCTGAATAATCTGAAAAATCGAAAGGTCGAGGATATTCTCATTGCCTGCACAAATAACCTCACAGGGTTCAGCGAGGCGATAGCGGCTGTGTTCCCGAAAACTGACATTCAGAATTGTATAATTCACCAGCTCAGGAACTCCAGCAAATACGTTTCTTACAAAGATATAAAGGCTCTGATGGCAGATCTGAAGCGGGTTTATCAGGCTGTTGACGAGCAGTCAGCGCTTGCTGCCCTAGACGATTTCGCTGAAATCTGGGACAAAAAATATCCAAAGATCTCAAAATCCTGGAGAGAAAACTGGGCAAATCTCAGCACATATTTCAAGTTCCCGGAGGAGCTTCGGCGGCTGATTTATACGACCAATGCCATAGAGGGCTTCAATCGGCAGCTGCGTAAGGTGACTAAATCCAAGGCTGTTTTCCCGACAGATGACAGCCTGTTCAAGATGCTGTATCTCACCATGCTGGACATCACCAAAAAGTGGACTGGGCGCAGATATACCCTCAGCTCGCACTGTACTACAGCGGTCGCATTCCCGAATGACCGCCGCGCCGGAACTGCTGTTTCCGTTCCGGGCTTCGCCCTCCGCTTCAACAGCAGTTCCTATTGACAACTCAATTGATTTGTGTTACTATGAATAAGCTCTGGACTCATCAAAATGTTACCTGAGCTTACTGATTTCACTTAATGCGCGTTTGTGGTTTACACAGATTTTGGGGTAGAGCCAGTGCATTCATTTCTCAATGCTCCGCTCTTCCCCTTTTGCATTGACTATTACAGCTGAGTATGCTAAAACGAACACAGCATATCACTTAATTTACGGCAGATATGTCTGATTGAGAAATGGCTATTTATCAATCAAGCGCCAAAGAGTCAGCAAAATAGCATACATAATCATTTTCATTGCAGTAATCCATGACCTTTTCCCTCAGTTTATCGTTTGCGCCATATTCAATAAGAAAAACATCCATACCGTTTTGTTTGCAGACATTAAGATATTCAATAAAATACTCTCTATTCTCCCAATTATTTTCGCCAAAGGATTTATCATCGAAATTTATTGATGTAAATACGGTTTCCTGATTAACCGCATTTATGCAAGTTGGGATAGAGCAATTATTTATTACTTCACTTATAAACACATCGCCGCCATTCACAATTACCTTTATTCCTTTTTCAGTAAAAGCGTTGAAAATATCTAGTAACGCATTGTATATTTTCTGCTCGTGAAATACATAGTAAACATCTGTATTATCCACAAATAGTCCTGAAACTCCCTTATCCACCAGTTCATCCGCTGCTTCAATGATGTGTGTCTGCCATTTTTCTGATGATACATCTATCCACTTTTCATTATCCCAATCCTCGTATTCGCCTATGGTAAAAGGCAAAAATTCTTCGTAATAGCTGCGAAAGTCTTCTACTGAACCAATATTAAGATAGGAATATATCTCGTTGTTTCCGTTTTGGTGTATCACATCAATGTTCTCGGCTGTCAATAATTCTGCATCAATAACAAGAACGTCATAGTTGTTTAGCGACAACAGTTTTTCCTTTTCTGCTCCGATAAAAACACCATACGGATGTCTTACATCAGTCAACTTTTCCGTTGTCTTTACCGTACAGGCTGTAAAATAAATCACCGCAGAAATCAGAACAAGTATTTTAGTCATTTCTTTTTTGCTCCTAAAAAAGAATGTGCCATCTCCAAATTTATAAGGCAGATTTACACCCATTTTCCTCATTATATCACAGCCCAACTAAAATTTCAATACCAACATACTAATCACTCATTATGCCGGTTGGTTTGCGGTTATTTAGTTATAGAGAAATTATCCCTCAATTGTTAAGAAGTTTCATAATAACGTGCTAACATAATAAGGTAACCTCTAAAAACCCACAAAAATTCAGGCAAATAGAGGCATTTAGCATAATCGGTCAAACATTGACATGCAAGTAATGCTTTGAAATGGTAACTTTACCTTGATCGTTACCTTTTAGTTGAAAAAGGGCACAGTTACCCCATATCAGGCAGAGGCTCGTTTTAAGTAACTGTACCTGCAAAAGTTATATACCAGATTGGTGATTCCGATATTCATCCATGCACGTGTAATGCCTATTCCTCGGGAATCTCACCGTTTTTGATCTTTTTGTTTTCGTCCCTGCTGTTTCTCTGTCGTGGTGCGTCAACTATCGTACCTTTGTGGCTGATCAGTCCTTCTTTTTCAAGATGCTCGTCAAACATACACTACTGTTTCCGTTTCTGCAATGTCATTCTTGAATTTCCAGATCGTCTTCGCATCGGGGACTTTATCGCATAGGTTTATTCCCAGAAATCTCATAAAGCTCATTCTGTCATTGATCTGATATTCTGTCTGATCGTCTGACAGGTTATACAGTCGCTGCAATACCAGTATCTTGAACATCATTACCACGTCATACGGCGGGCGTTGTCATGACATCTGCCTCCGGCACTGTTCATGCTCTGCTTTACTCCATACTCGTTCAGCGCAGCTCTGTATGAAGCTCTTGTGTATTGACTTCCACGGTCTGAGTGGAGTACCGCACAGCAAAATTCTGGATACGCTGCCGCTGTATTTTCAACAGTTGCAGCACATAACTCGGCTCTCATGTTATCGTCCATTGACAGCCCGACAGCCGTCAGGTCGTAACAATCAAATATTGCCGACACATATAGCTTTCCATTATCATTCATTTGACATTCCTCCTATTGATTTTTGTTTGCAGTTGTCAGACCGCATTTTCATTATACCAGTTGGAGGAATTTTTTTCTACTCATCGCTAAAGTTTTTTTGAACCCCCGACATTGCCGGGGGTTTTCGATATATAAAAAGATCCCCGGAGCGAAAGCCCCGGGGAAATTTATCAAGCGATCCGCCCCTGCAAACAGTGCAGGGGCGGATTTTATGCCCGATAAGAATTAAACACTAGGAGAAAAACTTAAAGGTATGAAGTTCATTATTCGTAATCTGCAATGTCTATCCAGGTGAGCAGAAGCTCGCGCTCTTCGGGGCGCTTGAACTTGAGCTGTGCGGCAGCCACGATGGGGAGCCAATCCTGAACATACTTTACAGCGGTGCCTGTCTTCTTGCAGTACATCTTGAGGTACTTCTCAGCGTACTCTGTGTGATGATTCAGGCAGAACCACAGATAGGTCTTTGCTACATCGGCGGAAGCGTTGCCCTGCTTAGCCTTAAGCCAATCCACAACGTAAACGCCGTTCTTGCTGATGATGATGTTATCCGGTGTGAACTCGCCATGACAGAGCTTAACGTGCTTCGGCATGGACTCCAGACGGGTGAGAAGTTCGTACTTCTTAACATCGTCGATCATATCCAGGCTCTCGATAGAGCGCTTGAGGTAATCCTTCAGGCGGCTGATCTTGGGCGAACGCTGGGAGTTGATCTCGATCTGGAGATCAACCATCTGCTCAAGGTACTCGTCAGCCTTCTCGGGGGACTTCTTGAGCAGATCTGCCATTGTGTCGCCGGTTATGTAATCGTAGGAGATAGCCCACTTGCCATCTATCTTGGTAACTTCTTCGAGTGCCGGGATCTTATTATATCCAGTTTCTTCAACGCGGGTATGGGTCAGAGCTTCATAAAGAACTACGCTCTTGGGTTCGTTCGGATCCTTAAAAACCTTGACAGCCTTTCCGTCAACCTCGTAAACCTGTACCTTATCGCCGTCAGAAATCATATTTTGCAGTTTCATAATTCATCTATCCTTTCCCCGAATCTTCCCCCCTTGGTATGAAGTCCGATCCGTTTTTCGTTGTCTTTATTATAGCACTTATGTAATCGTTTGTAAAGTAGTCTTTATCAAATTTGAATAGTCTGTAGGAATTTTCAGAACAATTTTTGGTTACTTTCACAATGAAACGTTAAAAGTTTCACAGGAGATTCTGAAATGATTCACAGCGAGATAGAAAATGTAGAATAAAAAAATTGCTGAAAATTTTAGATTCAGAGAACGGAGATGTGGATTTTCGGTAGACAAATTGTTGTTTATAGATCAATGTTTTAACTGCTGCGTCAGCAATTAAGTTTCAGGTCAAGACTCCCATTTACGACTTTATTTTACCTCGCTCACGGCGCGAACGCTTCAAAAAAGACTAACAAATTGGGGGGCACCTCCCCCACTGGGCGAGACACCCCCTTGACTCCCGATAAGGTGCTGCTGAAAGTTTTAAAACCTCGCGGGCAAATCATGACCCTGCCGCAGCCCAAACAGGAAATTCAGTTGAATCAAACGTTGTCTCCGTTAGGCTCGCCGCTGGTGACTATCCCCTTTTCAGCGTCGATGGTGACTGCCGTTCCTGAACGCAGTATCTGCGTCGCATTGGAAGCTCCCGTGATCACCGGAATATCCAGCGTCTTTCCGACTATAGCGGCGTGGCTGTCATCGCCGCGCTCCTCGGTGATAATGCCCGCGGCGGTCTTAAGCAGCGGAAGTATAGCGTTGCTTGTATGCGGAATTACCAGTATCTCGCCGGAATTGAACAGCTTCTGAGCCTCAGCTTCGTCCTTGCATACGCATGCGGTGGCTGTAACGGTTCCGGAGGTAGCTCCGCAGCCGGTAACAAGTACGTCGCCGACAATGTGAACCTTCATCAGGTTCGTAGTGCCGGAAACGCCCAGCGGAACTCCGGCGGTGATGACTACCAGGTCGCCGTTTTTCAGCAGATCAGCCTCAACCGCCTTCTGTACTGCATGGTGGATAAGGTCGTCGGTGGAGGTCATGCGCTCCTCTGCCATCAGCGGGATAACGCCCCATGACAGCGCCTGCTGGCGGAGTGTGGTCTCGCTTGTGGTGCAGGAAATGATCGGGCACTCCGGACGATAGCGCGAGAGCATACGCGCGGTGGTGCCGGTCTTGGTTACGGTGATAATCGCAGTAGCGCCGAGATCCATCGCCGCAGATACCGTCGCATGGGATATCGCAGTGGATACGTTCACAACGTCAGGATTCTCAAGCTTGTAGAAGCGCTTCTTGTAGTCTATCGCCTTCTCGGTGGTCTCAGCGATGAGCGCCATTGTGCGCACTGCCTCCACAGGGTGCAGACCTGCGGCGGTCTCGCCGGAGAGCATTATCGCGCTGGTGCCGTCGTAGATAGCGTTGGCAACGTCGGTGGTCTCCGCACGTGTGGGGCGCGGATTCTTTATCATGGACTCCAGCATCTGGGTCGCGGTTATTACCTGCTTGTTGGCGTTGTAGCCCTTCTTTATCAGCATTTTCTGGATCTGCGGGATCTCCTCGAAGGGTATTTCAACGCCCATATCGCCGCGCGCTACCATTATACCGTCGGCAACATGCAGGATAGAATCGATGTTGCGAACGCCGTCGCCGCTTTCGATCTTCGCGATTATGCGGATATCAGGGCGGCCTTCCTCCTCAAGTATCTTGCGGACCTCCAGGACATCGTCCGCGCAGGTGACAAAGCTTGCCGCAACAAAATCGAAGTTCTCCTGAGCCGCAAAGCGGATATCACTCTCGTCCACCTCGCTGATGTATGGCATGGAGAGCTTCACGCCGGGAACGTTAACGCCCTTGTTGTCGGAGAGAACGCCGCCGTTAAGTACAGAGCACACGATATCGGACGTGCCGTCGCCGTTGTCCTTTATCTCGTTGCAGCGGAGGATAACATTGCCGTCGTCGATGAGGATACGCGTGCCGGCGGAAATATCCCCCGGAAGTCCCTTGTAGCTTATGGAAGCGCGCTCTATCGTGCCTTCCTCCTCGCGGGTGGTGAGGATGAATGTGCCTCCGGTGAGTATCTCGGGCTTTACGCCGCCCTTGAATTTACGCAGCCTTACCTCGGGCCCCTTGGTGTCGAGCAGGGTAGCTACGGGCTTGCCGGCTTCCTTGGCTATGCGGATTACGCGGTCGTGATCTATCTTGTGGCTCTCATGCGTGCCGTGAGAAAAGTTCTGGCGGGCAACGTTCATGCCGTTGTCTATAAGGGCGCGCAGTATCTTGTCGTCCTTGGTCGCAGGACCCAGTGTGCATACTATCTTTGTTCTTCTCATGTTGTACACTCCGTTCTTGTCTTTAGGCATTATGCCTTTTCTGTTTTTGCGCTATTCTTATTTATTATATCATTTGTCAGGCAAGAAATCAACCCTCGGTTTGTAAATTTTTTGCTAAGGATCGTGAAAAGCATTAACGCGAAGCTTTTACTCCATTTTCACATTGTGAACGTATATAATACACCTTCCCCGGGTAAAATATAAACTGTAAGGTGGAGGGAACACCAAAGCCTCTTAGAATGACAACCGCACCTTTTCATATAATTACCAACCAAACCAGCACCAGACCCCTGCGAGCGATCGCGGGGGTCTGGTGTTTTTGCGGAAAAATGCGCGGGAACGCTCCGCAAATCGCGCAAAATCATTGACAACCGCCGGAATTTAGAGTATAATATATATTTGTAATATAATACTATCCCGCTGAAAGGAAACAAAAACAATGGGTTATGATTTTACCGCCATTGAAAACAAGTGGCAGAAATACTGGGACGAACACAAGACGTTCCACGCAGAAAACGACTACTCCAAGCCGAAGTTCTACGCGCTGGTAGAGTTCCCCTACCCCTCCGGTCAGGGACTCCACATCGGTCATCCGCGCCCCTACACTGCTATGGATATCGTATCCAGAAAACGCAGACTCCAGGGCTACAACGTGCTGTTCCCGATGGGCTGGGACGCTTTTGGTCTGCCGACTGAGAACTTCGCCATCAAGAACAAGATACACCCCGCCATTGTAACAAAGAACAACGTCGCACGCTTCAAGGCTCAGCTCAAGAGCCTCGGTCTGTCCTTCGACTGGGACAGGGAGATAAACACCACCGATCCCGACTACTTCAAGTGGACGCAGTGGATATTCCTCAAGCTGTTCAAGGCGGGACTTGCATACAAGAAGGAAATGAACGTCAACTGGTGTACCTCCTGTAAGGTCGTTCTGGCTAACGAGGAGGTCGTAAACGGCAAGTGCGAGCGCTGCGGCGGCGAGGTAGTCCACAAGGTAAAGAGCCAGTGGATGCTCAAGATCACCGAGTACGCTCAGAAGCTAATCGACGACCTCGACAGCGTTGACTACTTCGAGAAGATCAAGACCGCCCAGAAGAACTGGATCGGACGTTCAACCGGCGCCGAGGTGGACTTCACCACCACAGCCGGCGACATGCTGACCATCTACACCACACGCCCGGACACGCTCTTTGGCGCGACCTACATGGTAATCTCTCCGGAGCACCCCATCATTGAAAAATGGGCAGACAAGCTCCAGAACATGGACGCTATCCGCGAGTATCAGGCTGCCGCTGCGCGCAAGTCTGACTTCGACCGCACCGAGATGAACAAGGACAAGACCGGCGTCAAGCTGGAAGGCGTCCGCGCTGTCAATCCCGTAAACGGCAAGGAGATCCCGATATTCATTTCCGACTACGTTCTGATGACCTACGGCACCGGCGCTATCATGGCGGTTCCTGCGCACGACACCCGCGACTGGGAGTTCGCAAAGGTATTCAACCTGCCGATAATCGAGGTAGTCAAGGGTGGCGAGGACGTTCAGAAGGAAGCCTTCACCGACTGCGCTACAGGTATCATGGTGAATTCCGAGTTCCTGAACGGACTCTCCGTCGAGGACGCCAAGGTAAAGATCAAGGAGTGGCTCACCGCAAACGGCAAGGGCCGCGAGAAGGTAAACTACAAGCTGCGCGACTGGGTATTCTCCCGCCAGAGATACTGGGGCGAGCCTATCCCCGTTGTAAACTGCGAGAAGTGCGGCTGGGTCGCTCTGCCTGAGAGCGAGCTTCCGCTGAAGCTCCCGGACGTAGACAGCTACATGCCTACAGACACCGGCGAAAGCCCGCTGTCCACGCTTGAAAGCTTCATCAACACCACCTGCCCGTGCTGCGGAGGTCCCGCAAAGCGCGAGACCGACACCATGCCCCAGTGGGCTGGCTCAAGCTGGTACTTCCTGCGCTACTGCGACCCGCACAATGACAAGGAGCTTGCTTCCAAGGAAGCGCTCAAGTACTGGATGCCCGTCGACTGGTACAACGGCGGTATGGAGCACACGACGCTCCACCTGCTGTACAGCCGCTTCTGGCACAAGTTCCTGTATGATCAGGGCGTTGTTCCCTGCAAGGAGCCGTACATGAAGCGCACCTCCCACGGTATGATACTCGGCAAGGACCCCGAGCGTCCCGGCGAGTTCACAAAGATGTCCAAGTCCAAGGGCAACGTTGTAAATCCTGACGATGTTGTAAAGGAATACGGCGCCGATACCCTCCGTCTTTACGAGATGTTCGTAGGCGACTTCGAAAAGGCTGCTCCGTGGCAGGAGAACGGCATAAAGGGCTGCAAGCGCTTCCTCGACAGAGTATGGGCTATGCAGGAGAAGGTAGTTCCCGGCGACGAGTACAGCGACAAGCTCCGCGCTTCCATGCACAAGACCATCAAGAAGGTCAGCGAGGACATCGAAACACTTAAGTTCAACACCGCCATCGCTACGATGATGGGTCTGCTTAATGAAATAGACGCCGCAGGCTCTCTGACCCGCGCAGACTACAGAACTCTGCTGATACTGCTCAATCCGTTCGCTCCGCACATCACCGAGGAGCTGTACCAGGTAATGGGCTACGAGGGCGTGCTCAACGAGCAGAAGTGGGTAGAGTACGACGAAAAGCTCTGCGTTGAGGACAGCGTTGAGATAGTAGTTCAGGTCAACGGCAAGGTAAAGGCTCGTTTCAACGCGCCTGTTGACTGCGCTAAGGAGGAGCTTGAGAACCTCGCGTTCGATCTCCCCGAGATAAAGGCTCTGACCGACGGCAAGACTGTAGTTAAGAAGATCGCAGTTCCGAACAAGCTTGTAAACATCGTTGTAAAGTAAGATGAAAACGAGCATGATAATCAAAACAATTCTGGCAGCTTTTACCGCTGCGACGATGCTCTCCGCATGCACGGGAGCGCCGTCCGGCAGTTCCGCAAACTCCACGCAGGGCGCGGAAAGCACGGCGGATTCTGCAAGCGTTTCAAGCACTATCGAGAAGATAACTTCCGAAGTGGAAAAGCTCACCGAAGAAATCACCGCCGGAACATCAGACAGCACAAAAAACGATACAGCGGAGGAAACAGAAATGAGCCAGGACGTAAAGTACATCGCGCTGACCTTTGACGATGGCCCTAACGTTACCACAACGAACGATGTTATAGACAAGCTGGAGAAGTACGACATAGTTGCCTCGTTCTTCCTCATCGGAAACAACATCAATGATGAGAGCGCCAAGGCGGTAAAGCGCGCCTACGACCTCGGCTGCGAGATAAACAACCACAGCCGCACACACAGCAACATGACGGAGCTTTCCGCCGAGGATATCAGGGCAGAGTTCGAATACACCGATGAAAAGGTTTACGAGATAACCGGCGAACACACGAAGTTCTTCCGCCCGCCGTACATTTCGGTACATCAGATAGTGTTCGACAATATCGACGTTCCGTTCATTGCCGGAATCGGCGCGAACGACTGGGAGGACAGAGTAACCGCTGAAATGCGCGCTAAAATGATCCTCAAGCAGGCTAAGGACGGCGATATAATCCTGCTCCACGACGCAGAGGGCAACTCCATGACCGTGGAAGCGCTGGACACCATAATCCCGGAGCTTCAGAAGCAGGGTTACAAGTTCGTGACCGTCACTGAGCTGTTCAAAATCAAGGGTATCGAACCCGACATGGAAAAGGTCTACACAAACGTACTCCAGAAGAACATGTACAACTGATAATTAAAAATACCCCCCGGCATATGCCGGGGGTATTTTATATAAGGTCATGAAATGCTCAGTTTCTGGGGTGGCGCTTGTGCCTTGCCTTGTCAGAGTACATCAGGCGGTCTGCCAGCTCTATCAGCTCATCAATGGAATCCACGCCTTCAAGTGAAGCTGAGTACACTCCGATACTTACCTTCACCGCAAACGGTCTGCCGCTCGCGGCGTTCAGCTCGGCAAGGGCTTTCACAAAGCCTTCGCGGAACTTATCCGCCTTCTCCTTCGCGCTGCCCTGGCAGACTTCTGCCGCTACGAACTCATCTCCTCCAAACCTTGAGCATATTGTATTCCCGCCGCAGTGCTCCGCCGCCCGGGTAAGTGCCGCGGAAGTTATGCACAATGCGTCGTCGCCTGCCGAATGACCGTAATTGTCGTTGATGTACTTCATATCATTGAGGTCTATCGACACAATAAAGACCTCCCTGGAGCCGACGATATCAGCGCAGCTCCTGCGGAATCCATTGTAGAACCCATACCGGTTGTATATCTGCGTAAGATGGTCATGTGTGAACATGAACTCCAGACGGCGGTTAAGTATACTCATATGCTCGTGCGCGCACATCGTCTCAAGGCAGCGGTTGAGGCTGGTACAGAATGTGTACAGCCGCTCGTTGTGATGTTCGTCAAGCACGTAATGCGTTATGAAGTACCCATGCACCGTATCCTGGAAGTGCAGCGGGATTATGAACAGCGTATTGTTCGCACCGAAGGAATTCTCGAGCTGCGGTATCAGCCTTGCCGCCGGGAATACCGTTCCCTCGTCGCTCCTGCCCTCGAATGTCGACAGGAAAACCCGCATGTCCCCGAATCCGGTGAACGCAGGCAGCGAGTCGTCCTGACCGTGGAAGTAACGGTTCAGTTCCTCTGTAAGGCAAATCATCGCATTACCCGGGCAGTATTTTTTCAGCACATTGTGAACGTTCCCCGGAGCAGGATCTGCGGCGATCTCGTTTTCCATGTGGTTCACGTACTCCTCGTAGTTGAGAGCGTTCCTGTAGTCCTCCATGATATCCGCGACCACGCGGTTCGGATCCGCGCTCTTCCCTGTTCCGCAGCCGCAGCTCTCGCTGAATACCGGATCGTATTTCAGCTCTACCTTATAAGGCTCCAGACCCGGCTCCGCGCATATTCTGGCAATTATGCCGAGCACCGTGTCCGCGATCTGGGAATGATCCCTGGAAGCTGTAGTCAGCCTCGGTTTGTGGTACCGCTCCAGATTTATCCCGTCAAAGCCGGTCACTATCACGTCCTCGGGCACGGAATATCCGTGCTCCGTAAGTTTCAGGCAGACCGCCATAGCCATTGCGTCGTTGCAGCAGATGAACGCTTCCGGCAGCGGTTCGCCGGATTCAAAGAACCTGTCCATTGCTTCGTATGTCGGATTCTCCCAGAATTCGCCGCATATTATGTCGCTGTCATTCAGAGTCAGACCGTGCAGCCGCATTATCTCCCGGCAGCGCTCGACACGCTGCTGCGAAAACGGATTGTCCGCAGGACCTGAAACCAGCTTTATCCGCCTGCACCCGTGGACGTCCAGAACATGCTCCACGATAGCGCCGAACGCTTCTCCGTAGCCAAACTGCACGGTAAACGCGCCGGGTATCTCCATATCAATGGAGATAAGCGGAACATCATGCTTTATGCACTCCTGCACTACCTGGTCGATAACGGCGTGATCGTGCATAGAAAACGGCACGATGACCATTGCGTCGAGCATGTCGTAATTTATCAGCTTATACACGGAAGCGCCGCCGATATCCGTCGGGGTGTTCATGTGCATATCCTCGAAGCACTGGAACACCAGCATTTTGTGACTTCCGGTCTTTTCAAGATGTTTCGCGATGGCGTCGATTATAGGCTTGGACGGCTCTTTGTTTGCCGCCGTACAGCACAGACCTATAATTCCCGATCTATTCAGCATTTAAGCGCGTCCTTTCTGTCTGCAGGCCATTGAGTTCCGGCCGAAAAATTATTATTTATATTTTATCACACCCCGCCGGAAAAATCAAGACGATATTCCCGATACACCTCAAATTCTACCGTTTAAACTGCGCCAGTATCCTGCAATTTTCGGCAGAAAACTACTTGCTCAGGTCAAAGCGACAAAAGCGAACAAAAACGATCCCCCCGCACATGCATGCGGGGAATTAGTCATATCATTCGGAAAGATCAGTTCGGCGTACTGCGTCGCGCACCTTCAGCACGAAGCTGGGAGATACGGAAAGCTCGTCTATTCCCATTCTGAGGAACCGCTCCGTAAGCGTGGTATCTGCGGCAAGCTCGCCGCATATTCCTATCCATGCGCCGTTCTTGTGGGCGTTCTCGGCGCTCATTTCAATGAGCCTGAGTATAGCTTCATGGTGCGTGTCGATAAACTCCTCAATATCGGGATTCTGTCGGTCGCAGGCAAGCGTGTACTGCGTCAGGTCGTTGGTGCCTACGCTGAAAAAGTCCACCATCGGAGCCAGCCTGTCGCTTATCAGCGCGGCTGCGGGAGTCTCTATCATGATACCAAGCTCGATTTTGTCGGAGTACTCAATGCCATCGCTGCGAAGCTCCGCCTTGACCTCCTCGCATATTTCCTTGATACGCTCGACTTCCTTCACGCTGGTTATCATCGGGAACATTATGCCGAGATTGCCGTAAACGGAAGCGCGGTACAGCGCCCGGAGCTGCGTTTTGAATATCTCGGGGCGGGTAAGGCAGATACGGATAGCGCGATAGCCAAGCGCGGGGTTCTCTTCCTTTTTCAGCCCGAAATAGCCTACCTGCTTATCAGCGCCGATATCCAGCGTGCGTATGATGACCTTCTTGCCAGCCATGCTCTCGAGAACGCGCTTGTACGCGTGGAACTGCTGCTCCTCGGTGGGAAAATCGCTGTTCTCAAGATACAGGAACTCGCTGCGGAAAAGTCCGATGCCGCCCGCGTCGTTGAGCAGCACAGCGCCGATGTTGTCGATTCCGCTGATGTTGGCGTAGATGTTGATTTTTCTGCCGTCAACGGTGACGTTCTCCTTGCCCTTGAGCTCCTGAAGAAGGCGCTTTTTCTCCTCGTCGGAAGTGCGCTTTGCGGTATATTCGGCGACTGTCGCCTCGTCCGGGTCGACTATCACGGTGCCTGTGTAGCCGTCCACTATCGCCGGAGTCCCGGAGGATATCTCGGTCAGGAACTCATCGCCCATGCCTATTACAGCCGGAATATTCATGTTCCTGGCAAGTATGGCGGTGTGGGAATTCGACGAGCCGTGCGCCGTAACGAACGCAAGAACCTTGTCCTTGTCGAGCGCCACAGTCTCGCTGGGAGCGAGGTCGTCCGCGCATACTATCATGCTGTCGCAGGACTCAGCGGAACTGTCCGCAGTGCCGGTGAGGTTAGCGATTATGCGGTTGGAGATATCCCGGACATCGGCTGAACGCGCCTGCATGTACGCGTCGTCCATTGCGGCGAACATCTCTGCGAAATTGTCGGAGGTCACGGCTACGGCGTATTCCGCGTTGACCTGCTGGGTGTCTATGATGTTCGCGATGGATTCGTTGTAGTCCTCGTCCTCCAGCATCATTATGTGTATCTCGAAGATCTGCGCGTTTGCCTCGCCGACCTCTTTGAGCGCCTTGTCGTGAATAGCCTGAAGCTGCTCCGCAGCCGCCTGCTTCGCCTTTTCGACACGCGCCTTTTCAGCGGCTGCGTCCTCTACATGCACGCGTGTGACTGCTGCGTCATTCTTTTTCAGTACGGAAATTTTTCCGATGGCTATAGCTCCGTATACGCCCTTGCCGGAATACTTTTTCATACAAACACCCCACTTGTTAAATTCGGAATTATGAATGCGGAATTCGGAATCAATGTGTCCCACTTCGTGGGACGTATTTAATAACCGCCGAAGGCGGCACCATAATTCCGAATTCTTAATTCCGCATTCCGAATTAATATATTACTCTCCGAATCCGCTCTCGAAAAGCTCTACTGCCTTGTCGAGCGCTGCCTGCTCGTTTTCGCCGTCTGCAATGATCTCTACCTGGGTTCCGCACTTGATGCCTGCCGCCATTATCTGCATTACTGCGGAAGCCTTTGCAGTCTTGTCAGCAGTCTTGAGGGTCACGGTGCAGCCCGCGAACTTCTTCATTTCTGCCGCGAGGATTCCAGCCGGGCGCATGTGCAGACCCTGTTCATTCTTTACTTCTACTGTCTTTGTTACCATGATGATTTCTCCTTTGTCGTGTTGATGTACGGGGGCTGAACGCCCCCTCCGGGTGAATTTCTCTTTCCTTTGTTCTGTATAATTATTTTGTCTTCGCAGATACCTTTTTCTTTTTGAGCAGAGCCAGCAGGAGCATTCCCACGATAGAACCCGCAGCGAGCGCTGCCAGGTACATCGCCCAGTTGCCGACTACCGCGAACACGAAGATACCTCCGTGCGGAGCCATCAGCGTGCAGTTGAACGCCATTGAAAGTCCGCCTGCAAGGCCTGCGCCGACCATGCACGCCGGGATAACTCTAAGCGGATCAGCCGCGGCGTAAGGGATCGCGCCTTCAGTGACGAAGCTCAGACCCATGATGTAGTTTACAGGGCCGCTCTTGCGCTCCTCCTCGGTCCATCTGTTCTTAAAGAACGTGGTAGAGAGCGCTATCGCGATGGGGGGAACCATACCGCCGATCATTACCGCCGCCATGACGTCGTAGTTTCCCGCCGCGATCGCTGCGGTTCCGAATACGTAAGCCGCCTTGTTGAACGGACCGCCCATATCAATAGACATCATCGCTCCGAGGACTGCGCCGAGGAGTATTTTACTGCTGCTTCCCATATTGCTCAGGAAATCCGAGATACCGGTGTTTATCATGCCCATAAACGGATTTATCGCGCACATTACCACTGCGATTATTCCAAGTCCGGCAAGCGGGTAGATGAGTACCGGCTTGATACCGTTGAGCGCCTTCGGCATTTTGTCGCAGAGCTTCTCAAGACCCAGCATGATGAAACCGCCCGCAAAGCCCGCCAGCAGAGCGCCGAGGAATCCGGACGGCATTGCGCCGCCGACGCTTGCGAATGTCGAGCCTGTGGTTGCGAGGTATCCTCCGACCAGACCTACAAGGAAGCCGGGGCGGTCTGCGATACTCTTACCGATGTAGCCCGCCAGCACAGGAACCATGAAGTTGAACGCGAATCCGCCGATGGTCTTGAACCATGCCGCCGCGGGAGTAACCGTACCGAAATTGTCGCCGGGCTGTACGCCTGCAATAGTGTCTATCAGGAACGCCAGCGCTATGAAGATACCGCCTGCGACCGTGAACGGAAGCATGTTGGAAACGCCGTTCATCAGGTGCTTGTAAATCTTTCTGCCGAAGCTCTCGCTGCCGGTGGAAGAAGCCGCCGAGCCGCTCCCGCCCTCGTGATGGTAGACCGGAGCGTCGCCGTTCACAATGCGGTTTATCAGCTCGTCAGGAATCTTAATACCGTCGGATACTTTTGTCGAGATGACCTTCTTGCCGCTGAACCTTGCCATTTCAACGGTCTTGTCTGCGGCTACGATGATACCGTCGCACTTCTCGATCTCCTCGGGGGTGAGGATATTCTTTGCGCCGCCGGAGCCGTTCGTCTCCACCTTGATGGAGATACCGAGCCGCTTTCCCGCCTTTTCGAGCGCTTCCGCCGCCATGTAGGTATGCGCGATACCGGTGGGGCAGGCGGTAACTGCGAGTACTCTGTAGCCGCTCTCCGCGGGAGCCGCAGGGGCTGCCGCCGGCTCGTCAGGGTATTTCTCCCTTTCAGCCGCGTCAATAGCCGCCAGGAAGCTCTCCTTGCTGTCAGCCGCCAGTAGCTTCGCCCGGAAATCCTCGTCCATCAGAAGAGTCATCAGCCTTGAAAGCACCTCGAGGTGAACGTCGCCGTTATTAGGAGCCGCGATCATAAACAGCAGGTTGGACGGCTCGTCGTCCATCGCTTCGTAGTCAACCCCGCCGGGCACCGTCATCGCCGCAAGCGACGGAGCCTTTACCGCTTCGCTCTTTGCATGGGGTATCGCGATCCCCTCGCCCACTGCGGTGGAGCTCATAGCCTCACGCGCCAGAATGCCCTTTTTGTAGGCTTCCCTGTCTGCGATATTCCCGCCTTTTACCTGTAAGTCGATCAGCATGTCTATAGCTTCGGATTTGCTGGTTGGTGCGCCGCCAAGAAGAATGCTGTCTTTATTAAGAAGGTCAACTATTCTCATGTCATTTCCTCCTGTTATTGTTATCCGTAACCTGTCCGTTTATCCAAATCAGCCTGTTTTGTATTTAGCCTAACTGCCCGAGCAGTTCGTATATCCTGTCCTTTTCAGCAAGACCCTCGGAGAACGCTGTTGCGCCTCCGGAAGCGGTTCCGAGCTTCAGGGCGTATTCGTAATCGCCCTTTTCGCAGCCCGCAACAAATCCCGCGACCATCGAATCCCCCGCGCCTACGGAGTTCTTGACCTTGCCCCTGCACACGCCGCAGACGTGGGTCTTTCCGTTTTCGTCGAGGAGCACCGCGCCGTCGCCCGCCATTGAAACGAGGACGTTCTGTGCGCCCATTTCCTTGAGCTTTCCGGCGTACTTCACGATATCCTCCGTGGACTTCATCTCAACGCCGAATATCTCGCCAAGCTCGAAGTTGTTGGGCTTTATCAGGAACGGTCTGTACTTCAGCACGTTCAGCAGAAGGTCCTTTGTGGCGTCCACAACCGCGCGTATCTTCTTTCCGCTCAGCCGTTCAAGTATCCTCTCGTAGATATCAGCCGGCAGCGACGAAGGTATCGACCCTGCAAGCACCAGCGTGTCGCCGTCCTGTATCTCGTCAAGCTTTGCGTAAAGCTCCCGTATAGCCTCGTCGGTTATCTTCGGACCCTGGCCGTTAAGCTCGGTCTCCTCGCCGGACTTTATCTTGACGTTGATCCTTGAAAATCCCTCGTTCAGGTGGACGAAATCAGCGTCTATTCCCTTCTCGGCAACGCCATTTTCAATAGCCTCGCCGGTGAATCCCGCCACGAATCCCAGCGCCTTTGACTTAACTCCAAGCTCGCTGAGGACTATCGAAACGTTGATGCCCTTTCCGCCGAAGTAGATCTCCTCGCTGTCGGAACGGTTCGTAGCGCCCGCTATGAGCTGCTTTGTATGCACGATATAGTCGACAGCCGGGTTGAATGTGACTGTGTAAACCATTTTACATGACCTCCTTGATAGATGTGTATTCTGCGTATTTCCTGTTCGAAAGCCTGTCCGTGATAATGTTCGCCTTGCCAAGCTGCGCGAATGTCGCGGAGCTTATCTCGTCGAACTTCGAGTGATCAGCCAGTATGTAGGATCTCCGGCTGCTCTCCATCGCCGCGGATTTCACGCGGGCTTCATTTACGTCCGGCGTGGTGAATCCTGCGGTAAGGGAAATGCCGTTGGTTCCCATGAAGCACTTCGTGAAGTTGTAGTTCTTGAGCGTCAGAACGCACTCAGCTCCGATTATCGCTTCCGTTGCCGCCTTGATCTCGCCGCCGGTGATGAACACCCGGAATCCTCTCTGCGCGAGCTTCTTCGCGTGGATAAATCCGTTAGTGACGAAGGTGACGTCCTTCGGCGGCAGGAACTCGATCATTTTTTCAGTGGTGGTTCCTGCGTCGAGGAAGATGAAATCGCCGTTTTCCACAAGTGACGCCGCGTATGCTGCTATGGCGGTCTTTTCCTCGGTGCATATCGCGGATTTCTCCTCGACGTTCTTTTCTACTGCGGAAAAGCTCTCGTCAAGGGAGATCGCACCGCCGCGCACCTTAGTAATCTTTCCTGCCTCCGCAAGAATATTCAGATCTCTTTTGACCGTCGACGCGGATACGTCGAGTATCCTGCAAAGCTCTGCTATCGTCACGCTTTTTCGCGTGTTCACAGTGTCGGTGATTATGGAGTGACGTTCTTCTGTTAACATTTTCTGATCCTCTTGATTTCTGTTTGCTGATTGCTTTTGAGCTGTTCTGAACTTGTTTGATTTGTTCTGACTATATATTATCATATTCAAAACCAAAAATCAAGTAGTTCAGACCAAAAATATTCATTTCAGTTCCAACTTCGTACATTTTGACAGCAAATGTTGATTCCAATTGTGCATTCCTAACAAAAAACCTCCTCGTAAGGCATACAGCCTTACTTCGTCGGCTTTCATCGCATTCGGCGCACTCTACCCATTTTCCCTTTTCAAACCGGTTTTTAGAGGTGACCATAAAAAACCCGGACAGGCAGCCGCCCGTCCGGTTCAGAAGTGTTCAGATTCAGTTTGTCACGTTATTACGTTGTCATGTTGTCATGTGTTTTTTCCTTGACTTTTCAAATCCAGCGATATATTCTTCCACGATCTTTGCTGAAGCCTCCGCGCCTATCGAGGAATCAACCATCAGGTCATAGTGACGGCGGTCGCCCCAGTCGCTGCCGGAAATGCTCTTGTAGTACGCGGCGCGGGCGTCGTCGGAACGGCGGATATTTTTCTCCGCCTCGGCGCGGGTGTCGCCGTAGACCTCCATCACCTTTGCTATGCGGTATTCCTCCGGAGCGTAGATGAACACGCGCACAACGTCCGGGTGGCCGCGCAGGATATAATCAGCCGCTCTCCCGACTATAACGCAGCTTCCGTTTTCTGCGATCCTGCGTATCATGCTGTTCTGAGCAGTCACGGCGTGCTGAACCGCTTTCGTGCTCAGGTACATATCGTGCAGCATATCCGGGGAATTCCTGTTGATGTCCGAAATGAACTCCTTGTCAAGTCCGCTCTCCTGTGCGGCGAGGGCGGTCATCTCCTTATAATAGAAGGGTATGCCGAGCTTTTCAGCGACCAGCTTTCCGACCTGCTTCCCAGACGAACCGTGCTCACGGGCGATCGTGATGATAACTCCCGGCTTTGAAGGCTTTATGATCTCCTCGGGCTTCTGCGCGTCGTCCGGATTCTTTCCGGAAGCGTACGGCCTGCGCATGAACTTTTTGTACCATATGAATCCAAGCAGCGTGGACAGCGAGTCAGTGACCGGGAAAGTCAGCCAGAACCAGTCCAGATCGCCTATTCTGGAGAAAATAAACGCCAGCGGAACAAACAGTACCACCGTCCGGAAAACCGTCAGCAGCGAACTTTTAAGGCTCCAGCCGACCGCCTGAAAAAACACAGGGAACGTCAGCGACGAAACCAGCGGAATAAAGCTGATGCCGATTATCCGGAATGCGGTAACGCCTATCTCGATGACCTTTTCGTCAGACGAGAACACCCGCAGCATAGGGCCGGGGATTATCTCAAAGCACAGCGTGCCGAGGAACATCAGCGCCATTCCGAAGACTATCGCGGTGACGAGGGTTTTCTTGCAGCGGCCGATGTTTCGGGCGGCGTAATTGTAGCTCACCACAGGAACTATGCAGGTCTGCATTGATCCGAGCGGAATAAAGAAAAACGACTGCCATTTGTAATACAGACCAAGAACGGTCACGGCCTGGTCGGAGAATGTCGCAAGTATCAGGTTCAGCCCGAATATGTAAACGGTGTACGCCGCCTGCATGAGGATATTCGGAGTTCCCAGGCGGTAAATCGCGGCTATGCAGCGCGGGAACTTCCGAAGCTCCGGCGGTTTGCGGAAGCCCTTTTTCATCACGACAAGCGCCGCGACTATCTGACCTGCGACAGTCGCGCAGGCGGCTCCGGCGATGCCCATTTCCGGCAGCCCGAACATTCCAAAGATAAGAAGCGGATCAAGAATTATATTAGTAACTGCTCCGGCTATCTGAGCCGCCATCGGGCGCCGCATGTTCCCCTCCGCCTGGTGTACTTTAGTCCAGATGCTCTCAAGGAACAGCCCGAAGCTGAACATACAGACTATCCGACCGTAGGTCACGACGTCTGCGATGACCTCCGGGGTGTCGGTCTGAAGCCGCGCGTACGCCGGCATTATCGCCCAGCAGACCGCCGCGAATATCACCCACGCGGCGACCGCAAGCGGAGTTCCGACTCCGGCGTGCTCCTCAGCCTCCCCGCGGTTTCCCGCGCCTAGCTTCGCCGCCATCACCGTGTTAATACCGACCCCAGTGCCGACCGCAAGCGCGATCATCAGCAGCTGTATCGGGTAGATTATCGACAGCGCCGTAAGTCCCGAATCCGAGTAGTTCCCCACGAACAGGCTGTCAACGATGTTGTACAGCGCCTGGATAAGCTGAGCCAGCATTACCGGCGGAGCTATCTTTAAAAGCACCTTGCTTATTTTCTCTTTTCCGAAAAGTTCATTTGTATCCATATCGTCTCCTGCGGCGCTGTGTATATCTTTCTGCGCCGTCACAGAGTAATTATATACCGCGAACCGGGATTTGTCAATACAACGCCGCCCTCCTGCGGGTGCAGAAGGGCGGTATTGTGTATAGGAAAAATGGTGGTGTGTGTATTTATTCCTTAACCGAACCAGTAACAAGATTGCTGTATATTGATTTCTGGAGGCACAGGAAAATAACCAGAGACGGTATGATACAGATGATGATACCGGCAAAGATGATCTCCCACTTCGCTCCGTACGGACCAATGAAGCGGTACAGCGCCGTCGATACTACCGCAAGATCCTGGCTGGGCATGTAGAGGTTCGCGGTGTAGAAGTCGTTGTAGATGGATACGAACTTGATGACCAGCACGGTAGCTATCGCGGGTCTCAGCATAGGAAGGATAATGCTGAAGTATACCCGCGGATAGCTCGCACCGTCGAGTATCGCACTTTCATCAAGCGACTTCGAGATGTTATTCAGGAACTGGATAAAGATGTAAATAGAGATGATATCCGTTCCTATATAAAGTATGCAGGGAGCCGCAAGCGTGTTATAAAGACCCAGCTTGCTGACGATCTGAAAGACCGTTACCTGCATGGAGATATTCGGGAGAAGCGCCGCGATCAGGAACACCATCTTGACCGCCCGGGTAAACAGCATATTGAACCTCTGAAGCACAAACGCCGTCATTGTTCCGGTGATGATCGTACCGAAACAGGAAACCGCTAGGATTATCAGAGTATTTAAAAGTCCCTGCATTACCTTGCCGTTCACAAAGGCTATCTTGAAGTTCTCAAACTGCGGCACCTCCGGGAGAGTGAAAACTCCGGTAGAGATATATTCATCATGCGTCTTGAACGCGCCGATGAGTACGACAATAAGAGGAATGATGACCATGAGACAGCACATGGTAAGGAAAACGTACTTCAGTATCTGATAAAATATCCGCGACTGACGGTACATCTTGTCCTCAATGCTGTTCTTGCCTGTTTTCTTTGCAACGCTGCTCATGTGCTATTTCTCCTCCTTGAAGAATGCCTTCTGTATCGCCGTGACTATCAGGATTATAGCCAGAAGCACCACAGCCATCGCCGAAGCCAGTCCGACTTTCTGATACTTGAACGCCGTTTCTATCGTCTTGATAACGAACGTACTGGTTCCATTCTTGCCCTCGGTGATGATGTACGGTATCTCGAAAACGGATACAGCGCCCTTTATCGCGAGTATGAGCTGGAGTCCTACGATAGGACGAATGCTCGGGAACACGATGTACCAGAAACGCTGCCATGCGTTGGCACCGTCGAGGTCAGCAGCCTCATAGATATCCGGGGATATAGACTGTATCGCGCTTATATACATAATTATGTCAAAGCCGATGTAGCGCCAGATAGACGCGAACACCAGGCATATATTGACAAGATTCGGGTCGCTGAGCCACCTTACCGGATCGCCTCCGAGCAGCATGAGAATGCTGTTGAGCGTACCCTCGGTGTTGGTGATGCCGTCGCCCTTCTGGAAAAAGCGGCGGAATATCAGGGAAACTGCAACGCCGTTCATCATGTAGGGGAAGAAGAGTATTCCCTTGAACGCATTGCCGAACTTGATCTTGGAGCAGAGCACCGAAGCGATGAGCAGAGCGAATGCCTGCTGAACAAACGAACCTATCAGATAGTAGATGGAGTTCGCGAAAGTCTGAAGATACGCGCCGTCGGTGAATATCCTGACGTAATTGTCGAAGCCTACCCATTCCCAGCTAACGCCGAGCTGGTCGCGCTTCTGGAAGCTGTATATTCCCATGTTGATCGCCGGGATAACCGTGAACAGTATCAGCAGAACAACGGGGATCAGCAGAAACAGCAGTGTTGTAGTATATTTCTGCCCGGTGTAGCCTTTCAGCCACTGCATAAGGCTGCGCTTCTTTGCGGGCGCAGCAGAATTTGCCGTCATAGAAGTTCCTTTCACCGTTCCGCGGTGCGGAGCCGGGTAATCACAAAGGTTTCAGCCATCCGTAAGGGACGCTTGTAAGCGCCCCGTTCGGAAAGCCGAGGAGAAATCTATTTTAATCAGAGGGGTTATCTTGTTTGAAAATCAGCCGTTAGCCTCAAGGTAAGCTGCCAGGTCTGCGTTAGCGTCGCGGGTAGCGTTCCACTTTGCGTTGGTGTCAGCAACGATCTGCTTGAATGCGTCCTCGCCCTGGCCTGCGAATGCAGCCTCAGCCATCTTGATCTTGAAGTTGTCAGCGTCACCCTGCCATGTGCCGACCTCAGAGTCGTTGTTGATAGCGTCCCAAACGCCGGTCAGACCCTCGGGAGCAGCAGCGGTGATGAACAGCTCGCAGTTAGCGAAGTCGGTGAGGTATTCAGGCATCTCAGAGCCCTTCAGTGCGCAGATGGAGCCTTCCTTCTTAGCGAAGCCGCTGTCCTCAACGAACCATGTAATGTACTTCTTGCCGAGTTCCTTGATCTCATCGGAGCGATTCTTGTTAACGCCCATGCAGTAGTCAGGAGCGGACTCAGCGTACTGCTTGCCGCTGGTGCTGAACGGAGCGGGCATATAGCCGATATCATCAGCATTGTCGCCAGCTTCCTGGAACTGAGATACTGCCCAGCTTCCCATTACCATTGTAGCGATCTTGCCGTTGTTGATGGCGGGCTTGCAGCCTTCCCAGTCGGTGGTCATCGGATCTTCTTCGTGGAGGGTGGGATCAGAGAAGATGTCGAACATCATCTTGTAAACCTCGTAGTAAGCGTCGCCCTCGACAAACAGGTCGCGCTTGGAGGTGAGAATGTCGTTCTCATATGTGCTGCTGCCGGAAGCGGAGTTTACAAGGGAAGCCCACTGTACGAGAGTCCAGCTTGCGTCAGCGTAGTTGGTGTAGTAGGGGATAGCGTCGGTATTGTCGCGAATGAGCTTCAGATCCTCAATGAACTCCTCGGGAGTGGTGGGGAGCTTGGTAACGCCAGCATCTGCCCAAACCTTCTTGTTGTAGCAGATACCGCCTGCAACAGTACCCAGGTGAGCGATACCGTAAACATTGCCGTCATAAGCCTTCTTGTCAGCCCAGTAGTACTTCTGATCGAGTTCCTCGAGGGTTCCGAGCGGTTCGAAGAAGTTGCCGAGGTCCATAACCTTAACTGTATCCGGGATCATGAGAACATCGCCGTAATCAGTGGTGTTCATCATTGTGGAAACATCGGAAGCATAATCAGTAAAGCCCTGATACTCAACCTTGCAGTTGTTAGCTTCCTCGAAAGCCTTTGTCATCTCTGCGAGGGAGCCGTCCTCGATACGGTCGGTACGGTGTGTGAGCACCTTCAGAGTCAGACCGTCAGTAGTTGTTGTGCTGCTGTCTGCTGCGGAAGAGCTGTCAGCCGCAGAGGAGCTGTCTGCTGCAGAGGAGCTGTCTGCTGCACCGGAAGTTCCTGCACTGGAATTGTCAGCGGTGCTGGAATTGTTGCTGGAGCAAGCGGCCAGGCTGAGAATAGTGCTTGCTGCAATGATACCTGCCATTGCCTTTGTGAGTTTCATGTTGTTACCTCCACTGTCGTATGTGTTTAAGTAATTTAGGTGATAAGCGTTGCTAACCTAATTTGATTGACTTGCGGTGCCTTATCACTTAATCGCAAGCTTATTTTATCACATGTTTAACCTAAAGTCAACATCATTGACGCAACTTCGTGAATAGAACATAGCATCGGTGAAAACTATTGTACATTTTGCATAGTTTCAAATAATAATCAGAAATTTGCGTTATTTACTCATTTAAGTAACTCTATAAGTTTAAGAAAATAAATCTGACAATAAAGTGAAAACCGCATGAAAACAAAATGGCGCATGTAAAAATACATGCGCCACAGCTTGTCGAAAATCAGGAAATCAAACTGCCCCGTGTTGACCGGGGCAGATTTTTGTTATGAATTTAATATTCCGCAGGCACTTCGTCAGTCACGCCATGGTCAGGGTGCTCTCCGTCGCCGGGAGTTTTCTCACCTTTGAACAGCAGCTTCAGCAGAATGGGAACGGATATCGAAGATACCACGATAAGCAGTATGACCGCCAGGAAGTACCGCTGCTCCACCATGCCGACTGCAAGCCCCTTGTTAGCGACTATCAGTGCGACCTCTCCTCGGGTCATCATTCCAACGCCGATCTTCAGGGAATCCTTCCAGCTGTTGCCGAACGCCTTCGAAACAAGACCGCAGCCGATGACCTTTCCGGCAAGAGCAACCACAACGAAAGCCAGCGAGAACCACAGCAGATCAATAGTGAATCCGTCGAACGTGATGTTAAGACCGATACTTGCAAAGAACACCGGTCCGAACAGCATGTAGGAGCTGATATCCATTTTGCCCGCGATATACTCAGCGTCGCGGAGGTTGCAGAGAATTATTCCCGCAACATATGCGCCGGTGATGTCTGCAATGCCGAAGAACGTCTCAGCGCAGTAAGCCATCAGGAAGCACAGCACCAGTCCGAATATCGGGATACGGCGCTGATGGTAGAACTTCTTGTCCAGGAACTTGAACAGGAAATACATCAGGAAGCCCACGCCAAAGCTGAACGCAATAAAAAGTCCGGTCTTGATGAACACATCGGCAATAGGCTGACCAGTGATGGCAAATCCGCTGTCGTCCTTGCCGCCCTCGATACCGATAACGACTGTAAGCACGATAATTCCTATAACGTCGTCGATTATCGCCGCGCTGACTATCGTGGTTCCGATGCGGCTTTTCAGATGTCCAAGCTCACGGAGCGCCTGAACTGTTATAGACACCGACGTAGCAGTCATGATCGTACCTATGAACAGCGCCTGATTAAAGACGTTTCCGCCCATTGCGGCGTCCGGATTGATGCTGCAATAGATATTGTACATCAGGAATCCTCCGCCAAGGGGGACAAGAACGCCAGCAAGCGCTACGCACAGCGCGACCGGTCCGGTTTTAAGCAGGTCGCGGAGGTTCGTTTCAAGCCCGGCGGAGAACATCAGGATAACTACTCCTATCTCAGCAAGAGTCTTGATGAAGCTGTCTGCGGCGACAAGGCCAAGCACGGCCTGACCGATGATAAGTCCGGCAAGTATCTGACCGACCACCTGGGGAGCCTTGCACTTCTTCGCAAGAAGTCCCATCAGCTTTGCGGATATCAGGATTATCGCCAGATTCTTAAAGCAATCTACCATAATATGATAAGCTTCCTTTCTTTGATATCTGATTTTACACCTTAATAATTATATCGTATACCCCGGTTTAATTCAAGGATAATTGTAAACAATAATTCCGGTGAGACGTGCTGAATTTTTGGCGTTTTGGGTCAATTCGGCGCGCAATGCAGGAAGAGAGGTCGCAAGTATGAGAGAAGTCAGAAAGCTGTACAGCCCCGTTCACGGCGAGGTGTCGTCGCTGTGCGAGCTTAACACCGGCGGGGAGCGCCACCGCGGCGAGGGCTTCGCAGTCAGCGCGCGGAGTTTCCCGGCACGGCTGTATTATCGGCTGGCTCCTGCTGCCGAAGTGCTCTCCCCCGCTGACGGAGCCGTCACTGCCGCAGAGAACGACGCTTTCCGCCTGAGAACCGGAGACGGCCTGGAACTTGAAGTGCTGCTCCCCTGCGGCGCGGAGTATTTCGTTCAGACCGGGGACATGGCACGCGCAGGAGAGCCGGTCTGCCGCATTTCCAGCGAGGAACTCCGCCGGGAAAAATCGGTGGTAAAGGTGCAGTTCACCGACAGCTCCCGCATGACGGAGCTGCATGTCCTCGCCGGGCAAAAACGCGCCGGAGCCCCCGCCGCTGAATACTCCCCGAGAAACCCATAGCAAAAAGGAGACCCCGGTGGATCTCCTTTGTTGTTTGTTTCTTGGTTACTTCTTGATCACAAGCTCCACGCTTTCGACCGTATCCTTCGATTCAATGAAGCTGTCAAGCGAATTATCCACGCCCTTGACATACCAGGACAGATTGAGTATCTCGCTCGTCGCCATCATCGCGTCGTCGCGCTGCTTGATGGAACCGTTGATGTCCTCGAGCTGACCCGCAAATATATACGCTGCGCCGGTGGACACCTTCGGCACAAGCGTGTTCATGATGTCCTGCGTGCCGTCCTTTGCGGCGGGAAGCGCGTCAGATATGCAGATAACGCCGTTGCCCAGCGTGCCCATGTAGGACTCCGGCTGCCATGTATCGAGCTGCATCGCCTTGTACTGTGACAGATAGAAGCTGTCACGTGAGGAATAGTAGTACATCAGCATTGTGTCGTGGTCTGCGGAATCAGCGGTGTAGTCAAGGTTGCCTATGACCTTTATGCCCTTCTTGCCGCAGTAATCCACGGTTTCGCCGGAAGCCGTGTAGCTTATGATGACCTCGCAGCCCTGCGCCGCAAGGGCGTCGACCGCCTTGTCTATCTCGCTGTCAGCATGCGCCGTGGCGGTCACGAGCTGCGCGGTGGAATACACTATCTGAGTGCCGAGCGCCGCAGCGTCCACAACCTGAACGGTGTAGAGCATTGACGGGTCTACGACCATGCCTATTTTCTCGCTGTCAGAGTTGAAAGCCGCCACCATTCCCGCTACATATGCGCCCTGGTAAACAGCCTCGGTGTAAGCGTAGATATTCACTGACCGCATGCTTGAGCCGTAGTCTATGAAATTAATGTTCATGTACTGCTGGGAAACCGGGTTCATAGAATGCGCGAAAACCGGGCTTCCTGACACGATGTGAGTGCAGCCGTCCTCGACCAGCATTTTTACCGCCTTTGCAAAATCGGTAACGCTGACGTTCTCTATGTACTCAGACTCGATGTTTGAATACTGCTGCGCCTTTATGCGCTGAGTATTGATGTCCGCAGTGAAGCTCTTTCCGTCCACGGTGCCGTTGTAAATAAATCCTATCTTTGCGGCAGGCTCTGCCTCTGTGGTATCAACCGTCGCTTCCCCGGTGCCTTCCGCTGTGCCCGACGTATCGCCAGAGCCGCTGCATGCCGTGAAGGCCAGCATTGCAGTACACAGCGCAAGAGCCGCCGCTATGCTTTTCAGTATCCTGTTTTTCATATCAAATACCTCCAGTATATCGTTTTGGTAAATATACATGCAGTTTTCAAATTACTGCGCAATATGCCTGTACTTCTTTATTATACCATAAATCATGGAAAAAATCATCACTTTTCAGAAATATTTCATTCGGTATCGCGATTTTTTGTATTTATTTTTTCGCAGAGATATGCTATAATGTTCTATGATATGTGATACAGGGAGCCGCGCGCTCCGGAAAGGACAAAATAATGCATTTCAGAAAAATAGCCGCCGGAGCGGCAGCCATAATGATGGCGCTGGTCTGCGGCTGCTCGGTGCGCTCCTCGTCTGACGCCGCATGGCCCACAGGGAAGGTATCCGACAAAAAGGCGCTCACCGTCAGCTACGACGCGTTCAGCAAGGAGTATAAATACTGGCTGCTAGTAAACCAGATACCCGACGACACAGCCGACGAAGTCAAGGACAAGTGCAGATCTCAGCGCGAGTCGATAATAAATTACCTCGTCAACGAGAAGATAGTGCTGGAGCAGGCGAAGAACTACGGCGTGGATCAGTTCACGGACGAAGAACTTGACAGCATTGAGAGCGACTACAACAGCTACATAGAAAGCTCCATTGAGAGCTTCAGGAGCTATGTAAACGCCGGGGAATCCGGCACCGGCGAGGTCAGCGGAGACGCCGCGATACTTGAGGAAGCCGAGAAGATCTTCGACGAAAAGCTGACCGAATGCGGAATGACCCGTGACGATATACTGATGTGGTACCGCAACGCCAAGACCGCCGACAAGCTCAAGGCAAAGCTTGCGGAGGACGACCCGGTAGAGTACAGCGACGCCGAGGAGCAGTACAGCGAAATTGTGGCTGGTATAAAGCAGGTCTACGAGAACAGCCCCGCAGACTACGAGCAGGACTTATATTACAAGTACTACTGGCTGCCGGATAACGCCCGCATGATAAAGCATATCCTTATAAAGTTTGATTCCGATGACTCCGCCGAGATAACCGCCTGCCGCGGGAACAACGACGAAGCAGGTGCGGAAAAGGCGCGTGAAAAGGCGCTTGAGAACCTCCGTCCGCGTATCGAGGAAATAAAGAACATGCTCGACAACGGCGCGGATTTCGACGAGCTTGCAAAGGAATACTCCGAGGACACCGGGCTTTCCAGCAATCCGGACGGCTATCTGGTCGTTCCCAACGGCGAGACCTACTACAAGGAGTTCCAGCAGGCGGCTTACGAGCTTCAGAACGTCGGTGACTACACGCTGGTAGGTACGGACCTCGGCTGGCATGTAGTGATGTATGCCGCCGACGCAGTAATGACCGAGGAGAACGAAAAGGCGCTCATCGACGCAATTTACGAGAACATGCAGTCCAATGCAGCCACCAGCGCATACAACAACGCAATGCAGGGCTGGCGCACGGAATACGCATACGACTTTGACTACGCTAAGCTTGATATAAACGAATCAGACACCGCCGAGGCTGCCTCCACAACTGCTTCCGCAGCGGAAAGCTCCGTTCCCGAGCAGACCTCCTCGGCGGAATCCACCGCAGCCTGATCCTGAAAGGACGATAAAAAATGAAACTCACAAAGACCCTCGCCGCAGTTACAGCGGCGGCAGTAATATTATCCTCGACCGCGTGCAGCATAAAGAGCACGTCCTCAACGGACAGCTCCGCCGTTACCGCTGAATCCTCCGGCACCGAGAGCAGCTCCGCAGCGGAGAGCACGGCTCAGTCAGCCGAAACCTCAGAGCCTGAGCCTGTTCCGTCCATCGCGGAATCCGGCACAGCGGCGGACGCCGTTGCGGCTTCCCCGTCCAACGGCGCAGAAGGCATGGATATCACCTTCGGGGACTTCCTGCGCGAGTACAAGTACTTCCTTGAGCGCAGCGGCTACGAAAACGACACCGACGGCTCCAACGCCGACACGATAAAGCAGGCGCGTCAGCAGATAATCGACGCGATAATCGAGGACAGGATAGTCCGCGCGAAATTCGCCGATTACGGCATGACCCTCTCCGACGAGGAAGAAGCGGATATCCACAGTCAGGTGGAATCCGGCATTGAAAGCATAAAGACGACCCTGAAATCCACTCTCGCATCCGCTGACGACACCCTCACAGACGAGGAGCTGACCGCGCAGGCAGAGGAAAAGTTCCAGAAGATACTCGACGACTGCGGCCTTACAATGGACAACCTCTACGCATGGCAGGAAATAACCGCCATGAAGCAGAAGCTCACCGATGAAATAGGCAAGGACGCGGTCTACTCCTACGAGCAGGCGGAAGAGCAGATGTCCACGCTGATAGATTCGCTCAAGTCGCAGTACGAAAGCGACCCCGCAGCATTCTACGGTCAGACCTACGCTAATATCTGGATCCCGGAAGGATCCCGCGCCGTCAAGGGCATACTTGTCGGGTTCAATTCAACCGTGTATTCCCTCATGCAGCAGCTCAGAAGCGCAAACCGCAACGACGACGCCGACGAGTACCGCCAGGACAAGCTCGCGGATATCCAGGACAGATATGACGAGATAATGGCAAAGATCGACGCCGGCGAGGACTTCGACAAGCTGATGGAGGAATACGGCGAGGACGGCGGCAACGGAACATTCCTTGTCACCCCCGGCACCGAGGTCTACGGCAAGGAATTCGAAGAATGCGTAATGAGCATTGAGAATCCCGGCGACGTAGCCACCGCGGTAACTGATTTCGGCTACTACATCGTGAAATATGTAGACGAGGTGTCCGTAAACGCTGACACGCTCAAGGCAAGCACGGAGGATCTCCAGGCGTACCTCCTTGAAAACGAGAAGTCGAAGCTCTATAACGCGGAATACGAAAAGTGGAAAAATGAATACAGCTACCAGATAAACTCTGAAATACTCGGTCTTGACTGACCAGCAATCACACGGAGATACATATGAACACACCGATCGCAGATTTTCTTGAAGACTATGAGAAAAAAGGCATGCTGCGCCTGCATATGCCGGGTCACAACGGCGAGGCTCCGCACGATATCACCGAGATAGCCGGCGCGGACAGCCTCTACGAAACCGACAGCTCCCGGGGGATAATCGCGCACAGCGAGGCAATCGCCGCGAAGCTTTTTGGCGCGGAACGCACCTGCTACTCCGCCGGAGGAAGCACCCTCGCTATCCAGGCGGCTCTTGCCATTCTCAGGGCGCAGGGCTGTAAGACCATCGCCGCCGGGCGCTGCTCCCACCGGAGTCTTGTTTCGTCGGCGGCTCTGCTCGGTCTGGAGGTCAAGTGGCTTTACCCTAAGGAATACCCCTCCGCAGACGTGGACTGCTCAAAGGAGGCGCTCTCCGGCGCAGACGCGCTGTTCCTTACCAACATTGACTACTACGGCGGCACCTGCCGCGCGTCCGACCCGGGAATTCCCGTGGTCGTTGACAACGCGCACGGCTCCTACCTGAAATTCGTCAGCAAGGCGGGTTTCGGCAGTGAGTACCTCCACCCGATGGAATTCGGGTTCCCGGTTATTTCCGCAGAGTCTGCGCACAAGACCCTCCCGGCGCTGACCGGCGCGGCTTACCTGCACTTCTCAAAGGGCGCGGACTTTTCCCGCGCCAAGGAAATGACCGCGCTTTTCGGCAGCACAAGTCCCTCATATCTCGTCATGGAGAGCCTCGACAAGGTAAACGGCAGGCTGCTCAGCGACCCCGACAGCGTTAACCGCGCCTGCGCCTCCGTTGCAGGACTTAAACAGCGGCTCACCGCCCTCGGCTTTACGCTGAAAATATCCGACCCGCTGAGGGTCACGATAAACGCCCGCGCCTGGGGCTGGAGCGGCACGGAATTTGCGGCATTCCTGCGGGCGCACGGCGCTGAATGCGAGATGGCGGACGAAAACTACGTCGTTCTGCTGTTCTCCGCGATAACCTCCCCGGACGACTGCCAGCGCGCGGAAGTCTCGCTGGAGCTTATCCCCCGCCGAACAGCAAAGCCACTCGCGGAATATCCGGTTATCCATCCGAAGCAGGAAACCAGCATTCGCGAAGCGGTGTTCGCAAAACAGCACAGCGTTTCCGTCGACGAAGCAAACGGGAAGGTCTGCGGCGGAATTCAGGTCTCATGCCCGCCCGGAATTCCGATAGTAATGCCCGGCGAGCGTATCGACAGCGAAGCCGTCGAGGCTCTGAAGCTCTACGGCGTGAAATCCGTAGAGATCCTCGACTGATTCACGCTGGCTTTTCCGGCGGGAAAATACGCCGCACCTCGTCGTACGGCACGTTCCGCAGACGGTACTGCTTCCTTCCGGCACTGCACAGCGTGATATCGCACATTCCCGAGAACCGCTGAAAGATATTCCGCCCGGTGATCGTGAACGCCAGCTTTTGCGCGGGCATCACCGCAGTGTACAGCCGCGCGCCGCGGCGGAACGAAATCCCGGCGGTTTCCACGGGACAACTGCTTAACCAGCTCAGCCGCATATATACCGCATAAGCGGCGGTGAACCACAGGCTCACAACGATTCCGCACCACAGCACCGACTGAACAAGGCCGGCGGCGAACGGCTCAGCAATGAACGTCAGCAAAAGCGCCGCAGTAAACGCCCCGAGCCACCCGAGCGGAGCCGCGCAATGCCCGAACATCGCGGAAAACGGCGGTTTCACATGACCGCTAGGCGGCGGGATACGGCACATTTTCGTAAGGATACGTTCTGCGGTGCGGCGGCTCACCGGCGGGAACAAAAGCACGTCGTGCGCGTAAAGCGGCGCGGCTCTCAGCAGCAGAGTTGTCAGGGTATCGCAGCGGAGCACTCCGGTGAGGTTATTCCGGACAAGGCGGCACTCATATAATGTGAGTATGCCGCGCTGTACCGTGATAAATCCGCTTTCGCAGGAGAGCCGGAACCGCAGCATTCCGAGAGCCTTCCCAAGGAACACAAACAGCCATGCGACGCCAACGAACACCGCCGCGAACGCCGTCACCCGGGGAACTCCGATATGAAGCGCGGCAAGCAGCTTCGTGACTCCCTCCGCAGCCCCGGCAAGCGCGGTCATTATCCTGCCGAAGCTTTCATCGCCGAATACGCTGCCGATACGGTTCAGGAACAGCCCGAACGTAATAACTCCGCTGAGCGCCCGTGTATCAACGAAGGCTCCGACCACCGACTGGAACGGCTTCGCCCGAATATATGCGCCATCGTTTTCCGGCAGAAACGGGATATGCTCCACGGCTTTCATGTAGAAGCTCACGCCGCCGGAGAGCGTGCTTATTTCCACGCGCTTCCCCCGGAGCAGCCGCAGGACGGGCGTGCGGCGTACCTCTACCTTCGTGACTGCCGAAAACGGTATGCAGAACTGTCGGCGCAAAAGCAGTCCCTTTGACACGCGCACGGTATCCCGGGCGAGGTCAACGCGCAGGAATATCCGGCGCAGCAAGAAATACATTATAAATTCCATATCATATAAAAAGGAGCGGTTTTTCTATGAAAACAGCATGTGTTATCCTCGCGGGCGGCGCGGGAAAAAGAATGAAGTCCGAGCGCCCGAAGGTACTCGCGGAAGTACTCTGCAAGCCTATGCTCGGCTGGGTGCTTGACGCGGCAAAGGATTTCGGATTCGATGAGACAGCCGTTGTCACCGGATTCGGAGCTGAGCTTACCGGCGGGTACGTTTCCTCCCGCGGCGAGGCGGTCACGCTCTGCCACCAGGCTCAGCAGAAAGGCACCGGGGACGCCGTGAAGTCCGCCGAAGATGTCATCTCCCGCTGCGACGCGGTATGCGTTCTCAACGGCGACGCTCCGTTCATCGACGCGGATACCCTCAGGGCTTCACTGGAGCTTCACACAAGCTCAAACAGCGAGGTGACGGTCATCACCGCCGACATTGACGACCCGCAGGGCTACGGCAGAATTATCCGCAGCAGCGGTGAATTCACCGCAATACGCGAACAAAAGGATTGTTCCCCCGCCGAGGCTGAAATATGCGAGGTAAACAGCGGCACATACTGGTTCAGCGCAAAGGCGCTGCTTCAAACGCTCCCGAAGCTGTCGACAAACAACGCCGCCGGGGAATACTACCTCACCGACTGCGTTGAGATGATGTCCCGCCGCCAGGCGTACAAGTCAGCAAACCCTGATATCGTGCTCGGCGCGAATACCCGCGGCGCGCTGCTGGAACTGAACCAGCTTGCAAGGCTCCGCAAGCTCTCTCAACTCATGGACGAGGGCGTAAGCTTCATCACGCTGGACGGTATCATAATCGGAACTGACGTCAGGATAGGCTGCGACACCACGATACTCCCGAACACGGTTATACTCGGAAATACGACCATAGGAAAAGGCTGCACCATCGGAGCTAACTCCCACATTGAAAACTGCACCATCGGCGACAACGTACAGCTCAACAATGTTCAGGCATACGATTCCGTTGTAGAAAACAATGTGAAGATAGGTCCGTTTGCACAGCTCAGACCCGGCACGACTATCCGCGAAGGCGTGAAGATAGGCGATTTCGTGGAGATAAAGAACAGCGATATCGGCGTGAACACCGCAGTTGCTCACCTGACCTACGTAGGCGACAGCGACGTCGGCAGAGGGGTCAATTTCGGCTGCGGCTGCGTTACCGCGAACTACGACGGAATAAACAAGTTCCGCACGAAGATAGGCGATCACGCGTTCATCGGCTGCAACACCAACCTTATCGCCCCGGTGGAGGTCGGCGAAAACGCCTCCACTGCGGCTGGCTCGACAGTAACGAAGAATGTTCCTGCTAACTCCCTTGCGGTCGAGAGAGGTCAGATGAGAGTCATCGAAAACTGGGGGAAAAACGCCCTGCGCAAGAAAAAGTGAGGTACTTATGAAAGCTCTTGTCGTTGTAGACTATCAGGTGGATTTCGTGGACGGCGCTCTTGGTTTCCCGGGTGCAGAGAAGCTGGAACAGATAATTCTCGACAAAATAGCGAACTGCCGCAGCACGGGAGGTCAGGTGATATTCACCCTAGACACCCACGGCGAGGAATACCTCAGCACCGCCGAGGGCAGGAAGCTCCCCGTGCCGCACTGCATCAAGGGAACACCCGGACACGCGCTGTACGGCAGAGTCGCAGAGGCGGTCAAGCCTGACGATATCGTGATCGAAAAGCCCGCATTCGGTTCACTGGAGCTTGCCGACCTCCTTCGGAGGCTGGCTCCGGAAGAAGCGGAGCTGTGCGGTCTGGTAACGGATATCTGCGTTATCTCGAACGCCGTGATAGCAAAGGCGGCGCTCCCGGAAAGCCGCGTAACCGTCGACCATTCGGCGTGCTCCTGCGCAGACCCCGAAGCCCACGAAGCGGCTTTGCCGCCAACCCGCACACTTGCTGGGATAGAAGTGTTTTTTGCCTCGGCAGAGCTGAGGCAAAAAACGGATTTCAAATGCCCGCTTCGCGGGTAAAAGACACTTTTTCGACAAGCAGAAAGGGAACGCTCACCGCGTTCCCTTTTTAATTATTTGCGTCCAGCATGGAAAGTACCATTCCCGCCGCGCCGAAGCGTACAAAGAAATAGTTCAGCTTTTGCTTTGTCACGTCGGACTGCACTACCCTGTCGGTGTAGGACAGCATCTGATACAGCATGAAAAACATCACACGCGCCGCGATATCCTCGCCCAGCGTGAAATACTCCGGCAGACGATCCGTGGCCGAGCCAAGCTGACGCGCGCGTTTTTTCACTGCTTCCGGTAGTTGTGCGTTCTCAATATCCAGCCCGGAATATACCTCCGAAGCCTCGACAAGCTGTTCGCGCACCGCAGTGCTCACCTGATCCATCGTGAGCCTTCCGTCCTCGATAAGACCGCGTATCCGGCTGCTTGCCTGTATGTAGATATCGGGGCTGTCGGGCTCCTTAGTAAGCGGAGGAATTGCCGGAATCTCCACTGGCTCAGGCGGTTCCGACGTCTCGGACTGCACTGCTTCAGTTTTAGCAGGTTCACCGGAAACAGCCAGGATCTCCTCCGGCTGTGCCGGCGCTGCGGGAGATTCTACAGGCTGCGCCGCATTTTCAGGCTCTGGAGTGGAATTTATCTCTGCAATGGAATCCAGGAGGTAACTCATCGTCTCCTCGTGTGACATATCGGAAATATCCTCGTCGCGCTGGCGCGGCTCAGTCAGGCTGACAGGCTCGGCGTCTGGCGTTACCGGCGCGGGAGTTTTCTCCGGCTCTTCCGACTCCGCAGGATTCAACGTTTCGCTCTGCCTGCTGACATGCGGGGTGCTCAGCCACTCGACCTCCTCCGGAATGTCGATGGGCTTCGGCTGCAGATCAGCCAGCGCCGCCTTTTTTGCCCTGGCTATCTCCGGAACGGCAGCGGCAGCTTCTACTCGCACCTCGGTGCGGGGAGGCTCAGGCTCTGAAAATAACTGCTCCGCATAGTGATCGAGTGCGTCGGAGGTCAGCACCTCGCTGAGCGCTTCGCGGTCGGAATCGGTCATTCTCAGGCTGATACGGCTCATATTGCTGATGAGCTGCCGCAGGAAAAACTTGTTCATCGAACAGTCCGAGATACGTATATCCCCCGCCGGAGAAGCTATCAGCAGCTCGTCCTCGAACGGAGTTTCATAGCTCGGAAGCGTCTCCATAACGCGGATATCCCGGTAGTCTATCCGACGTGCGGCGCCGTCCAGCTTGACTATCATGCTGTCGATAAGGAACGCAATGCCCCGGCTGCCGTTCCCGGAAGCCGAAACGTCTATCACGCCGACTGTTTCATCTGGCGGCGCGAAGTCGCAGAAACGCGTTTCGCGGTAGTTTTCTGTGATCTTTGGACCGAAACTCTTTACAGCGTCCAGGAGCGTCACGATCTCTCCCTCCCGTCGCGTGCGCGCAGAACTCCGCCGTTGTCAAGAAGTTCGTGCTTGATGTCCCACAGCTTCCGGGAAAGATCGACGTAATAATTGTGCGGATTCTCAAAACGCAGCACCTCGTCCCACAGAGTGTCTATCTGCTGCTTGCAGTAGCTGCGTATATCCTGGAGAGACGGCTTGTCGTACACCAGCTCGCCGTTTTTAAATACCGGCACATGGAGTTCCCGCACCGTGAAATCAGTGAGTGTCTTTTTCTTCCATGTGAAATCCGGGTCGAACAGGGTCAGCGGCTTGGAAGGGTCGATAGTTTCGTCATACACGCAGAGCTGATCCGCGATAGCCTTGCCGTTGCTCTCGTATATCCGGTAGAGCTTCTTGAAATGCGGGTTGGTTATCTTCGAAACGTTCTCGGATATCTTGATTTTCGGGGTTATCACGCCGTTTTCTTCCACTGCGGCCAGCTTGTAAACTCCGCCGAATACCGGCTCGCTGCTCGCAGTTATAAGCCGCTCTCCTACGCCGAAAAGGTCGATCGCAGCTCCCTGCCTCAGCAGGTCGGAAATGATACGCTCATCAAGGCTGTTGGAAGCGACTATCTTGCAGTCGGGGTAGCCCGCCTCGTCGAGCATTTTGCGCGCTTCCCTGGAAAGATACGCGATGTCTCCGGAATCCAGCCGGATACCGCACGGGCGCTTTCCAAGCGGCTTGAGAACGTTGTCGAACGCCTTTATCGCATTGGGGACACCGCTCTTTAAAACGTTGTAGGTGTCCACCAGCAGAGTGGAGGTATCGGGGTACGTCCTGCAATAGCTTTCGAACGCTTCAAGCTCGCTGTCGAACATCTGAACCCAGCTATGCGCCATCGTACCGGTGGCGGGAACTCCGTAAAGTTCGTCCGCGATAACGCAGGCAGTGCCTGCGCAGCCGCCGATGTACGCAGCACGGGCTCCGAGCACCGCGCCGCTCGCGCCCTGCGCCCTGCGGGAGCCGAACTCCGATATAGCGCGCCCCTGAGCCGCACGAACGATACGGTTAGCCTTAGTTGCAATAAGCGACTGATGGTTGATCAGAAGCAGCAGCATGGTCTCGATGAGCTGAGCCTGTATCGCGGGAGCGCGCACAGTCAGCAGCGGCTCCGACGGGAACACAGGCGTGCCCTCCGGGACAGCCCAGATATCGCCGGTAAACTTGAAATCCCGCAGATATTCGAGGAATCCCTCGCTGAATATCTTCTTCCCGCGGAGGTACTGTATATCGTCATCGGTGAAATGCAGCCCCTGAATGTAGTTTATCACCTGCTCCAGCCCGGCGCAGACGGCGTAGCCGCCGCCGTCGGGAACTTTGCGGAAAAATACGTCGAAATAGGCGATGCGGTCGGCGTGCCTTGTGTTGTAGTAGCCGTTGCCCATGGTGAGCTGATAAAAATCGCACAGCATGGTGCAGTTCTGTTCGGTTATCATGTTCGCTCCCCCTTAATGCTGTATTCAGGCGTACCTGCCGAGGTACGGATTGTTCTGGCGTTCGTAGTCAAGCGTTGTGGTGCTTCCGTGACCGGGATACAGCTTGAAGTCGCCGGGCAGTTTCGCTATTTTCTCGAGGCTGTCCAGCATATCCCGGGTGCTGCCGGAATAGCCGTCCGTTCTTCCTACGCCCATGCAGAACACCACGTCTCCGCAGAATGCCGAAGGCTCGCCGCCGATCTCAGTGAACAGCAGACAGCTTCCCGCGGTATGACCGGGAGCGCCCATCACGCGGAATTTCAGCCCCTCGGCGGTGAACTCCTCACCGTCCGAGAACAGCTTATCCGGCTTTATTGGTCTGAACTCCACCGGCATAAAATCCGCCCAGCATTTCGCCGCGCTGGAGTACATAGCCTCGTCCGGCGCGCTTGCCAGCAGCGACGCTCCGGTGCTTTCCATGAGCTGAGCCGCGCCCGCGAAGTGGTCGTAATGTCCATGCGTCACAATGATCGTCCCGAGCTTCAGACCGTGGGTGTTGAGAAACATCTCCACTTCTGCGGCAGACGCGGGGTCTATGACCACCGCCCGGGAATCCTCGCCGGGGATAATATAGCAGTTGGTTCCGAGCGCTCCCAGCGGGAGCTGATATATCTGCGGCATGTCGTTCTCCTTTTTTACTGCTTTACTGCTTACCGGTACGCTCAACTGAGATAACTCCGGGTATCTTCTGTATCCTGCCCATTACGTTGGAAAGCTGCTCCACGCCGGCTATCTCGACAGTTACCACCAGGTCGAGGTTGCCGTTTTTCAGGTGATGTCCGTTCATTTCCTGGAGCGGGATATGGTTGGCGGCTATCGCAGTGGTGATATCCGCGAAAATCGTAATGCGATCCTCTGCGATAACGTCGATGGTCGCGCGGTAGGTGGAATCCTCAACGCCAGCCCATGTCGCCTTGAGCCAGCGGTCCTTGTTCTCGGGGTCGTCGCGGTTGTTCACAACGTTCACGCAGTCCTGTTTGTGGATAGATACGCCGAACCCCCTGGTTACAAAGCCGATTATCGGGTCGCCGGGAAGCGGGTTGCAGCACTGCGCGAACTTCACGAGGCAGTTTTCCATGCCCTCGATTATGATGCCCTTCTTGCGGCTGCGGCGGTTATTCTCGCTTATGCTCTCCATCGGATTTTCAGCCGCCGCCTGGATAGCCTGCTGCTCCTTATGGTTGCGGAGCTGATCTTCCTTTATGCGCTGGACTATCTTCGCCATGGAAACGCCGCCGTAGCCTATCGCAGCGTACAGGTCGTCCACGGAGTCCAGCCGCTGGCGCGACGCGGAGGTCTGGAGCAGCTCCGGAGTTATCGCGATATTGTTTCGCTTGAACTCGCGCTCGAGTTCCTCCCTGCCGCGTTCGATGTTCTCCTCGCGGCACTCCTTCTTGAACCAGCTTCTTATTTTGCTCTTTGCCTCGGTGGTCTTTGCGATCTCTATCCAGTTGCGGTTCGGACCGTAGTTAGGCGAACCGGAAGTGAGTATCTCCACGATCTCGCCGGTATGCACAACATAATCGAAGCTGACCATTCTGCCGCCGACCTTCGCGCCGGTCATTTTATTGCCGACCTGCGTGTGGATATGGTATGCGAAATCCAGCACCGTAGCCCCGGTGGGGAGCGCAACAACGTCGCCCTTCGGAGTGAACACGAACACCTCGTCCGGGGAGAGATCGGTCTTTATTGCGTCAGCGATGGCTTCTACGTCGTCTGCCTCCTGCTGGCGCTCAAGGAGCTGCCTTATCCAGTCGAAGCGCTTCTCGCCGGATACGTTGCCGGATATGCCCGCCTTGTACTTCCAGTGAGCCGCAACGCCGTACTGCGCGGTATTGTGCATTTCCACCGTGCGTATCTGCACCTCGAACGGGATACCCTCGCGCCCGATAACTGTGGTGTGCAGCGACTGATAGCGGTTAGGCTTCGGAGTAGCGATATAGTCCTTGAAGCGGTACGGAATAGGCCGGAACATATCGTGGATAACGCCGAGCACGTTGTAGCACTCGATGACCGACTGCACTATAACGCGAACCGCGTAAATGTCGTATATCTCGTCGAAGCGCTTGTTCTTCACGTACACCTTCTTGTATATGCTGTAGATAGACTTTACCCTGCCCTCGATGATGGGTTCCGGCTTGATATCCGAAATGCGCTCCCTGATGCGCTTTTTAATGCTGTCGATGAATGCGTCGCGCTCCTCTTTGTGGAGGGCTATCTGCTCCTCGACTTCCTTACAGCCGTAGGGGTCGAGATAGTGGATAGCGATATCCTCCATCTCCTCCTTGACGTCGCTCATACCTAAGCGGTGGGCGATGGGGGCGTAGAAGTTCATCGTTTCAAGGGAGGTCTTGCGCTGCTTCTCCGGCGGACGCGCCGCGAGAGTTCTCATGTTGTGGAGGCGGTCGGCAAGCTTGATGATTATTACCCGGATATCCTTCGACATAGCCATGAGTATCTTCCGGATATTCTCCGCCTGCTGCTCCTCCTTGGAAACCAGCGGGACAAGTCCTATCTTTGTAACGCCGTCGACCATCAGCGCAACATCTTCTCCGAACTTCTTGCGGAGCTCGTCAAGGGTGACGTCGGTGTCCTCCACGGTGTCGTGGAGCAGCGCCGCACAGATGGTATCGGTATCCATGCAGTAATCCAGCAGGATAGACGCCACAGCCAGCGGGTGCGTTATATACGGGTCGCCTGAGGTGCGGAGCTGTCCCTCGTGCGCCTTTTCAGCCACCTTATACGCCTGTGTTATCTTCTCAAGGTCGTAGGGTTTCTCGCTTGCCCTGATTTTCTCCACAAGCTGCTCGAATGTCTTTACCGCCGTACCCGCGGCGCCTGTCTGACTAGTCATGCTGAATGCCACCCTTCATTCTGTTTAGTGTTCCCCTTTGTTCCCTTTTTCGCCGTTTTACGCCGTAAGACTCTGACGCAGCCGCGAGATGACCCCCGTCGCCATCAGATCCGTTTTTGTATTTACCGGAATGAGCGTGACGCTCCCGCCGTCAGCAGACACCTGAGCCATTCCCGCTTCGCTGAACGCGTCAAGCGCAATGCGCAGCATGCAGTAATTAAGATCCCCGCCGCCATAGACGCACATCTCCTCTGCGGACATACTGCCGCCGTGTGCGCGTATCAGGTCGTACACGGACATCAGCGCCGGTCTGTCGGGTATCACGCGCGGAGCGAGCCGCTTGTCGCAGCCCTCGCCGCGGGATATCTCCTCATATGTGCGAAGCGCCGCGAAGAACCTGTCCTCCCGGAATCCTGCGGGGCGCATTTCAATGATCCGCAGCTCCGCCGAGGTGTTCCCGCGGAACTCGTTCAGCTCCACCGTCGCGAGGACGTCCACGCTGCTGCCGATATCCGCGAAACATTTCGCAAACGGCATTGCAAAGCTTATCGCCTTCAGCACTGCGCCGCCTGTCCGAAGCTCCATCGAGGTGAACTTCCCCTCCTTGAGCGCGCGCTTTGACTGCACCGTGCAGTTCCTGAGCAGGAACACCGGCTTGCGGTTGCCCTCGCCGCAGGGCTCGAGCTTCATCAGCTCGGTGACCTGCTCCACGGTCAGGCAGTCGCCGGTTATCTCCATGTCTGCGCTGACGGAGTACTCCGGCATTTTAGGATAGCACTCGCGGCAGTAGGCGTAAACCATCTGCCGGAATGTTTCCACGTCCTCCGGCCTGAGGGAGAATCCTCCCGCCTTCGGGTGGCCGCCGAATTTCGTCAGCACGCGGCTGCACCCTTCCAGCAGCTTATATATAGAGAAGCCGTCGATGCCTCTTGCGGAACCTCTTGCCTCCCCGTTTTCGACTGATATGACAAGCACCGGCTTGCCATACTTATTAAGCAGCTTTGCGCATACCAGACCTATAACTCCATGCTTCCAGCCCTCGCCGGATACCACGAGAACCCGCTCCCTGAGAAGCTCCGGGCGCTGCTCTATCTGCTGCGCTGCTTCCTCCATTATACGGGTCTCCTCTGCGGTGCGCTGGGAGTTGCACAATGCAAGCTCCTCGCTGATAAGCCCCGCCTGCTCCGGGCTTTCGGTGAGCAGCAGCTCCACCGCGCGGTCAGCCCTTGCGATACGCCCAACGGCGTTTATGCGCGGAGCGATCGAAAACGCAATGCTTGTGGAATCCACCCTGACCGGTTCGATACCCGCGCTCCTTATCAGCTTGTCAAGCCCCTGGTTCTGGCTGCTGTGGATATTTTCAAGTCCTCTGCGGACAATGAACCGGTTCTCTCCGATAAGCGGCATTACGTCCGCCACGGTGCCGACTGCGGCGAGATCCGCGTACTGCTCGAGTACGAAATCCTCGTCCTCCTCAAGTGCGCAGAGCAGCTTCAGGACAACTCCCGCGCCGCAAAGCTCCTTGAACGGGGAGTTGTCGTCGGCACGGTGCGGGTCGACGCACGCTTCGCATACCGGAAGCTCCTGCGGTGGCTGATGGTGGTCTGTAATGACCAGCTGAGCGCCCCGCTCTGCGATGTACTTTGCTTCCTCAACGGCGGAAATCCCGTTGTCGACCGTGATGATAAGCTCGGTGCCGGAATCGAGAATGTGCTTCAGCGCTTCCAGATTCATTCCGTAGCCCTCGCTGCGGTCGGGTATGTAGTAATCAGCCTCGGCGCCCATCGCGTTGAGGTAGCCGTACAGCATAGCCGTGGAGGTTATGCCGTCGCAGTCGTAATCGCCGAAAACGGTGATCTTCTTTCCCTCGTCAAGCGCGCCGCGAATGACCTCCACAGCCGCTTCCATATCCTTTATCAGCAGCGGGTCTGACAGGCTGCTGCACCCGAAAAATTCCCGGGCGCGGTCAAGCGAGGTTATCCCCCGGCTGAGCATTACTCCGCCGAGGAGTTCCCCGAACTGCTGCGTTATTTCATTATCTGCTGCGGGTGACGCCGCACATAGCCACTTTTTCAACCTTGCTGCTCCTTTTGCTTATTGCCTGTTATACGCTAAGCTCCACGTGCTCGCCGAGAAGCTCCTTGTTCTTCTCAAGGACGGGGCGGACGAAGCCGCGCAGGAATTCCTCCACCTGCTCGGGCGCGCGGCCGGTGTAGTTCTCCGGCTTGAGCACGGATCTGATCTCCTCTTCGGTAATCTGGAAGATCGGGTCTGCTGCGATGCGCTTAACGAGGTCGTTCTCGCCGCCTTCCTTCTTTACGACGTCTGCCGCAGCCATGCTGTGACCGCGCAGAGCCTCGTGAAGCTCCTGACGGTTGCCGCCCTTTTCTACCGCTCTCATCATGATGTTCTCGGTAGCCATGAACGGAAGCTCGCGCATTACTCTCTGCTCGATGACCTTCGGATATACTACAAGACCGTCGGTTATGTTTATCATGATGTTCAGGATAGCGTCGATGCCGAGGAACGCCTCAGCAACCGAGATACGCTTGTTAGCGCTGTCGTCGAGGGTTCTCTCGAACCACTGTGTGCCTGCGGTGAACGCGGGGTTCAGCGTGTCGATCATCACATATCTCGCAAGGGAGGTGATACGCTCAGCGCGCATAGGATTGCGCTTGTAGGGCATTGCGGAGGAACCGATCTGGTTCTTCTCGAACGGCTCTTCCATCTCCTTGAAGTTTGCCAGGATACGCAGGTCGTTGCTGAACTTGGAGCAGCTCTGTGCGATCCCGCCGAGGGTGGCGAGGACCATGCTGTCCATCTTTCTGGAGTAGGTCTGACCGCTTACCGGTACGCATGCGTCAAAGCCCATCTCGTTTGCGATGGACTTCTCCAGAGCCTTTATCTTTGCGCTGTCGCCGCCGAAAAGCTCAACGAAGCTTGCCTGGGTTCCGGTGGTGCCCTTCTGACCGAGCAGCTTCAGCGTGGATATACGATACTCGATCTCCTCGTAGTCCATCAGCAGCTCGTTTATCCACAGGGAAGCGCGCTTGCCGACGGTGGTGAGCTGAGCGGGCTGGAGGTGCGTATAAGCGAGGCAGGGCTGGCTCTTGTGCTCGTCGGCGAACTTCGCGAGGTTGTTGATGACGTTCACGAGCTTCTTCTTTACAAGCTGGAGCGCGTCGCGCATGATGATGACGTCGGTGTTGTCGCCAACGTAGCAGGAGGTCGCACCAAGGTGGATTATTCCTGCCGCCTTGGGGCACTGCTTTCCGTATGCGTATACATGGGACATTACGTCGTGGCGTACCAGCTTCTCGCGCTCCTCAGCGACCTCATAGTTGATGTCGGTGATGTGGGATTCCAGTTCGTCTACCATTTCCTGTGTGATCTTGTCTATGCCGAGGTTCATCTCTGCCCTTGCGAGAGCGACCCACAGACGGCGCCATGTGGAAAACTTCTTGTCTGCGGAGAAGATGTACTGCATCTCCTTGCTTGCATAGCGTGTGCAGAACGGGCTTTCATAGGTGGAATAATCTCTTGACATTGTTTTTCTCCTTATGTGGTTTATAAAGTATAAAATACTATTTTATTTTAGCACAAAACGTCGATTTATACAAGAGTTTTTTGCATAAAAACGCTTCCGGCACGCATTTTTTGCACTTCATTCTGCATATAATAAACAGGCGGCACGGGTACGTAAGGCTCCCGGATATCGGAGCAGAACGCCTTGTTGTTCAACATGCACATAAACAAGTTGCAAAATCGCGCAGAATTTGTGCATTCAGTACCTTGCAAAACATAATACCTTGTGGTAAAATAAGAGCATGGAACAGGAAAGTTCCGAATTTTTTGATGACGCTACCATGCGAAACAAAGTACCTTGAAACACAAAGGCACTGTTGAAAGTCAGGGGGCATACATCGGAGGTGAAAAATGAACTCTCAGCTAAAACGAGGAACTCTGGAGCTGTGCGTTCTTTCGATATTGTGCAGAAGCGACTGTTACGGCTACGAGCTGGTCAACCGGATATCCGAGTGCATGCAGATAACGGAGGGCACGATATATCCGCTGATGAAGCGGCTGAAAGACAACGGCATGATCGATTCCTACATAGTGGAATCGCAGGAGGGACCACCCAGAAAATACTATAAGATAACTGACAGCGGCAGGGCGGAAAAGGAAACGCTGCTGAAAGAATGGTTTGAGTTTGTAGACAGCATAAACGCGCTGCTGAAAGGGGACGAGTAAATGATAGCAAAAAATAAGGGAGACTTTCTGTATAATCTCCATAACGAGTTACACAGAATAGGAATCGACGACGACGAGGAGATATTCGCCGACTTTGAGGAGCACTTCAAGGCAAGCCAGGAGGAAGGCTTCACCGAGGAGGAAACCTGCGAAAAACTCGGCGACGTAAAGGAGATAGCGCGAAACTACCTTGATATCCAGAGCACCCGCATAAATTCCATAGTTGCAGGCGCTCTTGAGAATCAGCGCCGCGTATCCCTCACGAAGCCCGGCGAGAAGCTCCCGGCAGACCTTTCCCTCGTCGTAGGGCAGGCAGACGCCGCACCCGCGGAAACTCCCGCCATCAGGGAGTACACCCCCGAGCATATCGCTGAGGAGACCGTACCGGCTTCCCCGAGAATAAACCTTGTAAAGCCCGAAGCTCCCGCGCAGGAAGCGCCACGTGAATACACCCCGGAGCACATCGCCTATGAGCCGGAGGCTCCCGCACAGTCTGCACAGTCCGCGCAGCCTTCTCAGCCGCTGCCGGAGTACACTCCGCAGCACATCGCATCCGAGCAGCCGGCTCCGGGGAGTCAGAGCGCTTCCGGCTCCATACCGAAGCAGACCGACGAGCGGTATCAGTACAACTCCACGAGCAGACAGGGCGAGGTTCCTCCGCAGTGCGTTCCCCCGGTAGGCAAAAACGCTAAGGATGGCGGCTTTAAGTTCAGCGACGTCAAGGGCATGAAGCCCAACTGCAACGCGGGTAAGCTGATAACCTGCATAGTCCTTGACGTGCTCCTGTGGTCGTGGCTTATCCCGCTGGTGATTTCAATGATCTTCGGCGGTCTTGGCTCCATGGCGATGGGTCTTTTGAACGGAGGATTCGACCAAATATTCGGTGTTTCGCAGTTCCACCCGCTGAGCAGGATATTCCTCGGCACAGGAATGATCAGCGGCGCTGTGCTGGTCGGCTGTGGAATATGCGGGCTTTTCAAGGCTGTGTTCCACTGGGTTAAGGCGATAGTCGTGGATCATGTCAAGGCTATCTATGGACTTTAAGGAGGCGTTGGCATGAAAGTTGTACTCAGAATATTTATCCCGCTGTGCATATTCTCGTTCATCGCGTTCGGCATATCGGTGATGTTCCTCGGAACTCAGCCCATTACCGCTGATGCAGCGATAAGCGAGCTTACCATCAGCGACAGCGGCGCAAACACCTACGACATAACAGACAGCTTCACAAGCATAAGGGCTGATATCGGAGCATACAAGCTCACGATAAAGCCGTGGTCGGAGAACAAGACGCAGGTAACGGTTTCCGGCGATGAATCCAGCCGTATAAAGGCTGGGGTATCCGGAGACAGGCTGACCATTGAGTCCGACTGGAGCTGGGGCGAAAACTGGAACTGGAGCATGTTCCGGAATCTTTTCAGCGGCTCGGCGTTCAGCACCGAAGTGCTTCTGAAGGTCCCCGACAAGACCTACGAGCAGGTTATGATGTATGTCGGAGCTGGCTCGCTGGTCTCCGACGGAATTCAGGCGAAAGACATCTACCTGAACGCTGGCGCGGGCTCGATGACCTACACTCAGCCAGCCGGATTCCGCGCCGACCATATTTCTGCCGATGTTTCGGCGGGGTCCCTAATTGCTAAAAACATGGCGGCGGGGAACTACGAAATCGATGTAAGCGCAGGCAGCGCAAACATTTACGGACTTACCGGCAGCGGCAGCGCCGATGTCTCCGCAGGCAATGCAAGGCTCCAGTTTGCTGAGCTTAACGAGGAATGCAATGTAGACGTCAGCGCCGGCGACGTGACCCTCGATATCCCGGAGGACTCCTCCGCTAAATTCATCTGCGACAAGAGCGCAGGCGATATCCGCATAATGGTCGGCGGCGAAAACAGGCACGCCGACGACGGCGACATCATCTCCATAAACGGCGGCGGAACCACAGTGAACCTCTCGGTTTCCGCAGGCGATATCAAGGTCTTAAATTCCACCAGTTCTGCAGTGGAGATAGGCACGGCAGTCGTCAGCGCAGCGGAAAACTCAGCCCGCAATATCACGACCACATTCACACTGGAAGAAACCGCAATAGCAGAAGAAAACGAATAACACATTCTGAAAGGAGTAATCATCATGGCAGACAAGCAGACCTATACATTTTCCAACGACATCACAACAGTCGAGGTAAGCTCCCTCGGAGCGAAGATAGTAGTTATCCCGCAGGACCGCGCGGATATCTACGTTGAGTACGACAACCCGAAGGATTCACCGGAATTCTGCGCGGTGCTTTCCGGAAAGACGCTGACCCTCAAGGAGAGCTTCAGCTTCAGCATTTTCGGAAGCAAGCCCGCCGAGGGCTACACCATCACGGTGTACCTGCCGCTCAGGACCTTTGAGAAGCTCAAAATAAACACCGCCAGCGGCGGAGTCGAAGTCGGCGAAGTCTCCGCGGAGCAGTTCAGCCTGAACACAGCCAGCGGAAACATAGACATCAGCGCATATTTCAACGATGTCAAGCTCCAGTCTGCAAGCGGAAGCATTAAGCTCACCAACCCGCTTGCAGACAAGGAAAAGCAGGAGCAGACCGTTTCTCTTGATAAGGAAGAGACCGCTCCGGCAAAGTACGTTTCCAAGTCGGTAAGCGTGTGCACAGTCAGCGGAAACGCGGTTGTTTCCGGCTACCGCGCCGAAGAGTTCGGAATACACTCCGTATCCGGCACGACCACAGTCGACGGCATCTCCGGCAAGGGCAGCATTTCAGTTACCAGCGGCACAGTAAACGTAAGCTACGCGGAATGGAACGGCGACCTCAACGTAAGCCTCATCAGCGGCAACGTCAACGTTTCGCTCCCGGAGGATTCCGGCGTTAACCTCTCAGTCAGCGGAGTTTCCGGCATGGTAAAAACCGACCTCGGTCAGGAAAAGGGCAATTTCATCAACCTCGGCAAGGGAACCAGCGGAGAATTCGGCGGTGCAAACAAGCACCAGCTCACCGCTTCCCTCACCAGCGGCACGGTGACTATCGCCCGTCAGTAAGCTTTTCTCCTTCCCCCTAATATATCTTCCGTTCGCCGGACAACTCCGGCGGCGGATCGAAAACAATTCTTCATGGATAGTCAGCCACAGGCTTGAATGAGGATAATATAGCCCCCGGACGCTGCTGTGATAAAGACGGCAGCCTCCGGGGGCGTTTGTTTATTGCATTGAGTATTTTAGTATTCCTTACCTGCCTTAACCAGCTCCCTGAGATAAGCGAACGCAGCTTCCTCCCCCTGCTCTGCCAGCATGCGGAGCAGCTTTTCAAGCATGTCGGAGGTCTCCGGGTGTATCGAACGTGTAGGCTTTCTGGACAGGAAGTAATCCAGCGGGTCGGAATCCCGGTATTTTTCGCCGCGGTATATCTTGCTTGCCGCAACTCTGTCGCAGAACATCTCCGCAAGGAACCGCAGCGGCATCTTGACCGGCTTGTATATCTTCTCCGCCGGGTCGACGTCTATCCAATATTCGAAGTGATGGCGGTTGCGCCCCTTGTGGTGCATCCACGCCAGGGAGTAGCCGTTCAGCTCACGCTCCGCTTCATTCGGGCTGCGCGTGCCCTGGAAGTACTTCACGCCGGGTATGAACTCGGTGGGCGAGTATTTCGAAAGGTCGTGGCGAAGCCCCTGCCAGAGTATCCCCGCCTTTGCGCAGTGCGCAATTACCTTGTGGCGATGTCGGTTTATGGTTCTAAGGTGTCCGAAAAAGCCTTTCAGCGACATTTTTTGCTCCTTTTGCCGCTGGAATACGCGGCTTATATTTCTGTGCGGGATCTGCTGCTGAATATCGGGCGCAGTCTCTTATAAAGAGGCAGGGATATCAGCACAGCGATAAGTCCTTTTACAAAAGTGAACGGCAGATTGAATACCACCAGACACTTGATGAGCGAATCAGCGCCCGACCATATCGCCTGATACATTCCGATGATGGCTTCCATCGGCATAACTGCGGTGTACAGCGGATATACGATGAAATAGTTGGTCGCAACGCCGACCAGCGCCATAGATACAGCGCCCGCAAGGCATGCCAGAACCACATGCTTTATGGAATGCCCTGTCCTGTTCGCGATAAGCCCCGCAGGGATTACCAGCAGACAGCCAAGAATAAAGTTCGAAACCTCGCCGACGCCGCCAGTCATGGAGCCTGCAAGAAGGAACCCTCCCAGATTCTTTATAAGGCACACCGCTACTCCGGAGACCGGCCCCATAGTTAAAGAAGCCAGCACCGCCGGAACATCTGAGAAATCAAAGCTGATAAATCCCGGCATTATCGGTATCTTGAACGCAAGGAACTTCATCAGCACTACTGCCATTGCGCTCAGCAGAGCCGTAAACACCAGCTTGCGGACGTCGATAGTCTGCTTTGTTTTTGTTGTTGTGTTGTTCATGTTTTCCTCCATTGTTCTGGGGAAACAGAAAGCCCCTGCACGCACAAAATGGCTGTACAGGGGGCGCAAATATGCACGCAGAAGCGATACAACATTTGTTTTCTGATTCTTTCATCCGGACTATACCGTCGGTACCGGAATTGCACCGGTTCAGCCTATGCGGCTCGCGGACTTTCACCGCCGGTGGAGAATTGCACTCCGCCCCGAAACAGATAAAATGTATTCGGCGAAACCTCGCCGTAATTACATTATATACCCGCCGCGCGGATTTGTCAATAGGCGGACGAAAATTATTCCGGAGAAGCCTCCGCCTTCATGCAGAGTTCGTAGAACGGCGCGAGCTTTTTGAAGTCCCTCGCGACGCGCTGGGAAAGCTTGTCCGAGAACATTATCTCCGGGTCGCTGGCGTCGAAGGAGAACCCTATGCTCTTACGGTCGAGCCAGCGGCGCAGCTCCTCGGGCTGGTCGGGAAACTTGCTGCGCTTGTAGAGGTCGCCGAACATTTCGAAGCCCTTCAGCTTCTCCGCCGCCAGGAAAGCCTCCTTGAAGCAGTCGTCCCCCGCCAGAATGAGCCTGCGCAGCTTCTGCATGGACTGAGCGGAAGCACAGTAATATCCGCAGCCGTAGCTTATCCCTCCCGCGCCTATCGAGAAATAAAATCCCGGCAGCGCATGATACTGCTCGCGCGTGCGGCTGAACGTATACCAGATGTGGTCGCGGAAAATGGAATCCGGATTAAGGCGCATATCGCGGTATATCCTTGAGATACGCGCGGGGTTTATCTCTATGAGCGGGTCGATCTTCAGTACGGCAGGCGCAACGTCAAGTATCAGCTGCTTCATCGGCTCCGTTACCTGCTCTGCGTAGGTCTGCTTGTGGTCGCGGAACCACTCGCGGCTGTCGTGCAGGCGGTTTTCAAACAGAAAATCAACTGACTGCTGTGAAAATGGCATGTTTTTTCTCCTTTGCAGTAATTTGCACCTCCTTTCCTGATATCATCAGCATGCAGGAATATACCCTGTAGAAAGGAGCTGTTTATGGCTAAAAAAATCACTTCGGCGGAGTTCTTCGACAAGAATAACGCCGCTTTTATGAAATTCGGCAGAATGTTCACCCGAAAGCTCACCGATCAGGAACTTATCAACGCCCTGGCTGAAAAAGACCTCGAAAAGCTCGCGAAGGTGTTCAAGCTGGTGTTTGAAATGCTGGAGGAAAACTCCCCTGACAGCAACGCGCAGCTTGCGGCAATGATCTCCGCATACTCTGAAATGGGCGAGCCGGGAGAGACAGACGGCGCCGGCGAAACGGAGGACGGCGAATGACCGACGTATTTTCACCAAAGCAGAAATCCGCACTGGGGCTTGTGAAGTCCGGCGGACTGCGGCGTATCAACCTCCTTGAAGGGAGCGTCCGCAGCGGAAAGACCTGGATCTCCATGATAATGTGGGGATTCTGGGTAGCCTCCGCACCGGAAAACGGCGCGTACCTCATGGCGGGGAAAACTCTCACGACTATGCGCCGAAACGTCCTAGAGCCGATGTGCGGTCTGTTCGGGAGCTGCTTCACCTACAGCCTCAGCAAGAAGGAGGGCAGGCTGTTCGGCAGAAAGATCTATCTTGAGGGAGCCTCTAACGCGCAGGCAGAAAGCAAAATACGCGGAATGACCCTCAACGGCGCCTACTGCGACGAGCTGTCGCTGTTCCCGGAGGACTTCTTCGCAATGCTTCTGTCAAGGCTCTCGGTCAGCAGAGCAAAGCTCATAGCGACCACCAACCCGGACAATCCCGGGCACTGGCTCAAGCGGAACTACCTCGATAACGATGCACTCGACCTCCTGGACCTGAAATTCACGCTGGACGACAATCCGTTCCTCCCTGTGGAATACGTCAGGGCATTGAAAACCGAGTACACTGGTGTGTTCTACGACCGGTTCATACTCGGAAACTGGACCGCCGCCGAGGGCAGGATATACGAGGATTTCTCGCAGAAATGCGTGATCTCCCCGCAGGAACTGCGCCAGCGGCTGTCCGAAAGTCCGCTGACGACCTCGGTGATCGGCGTGGACTACGGCGGGAACAAGAGCGCAAGCGCGTTCGTCCACACCGGATTTGACGCGGGATTCAGCAATGTGTACGTTCTGGCGGAGCATTACGACAAGCGGAATGTCAGCGCGGAGAGCCTGATCTCCGCATTCGCGGACTTTGTAACGCAGGAACGCGAACGCTTCCCCACGCTTGAAATGGCGTGCTGCGACAGCGCGGAGCAGCTTCTGATAAAGAGCTTCCGCAGCGCAGTCAGCCTGGAAGTAAGGAACGCGATGAAAAAACCGGTCTCCACCCGGATAAACATGGTAAACCGACTTATCTCCGCAGGAAGGCTGCACATCAGTTCGGAATGCCCGCACCTCATTGAAGCGCTCAAAACCGCAGTCTGGGATGAAAAGAGCCTCCACAAGGACGTGCGGCTCGACGACGGCTCGACCAACATCGACAGCCTGGACGCATTCGAGTATTCACTCGAGCGCTTTGAGCGGGAACTTTTCAGATACTGATATCGCATAAAACCACCTTTCCTGTCCGGAAAGGTGGTGAGACCGTCGAAAAAGTCCCGTTGGGACTTTTCCGCCGAACATCCCAGCCGCGCGCACGTCTTGGCGGCAAAGCCGCGCGCACGTCTTGGCGGCAAAGCCGCCAAGACGCACACTTGCTGGGATAGAAGTGTTTTTTGCCTCGGCAGAGCCGAGGCAAAAAACGGATTACAAACGCCTGCTTCGCAGGCAAAAGCTACTTTTTCGACAAACTGACCACCTTTCCTGTCCGGAAAGGTGGTTTTGATTTATTCGCAGATCTGGCAGACCTGATCACTTCTTCTGCTGCGGAACCGGCTGACCCTGCGGGAGCTGCGCCGGCTGCTGCGGCTTTGCAAGCTCCGTGCCGGTGCTGAGGGTCTTGCGGAGGATACGCAGCTCGTTCACGTCCTTGACCATCAGCTCCTCTACGCGGGAGAGCATTTTGTCGGTGTAATCCTGCGTGGAGCTTCTGATAAGGTTGGAGCGCTGCTGTGCCGCGCTGATCTCCTCGGTGGCGCGGCGGCGCGCTTCCTGGAGTATGGAGTTCTGGTCGATAAGCTCGCGGCGCTGCTGCTCAGCCTTGCTGATTATCGCCTCGGCCTCCTTCTTAGCGTCACTGATTATGCGGTTCTTATCCGCGACGATGTTCTGCGCCTGCTGTATCTCACGTGGCAGGACAAGGCGCATTTCAGTCGCTATCTCGTCTATCTCGGTGCAGTCCACAAGGCTCTTCTTGCCGATGGGGAACGGAGCCGCCTTCTTAACTACCTCTTCAAGGGCTGCGATAAGGTCTAAAAGATTGTATTCCATTATATTCAGTTCCTTTCAGTAGAATTTGACTTTTCGTGATATTTCGTTCTTGCAAGCTCCCTTGCAGCGTCGAAGTCCTGCGTCAGCCGGCTGCGTATCTGCTCGTGGATACACGCCGGAACATACTTGCTCAGATCTCCGTTGAACATCGCCACCTGCTTTACCATGCTCGACGAAACGAACGTAGTCTTGAGACTGGCGGGTATAAACACCGTTTCCGCGCGGGGGTTCAGATCCTTGTTAGTGTGCGCCATCTGGAATTCATACTCAAAATCCGTGGTAGCGCGCAGACCCTTCACGATAACATCGACGTCGCTGCGCTGATTGAAAAAATCCGCAAGCAGCCCGTCGAAGCTCGCTATCTCGACATTCGGGATATCCTTAGTGGTTTCTTTAAGAAACTCGCAGCGCTCCTTCATGCTGAAGCTGTAGGTCTTGAGCGGATTTATCAGCACCACGACGACCAGCTTGTCGAACATCTTGGAAGCACGCTGGATTATATCGAGATGTCCGTTAGTCACCGGGTCGAAGCTGCCTGGGTATATCGCTGTTTTCATGCTTCCGGCTCCTTTCCGGAGTCCTCGTCATCGGTCTGCTTCGGGCGGTAGATAGTCACCGACGTGCGGGAATGCCGCAGCACCTTTACTATCTCATATCTCCCGATATCATGCGGGAGCACGCATTCCTTCTCGTGCTCGCAGATTATAACTCCGTTCTCCGACATCTTTTCAACAAGGTGCGGAAGCGCCTTCTGAATTATCTTGTAGTTGTAGGGCGGATCGAGTATCGCTATGTCGAACACCGCCCGGGTGCTTTTCAGGAACGCCGAAAACGGCATGTTCACTACCCGCGCGTTCGCCTCCAGCCCGGTGGACTTCAGATTCTCGCGCACCGCCTTGATGGAAACCGCCGCGCTGTCGATAAAGTACGCTTCCTTCGCGCCGCGGCTGAGCGCCTCTATTCCAAGCTGCCCGCTTCCTGCGAACAGGTCGAGCACTGTTCTTCCCTCTATCTCAAATTGAATAGCGCTGAAAATAGCTTCCTTCACTCCGTCGGTGGTGGGTCTGACTACCTCGGTGCCCTCAACGGTGACAAGCTTACGTCCACGCGCTGTTCCGGTAATTACTCTCATATGTCACTCCTGTATGTCTTTTTCGCTCAGAAACGCTCCTGAATGAACCTATACAGCTCCTGAGCCTTTTCCTCGCCTATCTTAGCCGCCGCGCGGAGTTCCTCCGGCGTGGCATTTTTCATATCCTGCTTTGTCTTGAACGCCTTCATCAGCGCCTGCGCCTTCGCCTGCCCTATTCCGGGAACCTCGGTCAGCTCAAGCTCGTAGGTCTTTTGCTTATGCTTCACACGCTGGAAGTTGATGGAGTAGCGGTGCACCTCGTCCTGTATATTTGTGAGCAGCTTGAAAAGCGGCTTGTTTGCGCTTATCTGTATCTCCCCGCCCTCTTTTGCGATGGCGCGGGTGCGGTGCTTGCTGTCCTTGACAAGCCCGAAAAGCGGAACGTTTATCCCCATTTCGTCGAAAACCTGCGATACCGCCGCGACATGTCCCTGACCGCCGTCCAACAGTATCAGATCCGGCAGCGGAGCGAAATTCTCGTCGCCGTCCAGGTAGCGCTGCATGCGGCGCCGGAGCACCTCCTGCATGCTGGCGTAGTCGTTTATTCCAACCACGTCCTTGATGTTGAACCTGCGGTAGCCCGGCTTGAAAGGTCTGCCATTGCGGTAGACTATCATGCCGCCGACACGCCCGGTCTCGCCGAAGTTCGACATATCATAGCTTTCGATGATGAGCGGTATCTTCTCAAGATTGAGAAGGTCGCGGAGATCCTCAAGCGCGTTTATTTCCTTTGCAGTTCTTCCGACCCTCAGTGCGAGGTACTCGCTGGCGTTGTTCTTAGCGAGCACTATCTGCGACAGTCCGTTTCCGCGCTGCGGAACCACGAATTTGACAGCGTGCCCAGCCTTTTCCCGCAGGAGCTGAGTCACAAGCTCCATATCGTCGAATTCCTCGTCGATGTAGATCTCCTTCGGGATATCGTCGCGGTCGGGATAGTAGCTCAGCAGGAAATCCCGCCGCATTTCCCCTGGGTCGTACTCGTCGCCGATGAAGAAATTTTCCTTGTCGACCAGCCTTCCGCCGCGGTACTTCACCGCCGCGATACTCGCAAGGCTGACGTTCTGCGCAAGCGCAACTATGTCGTAATCCTCGGTTTTATAGTCGAATATCTTCTGTGAATTTTTGAGCCTTGCTATCGCCTGGATACGGTCGCGGAGCTTCGCCGCCTTCTCGAATTCCAGGTTTTCTGCGGCTTCGTTCATTTCCTCCGTGAGCTGATCAACTGATTTCTGACTGCCTGTTTTAAGGTACTCGAGAGCCTCATCGATTATCTTCTTGTACTCCTCGGAGGATATCTTACCACGGCAAACGCCCATGCATTTCTTGATATGCATGTTAAGGCAGGGACGCTCCTTGCCGATATCCATGGGGAACCTGCGGTTACAGGTAGGCAGCATGAAAATGGTGTTGACCTCCTCCACCGCCTGCTTAACTGTGAAGCCGCTGGTGAACGGCCCGAGGTAATCCGCATTCGGGTCGTTGGTGTTCAGCGCGTAGGATATCCGAGGGTAGGCTCCTTTGCTTATCTTGATATAGTTGTAGCCCTTGTCATCCTTGAGCAGTATGTTATATTTCGGCTTGTGGAGCTTTATAAGGCTGCATTCCAGCACCAGTGCGTCAAGCTCGCTCGGGCAGACGATAAAGTCGAAATCCGCGATATTGTCGATAAGCTTCAGGGTCTTGGCGTTGTGGTTGGAATCGTGCCGGAAGTAGGAGGTCACGCGATTTTTGAGCGCCTTCGCCTTTCCGACGTAGATTATCTTACCGGTCTTATCTTTCATGAGATACACGCCGGGGCTGAGGGACAGGCGGTTCGCCTTGTCGCGCAGATAGTCGATATTCGGATTCAACACTAAAGCCCCCCAGATGATTATACACACTTTATTGTACCATTTTTTTTGATGAAATACAAGAGCCTGAGTATATTTTTTTGAGAAAGGCCGCAAATTTTGCAAAAGAAATGTTCCCGGCGGATAAGCTGTGAAAAACCGGGCATAATCATACCAGCCTCAGATTTACACGACACAGGAGGGATAATATGTCACTTTACGGAAAAATGGCTGGAGGGCTGATAGCTCTGACCCTTGTGGGAGGCAGCGCGGCATATGTTGCTTCGGCTGCCGGGAGCGTCCTGGAAGCCGCCGAGCAGACTGCGGCGCAGCTTTCCTGCTATGTGCTCAGGGAATACAACGGAAGCGTAGCGCTTTTCTCGGACGACGGCACAGAGCCTATCGCGCAGTACTCCACCCCGATAGCCGACGTAAACCCCGCAGACGCTGCCCTGCTCAAAGAGGGTATCCGCCTGAGAGGTCTTACGGAAGTCAGCAGGCTTCTAGAGGATCTGGATATTGAATAAAAAGCCGGCTATCCTGAAGATTCAACCAAGCAATTCGCAGCAATTTGAAATTCCGCGCGAAGCGCGCACCATAATTCCACATTCCGAATTAAAAAAGTCCCCCGCTCCTAATAAAGCGGGGGATCAGTTATTCTCTGTGAGCGCTTAGCGAAAAGCCTTATACAGCCTTGTTTACAGCGGCAACAGCCTTGTCAACGGAAGTCTTATAGGAACTGAACTCAGACTTGAAGCCGGACAGGTCATTGTAAGCCGCGTCGATGAATACGCCGAGCATACCGTCAAGGTCGGAAGCCGCCTTTGTAAGCGAGGACTTCGCGGAGGAATACTCAGCCGGAGCGCCGGACATCATCTCGTCGTAGTTGGAAACTACCTGCGCATAGCCGGCAGCCTTCATTATAGCGGAGGTCTTATCGTTGTAGATAACGCCCATTACATCCGACTCATACTTGCTGCTCTTGAGGTCAGCAACGGAGTTCTTTACAGTGTTGAACTGAGAAGCCGCGTTGGAAGCCGCAGAAGCCGCATTGGACAGCATATCCGCATACTGGCGTGACTTATCGGAGCTGGTCTGGTTTCCGGTCTGGAGACTCTTGAAGCTGAGACCGCTCTTTGCCACAGAGTTGAAGCTGCTGAGCTTGGAATCCGCAGTGGAAGTATACTTGCTGCCGGAATCGCTGGTGCTGGTCACATAGGTGTAGTAATCGGTATACAGGTCGTACAGCTTCTGGAGCGAGGAGTACGCGCTGGAAAGCTCGCTGCTGGAGGGCTTGGCGTTCTTCACCAGGCTGGAGACATTGCTCTTGCCGCCGGAAAGCACGCTGGTCATTCCGGAGGTGAACTTTGTCTTTGTAAATCCTGCGTCGATTGCATAGCTGGTAGCCTGAGAATAGAGGTGCAGCTTTCCGACCTCGGCGGAAACAGCCTCGAACGCGTCAAGTATCTTTTCGCGCTGTTTATCCTCGTTGGTAACAGTCGCGGAAGGCTTTGTGGAGACAACCGCCGGTTCCCTGGCAGTGACAGCGGGCTTCGGAGTGGTGGTAACAGCCGTACTTGCAGCAACTGCATTCGGTCTGGTTGTAACTGACGTATTAGGTCTGGTGGTTACAGCAGGAGTTGTTGCCGGAGAGGAAGAAGTATCAGCGGGTCTGCTGCTTTCAGCATCGGAAACTTCCGCAGTCGCGGGCTTGGCTGCTTCCTCAGTAGCCACAGGCTCCGGCTGGCTCTCGTTCGTAACTATAGGGTTGACTTCCTCGGGAACGCTCGATACATCGGATACGTCAGAAACGGATGGTACATCAGGCACATTTGCCTCTGCGTTTTCGTCCGCTTCAACGGGCGTATCAGGCACTGTGGAAGCCGTGGTAGGAGTTGCAGGCTGGCTCACCAGCTCCTCAGACTTATTGGCCGTGGAGGTCGCAACTATCAGCGCGATAACTCCGACGACAACCACAGCGGCTCCGATGACCGTCGGTATCGGGAATATGCCGAACAGCTTAGTCGGCTGCTTCTGGCTCTTTGCCGCTGAACCGGAAACATTCTTCTTGAGCGGCTTGATGTTCCATTTATTCGGGGAGCCGCAGTTCTTGCAGACGGCTTCCTTCTCGTACATATCCTGACCGCAGTTGCGGCAGTAAACAAGCTTGCCGAGATCAGCTCCGTCATTCTCAGAGCTTTCAGCGGCAGACGCAGGCTCCGGTTCAGGGCGGCGGGGCTGTGTGAATTCTGGTTCAGTGTATGCGGGAGCTTCCGGCTCGGTGTACGCGTGGGCTTCCGGCTCGGTGTATGCGGGGGCTTCCGGCTCGGTGTACGCAGGGGCTTCCGGCTCGGTGTACGCAGGTGCTTCCGGCTCGGTGTACGCAGGTGCTTCCGGCTCGGTGTATGCAGGTGCTTCCGGTTCGGCGTACGCAGGTGCTTCCGGCTCGGCGTATGCGGGGGCTTCCGGTTCAGCGTACGCAGGTGCTTCAGGTTCGGTGTACGCAGGGGCTTCCGGCTCAGCGACCGCCGTGGGAGCGGGTGCGGTTATGTCAATATTGATATCATCGTAATTCTGCTCGAGCTGCATCGGCTCGTCAGGCTCTGCCATTTCACCGCCGTTTATTACCGGCAGACCGCTCTCTGAAAGAAACTGGGTCTCAGGCATTCCGGCTTCCATGCTAAAATCTTCGACGCGGCGGGATAAGGTGCCAAGATCCGGCTCCTGCGGAACTGGCTCAGGCTGGGGTTCAGGCTCGGGAGCAGGCGCGCTTATTGCAGGCATATCGCTTGAGGTCGCGTTGAGGTTGGCAAACTGCTGGTTGAGCGCTTCGATCTCACTGTTGAGATCACCGCCGCCTAAACCGCCGATACCGCCAAGACCTCCGCCGAGGCCTCCCATATCATCAGAGCCGCCGCTCACATCGTAGCTGATATCTCCGCCCAAGCCGCTGTTATTGACGAAATTGTCTATTCTGGCGAGATCGCTGTCGGAAATTCCGCCGAACTCGCCGCCGAGCGGGTCGGTGTTGACCAGCGGAACCCCTGAGGAACCATTCGCGTTCAGCTTCATGCCACACTTTTCGCAGTGGTCGGTGGACTTCTGCATTCTCATGCCGCAGGTCGGGCAGAAAACAAGAGTACCCTCCTCGTTGCCGATTGGCTGGATACCCGGCATTTCCCCACTGGGCTGTTCACTAGCAGACTGCTCGGTTGCCTGAGCATCTTCGTTCTCTTCCTCTTCTTCCACTTCCGGCGGAACAGGCGTGCCGCACTCCATGCAGAATTGATAGCCGCGGATCAGTTTCTTGCCGCAGTTTTCACAATACATTATGTAATCCTCCCAAATGGATCGTAATACTCTCTGTAATCAAATCTGACGCAGACTTTGATGATAGAAATATCCAAATTAAGTATACTATACTGCCTAAAAAAAGTCAACTTACAAAATGCAAGATTGTTAAAATGAAATAATACGAACCCGGGGTTTTTGTGCATAATCATACCAAAAAATAACACCCTGCCGGACATAACCGGCAGGGCATTAAAAGCGTGTTAAAATGTAGTATCAGAGTATCGTTGAAAAATACAGACCGGCGAAAATCCCGGCTGCCGCCGCCATAACTCCGGTAACGGCGAGACATATCGCGATATGCGCGGCTGTGAAATAGCGGCGCTCCTTTTCGGGCTTCTGCGCGGAAGCCACCGGGACTTCATTATTAAATGACAGCAGATTTGCAGCACTGTCCGGAGCCGCCTGAACATTCAAAGCGCCGCTGGCAGAGGTCTGTGCGGCTGTGTGCTCCGCGCTGCTCTGCGGGATCACTCCAGGCGTGGGGACGCTGTACGCGGGCTGTTCGGTCAGCTCGGGTTTTACCTCCCCGGCTGACTGCGCCGCCTGGGAATTCACGGCAGATACAACAGGCGCAGCAGAAACCGTCTGAAGCTCCTGATGTGTCGCCGGAGCCTCCACAGGAGCAGAAGCCGCCGGAGCGGCGCTCAGGCTCTGCGTGGATACCGAACCGAAACCCGCGCCGCACCATGTGCAGAACAGGCTGTTATCATCATTTTTCTTGCCGCATTTTGGACAGAACATATGTATACTTCCTTTCATGAATCAGTCATTCGTGACCAGCAGACCTCCGCCGTTGCGGACGTAATCGAACAGGTACTGCTGCGCGATGCCCTCTATGCCGAGGGTGCATTCCGGCAGACCTCCGGGGTAGAACTGCGCCATTAGCCGCTTTACCCACACGTCCTTCGGGAAGGCGTCAAGCTTATGGAACGCGAACAGCAGCACGCAGTCCGCGACCTTATCGCCTACTCCGACTATAGTCTTGAGCTGCTCCCGCGCCTCCGCGAGCGGCAGCCTGTCGATTTCCGCGAAATCAACAGCACCGGAGTTCACCTTCTCCACCGCGTCGCATATGTAGCGCGCGCGGAATCCCGCCCGAAGCGGCGCGAGATCCTCCGGAGCTATCCCGGAAAGCTGCCGAGCCGTCGGGAATGCGTATCCCCCGCCCGCCGGAGTTCCGAAGCTCTCGCACAGCCGCCCGATTATCCCGGAGATTCGCGGAATATTGTTGTTCTGGCTGATAATAAAGCTGATGAGCGTTTCGAACGGCTCCTGCCGCAGAATGCGTATACCCGGCGAGAATTCGCAGGCTTTTTTCAGCGTTTCGTCCGCTGAAAGCGTTTCGATGTACGCGGAATAATCCGTGCCCAGGTCGAAATAGTTTTTCCAGAACGGGATATCCTGCTCGGATACGCCGTGCAGGGTGACTTCATCGCCGGACTGCGTTACAGTAAGGCTTCTGCCGCCGGCAATGCCGGAAAACGCGCCGTTTTCGTCCTCGCTCCAGCGAAAGCACTGACCGCACAGGAACGTCCGGCGGATATCAAAATTTTTATTTTGTATGGTGTAATTCATAGAAATTTTCGTAAACCCCTTGATTATTTGTCTTAATTATAATACAATAGGAGTATAATTTCAAGAGTATCCGCTGTATTTTCAGCGACTTTTCACCTTATTCACGCAAAAGGAAAGGACTTACAATGAGAGAAAGTATTCTGACGATACCGATAAACGAAGTGTTCGAGCCGCGGGAGGGCTGCCCCATCTGCGCCATGCGTAACACTGTCGAGCAGCATATCAGCGAGTACATAATGGGCGCCGCGATGATGGAGCCGGACGTCCGCATGGAAACTAACCGGCTTGGGTTCTGCCATACGCACTTCAACAGCCTGCTCAAGCAGAACAACCGCCTGTCGCTGGGGCTCATGCTCAACACTTACCTAGGTACGCTCCGCGGAGAGATATTCGAGAATAAAAGCATATTCTTCACAAAGGGAGCAAAGGCAAAGAAGTGCAGCGAAATAGAGAACACCTGCTTCGTGTGCAGCAAGGTAGACTGGGGCGTTGAGCACATGCTGGAAACGGTATTCACGATGTTCCGCGAGGACGCGAAGTTCCGCAATCTGTATTCCACGCAGAAATACATCTGCATACCGCACTATAACCTGATAATGTCGCATGTTCCCTCCAAGCTGCCGAAAGCAGACCAGAAGGAATTCATCGCCGCCACCGATAAGCTTGTGGAAAACTACATCAAGGAGCTTAACAGCGACGTAAACGAGTTCTGCAACAGCTTCGACTACCGCAACGCCGGAAAGCTCCACAGCGAGGACATGGAGCACGTCAGAAGCTCCATCGAGCGCGCGATAGAGTTCATAACCTCAAGGAAACCAGACGTTAAATAAAATCCGGAATCAAGCTGTTCTGCTTTGTGGGACGGATTTAAAATAACCGCCGAAGGCGGCACCGAAATTCCGAATTCCGAATTCATAATTCCGAATTAAAATAAGTGGGTGTTTAAATGGATATTTTAGCAATAGAAAGCAGCTGCGACGAGACCGCAGCCGCAGTAATACGCGATGGCAGGGAGATAATCTCCTCAGTCGTGGCAACGCAGATAGAGGAGCACAAGCTGTACGGCGGCGTAGTCCCCGAGATAGCCAGCCGCCGCCACTGCGAGAGCATAGTCGCGGTAGTTGACGAGGCGCTCCAGAAGGCGGGCATGAAAGCGCAGGACGTCGACGCGATAGCCGTAAGCTACGCACCGGGGCTTATCGGCGCGCTGCTGGTAGGAGTCAACTTTGCGAAGGGGCTTGCGCTGTCGCTGGATAAGCCGCTTATCCCGGTGCACCACATTCGCGGGCACATCGCGGCGAATTACCTGGCTCACCCGGAGCTTGAGCCTCCGTACCTCTGCCTGGTGGCCTCCGGGTCTCACAGCCATATCGTCAAGGTCAACGACTGGACGGAGTTCGAAACGATAGGTCAGACCGTCGACGACGCCGCAGGCGAAGCCTTCGACAAGGCGGCGCGCGCTATGGGCTATCCCTACCCAGGCGGAGTCCACATCGACAAGGCGGCGCAGACCGGCGACCGTAAGAAATACCAGCTTCCGCACCCGCACACTGCAAATCCGTACGATTTCAGCTTCTCAGGGCTGAAAACCGCGGTCATAAATCTCATACACAACGCCAGGCAGAAGGGCGAGGAGATCGACGTCAACAGCCTTGCAGCGTGCTTCCAGTATACCGTTGCGGATATTCTCACGCAGAAGTTCATCGCGGCGGCGAAGGAGGGCGGCTACAAGACGCTGGCTCTCGCAGGCGGAGTTGCGGCGAATTCCGGGCTGCGGAGCATGCTCCAGCAGCGCGCGGACTACAACCACATGAAGGTATACTACCCGCCGCTGGCCCTGTGCGGCGACAACGCGGCAATGATAGGCTGTCAGGCGTATTATGAGTACAAGGCGGGTCACATCGCCGGTTCTGACCTCAACGCCGTTGCGACCATGCGCCTCGACCGCGTAACATGGTAATTCAGTAAAAGGACGCGTCAGCATGAAAAACATAATCTTAATAGGGATGCCCGGCTGCGGCAAATCCACCATCGGAGTACTGCTTGCAAAGGCAATGGGCTTCCGGTTCATAGACACTGATATCACTATCCAGAACCGCACGGGAATGCTCCTTCAGCAGATAATCGACCAGAATGGGCTCGACTGGTTCTGCATCGAGGAGGAGCGGGCAATAATGTCCGTTGAGGAAAGCGGCGGCTGCGTTATCGCCACCGGCGGAAGCGCGGTGTATTCCCGCAGCGCGATGATGTACCTGAAGGAACACGGCTACGTATACTATCTCGCCCTTCCGGTGGAGCAGGTCGAAAAGCGTCTGCACAACATAAAGACCCGCGGAATAGCAATGCGCCCCGGCGATTCCATCGAGGACGTTTTCCGCAGGCGCCGCGCGCTTTACGAGGAGTACGCTGACATCACCGTTGACTGCGCCGGCAAATCCATCGAGGAAATTGTTGAGGAGATAGTCGGCGAGCATTCCCTTATTGCGGGAAAGTGACCGTTTTGCTTTGACGAAAGGAGCGGAAATGGAGGAAAACACGATAGGGATAATTCCCGGGGACATGTCGAAAATGCCCGGATTCAAAAGAGTCTGCATGAAGCTTGGCGCGATGATGATAATTATTTTCATATCCCGGGGGCTGGAAACCGTGCTGCTGTCGGCGGCGGTGAATCTCGGAATGTTCGACGGAATGGATCCGAATATGTCGTATCTGCTTCAGACCGTGGTGAGCTTCCTGTTTCTGTACATCATTCCCATTGTCTGCGCGGCTGCGCTTCTGAAGCCTTCTGGAATGTGCGCGAAGGTCTACAGGAAGCCGCAGTTCTTTGGCAGCGCCATGGGAATGTTCCCCGCGTTCTACGGGCTGTCGCTGTTTGTGAATCTACTGACCATGCTGGTTTCAAAGCTGTTCGAAAACACCGATCTGTACAAATCTTTCAACACGGTGAACGACCTTGCGCCGGACAATCTGTTCTGCGCCGGGGTTCTGCTGTTTCAGCTCGTGATAATCGCACCGCTGTTTGAGGAATTCTGGTTCCGGGGAATCGTCCTGGAGTCGCTCAGACCCTACGGAAACGGTTTCGCGATATTCGTTTCCGGAATATTGTTCGGCATGACCCACGCGAATTTCAGCCAGTTCTTCTATGCTACTGTTCTCGGAATATGCCTCGGATATATCGCGGTTTCCACAAATTCCATCGTGACGACCACGATAATGCACGCGATGTTCAACGGGATTTCCGGGCTGCTGCTTCTGTTCATCACATTTGACGACGTAGGAGACTACCTCCTTGCAAAAGAACGCGGCATGGAAGGCGTACAGACCCCTGCAGTTGTATGCTACCTGATATTCTGCTTCTTCGTGATAATGCTCATGATAATCGGAGTTCTGATGGCTATTGTGAAGCTGCGGAAGATAAAGCGCTACAAAGTCCCGAAGATGTGGGACGTCCCGGCTTCAAAGCGCTGGGGAGTATTTTTCACCCGCGCGACCGTTATAATCGCGCTCGTGCTCGCCGCGGATACGTTTACGTTCCAGTTTGCGGCGCGCGGAGTGCTGAAGCTCATGAATCTGGTCACAGGACAATAATTTCACGCCCCGGAGCCGTCTCCGGGGTTTTTTGTGAGATATCACCAAACAAATTTTCTTTGGTTATCAAAAACATACAATTTTCTTAAAATTGAGAGTTACGTATTGACAGAATCAAAATCACATGATACAATTAAAGAAAAGCAATAATTGTCAACGGAGGTGTTCATATGAAAAAAACAAGAACCTATATTTTTGACGCACTTGTAAACCTGATCGCACAATCGGTGCTGTTCTTTATAGGAATGTTCGTGTGGATCAATCCGGTATACGAAGTTATATGGGCGCTTGCCGCCGCCGGATTTGCGGCGTTCCTGGCATTCATGGAGCGCGGCGCTGAGAAACGGAGCGGCGCGGATTTCCGGCACTATCTTATGTTTTCGGTGCTGCCGGTGAATATTATCGCGCTGATAGTCGCGGCAGTCCGCGGCGCTGCGGAGTACAAAACATGGAGCTCGGGAACGCTTATCTACGTTTATAATCCGTTATACCCTATAGGCATCGCGGTCGGAACCATCTGGATAACGTTAGCGTTCATCGCCATAAACCGCCTTACCCGCAGGGAGGCTTAGAGCATGTCTCAATTCGGTGTTTGTGCATTCGACTGGTTGATCTGACAACATATGCTTTTTCGCCGTCAGGCTATTATGGTCTATTCCGAATTCCGGAGCAGTCATCCGCAGTATATGGCGAACACGCAACAAGATGTTGTTAATATTTCGTCAATCTTCGCATATGATGTGTCGGGAGCTTTGCTCCCGATTTTTTGTGCAAAAGGGAGAGAAGTTTTCCACATTTTCAACGGTGAAAATAGTTGAAAGTACGGTTAAAACTGTTGAATGGTTGATTATTTCGACAGATTTTTCAACAGAAACGTTAAAAAACAGGCTTATCCCGCATGAAAACTAGTCCGGCAAAGTTGAAAACTATGTTAAAACCGTGGAAAACTTATTCTGGAAATTCCCTTGATTTTACCGCGCCATGTCATGAAAAAATCGCGGAAATATGGAGAAAATCCGCGTTTACCCCTTGACAAAGCCGCATCCACATGATATAATATTAACGTTGCTGTAAAGCGTTTTTACCTGACACCTGAATGAAAGTGAGCAATTAAACACCGATGGAACGCAGCCTTGATTTTGTGATACTGCTTGATATCTACGGCGAGCTGCTGGCGAATTCCCAGCGCGAAGCCCTGGATATGCGGTATAACGCAGACCTCTCCCTGGCGGAGATTGCCGAAGAAATGGGCGGAGTTACAAGGCAGAGCGTGGTTTCCGCGATAAAAAAGGGCGAGCAGCGCCTGGAAGAACTGGAGCAGAAGCTTGGCTTCGCGGCAAGGCTCAGAACTCTTTCGGTGGAGCTGGACCAGGCGTCAGAACTTGTTTCATTAATGAAGCAGGAAAACAGCGACCAGCGCCTTGAAAGGCTCGGCGGGATACTATCAGATATCCGGCGCGGCCTGTGAGGCATTCCCAAAAGAACGACTTCCGAATTATAAAGGGGTGAGTACATGGCTTTTGAAGGACTTTCCGGCAAGCTGAACAATGTTTTCGGCAAGCTCAAGGGACGCGGCAAGCTCAACGAAAAGGATATCAAGGACGCTATGCGTGAGGTTCGCATGGCGCTGCTGGACGCGGACGTAAACTACAAGGTCGCTAAGGACTTCGTGGCGAAAGTCAGCGAGAAGGCGGTCGGCGAGAAGGTCATGGACAGCCTTACTCCTGCGCAGCAGGTCATCGACATAGTTCACCGTGAGCTTATCGAGCTGATGGGCAACACCACAGCGAAGCTCAACTTCCCTTCAAAGCCGCCGTGCGTTATCATGATGTGCGGTTTACAGGGCGCCGGTAAAACCACCCACTGCGCAAAGCTCGCAAAGCACCTCATCGCGCAGAATCACCGCCCGCTGCTGGTAGCATGCGATATCTACCGACCCGCGGCTATCGACCAGTTGAAAATAGTTGGCGAAAAGGCAGGCGCGCACGTGTTCGAAATGGGTCAGACCGACCCGGTGAAGATCGCTAAGGAAGGTATCAGGTACGCAAAGGACAACGGCTTCGACATTGTTCTGCTGGATACCGCCGGACGTCTCCACATCGACGAAACGCTGATGGACGAGCTACGCAACATAAAGCGCGAGACAAATCCGAGCGAGATACTCCTCGTTGTCGACTCCATGACCGGTCAGGACGCGGTGAACGTCGCACAGAGCTTCAATGAAGCACTCGACATCACGGGCGTTATCCTCACCAAGCTGGACGGCGACACCAGAGGCGGTGCCGCTCTGACAGTCCTGGCGATAACCGGCAAGCCGATAAAATTCGCGGGCATAGGCGAAAAGCTCGACGATATCGAGCCGTTCCACCCGGACAGAATGGCGAGCCGAATCCTCGGCATGGGCGATGTGCTGACCCTCATCGACAAGGCGAAGAACACCATTGATGAGAAGGCAGCCGCCAAGACCATGCAGAAGATGCAGGAAAACAAATTCGACCTGAACGACCTGTACGCACAGTTCGAACAGATAGAGAAGATGGGAAGCATTCACTCCCTGCTGAAGATGATCCCCGGAGTTGCCGGAAAGGTAAAGGAAGAGGACATCGACGAGAAGAAGATGCCCCGCACAAAAGCGATAATCTCCTCTATGACGCCGAAGGAGCGCGAAAAGCCCTCCATCATCGACGCAAAGCGCAAACGCCGTATCGCAGCGGGCAGCGGCACAAGGGTCGAGGACGTCAACCAGCTTCTCAGACAGTTCGAGCAGATGCAGAAAATGATGAAGCAGATGGGTCTTGCAGGCAAGGGTAAGGGCAAGAAAATGCGCATTCCCATGAACATGATGAAGCAGATGGGCAACATGGGCGGCCCCGGCGGATTCCCAATGTAAGTAAACAGCGGCTTTGCCGTTGAAATAAAACGATATTGCCCAAAAAGGGCGGAGCTGATATGATTTCACTGCGCTTAACGCGCATGATGAATATATCAATGCTGAAAGGAGAAAATAAAATGGCAGTTAAGATCAGACTCAGAAGAATGGGCGCAAAGAAGGCTCCCTTCTACCGTGTAGTTGTAGCTGATTCCCGTTACCCCAGAGATGGCCGTTTCATTGAGGAGATCGGCACTTATGATCCCACCAAGGAGCCGGCTCTCGTAAACATCGACACAGCTAAGGCTGACGAGTGGATCAAGAAGGGCGCACAGCCCACTGATACTGTTAAGAGACTTCTCAAGAAGTAATCACGGCAGTAACGCGGGCGTCGCAGCCCGTTAAGAACGTACCGGGGATTTCCCCTTTATCCCACAGGAGGGACTATATATGAAAGAGCTTCTGGTAACTATCGCCTCTGCGCTTGTAGAGGACAAATCGGCAGTCCAGGTAACTGTTGACGAGCCGGACGCCGAGGGCGTTGTCGTTTACCACCTCCATGTTGCACAGGAGGATATGGGCAGAGTCATCGGCAAGCAGGGCAGGATCGCTAAGGCTATCCGCACTGTAATGCGCGCGGGCGCTGTCAGAGCAGACGAAAAGATCTCCGTAGAGATCGACTGATACAAAAGGACGGAACAGAAATGTTCCGTATGAAACCGTCGAAAAAGTCCCGATGGGACTTTTCCGCCGAAACATCCGCCCTGCGCGCACGGTTTGTCGGCAACGCCGACAAACCGCACACTTGTGCGGATAGAAGTGTTTTTTACTCCGGGAGACCAGGAGCAAAAAACTGATCTCAAAAGCCCGCTTCGCGGGCAAACTACGATTTTTTCTACAAAGTTGGACGGAACAGAAATGTTCCGTCTTTGGTTTTAAGGAGATATTATGAAGGTTACAGAAAACGAAAACAAGGAAATCGTAAAAAAGATACGCGAGGGTCTGGAAAAGACCGGCGGCTACTGCCCGTGCAGAATACAGCGCACGCCTGAAAACAAGTGCATGTGCGAGGAATTCAGACGCCAGATAGCCGACCCGGATTTCGAGGGCTACTGCCACTGCATGCTGTACTACAAGAGCAAGTAAAGCCGCTCAGGACTATTTCCCGTTGACATAATAAGCAAACCGTGCTATACTTTAGTTATTAAAGCAGCACGGTTTGCTGCATATACAGGCGTATAGGGAAAACGGAGAGATCGCATGAGAACATACGAATATATTAACAGCGGCTGGCGGTTCAGCAAGGTCGGCGGGCTTCCCGAGGGAAGGCAGACTGAGCCGAAGTCCGACGACAACGGCTGGGAACTGGTGGAGCTTCCGCATACATGGAATGCCGCCGACTGCACCGGGGTTTCCGGCAGGACTCCGGAATACTCCGAAGGGTACTACCGCGGCGCAGGATGCTACCGCAGGAAGGTAAAGCTGCCGCACGAGCAGTATCACGGAAAGCATGTGTTTATCGAATTTGCCGGAGCGAATACCACAACGGTGCTTTTTGTCAACGGAAAGAAGGCAGGAGTGCATGTCGGAGGGTATTCCGCATTCAGGTTTGACATCACGAAACTGGTAAGGCCAGGAGCCGACAATCAGTTCACGGTGTATGTCAGCAACGCAACGTCAGAATTCGTGGCACCCATAGGCGACTGCGGAGATTTCACGAAAATGGGCGGAATCTACCGCGCCGTAAGGCTCATCGCCGTTGACAAGCTGCGCATTGCACTGCGTGACAACGGTTCTTCAGGCGTGTACATAACAGCAAAGCCGGAAGCTGACGGCGGCGCGGAAGTACGCGTGCTTGTAAAGCTGGAGAATGATTCCGCTGAGGAAAAAAACGTAACTGTCCATGTGACGATATCCGGAGGTGCAGCGAATATTCAGAGAGAAGCAAAACTCACGATCGCACCTGGAGAAGCGTCTGCTGAGTTTTCACTGAAACTTCCCGGCGCGCACCTGTGGGACGGAGTTCGCGACCCGTTCCTGTACTCAGCGAAGATAGCCGTACTTTCCGGCGGAACTGCCCTGGACGGCGTTACGGAGCAGTTCGGCGTGAGGGAGTTCAGCATTGACCGCGAGAAAGGGTTCTTCCTGAACGGAAAGCACACTCCACTGCACGGCGTGAATTATCATCAGGACTCTCCGCGCGCTGGCTGGGCTATGACCAACAAACAGCGCGAACGGGATTACGCAGTAATGCGCGACATGGGCTGCAATGCGGTCAGAATGGCGCATTATCAGCACGCCTCCGAGGAATACGCGCTTTGCGATAAGCTTGGCATGTGCGTGTGGACGGAAATCGGCATAATCGGCAAGCTGTGTCCCGGCGAGCCTGCGGAGCCGCAGCTTTCCCGGGAATTCGCCGACAGCGCCATGCAGCAGTTAACCGAGCTTATCGCGCAGACCTACAATCACCCTTCTGTGATGTTCTACGGAATGTCTAATGAGATCTACCAGATGTCGGACAGCATACACTCGCTCTATGAGCAGATGTACGATTATATAAGCGAAAACGGCGGCGGAAGAGCCGCAGTCTACGCTGACGCACAGTTCTGGGGAAAGTTTCGCACGCTTCCCGCGGACGCAGTGGGTTACAACCGGTATTTCGGGTGGTATAAGGAAGCCGGAAGCGTGGAGCAGTTCCGTGAGTGGTTCGATAAGGCTCACGAGGAGCAAACACGTCCGCTGTGCATTTCGGAGTACGGCGGCGGAGGAGCGATATCCCAGCACAAGGACAACGTCAACTGGCTGACCGACATAGACCCGAATGGAGAGCGGCACTATGAAAACTATCAATCGAGGCTTCATGAGCAGATCTGGGCGCAGATAGGCAGCCTTGACTACCTCTGGGCGAAGCTGATCTGGTGTATGTTCGACTTCCCGGCGGCTGGGCGCAGGGAGGGCGACACAGCAGGAATAAACGACAAGGGGCTCTGCACCCGCGAGAGGGTACCAAAGGACGCCTACTGGTTCTACCGCTCGGTGTGGAACAGCGAAAAGACCTGTCGGCTTACAGAAAAGCGCTTTACGGAGCGCCCAGCGAATGTTCCGGAAGTTCGCGCCTACTCCAACGCGGAACGCACTGAGCTGCTGCTGAACGGAAACTCCCTCGGATTTGGAAAAGTTCCGGACAACAGATTGCCGACTGTGTTTGTCTGGAAGGACGTTAAGCTCCGATCGGGGAAAAATGATCTGCTGTTAAGGGCGTTTTATTTTGATGGAACTGTGCTTGAGGACGGCGCGTCATGGGAGACAAGTTGTTAGTTTTATTGCGAAAATGTTGTTTAGAGGCGCAGAGTAGCCGTGCTCCGCACGGAGTATCCGCACTTCGTGCGGAGGTTTCGCCTGACGGCGACAAGGGCTCCGCCCTTGACCTGCAAGGGGGACGCGTCCCCCTTGACTCCCGATTTGGGATTGCAGTAAGCGGAACACTACGCCGCTAAATTATAGTTTTCTCTCACAAGCAGCGTTCCACCTCTAAACAACCATTCATCACCCCACAAATCCCCGACAAACTGAAATGCCTTCCGTAAACGGAGGTCACTAATATTTACTTGATCTTCTTTCCGTCGCTGAACGCGTTTCCTACTTTCTCACCGATCACACAATAAGCATTGTTTACCGGATCGAATGTGATCGGACGGAGCTTCGCCAGATCAATTTTTCCATCGGTGAGCACGCTCTCGTCAGCGCTGACGTTAACTATCTCGCCGATCATTATCATGCTGTCCTGATCGTAGCTTACGAGTCTGCACTCCACCGCCATCGGAAGTTCCTCAATTACCGGAGCGTCAACATTTTCAGCCTTTACCGTGTGGAATCCCGCCTTCTCGAGCTTGTCCGGCTCCTTGTTTGCGGATACTATTCCAACGTAGTCGCACTCGGCAACATGAGCAGCGTCAGCCATGCTTACTGTGAACGCCTTGCGCTTCAGAATATTCTTGACAGTCTTGTGACCCGCGCTCAGGCACATGGAAATCTCCTTGTCACCGCAGATCCCGCCCCAGGCTGCGTTCATTGCGTCGGGCTTGCCAGTCTCATCGTAGCTCGCGATAATAAACACCGGCTGCGGATAGGTTATCGGCTTTGCTCCAAAATTCTTTCTCATATTATATACCTCCTGTTATAATAACTATGCTTTGCAGGGTCAACTACCCTGGTAAGTATATTATACATCTTAGAGCACACTCTAAGTCAATACAATTTCCGTAATTTCACAATAATTTCATCTTTCTGGCCGGTAACTTAATGAGTGTTCACTAAATTTTACCCATATTGAAACATAAAGATTTTTGTGATATAATGAATATCCGGGATTCACCGCATATTCATAGAAAGGACTGAAAATATGCCGAAAAATAAAAATGTCAATGTAAAAAAACTCACCATGAGCGCTGTTATGGTCGCTCTGTCCGCCGCACTCAGCTTGGTGAAAATATTTGAAATGCCGCTGGGAGGATCTGTGACGCTCCTGAGTATGCTGCCGGTCTGCATGCTTGCAATCATGTACGGCTGCAAGTGGGGACTGTTCTGCTCGTTTGTTTACGCGCTGTCGCAGCTTCTGCTCGGTATCGGTGCCGTTCTCGGCTGGGGACTTACACCCGCAGCGCTGGTAGGCTGTATCGCATTCGATTACATCATAGCGTTCACGGTGCTGGGTTTTGCCGGCCTGTTCAGAAAGCACGGAGTTCCCGGCTACATCTTAGGTATCTCTCTTGCTCTCGTAATGCGCTTGGTAAGCCACGTTATAAGCGGCGTTATCTTTTTCGCAAGCTGGGCTCCCGAGGGCTGGAATCCGTTCATCTACTCGGTAAGCTACAACGGGCTGTACATGCTTCCGGAAATGGCGTTCACCATCATCGGCGCAGTGTTCCTCCTCAAGGAACCGCATACCGCAAAGCTGTTCAAGGTAGAGTACCCCTCAAAACCCGCCGCAAGTGGAATTTAATTCATACTGAAATTCCCGCCGAACCACTGGTCGGCGGGATTTTTCTATTTGTCGAGAAGTATCTCCATCTGAGTCTCTTTAACGAACATTCCCATTTTCTCATAGAATCGGCGGGCGTTATCGTTGCCCTCCCACACGTTCAGCGTGACGTCATAGCAGCCATTATCCCTGGCGTACTGCTTCACATAGTCGAACAGCAGCGTTCCCACATGCTGACCGCGGCAGTTCTCGTCAACGCACAGGTCGTCGATGAACAGCGTGCTGAAATCCTTCATGTTGGTGCTGAACGGCTGACGCTTCATAACGCAGAACGCGTACCCTACTACCTCGCCGCTGTCGTCGGCAGCGACAAACACCGGGGTCTGGTCGTTGTCGAATATCGCCTGGAGCTCCTCACGGGTATACTTTGTCGTGCCTGAAATGAAGATATCCGGACGTATTTTCGCGTGAAGCTCCAGCACCTCGCTGAGAAGTTTCAGCGTTTTATCAAGGTCGCGGGACTCCGCGTGTCTTATTGTTATTGCCATGTTATTGTACCCCGCTTTTTTTGTGTAACGGTTAATATTCATCATTTATCCATCTAAAATAGCTCATTTAAGAGCAGGACCGACGCAGCAAATTTCATCTGAACTGTACAGTTTGGATATAAAGTCTGAAGGTGTGCTCGAGCATATTGCAATTGCCAAATGTCAAAATGATAGTTTGCATGCCCGTACGCTTGCTTACGCCTCAAAATCTCCACATCTCTGCGTGTTAATGTATTAAAAGGATGTTTCATAGTTTTCCCTCCAATGTCCATTCAATAAGGGCTGTTTTTATCCTACCTATAAATTCCATATCCTGATCTCGACGGAGCATAATCATTTCTACGAGAATTTTTACCATCTCTGGACCAGATATGTTTTCGCGGTCGTAAATTCCGCTTTTTTCCGCTCTTAATGTCAGCGCTTCCGCCTCTAAAAAACGAAGATATATGTAGAATATTATTTCCAATTCGAACCTGGTCTGCAAATTTGATAAGTTCAACGCCTTCTTTATTTTTATTTCAAATTCATTTAGTAATGATTGTAGGTCTTCATTAACGGTTACCTGTAAGGCAGTAGGGAAAGCTACATCAGTAGGGATGTGCGATTTAAAGCTCTTAAGTTCCTTAGAATATGCAACTATTTCCTCTATCGTTAGATTCGCGACCTTTGAGATTGCACGATTGAATTTTGCGCTTCTTGATAAATCTGAATTATAATCGAGTTCATCAATTTTATATTCTAGATACCCTATACACATGCTCCCTTTACATGATTTTTTCATAAGAAACCTCCTTCGTTGCAGCCTGGTTAGATTAGGTAATTTACAAACCACCCCCGCTAACCCCGAGGCTATTATAGCATTTTTGAACTCAAATGTCAATACCTTTTTTTTATTTTTAAAAATATCGTCTTGGCAACAAACGCCCCTGTTCTTTCGAACAAGGGCGTCGTATATATGTCTGCAAATTACTGATTTACTACCTTAACGGAGTGCAGCCTGAGCAGCAGCCAGTCTAGCGATCGGAACACGGAACGGAGAGCAGGATACATAATCCAGACCGATCTCGTGGCAGAACTCAACAGATGTCGGGTCGCCGCCGTGCTCACCGCAGATACCGCAGTGCATCTCGGGACGGGTCTTCTTACCCAGCTCAATAGCCATCTTCATCAGCTTGCCAACGCCAACCTGGTCGAGCTTAGCGAACGGATCGTTCTCGAAGATCTTAGCGTCATAGTAAGCGTTGAGGAACTTACCAGCGTCATCTCTGGAGAAGCCGTATGTCATCTGAGTCAGGTCGTTTGTACCGAAGCAGAAGAACTCAGCTTCCTTAGCGATGTCGTCAGCAGTCAGGGCAGCTCTCGGAATCTCGATCATGGTACCTACGGAGTACTTCAGATCAGAGCCGGAAGCAGCGATGATCTCGTCAGCAGTCTTAACAACGATGTCCTTAACGAACTTGAGCTCCTTAACCTCGCCAACCAGCGGGATCATGATCTCAGGAACGATAGTCCAGTCGGGGTGAGCCTTCTTGACGTTGATCGCAGCCTTGATAACGGCAGCAGTCTGCATCTTAGCGATCTCAGGGTAGGTAACAGCCAGACGGCAGCCACGGTGACCCATCATCGGGTTGAACTCGTGCAGGGAAGCAATGATGTTCTTGATGGTCTCAACGGACTTGCCCTGAGCCTTAGCAAGAGCCTCAATGTCAGCTTCCTCAGTAGGAACGAATTCGTGGAGAGGAGGATCAAGGAATCTGATGGTTACAGGATTGCCCTCGAGTGCTTCGTAAAGCTTCTCGAAATCGCCCTGCTGCATCGGCTCGATCTTAGCAAGTGCTGCTTCTCTCTCTTCAACAGTGTCGGAGCAGATCATCTCGCGGAATGCTGCGATTCTGTCTGCCTCGAAGAACATATGCTCGGTACGGCAGAGACCGATACCCTCAGCGCCCAGCTCTCTTGCCTTCTTAGCGTCAGCAGGAGTATCAGCGTTGGTTCTAACCTTGAGCTTTCTGTACTTGTCAGCCCAAGCCATTACACGGCCGAACTCGCCGGCGATGGAAGCGTCAACGGTCGGAATGATGCCATCATAGATGTTACCAGTTGTACCGTCGATGGAGATGAAGTCGCCCTCGTGGTAGGTCTTGCCTGCCAGCTCGAACTTCTTGTTCTCCTCGTCCATCTTGATGTCGCCGCAGCCGGATACGCAGCAGGTACCCATACCACGAGCAACAACGGCTGCGTGGGAGGTCATACCGCCACGAACGGTCAGGATACCCTGAGATACCTTCATACCTGTGATATCCTCAGGAGAAGTCTCCAGACGAACCAGAACTACCTTCTCGCCCTTAGCAGCCCACTTTTCAGCGTCGTCTGCTGTGAACACGATCTTACCGCAAGCAGCTCCAGGAGAAGCGCCCAGACCCTTGCCTACCGGTGTAGCAGCCTTCAGAGCCTTAGCGTCGAACTGCGGGTGGAGCAGTGTGTCGAGGTTTCTCGGATCGATCATCAGAACAGCTTCCTGCTCGGTCTTGTGGCCTTCGTCAACGAGGTCGCAAGCGATCTTCAGAGCAGCCTGAGCGGTTCTCTTACCGTTACGGCACTGGAGCATGTAGAGCTTCTTGTTCTCTACGGTGAACTCCATATCCTGCATGTCGTGATAGTGGTTCTCGAGGGTGTCGCAAACCTTGATGAACTCTGCGTAAGCCTCGGGGAACTCCTTCTCCATCTGAGCGATGGGCATAGGAGTACGAACACCAGCAACAACGTCCTCGCCCTGAGCGTTGATAAGGAACTCGCCCATGAGCTTCTTCTCGCCGGTAGCAGGATCACGTGTGAACGCAACGCCGGTACCGGACTCGTTGTTCAGGTTGCCGAATACCATCGGCATTACGTTTACTGCGGTACCCCAGCTGTACGGGATATCGTTGTCGCGGCGGTATACGTTTGCACGGGGGTTGTCCCAAGAACGGAATACAGCCTCGATAGCGAGCTTGAGCTGCTGAACAGGATCGGACGGGAAGTCCTCGCCGAGCTGCTTCTTGTACTCAGCCTTGAACTGCTCTGCAAGAGTCTTGAGGTCAGCAGCGGTCAGGTCGATATCGTACTGAACGCCCTTCTCAGACTTCATCTTGTCGATGAGCTGCTCGAAGTACTTCTTACCTACTTCCATAACTACATCAGAGAACATCTGAATGAAGCGTCTGTAGGAGTCGTAAACGAATCTCTCAAACTTAGGATCGGGGTTGCCTGCGATCATAGCGTTAACAACGTCGTCGTTAAGACCGAGGTTAAGAATGGTATCCATCATACCGGGCATGGATGCGCGTGCGCCGGAACGTACGGAAACGAGGAGCGGATTCTTGAGATCGCCGAACTTCTTGCCGTTGATCTCCTCCATCTTCTTAACGCCTTCCATAGCCTGAGCCATGATCTCGTCGTTGATCTTTCTGCCATCTTCGTAGTACTGAGTGCAAGCCTCGGTAGTGATGGTGAAGCCCTGGGGTACGGGCAGACCGATGCTGGTCATCTCGGCAAGGTTTGCGCCCTTACCGCCGAGGAGATTACGCATGGTCATGTCGCCTTCGCTGAACATGTAGACCCACTTGTTTGCCATTGGTATATACCTCCTGAATTTGTTTGATCGCTGAACCGCCCGTGCACGAGCAGGCACAGCGTTTTTGATTTTTTCTGACAGAGAATTCCAATTACAAGAACACACTCTATCACATCATTTATTATAACAGATATTCTGAAAAATTGCTAGATGTTTTTTAAAAAATTCTGAAAATTTTCGCATTTTAACGGGATTTTTTCAGACTAAATGCTCGGCAGCCCTGTCAAGAGCCTGTGCGAGGTGCTCCGGGCGGAGCATTCTGTGACCGGTCTCCTCGATACACAGCCGCTGAATATGCGGGTTGAGCCGCAGGAATTCCTCGGTATCCGCACGGGCGACCAGCTCGTCGCGCCCTGCGTAGACCGCCAGCACATCGGGGCTGTCCCAGATATCGGAGTGCCGCACTTCGTTCAGTTCCAGCAGCATGCTGTAGAATTCATACGGAATATTCAGCTCCCGGCTCATTTTAACGTGGAATCCGCTCTGCTTTGCAGCGTCAAGCGTGAATTCCGGCTGAAACAGCCGCATGCACCGTATCAGCGAATCCGCCATGTTGACCGCCGGGACCCTCAGCGCCACCTTCCGGAACGAATTTCCGTAAAGCTCCATTCGCTTTAAAAGCAGGCACCCTCCGAAGCTGGTGCCGAACGCCGAGACCTCCCCGCCAAGCCACCGCAGCCAGCACTCCACCGCAAGGATATCAGAAAGGCAGCGCTCCGGAGTCAGCTCGCGCTCTTTTTCGGTACGCTCCCCATGACAGGGAAGGTCGGGCGCGGCAACCCTGAACCCCTTATCGCAGAGCCGCTGAGCCAACCCCTCTATAGCCAGGCTGTCCTTGCTTCCGCCGAAACCGTGCACCGCGAGCACCGATTTTGCCGGATTTTCCCCGGTGAATAATTTAACCGGAACAGTTCCGATGTATTTTACTTCTGTTTTCATTTTTTCTCCTTTGAAAAAAGCGGAGGGCGCTGTGCCTCCGCTTATGCTTTATTCAGTGGTGACTGCGGGTTCCTCGGAGCCGTCGTTTTTTTCCGTCTCCTTCGCCTCAGCGGAGGTATCCTCGGATTCTGCCGGAGCATCCTGACCGCCCTGCTCCGTCTGTTCGGAGTCAGCCTTATCAGCCGCATTTCCGCTGTGCTCGGCGGAGTGAGCGTCAAGACGTGCCTGCTGCTGTGCCGCGGCGCGCTCCTTCTTGCGGCGGATATCCTCAAGGTCGGAGTACCACAGCTTCTCGAAATCGGCAATCGGCATAGGTTTCGCGAAATAGTAGCCCTGAACCATCGCGCAGTGTATCTCGGTCAGGAACTCCACCTGCTCGCGGGTCTCGACGCCTTCGGATATCACGTCCATATCAAGGTTGTTCGCGAGATCGACAACGGTGGAAATTACCGCCCTGCCCTTCTGGGTGTTCATCGTGTCGCTGAAGAACTCCTTGTCGATCTTTACAACGTCGACCGGCATATCCTTGAGCATGTTCAGCGAGGAATAACCGGAGCCGAAATCGTCCAGGGACAGCTTGAAGCCTATCTCATGTAGCTTGTGCATTATCTTGAGCAGCTTCTCGGCGTTTTCAGTGAATACGCTCTCGGTAAGCTCCAGCTCGATGTACTCATACGGAATATCGTATTTATCGACTATCTCGCGCAGGCGCCAGATATAATCGTCGTAATTTAGGTGGAGTCTCGACTGGTTAACGGAGATTACCACCGGCTTCTTTCCGTCGTCTATCCAGCGGCGCATGCAGCGGCAGACTTCTTCGAGAATGAAGAAATCCAGCTCGACTACGAAGCCGTTTTTCTCTGCTATCGGAATGAAATCTCCGGGGGAAATGAACCCGAAATCCGGGCTGTTCCAGCGTATAAGAGCTTCCGCGCCTTCGATGTTGCGCGAACGCAGCCCGTATTTCGGCTGGAGGTAGCACTGGAACTCGTGGCGCTGGAGCGCTCCCGGCATAATGCTCTCGTAATCCTTCTCGCGGAGCGCGCGGTCCCTGATGGAGCCGTCGTAGAACGCGATGGAAGAGAAATGCGTACCCTTGAGCGTGCTCTTTGCGATCTTGCAGCGGTCGATAGCGGCGTTGATGTCCACTTCGCCGTGCTTGCTCTCATGAACGCACTGGTTCAGCCGACAGATACCCGCGCTGAATACGACAGGGTACTTTACGAAAAGGCTGTTGCGGCGCATGAACTCGTTGAATATCTCGCTTATGCGCCCGTTAAGCTCGATATCTGTCGCATTGTGTATGGTCAGCACGAAGTTATCGTCCGCCATGCGCGCGAAAACCTCGTCGTGATCAAGATGATCGGAGATGGTCTTGTAGAGGCGTTCCAGCATGCGGTTGCCCTCCTCATAGCCGAGGCGGTCGTTGACATACTTGAACTTGTCGATATCGAACAGCGCGATAGCCCAGCCCTCCGGGTTGGAGCGCTTGAGCAGCTTCTTGGTATCCTCGAAATACTTCGCCCTGCTTCTGCCGCCGGTGAGCGGATCTACGTCAGCCACCCTGCGTGAGCGGAACGAGGACACGCATACGATAACGAACACCGCCGCAAGTATGGCAAGTATTCCGGCGATTATCCAAACGAGGTATTTCTCAACGAACTCGTTGGCAGCGGAATGGCTGCCGCCGCTTACGATATAGGCATAGGTGTATACTCCAGAGCTGTTGGAGTTCATACCGCTGATGATCTTGCCAAACATCTTCGACAGCTCCGGCATGTCAGAGCTGAACGCGAGGCACTCCGCATGTATCGCGGGGCTGACATCTATGATGTCCAGGCCGTCGTAGCCGCGGTCGAGATAGTACAGCATTTCGTATGCGCCGGCGAATGCAACGTCCGCTTCGCCGTTCTGAACCGCGTCAAGACACTTCTGCTCGGTGTCGAAATGAAGTATCTGCGCGCCGGGATATATCTCGGAAATGTACTTTGAAATATCATCGCCGATGGCAGGGATCGCTATCATAGAATGCGCGCCGACGGAAGAACCAGCCTTTCCGACAGCGGCTATAGGCACCTTAGTGTAGGGGCGTGATATTTTCAGTCCCTGATACTTCGACATGCTGTTGGAATTCACGCCGCCGCATATTATCTGCGCGGAGCCGTTATTCAGCGCTGTCACGCAGTCGCCGAGGGAGTCGCAGCCTATTACCTTTATCTCCAGACCGGTTGCTTTGGAGAACATTTTCAGGAATTTGTCCGTGGGGCCGCTCAGGGAGTCAGTGCCGCTTTCCAGTCGGTCTATAACAGCCGCCTGGCGGTTATAGGCAACAGTTATCACCGGGTTCTTTTCAATGAAGTGCTTTTCGGCTTCGGTGAAAGCATAGCGCTGTGCGCCGTACTTTGTGACATACTTCTCGTAAATGTCGAAAGTGAATTCCGGGTCGCTCATGATAACGCTTGCAACGGCTGTGTCCAGCGTGCTTATCAGCGTCTCGTTCGCGGAGGAGGTCATAAAGTAGCAGTCCTCGGTGGCTACCTGGCATGCTACCAGCTCATCTCCCCAGATACGGTAGCAGTCCTTAGCAACAGCGTCTATCTTGCCGGATTCGAAGTCGTTTTTCATCTGCGACTCGGAATCGTATCCGACGAACTCCGCCTTGCGGATGTCAGCGCCGATGAACGCTCCGTTTATGAAATACTTGCTGTAGTCTTCCTTTAAATAACCTATGCGGCTGCTTTTCAGCGCTTCGTAATCCTGGAACGATATGTCGCTGTCAGCCGGAATATATATCGCGGTGTACTTTGTCATGAGCGGAAGGTTCGTGAGGGATAGGCGGATGGGTTCGGCGGGGCCTGCCGCAGAGGTCATACCCTGCCATGCGTTTAGCTCCTGTGAGCTTACGCAGGGGATAACGTCGACCTCTCCCTTTGCTATCTTTGAAGCCAACTCGGGTGCGGTACCCTCCACGAAGGTGAAGGTCAGGTCGGAGCGCTTCTGTATTTCTCTCAGGAAATCGAAGGCGTAGCCCGTGTAGTTCCCTCCCACGGCGGAAATGCCGTAATCAGCGTTAACGCCGACAACTACCGTGTTTCCGGCGTCGGCAGCGTAAACGGCGTAAGCCCCGGCGGGAATGAACATCAGCGCCATCATCAGCGCTGCCGCCAACGCTGCGGCTTTCTTCAAACACTTCCTTATCATGAAGCACCTCCGATATATGATGCGGTGGATTTACTAACATTATTGTCAAAATATTACCGCGTAAACACCAAAAAAAGGCAATAAACAAATTGAATCAAAGATATTATACCAAATTGTTTCGTTAATTGCAAGGGCTTTGTAAAAGTTTTTCATAGAAAGGCAATAAAATATAAAATAAATTGTAGAATTTGCACAAGAAACTTGACATAGGGTTACAAATGTGATATACTGTATTTGCACACTTTTAGAGATTTTAGCTAATTTCTCAGTTGTTTACGACATGATTTATATGTAAAACATCTTGTGAATTGCACGCATCTCTTATTTAAAACCTAAGGAGAACTGCTTTATGAACTGGTTTGAAAACGCTGTATTCTATCACATCTACCCAATCGGATACTTCGGCTGCCCCAGGCAGAACGATTTCACGTCTGAACCGACCCACAAGATACTCCGGGTCATCGACGATATCCCGCATATAAAGGAGCTTGGCTGCAACGCCGTATACTTCGGGCCGGTATTTGAATCCTCCGCGCACGGCTACGACACCGCTGATTACACCAAGATAGACCGCCGCCTCGGCACAAACGAGGATTTCAAGAAGGTCTGCGACGCGCTTCACGAAAACGGTATCAGGGTCGTTCTGGACGGCGTGTTCAACCATGTCGGACGCGACTTCTGGGCTTTCAGGGACGTCCGCGAGAACAAGCTCGGCAGCGCTAAGAAAGACTGGTTCCATGTCCGCGAAGGCAACGACGGCTACAACGACGGCTTCTGGTACGAGGGCTGGGAGGGTCATTACGAGCTGGTAAAGCTAAACCTCTACAACCCCGAGGTGAAGCAGTACCTCAAGGACTGTATAACCGGCTGGAAGAATGAGTTCGGAATCGACGGCCTGCGCCTTGACGTAGCGTACTGCCTCGACCTCAACTTCCTCAAGGAGCTGCACGGTCACTGCAAGTGGCTCGCCGAGGATTTCTTCCTGCTCGGCGAGACCCTCCACGGCGACTACAACAAGTGGATGAACCCCGAAATGCTCGACAGCGTTACCAACTACGAGTGCTACAAGGGACTGTTCTCCAGCTTCAACGACATGAACATGTTTGAGATCGCGCATTCGATAAACCGCCAGTTTGGAAGCGAAAACTGGTGCCTTTACAGAGGAAAGCACCTCTACACCTTCGTTGACAACCACGACGTCAACCGCATAGCCTCCATGCTGAAAACAAAGGAACACCTGCCGGATATCTACACGCTGATGTTCATGATGCCGGGAATCCCCGCGGTTTACTACGGAAGCGAGTTCGGCGTACTCGGCGACAAGAATCAGGGCGGCGACGACCAGCTCCGTCCGGAGTTCGACCTCGAAAAGATGAAGTCCGAGGGTATCCGCGATCTGACCGCCCACATAAAGGCGCTCGCCGAGATCCAGAAGGAGCATCCGGCGGCTTCTCAGGGCGACTACAAGCAGGTTCAGCTCACCAACAGGCAGTACGCATTTTCGCGCAGCGCCGAGGGCGAGACTCTTCTGACCGTTATCAACGCGGATTCGAATCCGTTTACATTCAACCTCAATACCTCCGGTGCAAAGGAGGATCTCCTCACCGGAGAAACAATGGAGCTTGGCGGGCTGACTCTCCCGGGCTTCACAAGCGCAGTTTTCAAGCTGTAAATCACTGGAATCACTAATGCAATACCGCCGGCAAGACCCTTATAGGAAACCTGTCGGCGGTTTTTTTACACATTTTTCGTGACATCAGGGAGGTGTATCATAAGCAGAAACAAGGCAATTGTACTGCTGACATTCGGCAGCTTTATCCTGCTTGCCATATCGGTTGGAGCCATCGTTTTCATGTCGGACTTCCTTATGGGCAGAACTTTCCAGAATATCGGCTGGCTGATCGTATTGCTGATCCCGATAAAATTAGCCGTATGCATTATAATGCTGAAATTCGAGATCAGGGCGGCATACTCCCTCAGCACTATATACAGCGGGCGTGGGTGGCTTTCCAGACGTTTGTTCTGTCTGTGCACGGCGGCTCCCGCCATGACAATGTGGCTCGCGGCTCTCTTTGCCGCGGCGGCGCTTGCCGGAAACGGAGCCGTTCCGCGGAAAGTCCTCGTAATTGCCATCGTCGGGCTTGTGTATACTGCATTGTTTTCATCAGTTCTGGGCTACAAATGTACTGTAAATGAATAGAGGTGTGTTATGAAAAAGGTTCCGATCGTCCTGCTTATTCTCGGCGGTGTACTGGCTGACTTTATCGGCATGGTCGGCTGTATTTGCATGTCGATTCTGCTATTTGATATCTGGAGCATTTCCTGTGTCCTGTCGCTTGTGATCGGCGGTCATGTGACTGGCGCTGTGTTTCTGCAAAGGCTGTATCAGCGGCGCTGGCAGATAGGCAAGGCGATTTTCTGGCTTTGTGCCGGGCTTCCGTCAGCGTTGATCGGCATGAGTTCATTCGCAGTCGTTCTCATACTTGATAAGCTGAACTATTTCTCCGGATTTTTTGCCGGGCTCGGCGAATTTGTTCTGACGCTTGCCATTCTGATTTATTCCGGCGCGTTCTTCGTGGTTCTGGGGATAGTTCTGCTGATAATTCATGTTGTTTCTCACATCAAAAATCGGAAATTGCCCGAAAAAACTTGAATCTGACCGAATTTGTGATATAATGTAATAAAAGAGCGTCGGAAAGGCGGCAGTTATGAAAAAAGTTTCCGCAACGATCCTGCTTATCCTAGCAAGCTCTGCACTCATGTTCGTGATGTACACAATTACAGCAATGTCGCTGTTGGCGGTCGTTGGAGTTCCGCTTGCCTTAGCCCTTTTCGCGGGGCATGTCTGGGCGGCTTCGCTTGTGCAGAAACGCTTCGAAAATAACGGCTGGCTCAGAAAACTGCAGTTTCTTCTATGCGCGGGCGCTCCGGGCATTATAATGGGAGTTTTGCTGACCGCATCAGCACTGGCTGCACAGGACGATTTCGGATTCGGAGCCATCGCTGCGTACCTTGTATTCTACGCCGCAGCGTTCACGGCGGTGCTTGGAATGGTAATGTTGGTGAGATATTTGCGCTCACGCAGAAATAAAATGTAACTATATGGCGGCGGAAAGGAGCCAGTTATGAAAAAAGCTTCCGCAGTTACCTTGCTTATTCTCATCGGCATACTGACATGCTGCCTTGGCGCTTTCGGGTGCTCTGCCCTTATCGGGCTTTCTTCCGTTATCGGGTGGTTTTTTGCTTTGCTGTTACTTACCGGGCATATCACCGGGGCTGCATACGCTTTCAGGCTTTTTAAAACGCGCAGCCGACTTGGCGAACCGGGAACATTGAAATTCTGGTTATGTACCGGCGTACCCTCCCTGGCTGCCGGAATCATCTTAAAGCTTATTGACGCGGCAATCAGCGGCGCATGGTACTTCAATTCCGGAATGCTTTCCGTTATCTCTTTATCGCTTATAGTGTATCCTGCCGTTTTTCTTGCATTGTTCGGCATCTGGCTTTTGGGCGAACGCCCTGTCGGAATGCAGAAAAACCAAAAAGATCCCCGCGCAAAATAACGAAATTTAAACCAACTGGAGTGATATCATGAAACCTTCAACAATAGAAGTCTGGCTGTGGCTTCTGCTTGTTATGTGCCCATATAACCGCAAAACCACTGAGCTTCTGGAGCACTTCGATTCCGCCGAGGAACTCGCCTGCGCGATCCGCGACGGCAACTGCCCCGGGCTTTCCGAGGCCGAGAAGCAGCGCGCACGCAATATCCGCAGCCGCGAAGTCAGCCAGATCATGCAGGAGTGCGCACAGAACGACATTCGGATCATCACTCTTGACGACCCGGAATACCCTACCCTGCTGAAAAACATCTACTCGCCGCCTATCGTGCTTTTTGTACGCGGTTCGCTCATGTGCCTTGAAAACGAGGTTTCCCTCGCCGTGGTAGGTCCCCGGCACCCATCGGACTACGCCCGCAGAGCCGCCCGAATGCTGTGCAGCGATCTCGCGCGGCTCGGAACAGTGCTGGTGAGCGGTCTGGCGGTGGGGATCGACGCCGTAGCGCACTCCTGCGCCGTAGAACACGGAACTCCCACCATCGGAGTTCTCGCCTGCGGTCAGCTCGTGAACTACCCCGCCGAGAACGAGGAACTGAAACGCCGTATCGTTGACGGGGGCGGCGCGGTCATCTCCGAACTTCTCCCGCATGCCGGCGTTGAAGGGAGGTACTTTCACCAGCGCAACCGCATGATATCCGGGCTTGGACTCGGCACCCTCGTTGTGGAAGCCTCCACGCGCAGCGGCTGCCTTATCACTGCAAATCACGCCATTGAGCAGGGTCGCGACCTGTTCTGCGTACCTCCGGGGGATATCACCCGGGAAAGTTGCGCAGGAGTTGTGCAGTTCCTGCGCGACGGCGCTATCCCGGTGTTCGACTACCTCGATATCGTCAACGAGTACATGTATCACTTCCTGAGCAAAATACACGGCGAACCCGGCACGCAGCAGTCCGCCGAAAGAACTCAACGTCCTAAGCCGGAACGCGCGGCGCCAAGCGAGAGACCTCCGGAAGCTCCCGCGCAGACAGCGCCGGAAACAGTGCAGGAACCCGCCCAGGAAGAGCCTTCGAAACGGCAGGTTCCACCGGATATCTACGCTGAACTCAACGAGGTGCAGTCAAAACTGTTGAAGCTGATCGAGGAATCTCCGCTTTTAGTCGACGAACTTGTAGACAAGACCGGGCTTCCCTACGCCCAGACCGTGGAAGCGCTCACGGAGCTTGAGATACTCGGACATATTCAGCTAGAGCCAAACGGGAAATACTCGCTGACTTAAATAATCTTAAACGCAAAAGCGGCTGTTATCAACAGCCGCTCAATTATTTTACACTTATCATGCAGAAATCTGCTGAACCGATATTCCGTCCTGCGATATAGTCACGACTGAATGCGACACGCTGGACGACCTGAGCGGTTCAGCAAGCTTATCCGATGAAAGATCCCGGAAAGCCAGCCACTCCCGCAGACGGTCCAGTGAAGCCGGAGAAGCCGCGCCGAAGCTGTCCGCGCCGCAGATGACCCGTGCCGCTCCGCCCAGCCCGACCAGCCTCCCTGCAAGCGCAAGCGCCTGCTCCATGCAGGTATCGTCAGAGCCTGGAGCTATAACGATATCCGTGCTCTGCGCGGAGGTATTCTCATCGCGGCGCACCATCAGCGTGCGCTTCTTGGCTGAAAGCTTGTAATTTATGCGGTTGAGCGGGTCTCCGGGTTCATAGCCGCGGTGCTCGTACCCCGGGAAACCTCCCGAAACCGAGCCTTCCTCTGCTTCCTCGTCATTGTCGGACGGAAGTGCGCTCGGCAGCACCTCCGGTCCCATATACTCCACGATATCCGGAAGCACAGCCGCCGCACCGCTCTCCGGAATAATGTCCGACCGGTAGGTTATAAGCCCCAGGCTGTCGCGGAGTATCACATCTTCTATACTGAGCCTGTTAAGGCCGCAGTACTCCGCAGCCATGGAGATCTCCACACGGCACGTTCTTCCGATAAGGTCGCAGCGCGCTGTAAAGGGCTTCCCCATGAAGTCTCCGTTTACCGTGATGTGCGGCAGAATGCAGAATCCCTTCGCACGGAACACCAGTTCAGCTTTCACTGTATCACCCTTGCGGTACAGTCCGGAAAAGCTGCTGCACTCCACCGTAAAATGCTTGTGCGACGCCGCGAAAACCACCGTGGACGCCGCGATACCCGCCGCGATAATGTAGATCATTCCCCAGCCCGCTTCACCGTTGATAAAGATAAGCAGCATCGCTGAAAACAAAAGCGCCTGGACATACCCGAAAATGTTCAGCCGAAGCCGTTTGTTCACGTTCACTTTCCGAGCCTCCTTCTGCGCCTGCGAAGCGCCTTCAGATACTTCAGCAAAGACTTCGGATCAACATCTGAAATGTTCCCGCCGGAGTACATCAGCGCATCGGCGGCACTGCATATAGCGCCGGATTCCTGCGGCATTCCGAGGCGGTCGGTAAGCAGCCGCCGAACCTCTCCGGCCGCCATGCATTCTTCATCGGCGCCGGACAGCCCCGCAGCAAGCCTGCGCGTATAGACGTACACTCCGCGCACCTTGCTTTCAGTGCTCCTCAGCGGATAGAAAAGGTTGAATCCCGCCCAGGCAAGCTGCTTCCTCAGCAGGAACACCGCCAGTATAAACGCCGCAGCTATTGCTGCCGCGAACACCCAGTCCGGCATTTTGCCGCCGTCCTCTGCAAGCGCGGCGCAGCGCGTTCCATCGAGGGCAATCCAGCCTCCGCCGGGTATGTAGACCTCCGTCCAGGCATGAGCCTGCGAACCGGTAATATCGTATGCTCCGGTGATCTCGTTGTAGGCGCTCTGCGGCATTGCGAAGCCCTCGCAGTACCGCGCGGGAAGCCCCGCCGCCCTTGCAAGCAGCGTCAGCGCGGAGGCGTAGTCGCTGCATATTCCGCGCTTGCTTTCAAGCAGGAAATAGTTCGGGGTATGCTCCGCCGGAGCGTAGGAAAGATCGTATACGAAGCCATCGTCGCCGAACCACTTTTCAAGCGCCTCCGCCTTGTCGAAGTCGTTGGTAAGTCCGGCGGTTATCTCGTCCGCAAGCGCCTGTATCTCCGGAGTTATACCGGTATCCCCGACCGTTTTCCGGTACGTCTGCGCGTCCATATACTGCGCCCTGAGCGCGGAAGACCTGTACGTAGTTAAAGAACTGTCGAGCAGCCCGAGAAACGTGTTTTTATCCATTCTGCGCAGGAATTCCGCATTAGGAGCCGGGTTCGTGCAGCGCAGGACATACGACGTACCGTCCGGCATGGGTTTTTCAGAGAAGCAGTCACCGCGGGGCGTCATGTAGCTCCTGCCGCATTCGTCCGGTATCGACATCATATAGGTCGTCTCCGGGTGGAGTATCACGTAGGTCTGAACCTCTCCGCGCAGGTAGATTATCATTTTATAGTTTTCGAGGTCGGAATCCGGCAAACCATCCATAAGATAGCTGTAATTCTCGTCTACCATATCCGGATAGTAAACCATATCCTCAAGCAGGCGCTGGGCATTGCACAAATCCGCGTTGTTCTCCCAGCCGGCTTCTCCGTTGTTAAAATCGTCGAGCGCCGTCCAGCCGTCCTCGTCATACTGGTCGAACACCCAGCGCTTGAGAAGCTGCGGCTTTTCCGTCACCACTGAAAACAGTATTTTGTCCGGCTGCTGATTATTTCCCGTGTTCACTGAGGAACGTATCGCGAAGTTCTGCGAAAGCCCCGCGTTGATGTTGTAGCCGCCAGTCTGCGGAACCATTTTATTGAGGTAGTCCTCCAGCGGAGTTTCCGTGCTTTTCGGGAGAACCGCCGCGGCCAGGGTCATCAGCAGGGACGCAGCGCAGGACAGCATGGCGCGGCGCAGGCGCGTGTGCTTTCCCTCGAAGTTCTTGACTCCCGGGAAGCACGGCACGGAGAGGTTCGCCGAAGCGAAGATGAAGCACCCGGTCATTATCAGCATGAAATACACCGGAAGCTCCCGCATAGTCCTGGACGAAAGTATCAGCGGGATAAAGCTGAGAAGCAGCAGGAAGCACGGCCGAGGGCTGTCCACCGAGAAATAGAACCCGATAAAGCCGATTATTGACGAAAACATGAATATCGAAGCAGCCGCGAATACTATGTCAAAATTCGCCGAAGCAGTAAACAGGAAATTCATGAATCCGCCGTCTGCATTCTCGTGCCGCCCCGCGATGGTGCCGCTCACCCACGACCCCACGATCAGCAGCAGGACGCACGCCGTGACCCACATCGGCTTTTTCCTCAGGCAGTAGAACAGCATGAATATTCCCGCCGTAAGCGCTGCCATTATCAGCGCGCAGGGCAGGAACTGGCTGCGGCACAACGTGTACATCAGCGCAGCGCACACTGATACAAGATAGCATATTATCGGAACCGGAGAGGCTCCGTCATATCTGACGCGTGTTTTTGTAGTCATTTTGAAAAAATATATCATCGCTGCCGCTGACCAGTTTTCCGGACAGCGGCAGCGGGCGTTTTCGCGCTCATTTGAAGTAGGAATACAGCCGGCAGAGCATCATGCCGTTATAGAGCTTGCGGTTCTTGTCCGCCTTCTGCCCGAAGATGGTCTCGAATTCCTCGTCGGGCGTGATGATATAAAGCTGCGAACCGTTCAGCGGAAGCAGCCTTTCCCCCATCGCACGGTATATCTCCCTCGCCTGCTCCACCTCGAGCATACGCTCGCCGTAGGGCGGGTTGGTGATTATTTTGAGTTCGTCTGCGGGCGGGGCGTAGTCCCTGATATCGCGGCGCTCGGCGGTGATATTGAGCTGCGGCGCGGCTTTCTTCGCGTTGGACAGCGTGAGCGATATGCACTCGCCGTCGATATCGTAGCCGAACGCCCGGAACTTCGCGTCGCGCTTTATCGCGTCCGCCGCCTCAGAGCGAGCCGCCCTCCACGCCTTGTCGGATACGAAGCCGAGACGCTCCGCCGCAAAGCTGCGGTTGAGTCCCGGCGCGATGTTCAGCGCTTTCAGTCCGGCTTCTATCAGCAGCGTTCCCGAGCCGCAGAACGGATCGCACACCGTGTCGTTCTCGCGGATACGCGCGAGGTCGATGATCCCCGCCGCCAGCGTTTCCTTGATTGGAGCCGCGTTGGATTCCCGGCGGTAGCCGCGCTTGTGAAGCCCTACGCCGCTGGTATCCAGCATCAGGGTCACTTCATCCTTCATGATGGAGAAGCGTATCTGAGCTGTCGCGCCGCTTTCAGGCATGGTCTGCAATCCGTAGGCCTTGCAGAGGTTCACCGCCATCGCCTTCTTCACGATCTTCTGGCAGGCGGGAATGCTCTTCAGCACCGAATTCAGCGAGTGACCCGTGTTCGGAAATGCGTCGTATCTTCCGATGTACTCCGACAGCGGGAGCGCGCGTATCCCCTCGAACAGCTCGTCGAACGTCTTGGCGCGGAACTGTCCCAGAACTATGCACACTCTCTCCGCTGTGGAAAGGCAGATGTTAGCCTTGGCGCAGAGCTCCGGCGATCCGCTGAACGCGACCTTTCCGTCCGATACGGCGATGTCCTCGCCGCCTATCTTCTTCACCTCGAAGGAAAGGGTCTTTTCAATGCCGAAATGGCAGGGCGCGATGTATCTGTAATTTGTCATGTTTATTCTCCGTTTTTGCATGGATAAGCTGAATATGTGTACTTCATATTATATCAAAAAAAAACTGTAAAGTCAACAAAAACACTTGATTTTTATTGCGGCATGCATTATAATATCAGGGAACCTCTAAAAACCGGTTTGAAAAGGGAAAATGGGTAGAGTGCGCCGAATGCGATGAAAGCCGACGAAGTAAGGCTGTATGACTTACGAGGCTGCTGACGTCGGCGGCGAGCCAGTCATAGCGGACAACAACAGCACATTCTACAGATACGCCGGGAAACGCTGGTGGGTGGACTATTCAGAACCCGCGGCGGAATTCGTCCTGCGCGGCGGGAAATACTTTCCGTTCTTCGACCCCGAGAACGAACCCGCCGAAGGCGCCGGTCCGGAGGAGGGCTTCGCGATATATCCGACCGTGGAGAGCTTCAACGAAGGCGGCTGGAAATACATCGGCGCCATAAAACACGGTGGTCGGGACAACCAGAGGTATTTTTATATCTCCCCGGACGGCGGGACTATACTCCAGTTTTTAGAGGACGACGGCTACACAGAAGTCGCAGAAAATGAAAAGCTGTTTACAGTTGGTATTCTGGTCGCGTCCGTAGGATAAACGATTCAGCGGCGGTGCAAAATGCGCCGCCGCTTTTTGTTAAACATGCACATTTTTCGCAATGAAATTTCGTTTTGTTTAATCAAAATCAACAGCTTGCCCGAAAATCTGTTGCAAAAAAAATAAATATAAGGTATAATAGATACAGGCATAACCGGTGCGGCTCAAGCAGGAAACCAGTTCCTGACATTATATAGAAATGCCGCGCCGTGAAAGGAGAAATCTAGATATGGCACTCAAACTCAACGACAGATATTTAAACAGTTTCGTTGCAGAGCATGAACTCACTGGCATCGCTCCCGCAGTAAAGGCAGCGCACGACCAGCTCGTTAACAGAAACGGTCTGGGCAGCGACTTCCTCGGCTGGATAGACCTCCCGGTCGACTACGACAAGGAAGAATTCGCACGCATCAAGCAGGCTGCCGCAAAGATCAAGAAGGACAGCGATGTCCTCATCGTTATCGGTATCGGCGGTTCTTACCTCGGCGCAAGAGCAGTTATCGAGGCTATCAAGTCCTCCCTCTACAACAGCCTGAAGAAGGACACACCCGACATCTACTTCATCGGCAACTCCATCAGCCCGACATACCTCAGCGAAGTAGTTTCCCTCGTTGAAGGAAAGGACTTCTCTGTAAACATCATTTCCAAGTCCGGCACCACCACCGAACCTGCGCTGGCATTCCGCGTATTCCGCGACCTGCTGGTTGAAAAGTACGGCGAAGACGGCGCAAAGGGACGTATCTACGCTACCACCGATAAGGCAAAGGGAACTCTCAAGGAGCTCTCCGACAAGAAGGGCTACGAGACCTTCGTAGTTCCGGACGATGTAGGCGGCAGATTCTCCGTTCTGACCGCAGTAGGCCTTCTCCCCATCGCATGCGCAGGCTGCGATATCGACGCGCTCATGAAGGGCGCCGCTGACGCACGCGCCGCTTACGCTGACTGCGACCTCCAGAAGAACGACTGCTACAAGTACGCAGCGCTCCGCAATATCCTCTACCGCAAGGGCAAGAGCGTTGAAATGCTCATCGCATACGAGCCGAGCTTCGCAATGATGAACGAGTGGTACAAGCAGCTCTTCGGCGAGAGCGAAGGCAAGGACAACAAGGGCATCTACCCGTCCTCCGCTGTATTCTCAACCGACCTGCACTCCCTCGGTCAGTTCATTCAGGACGGTTCCCGCGTAATGTTTGAGACTGTTATGCAGTTCGCAAAGCCCCAGAAGGAGTTCTTCCTCAAGGACGACCCCACCAACGTTGACGGTCTGAACTTCCTTTCCAACCAGAACATGTCCGTTGTAAACCGCAAGGCTTACGAGGGCACCGTTATCGCACACACCGAGGGCGGCGTTCCCAACATCGTTCTCGAGGCTCCCGAGCTTAACGAGTACGAGCTTGGCTACATCATCTACTTCTTCGAGAAGGCATGCGCTATAAGCGGCTACCTGCTCGGTGTAAATCCGTTCAACCAGCCCGGCGTTGAGAGCTACAAGAAGAACATGTTCGCTCTCCTCGGCAAGCCCGGTTACGAGGCTCAGAAGGCAGAGCTCGAGGCTAAGCTCGGTCTCTGATCCAACAAAGGCAAAAATGGAGAGATCCGCGATCTAGCGGCGCTTTCCTCGCAATAATACAACACTATTCATGGAGGTATACTATGATTAAGCTTATCACAGGCAAGAGAGGCACCGGCAAGACCAAGATCCTTATCGACGCTATCCACGAGGCAGAGAACAAGTCCAACGGCAACGTTGTTGCTATCCAGAAGGGCTCTTCCCTCAACACCGACATCACCCCGAAGGTTCGCCTTATCAACATCGAGGACTACGCAGTAGAGGGCGTTGACGCATTCTACGGCTTCGTTTCCGGCATCCTGGCTTCCGACTACGACTGCACAGATCTGTTCGTTGACGCTACACTCAAGATCACCGGCAGAGACTACGCTAAGGTTGGCGAGCTGTTCGAGAAGCTGGCTAAGATCTCCGGCGACACCGTTATCACCTGCACTATTTCCGCTGATAACTCCGAGCTGCCCGAGTCTATGAAGAAGTTCATCGTTTAATTTCTGGCTGACTTTTTCAGGCTGGCGCCGAGCTGAAACGCTCCGCGCCAGCCTAATGATTTTAGTCAATAATTCCGTTTTGGACGAGCAATTCGGGCGCAAAAGTGACTATTTCGACAAAACCCGGAATATTTTTTGTAAAATGTCCGAAAACCCTTGACAAAACGGATTTCGCATGTTATAATATTATGCGTGACTGTAAAAGGGTTCATTGTATGAACTCTTAGGAAATGAAATGTTATATTAAGGGGGTGCAATAATGGCAGTTCCGAAGAGAAAGGTATCCCGCGCAAGACGCGACAAGAGACGTTCACAGGTATGGAAGTTATCTGCACCGTCCTTCTCTCGCTGCAAGCAGTGCGGTGAGCTCAAGCTCGCTCACAGAGTATGCGGCAATTGCGGTTATTACAATGATAAGGTCGTTATCGCTAAGGAAGCATAATTTGCCTTCATTCAGTAACTAAACACAAGTTTACGGGAAGTCCCTCCGGTTCAGCCGGGGGGATTTTTGCTGATTATAAACAATTTAAGAGTTATCGTCAAATATACATATAATTCCTTGAAAATAACGCTGAAATATGCTATACTATAGTTATATGGTTTAAAAACTGAGAACAGGAGAAATAATATGCAGGTAGTAGCAATAGTAGGACGCCCGAATGTGGGAAAGTCCACACTTTTCAATAAGCTGGTGGGTCAGCGCCTGTCCATCGTGGACGACAAGCCCGGCGTTACCCGCGACCGTATCTACAGCCGCTGCGAGTGGCTCGGCAAGGAGTTCATGCTCATCGACACCGGAGGTATCGAGCCAAAGACCGACGACGTAATCCTCGCGCAGATGAGGGAGCAGGCAATGCTCGCAGTGGAGCGCGCCGACGCAATCATATTCGTCACCGATATCACCACCGGAGTCACCGCCAACGACAGCGACGTAGCCTCCATGCTGATAAAGAGCGGCAAGCCGGTAGTCCTCGCCGTAAACAAGGTGGACGGCATCGGCACTCCGCCTCCGGAAATATACGAGTTCTACAACCTCGGTCTCGGCGACCCGATACCGGTTTCCTCCGTGCACGGACACGGCACCGGAGACCTCCTGGAAGCCGTTTTCGAGAACCTCCCGCCGGAGGAACCGGACGAATACGACGCTGACGCCATCAAAGTAGCCGTCATCGGCAAGCCGAACGTCGGAAAGTCCTCGCTCATCAACCAGATAGCCGGCGAGGAACGCTCCATCGTCTCCGACATTGCCGGAACCACCCGCGACGCGATAGACACCGAGATACAGCGCGGCGAGGATAAGTTCATCTTCATCGACACCGCCGGAATGCGCCGCAAGGCTAAGGTCATCGAGAATATCGAGCATTTCAGCGTTCTGCGCGCCCTCATGGCAGTCGACCGCGCCGACGTGTGCGTTATCGTCATCGACGCGACGGTAGGCTTCACCGAGCAGGACAGCAAGGTCGCAGGCTACGCCCACGACAAGGGCAAGGCGTGCGTAATCGCCGTAAACAAGTGGGACGCAGTCGAGGACAAGACCGACCGCACTATGGACGATTTCCGCAAGAAGCTGGAGATAGACTTCTCGTTCATGTCCTACGCGCCGTTCGTGTTCATCTCCGCAAAGACCGGTCAGCGCATAGACAAGCTGTTCGAGCTGATAAAGTTCGTACACGAGCAGCACTGCATGCGTATCTCCACCGGCGTGCTCAACGATATGCTGAATTACGCGACCTCACGCGTGCAGCCGCCGTCAGACAAGGGCAAGCGCCTGAAGATCTATTACATGACCCAGGCTTCCGTATGCCCGCCTAATTTCGTTATCTTCTGCAACAGCCGCGAGCTGTTCCACTACTCGTATCAGCGCTATATCGAGAACCAGCTCCGCGAGACCTTCGGACTGACTGCAACGCCGATCAAGCTGACCATTCGTGAAAGAGGAGAATAATGAAGCAGATCCTGTCGGATTTCATACGCCGCCGCACCGGAATGCTCATTAAATGCGCGCTCATCGCCGTGGGATTCGCCGCGGCGGCGTGGATCCCGCTGATGTTTTCCGGCAGCTGGGCGGACTGGTTCAGGCTCGTCTGGACTATAGGAGCCGTCGTGGTCTCCGCCGCCGTGGCTTCACTGCTGGTTAAGGCGTTCGTAGATATCTTCGGAGTGGCAAGGTGCCGTCTGGAGGAGCAGCTCAGCAATATGCCGGAGGCCGAACGCGAAGGCGTTATATCCGCCTACCCGTCGGCAAAGGCCCTCGGGGAGCGCTGGTTCATGCCGGAGCATATACTGTTCTACACGGCGCGCAGGGCGCTCCTGCTGCGCTACGACGCAATAAAAATGATAACCCTGAAAAATGACGGCGACCTGCTGCTGGTGACTTCCTCCGGCGACATAACCATGCCGGTAAAACCCAGGGAAAACGCCGGGGTGCTGTATGCGGTGCTTCGCAGCAAGAATCCGGAGATAAAGCCCGGAACCGCTGAGACCGTAGAAAAAGAAAACGCGCAGAATTGACCCGCGCCTCCAAAAAAACGAAAGGACATAACACACAATGATGTGGCTTTGTTATATAATCATGATCGTCGTTCCCTATCTTCTGGGCGGCGTTAATACATCAATAATCGTCACCAAGCTGAAAACGGGCAAGGATATCCGCACGATGGGAAGCGGCAACGCCGGACTCACCAACACCCTTCGCACCCAGGGCAAGGCGGTTGCCGGGATAGTACTTCTCGGCGACGTTGCAAAGGCAGTCCTCGCGATTTGGGCGGTCAGGCTCGCGTTCCAGTTCATCGGCGGCGTTGACACCACCGTGCTCGAAAACGACATGAACTGGGTAGGCTACATGGCAGGTTTCATGGCTGTAGTCGGCCATGTGTTCCCAGTTTACTACGGGTTCAGGGGAGGAAAGGGCGTTCTCGCCGCTATCTCCGCTATTTTCACGCTGGACTGGCGCACCGGCTGCTTACTGCTCGCCGTGTTTATAATCATCGTGGCTGTTACCCGCTACGTTTCCCTCGGAAGCTGCATCGCTTCCTCGCTGTACGGCTTCGGCACGCTCGGATTCGTGTACTTCATGGACGGCGACCCCACCGGTATCGTCTGCACATTCATCGCATTCTTCACCGCCGCGCTCGTTATCTACATGCACCGCGGAAATATAAAGCGCCTTGCCGCTCACACTGAGAAGAAGCTCGGCGAAAAAGCAAAGTAAATTTCGGAGGCTGTCACAATGGCAAAGATCACTATTCTGGGCTGCGGCTACGGCACGGCTCTGGGCGTATTATTCACCACATTCGGGCACGAGGTAGTCACCTGGACGAAATTCGAGCAGGAAGCGGAGCTTCTCCGCACCGAGCGCGAGCATAAGCGGCTCCTCCCCGGCGTAAAACTGCCGGAATCCCTCGGCGTCACCACAGACCCGAAATGCGTCAGTGGCGCAGATATCGTGCTTGTGGCTATCCCCTCGCCGTTCTTCCGGGAAGCCATTCAGACCGTGAAGCCCTATGTGGATAAATCCACCATCATGATAAACGTCAGCAAGGGCCTGGAAGCCGCTACAGGCTACAGGCTGTCCCAGATAATCTCTGAGGAGCTTCCGGAAAACCCGGTCGGCGTTATCACCGGTCCCTGCCATGCGGAGGAAATCGCACGCCTGGTTCCCACAACGGAGGTTTGCGCAAGCAATAGCGACGGCGTTGCGGAGTATATCCAGCGCACGCTCTCAAACGAGAAATACCGAATTTACGTCAACGACGACGTTGCCGGCTGCGAGCTCGGCGGCGTACTGAAAAACCCGATAGCCCTCGGCTGCGGCATCGCCCGCGGAATGGGTCTCGGCGACAACACCGTAGCCGCCCTAATGACCCGCGGAATGACCGAGATAACACGTCTCGGCGTAGGTCTCGGTGCAAACTGGAAGACCTTCACCGGCATGGCTGGAATAGGCGACCTTATCGTTACCTGCACCTCGCTGCACTCACGTAATTTCCGCGCCGGAAACCTCATCGGCAAGGGAATACCAGCCCCGGAGGCAGTAAAGCAGGTCGGCACCGTGGAAGGCTACACCAGCAGCATAATCGCCTACAAATTAGCGCAGGAGCGTGGCATAGACACGCCGATAATCGAACAGATAGTAAAGATATGCTACGAGGGATCTGACCCGAAAGCGAGCATTTCCGCGCTTATGACGCGCAAGAGCAAGCACGAGCGCGAAGTATTCTGGATGGACTGATATAACCCGACAACCACGACCAACTATTTGAAAGGTGCCCACATGAATCAGAAGATACCAGCCACCATAAAGGAACAGGTACAGAAGCTGCGCGACCGCGGCTGCGTCATAAATGACGAAAAGCTAGCTGAACAGACCCTGACCTACATCAACTATTTCCGACTGTCGGACTATTTCGCACCGTTCACCGTGTGTAAAGGGCAGTACGAAAAGGGCACTACATTTGAAAATATCCTGCGTGTGTACGAATCCGACCGCAAGCTGCGGAGCATTCTGCTCGCCTCACTTGAGGAAACGGAGATCTCAATGCGCGCCGCCGTTTCGAACTACCACGCGCTGAAATACGGCGCCTTGGGCTACCTTAACGCCTCCTCGTTCGACTTCCGGCACAACCACCAGCAATTCATGAACAAGGTGAAGCACCTCATAGAAGTCAACGACGACCGGGAATTCGTACGGCACTACAACTCGAAATACTGCGGAGCGTTCCCGCTGTGGGTAGTTATGGAGCTGTTCAGCTTCGGCACGCTGGCGTTTTTCTACAAGGATATGCACTCCGGCGACAAAAAGGAGCTTGCCGACCGCTACTACGGCTGTTCCAGCGCAGACCTCGACAACTGGCTGTTCTGCCTGAACGAACTCCGCAACTACTGCGCGCACTACAACCGCCTTTACGGAAACACGTTCCAGGTAGAGCCGCGCGTTCCAAAGGGGCTTGACCTCGAGCTGAAACCTGATGTTTTCGGGTACATAATCGTGCTCAAGCAGCTCGCGCATGATCACGCAGCATGGAACCAGCGCGTTGTGAAGCCTATTTCAAGGCTTATCTACAAAAATTCCGACGTACTGCGGCTCAAGGATCTGGGATTTCCGGAGGACTGGGAAAAGCTCATCGCATTCGACGACGAGAAGGCCGGCGAACCTGAAAGATCCGAGAACGCAGGAAATTCAGAAAACTAAAGACAAAACGGCGGAGCATTCTGCCGTTTTTTGCAAAAGGGGTGAGCGCCGTGGCTGATAAATTCCGCCTTATGATGGACAACAACGCAAAATCGAAAGAGGAGATACAAGAGGAGCTCCACCGCATGATCGAGCTGAAAAATCAGCCCGTGGATCCCATCGAAACGTCCCACGAGCAGTTCGACCCCGCCGTCCGGGAAAAGGTCAGCGAAGCGGTGAAGCGCTCCATACAGAACAAGATAAGCTCCATAGTGAATGAAGCGATAAAAACTGCGGAGGAGGACGAAAGATACTACGGCGAGAAAATACCGGCACGCCCGCCGCGGGAAAACCTTGATTACCTCACCGGGAAACCCGTGGAACAGCAGCCGGAGCGCCTCCAGCCCGACGAGCTTGCATATGCTCCGTCAACGCACGAGACCGACGACGAGGGCGCCGATATCCGCGCAAAAATAACTGAAATGCGCTATCTTTCGCACACGTTCTACACCGGCTTCATGCTCAAGAAAAACGCCGGCGAAACCCTGATAAAGCAGGGCGAGTTCATGAAGGACGTCACCGACAATTTCGGCTGGAACTGTTTCTGCAACATCGACCGCCCGATATACGGCGCTATGTCCACCGACCAGCTCCGCACCTACTTCACCTGGAGAACAGCCGCCCGAAACGGCGTGTACAGCCAGACCGACAAGCCCTACATCATTCTCTACTGCTACGAACTCCTGAACAAGATCGGCGTGATGTCCTCCGCCGACGCGTACAACCGGCTCTCTGCCGTGTGGGAGGGCTGCCGCGGCTTCTGCCCGGCTCTGGACACCGTCCTCCCGCGCTGGCTCAAGGATTTCCGCGCCTACAACGACATCGGCGGTGTCGCCGCCTGTCCCGCTGAATCCGCCCTGGACACCCGCCCTCCGGATGACCTGGATATACTCGAATGCCGCTACTCCGGCAAGCTGGAATACCTCATGGGTATCTCCTCCTACAATCTCCGGGGGAGCATATTCCTGACCGACGAGACCCGCCCGCTGATGGAGGGCGCTCTTGAGTCCGCACTGACCGCGCTGGACGGCTATTTTAAAAAATCCGGCGTGACTATGTTCGAGCTGCTGTGCGGAAAGCTGCGAAAGGATTTCTTCTGGTCTCCGTTCAACGGCGCGTATGTCGACATTTCCCGCATGGACGGCTTCCACAATCTCAGGATAAGCCCTACCGAACAGTACACCACCAAGCGCGGGGAGCCATGCCTCGAGACCTTCGAGCCGTCGCCATACCGCAGTTTCGTCGGGTGGATACTGAAAAGCGTAGAATCGGTGCTCCGGAAGCGAACTGGCTTCCGCTACGGAATTTCACCAAATATCACCCCGGTGCTGAACGATTTCCTGAACCGTGACAAGCTGGTGCGTGCCGCAGACGCTCCTGAATTTTCGGAGCTTATCCCGAACGCGGTGAACGCGTGGTGCGATAAAAACGGAGTTTTCCCGCCGAAAAAGCAGGCGAAAAAACGCAGCTCCTATAATTATGACGAGGCTCCCGCAGAAGCGCCCTCCGCCCCGCAGAAGCCCGTAAAAATCGAAATCGACGTCTCCAAGCTGTCGCAGATACGCGAGGAGTCCGACGAGACAACCCGCAAGCTCATAGTCGAGGAAGCCGACACGGTAACTCCCGAGGAGCTTACCGACCGCATATCCAGCATATCCGAGGACGATTTCGACGAACAGACCGCAGGATTTGCTGAGAGCTATGGAAACCCGGATACTGCCGAATCTCCCGCGCCAGCGCCGCAAATGGACGTACCGGGGAATTTCACGGAGCTTCCCGACGGTTGGAGGGAATTCGCGCAGTCGCTCACCCACGATGATATCGCGCTGCTGAAGGCAGTCCGGGACGGCTGCGGAGAGGCGCTCTGCCGCTCCCGCAGCGTAATGCCCGAAACGGAATACGACCGGATCAACGCCCTCGCAATGGAGTACATCGGAGACGTGCTGATCGAAAACGGCGGAATTCTCGAGGATTACCTCTCCGATATTCAGCCTATACTAGATAAATCCGATATATAAAAACGGCAGCCTTTTCAGGCTGCCGTAAGCTATTTAATAAATCAAAGCTCGATCTTTCCGTAGAGTGTTGCGCTCTTCTCAGCTTCAACGGTCTCCTTGCTGAACTCGCCTGCGTCTGCGGTCTCGTCCGGCTCATAGGTGCGGCGCTTGTACTCGCGCTCAAAGCTGGTGGAGAATCCAGTGGACTGGCGATAGTTGCGTGTGTTCCCGTTTCCGGAACCTCTGCGCTCCCCGCGCTCCCCGCGTTCACCGCGCTCGCTGCGTTCGCCATTTCCGCGTCTGCCGCGGCGGCTGTCGAACTTGGGCTTGTCGGCGTAGATTACGACCTTTCTGTAAGGCTCGACACCGGTGGAATGGCTGGATACGCCTTCAATCTCAGCAACGCAGCTATGGATTATGCGGCGCTCGTAGGGGTTCATCGGCTCGAGAGCGATCTTTCTGCCCTGCTTGATGACCTTCGCGGAAGTGCGCTTTGCAAGGGACTCCAGAGTTTCGCGGCGCTTGTCGCGGTAGCCGTTGCAGTCGATGGAGATGCGGCAGTAGGATTCCTCAGTGCGGTTGCTTGCGAGGATAGTCAGATACTGGAGACTGTCAAGAGTCTCGCCGCGTCTGCCGATAACTACGCCGAGCTTATCGCCGGTGATGTCAAGAACAACGTTTCCGTCGCGGCGGACAGCGTTAATCTGGAAGTTCTCAAGCCCAAGAGCGTGAAGCACGTCGGTGAGGTACTTCTTCGCTGCCTGCACCTTTGCGCTGCCCTCGATATCGAAATCCTCGGGAAGCTCCGGTATGTCCTTTTCGCCCTCGTCCTCAAAGGAAGCCGGTGCCGGCTCCTCTGCATGGGTCTCCTCTGCTGGCTCGGAATGCTCGGCAGCTTCAGAAACCTCGGAAACTGCGGCCGTCTCGGAAGCTACAGAAGCTTCGGGGGCTTCGTAGGAAGCCATGACTCTTGCAACGCCCTTCATTCCGAACAGCCCCTTTCTGGGCTGCTCAAGAATGTCGAAATCTATCTCCTCGGCAGCAACGCCGAACTCAGCGGCTGCCATTGCCTTTGCTTCATCAAGGGTCTTTGCTGTGAATTCCTTTTTCATATTTCACCCTCCTGTGATACGTCAGGTATCGTCGTCGTTATCCTCATGATATTCCTCGCCGTACTTCTCAGCGTCAGCCTTTCTTGCGGCTGCGAGCTTTCTGCGGTTGATCTCCTTCTGGGTGAGCTTCTCGCCTTCATACTCGGAAACTGCGTTGAGATCCTCTGTCTGTCTCTTGCGCTTTTCTTCCTTCGCGGCGTTCTTCATACGCTCGTTGTACTCAGCCTCAGCCTGCGCGCGGAGCTTTGCAGGGCTGTAGACCTTATTGAGCAGCAATGTTTGCAGGATACCGAACGCATAGCTTATCGTCCAGTAGAAGCCCGCGCCGGCAGGTACGGTAAATACCAGCACGATGGAGAAGATAGGCATGATGAAGAACGTAGCCTTCATGCAGCCGGAATTTCCGCCGGCAGCGCTTGTATCCATCGTCTTCATCGAGATGAGGGTCTGCGCCATAGAGAACACGAACGCCAGTATAGGAATAAGGATCATCGGCCAGCCGAGGTCGCTTGCAGGATCCTTGCCAAGCGGGATTCCAAGGAACTCGAGCTTGTCGTTGAGTTCTGCCATGTTGTCCTTATCGGACTGCTGGAGGCTGTAAGCGGAAGCGGTCGGATCTATTTCAGATACCTGACCGTACATCTCAATAGAGTAAAGCTCTCTCTGGAGCGTAGACGCCTGGGTGTAGGTGAGGGTATCGCTGTCTGCGGTAGCCTTTACAGAACCGTACTTGCGCTGTACGGTCTCAACCGCGCTTCTTGTGGAAGCAGAGAAGCTGTGAGCCTGTCTGTACTCGTTCTTCTCGGTCTCATCGCCGATAGCGTCGACCTCAGCCTGCTCCGCCTTGGTGATGGAGTAGAGGTCGCTCTCGGTGAACAGGTCGTTGCCGTTGTCCTCGTTGAAAGAGGTCAGGGTAGCCTTAGTGACGACCTTCTTCACCATGTTCTTGCTGGTGGCGTCGAGATTTGCCCACACGTCTTCGGTGAGAGGCTCCTCGCCGTCGCCGAGGCAGTTGTCGTTGTAGAACTCAAGGATCTGCTTCGCGTCGCGGACGATCTCGTCATGCTTCGTGAGCGCTTCGCCGGTAAGCTCCTGAGTGTTGCCGTACTCGTCGACAAATATCTTTGTCATGGAAACGTAGTAGGATTCCTGCATTATCTGCGCAGTATTTCCCATGTGCATGATGTGGGTCATGGGCTTGTAAACTACGTCCAGTACGCCGAACAGAAGCAGGAAGGTTATAGCCATGGTGCCGCAGCCGCCCATCGGACTGTAGCCCTGCCGCTGGAGCTTCGCAAGCTCCTGCTGCTGCTTTTCCTGATTGTTCTTGTATTTCTGCTGGATCTCTCTTACCTTAGGTGCGAAAATTGCTGATTTAGCGGTGTTTTTCTGCTGCCTTATCGACAGCGGCAGCATAGCCAGCTTTACGATAAAGGTAAACACCAGGATAGCCACGCCGATGCTGGCGCCCGTGTTCTTGCAGATGACCTCATAGATCGCCCACATGATGTAGCCGAGGGGGTAGCCTATGATACTGTACAGGAACTCTATTGTGTCCACGTCCTTTCATTTGGCGCAGCGCTGTGGAAGGATCGGTATACGCGCTGCTGTGTGCGTCCGACCGGATAGGCTCCGGCGTCTTTGGAATGGTATATGATAACACGGCGCATAAAGCCGCAGTTGACTTCACTTTTTAATTATCTTTGTAGGATCGCTTTATATCTTCGCTGAGGTAGTCTGCGCTGTCGTCGTCAGGTATCCCGAAATCCGGCGGCACAGGCAGCCTCTCGGGATGGAAACAGAACTTCTGCGGCACAGGGTCGATGCCGCCTGCACCGAAAGGGTTGCACCGCATAATTCTCCATAACGTCAAATAACCGCCCCTCACCGCACCAAAACGCCGAATAGCGGTAAGCCCGTATTCGGAACAGCTTGGATAATAGCGGCAGCACGGCGGTAAGATCTTTGACAGCGTAAGTCTGTACAGCTTGATGACAGCAAGGAAAATATACTTCATGACAGCCTGGACAGAATATTCTTCATCATCAGGGAGTAGATTTTTGTGGATTTAAGCTCCGGGGTCTTGCTCCTTGCGACAAAGACAAAATCGTAACGCTTTTGTGTTTTCTCTTTCAAAATCGGCTCGAAAAGGCGGAAGGCTTCCCTTATTATCCGCCTTGAGCGATTTCGTTTGACCGCGTTCCCGACCTTCTTCCCGGTAACAATACCGAGACGGTTGCACCGCCCGCGCCTTTCCCTGACATAGCAGACAAAGGCAAATGTGACGATAGTCTCCCCCTTTTTAAAGAGGAAGCTGAAATCGCGGTTGTTTTTGATCACAATGTACTTCTTTTTGAATTCAGACATTGCAGTCAGATCAGTAGGTCAGCTTTTTTCTGCCCTTTGCGCGGCGGCGAGCGAGAACCTTACGACCGTTCTTGGTTGCCATTCTCTTCATAAAGCCGTGCTCGTGCTTTCTCTGAAGCTTCTTGGGCTGGTAAGTTCTTTTCATTGATAGACCCCCCTTTGTTCAACATGGTAGTATCGTTGTATGTTCTACCGGAATCTGCCTTTGGATATAGCTCTTCCGCACACAACTGTCAACAATAATTAATTATACCGTATTATAAAAGCGTTGTCAAGGGTTTTTTGAAAATTTCCCGATATTTTCATTTATATGATAACTGAAAGTATAATATGCTTGATAATATACTGAAAAACGGGCTTGTAATTATGTCGTATTTTTGTTATACTTATATTATACGTTTGTAAACGATTATTTACTCGGGGAGGTGCCGGAATGCGGCTTCTGAAATCCACAAGACTTATACCCAGGCTCGGAAGCGAGGAAACGCGCGTGCACGCTCCCCAGCTCCGCGACCGCACAAAGCTATCCGGCGGGAGGAAGCTCCGACACGAACTGAAATTCATAATAAACGAGGGCACCTACCTCATGCTGAGAGCGCGCCTGGCGCCGCTCATGACGGTCGATCCGCACGGGCTCAACGGCGAATACCGCGTCACCAGCCTTTATTTCGATGATGTCTACAACTCGGCTTACTGGCAGAAGGTCAACGGCATTGAAACGCGCCGGAAATTCCGCATACGCGCCTACGACCTGGACCCGTCGCTTATAACCCTGGAATCCAAGCACAAGGACGCCTCCTACGTTTCAAAGCTCTCCCGGCGGCTTACCGATGAACAATACCGGGCGTTGCTTTCCTGCGACTGCGGCTTCATGGCGGACAGCGACAGCGACGAGGATTCCTTCGGGGAATTCTACCGCGCCGACCTGCTCACGAAGCTGCGCCCGAGGGTGATAGTGGACTACCGCCGCCAGGCGCTGATATCCCGCTTCGGAAACGTCCGCATTACGTTTGACAAGCAGCTTTCCGCGTGCTTCAACACAATGGATATGTTCGCGCCGGAGGCACAGTACACTCCGGTTCTCGGCGGAAATATCATACTTGAAGTTAAATTCGACAGCTATATTCCCGAAAGTATACAGGCGGCATTGCAGGGGCTGAACGCTCCGCAGCAGTCAGTATCAAAATATATGATCTGCACAGACAGAATGTTGGAGGTATTAACCCATGGTTGACGTGATCAGTCAGTTCCTGACAAGCGGCTCAAAGCTAACCGACGCTATCGAACTTTTCGGCACCGACTTCGAGCTTGCGAACATTTCCATTGCTACGATTCTTGTTACGCTGCTCACTGCGGCAGTCTGCGGAGCGGTGATCTATCTCGTGTACCGTTTCTTTAACCGCAGCGTTATTTACAACGAAAATTTCAATATTCTCGTAATCCTTACCACCATTGTTACTTCGTTCATCATCATGACGATAAGTTCCAACGTAGTGCTGTCGCTCGGCATGGTCGGCGCGCTCTCCATCGTGAGATTCCGCGCGGCTGTAAAAGACCCGCTGGACATAGGTTTCCTGTTCTGGGGAATTGCAGCGGGAATCACCGCGGGAGCCCAGCTCTACTGGGTCGCTCTGCTCGGAACCACCGTTATCGCGGTGCTGTACATACTCATCACCATTTTCCGCAAGGAAAAGAAAAGCTACCTTCTAATCGTGAGATATGACGCCTCCTGCGAGATGAACGTCAACGGCGTACTTGGGGCTGTAAAGTACCGCCTGAAGAACAAGACCCAGACCGGAAATAAAATAGAGCTCACCGTGGAAGTCAAGATCCGCAGGAACGACACCACCTATCTCAGCCGTTTCAACGCCATCGACGGAGTTGAAAGCGTTACACTGCTGGAATACAGCGGCGAATATATGAATTGACAGAGCGTATATCTGCGGAATATTATGACGTTCCGTATATTTAACATTAAAACTAAAAGGGGGCTTTCGCCCCCTTTTTATTATAATTACTTGAGATGTGCAGCGTCAATACGATTGAGTGCGCGCTTGAGCTTCGCCTCTGCAAGGCGGAACTCGTTATCGCCCGCCGCAGCCTTCATGCGATCCTCTGCGACCTGCTTTGCATGCTCGGCGCGAGCAACATCGATATCCTCAGCCCATTCGCAGGACTGCACCAGGATAACGGTCTTTTCCTTCGATACCTTGATGATACCGCCGGAAGTCGCCGCACGGCGGAACTTACCGTCGATCATCACCCGCATCTGCCCTATGCCAAGCGCTGCACAATAAGGCTCATGCCCATTAAGGATACCGACATCTCCAACGGTGGTGCGGGCGATTATCTGCTCCGTATTACCGTCGAAAAACGTCTTTTCGGGCGTGATTATCTCTAATCTGAACGGCGTCATATATTACCTCCGATCAGCCCTTCTTTGCCTTCTCGATGACCTCGTCGATCGTTCCTGCGAACAGGAATGCGGACTCGGGCAGGTCGTCGTGCTTGCCCTCGATGATCTCCTTGAAGCCGCGGATAGTCTCCTTCAGCGGAACATACTTGCCCTGCATTCCGGTGAACGCCTCCGCAACGGAGAACGGCTGGGACAGGAATCGCTGTATCTTTCTCGCACGGGATACAGTCAGCTTATCCTCGTCTGAAAGCTCGTCCATACCGAGTATCGCGATGATATCCTGAAGCTCATTATAGCGCTGGAGAATGGACTGCACCGCTCTTGCTACCTCGTAGTGCTCCTTGCCCACGATGTCCGGGGTGAGGATTCTGGAGGTGGATTCCAGCGGGTCGACAGCCGGGTAGATACCCATTGAAGCGATGTTTCTGGAAAGTACCGTGGTCGCGTCCAGATGAGCGAATGTAGTAGCCGGAGCCGGGTCAGTCAGGTCGTCCGCAGGAACGTAAACCGCCTGTACGGACGTGATGGAGCCCTTCTTCGTAGATGTGATACGCTCCTGGAGAGCGCCCATCTCAGTTGCCAGAGTCGGCTGATAACCAACGGCGGAAGGCATACGGCCCAGCAGCGCGGAAACCTCTGAGCCTGCCTGTGTGAAACGGAAGATGTTGTCGATGAACAGCAGCACGTCCTGACCTTCCTTATCGCGGAAGTACTCCGCCATAGTCAGACCGGAAAGCGCTACTCTCATTCTCGCTCCTGGCGGCTCGTTCATCTGACCGTAAACCAGCGCGGTCTTGTTGATAACGCCAGACTCGGTCATTTCGTTGTAGAGGTCGTTACCCTCACGGGTACGCTCGCCGACGCCGGTGAATACGGAAATACCGCCGTGCTGCTTGGCGATGTTGTTGATAAGCTCCATGATGAGGACGGTCTTACCAACGCCGGCACCGCCGAACAGACCTATCTTACCGCCCTTGAGGTACGGCGCGATAAGGTCAACGACCTTGATACCAGTCTCAAGAACCTGATTGGAAGCCTCCTGCTCCTCGAACTTCGGAGCGGGACGGTGGATCTCCCACTTTTCCTCGGTCTCGGGCTGCGGCTTGTTATCAACTGCCTCGCCGAGCAGGTTGAAGATACGGCCAAGGGTCTCCTTTCCGACAGGGACCTTGATAGACGCGCCGGTATCCACAGCCTCCATGCCTCTTACGAGACCGTCGGTGGAACCCATCGCAATGCAGCGCACGATGTCGTCGCCGATATGCTGAGCGACCTCAACGACCAGCTTCTGACCGTTGTTGTCGATCTCGATGGCATTAAGCAGATTGGGCAGGTGGTCGGGGTGGAACTTGATATCAAGAACCGCACCGATGACTGTCACGATCGTGCCTACGTTCTGATTTGTCATACTGTGATTTTTCCTTTCCATTTGATGTGGTTGGAAATAACTCGCCGCACAATGCACTTCGTGCATTGCACGCCGGGGTTCTCAGCCGCGCGCACGAATTTCCAGCTTCGCCTGAAATTCACACACTTGCTGAGACAGATGCGTTTTTTCCTCCGGCAGAGCCGGAGCAAAAAATGTTTTAAATTGTGAATTACATTATTCAAGTGCGTTCGCGCCGGATACGATCTCGGTGATCTCCTGCGTGATGCTTGCCTGACGCGCTCTGTTATAGAGCAGGGACAGGCTCTCGGTCATTGCGTCGGCATTGTCCGTTGCGGATTCCATCGCTGTTCTGCGCGCGCCCTGTTCGGAGGCATACGCCTCTACCACAGCGCACTGCACAAGGCTCGCGGTGAATTTCGGCACGATACGGTCGAACACCGCCTCGGGGGACGGGTCGTAATTCATCGCGCCGTATCCCTCCAGCTTCTGCGTTTTCATCGGGAGCACAGCGAGCTGCTGCGGCTCCTGCGCAAGCTGGGAAACGAACATGGTGAAGAACACCTGCACATCGTCCACCTCGCCGCGGCGGAACATCTCTATCGCCGTATCGGCGATATCCTGAGCCTGCGCGGGCTTGATGTTCTCGGCGATATTCGGGTAGCTTCCCACGATGTCGTAGTCGCGCTTGGAAAAATACTCGATGGACTTCTTGCCGATCGCGATTATCTTCGGTTTCTCAGCGTCGTCCGCATGGGCGGCGGCAGCCAGCTTGAGCACGTTGGAGTTATAACCTCCCGCGAGACCTCTGTCGCCCGCCACCACGATGAACAGACGGTGCTTTATTTCGCGCTTCTGCGTGAAAACCGTGGAGAAATCCGTATTAGCCGAGGCAATTTCGCACATGGATTTATACAGCTCGTTGAAGTAGGGACGAGCCTGCTCCGCGCGCTGTTTCGCCTTGCGGAGCTTACTTGAGGACACCAGCTCCATAGCCTTGGTTATCTGGCGGGTGGAGCCTACGGACTTTATGCGCCGCTTGATGTCCTTCATATTTCCTGATGCTATAATATCACCCCCGGAAATTCATTGCGGCGTAAGATATCACTGCACGTTGTCGTCGGTAGTGATATATCTTACCTTCTTTTCGATGTACAGCCAGGAAACGCCCAGAACGGCGATGGTGGACAGTACAGTGGCGATAACGCCTAATACAAAAGCAGCCTGCTTCATAAAATGCTCCTTTCGCAGTTAAGCCGCGTAGCCCTTGGCGAAGTCAGCGAGAACCTTCTTGAGCTGCTCCTCGATCTCGGGCTTCATTACCTTTTCGGTCTTTATGCTGGTGAGGATATCCGGGCAGGTGGACTTGATGTGATCCAGCAGGTCAGCCTGATACTGCTTGATCTTGTCAACTGCGATATCCTTGAGGAAGTTGTTGATAACAGCGTAGATAATGACTACCTGCTCCTCTACTTCCAGCGGAGAGTTCTGATCCTGCTTGAGCACCTCAACGATACGCTCGCCCTTTGCAAGACGATCCTTTGTATCCTTATCAAGGTCGGAACCGAACTGTGCGAAGCTCTGCAGCTCTCTGTACTGGGAGTAATCCAGCTTCAGGGTACCTGCGACCTTCTTCATCGCCTTTATCTGCGCGTTGCCGCCTACACGGGATACGGAGATACCCGGGTTTACAGCGGGACGTACGCCGGCGTTGAACAGTTCGCTCTCGAGGTATATCTGACCGTCGGTGATGGAAATTACGTTGGTCGGAATATACGCGGAAACGTCGCCTGCCTGGGTCTCGATGATAGGCAGCGCGGTCAGCGAACCGCCGCCGTAGTTCTCGTTAAGTCTTGCCGCACGCTCGAGAAGTCTTGAGTGCAGATAGAATACATCGCCGGGGTATGCTTCACGTCCTGGCGGTCTTTTGAGCAGCAGGGAGAGGGTACGGTAAGCTACGGCGTGCTTTGAGAGGTCGTCGTAAACTACGAGGACGTCCTTGCCCTTCTCCATGAAGTACTCACCCATGGTGCAGCCGGAATAGGGCGCGATGTACTGAAGCGGTGCCAGCTCGGAAGCGGTAGCGGAAACGACGATGGAGTAATCCAGCGCGCCGCCTGCGCGAAGCTGTTCAACAACGCCTGCAACAGTGGAGTTCTTCTGACCTATGGCTACATAGATACAGATAACGTCCTTGCCCTTCTGGTTGATGATCGTGTCGATCGCGATAGCGGTCTTACCAGTCTGGCGGTCGCCGATGATAAGCTCACGCTGACCTCTTCCTATCGGGATCATGCTGTCTATCGCCTTGATACCGGTCTGAAGCGGAACTGTTACCGGTTTTCTGGTGATGATACCGGAGGCGATCTTTTCGATGGGGCGTGTTTCCTTTGCGAGAATAGCGCCCTTGCCGTCGATGGGCTGTCCCAGAGAGTTCACAACGCGTCCCAGCAGCTCTTCGCCGACGGGAACGGACACGATGGAGCCTGTTCTCTTGACGGTGGAGCCTTCCTTGATGTCCTCGTCAGAGCCAAGCATTACCGCGCCTACGAAATCCTGCTCGAGGTTCATCGCCATGCACTGTACGCCGTTCTCGAATTCGAGCAGCTCGTTGAGCATGCACTTCTCGAGGCCGTGTATACGCACGATGCCGTCGCCGACGGTAACAACCGTGCCGACGTCGCCGAGCTGGATCTTCGCGTTGTAATTCTTGATGCGGGACTTTATAAGACCCGTTATTTCATCGGGGCGTAAATCCATTAAATACATCCCTTTCTTGTTTATTTTCTGCTATTGAGCGGACTTGTCATGCAATAACGCCGCCTAGCTCCTTCTTGAGCTCGTTCAGCCTTGTGCGGACGCTGCCGTCGTAGCGTGTGCTGCCGTAGTCGATAACGACGCCGCCGATGATGGACGGGTCGACCTTCTCCTTGATGGATACGGTCTTTCCTGTCACCTCGGACATTTTCGCCGCAATCTTTTCACGGACGGACTCCGACAGCGGAGCGCTCGCCGTGACTGTGATCTCAGCTATTCTGAAATGCTCGTTATAAAGCGCGCGGAAATTCTTCACGATACCGCTGAAGCAGCCCATTCTGCCGCGCTCCGTGAGGACGCACAGCAGGTTGCCCGTGTACTCTGAAACTCCGTCGGCGATGATATCCTTAATCATGCCGAGCTTTTCGTCCATAGTAACGGTGGGCGTTCCCAGAAGCTTGACGAAATCCGGCTGTTCCCGGAATATCCCGTCCAGCGCGCTGAGTTCGCCGAGGGTGTTTTTCAGCGTATCCGGAGTTTCCTCCAGGCACAGCGTGAAGAACGCGTCGGCGTAAACCTTTTCAGCCTTGTCGTTCATACAAAAATTCCTTTCCCGGCGAGCCTTACTTCGCTGTTCCTACGTTCTGTAAGAAATCCGCGATGATAGCCTCGTTGTCCTTTGCGGAAATTTCCTTCTCAACGACCTTAGACGCAGCCATGATCACGATATCGGATATCTCGTCCTTTATATCGTTGACTGCGCGCTGCTTGTCACGCTCGATGTTCTCCTCGGCTCTCGCCTTGATCTCAGCGGCTTTCTGGTTAGCCTCGTTCACGATCTCCTCCTCGCGCTTCTGGGCGCGGAGCGTAGCCTGCTTCATGATGTCGGCAGCCTCCTCCTTAGCCTTCGCGAGCTTCTCGATGTACTCCTGCTCGGTCTTTGCGGCGGATTCCTTCGCGCGCTTTGCCTCGGCTATCTCAGCCGCTGCCATTTCGTTGCGCTTGTCGAGGATCTTTCCGACCGGCTTGAACAGGAAAACCTTGAACAGGATAAAGATTATGAGCGTATTGATCAGGGTGAACACGATGGTTCCGGGGTCGATCGTAACAAGAGGCAGGTTGACCTGCGCTGCGCTTTCACTGATAAGTGTCAGCATTTTGTTCAACTCCTCCCTTTATGCGTTTGCTGTCATTACTTGAACAGTGCGGTGAGGTTGCTGAACAGGGGGTTTGCATAAAGGAGCAGGAGCGCGATAACCAGCGCGTACAGACCGGTGGTCTCGGCGAGCGCGTCACCGATGATCATGGTTCTTGTAACAGCGCCGGAAGCCTCGGGCTGTCTGCCGATAGCCTCAACAGCCTTGCTCGCGCAGATACCTTCACCGATACCAGGGCCAAGACCTGCGATCATTGCTGTGCCTGCGCCGAGCGCGGACGCGCCAAGAACGATGGCGCTGGATAAGAGCTGCATATCTTCTGTCATTGTTAGTTCTGTCATTGTTAGTTCCTCCATTTGATATAAATACTATCCCCGAGGGGAAATTAGCCTAAAGCTGCGATCACTCGCATTCTGCGCCTGAGATGTACGCCATCGTCAGGGTGGTGAAGATGTAAGCCTGGATAACCGCCGAGAAAATGTCGAAATACAGCGAAGTGATTGCCGGAACGAGTATCGCGAAGTTGCCCAGCGCGAAATAGATCAGTCCGCCGATGACCATACCTGCGACCATGTTGCCGAAGATACGAAGCGCCTGTGAAAGCGGGTTCGCAATCTCGCCGATGATGTTGAACGGCAGCATGAACGGCATAGGTTCAATGAATGCATGCAGGAAGCCCTTGAGCTTACCGGTCCGTGCGCGGTTGATCTGGGTCAGCGCGAAGGTGATGAGCGCGATAGCTCCGGTAACCGAGATATCCGATGTCGGGTTCTTCAGTCCGAAAAGGCTCATCAGGTTGTTCAGCAGCAGGAAGCAGAGAAGCGCACCGATATAGGTGGTGTAGCCCTTGTACTTCGGTCCCATCGTGGTATCCACCATGTTGCGGACGAAGGTCACGAGCCACTCTGCCGCCGCCTGACGCTTAGTCTTGGGTATGACTTCCATCTTGTGGGTCAGGATCAGCATGACCACCAGCAGAACAAGCATTACGATCCACTGGATAAACACGGTCTCAGTAAGATTCCATGTCATTCCGAACAGTTCGAAGCTGGTTATGACGTGGGGTCCGGTAACGGTAAACCCGCCCTCTGATGCCAAAAGCAGAGCTGCTGGCATTTTTAATCAGTCCTCCTTTACCTTTTTTCCGGTCTGCATCACTGCCGCCCGGTATCATTACTGCGCCGTGTACGGTTCTCCCACAGACCTCTCAGTGTAATGATGATCTTCGGGAAAAACAGCGGCACCGCCGCGCAGATAAGATCAATAAACGGAACGAACGCTGCGGCTGTCATTGCAAGGAACAGTCCGAGATATCTCAGGCAGTACATAGTGTTCATGTAGCTCTGGGCGGACTTTCCGCTGCCCCTGCGCAGCGACTTTTCCGCGGACTTCCCCATCAGGAAGAAGTTGCCGGCGCACACGAGATTGCCCCACACGCCGCCGAGAAGCATCGTGTAATTCAAACCGCACGCGAAGAACAGCACCAGCAGCAGCGCGAAATACACCGCGTTCACCGCGAGGAACCACGGCAGCAGAGCGCGCATTTCGCTGACGGTTATGTCGTTCTTTTTCGCCATGATATCCCTCACTTGTGCAGGTGGCTGTAGTCGTCGTAGTAATCGTTGTCCCTGGGGTCGGTGTTATAGCGCGGGGGCTTTTTCTCATCCCTGCCGTAAAGATGTATCATCTTCATCAGGTGAGAGACCGCGCCGCCTATCATGAACAGCACCCCAAGCAGTATGCACACGACCATCACCCAGTCGGGGAGACCGTAGTACTCACAGGCGTAATGTCCGCCAACGATGAACACCAGCAGCGGTGAAAGTATCACGAACGCGAACTGGCTCGCCACCGCGTACGCGGAAAAAGCGCCTTTTTTTCTGTTCATATCAGCCTCTTGTGACAAACTCGGCAAGACGCCAGCCGTCGTCCAGCTTAACCATAGTCATCTCAAGAACGGAATCGCGGTTCTCATCGGTGACGCCGTTTGAGGAATCCACGCCGTCGAGGTATACGGTAAGTCCGCATCTGCCCTCTTCAAGGTAGTCTATAGTTATAGCGCAGCTTGACCAGCTTTTGCTCTCGTCGGGGACGAAATCAGAGCTTATGCCCAGCTTGTATACCTTCTCGTACTTTGCGCCGCTCTCCTGAGTTGCCTGCGCGGTGGTCTCCGCAGTGGACTCGGGCTGCTCAACTCTTACGAGCTGCTCGCGGTTCGCGTAGACCTTCAGGCCCTTGCCGTCGGAGTTCTTCAGTATCTGCTCTGCGGCGTCCTCGGCGTAAACGGAGCGCACCAGCTCCTCGATCTGCTCTAGGGAGTTGTAATCGGTGCTGTTGACGGTATAGTAGCCGTCCTCCGGGAGGTTTCCATAGGGTTCGTCCTCATGGTAAAGCCCCTCGGTCACGAACAGGCGGAGTATCTCATGGCTGCTGTTGAGCAGGTCGTGAGCCGCGTATTCGCACTCCTGCTGATACTCCGGTGTGATATAGGAAGTATCCCGGGAATGCTGCTGCGAAGCGGTTCCGCTGTTCTGATTATCGGAAGCGGGAGCCTTGTTCATCATTATCATTGCGGCTACTGCCAGCACTATCGCTGCCACAGCCACAACTATTGTCGCTATAAGTGGAATATTGTTGGAATTCTTTTTGGTGCTCATTCAGTTTAACTGCCTTTCGTGCTTTCGTGGTTACAGCGGTCACGCTTTGCTTTCAGCTGCCTTGTCAACGGAAATAGCCTCGGGGAATACGCTGCGGCTGTCTTCCTTCGAAAGGAAGGTCGTGTTGACATAACCCTGAATGATGGCTCCGTCTGTTACGGCGATGGTGGAAGCGTTTATGTCGCCGAACACGATGGCGTCGCGCTTGAGCTCAGCCTTGCCGCCGATCTCGAGCTTACCGCGGATCCTGCCGTTAACGTCGGCATACTGGGAGCTGAGGTCGCCGATAAGTATTGTGTCGCGGTCCATGCGCACCTTGCCTTTGAGGTTAAGATTGCCCTGCATCGCTGCGGAGTTCATGTTAGCGTTGTTGCACTTGATATCGCCTACCACCTTGCCGGACATCTCGATATCACGGGTGGTCTCAATGTTGCCCTTTATATTGCCATCGACCTGCATATTTGCGAGGCTTCGTACGTTACCGTCGATTATGGTGTTGCGGGAGATGACCGTAACCTCATCGGTGTCGCTGGGAGCGTCGATAGACTGCCCCGGCGCCGTGGGAGGCACAGGCGGAACATATCCGTTACCGCCGCCGAATCCGCCGTAGCCCTGATTATTAGCCGCGCCGTAGTTCGGAACGCCCTGTGCGTTCTGCATTCCCTGAGCCATCTGGGGATTCTGCATATTCTGAGCGTTCTGCGCGCCCATGTTATTCTGTGCATTCTGGTCACGGTAATACGAAGTTTCAAGCGGAGCTCCTGCCGCGCCCGCGTCTGCCTGCTGGCTGAACTGATAGCCCTGCGTATTCTGACCCTGCTGCGGAGCCTGCGCCGACTGCTGAACATTCTGAGCCTGCTGCGGAGCCTGCGCCGACTGCTGAACATTCTGAGCCTGCTGAGCAGACTGCATGGGCTGCGAAGGATTAGCCGGCTGAACAGACTGTGCAGACTGCTGTGCGGTCTGCCCCATCATCTGCTGAGGCTGCGCCTGCTCCTGCTGAAACTGCTCCTGGGGAGCGTTGAGATATCTGTCAAGTTCGGTCGGCTGCGCCGGCTTGTCGGTCTTTTCCCCGGTTTCCTCGAGACCGTCCTTCTTCCACAGTTCCTTTACCGCCTGTGAAAAATTATCTTTGATACCCATATTAGATCCTTTCTTTTTCTGCTGTGCAGCCTAACTTCAGGCGAACGGCCCGGTGAACTGAACAGGTCTAGTATCGTTGTTTATCTTGTCGAATTTATATCCGTCGCTTACCAGCACGTGAAGCACGTCGCCAAGCACAAGCACGGTGTTCGGCGTGGAGTTGGAATCGTGCATCAGCACTATAGAGCGGTAACAGTTTGCGATATCAAAGGGGATCGAATTGTACATGTCAGTCCAGGTAGCGCCGTCCACGTCGCCGCTTTCTACGTTCCAGTCGTAGTAGCGGAATCCCCTGCGGGTCATCTCCTGGATTATTTCATCCCTGGTCTCGGTGTTGAAATCATTTACGCTGCCGCCGGGGAACCTGAAGATCTCGGTCTTTATCCCGGTTGCGTCGTAGATTATATCCCATGCCTCGTGGAAATCGTCAAGATACGCATCCACTGACGAATAAATATCCTTGTAAACATGCGAAGCGCTGTGTACGCCTATCGAGTGCCCCGCAGCAGCGATAGCCTTCAGCTTGGCATAGCAGCCCTCGGAACGGTTCGGCACAACGAAGAACGTCGCCTTTACGTTGTACTGCTCGAGATAGCTCAGTATGCTGTAAGTGTTATCGGAAGGGCCGTCGTCGAATGTGAGATACACGGTGCCGAGCTCCCGGACGTAGTCGCTCTTCGCCGGAGCATTCACCATCATATCCGGGTAGATGTCAGCGTAGGGGCTTTCCGGCTGCGAAGCCTGCTGCGTCGTCTGATTTGTCTCTGCGGCGTCAGCTTCGCTTTCAGCAGAGGACTCCGCCTCGGCGGTATCCACGGTCTGAAATGCGGAATTCTCGGAGCTGCCTGAACTTGCGGAGCTGTCAGAGCTGGTGCCGCCGCTCATGTTAGCTGCGGGCTGGCTCTCGTCCTTTCCGTGGAGGACGTATTCTATAAGCTCCTCGTCTGAAAGCCCGCTGCGGGCGTAAACATCGTAGAACCCCTTGACGGTAGGTTCGCGCTCTCCGCTGAGAATTGCGGCGTAGTACTCCAGCCGCTCGTTATCATGCTGTATATCCCTGACCTCGGCGCTCTTGTTCCAGAGCAGCACCGCAAAGACCACGCACAGCACCAGCGGCACGAAGAAAACTATGCAGAGAACGGTCTTGATAAGCACCTTGAAGAATGCCACACTGCCAAACTGCATTTTCTGACCTCTTTTATCTTTCACGCTGCATAAATTGCAGACGCGTTATTATCGTTATGGTACAATCCAAAAACAGACTATACCCCTATTATTTAATGATACTATAAAACGCCGATTTTGTCAATAGCAACAGCCGCGAAAAAGTCAATTATTACCCGGAATATGGACAAATTATGCTTTATTTTATCGCGGCATATGGTTAATATGCACAAAGAAACGACTGAAAAAACTACAGCCGGACAGTCCTGAAACAGGAGCCGTCCGGCCGCTTTTTTTATCAGTCTTGAATGAAAACGCGCTTCATTTTGCACTCGGTGAGAGGTCTGTCGCTGTAATCAGTCTGAACCTCTGCGATCTCGTCAACCGCGTCCATGCCGTCGACAACTCTGCCGAACGCAGCATACTGCCCGTCCAGGAAAAAGGAATCCTTGTGGCAGATGAAGAACTGCGAGCTTGCAGAATTCGGGTTCTGCGCACGCGCCATGGAGATAACTCCGCGCTCGTGGCGAAGGTCGTTGGGAACGCCGTTCATCAGGAATTCGCCCTTGATCTTCTCCTTAGCGCCGCCCATTCCGGTACCCTCGGGGTCGCCGCCCTGTATCATGAAATCCTTGATAACGCGGTGGAATATCAGCCCGTCATAGAAGCCGGCGCTGACCAGCTTGAGGAAGTTCTCCACCGTTATCGGAGCCTTGTCAGGATAAAGCTCGAGCTTTATCTGCTTTCCGTTTTCCATTTCGATAATGACCATGTCTTTTCTCCTTTATATGTTGTAATTTCCGCTGTATATCCCGGTTATCATCAGGGAGAGGAAACGGAAATCATTGCCGAGGTCTATCTCCTCGCCTGCGCCTTCGCCGTATATCCTTACGACCGGGCGCAGGACGTTGGTGTTGTTCTTCACGACGACGCCGTGACGTCCGTCCGAAAGCGACACCACAGTACCCACCGGATACGGATTGAACGACCGCAGGAACGCCGCCGTAACGTCGAAATCAAAATGAACGCCGCACCCGCCAAGCATGTACTCCTCGGTCTCCGCAACCGACCACGGACGGCGGTAGGGGCGGTTCGAGGTCAGCGCGTCGAACACGTCCGCAACGGTCAGAATACGCGCGATAAGCGGTATCTTCTTCCCCGCAAGACCAGTCGGATAGCCGCTGCCGTCGAATTTCTCCTGATGGAACAGCACTCCCGAAAGCACGTTCGCACTGTAGCCCCCGGTCTGCTTGAGTATCCGGTATCCGATATACGGGTGCTGCTTTATCTTATCGAATTCCTCGTCGGTGAGCCTTCCCGGCTTGACTATTATTTCGTGGTCGATGTTGGATTTGCCGATATCATGCAGCAGCGCCGCAAGTATGACCTCCTTGATATCGCCCTGGGACAGATGAAGTTCGTTAGCGATACCGGTCGAAAGCATGGCGACGCGCAGGCAGTGCTTGTAGGTGTAGTCGTCATAGTTTTGCAGCGCGATCATCTGGTTCCCGAGGTAGGTGGAGTCGTTTCCGATATCTACAAGGATATCGTCCGCGATATCGTCGACCTGCTCTATCGCTTTCTGCGAAAGCTGCTGTATCTCGCCGTTATGCTCGAAAATCGTGCTCAGCTCGTCGAGCGCCTTGCCGATGTGCTGATTCTTTATCACATCTGTGGCTTCCTCGAGGGATTCCTCCTCCGGCGGCTTGTCTATTTCCTGGTCAAGGGTGCGCTCGCCCTTTATGGTTACGTTCTTGATGCCCTTGCTTTTCAGCAGGTTTATCATGTCGGCGGTGATGAGCGTTCCCTTCATCAGCAGGGTCTTGTAATCCCTTGCAGACGTTGAGGCAACATCCTTCGCCAGTACCATTCCTTCGGTGACGTTATCTATCGGAACAATTAACATAGTGACCGCTCCTGACTCTGATTAGGGAAGCACTGATTAAATCTGGTGCGTATATTGCGCAGTCAGATTTTTCGTCAGATTATACAATGAGGACGACGCAAGGCTGTCGCCTTGCTAGGACGAATTGTGCAAGATGACGGAAAATATGCAAGCAAGATACGCAGCAAGCCGTCAGGCGTGATTTAATCAGTGGTTCCTTAGTGCTGCGTGAAATATCAGCCCCACAGCGGGGAATTGTAAACTCCTGCGCTGACGCAGTTCCTGAGGGTCTCGCGGGCGTTGTCCGCGTCCGCCTCGTAGGTTATGCCGAACCAGCGGCTGTCTGTCGCAAGGTTCATCACCCGGAAGCCGCTGCCGTGTATCTCCGCGTCCACTGCGTCGGCGATGGTCAGCTCCGCCTTCGGCTCGCCAGACGGGAGCTTTTCCAGGAACTCCGAGAGCCTGCGTTCAAGCCGCGGCATGAAGTCCGCGCCAAAGCCCCACATGCTCATGGAAACGGTGTCGTTTTCACTGAGTATGCGCTTCTCTCCCGCGAAAGTTCCGGAAATAACGCCGTCGGCGGCTCTGCCTATCGCCTTTGTTTCCTCAACGCTGGTGAGAAGTCCCTGCGCGTCGGTCTTGCAGACTCCGCGGTTTACCGTTCCGAAATCGGACAGTGTGTTTTTCAGCAGAAATCCCACGGAACATGCGTCCGCGGTGAAATCGCTTAGGAACCCGCCAAGCTGCAGGAATGCGTCCTGACCGTAGAAATCGTCGGCGTTGACGATGGCGAAAGGTCCGTCTATCACATCGCGGCAGCAGTACAGCGCCTGAGCGGTACCCCAGGGCTTAGTCCTTCCTGGGAAATCCCCGCCGCGCACCGGGAGCTGATCCGGCGACTGGTACACATATTCAGTGGCTATGCGCTTCTCGACCCGCGCGCCGATTGTGGATTTGAAAAGCTCCTCAATGTCGTGCCTGATTATGAACACCACGCGGTCAAAGCCTGCCTTCACCGCGTCGTGAACCGAGTAATCTATCAGCAGCTCGCCGCTCGGGCCGAGCTTCTCAAGCTGCTTTATCCTTGTGCCGAAGCGCGTTCCCATGCCCGCCGCAAGGACTATCAAAGTCATCTTTGCCATAATGCCCCCATTTAATTAAATTCGGAATTATGAATTCGGAATTCGGAATTCTGGAGTGCGCTTCGCGCATTATTCCAAATATATCGTATGTCTGTTACTTCAGCGTTTCCGACCTGGCACAGGAGCGTGTCCGTGGTCGGCGTGAAGCCGTATTTTTCGTAGAGCCTGCGCGCCCGGACGTTTCCGTCCAGCGCCCAGAGGTATATCCGGTCGAAGCCCTGATTTTTCAGCCACCTGACCGAATTATCCAGCAGAGCCGTGCCGAATCCCCTGCCCCAGTATTCCGGCAGGACGTACAGCGTGTGCACCTCGCCCCAGCCGGGCATTTTTTCGTCCGCGGCAGGCCGTGCGCAGGAATGCCCCGCGATAACTCCGCCCTCGGTCAGCACGAAGCTGCCGGGAAGCCCCGCGAAGCTGTCTTTCCAGCGCTCCGGCGAGAGCAGGTCAAGGTAGTACTGCGGGAGCAGACCTTTGTATCCCGCCTGCCAGCTCCTGACATAGAGCCGCGCCGCCTCGTCGGCTTCCTGCGGCTCCATGCGGCGTATCTCCATTACTTTAAGCCTTCGATGGAAGCGTTGATCTTCGCGAGCTTCTCCTCTGCCTTAGCAAGCTTTGTGCGCTCGTTCTCGATCTGCTGCGCGGGAGCCTTCGCAAGGAATCCCGGGTTGTTCAGCTTCTTGGAGAGGAACTCTATATCCTTCTCCGCCGCCTTCTTCTCCTTGTCGAGACGTGCAAGCTCCTTGTCCTTGTCGACAAGCTCGCCCATCGGCATGAATACACGCGCGGAATCGGTAACAACGGTCATCATGCCCTCGGTGGAATCCACCTTTTCAGTTACTGTGAACTCGCCTGCGCCCGCAAGCTTCTCAAAGAATCTGCGGCAGTCGGTGAAGAGCTGTACGAACTGGGTCTCAACTGTCATAGTTACTTTCTTTGACGGAGGTACGTTCAGCTCGTTGCGCTGTACTCTGATAGCCTTGATGGTGTTGACTACGCGGGAGAACTCCTCGGCAGCCTCGCCGAAGTGCAGCTTTTCGTCATACTCGCACCATTTAGCTATCATTATGCTCTCGCTGTCGGTGCCGGGCATGGACTGCCAGATCTCCTCGGTGATGAACGGCATGAACGGATGCAGCAGCTTAAGAATACCCTGCATGATGTAAACCAGCACGTTCTGCGCTGCAAGAGCGGAATCGCCGCCTTCAGCGATACGCGGCTTTGTCAGCTCGATGTACCAGTCGCAGTAAACGTCCCAGATGAAGTCGGTGAGGTTCTGAACTGCAACGCCAAGCTCAAACGCCTCGAGGTTGGAGGTCACGTTCTTCACAGTGTCGTTGAACAGGCTGAGCACCCACTTGTCCTCGATGGGGAGGTTCTCCGGGAGAACCGGAGTTCCGAAGTCCTCAGGGAGGTTCATCAGGATATATCTGGAAGCGTTCCAGAGCTTGTTTGCAAAGTTTCTGGAGTTCGTTACCTTGGTTTCAGTCCAGCGCATGTCGTTGCCGGGAGCGTTGCCGGTAACGAGGGTAAGTCTAAGCGCGTCTGCGCCGTACTTGTCGATTATCTCCAGCGGGTCAACGCCGTTGCCCAGGGACTTCGACATCTTTCTGCCCAGCTCGTCGCGAACCAGACCGTGGATAAGAACGTCCTTGAACGGCTTCTGACCGGTGTGCTCCAGACCGGAGAATATCATTCTCGCAACCCAGAACGGGATAATATCGTAGCCTGTTACCAGCGTGTTGGTCGGATAGAAGTAATCCATCTCAGGGGTCTTGTCGGGCCAGCCAAGGGTAGAGAACGGCCACAGCGCGGAGCTGAACCATGTATCGAGGGTGTCCTCGTCCTGCTTTACGGGAGCGCCGCACTTCGGGCACTTCTCCAGCGGGTCGAGGGAGATAGCGGTGTGCTTGCAGGAAGGGTTCTGGCAGTAGTAAGCCGGAATTCTGTGACCCCACCAGAGCTGTCTGGAAATGCACCAGTCGCGGATATTCTCCATCCAGTAGAGATAGCCGTTTTCAAAACGCTTCGGGATATAGCGCAGTTCTCCGGACTTTACAACGTCGATAGCGGGCTGTGCTAGCTCCTTCATGGAAACGAACCACTGGAGGGACGCGCGCGGCTCAACGGTGGTGCCGCAGCGCTGGCAGCAGCCTACGTTATGCTTGTGCGGCTCTACCTTTACAAGCAGACCCTGCGCTTCGAGGTCTGCAACCATCTGTTTTCTTGCTTCGTAGCGGTCCATGCCTGCGTACTTGCCGCCTACGTCGGCGCTGATAGTCGCGTCGTCGTTCATCATGGAGATAACCGGCAGGTCGTGGCGCTGACCTACCATGAAGTCGTTGGGGTCGTGCGCCGGGGTGATCTTAACAACGCCGGTACCGAACTCCACGTCAACATAGTCGTCGGCGATTATAGGTATCTCGCGGTCGGTCAGCGGGAGCTTAACCATTTTGCCGACGATGTTCTTGTAGCGCTCGTCGTTCGGGTTTACAGCCAGCGCTGAGTCGCCGAGAAGCGTTTCAGGACGGGTGGTCGCGATCTCAACGAAGCCGGAGCCGTCCGCCAGCGGGTAGTTGATGTGCCAGAAGAATCCGTCCTGCTCCTCATACTCGCACTCGATATCGGAGATGGAGGTCTTGCAGTTCGGGCACCAGTTTATCATTCTTACGCCGTGATAAATAAGACCCTTGTTGTAGAGATCCATGAACACTTTCTGAACGGCTCTGGAGCAGCCCTCGTCAAGGGTAAAGCGCTCGCGCTCCCAGTCGCAGGAGCTTCCCAGCTTCTTGAGCTGCTGAACGATACGTCCGCCGTAAACGCGCTTCCAGTCCCATGCGCGCTTGAGGAATTCCTCTCTGCCTATCTGCTCCTTTGTGAGCCCTTCTTCCTTCATCTTGCCGACTATCTTAGCCTCGGTAGCGATGGAAGCGTGGTCTGTGCCGGGAAGCCACAGCGCGGAATAGCCCTGCATTCTTCTCCAGCGGATAAGGATATCCTGGAGGGTGTTGTCAAGCGCGTGACCCATGTGGAGCTGTCCGGTGATGTTTGGCGGAGGGATAACGATGGTATAGGGCTTCTTCTTGGGATCAATCTCAGCGTGGAAATAGCCCTTTTCCTCCCAGTTATGATAGATACGATCCTCGAATTCCTTCGGGGCGTAGGTCTTTGCAAGTTCCTTTCTCATTGCAATGTTGTCCTTTCGTTTTCGGATATATTTACGCGTTAGCGTTATTTCGCTTTAAGCGAATTCACAAGGCTCTCGTCCGGCGTGACGTACAGAGTGCGGTTGTTCGTGAATATCACCATTCCGGGCTTTGCGCCGGCGGGCTTCTTGACGAATTTCACCGCAGCGTAATCCACCGGAACTCCCGAACCGCTGCGCCCCTTTGAATGGAACGCCGCAAGCTGCGCCGCCTCGAACAGGGTCTGTTCTCCGGGCTGCCTGCCCTCGGTGCGGATTATAACGTGCGAACCCGCTATCCCCTGCGTATGCAGCCATATATCAGTGGCCTTCGCGGTTTTCAGCGTCAGCTGGTCGTTCTGGCGGTTGTTCCTGCCCACGAGTATCTCGAAGCCCTCGGTGGAGCGGAAATGCAGCGGCTCTGAGGTCTTTTTCACCTTTTCGTCCGCCCTTACGCCGCCCTTGAGGTAGCCCTGCTCGCGAAGCTCCCTGCGTATTTCCGCAAGGTCGGATTCGCTGTCGGTGCGGCTCACCGCGTCGAACACGCTGTCGATGTAGACAAGCTCCTGCTTTCCGCTTGCGATAAGCTCGGTGAGCTTCTTTTCTGCGGTGTCAAGCTTGCGGTACTCGGTGTAGTACTTCTGCGCGTTCTGCGCCGGGGTCAGCCGCGGGTCAAGCTGTACCTCGACCGGTTCGCCTGTGGTGAAATCCTCCAGCTCCGCTTTGGTCTGACCCTTCTCGAGCCGCCAGATGTTGGCGTTTATCAGGTCGCCCCGGACTCGGAAAACCTCCCGCTCCGAACATTCCTCAAGCTCTTTTTTCTGCAATTCGAGCTTCCTCGAAATGCGCTCGTAACTGTTCATCAGGAGCTTCAGCAGATCGTGGGCGCGCTGCTTCGTGCGCTCGGACCTGTCCTGCGAAGCGAAGAACTCGTCCAGCAGTCCGTTTGCGGTCTCGCAGCGGGCGGTAGTCATCGAGCCGGAATACTGCGTGATGCCGATAAAGCAGAAATCCTTTTTCTTTCCGCCCGGTTCTGAAACTATCGTGAACTCGCTGGGACTGCCGTTAAGCATTCCTTTTATGCGGTAGAGGAGTATCAGCAGGCGCTGTTGTCCGCCCTCGGTTAGCGCATTGCAGGTGACGTCGGTGTCTTTCTCGCAGTACCATGCTATTTCCCGGGTGAGTATCGGGGACACGCCCTCCAGCACGGCGGTGAGCTTCTTGCAGAGCCGCTCCGGGCTGTCCTTCACGGCGTCGAGCACCTGCTCCGGAGCGCACTCCAGCAGGCACAATCTGGCCTGTCGCGGCGGAGCCTCGTACTGTATCCCCGGGAGCACTCTCCGCACGGAGGAGATGTCGTCCGTAATGCGCTTCACGCTGTCGATGACCCTGCCGTCCCGGACAAGGATTATATTGCTGTGACGTCCCATAATCTCAGCGATGAGAGTGTTCGTCACGATATCGCCTATTTCATTGGTGCATTCAAAATCGAGGGAGATAACGCGCTCCAAGCCGTCCTGGCGTATCGCCATAAGCTTTCCGCCGGAAAGGTGCTTTCTCAGCAGCATGCAGAACATCGGCGGCTGCTGGGGATTCTCGAACGAAGCCGCCGTGAGGTTCAGACGCGCGCTGACGCTGTTCGCGGATAGCACGATCTTTTTTCCTCCGTCGCGGAATGTCCGCAGGGAAACGACTATCTCCTCGCGGGAGGGCTGATACACCTTGTCCACTCGCGCGCCGATAAGCGGCTGAAGCTCGTTCGTTACGATATGAAGAAATGCTCCGTCAAGTGACAATTCAACCACCCCACTTTTTTGAATTCGGAATTATGGTGCCGCTTCGCGGCAGTTTATGTTGATACAATCGGAAAACCGCCGCGTCAGCGGCGCAGTAGTTCCGAATTATGAATTCCGGATTTTAAACATAGCTGCACGGCTCGCATTCTGCGTCCGTTGTAAATACCGGTATCTCCGGGAAAGCGCGGCTGAGGAGCGTAGCCAGGCGATGGGACGCGCACTTTTCCGTGCCGTAATGCCCGGCGTCGATAAGCGCCATGCCGAGGTTATGAGCCTCTACCCACACGGAATGCTTGACGTCGCCCGTCACGAGAGCCTGACAGCCGAGCGCGGCAGCCCTTGCAAGGAGGTCTCCGCCGGAGCCTGAGCACACGCCCACGCGGGTTATAGCCTGAATGTCGCCCTCGCAGTACTTCACGCTTTCAAGGTCGAGGGATTTCTTGCAGTGCTCTGCAAGAGCCTTCGCGGTGAATCCGAGCGGAAGATCCGCAATACCGCCGATCCCTAGACCGGTAGGCTGGGTCTGCTCGAGAACTCCGCTGCTCTGCCAGCCGAGGAGCTCCATGAGCGCGTCGTTTACGCCCGCTTCGCACATATCGAAGTTGGTATGTACTGCGATGGCGCTGATATCGCTGCGAACCAGCGAATATACCGGAGTTCCCGCCATCACTCTCTTGAGCGGGTGGAATATCACCGGGTGGTGAGATACGATGAGGTTTGCGTTCTTGGACAGCGCCTCGTCGATTATCTCCTGCGTTATATCAAGGCAGCAGGCTATGCCGGTGATGTTCTCTGCTGAATTTCCGGTCAGCAGACCCACGTTATCATAGCTTTCCGCCGTGTTCATCGGTGCGATGGTGTTAAGGAACTCCAGCACCTGACCTACTGTTGCCGCCATTGTGTTCCTCCGTTAAGGTGTGTGTATTCCTGCGCTTTGGCGCATATCTGCTCCGCAAGCACGTGCAGGTGCTGAGCCTGCTCTGCGTTTGCTCCGGAAGCTTCCATTCCCGCCGCGTTTTTCAGCAGCTTTCCCGCTATATGGCGGAGCATGTCCGGATCGGTTATCCTGCCGCACAGACAAAAGAGCTCGTCCGGCTCCTGCGCCGCGCCGGTGTATCTCGCCAGCATGACGGTGTAAAACCGGTCGCCCTCCCTGACGGCGCGTTCCTCGATGATATCGAAGCCGCCGCGGTAAAGCTCCCGGCGGAGCGTATCCGCCTTTGTCATGGGCTGTAAAATGAACCGCGTATCCTCCGACAGGAACCGGCATCCGGAGATTATCTTCATGATAAGCTCCCCGCCCATTCCGCATATTACTACATCATCGGCATAGTCTATCCTGTCAAGCCCGTCGGAAAGCACTGCGGTGACATTTGTCACACCCTGTTCTGCGATAGTGTGCCGTGCGGCGGAGAGAGGTCCCTCCTTCACATCGGAAGCGATGACCTCCTTCGCGCCGTTCTGCGCAAGGTAGCAGGCAAGCAGCGCATGATCAGTCCCCACGTCGCAGACGATGACCCCTCTGCGGCAGAGAGCTGCGGCGGCGCTGAGCCTGCCGGTAAGTTTCACCATTATTCGCCGAGAGCTGCGTTGAGCTGCTCAACGATCTCGTCAGCGTCCACGCCGTGCACCATGCATGCCTGCTCAACGGACTCGCCGCGGGAAGCAGGGCAGCCAAGGCAGTGCATGCCCATTCCGAAGAAGATGGGAGCAGCAGCCTCTGCGTTGATGTCGAGAATATCGCCGATTATTGTGTCCTTTGTTACTTTCATTGCTGTATTTCCTTTCATTTGTGCATTGCTGTCCGCGCGCCTTGCCGGTGCGTGGAGATAAATATACAGTATATATTATATCACAGCTTTGTTATTTTGTCCAGTACAATTTCGTTGATACCTGCTTTTTTTGTTCCATGCGCTTGACATTGCCCGGGAAATCTGCTATAATCAATATGCTGTCAGTATTTATATGCGGGTGTGGCGGAATTGGCAGACGCGCCAGATTTAGGTTCTGGTGGCTTCACCGTGCAGGTTCAAGTCCTGTCACCCGCACCAAATAAAAAAAACGTCTCCTCGACGGTTTTTTTATTTGGTTTGCATCATTTTTCTCGTCCGTCCCGGATTGGGACGGACGTTTTGCTTTGCAAAACCGAAAAATGACGCGCACCCTGCTTCTCCGATTTGTGGCTGTATGCCATCTCCTTCGAGCGGTTTTCTTATTTGGTCTGCACCGTTTTCCCGCTCGTCCCGGATTGGGACGGACGTTTTGCTTTGCAAAACCGAAAATTGACGCGCACCCTGCTTCTCCGATTTGTGGCTGTATGCCGTCTCCTTCGAGCGGTTTTCTTATTTGGTCTGCGCCGTTTTTCCCGCTCGTCCCGGACTAGACGGACGTTTTGCTTCGCAAAACCGAAAAATGACGCGCAC
>QWCH01000649.1_pt1 | contig 203517 bp, 158 predicted proteins | sample 1972671 | NCBI WGS metagenome assembly QWCH01 (sample SAMN09866713, study PRJNA288562) | Human gut metagenome isolate term3_stool, whole genome shotgun sequencing... | isolation source: gut | host: Homo sapiens | place: USA: California | reverse complement strand
GTAAATTTACCTGAGCAAATCTTACAGAATGCGATACAAGAACGATGATTCGGGTCGATATTCGCCGTAATCTTAAAGACAAATCCGGTGAATTTAGGCTCTTCCGGTTCCACTTCACGTTCTTCCGCCTGTACAGGACGAGGGCTTGGAGCTATCTCTACAAAGCAATCCAGCAACTCTTGCACACCAAAGTTATTCAGAGCTGAACCAAAGAATACAGGTGCCAGTTCGCCCTTCAGATATTCTTCTTTATCAAATTCAGGATAAACTCCATCTATCAATTCCAACTCACCACGCAACTTATCAGCCAATTGCGCACCGATTTGCTTATCCAGTTCTTCGGTATTGATATCTACCTCCACCTTTTCCGTCACCACTTGCTTGGAAGGCTGGAAAAGATTCAGATTGTTTTCGTAGATGTTATAAACTCCCTTAAAGCGCACACCACTTTCGATAGGCCAAGTCAACGGACGTACATGAATGGCAAGCTCTTCCTCCAGCTCATCCAACAAATCGAAAGGATCTTTGGCCTCACGGTCCATCTTATTGATGAATATAATGACCGGCGTATTACGCATACGGCACACTTCCATCAACTTACGCGTCTGTGTTTCCACACCTTTGGCACCATCTACAACGATGATAACGCTATCTACAGCAGTCAACGTACGATATGTGTCTTCAGCGAAATCCTGGTGACCGGGAGTATCGAGGATATTAATCTTATACTCTTTATAGTCGAACTCCATCACAGAGGTGGTTACAGAGATACCACGTTGCTTCTCTATATCCATCCAGTCCGATGTAGCGGTTTTCTTTATCTTATTGCTCTTTACAGCACCTGCCACTTGGATCTGTCCACCAAAAAGCAATAGCTTTTCAGTCAAAGATGTTTTACCGGCATCCGGATGCGCGATAATCGCAAAGGTTCTTCTCCTCTCAATTTCGTTATTATTGGCCATATATAAAATTTGGTATAATATTATTATTGGGCATTCAGTTTTTCAATACATACTTTCAGACTCTCTTCCCAATGAGGTACTTCAATGCCGAAAGTCTTCTTAATCTTCGTCTTATCCAATACGGAATAATGCGGACGTGGTGCCTTTGCCGGATACTCATCCGTATGTAAGGGACTCACCTTGCATGTCGTGATATCCGCAATGCGATGTATAGCCACCGTAAAATCATACCATGAACATACGCCTTCATCACTGAAATGATAAATACCCGGTACAATACCCTGATTAATGGCAGCATAGATAGCTTGTGCCAGATCATTTGCATACGTCGGCGTACCAATCTGATCAAAAACCACACCTAAAGACTCACGCTCACGTCCCAGACGAATCATCGTTTTCACAAAGTTATTTCCATAAATAGAGTATAACCATGCTGTACGAATTACCATCGCTTTCTCACAATTCTGCATAACCTCCTTTTCTCCCCCCAGCTTGGTAAAGCCGTAAACAGAATTAGGACAGGGTTCGCAATCTTCTTTATAAGGTATATGCGCTGTTCCATCAAAAACATAATCCGTAGAAACCTGTATCATAGCAGCACCATGGGCCTGCGCAGCACGTGCCAGTATTCCCGGAGCTTCCTGATTCAGTTTGCGGCATAATTCTTCATTATCTTCCGCTTTGTCAACTGCTGTGTAAGCAGCACAATTCACTACAACATCAATCTGATTCTCTGCAATGCAAGCCTGTACAGCTTGTTCGTCACAGATATCCAATTCCTGTACATCAGTAAAAAAATAAGTGTGTTGCGGATTCTCTTTTGCAAGAACTTGCATCTCGTTGCCAAGTTGTCCGTTGGCTCCGGTTACTAATACTCTCATGCTTTATCTATTATTTACAATTTACTATCTTCGAAAGTTATTCCGGTTATTCATCCAGTTTCAACTCCCCTTTCTTGTCCTTTTCGTAATAATTGGCAAGCAAAGAAATGAAACTGCTGATAGTCTCTATCGCCTTTGCGGTTCCCTCCGTGATTTCTTTCTTCTGCAAACGCAGCAATAAAACACCATACAAAGCCTCAAAACAGGTTTCCAGTTCCGGTTCCTCCTGCTTCCCACTCTTCTGACGAAGTTCTACGATGAAAGGCAATGCTTTGAAATAAGCCGCACTATAATAAGGATATTTCGGTGATGCCAACAGTTCTACGTGCAATTCCGTCAAATTCACTATTACATTACGATTGATTTGCAGATGTCCCTTTTCCTTCACTCCTTCTGTACGCATCATGTCTACCAGATTACCATACCATTCTTCGAGTGCCGGATGTTCTTCTTCCGGATAACAGGAGATAATGTTTTCGCGGATCTTATCGATATCGCACTCATTGGCACGTATCAAATCTTCCACTTGCCACATATATATAAGGTATTCCGCGATATTTTTCGCTTTCAGTTGTTGCGCTATCTTCATGATTCTATGTTTCTGCTCAGTAAAGTGACTCGCCCATCAACGTAAACACCAACCCAAACACAGACACGACAATGACAATGCCTCCGATGATACGATTCAATATCCAGATGCCGCGCAGGTTGAATTGCGTACGGACTTTATTTACAAAGTAAGTAATACCAAACCACCACGCCAACGCCCCCAGCGCAATAGCCAGGTATCCGGTGACCGCTTCAAACACCAATACCCCCTCACTGACGAAGGCAAAGCGTGCAAAGAGGCCGATAAAGAGGAATATAATAAGTGGATTGGATAATGTGACGGCAAAGGCGGTAATGAAGTTATGAAAATAAGAACCTTTGTTGGTTGAGACGGGACGGATGGACTGGACGGGATTACTGCGAAACGTATAAATGCCAAACGCTAACAGCATGATGCTTCCGAACAACTGCAAATAAAAGATATTTTTATTTACGTAATCGAATACGAAGCTCATTCCGTACCCTGTCAGCAAGGCGTAAGCAATGTCACTCAACGAGGCTCCCAGACCTGTTATGAAACCATACCAACGCCCCTTATTCAACGTACGCTGGATGCACAACACACCCACGGGTCCTAATGGCGCAGACACAACTACCCCAATAATAAAACCCTTCCATAATATATCGAATATGGTCCTTATCTCAATCATGGCTGCAAATATCGTACTTTTTTATGAGACGAACCAATTGTGTTAACGTTTTTTCGACCGATTATCATAAAACACTCAATACTTTACTTTTGACACCCTTCTATTTTTTATTCCTTTTCTTTCTCTGCACCAACGATTTTATGTATCTTTGCGCCAAAGAACGAAAAATCAAAAATATCAGTATGATTCTTTTTTTCAGAACCCCATCCAAGAGCGTGATGGCCGTAGAATGTGACCACGCACTCACCCAGGCAGAAAGCGACAAACTCTGCTGGCTTTTTGGAGAAGCCACCCCCGAAAGTGAAGAAAACCTGAAAGGACATTTCGTTGGTCCGCGCCGCGAAATGATTACTCCTTGGAGTACAAATGCTGTGGAAATCACCCAGAATATGGGCTTGAGCGGTATCTCACGCATCGAAGAGTATTTCCCCGTAAAGGACGAAAACGCTGACCGCGACCCGATGCTGCAACGCATGTACAAGGGACTGGATCAGGAAGTATTCACCACCAACCGTAAGCCGGAACCGATCGTCCATATCGAAGACCTGGAAGCTTACAACGAAAAAGAAGGTCTGGCACTCTCTAAAGAAGAGATGGACTACCTCAAGAAAGTAGAACAAGACCTTGGACGTAAACTGACTGACTCCGAAGTATTCGGTTTCGCCCAGATCAATTCCGAACACTGCCGCCACAAAATCTTCGGCGGGACATTCATCATCGACGGTGTAGAACAAGAGTCTTCCCTCTTCCAAATGATTAAGAAGACTACACAGGAAAATCCGAATAAAATCATTTCAGCTTATAAAGATAATGTAGCCTTTGCCGAAGGTCCGGTAATAGAACAGTTTGCTCCGGCAGACCACTCAAAACCCGACTACTTCCAGGTGAAAGATATCAAGAGTGTTATCTCACTGAAGGCTGAAACACACAACTTCCCGACTACCGTAGAACCGTTCAACGGTGCATCTACCGGTACAGGTGGAGAGATTCGTGACCGTATGGGCGGTGGTAAAGGTTCCTGGCCAATTGCCGGAACTGCCGTTTACATGACTTCATATCCCCGTACAGACGAAGATCGTCCCTGGGAAGAAATCCTTCCGGTACGCCAATGGCTGTATCAGACTCCCGAACAGATTCTAATCAAAGCATCCAATGGTGCCAGCGACTTCGGCAACAAGTTCGGCCAACCGCTGATCTGTGGTTCTGTACTGACTTTCGAACATAAGGAAAACGACGAAGTTTACGGTTACGACAAAGTAATCATGCTTGCCGGCGGTGTCGGTTACGGTACGAAACGTGACTGCCTGAAAGGTGCTCCCGAAGCCGGTAACAAAGTAGTCGTGATTGGTGGTGATAATTACCGTATCGGCTTGGGTGGCGGTTCCGTATCTTCAGTAGATACCGGACGCTACAGCAGCGGTATTGAGTTGAACGCCGTACAGCGCGCCAATGCAGAAATGCAGAAACGTGCCTACAACGTGGTACGTGCCCTCTGCGAAGAAGACAACAATCCGGTGGTATCCATCCACGACCATGGTTCAGCCGGACACGTAAACTGTCTCTCCGAATTGGTGGAAGAATGTGGTGGCGTGATAGACATGAGTAAATTGCCCGTAGGTGACAAAACCTTGTCTGCCAAAGAAATTATCGCCAACGAAAGCCAGGAACGTATGGGATTGCTGATTGAAGAAGAAGCTATCGAGCATGTACGTAAAGTGGCTGAACGTGAGCGTGCCCCAATGTATGTGGTAGGTGAAACTACCGGTGACCATCGCTTCGCTTTCCAACAAGCTGACGGTGTACGCCCGTTCGATCTTGCCGTAGAACAGATGTTCGGCTCGTCTCCCAAAACTTACATGGTAGACAAAACAGTGGAACGCCACTACGAAATGCCTAAATACGAACAATCCAAGTTGCACGAATATCTGACGAATGTATTGCAGTTGGAAGCTGTTGCCTGCAAAGACTGGTTGACCAATAAGGTAGACCGCTCGGTAACCGGCAAGATTGCCCGCCAACAATGTCAGGGTGAATTGCAATTACCGCTGAGTGACTGTGGCGTGGTTGCTCTCGACTATCGTGGTGAGAAAGGTATCGCCACTTCACTGGGACATGCTCCGCAAGCTGCACTGGCAGATCCGGCAGCTGGTTCAGTACTTTCCGTCAGCGAAGCACTAACCAACCTGGTATGGGCTCCGATGGCTGAAGGAATGGACAGCATCTCCCTCTCTGCCAACTGGATGTGGCCTTGCCGCTCACAGGAAGGTGAAGATGCACGTCTCTACACCGCTGTAAAAGCATTGAGCGACTTCTGCTGTGCACTGCAAATCAATGTGCCTACCGGAAAAGACTCTCTGTCCATGACTCAGAAGTATCCCGACGGTAGCAAAGTAATCTCTCCGGGAACCGTAATCGTTTCCGCAGGCGGTGAAGTTTCTGATGTGAAGAAAGTGGTTTCTCCCGTACTTGTCAACAACGAAAAGACAACGATTTATCATATCGACTTCAGTTTTGATACATTGAAACTGGGTGGCTCTGCCTTTGCGCAATCATTGGGCAAGATTGGCGACGAAGTACCCACTGTACAAGATGCCGAATATTTCCGCGATGCTTTCCTTGCCGTTCAGGAACTGGTGAACAAAGGACTGATTCTTGCCGGGCACGATATTTCTGCCGGTGGTCTGATTACTACCTTACTCGAAATGTGCTTCGCCAATGTAGAAGGTGGTATGGAAATCAATCTCGACAAGATGAAGGAACACGACCTCGTGAAACTCCTGTTTGCCGAGAACCCGGGTATTGTTATCCAGGTAAGCGACAAGCATAAGGAAGAAGTAAAACAAATATTGGAAGATGCCGGAGTAGGTTTTGTGAAGATTGGTAAGCCGACCGACGAACGCCACATCCTCGTATCTAAAGATGATGCTACTTATCAGTTCGGTATCGACTATATGCGTGATGTTTGGTATTCTACTTCTTACCTGCTCGACCGCAAGCAATCTATGAACGGTTGCGCCAAGAAGCGTTTCGAGAACTACAAGATGCAGCCACTGGAATTTGCTTTCATGCCTGGCTTCAAAGGTAAATTCTCTCAATATGGTATCGACCCGAACCGCCGTACACCGACAGGCATCCGCGCAGCAATCATCCGCGAAAAAGGAACAAACGGTGAGCGCGAAATGGCTTACTCCCTGTATCTGGCAGGCTTTGATGTGAAAGACGTCACCATGACCGACCTCATCAGCGGACGTGAGACACTGGAAGACGTGAACCTGATTGTTTATTGTGGTGGTTTCTCCAACTCAGACGTACTGGGTTCTGCCAAAGGTTGGGCAGGAGCTTTCCTCTTCAATCCGAAAGCTAAAGAAGCGCTCGACAAGTATTATGCACGCGAAGATACGCTTTCATTGGGTGTTTGTAATGGTTGCCAGTTGATGATGGAATTGAACCTCATCAATCCCGAACATAAGAAAAACGGTAAAATGCTGCATAATGAATCTCATAAATTCGAATCGAGATTCCTGGGACTTACCATTCCTACCAACCGCAGCGTAATGTTCGGCTCTCTGAGTGGTAGCAAACTCGGTATATGGGTAGCTCACGGAGAAGGAAAATTCTCTTTGCCTTACGACGAAGATAAATATAATGTGGTAGCCAAATATAGTTATGACGAGTATCCTGCCAATCCGAATGGCTCCGACTATTCCATAGCAGCCATAGCAAGTGCCGACGGGCGCCATCTGGCTATCATGCCTCACCTAGAGCGCTCTATCTTCCCGTGGCAGAACGGTTGTTATCCTGCCGACCGCCTGCACAGCGACCAGATCACTCCATGGATGGAAGCCTTCGTCAATGCACGTAAATGGGTAGAAGAAAAGGTTAAGTAGTTCTGACTACAATCTATAAGTGAAGCACAGGCGCAGGTTACAATATACAACTTGCGCCTGTTGTCGTCTAAACAATGCGAGGAATCGAACACTATTCTTCTTGCTTTCGTGTTGCTTTTATCAAACAAAATGCATATTTTTGCGTTAATTTCACAAATACCCCCAATAACGAACGACCGTAACTGTTATGAGAAAATTTATCATTTTCTTTTTATTCACATACATTTCCTCCTTCTGCATCGCCCAAACTTATAAATATCTCGGCGTGGAAGATGGCTTGAGCAATCGTAGGATATATGCTATTCAGAAAGGGCCGAAAGGATATATGTGGTTTCTTACGCACAATGGCATTGACCGCTATGACGGAAAAAATTTCAAGCAATACCGACTTATAGACAGCGAAATAGAAGTTAACTCCATGCTCAATCTGAGTTGGCTATATGTTGGTGTGGATGGAACACTGTGGGAGATAGGCAAAAAAGGAAGAGTATTCCGCTATGATGCCAAACATGATCGCTTTCAACTTGTATACAAGCTACCTGATGAAGTGGTAAAAGGAAATCCGACTCCCGTAAGCTATGGATTTATTGACAGCAACAATATTGTATGGCTCTGTAACGAAGAAGCATTGTATCTCTACGATACGAATACAGAGAAAACCACCGTTATCAAAAACCATATCGGAGAAAGTATTACGGATATCGAGCAAATCGACCCTGACCATTATTTCATCGGTACAGACGTCGGTATACATCATGCCGAATTAAAAGACAACGTTCTCAACCTTTCTCCATGCAACTGGCTTGATAAACTGAAGATGCAAGTCAACGAGTTATATTTCCATAAAGCAAACCGCAAACTATTCATCGGTACATTCCAGAAAGGCATTTATCTGTACGATATGAATATTCATCAAACTGTAGAGCTGAATGTCGGTTTGCAGGATGTCAGCATTACACGTATCAAAGCCTTCAATGACAAAGAAATATTGATAGCTACAGATGGTGCCGGTATATATAAAATGAATGTGGATACCTATGAGTGCGCCCCCTACATCGTGGCGGATTACAATAGCTATAATGCCATGAACGGCAACAGTATTTATGACTTCTATGTAGATGATGAACGCATCTGGATAGCCAATTACCCTATCGGCATCACAGTACGCAACAATCAATATGCCAGTTATGAATGGATCAAACATTCTATTGGCAACAAGCAATCGCTCGTCAACGACCAGGTAAATGCCATCATCGAAGATCACGAAGGTGATCTTTGGTTTGCTACCAATAACGGTATCAGCCTCTACTCTACCAAAACAAAACAATGGCACTCATTCCTCAGCGTGTTTGACAATGGTAACGTAACCAAAAACCATGTTTTCATTTCTTTGTGCGAGGTATCACCCGGCATCATCTGGGCAGGTGGATACACTTCGGGCATCTACCAAATCAATAAAAAACAGATGAAGGTGGAGTTCTTTACTCCTTCTACATTTGGCGATTGTGATATCCGTCCGGATAAGTACATACGCTCTATCATAAAAACTTCCGATGGCAGTATCTGGTCCGGTGGCTATTACAATTTAAAGCAAATAGACTTCAACCGTAAAAATATACGTGCTTATCCGGGACTTAGCGGAATTACGGATATTAAGGAGAAGGATGCGCAACACATGTGGATAGGTACTGCCACAGGACTGTATCTGCTGGACAAAGAAACCGGCAAGTATCAGTGTATATCGATGCCGATAGAGTCTTTCTACATTAACGCGCTTTATCAGACACCAGACAGTTTGCTGTACATCGGGACCAGCAACTCCGGATTACTCATTTATAACCATCAGCGAAAGTCGTTTGAGCATTTCCACAAAGACAACTGCCCGCTGATTTCCAATAACATATATACCATTCTTCCGGACGGAAACAAAAGTGTCCTGCTGAGTACGGAAAACAGTCTGACAAGCTATTACCCGGCTGGAAAGATATTTCATAACTGGACTAAAGAACAGGGACTGAAGAGTGATCATTTTAATTCAACATCAGGCGTACTGCGAAAAAATGGAAACTTCATTCTTGGAAGTACGGACGGAGCAATAGAGTTCCACAAAGATATGATGATTCCACGCAATTATGAGTTCAAAATGATATTCAGCGATTTGCGCGTATTCTATCAAACCGTTTACCCCGGCGATGAGGGTTCACCGCTGGAAGTGGACATAGATGAAACTCAAGTGTTAAAGCTGAAATACAATCAGAACATATTTTCTCTACGGATATCTTCTATCAACTACGATTATCCGTCATTGGTCCTGTATTCCTGGAAACTGGAAGGTTTCTATGACGGATGGAGCCGTCCTGAGAAAGATTGCATGATCCGGTTCACAAATCTGAATCCCGGAAAATATACATTACGGGTACGTGCCATCTCCAGTGAAGACCGACGAATCGTTCTTGAAGAGCGTGACATGGAAATCATGATAGAACAGCCCTTATGGCTCAGCATATGGGCATTAATACTTTATGCCGCCGTGATAGCCGCAATTGTCATTATCACATTGCGTGTCATTATCCTACGCAAACAGCGTAAGGCCTCGGATGAGAAAATACGCTTCTTCATCAATACAGCGCATGATATTCGTACCCCGTTGACACTGATCAAAGCGCCACTGGAAGAACTCAGTGAAAAGGAAAATCTGACACCGAGCGGACGAAGCAATATGAATACTGCCATACGAAATGTGAACGCCCTGTTGCGACTGACGACCAATCTTATTAACTTCGAACGTGCAGACACTTATTCCAGTGCCCTATATGTATCCGAATATGAGTTAAGCACCTACATGGAGGAAATGATCAATGCTTTCCGGGCTTATGCCGACGTAAAACGTATCAGCCTGACTTATGAAAGTAATTTCCGCTACATGAATACCTGGCTTGACAAGGATAAGATGGATTCGATTCTGAAAAATCTGATATCCAACGCCTTGAAGTATACACCGGAAGGTGGAAGCGTACATATCTATACAGCAGAAACAGAAGACTATTGGAGTGTGGAAGTAAAGGATACGGGTATCGGTATTCCGTCCTCAGAACAGAAAAAGCTCTTTAAAATACATTTCCGGGGTAGTAACGCCATCAACTCGAAAGTAACGGGTAGTGGTATCGGATTGTTACTGGTATGGAAACTTGTTCACCTGCATAAAGGCAAAATCAACTTTACAAGCACGGAAGGAAAAGGCTCCTGTATTAAAGTCACATTCCCAAAAGGTGAAAAACCTTATCGAAAAGCTATTCACAGTCCGAAACCGGGAAGTGAGAAAGTTGCTTATGCTGAATCGGGAGTGCCTAAGAATGTTACGCCAAACATTGCTTATGATGCAACTAAACAGAAACAACAGCAAAACAGTGATCTTCCGAAGATCCTGATTGTGGAGGATAATGATGAGTTGAGGGAATATCTCCGCAATACACTGTCGGACGACTATAACATACAAGTATGCAGCGATGGCAAACAAGCACTCGAAATAGTCAAGGAATATATGCCTAACATGATTATTTCGGATATCATGATGCCGGAAATGCGTGGAGACGAATTGTGTCATGTCTTAAAGAATGATATTGAAACCTCTCACATCCCCATCATTTTGCTCACAGCACTGAACAATGACCGCAACATCATTGAAGGATTGAAGACCGGAGCAGATGAGTATATTGTGAAGCCTTTCAATATAGGTATTCTCCGTGCTACGATATCCAACATCCTGACGAATCGCTCTTTGCTGCGACATAAATATGCTAATCTGGAACTGAATGATGATGAAGATGCCACAACTTGTACCAATTGTTCCACCGACCTTGACTGGAAATTCATTTCTTCCGTCAAGAAGCATGTGGAAGAAAATATGGATAACGGTGCACTCAATGTGGAAATGCTCTGTTCATTACTGAATATGAGTCGTACCAGCTTCTATAATAAAATAAAAGCCCTGACCGACCAGGCTCCGGCAGACTATATCCGATTGATACGTCTGAAACGTGCCGCACAATTACTGAAAGAGCAGAAATACAGCATAACTGAAGTTGCAGAAATGACTGGTTTCAGCGATGCGAAATATTTCCGGGAAGTATTCAAGAAGCATTTCAGTGTCAGCCCGAGCCAATATGCGAAACAGAAAGAAGAAGGGGAAGAAGGGGAATAAAGTGGTAGAGTGATATCATATTATCACATTATAACATTAAAACTATGAATATTTATTTAGAGGCATTCGGCATTTTTTCTAAAATAGGAGTTTTCACTATCGGAGGTGGCTATGCCATGGTGCCACTCATAGAGGAAGAAATTGTAGAGAAACGAAAGTGGATCGCCAAAGACGATTTTATAGACTTACTTGCCATTTCCCAATCGACTCCCGGCATTCTTGCGGTTAACATTTCCATTTTTATCGGATATAAGTTGCGGGGAATTCGTGGAAGTATAGTCACTACTTTAGGGACAATTCTACCCTCATTCCTCATTATTCTTGCCATAGCTATGTTCTTCCACAATTTTAAGGATAATCCGATAGTAGAACGGATATTCAAGGGTATCCGCCCGGCAGTAGTTGCACTGATTGCCGCTCCTACATTCAGTATGGCTAAGTCAGCCAAAGTCAACCGTTACAATGTCTGGATACCCATTGTATCCGCACTAATCATCTGGCTACTGGGATTCTCACCTATCTGGGTAATTATCATCGCCGGTGTAGGAGGATACTTATACGGACGGTTACACCATCCCAAAGTTGAAAGTTGAGAAAGTTGGCTGCGCATCATAAATCATAAATTATAAATCATAAATCTCCCATGCTTTATTTTCAGTTATTCTATACATTCTTCAAAATAGGCCTTTTCGGCTTTGGCGGCGGATATGCCATGCTTTCGATGATACAAGGTGAAGTAGTCACACGCTACGGGTGGTTGACACCACAAGAGTTTACAGATATTGTAGCTATCAGTCAAATGACTCCCGGACCTATCGGAATCAACTCGGCAACGTATGTAGGCTTCACGGCTACCGGAAGTATATGGGGTTCTGTCATCGCTACTTTTGCCGTAGTACTTCCTTCATTCATCCTGATGTTAGTTATCAGTAAGTTTTTCCTAAAATACCAGAAACATCCGGCTGTTGAAGCAGTATTCAGTGGATTGCGCCCGGCAGTGGTAGGGCTACTGGCATCAGCGGCCCTGGTATTAATGAATACAGAGAATTTTAGTTCACCTAAAGAAGATATGTACTCGTTTATCGTCAGTTGCATCATCTTCCTGGTGGCTTTTGTGGGTACCCGGAAATATAAAGTCAATCCGATAGTGATGATTATAGGCTGCGGAATAGCAGGTTTCATATTGTATTAACAAAAAAGGTGAAGCTTATAGCTTCACCTTTTTTGCCACTATCTTCGACTCATTATGCAGTCGGTCGAGTGCTGTTACCACATAGCGATATTTAGTCTTTCCATTTTCATAGGGTAACTTATAGAAGTTATCCCGCGTGATGGCTACAATATGAGAAGGATCACTGATGTCCACTTTCTCTTTAGCATCGAAACGGTAAATCACATACTGTACGGCACGATCCATTTCATCCTTATACTTCGGTGCTGTCCAGAACAAAAGATATCCATCTTCTGTCCACACCGGTTTCATCTTGCGCACTTTATCCGGCGCTTCATTATCCATGAAATCAAAAACAGGAGGCAAGGCGGGATATTTGTGGTATTCAGCCATCAAAGCATCACGATACTTTCCGGCATTCTCCACCACTGCACTTGCAGGCCACTGACAACTTCCGCCAATCGTCTGATAAGCACGTTGCAACGCCATCTTACGGGGAAGCTGGTTCATTGAAGGAGTCTGCGGATCAGCATTCTGCACCGTATTCATTACCGACTGACCGATGAACAAAGGACGATTTTCCGTATTCTTTGCCCACCACTTCACCAATGTCTCATAATCAGCTACCGGATGACCTATCTGCCAGTATATCTGCGGAATGTTATAGTCTATCCAACCTTCACGGGCCCAAAGAAGCACATCAGCATAAAGATCATCATAGTTTTGCAAACCATTGGTCTTACTACCCAGCGGATCACTCTTCTGATTACGGTAAATACCAAACGGAGAAACACCGAACTTAACCCACGGCTTCAATTCGCGCACTGTCTCATGAATTTTCTTTATCAACACATTGACATTACTGCGACGCCAATCCGCTTTATTAGAAAATCCACCGCCATAACGGGCAAAGCTGGCATCATCCGGGAAGTCTACTCCCTGTTTAGGATAAGGGTAGAAATAATCATCCATATGAATAGCATCAACATCGTAGCGGGAAACAATATCCGTAATCACCATACAGATGTGGCGACGGCTTTCCGGCAATGCAGGGTCGAAATAGACTTGGTCACCGTAAGTAACAAACCATTCGGGATGGATATTATAAACATGGCCCGGCGCCAATTCATTCTTCAGTGAAGTCTTCACACGATAAGGATTAATCCAGGCATGAAACTCCATACCACGCTTGTGGCACTCTTCAATCATAAATTCCATGGGATCCCAATAAGGATTGGGTGCTTGTCCCTGTACACCGGTCAGAAAGCGGCTCCACGGTTCCAGTTGCGAAGCATAAAGAGCATCGGCTTCGGGACGTACCTGAAAGATAATGGCATTAATGCCTGCCTCTTGCAGGGAGTTCAACTGACTGATCAGGGTCTGTTTCAACTTCTCGGTGGGAATTCCGCGGAATTGTCCGTTAACAGCTTGTATCCAGGCTGCACGAAATTCACGTTTGGGGTATCTTTCGGGTTGGAATTGCGCTGCCACTGTCAGAGAAAAGAGCAGGGCACATACGCACAAAAGGGTTCTTACTTTCATTCTTTATAAAATCTGATTAGGGTTTATTCAATTCATTGGCCATTCAACAACTACACGGACGCCACTATTGTACGAAGTATCCAGGTAAATCTTTCCATCTACAATATCCATCACCTGACGGGCAATGGAAAGTCCCAGACCTGTACCGGGAGTAAAGCTATCTACTTTAAAGAAACGCTCGAAAACAGTTTCCTGATATTGCGGTTCAATGCCGATACCAGTATCTTCTATTATGAAACGTATGATATTATTCTCCTTATCTTCCTCGCATTGCAGACGGATCACACCCTTTTCGGTAAATTTCCCGGCATTATCCAACAAAAGGGTAAGCACACGTTTCATCCAGGCTCGTACCGTCTGTATCACCGGGACATCCGGAGAGGGAACCCATTGCAGTTCCACACCTTCTTTCTGCTTCCCACCCAACTCATCTATACATTCAAGACAGCAGGCATTCACATCCACCGCTTCTTTGGGCATATCCGCAGTCTGTGAGTCCATATCGGCAATATCTATAATATTATCAATCAGTTCTAACAAATAAGCACTGTTCTTCTCTACCTGACTGGAATATTCACGGGCATCTTCCACATCCAAGCCTTCTTCGGCAAGCAATGCAGAAAAACCTACTACAGAATTAAGCGGTGTACGCAACTCATGCGTGACGTGCTGAATGAACGAACTCTTAATGCGCCCCATCTTCTGCAATTCCTTACGAGCAACATCCAGTTTCCGGTTCATGGAAAGAGTACGAATATAAAGGTAAGTAACCAATATCAATAGCAGCAATATCACACAACCCGCCCCAAACACAAAAGCCAGACGCTCACGGCTCATTTTCTCACTCAGTTCCAGCTTCTCCATCTTCAGACGGTCAACCTCAAACTGAGCGGTATATTTGTTCAGCTGTTCATCCATCTCTGCCGTACGCACAGAATCATTCAACTGAGAATACTCTGCAAAAGCACGACATGCCTCCTTGTAATGTCCGGTCTGTTCCAGCATAATGGCTTTTTGCCGGTAGTTTCCCGGATAATAATTGCCTATCGAACGCTGGTAATCAATCAGAGAATCCATATAAGCCACGGCATTGCCTATGTTACCCAAGATCTGACTGCACATAATTTTATAGCCGAACCAGCCCTCCTGTGAAATAGACTCTTTATTTTTAAGATAATAAGCATTTGCTTCACGAATATAAGGTGCTGCCGCTTTCTCTCCTTTTATCCCCAAAATAGCAATAACCCGGAACTGATAATAGCGCATATACAAAGCTTCTCCTATTACAACATCCTTCCCCTCTACTGTCTTCCCCAACTGTCCCAACCGGTCCAGATAAGGCACAGCGTCACTATATGACTGACGTGCCAGATAAGTTTGAATGATATTGAGGGAAACGACATAAGCATCACGGTAATATTTACCTTCTTCAAAGTGCTTCAATGCACTGTCATAATATTCAAGGCATAGCTTTATATTCTGACCGAACACACGGTGATTATAACCTATACACATTTCACCGGATGCCATGCCGTATTTATCTTTCCGTTTCTCGGCGTCTTTGCAGAGTAAATCCGTCTCCTTCATCACCTCTTCCTGCATCCCTTTTTCGGTCATTCGCTGGATGTACTGCCTCCATGCCTGATAGCGATCGGTATTACGGTGGCAACGATCTGCCCAGTCCATATATTCATAAGTCACCAGGCGCAAACTGTCCGTATCTCCTAATTCATAATAATGACTGGCAAGAATAGCATAAGCGTCACTGATATTAGCCGTATCCTTCCGCTCTTTTGCCAATTCAAGGAAGTGCATACCCAAAGGTAGAAAATTCGGTTTACCATTCGCTTTCCGTACACTGTCGGCAAGCGATTTCAGATCAATTGTATCTTGTCCCATTACTGTCCCGAAACAAGAAAACAAGCATACCAACATGGCACACAGGCATATCCGAGGGTATTGCATAAGGATGATTGGTTTTTAAAATGCGCATAAAAATAGTGCTTTTCCCGCTTGTATGTCAGCAACTATTTAAAAGTATAACAAATCTTAACCTGCCAATCATTATACATATTTGAATTGCAGTGATTATCTTTGCAGCTTAAATTCACTTTAGTGACTCAGATTATGACCAAAAACAACTCCATACTCATCAAAGGCGCACGCGTCAACAACCTGAAAAATATAGACGTAGAAATACCCCGAAACAAACTTGTTGTCATCACCGGATTGTCCGGTTCAGGTAAATCCTCCCTGGCATTCGACACACTTTATGCTGAGGGACAACGTCGTTATGTAGAAAGTCTGAGCAGTTATGCCCGCCAGTTCCTGGGACGTATGAGCAAGCCTGAATGTGACTTTATCAAAGGGATTCCGCCTGCCATCGCCATAGAACAGAAGGTGAGCAGCCGCAATCCACGCTCCACTGTCGGCACCTCTACCGAAATATACGAATACCTGCGATTATTGTATGCCCGCATCGGACGGACATTCAGCCCCATTAGCGGAGAGGAAGTAAAAAAACATTCCACTGAAGATATCGTAAACTGTATGTTAGGCTATCCGGAAGGGACAAGATACACAGTGCTCGCTCCGATACTACTGCGTGAAGACCGCACAATGAAACAACAACTGGACATTGATATGAAGCAGGGCTTCAACCGTCTGGAAGTAAACGGAGAGATGATACGCATTGATGAATATGAACCCAAGAAAGGAGATACCGTTTTTTTATTGATAGACCGTATGGTAGCATCCAAAGAAAAAGATGCGGTCAGCCGACTGACGGACTCTGCCGAAACGGCGATGTACGAAGGCGACGGTGCCTGTCTGCTCCGGTTCTATCAGCCTGACGGAACCACCAGCCTGTATCGCTTCAGCACCAAATTCGAAGCAGACGGTATTGCTTTTGAAGAGCCGAGCGACCAGATGTTTTCCTTCAACTCCCCCATCGGTGCCTGTCCTGAGTGCGAAGGTTTCGGTAAAGTAATCGGTATTGATGAACATCTGGTGGTTCCCAACCGTTCGCTGTCCGTTTACGACGGTGCTGTTGTCTGTTGGCGTGGCGAAGTGATGGGTGAATGGAAAGATATGGTGATACGAGGTGCCGAAAGAGCCGGATTCCCCATCTTTACACCTTACTATGAGCTGACGGACGCACAACGCCGGATGCTATGGGAAGGCACTCCTTACTTCCAGGGTATCAACGCCTTCTTTAAGATGGTGCAGGAAAATCAGTACAAGATACAATATCGCGTGATGTTGGCACGTTATCGTGGCAAAACACTGTGTCCGAAGTGCCATGGCACCCGCTTAAAACCCGAAGCCAGCTATGTACGAGTAGGAGGACGAAATATTTCCCAACTCGTAGATCTGCCGATTACGGAGTTGAAAAACTTCTTCGATAACCTGCAACTGGATAAGCACGACAAAGATGTTGCTACCCGTATTCTCATGGAAATCAACAGTCGTATCCGCTTCCTTCTCGATGTCGGATTGGGATATCTGACACTGAATCGTCTCAGCAACTCGCTTTCGGGTGGTGAGAGCCAACGTATTAATCTAGCCACTTCACTGGGCAGCAGCCTGGTAGGTTCACTCTATATCCTTGACGAGCCCAGTATCGGACTACACAGTCGCGATACCGACAAGTTGATACACGTATTGCGTCAATTGCAACAACTGGGTAATACGGTTGTCATCGTGGAACATGACGAAGAAATCATCCGTGCAGCGGATTACATCATAGATATCGGGCCGAAAGCCGGCCGCCTGGGCGGACAAGTGGTCTATCAGGGAGATATGAAAGATTTGCAGCCGAACAGCGACAGCTACACCGTTCGTTATCTGCTGGGAGAAGAAGAAATTCCTGTCCCGGAACATCGCCGCCCATGGAATAACTACATAGAACTGACCGGGGCACGCGAAAATAACCTAAAAGGGGTAAACGTGCGCTTTCCTCTGAATGTAATGACTGTAGTGACCGGCGTCAGCGGATCGGGAAAGAGTACCCTGGTACGCGATATCTTCTTCCGTGCCCTGAAACGCGAACTGGATGAGTGCAGCGAACGTCCGGGCGAATTCGCTTCTATCGGCGGTGACCTGCAAAACCTGCGAAATGTAGAATTTGTAGATCAGAACCCTATTGGCAAATCCAGTCGTTCAAATCCTGTAACTTATATCAAGGCTTACGACGAAATCCGTAAACTATGGGCAGATCAACCACTTGCCAAACAAATGGGATACACTGCCGGCTACTTTTCATTCAACAGTGAGGGCGGACGTTGCGAAGAATGTAAAGGTGACGGAACCATCACAGTAGAAATGCAATTCATGGCCGACTTGGTGTTGGAATGTGAAACCTGCCACGGAAAACGTTTCAAAGCTGATACACTGGAGGTTAAGTTCCATGATGCTAACATCTACGATGTACTGGAAATGACCGTGAACCAAGCTATAGAGTTCTTCACTAAACACGGACAGAAGAAGATAGTAAAAAAACTCGCTCCACTACAAGATGTAGGATTAGGCTACATCAAACTGGGACAGTCTTCCTCTACCCTTTCAGGTGGTGAAAACCAACGCGTGAAGCTGGCTTATTACCTCAGTCAGGAAAAGGCAGACCCTACCCTGTTCATCTTCGACGAACCGACCACAGGACTACATTTCCATGATATTCGCAAATTACTGGAAGCTTTCGATGCCCTGATATTACGTGGACACTCCATCGTAATCATCGAGCATAACATGGACGTTATCAAGTGTGCCGACTATGTGATAGACCTCGGACCGGAAGGTGGTGACAAAGGTGGAAATCTGGTAGCGGCAGGTACACCGGAAGAAGTGGCAAAATGTGCGGCAAGTTATACAGGACAATTCCTGCAAGAAAAACTGCACATGAAATAATTGAGTGAAACTCATCTCATGAGACGGATTATTCTGTCTCGTGAGATAAAAATATCCGTCCCATGAGATAAAAAAAATCGTCCCACAAGACAAATTGTTTTATCTCATGGGACAATTTATAATAATCTGCAAAGCGGAAAAATCTTAGCTTGCTTTATTCATAGCAGGAGTTATGTAAGTTAGAAGTAGAAACCGAAACCAACCTTCAGACCAAATACCGAACGGTCACCGTTTACGTTCCAATACACAGCCGGCTCAAGTGTCACCGTCCTCGACAGAAAGAAAGCGTACCCTGCTTCCGCACCGAAAGAAAACTTGGTATCATCGCTTGTCCCCCAATCCCAACGGTCTACGTTGACATCAGCACCCAGATATAGACCAATCTTACTGAAATAATAACGACCGCCCACACCGAGTGTATAAACATCCGTATCACCTCCTTTTTCATTCCATTTGGCTCCTGCATGTATCAATAACGCCACATTATCCAGCAGAAACGCACCACCTTTGGCTTCAATGCCAAATGAAGTCTTGTCTGTCTCTGTATTATGCGACAAACCTAAGCCGGAAATCGACGGATTCAAGATCCACTTTCCTTTTTCAAATTGTGCCTGGGCAGCCACTGTGGCCACAAGCAGACAAACGAGTAATGCTAATTTTTTCATTGTTACTTATTAGTTTTTGGTGTTATTGTACTTTTCATCTTCCTCTCTACGTTTTCGCTGCAAGTCTTCTTTCTTACGCAACACCAACCAGAGGATAAACACAATGATATAGGATGCTGCAACAGTGACGTATTTTTCCGTATCACTGATAACAGTGTTGCGCGGCAGGAAATAGGCTGCCGTAGCACTCACATAGATAAGCAGAGCAATCGTGATGCTTGTAGATTTTTTAAATCTCTTCATTACCAAAGTTTTTTAGTCGTTTTAAAATACCAGATACTAAACCAGAGCGCAGCTACCACAGCAGCCAGAATGGCAACACCGAGAGCAGTCTGAGGTCCTAAGCCAAAGCCTTCGGGGGCTATACAGATGTATGTTATACAAACAGTTGTCATAAATACAGCCGGAACATAAGTTACATAAAAGTAATGCCCTTTCTTTTCACGTACCAGATAGACGGTAATCGCCCAAAGCGTAAAGACGGAAAGCGTCTGATTGGTCCATGCAAAGTAACGCCAAATCATGTCAAAACCCTCTTTGTCGCTCAAACTGTAGAGCAACAAACCGATAGCAGCGAGAAACATAGGAATACATATATACAAACGACGACGCATGGATTTTTGTTCCATTCCGAGGAAGTCTGCCACAATAAGGCGGGCAGAGCGGAAAGCGGTGTCACCACTCGTGATAGGCGCGGCAATCACACCTAATATAGCAAGGAATCCTCCCACAGTACCGAGCCAATCTTTGGTGATAGCATCCACTACTACGGCAGCATTCGTCTCCCCCATTCCGTTTTCATGAAAGAAATAGGTGGCAGCTGCCGCCCAAATCAGGGCAACAATACCTTCGGTAATCATAGCACCATAGAACACAGGGCGACCGTGACGTTCACTCGTCATACAACGAGCCATTAACGGACTTTGCGTAGCATGGAAACCACTGATAGCACCACAGGCTATGCTGACAAACATAATCGGGAAAATGGGTAGTTCAACAGCATTAGGGTTCGTATTCTGTAATCCGTCCCAGAATTCCGGTAAGACAGGATGCTTCACATAAAGCATCACCAGTATACCCACCGCCATAAAAAGCAATGCAACAGCAAAAAGCGGATATATCTTACCTATGATTTTATCAACCGGCAACAAAGTGGCAAAAATATAATAGATAAATACTACTATTATCCAGAACGTAACATCCAAAGATTCCGGTGTCAGTTTTGCCAGCAATCCGGCAGGGCCGGCCACAAAGACAGCTCCTACCAATATCATCAAAAGAACTGTAAAACCGCGCATCACCTGCTTGGTAGTTACTCCCAGATAGCGACCGATGATCTCCGGCAAGCTTTCACCGCCATTACGCAGAGAGAGCATACCTGCCAGGTAATCATGTACGGCTCCGGCAAAGATACTGCCGAGCACAATCCACAAATAAGATGATACACCAAATTTAGCCCCCATAATAGCACCGAAGATAGGACCCAAACCGGCAATATTAAGAAATTGTATCATGAAAATCTTCCAGGTGGGCAAAGGGATATAATCCACCCCATCGGTCTTAGTCAAAGCAGGCGTCTTACGATCGTCAGGGCCGAAAATATGTTCGATGAAACGCCCGTAAAGAAAATAACCTGCTATTAATGCCAACAGGCAAAGCGTAAATGTAATCATGGTGCGTTATTCATTATTTTTAATGGACGCAAATGTAATAGTTTCTAAGGAAACTGCACAACATTCTCAAGTGTTTTACTTATCTTCGCCGCTAAAAATGACAGAAATAAAGAAGGAAAAGAGAATTTGTTTAGAATAAGTATTAGGTATTACAATAAAATCTCTATCAACATGAAACAGTTACTTCTCACTATATTATTTATCACATTCGTTCTGCCCCTTACCGCGCAATCCGCCGGTGAGATGGTTACCCGTCCTCCAAAATACGAAGTGCGCGCTGCCTGGGTCACCGCCGTCTATGGTTTGGACTGGCCCCGTACCCGTGCCACCAGTCCCGAAGGCATCCGAAAACAAAAGGCAGAACTAGTAGAGATCCTTGACCGACTGAAAGATGCCAACTTCAACACTGTGCTCTTCCAGACGCGAACGCGCGGTGACGTGCTCTACCGCTCAAAGATAGAACCGTTCAACTCCATCCTGACTGGAAAAACAGCTGCTGATCCGGGGTACGATCCACTGGCTTTTGCCATAGAAGAGTGTCATAAGCGCGGTATGGAGTGCCATGCCTGGATGGTAGCCATTCCGTTAGGCAATCGCAAGCATGTTGCTAATCTGGGCAATGCCTCCGTAACCAAACAGAAATCCGCTATTTGTGTGCCTTATAAGCGTGAATACTTCCTCAATCCCGGAAATCCGGCAACCAAAGAATATCTGATGAGCCTTGTACGCGAGGTTGTGGAAAAATATGACGTGGATGGCGTCCACTTCGATTATCTGCGTTATCCGGAGAATGCTCCCCGATTCCCAGACACCTATGATTTCCGGAAATATGGCAAAGGACGCGACCTCGCCCAATGGCGCAGGGATAACATTACGGAAATCGTCCGACACCTCTACAAAGGTGTGAAAGCTCTGAAGCCCTGGGTAAAGGTAAGTACCTGCCCTGTAGGAAAATACCGTGATACCTCCCGTTATCCTTCCCGCGGATGGAATGCTTTTCATACTGTTTACCAAGATGCACAAGGTTGGTTGGGTGAAGGCATACAGGATCAGATATATCCCATGCTTTACTTCCGGGGTAACCATTTCTATCCTTTTGCTCTCGACTGGCAGGAACAAAGTAATGGTCGCCAGATCATTCCCGGACTGGGTATCTATTTCCTCGATCCCAGTGAAGGAAACTGGACACTGGATGAAGTGGAGCGTCAGATGCACTTCATCCGTACCCACAAACTGGCAGGTCAGGCCCATTATCGTGTGAAATATCTGATGGACAACACACAAGGGTTGTATGATGTATTGGAAGAGGACTTTTATACCGCTCCTGCCCTGCAACCTGCCATGCCCTGGATAGACAACGTGCCACCGACAGCCCCTACCCATCTTACTGTCACTCGACTGCCGGACGGATACATCCACCTCAGTTGGATGCCCGCCACGGACAACGACAAACGTAATGTACCGACCTACGTCATCTACGGCTCGGACACTTACCCGGTGGATACCTCCAATCCGGAAAATATTATTGCCCAGCGAGTACAAGGAACAGAATACACGTATGCTCCCGTCCGCTTCTGGACGGCAAAGAAGTATTTTGCTGTCACTGCCGTGGACCGTTGTGGCAATGAAAGCGAAGCGGGCAGATGACCCTCCCGAATGCCACACTCCAGCGTCCCCAATGCCACACTTGAATGGGTGAAACGCCACACTTGAACAAGTGTGAAGTGCGGCATTGGGGACGCTGAAGTGTGGCACCGGAAGCGGTGAAGTGTGACATTGCGAACGCTGAACTGTGGCAACCGTACAGCAAGCCGCGGCATCCGTACGACGAGACTCGACATTGGAAAAATCAGCAGCAGCAGCGTTTCTTTCTTTTTCTTCTGCTGCTGTTGTTAGTATATCTTTTATATTCTCTTTATTATCCGTATCAACACTTTCACTAATAATACTATCATTCAGCGTTTTATCTGATTTTTCGGTGCGTTTTGCCGCCTTTTCCCTCGACGTTTTTTGTCGTTTTTCGTCATTTTTTGACCAGGAAACCGACGATTCCGATACATTTCCGGTCGTTTTCGGAACCGTTTTTCGAACCGAATCTTCCGGTTTTCCCGTTTTATCCGCAACTGTTTCCTCCCGCTTTTGAACCGGTTTATGCAGTGGGTTCAGTTCGGCAGGCGCAAAAGATCCGTCCTCTTCAAAATCGAAAAGCTCGTAACCGAGAATGATCTTCTTGACATAAGCAAAAGATATCTTATGCATCTTGCAGTAAGGACGCAAAAACTCCATATCGACACATGAGCCGGGCAACATAGCCAATTTCTCGATAACGAACCAATAAGCCCCTGTTCCCTTGAGCTTTTCCATTTTCAACAGATATTGCATTCTGGGATCGTGCATAGCCATCAGCGGATGCTGCAAATAGAAATTCCTTTTCATCTTTCTTTATGTTTTAGTTTAAAGCCATAAAGATAAGAATAGCATGTGAGACAGTCGGAGGTTACGTGAGGTTCCGTGAGGTTAAATGAGGTTCCGTGAGGTTAACACACCTCCACCCGCACGTAAGCCCGGTACCTGCTTTGAGGAGTAACCGGCACCAAGGCCAGATAGCCGGAGACGATTCTTCCTTCCTCCACTATCAATGGATAATCCCTCATGTCCTGTTCATGTTGCGTCCGCAAAGCCTCGGCAGAAGGGAAATTGTCGACATTAAAAATTCCTTTGCTACCGGGAGCGACGAAATTATCATAAAGCTGACGGGCAACCATCCCCATAGTCATGCGCACATTAATTTCAACATGTGGATAAATGGCGTACGGATATCCTCTCTGATCCGGACAGATCATCATATCTATCCCCATAGGACCGGAATAATACCTACCATAAATTCCTTCTATAACTTTCTGCAAATACTCACGAATGCACACAAAGGCTTCTAAAGGGATATACCGTAGAATCCACTGTTCCACTTCTTCATTAGAAACCAGCATATTACCACGATAAACACCTTTCTCATCCGTAATAAAATGCGAGTAGCCGCTAAACAGTACCTTCCCCCTACCGTTGGAGTAGAATTCCATGGCAAAATCCCCCTCCTTTTTATATATAGGTTCCAGTATAAGAGCCCCGTGGTTCACCAGTTCCCGACGACACCAATCAGCCGTAGATTTCGTCAGCCCACGGCGACACCAACGTAACCCCTTTCCGCTGCCCGACCACACGGACTTGAACAGGTAGCCGTCCTTAAAATCATCGACTATATCCGGAACGCAGAATTCCTTGCCCTCCCCTGATATCAGAAAATGACGTCCACAAACACATTTGAGGGTTTTATTCAGTTCAAACGTCATAGCAAGAGCCATCCCATACGCACGGGAAGAAAGCATACGACACTCGCGCAACTCTGCTTCCGTAGGAAGTTTATGTTGGGCAATACCGGCCTTCTGCATACGCTTGCGGAAAGCGCGATTCCATCCCCAAGGTACAATTTGGGATTCCGCATAATCGGGTAATTCCGGTTCAGTGACCAATTGCACGGAAAGGGGGAACAATTGTTTCATTTTTTGCAGGTAATCAGCGTTATAGGCCGAAGGAGCAAGTACCGCACTGCCGGGTTGGGCATACCAAACGGGTAATAAAGCAAGATCTTGGGCCATACGACAGGCAGAAGCGGGAGCCATATAATTTTCTTCATTATTAGCAAGTGCCATGTCCGTGTCTGGGTTAAATACATAGAGTTTCATACTATTACAGTTCTTTATTATTTAAGGCCGCAAAATTACAGAGAAAAACAAGGTAAAGCAAATATATAAACTTCACTAACAAAAAAGATATTTTGCCATCTCTACTTTGCAATTCTATAAAAAAGACGTATATTTGTCGCCCGATAAACTGAATTTAACAGCATGGAAGCATTCTACCGCACACACGCCTATCTTGTTGAGCATACCAATGCCCCCGTTCGCCGTGACCTCATGGATGAGATCAACTGGAACGACCGTCTTATCGGTATTAAAGGAACGCGTGGTGTAGGTAAAACCACGTTTCTGTTGCAATATGCTAAAGAGAAATTCGGCACTGACCGTTCCTGCCTCTTTATCAATATGAACAATTTCTACTTTTCTTATTTCAGCATCGTTGATTTCGCTTATGAATTCCAACGCCGCGGCGGAAAAGTATTACTGATAGACCAGGTATTCAAACATCCGGATTGGAGCAGGGAACTGAGAATGTGCTACGACCGGTTTCCAAACCTCAAAATCGTGTTTACCGGTTCGTCCGTGATGCGACTGAAAGAGGAAAACCTGGAACTGCGCGATATAGTGAAGAGTTATAACCTGCGTGGCTTCTCCTTCCGTGAGTATCTGAACCTGCAAACAGGCATGAAGTTCCGTGCTTATACACTGGAAGAGATTTTGAGCAACCACGAACAGATTGCCAAAGGTATCCTTTCGAAGGTACGCCCACTGGATTACTTGCAGGACTATCTGCACCATGGTTTTTATCCGTTCTTTCTGGAGAAACGCAATTTCTCGGAGAATCTGCTGAAGACCATGAATATGATGGTAGAAGTGGACATCCTGCTTATCAAACAGATTGAACTGAAATATCTTTCAAAAATCAAGAAATTGCTTTATATGCTGGCAGTAGACGGTCCGAAAGCCCCGAACGTAAGCCAGTTGGCAAACGACATACAAACATCCCGTGCCACGGTGATGAACTACATCAAATATTTGGCAGATGCACGCCTTATCAATATGGTATATCCGAAGGGAGAAGAATTCCCCAAGAAACCATCGAAGATTATGATGCACAACTCCAACCTGATGTACTCCATCTATCCCGTGAAAGTGGAAGAACTAGATGTGCTGGACACTTTCTTCGCAAATTCCCTGTGGAAAGATCACAAGGTGAACAAAGGCGACAAGAATATGTCATTCCTGGTGGACGATGTGATGCCTTTCAAGATTTGTCCGGAAGGTATGAAAATAAAAAATAATCCCGGCGTCACCTATGCCCTGCACAAAGCGGAAATAGGAAGGGGGAATCAGATTCCACTCTGGATGTTCGGCTTTTTATATTGAGATTTATTCACTTAATAATAATTCAATTTAGTTATGACTAAACAGAAGAAATTCATTACTTGTGATGGTAACCAGGCTGCTGCGCATATCTCGTATATGTTCTCTGAAGTAGCTGCTATCTATCCCATCACTCCCTCTTCTACGATGGCTGAGTACGTAGACGAATGGGCTGCCGCAGGACGCAAAAACATCTTCGGCGAAACAGTATTGGTACAGGAAATGCAATCGGAAGCCGGTGCTGCCGGAGCCGTTCACGGTTCATTGCAAGCCGGTGCGTTGACTTCAACGTACACTGCATCTCAAGGTCTGTTGCTGATGATCCCGAATATGTACAAGATTGCCGGTGAATTCCTGCCTTGCGTATTCCACGTATCAGCCCGCACACTGGCTTCTCACGCGCTGTGTATCTTCGGTGACCACCAGGATGTTATGTCAACCCGTATGACAGGTTTCGCCATGTTGGCAGAAGGTTCTGTACAGGAAGTTATGGACCTCTCCGGTGTTGCTCACTTGTCAACTATCAAAGCTCGTGTACCGTTCGTTAATTTCTTCGACGGCTTCCGTACTTCTCACGAAATCCAGAAGATCGAGATGTTGGAAAACGACGATCTCGCTCCGCTGATTGACCAAAAAGCTCTGGCTGAATTCCGTGCTCGCGCATTGAATCCGATGAATCCGGTTGCCCGTGGTATGGCTGAAAACCCCGACCACTTCTTCCAGCACCGTGAATCATGCAACAACTACTACGAAGCAGTTCCTGCTATTGTAGAAGAATACATGAATGAAATTTCTAAAATCACAGGACGTAAATATGGATTGTTCGATTACTATGGTGCTGAAGACGCAGAACGCGTAATCATCGCTATGGGTTCTGTAACCGAAGCTGCCCGTGAAGCTATCGACCACCTGATGGCTAATGGCGAAAAGGTAGGTATGGTTGCCGTACACCTGTATCGTCCATTCTCTGCTAAGCACTTCCTGGCTGCTGTGCCTAAGACTGCTAAGACTATTGCAGTTCTTGACCGTACGAAGGAACCGGGTGCGAACGGCGAACCGTTGTACCTCGATGTTAAAGACTGCTATTATGGTGCAGCTGATGCTCCGGTAATCGTAGGCGGTCGTTACGGTTTGGGTTCTAAGGACACTACTCCTGCTCAGATCATTGCCGTATTCAAGAATCTGGCTATGCCGATGCCGAAAAACCACTTCACTATCGGTATCGTAGACGACGTAACCTTCACTTCACTTCCTCAGGAAGAAGAAATCGCATTGGGCGGTGCAGGTATGTTCGAAGCTAAATTCTACGGACTGGGTGCTGACGGTACAGTAGGTGCTAACAAGAACTCTGTGAAAATCATCGGTGACAATACCGACAAACACTGCCAGGCTTACTTCTCTTACGACTCAAAGAAGTCAGGTGGTTTCACTTGTTCTCACTTACGTTTCGGTGATACTCCGATCCGTTCTACATACTTGGTAAACACTCCGAACTTTGTGGCTTGCCACGTTCAGGCTTACCTGCACATGTATGATGTAACCCGCGGTTTGCGCAAGAACGGTACATTCCTGCTGAATACAATCTGGGAAGGCGAAGAACTGGCCAAGAACCTGCCTACCCGTGTGAAGAAGTATTTCGCTAAGAACAATATCTCTGTATACTATATCAACGCAACTCAGATTGCACAGGAAATCGGTTTGGGTAACCGTACCAATACAATCCTGCAATCTGCATTCTTCCGTATCACAGGTGTAATCCCTGTTGACCTGGCTGTAGAACAGATGAAGAAATTTATCCAGAAGTCTTACGGCAAGAAGGGTGAAGATATCGTAAACAAGAACTATGCTGCCGTTGACCGTGGTGGTGAATACAAGCAATTGACCGTTGATCCTGCTTGGGTTAACCTGGCTGACGACGCTAAGACTGAAAACAACGATCCTGCATTCATTAACGAAGTAGTTCGTCCGATCAACGCACAAGATGGTGACTTGCTGCCGGTATCTGCATTTAAGGGCATCGAAGATGGTACTTGGTATCAAGGTACAGCTAAATACGAAAAACGTGGTGTAGCTGCTTTCGTTCCCGAATGGAATGCTGAAAATTGTATCCAGTGTAACAAGTGTGCTTATGTTTGTCCTCACGCTTCTATCCGTCCGTTCGTTCTGGATGCTGAAGAGCAGAAGGGTGCAAACTTCGAGATGCTGAAAGCTGTAGGTAAAGTATTCGACGGTATGACATTCCGTATCCAGGTTGATGTTCTCGACTGTCTGGGTTGCGGTAACTGTGCCGATATCTGTCCGGGTAATCCGAAGAAGGGTGGCAAGGCTTTGACTATGAAACATCTGGAAAGCCAGTTGAACCAAGTTCCTAACTGGGATTACTGTGCTGAAAAGGTAGCAAGCAAGCAACATCTGGTTGATGTTAAAGCTAACGTAAAGAACTCTCAGTTCGCTACTCCGTTGTTTGAATTCTCAGGCGCTTGCTCCGGTTGTGGTGAAACTCCGTACGTGAAGTTGATCACTCAGTTGTTCGGTGACCGCGAAATGGTAGCCAATGCAACAGGATGTTCTTCTATCTACTCCGGTTCAGTACCTTCTACTCCTTATACTAAGAACGAAAAGGGTCAAGGTCCTGCTTGGGCAAACTCTTTGTTCGAAGACTTCTGCGAATTCGGTTTGGGTATGGAACTCGCTAATGAAAAGATGCGTGACCGTATCGTGAAACTGTTCAACCAGATTCTGGAAGATGACAATGCTCCTGCTGAGGCTAAGGAAGTATTGAAAGCATGGATTGAAAACATGTACGATGCAGACAAGACTAAAGAACTTGCACCTCAGATCGAGGCTATCATCGAGCAAGGCATCGCTGCCGGCTGCCCGGTTAGCAAGGAACTGAAAGGCTTGACTCAATATTTAGTAAAACGCAGCCAGTGGATCATCGGTGGTGACGGTGCTTCTTACGATATCGGTTACGGTGGTCTCGACCATGTAATCGCCAGCGGTAAGGATGTTAACATCCTGGTTTTGGATACTGAGGTTTACTCTAACACAGGTGGTCAGTCTTCTAAGGCTACTCCGGTGGGTGCTATCGCTAAGTTTGCCGCTGCCGGTAAGCGTGTACGTAAGAAAGACCTTGGTTTGATGGCTACTACTTACGGTTACGTTTACGTAGCTCAGATCGCTATGGGTGCTGACCAAGCTCAGACTCTGAAAGCAATCCGTGAAGCTGAAGCTTATCCCGGACCGTCACTCATCATCGCTTACGCTCCGTGTATCAACCACGGTCTGAAGCTGGGTATGGGCAAGAGCCAAGCTGAGGAAGAAAAGGCTGTTAAGTGCGGTTACTGGCACTTGTGGCGTTACAACCCGGCTTTGGAAGCTGAAGGCAAGAATCCGTTCCAGCTGGATAGCAAAGAACCGGATTGGTCTGGATTCCAGGACTTCCTGAAGAGCGAGGTTCGTTACTCTTCTGTAATGAAACAATATCCTTCAGAAGCTGCTGAACTGTTCCAAGCTGCCGAAGACAATGCCAAGTGGCGTTATAACAGCTACAAGCGTCTGTCTAAAGGAAACTGGGGTGCTGATGCCGAATAATTTCGATTATTAAAATAGTAAATAATAAACTCTGAAAAATGAAGGCTGCACCGTGAACCGGATGCAGCCTTTATTTGTTTTCAAACAAAAGCAACGAACATTATGATTGGATTTATTATTTGGATTATAGGCCTGATACTTGCTATCAAAGCCGTATTGGAAATTATGCAATGGAAGGTAGATGGCGTCAAGAAACTATTGGTCGCTATTCTTGTATTGCTCACCAGTTGGATCGGACTGATCTTTTATTATTTCTGGGGAAGAGACAATTTACCTTCAATGTTGAAATAAACAGATCTATCTGTATAAAAAAAGAAAATGCCGTACTTAAATTACGGCATTTTCTTTTTTTATTAAGCTATGTACGTCTTCCTCCGTTCCACCGAACGGACCGTAGCTCTGTAGTTTGACGGAACACATGGCAGCGGCAAAACAACCGGCTTCCTGATAAGATGCTCCTCTTTTACGCATATACAGATAGCCCGCCATATACGTATCCCCACAACCGGTAGCATCGGCAACATTCTCTACCGGATATGCCGGAATTTCATAGAATCGTTCATCAACATAAATAAGTGAGCCTTTGTCTCCCAAAGTCAGCAAGACTTCCTTCACTCCCCAGTCCGCCAATTTAACAGCAGCATCATAAGGATCTGAACATTGCGTAAGCACCTCCATTTCGTGTTCATTAGCTTTCAAGATATGGATATATTTCAAGGCTTCTTCTTTTTCAGCCCAGTCCACCGCCAATACTTCTTCGTTCTGCACTTCACGCAAATAACCCTGTACATCAAGAGAAAGTAATCCTTTCCCGGCAAGATATTTGATAACATCCAGTGAAAAATCATCCGCCAGTAAACTACCCAAATGAAAAATCCGGGCATTTACATCCTGCAAACCTTCAATCGTAAAAGGATCAGCTTTAGCAGTAACCCGCTGCTTTCTTTCATTGGTATCCTCGCCATAAATATTCTCAAAGCAGATGGAATGGATGCTGGGGAGTACTTTCACTTCAATACCGTCTGTCCTCAAATCATCCACCACCGGCATCTCGCTATCAGCCAAGGCGGTGACAAGTTGGAATCCTTCCGTACTCAGGTGTTTGATGGCATGCGCAAAATAGAAAGAGGTTCCTCCGGGCATGTGCACAGTTTTCTGCGGAGTAACTACTTTATCCAAAGTAATATATCCGATACAACAAAGATCGTATTTCATAAAATATTCAGTTCCATTTTTCAGACTGCAAAAATAGCCAATAATTATCGTTTCTTCCCCCTGCAACGCTATAAATTCTTCCGTTTTAAGAAATCCGTCGGACTTTCACCGAATTGTTCCTTATAACACTTCGTGAAATAAGACGGAGACGAGAAACCGACTTCATAAGCAATTTCCGCAACCGTCATTTCTGAAGAAGCCAACAGGGAAATTGCTTTTTTAAGGCGTGCCTGGCGCAGCAATTCATTGGGAGCATAATTAGTAAGTGATTTCAGTTTACGGTAGAGTTGCACACGGCTCAGTCCCATATCTTTGCCTAAGTCTTCCACATTCAGTTCCGGATCTCTCATTTTCTCCTCTACCAGAGATTTAAAACGAGAGACAAAATCTTTATCAATATCACAGATATTCTCTTTCGCCAATGTCTGATTATCACCGAAGAACTGGCGAAGCTGTCGACGGGAATCTATCAGATTCCGGATACGGGACAGTAACAACTGAGAATTGAAAGGCTTGGATATATAAGAGTCAGCACCACCATTATACCCCTGAATGCGTTGTTCATCAAGTGAACATGCTGTAAGAAGAATCACGGGAATGTGGCAAGTCTGCAATTCGGTTTTCAACCTCCGGCAACACTCTATCCCGTCCATACCAGGCATCATGACGTCGGAAATAATCACATCGGGAACATATTTCATTGCGAGACGAATCCCTGTAGCAGCTTCCGATGCATCCAGCACATGATATTCTTCAGCAAGTAGTGTTTTTACGTAATTGCGAATATCGGCATTATCGTCAATAACCAGCACTGTCGGGCGATCTGCAGTTTTCGTGTCTTCCTCATCCAAGGGCAAATCTGTTTCTATCAATGTAGCAGAGACTTCCGCTTCCTCAGTAGGAAGAGTAACAACCGTAGGATGATACAGAGAAACACTCTGCGCCGGAAAAAGAACGGTAAAAGTCGCTCCTTTTTCATTGCTATGGGCAGTGATCTGTCCGCCATGCATCTCTACGAAGGCACGGACAAGCGCTAATCCGATACCTGTACCGGCCTGATGTCCGTCTATCTGGTAGAAGCGTTCAAAGATAGCATCCACCTCTTTGGGGGAAATATGGCTACCTGAGTTAAATACAGAGAAACGGTAATTAGTCGTTTCCGCCTCCAGCTTAACCACTATTTTTCCATTCTCGGGTGTATATTTCACAGCATTGGATAGCAAATTGAAATAGATACGTTCCATCTTCTCACTATCTGCCATCATGCGGAAATCTGTGTCAGGTGTAACTTCAAAAGAAAAGGAGATATGCTTTTTCAGCAACGCCATACGGAAAGAATCATTCCAGCCGCGGAAACTACTTAAAAGATCGAATGGTTCCAAATGAAGTTCCATCCGCCCGTTCTCTACCTTACGGAAATCAAGAATTTGATTAACAAGACGAAGAAGGATGTTAGCGTTCTTCTTCATCAGTTCCAGTAGTTGATGCGGATGCTCTCCAAGAGACTTATCGGCAAGAAGCTGGTTGATAGGATCTGCTATCAATGTCAACGGAGTACGGAAGTCGTGAGAAACATTCGTGAAGAATACTAGTTTGGCATGGGTGGCCTCTTCCAGTTCGCGGGAAAGCTGTTCCAACTGTTCTTTCTGCTGAATGAGCAGCTCCTTCTGCTGTGTCAACTGTTGCTTCTGTTCTTCCAACTTCTCCTTCTGCCGGGACAGTTCACGATTCAGACGGTTTTTGGTACGCAAAGAAAGATAAACGGCAACCAGTAAACCGATTACCAATAAAAGTACCAATAAGCTGCCATATAATATGACTTGCTGCGTAGCGTAACGATCAAGGAACTGACTCATCTTTCCATTCATCGTTTCTATTTTTTCATCAAGGGTAGCAATATGCGAAGTCTGCATCTGCATAATCTGCGCATTGGTAGCATCTACAACAGAAGTACTCAATATGGTTTCACGAGGAAAGTCCCGCTTATTCAGGATATCCATCGCCATCTGTATCACACGGTCACCACCGGTAGGATAAATAAACGTGGCATCCAGTTGACCATTCAGCACTTGTTCTACGCCATACCCTTCACCGGGCAAAGCATCCGTACCGATAAAGCGCATTTCTTCTGCCCTACCCTGCCGCTCAGCAACATTATAAGCTCCTGCCGCCATTCGGTCGTTCTGTGCATACACTACATCTATTTCAGGAAAGCGCGCCAAAAGAGTATCCATCTTCTCTCCTGCCTCAGAGCGCAGCCAGCCGGCATCTTCACGTGCCAGAAGCTGAATGCCGGGATAAGGAGATATGGCGGCAACAAATCCCTGATGACGGTCCATGGCCGGTGTAGAACCTGTCAAACCGGCTATCTCCACAACGTTGCCTTGTCCATGAAGCATATTAGCAACATAGTTACCTATTGCTTTTCCTAACTCATAGTTGTCAGCACCTATATAAGCAGTATATTTATCAGAAAGTATCTTGCGGTCGAAAACAATGATGGGAATTCCCCTGTCGAAGGCTTCCTCCACTACCGGAGTGATAGGTGCAGCTTCATTGGGTGCAACTACAAGCAAGTCCACTCCTTCTTTGATAAAATTACGGATATCTTTTATCTGTTCTGCATTATCATCTTTTACCGTACGAATATCAATTTCTACTCCGTCATAGAAAAGTGCCTCGCGCAACATTTCATTGTTCATCTGATGTCGCCATTCATCATCGCTGCACTGGGAAACTCCAATACGGAAACGTGCTTCGCGATGGGTGCACGAAGTGGTCAACCAAAACCAGGAAAGTGAAACAAGTAATAATTGGATAGTATATCTTCTCATCTTTTCCGTTATTAGTAACGCAAATATAAAAATATTATCATAGGTATCGTTATCTGTTTCTTAAAAAAACTCCCTATTCCACCGATTTTTAACTCGGACAGAATAGGGAGACTACTATTGCCGGAAAGAAGGACAGACAAACCAGATAAGGCTATTATTGAGCTGTAAGCTCAATAACATAGCTCTGAGTCGCTGCAAAACCAAATACATTCAAACCAACTTTCATCAGATAATCACCGGAATAAACTTTCCCGCTAGATTCTAATTTAGATTCAGTAGAGGGCATCAAATTGATTTCTTCCACTTTATATTGCTTGTTCGGGTTTAATCCCTGAAGTTTGACTGTCATCAGTTTCTCCTGGAAACGCGGATGAATATCATAAGCAAACAATACAGCTTTATTTGCATCCTTGCTTACATAATTCAGTGCCATGTGATTGCCCTCATACGGAGACACCAAACGATATTGATCACCATCCATAATGGCACTTTGCAAACGCTTCCAGTTGGCAACAGCCGTCTGGCAGTAAGTCAATTCATCAGCCGTGAGTTCTTTCAGACCTATATCAAAACCAAGCTTACACATAGAAGCTACATCCGTACGGAATTTTACAGAAGTCGCTTTATTCCAACTGGTCACATGGGCATCCATAGCTTTCGCAGGGAAGAACTGGGAAAAGCCCCACTGGATATAAATACGTTCTACAGGATCCGTATTGTCGCTGCACCAGAACTCTGTGAAATATTTAAGCGCTTCGTAATCGCAACGGGCACCACCACCAGAACAAAGCATCATCGGGACATCAGGATAATTCGCTTTCACACGCTTCAGAACATTATAGATGCCACGGACATGATCAATATACAACTGTCCCTGTTTGTTCTTCAGATACGGAGAATAGATATTGGTGATAGGACTGTTGCAATCCCATTTGAAGAAAGCAACTTCGGGATTCTCCTTCATTATATTCTCTACAACACCATATACATAATCCTGCACCTTCGGATTGCTAAGGTCAAGTACCAATTGGTTACGGTAATAATACGTTTCACGATTAGGCAGTGTGATCGCCCAGTCCGGATGTTTCTCGAAGAGTTCGCTCTTGGGATTCACCATTTCTGGTTCAATCCAGATACCGAACTTCACATCTGCATCCTTGGCAGCTTTCACCAGTGCCGGAATGCCACCGGGCAATTTATCGTGATTCACATCCCAGTCTCCCAAACCCGCATGATCATTCTTACGGGGATATTTGTTCGCAAACCAACCATCGTCCAACAAGAACATATCTACACCCAGATGCTTGGCTTCCTTCATTAACTCGGCCAGTATCTCCTGATTAAAGTTAAAACCTGTATTTTCCCAGTTATTCAGAAGAGTCAGACGACTCCCTTTACCATCTTTCAAGCTGTAGTTGCGTGCCCACTCATGAAGGTTACGGCTTCCTTTCCCGGCACCGTCATTACTTAAAGTAAATATGAATTCGGGAGTGATAAACACTTCATTCGGTTTCAGTTCATAATTCGAAGCGTAAGGATTGATACCGGGAATCACACGAAGATTCCCAACATTGTCCACTTCAAACGTAAAGCGGAAATTACCGGTCCATCCCAACGTACCCATCAATACATTTCCCTGATGTTCGCTGACCGGCTGATCCAACCCTACTTCAAAGAAAGGATGCGTATGCATGGCAGCACGGCTTCCCAACTTCGTATCAATTACTTTCTTGCCAAATTGCAATTGCTGGCTGCTCATTTGCGCTTCCTTTGCCCAGTCACTACTGAACTCAGTCAGGTAATAAGCGGAATTATTGAAATAAAGCATGGCAGAGGCGTATGTAGAAAGCAGGACAGGTTTCTTTTCCTGATGCTTGATTTCACTCCAAGTCTTGATAACATTTTCTTTCGGATAAGCCACATAGTGCAGAGTAACGTCTACCGGATACTGATCGTCACGGAGATTAACCACAGTTTCCGTACCACCCTCAACCGCCTTGGAGGAGGAAGAAACATAATACAACATAGTGGACGGATTACCATCATTGTGAGTGATAGCGATAGCCGGTTCAAAGTAATCTTCATTACCCGAACCACCATACACTTCCCAACCGCGTTTACTTACACTACCGTCGGCACCGGCATGGATATTCCACTGAAAGTTATTCAAATCCTGCTCATGCAGCAGTTTTTCACCTAAGTAAGTTTGATACAGACGGCCGTTGTCGCCTACCTGAAGCACCAGGTCTGTGTTATCCGTAAAAATACGGATCGTTTTGTTTTCCGCTGCATTGGCATACGACAATGTAGCACATGCAAAGAGAGTTACAAATAAATTTTTCATGGTGTACAATGAATTTAGTTACAAAAATATATTAAATTAATTTAGAATGAAAGGCTTGCACTGAATTCCAGTGTAAATGGACGCAAGTAATTACCACTCATATAATGATCTTTGAATTTACCTGCTTCTTCCTTGCCCAGTAGTTCGGCGCCGCTGATAGTTCCGCTTGCACCCTTTTGGTTCAGGAAGTTCACTACCGTTGCTCCCAATGAGAGGTGCTTATTCACTTTCCAGTTCACACCACCGAAGGTTTCCCAACGACCGTTGAAATAGAGGGCATTAGTCAGATTGGCATACGTCTTCCCGAAATAACGGAAACTGAGCCACAAGCGCAGATCGGGAGTTATGTTATAACTGGGATCTATTTCAGCCAGTATCTGCGGAATTTCTTTCACTATGTTGCCATTAGCATTCAAGTCAGGCACTCCTTCAAACGGAGATTTGATAAAGTAATTGTTATAAGTCGGTTTCTGATAAGTGAACAGGGTATGCAGATGGAAACCTTTGAAAGGATTGATTTCAGCGGAAGTGGTCCAACCCAATGTCTTGATATCATAAATCAGCAAGGTCGTCTTGGACTGCGTTGTTCCCGGTTTGGTTACATTCTGCTGGTCTATATTATTCGACTTGGAAATATAAGTAATCATGGAAGTCAGGTTTATCCAGTCATTCTGATAAAATAATCCGCCACGCAGCAAAGGGATAGTCACACGCTTATATTGCTCTTCGGTAGGTCCTGTTCCGGCATATTCATTGATACGTGGGAAGCGGGTGGCGACGGTTCCGTCGGCAGTCAGCCCGAAGTTCTTGGTCAACTTATAAGTGAATTGTGCCGTTGCAGCATAGTTCAGCTTATCTTTTACTACTTTCTGCGGCTGTATCTTTTCAGCAGAAAGTATATTCCCTTGATTGTCAGTATATTCGTGAGTATCACCAATGTGGAAGCCGGAATAGCGACCATAAGGAATCTGATCGGCAGACATACGGTAATATTCCAGACGAGCACCATAATAGACAGTGAATTTCGGACTTACCTGCCAGTTATCCGTAAAGTAGGCAGCCAGTTTGTTTTCGGTCCCTTTGGTATATTCCGGACTCAGCTCATTGAACCCACTGAATTTAGCGGTACTCCCGTCAGCTGCCACACGATTCAGTATCTGCGGATATTCAGTAACCGTACCTACCCATTGAAAAGAGGAAGAGTGATAATCCAAATGATAAAACCATTCATTCAGCCCCAACCGCACGTCATGGTCGCCTATCTTCTTTTTCAGTTCGGAAGTAAGCAATGCATTCTTCACTTTGCCAAGATGCAACCAGGTACGCCTGCCTTCGACCAATCCGGTATAGGCATCCTCCGAACCATCCAGAAAAAGGCCGTCCGCCACCGTGGCTTTGTTGATATTGCTACCACCAAAGTCCACATAGTTAGCTTCGGGAGCATTCATAAACTTGGCATTCAGCGTCCAGTTCAGATTGTTACGGAAGGTATAATCAAACAGCATAGCTACTTCATGTGCCTTATTGCCTGTAAAGTCACCAAACCGACCGCTCTTCATCTTTCCGTCCATCACATCCATGTACTGAAAACGTCCACCTTCGGGAGCATACGAAGAAGTTCCTAACTTGAAGCCAGGAATTTCTTTCACACTGCCATCTCCCACATAGATAAACGGAGCAGCGTTAATCATCGAACCCAATGCACTGCTTTTTGAGAACTTATAGATAACGGAGAACCTTCCGCGATTATTGTTGAAAAGGCGCGTCAGCCCTGCATGATAAAGTTGGGTACGGTCACTAAAGTTTTCAAACTTAGGAGAGAAACTACCCGGATCGAAGTTCTGATAGATGCTGGCTGTATAGAGCCAGCGGTTTCCGATGCCACCGGACACATTCATGTCTATATTTTGCCACCCAAAATGGTTGGTGCGGTAATTCAAGACTCCTTTGAACTCCTTTTGCCCCAATTTGGAGAAAGAATTTACGGAATAAGCGATGTTTCCGGTAGCAATAGCAGATTCAGACGGTGTCATCAGCCCTACTTCGCCCAGGCTGGCATCGCTGCGCCAGTGAGTAGCCAGCTTATGCACAGCCGAAGAATAGACAGCGGGTAATCCGTTTTCATACACATTTACATCTTCACTGGGAAGTCCGATCTGAATTTCACGGGGCTTGTTTGCATCCGAAGCATTCAGCATCACATTGCGTTCGCTGATCTCCGCTTTTTTACTACTGATAGTGTCATTCTCTACCGGTTTGCTCGCTGTTGCAATAGTAGCGAATGATAAGGCTGCCGATATGACATAAGAAAAGAGACTTGCTTTCATACTATTAATGGATTTAAAATTAAACTTTCGGTTCAAGGCATCAGATAAGAAATATTCCCCTTATCTTTCAACGAGGGCAAAGTTAACAGGTATAATAATGCCCGGTTTCCGCAAGTAGCCGTCAGGTAGATCGACATGAGAGTATCATCTACAATACAACACTGATAACAAGCCATTTACATCATTCCGTTTTATAAAAGCAAGTAGACATACCCGTTTACCGGAAAGTTTTAATATCTTTGTATTTGTCTACTTTTAATGAACATACCCTATGAAAAAATACTTATTATCGGTATTATTCCTGTTGTTCGTGTTTGTCCATTTTCGTGCGGCGAATAAGACTGACTTATCCAATGAGTTGGAATCAGCTTTAAAACTGCGCAACCAATACTCACTCCGAAAAGAAGCCCGAATTGACAGTTTAAAGCGTTTGCTATATCCATCCATGGACGACAATGAACGTTTCCGATTATACAATGCTATTTACGAAGAGTACTATACTTACCGTTTCGATTCAGCCATGCTCTATGTAGACAAGGAAGAACAGGTGGCTATGGCACTATCTCACCCCGCTTATCGCAACCTGAGCATCATCCACCGCTCGGTGCTTCTTTCCACATCGGGTTATTTCAGCGAATCCATCCAGAATCTGGAACAAATAGATTCACGCACATTGAATGATGCGACACGGATAGAATATTATGCCGCCTATGAATGGGCTTACAGTATGTGGGCGGAATATTCCAACGATAAGGTTTATGCTCCCCGTTATTATGAAAAAGAAATGCTTTATCAGGATTCATTGATCAGTGTACTTCCCACTGGCTCGTCACTACACAATTACTGGAAAGGAGAAAATCTATATCGTCACCAGCGGTACGCCGAAGCGGAAAAGTATTATCAAAAGGCACTGGAAGGCGTTCCTGTGAATGTTCGATTGTATGCTATGGTTACGTATGGTTTAGCATTGGTCTATTCAAAACTTGGTGACTGGAACGAATATGAGCATTATCTGATCAAGGCCGCCATATCGGATCAGGTATGCCCGCTTAAAGAAAATCTGGCCTTACAGGAACTGGCCCTGCATATCTTTAAAAACCGAAGTGGAGAAGTATCCCGTGCCAACCGCTATCTGAACTACTCCATGGAAGACGCTCAGTTTTATAACAACCGGCTCCGCATGCTCGAAATAGCGAAAAAATTCCCTTCTATTGTACTGTCTTATCAGGAACAGAATCTTATCAAGAGCAGACGACTGCAATGGTCGCTGATATGCATCAGTATATTGTCCATCGGACTGGTCGTCTCCCTGATCTATATTTATCGGCAAATGCATCAACTCCATAAACGCAGGAAGATACTGGCGGACATGAATCAGGAACTGCAACATCTGAATAAGGCATTAGTAAATACAAATCATACGCGTGAAGAATATGTAAGCCTGTTCATGGACCTGTGTGCCGCCTATATAGACAAGCTGAATAAATATCAGGATTTGGTAAAGAGAAAAGTGAAAGCGAAACAGACAGATGATCTATTGAAGTTAGTCAATGCCACCAAACTGTCAGATACAGATGCGAAAGAGTTCTTCGTAAACTTCGATACGGCATTTCTGAATTTATACCCTAAATTTATAGAAGAATTTAATGCACTATTGCGGGAGGGTGAAGAAATCATACCTAAAAGAGGAGAAATACTGAATACAGAACTTCGGATATTTGCATTGATACGTATGGGGATTCAAGATAGTTCCAGGATAGCTACCCTCTTGTTCTACTCACCACAAACAATTTATAATCATCGGAGTGTAGTGAAGAATAAGGCAAAGATGAGGGATAGCTTTGAAAAACAGGTGGAGGAGCTTTGTGCAGTGATGTAGATTCACTTACATTATAAAATAAGACACTTTTTCTTAAGAAAAGAATGTGTATCCATTGCCCTTTCAAATACTTCTGTTACTTTTGTCGACAGCTACAAGATAACTACTAGAAAAACTATTATATTATGAAAAATCTATTCTATTTTATCATTTCGATATGCACGTTATATGCATGTTCCTCGGATTCTGATTTCAACCCGGAAGATGAAAATCCCACTTCTTCTGATTTTTATGAACTTAAAGCCATTCCTGACAAGAAAGTCATTTTCAAAGCCTATCCGGCAAATATGAAACAAATTCTTGGCGCAGGCTACGATGTTACTGCCGACCATTTAAGTCCCGAAGCCATAAAAGCTCCCATAATAGATTTGGAAAAATTGGAAAACAGCGATGAAGATTATATCTATCGTATGAAAGCCACTTCTTCCGAACCCAGAGACTACGCCGGAGAAAATGCAACAACATTCCTGACTGATATTACCAATAGCCTGATATTGGGAGACATAAATTCCAGAAATGCTCTATCGGTCGGTACCATTCTCAAGCATAAAGAGTTCGAGTCTGATTACAACCATTCTTCACAATATTCTTTTGCCTCCAGCGAACAACTATTTACAGCGGAGCGTTGGTACTTTTCGTTTTTCTATACCTTAGAGAAATATAAATACAGATACCTTACGCAGGAATTTGAAAATGATGTAACCAGTTTGGCAGCAGAAGATATCATAAACAAATATGGCACACACCTTTTAGTGGATGTCGGTATAGGAGCACGATTCAGAGGACTTTACCGGACAGCAGTACCTACAGCGACATCAGCTACCAGCACCGCAAAAATCACCTTACTCAGCGCTTTGGAAAAAATAGGCCAGCAAGGTCTCTTTACCGGAAGCGGTGCCGGCGGATGGGAAGAAGAAGTGGCACAAAGCATAGGAGGTCAGCTTATACTGGAATTCTATGGAGGAAATACAAGTTTATTGACTTCACAACCGATAACCGATGGCTTTAATGCCTGGTGGAACTCGTTCAATGAAGAGAATTATACTTTGACGAAAATCACTCAAAATAAAGTCCTTCCCATTTATGAACTAATAGCGGATGCCACCAAAAAAGAGCAAGTGAAAGATGCGATAGAAAAATATATATCCAACCCAAAGTTATCGTTAGTTTCTACCACTCCGTTACTTCAGGCCTGGAATGGCAAAAATCACACATACGACACATCTTACTTAGATATTGCAATGCACTCCAACAAAAAATATGAAGGAGCCATCTGTTCCATCTACAAACAACAAATCACGAGTACCGTACCGTTGTATTTATATAGTAACGGAAAAAAGCAACGTCTATCTGTAGAGCTATTGCCAGCCGACACCGAATGGCAACTGGAAAAAGAATTAGGATATGTATACGCTTCGCCCGTAGAAGGAGCCATCCCGCTATACGAAGCCGAAAATAAGAACGATTATTGTTATACTACAGAAGACAAGCAGGAATATGGCACAAAAGGGAGTTGGAAGCAAAAAGGCATTGTATGTTACACAATGCCCCTATAATATAAGATTGCCTGCCAAGTTGAAGCAATTATCAGGATAGGTTCAACTCATACACCGGAGATATCAGCTGCTGCCAACCGACTCTTAAAAGCAGACGGCAATTCCGGCATGGCCCCACTCTGTGTACAAACATAAGCGGAGACTTCCACTGCCAGTTTATGCGCTTCGGGAACAGGTTTCCCACTAAGTATAGCCGATGTAAAAGCAGCAGTAAAAGAATCACCTGCCCCCACAGTATCGGCAACAGGAACTTTCGGTGTATCCTGATAAGATACTACACCCGGAGTAAATACATAACTGCCATTGGTTCCACAAGTCAGAATCAGCATCTTCAGATTATATTTAGCCAAAAGTATCCAGCATTTATCCTGTAAATCAATACCCGGATAACCGAAGATACGGCTGATAGTAACCAGTTCCTCATCATTTATTTTAAGTATGTTGCAGCGGCGCATAGATTCGCAGAGTATTTCTTTCGTATAGAATCCCTGACGAAGATTGATATCGAAAATCTTGATCTGATCTTCTCCATCAGGCATGGTGTCCAGAAAACGTTGAATAGTAGCACGACTCACGGGACTGCGCTGAGCCAGCGAACCGAAACAAACAGCACGGGTAGAAAGGGCCAGACGTTTCAAATCATCCGTAAAAGGAATGTTATCCCAAGCTACCCCCTCTTTAATCTCATAACAGGGAACCCCCACAGCATCAAGAGTAACCTGTACCGTACCGGTAGGATAATCCACTTGCTCGATCTCACAAGTCAGTTTCTTTTGAGCAAAAACATCCAATATTTCCTGTCCGTCAGCATCACGTCCCACTGCACTCACTACACGGCTATCAAAACCAAACTGTGATACATGATAAGCGAAATTGGCAGGCGCACCACCTATCTTCTTTCCTTCGGGCAGCACATCCCAGAGTGCTTCACCCATTCCTACGATGATTTTATTCATGACACTAAATTTAATTACAAATTATAAATTACAATTAGACATTAGGTTATTTCTTTATCTTCAAAGTATAGTACAGCAAATAAAGTACTCCGACAGTCATCACGGCTACTGCACCGCTTTGTCCTATGGCATCACTTGCCAATCCCATTGCCAACGGAAAAACAGTTCCACCAAAAAGTCCCATTATCATCAGACCGGAAACTTCATTCTTCTTGCCGGGCATATACAGCAACGCCTGTGAGAAGACAATCGAAAAGATATTCGAGTTTCCGTAACCTATCAACGCAATGCAAATATAAATAGATGTTTTTGAATGGAAAGCAAAAAGTCCAATCATTGCCAGTAACATCATAAAACTACTGATAGCAAAGAACGATTTAGCATTCATCCTCCTCAAAATAAAAGAACCTGTGAAGCAGCCTGCCGTACGGAAAATGAAGTAGAGACTGGTAGCAAACGCAGCGTCATCCAATCCCATCCCCAAACGCTCCATTAGAATCTTAGGAGCAGTAGTATTCGTACCTACATCGATTCCTACATGGCACATGATACCGATGAAAGAAAGCAAAACAAACGGTTTACCCAATAAAGCTAAACACTCACCGAACGTAGAAGGTTTTCCTTCCTCTTTCTCCTCGGCAATCTGTGTCTGTCCCAACAATAAAACGGCTATCACAGCTATCACCATATAAATAGGAAACAGCACACGCCAACCCAAACCGAACGACGGAATGGCCTGTGTAGCTCCCCACATAGCGATGTAAGGTGCAAGAAACGAAGCAATCGCCTTTACAAATTGTCCGAAGGTAAGGCTACTTGCCAGCCGGTCACCTCTCACGATGTTGGAAAGCAGCGGATTCAGTGAAGTCTGCATCAATGCATTGCCGATACCTAATAAAGAGAAAGAAAGCAGCATCAACGTATAGCTATCACCAAAAACAGGCAATAACAACGAAGCAAAGGTCACAACCAAACTAAGGAGTACCGTCTTTTTTTGTCCGATACGGCTCATCAACATACCTGTCGGCACAGAGAAGATCAGGAACCAGAAGAAAACCAGCGAAGGGAAGATGTTAGCTTGAGAGTCTGTCAAACCCAAATCTGCTTTTACATAGTTGGAGGCGATGCCTACCAGATCCACAAATCCCATAGCGAAAAAGCAGAGCATCACAGGGATCAGCTTGGATAACGAAGAATTAGATTTCATTGTTGTATGGTATTAATTTAAGTATTTCTTGCTCGGAAAAGCACGTTGCAAAGGAAGCGAATATCAGAACAACAGGATAACAATCTTGTTACAAAGAGTGGCAATTATGATACAAGAATGTTTTTTAAGCGCATTTCAAGGGCATTATTTCTCTTTTTAGCTACATTTGTGGAAAATTATCCAAAGAAACTTTTTAAACAACAATATGGAAACACTCTTTAATGGACGACTCAGCATTGAAGTTTCTGCACATGGAGCAGAGCTATGCAGTATTTTTTCTAATGGAAAAGAATATCTATGGCAGGCAGATCCTGCATTCTGGAAACGCCATTCGCCGGTACTCTTCCCGATTGTAGGAAGCGTATGGGAGAATGAATATCGAAACGAAGGCACCACCTATGTCCTCACTCAGCATGGATTTGCCCGCGACATGGAGTTCACACTGATATCCGAGGAAAACGATGAAGTCCGCTACCAGCTTGTCAGCAACGAAGAAACACTCAAGAAATATCCTTTCCCATTCCGTCTCACCATCGGCTATCGCATCCGCGAGAAGAAGGTCGATGTCATGTGGGAAGTAGAGAATACCGGGGAGAAGGAAATGCACTTCCAGATTGGTGCACATCCGGCATTCTACTATCCGGATTTCGATGCCGAAACGCAAGAACGGGGGTTCTTCGGTTTCAATAAGAAAAGCGGACTGAAATACATACTTATTTCTGAAAAAGGATGTGCCGACCCGGACACCCAATATCCTCTGAAACTGACAAACGACTTGTTGCCATTGGACACACATACATTTGACAAAGATGCACTTATATTGGAGGGAAGCCAGGTGCGGCGGGTTACTCTATATAATAAGGAGAAAGCTCCTTATCTCAGCCTCCATTTCGATGCACCTGTTGTCGGACTGTGGTCGCCACCTGCCAAGAATGCCCCGTTTGTCTGTATTGAACCATGGTACGGTCGTTGCGACAAAGCACATTATACAGGAGAGTATAAAGATAAGGATTGGGTACAGCATCTGCAACCCGAAGAGGTATTCAAAGGAAAATATACCATTGAAATAGAAGAATAAAGGAGAAGCCGTAGCTGGTCCGTATCTGGTCCAAACGCTTAGGTACGGACCAGCTACGGAGCGGGTACGGCTTTGATAAAATTCGGGTACAGAAAAGGAGGAAATATAGACCAATCTTATTTCAACTTATAAACCTTGAATGAACTTACCGCATAGCTACCGCCTTTGGCATAGAAACTGATACGGTTGTAAGGTTCCGAAGGAAACACAAGGTTTGTCATTGCGAAACGTCCGTCATCGCCAAACACTTCAATACTTGATTTATCAACGAAAAGACGCAGCGTCATTTCCGAATTGCCTTCTATCGGAGCAAGAGTCAGCACCGGAAAGTCCGAACTGAATGATACGACTCCGCTCTTACTACGATCCATCGCAAACTTCTTCTCTACCAGGTTGTAGTAAATATCCACTTCTTCTCCTTTTGAATTGAAAAGTTGGAAGCCAATGACTTCTGCATTTCTGTTCTTAATCGTCATTTCAATTTCATACGTACCTGTATTATCCGAAAGCAGTTTGTCCATATTATAAGTACGGTCCACCTTGAAGGAATGCTTCTTTTCTTCTTTTCCACGCAGTTTCAGCAGTTCTCGCGAAGGGGAAGATTTCAGATAAGTTTCACCCGCCGAAGTATAGAGACTCAGGTCACGGGGAACAGAGTTACCACTGCGATACTGAGTAGTAGGTACATTGTTGGCATATTGCCAGTTGCTCATCCATGCCAGCGCTATATGGCGTCCTTCGGGCGCATTACTCCAAGTCACGGTAGCATAGTGATCTTTTCCCCAGTCCATCCACTTGGTGTTTTTCGGTGATTCATTCACAAACTTCTTTCCATCGAAGGTACCTACAAAGTATTGAGTGGCACTTCCACCGAAAGGTCCGCCGGGATTAATATTACAGATTAGAACCCATTTCTTCAGTTCCGTACCTTCAATAGGCAGTTCTATCAGGTCGGGACATTCCCATACACCACCATGAGCCCCCTGACCTTCACCGAAACTACTTTCATAAGCCCAGTCCTTCAGATTAGCTGAAGAGTAGATTTGCATTTCCTGACCTACGGCAAGAATCATGATCCATTTATCGGTAGCGTCATGCCAGAAAACTTTCGGATCACGGAAATCACGTTGGGTGGAAGTCAGTATAGGATTACGCGCATACTTCTTGAATGTCTTTCCGTTGTCCAGACTGTAAGCCATACTCTGTACCTGGCGATCGCTGGCCGAAGTATAGAAAGCTATGATCGCACCGGCACCAAAGCCTGCCGTATTATCCTTATCAACCACACAGGAACCACTGAAGATAGTTCCCAACGCATCGGGCGCAATGGCTATCGGCTGATGTTCCCAATTCACCAGGTCTGTACTGGTGGCATGTCCCCAATGCATATTTCCCCACATAGAACCGTAAGGATTGTATTGATAAAACAAATGATAAACACCATCTTTATATACCATACCGTTCGGATCATTCATCCAGCCATATTGAGGAGTGAAGTGATAAAGCGGACGGAAACTCTCGCGATTGGATGTATCAAACTCATTGGAAAGTTTCATTTCATCCCAGCAAATAGCCGTATCGGGTATCAACTGGAAGTTGAAAGAAAGTGATTTATTATCAAATCCGGAGAGATCTACCGGAACAAAATAGTCCACCTTATTTATAGCCAGACGAACATTCATATTGCGCACTACGTCATTATCGGCTATCATATATAGCTTTGCTTCCGGAGCAGCCTCTTCCACGGGAAGCAACAGAAATTTCTTCTGGTTCTCAATCTGGACAATGCTCTGTCCGTCACCTAAATGTTTAATCACGAAAGGAGGATTAATAGCCTGACACGAAAAGACAGACCAGATTGTACCTATTATAAAGGTAAGGGTCCATCGCACAGTCAACAAATTGTTTTTTAAATTCATGATGTTTTTGGGTATTACATTTAATTAATAATGAGTTGCTCGGGAAAGCACTTTGCAAAGGAAGCGAATAAAACAGAAATAGCCTGCCATTTATGTTTCATAAGCTGGCAAATATGATACCTGCCCTTTATTTTGTTACAAATATACCAGCTTATGAAACATAAATTACAGCATATTTTCACTTAATTCCCTTTCTTTGCAACATCAAAACATCACTCGGGAAAGCATGTTTTGAGAGGTAATCCACAGCGATTACAAAATGAAAAGCATATTAATTAAAATCTAAAAACATGGAAGGCATAAAAAGATCACTTCTATTTGCACTCTTTCTTATAATGTGTACACTAGTTCAGGCCCAACGCCTGACGGTACAAGGAAAAGTGGTTTCCAAGACTGACGGAGAATCCATTATCGGTGCAACTGTCATAGAAACCAACCAGACAAGTAACGGCACCATAACCGACATCGACGGCAACTTTACATTGTCTGTACCACAAGGTGCAGAACTCTCCATTTCATATATCGGATTCAAGACTGTGAATGTGAAAGCTCAAGCTACACTGAATATCGTTCTGGAAGAAGAATCGGAATTGCTACAGGAAGTCGTAGTCACAGGTTATACTACTCAACGCAAGGCCGACCTGACCGGAGCCATCTCCGTAGTCAGCATAGACGAGATTGCCAAGCAAAACGAAAACAACCCGATCAAAGCATTACAGGGACGCGTCCCCGGTATGAACATCACAGCCGACGGTAATCCCAGTGGAAACGCCACTGTACGTATTCGCGGTGTCGGGACTTTGAATAATAACGATCCTCTTTATATTATTGACGGTGTGCCTACCAAATCGGGCATGCACGAACTGAACGGCAATGATATCGAATCTATCCAGGTATTGAAGGATGCGGCTTCTGCCTCTATCTATGGTTCACGCGCTGCAAACGGTGTCATCATCATCACTACGAAGAAAGGTAAAGAAGGACAGATAAAGATTAACTTCGATGCTTCTATCGCCGCTTCCATGTATACCAATAAGATGGAAGTACTGAATGCGGAAGAATATGGCCGTGCCATGTGGCAAGCTTACGTAAACGAAGGCCAGGATCCCAACACCAACGCACTGGGCTACAAGTATAGCTGGGGATATGACGCAAACGGTTATCCTCAACTGAACAACATCAGCATGTCCAAGTATCTGGATTCCGCCAACACGGTTCCGGCTGCCGACACCGACTGGTTCGATGAAACAACCCGTACAGGTATTATCCAGCAGTACAATGTATCAGTAAGCAATGGTTCTGAAAAGGGGTCATCTTTCTTCTCCCTGGGCTATTATAAGAATATAGGTATCATCAAGGACAGTGACTTCGAACGTTTCTCTGCCCGCATAAATTCTGATTATAATCTGATTGGCAAATTCCTGACCATAGGAGAGCACTTCACACTGAACCGCACTTCGGAGGTGCAGGCACCGGGTGGATTCTTGCAAAATGTATTGCAATTCAATCCCTCATTGCCCGTTTACGACATCAATGGAGAATATGCAGGTCCGGTAGGCGGATATCCCGACCGTGAGAACCCGGTAGCGAGACTGGACCGTAACTCTGATAATCGCTATACTTACTGGCGTATGTTTGGTGATGCTTACATCAACCTCAACCCCTTCAAAGGATTCAATGTCCGCTCCACCTTCGGATTGGATTATGCACAGAAATCACAACGCATCTTCACCTACCCCATCACCGAAGGCAATGTGGCAAATGATAAGAATGCCGTAGAAGCCAAGCAGGAACACTGGACGAAATGGATGTGGAATGCCATCGCTACCTACAATCTGGAAATCGGCAAACATCGTGGAGACGCCATGGTGGGTATGGAGCTGAACCGTGAAGATGATATCAATTTTTCGGGTTATAAAGAAGATTATTCTATTCTGACACCCGACTATATGTGGCCGAATGCGGGTTCCGGTACGGCTCAGGCTTACGGTTCGGGCGAAGGCTATTCACTGGTTTCTTTCTTCGGAAAACTGAATTATACATACGATGATAAATACCTACTCTCGATGACAGTACGCCGTGACGGTTCTTCACGTTTCGGTAAAAATAACCGCTATGCCACATTCCCTTCCTTCTCACTGGGATGGCGCTTGAACCGTGAAAAGTTCATGCAAAACCTCAGTTGGATTGACGATCTGAAAGTCCGCGGTTCATGGGGACAGACCGGCAACCAGGAAATCTCGAACATTGCCCGCTATACAATTTATGTTCCCAACTACGGTGTAACGGAATCAGGCGGTCAGAGCTATGGTACTTCCTACGACATTGCCGGAACCAATGGCGGCAGCATCCTTCAATCCGGATTCAAACGTAATCAGATCGGTAATGATAACATCAAATGGGAAACAACTACACAAACGAACCTCGGCCTCGATTTCTCACTGTTTAAACAATCTCTTTACGGTTCATTCGACTGGTTCTACAAAAAGACAACGGATATTCTGGTACAGATGGCAGGTATCGCCGCCATGGGCGAAGGAAGCAGTCAATGGATCAATGCGGGAGAAATGAAAAATGTGGGTGTTGAATTGAATCTCGGTTATCGCAATCAAACGAGATTCGGACTGAAATATGACCTGAATGCCAACATATCCACCTACCGGAATGAAATCACGAAGCTGCCAACTACAGTAGCAGCCAACGGCACTTTCGGTGGTAACGGTGTACAAAGCGTAATCGGTCACGCTAATGGTTCGCAGGTGGGTTATGTAGCTGACGGTATCTTCAAATCACAGGAAGAAATTGATAACCATGCCACTCAGGAAGGTGCCGGAATAGGCCGTATCCGCTGGCGTGACTTGGACGGCAACGGTATCATCAATGAGAAAGACCAGCAATGGATTTACAATCCGACTCCGGACTTCAGCTATGGTCTGAACATCTACCTTGAATACAAGAATTTTGACCTCACCATGTTCTGGCAAGGTGTTCAGGGAGTAGATGTTATCAGCGACCTGAAGAAGGAAACCGACCTTTGGAGTGGACTCAATATCGGTTTCCTGAACAAAGGTAAGCGAGTACTCGATGCATGGTCACCCACCAATCCGAACTCTACCATTCCTGCATTGTCACGCAGCGATACGAACAATGAGAAACGTGTTTCCACTTACTTTGTTGAGAATGGTTCGTTCCTGAAGTTACGCAATATACAGTTGGGATACAACGTTCCGAAAAATTTTGCCCAGAAGATGAAGATGGAGCGCCTGCGCTTCTATCTGAGCGCACAGAACGTATTCACCATCAAGAGTAAGGAGTTCACCGGAGTAGATCCTGAGAATGCCAACTATGGTTACCCCATCCCGATGAATATAACTTTCGGTATTAATGTAGGCTTTTAACAATAAAATCAGTTACTTATGAAAAAGTTAATATATACAGCAGTCTTAGGTCTTTCACTGATGTGCGGCAGTTGCACCGACTTTCTGGAAGATCAGCTCCCCCAGGGAACCATCAGCGATGAACAGCTGAAGAACCCGGCATACATCGACAATCTGGTAATCTCTGCTTATGCAGTATGGATTACTGCCGAAGATATCAATTCTTCCTTCTCCATGTGGAACTATGACGTACGTTCGGATGACGCTTACAAAGGCGGAAACGGTACGGAAGACGGTGATGTATTCCACTCACTGGACATCTCACAAGGTATCATGACTACGGCATGGAACATCAGCGATATGTGGCAGCGCCTCTACAACTGTATCTCACGCGTCAATACAGCTTTGCAACTATTGGAACAAGTGGATGAAAGTACTTATTCACTAAAGCAGCAGCGCATTGCCGAAATGAGATTCCTCCGTGCACATGGTCACTTCTTGCTGAAACGCCTGTACAAGAAGATCCCGTTTGCCAACGATGCCAACTTGTCACCGGAAGAATATAACTATCTCTCCAACACCACTTACAACAATGACGAAGGCTGGCAACAGATTGCAGATGACTTCCAGTTTGCTTATGATAACCTTCCCGTGAAGCAGGCAGACAAAGGTCGCCCCGCCAAAGCCGCAGCAGCCGCCTATCTGGCAAAGACTTATCTGTACAAAGCTTATCATCAGGATAATGCAGACAGCCATGAAGTGACAAGCCTCAGCACGGAAGACCTGGTGAAAGTAGTACAATACACAGACAATGCCATTATGTCGGCAGGTGGCTACGGGCTGGAATCAGATTTTCACAATAACTTCCGTCCGGAACCTCAATATGAAAATGGCGTGGAATCCCTGTGGGCCATGCAATACTCCATGAACGACGGTACCAACAACGGTAACTGCAACTGGTCTTATGGTCTGATCGTTCCCAACATTCCGGGAGTTACCGATGGTGGTTGCGACTTCTACAAACCGAGCCAGAATCTGGTAAATGCATTCAAAACAGATGCCAACGGACACCCGCTGCTGGATTCCTTTAACAACACCGATTACAATTCGCAATCCGATTATGCTGACCCACGCCTCTTCCTGACGGTAGGTATGCCGGGATTCCCTTATGAATTCAATAAGAACTACATGATGGACCAGTCGACTACCTGGAGCCGCAGCAACGGACTTTACGGATATTACGTGACCTTGAAGCAGAATGTGGATCCGGATGGCGATTACCTGATAAAGGGTGCCTGGTGGGGTTCTCCGATGAACCGCATCGTACTGCGCTACTCGGATGTATTGTTGATGCGTGCCGAAGCACTGATCCAACTGAACGACGGACGTATAGCTGAAGCTATCAGCCTGATTAACGAAGTACGTAACCGTGCTAAACAAAGCACAGCCATGATTGCCGACTACGAAATGGAATATGGCGTACGTTTCAACATTCAGCCTTATACGGGAAGCTACTCACAGGCAGATGCCTTGAAATTGTTGAAGTTTGAACGTCGTGTAGAGCTGGCTCTGGAATCAGAGCGCTTCTTTGACCTGGTAAGATGGGGCGAAGCTGCCGAAGTACTGAATAAGTTCTATGCCGAGGAAGCTGCCGACTGCACCATCTACACGAATGCCTCGTTCACTAAGAATAAAAATGAATATCTGCCTATCCCGTTTGCACAGATGAGTGCCAGCAACGGAAACTATACGCAGAATTGTGGTAACTGGTAACCTTATAAAAAAGAAGAACATTATGAAATCAATACTGAATAAACTAAATCTGCTTGTACTGGGAACTGTCCTGTTGTTAACATTCCCGGGATGTAGCGATGATAATACTTCCGACCTGAAACTGGACGGAGACACATGGCTCACCGCCCTTGAACTGAATGATACCTATACGGGGGTGATAGACCGGACCAATAAGACCGTAACTGTGGCAGTGCCCGAAGTATACGACACTGACGCAATGAAAGTTACCGGTATCGAAGTATCCGAAGGTGCCGAGGCCTCTGTTAAGGCAGGCGATGTGCTGAACTTCTCATTCCCCCAAGTGATAAAAGTGACTAACGGAAACGTATTCCTGGACTACACCGTCAACATCAAGCATGATGAAGCGCGGATACTCTCCTTCAAACTGAATGACGCTTATGCCGGAGTTATCGACCAGACTAAACATACCATCACCGTACGTGTGCCGAGTTCAGTCAATATCAAAAACATGGTTCCGATCATTACAACTTCGGCAGGAGCCACCGTAATGCCGGCATCCGGCCAGGCTATTGACTTCAGCAATCCTGTAGAATTCACCGTTTCATATAACACCGCATCTGCCGTTTATACGGTAACGGTTATCCCGACCGATGCACCGAGTGCCGTATATGTGGGTCTGGCAGCTACACTGAACGAACTGAATCCGGAAGAAAAGGAAGCGGCAACCTGGATGCTGAACAATATTGCCAATTCGCAGTATATCTCATTCGAAGATGTGCAGGCAGGAAGAGTAGACCTGAGCGAATGTGAAATCATGTGGTGGCATCTGCATATAGACGGCGGCATCGACAACATGGATAAGTTTGAAAAGGCAGCGCCTGCAGCAATCAACGCATTGGTGAAGATGAAAGACCTTTATAACAATGGCATGAACCTGCTGCTTACCCGCTATGCTACTTATTATGCCGCCAAACTGGGTGCTACTCTGGACGGCAACAACCCGAACAACTGTTGGGGACAATCGGAAGAATCCGGTGAAATAGTGGATGGTGCATGGAACTTCTTTATCCAGGGACACGAGTCGCACGCCCTCTACCAGAACCTGGTGATGAACAGCGGTGAAACAGATAAGGTCTATACCTTCGATACCGGTTACCGAACCACCAACAGTACGGCACAATGGCACATCGGTTCCGACTGGGGCGGCTATGCTACGAATGAAGTATGGCGTACCAATCATGGCGGTGTTGACCTGGGTTATGGTGGCGATGGTGCTATCGTGGCATGGGAATATCTGCCTAAAGACTCTCGCGGAGGTATCGTATGTATCGGCTCAGGATGTTACGACTGGTATGCTTACGGCATAGATGCTTCAGCAGACAAGTATCATGGCAATGTAGCCAAACTGACAGAGAATGCAATTGACTATTTAACGGGTAAATAAAACTAATATATGAAAACAATGATATATTCACTCACACTGGCTGCTCTGATGATCACTTCTTTCAGCAGCTGTAGCGATGACAATGATCCGGTTTTAACTCAGAAAGACTGGGACGGAACCACCACTTATTTTGCTTCGGCAGATGCCATGAAGTTCGATACATACTACAAGCCATCTGTCGGTTATGTAGGCGATCCGATGCCTTTCTATGATCCGCAGGCAAAAGATTTCAAGATTATGTATCTACAGGAATACCGTCCGAACCAAGCAGGCACTTACCACCCGATATGGGCGGTAAGTACTCAGGACGCCGCTTCATACACATCTATGGGTGAACTGATTTCTTGCGGAGGATTGTCGGAGCAGGATGCCGCTATCGGAACGGGTAGTACTATTTATAATCCTTCGGATAAATTGTACTATACCTTCTACACAGGTAACAAATATCAGCCTACTTCTTCCGAGAACGGTCAGGTAGTGATGTATGCCACCTCACCCGACTTCAAGACCTGGACCAAGAATCGCACTTTTTATCTGAAGGGTGACACTGACGGGTACAGCAAGAATGATTTCCGCGACCCCTTCGTTTTTGAAGGTGAAGATGGAAAATACCACATGCTTGTTTCCACTACTAAAAGCGGCAAAGGGGTACTGGCCGAATATACTTCTACAGATATGAAGACTTGGGAACATGCAGGTGTATTCATGACCATGATGTGGGATCGCTTTTATGAATGTCCCGATGTCTTCAAGATGGGAGACTGGTGGTATCTGGTCTACTCGGAGATGCATGCAGCCGTACGCAAAGTTCAATATTTCAAGGGACGTACACTGGAAGAACTGAAAGCAACCACCGCCAACGATGCCGGTATCTGGCCCGACAACCACGAAGGTTTCCTTGACTCACGTGGCTTCTATGCAGGCAAGACGGCTTCGGACGGAACTAACCGCTACATCTGGGGATGGTGCCCCACCCGCTCGGGCAATGACAATACTGCCGTAGGAGCTTCTCCGAACGAACCGGAATGGGCAGGAAGCCTGGTTGCACACAAAGTAGTTCAGCATGCGGATGGTACTTTGACTTTAGGCTTAGTAGAAGGTATCAGCCAGAAATATGCCACCGCCTCTACTGTAAAAGTGATGGAGAAGAGTAGCGGAGTATCAGAAAGCAACGGTAACTATACTCTGACGGATAATGCTTATATCCTATTCAATCGCTTAAATGTAAACAACAAGATTTCGTTTACCGTAAAGACGGCAGGCGATGCAGATAGATTCGGTATCTCTCTGGTACGCGGTACGGACTCCAAAAAGTATTATACCATTGTAGTGAATCCGGAAGACAACAATAACAAGCGAAAGATAAACTTCGAAGAAGAAGGTGAAGAAGGTAAAGGATTCATCGACGGAATAGACGGGTATCTGTTCGACAGACCTGCTGATAATACTTATCATGTAACTATCTATACGGACAACTCTGTCTGCGTGGTTTATATCAATGATAATGTGGCTTATACAAACCGCATATATGGTATGCAGAAGAATCCATGGTCTATTAATAGTTATTCGGGAACGGTGGAAGTCAGCGCTGTGAAGGTTAGCTATTACTGAGTTAATTCACCACAGAGTAACACTGAGTTTCACAGAGTTCTATAAGAGTTTCACATACCACGTAACCATCTGTGTGACAACGCACTTGGTGTTCCATCACGATCAGTCGTAATGAAACACGAGTTCAGTCCTAGTGGGAGGTACCTTCAGTCCTAGTGGGAAGTGCCTTCAGTCCTAGTGGGAAGTGCCTTCAGTCCTAGTGGGAAATACCCTCAGTTTAATATAGTGAACGAATCATTGGATTGTTCATATCAGACTTAATTTGGCAATGCGTTTACAATATTTTGATTAATCACTGAAAGTCATACTTCGCCGCACATGCATAACCTTCTTCATACAAATCAGTCAATTTCCTGATATCCCGTTCGATACGGTCGACTGTTACAGGTTTCTGCGGACGGATTACAGTAATCTCTCCTGCCGCTTCCATACGTTCCACCATTTCCAACTGCTCGTTGTACACACGGCAACGACGGCTTAAAGCCTCACGCACTTTCGGGTATTTACGGTACAGGAAAGAAGGTATATGTATGTCCTTTGCTTCTTTACGATAACCATGATTACGGGTAAGCACTACCACATTATGGGTAAATCCCTCACTCCTGGCACGCATCAGCGGAATACTGTCGACAATACCTCCGTCAAGCATCGGCTCATTATCCACATAAGCAATAGGGCAGACAAAAGGCAGGCTGCTTGAAGCACGCACAATGTCAATCACACGATGCTTGTCCCGTTTCTCCTCAAAATAGTTAGCCTCACCCGTCACACAATTTGTAGTCACCATTTCATAGCGCTCCGGACAAGAGAAATACGCTTCATAATCATAAGGAAGAATGTGTTCGGGAAATTCCTGGAACAGCAGATCGAAGTCCATAATATTACGTTTCTTCAACAAATATTTCAACCCGATATACTGATATTTCTCCAGTAAGTCAATGTTACTGTACTTGGCACGTCCGCGCTGGCCGGACATATAAGAAAGTCCATTACATGCTCCGGCACTGACTCCGATAGTATAGGGGAAACGGATGCCACGGTCCATAAAGCTGTCCAGCACGCCACAAGTGAAGACACCACGCATGCCGCCGCCTTCAAGAACCAATCCTGTCTGGGGTTTGATATGTATCTTTTTCTCCATAATTATCTGATAAAACGCTCCAAAGATAGCTTTTGTTTCCGAAATCTCCCTATCTTTGTGCCAGTAACAATCATTTAATATCAATTTAATTATGATGAAAAAGTCAATACTTATTGCCACTTTAGGCTTATTGAGTTTCAATGTGTCAGCACAGGACACTCCGAAAGCGGAAGAAGGCTTCATCTTCACAACCGTTAAAGAAAACCCGATTACTTCCGTTAAAAACCAAAACCGTTCCAGCACATGCTGGAGTTTTTCGGCTCTTGGTTTCCTTGAAAGCGAATTGCTGCGTATGGGCAAAGGCGAATATGATTTATCAGAAATGTTTGTGGTGCACCACACCATGATGGACCGCGGCGTGAACTACGTACGCTATCACGGTGACAGTTCTTTCTCACCCGGTGGAAGCTTCTACGACATCATGTTCTGCCTGAGAAACTACGGTCTTGTTCCGCAGGAAGCTATGCCGGGCATCATGTACGGTGACACATTGCCGGTACACAACGAGTTGGATGCCGTGGCCGGTGCTTACGTAAACGCTATTGCCAAAGGCAAACTGACCAAACTGACTCCGGTATGGAAGAAAGGCCTTTGCTCTATCTATGATACTTACCTCGGCAAGTGTCCCGAAAACTTCACTTACAAAGGAAAAGAATATACTCCGAAGACATTTGCCGAATCCCTCGGAATCAATCCGGACGATTACATATCTCTGACTTCATTTACCCACCATCCATTCTACACTCAGATGAACATCGAAATTCAGGACAACTGGCGCAACGGCCTTTCTTATAACCTGCCTTTGATGGAATTCATGTCTGTTATCGACAATGCCGTTAACAACGGTTACACTGTAGCTTGGGGTAGCGACGTCAGCGAAAGCGGTTTCACTCGTGACGGTATAGCCGTTATGCCCGATGCGGATCGTGGTGCCGAACTCACCGGTTCTGACATGGCACGCTGGACAGGTCTTACTGCCGCCGACAAACGCAAAGAACTGACTTCCCGTCCATTACCGGAAATCACCGTAACTCAGGAAATGCGCCAAACAGCATTCGACAATTGGGAAACTACTGATGACCACGGTATGCTTATCTACGGTATAGCCAAAGACCAGAACGGTAAGGAATACTACATGGTAAAGAACTCCTGGGGTACCAACAACAAATACAAAGGTACTTGGTATGCTTCTAAACCTTTCGTTGCTTACAAAACTATCAATATCCTGGTACACAAAGATGCAGTGCCCAAAGCATTGCTGAAGAAGCTGGGAGTTAAATAAGTGATTAGTGGTGAGTGATTAGTGCTGTGCTGTCATTGCCGCATGGTACTAATCACTTATCATTCACTACTAATCACTATTTCATCATCCTACTGTTAATATATTCCGTAAACTGATCCTTATAATTCTCTCCTACCGGAATATAGGTCTCTCCAAAAACGATGCGCAGGCGAGAAACTTCCGTTATCTTTTTCAAATTGACAATATAAGAACGATGTACCCGCATAAACTGAGAGGGGGGCAAAGTTTCTTCCAGACGCTTCATGCTGAGTAAAGGCATAATGGGCTTAGCCTCTCCTTCTACAAAGATACGTACGTATTCGCTCATTCCCTCAATATATTTAATATCTGCCAAGTTGATACGCGTAACGCGATAATCACTCTTCACAAACAGAGTACCGTCATTGAAAGAAAGTTCGGACGGAGTTGACGGTGGAGCAACTGTTCCATGACCTTTGGTGCGGAATTCCCACCATTTATACGCTTTGTCCACCGCCTTCAGGAAGTCTTGAAAGCCAAACGGTTTCAGCAGATAATCCAGTGCATCTACTTTGAAACCTTCGACGGCATACTCCGAATAAGCTGTTGTGAAGATAACCAACGGCTTTTCCGTCAGGGAACGCACAAAGTCCATCCCATTCAGGTCGGGCATATTGATATCAACAAACATCAGATCAATCTTCTGTGCGGAAAGAACACTCATAGCATCGAAAGCGTCTTGGCAGGAAGCTACAAGATTCAGAAAAGGTACACGGGAGATATATCCCGTCAGTTGGGTAAGAGCCAACGGCTCATCATCAATAGCTATACAATTTATCATAATATACCTCCATTTTGTATTAACTCACCGGCACAAGCAACTGCACATCAAAGCAATCGGCCGTATCATCAATAGATAGTTTATAACGCTCACCGAACAACAGACGCAAACGCTTGCGGATATTATCAAGACCGATACCGTGGTGCTGATCTTCGGACCTATAATAATTACTGTTGGAACAAACGAAATGAATTTCCTCTCCCACCACCTGCAAACAGACTGATACGAATGAAGCGTGCTGATAACTGACACCATGCTTAAAAGCATTCTCTACAAACGAAACGAACAATAGGGGCGGTACTTGTACTTCGCCCGTATCCGTAGGAAAAGACACATCTATCCGCACTTTATCCGTATAGCGGATGCGCATCAGCTCTATATAATGATTGAGGAACTGCAACTCCTTGGAAAGCGATATCAAGCGGTTATTCGATTCATAAAGCACATAGCGCATTAATCGTGAAAGCTCGACAATGGTTTGTTTGGCCTTCTCCGTATCAATATCCACCAATGCATGTATATTATTGAGAGTATTCATGAAGAAGTGCGGATTTATCTGGTATTTCAGATAATCCAACTCCGTCTGAAGATTGTTGTGCTCCAGTTCTTTCATAGCCTCCTGATCGCGTACTGACTTAAAAAACAGCTTAACAGCAATGTTGAAACTGAACATAAGCAAAGCTATCAGCATGCGCCCCAGAAAAGGACCACGAAACAGGGGCACAAAGAAAGGCATCTCTTCGAAAGGCGGACGTGGGAAGTCAGAATGCCGAGGATCAGGACGTCCCCCCCGTACAGACGGTATATCCGGCCCCGAAGGCTTACCGGGAGCATCATGCTCTCTCGGCCCGGGCCCTTCCTTTCCCCGGTCGCGCATTCTCTGTTCTATTTGCTGCCGCTTCATGACAGGACGACTGGGAGACACCATATCCACTACCCAGAAAGTGAACGTAGATAATAATATGGCAACTACTACATACACTACCACTTTCTGCTTCAGGAAAAGGAAAGGAGCAAGCACACGATTATTCAATAAGAAAAGGAAAAAGAATGGCAACACATTGAGCCATAAAATAAAAACTCCTTTCCATCGCATCACTTCCACCTTACCCGATAAAAGTTCGAAGAAATTGCTTACCACCGGCACCATCAGTACGATAAGCCACACAGCAATGTAGATCATCATTTCCGGCAGGTAACGTTTATAGGTAGCACGGGCAAACACTTTCTTCATGGTTTGTTTCCTTTTTAGAGATGTCATGGCAAATATAGCCGACTTTCGATTAACTGACAAAAGAAATAGACGAGGAGGAGCTTTTCATCGGCAAAGTTCTCATTACCAATGCCAACCACCTCCGCCACCACCAGGACCTCCGGAAGATACGTTTCCTACCGAAGTCACCATACTGCTGGGCGTAAAAGTCGCTACCTGTGAACCTGTTGTATAGGTGCCACCAACAGTCAGTCCATAGAATTCAGTACCTCCGGTCACCGAACCGCCTGTATAAATCGTATAAGTGGTGCCCGATGCCAACTTCGAACTGCTGAACAACAATGTCATTTGCGAATAAGCACGGGGAATAGTGTAAGACATCACCTGATCAGAACCTTGAATACTCAAAAGCGTACCTTTACTACCCGAACCGCCATAGATAACCGTGCGTTGTGTACAAACGCTGGACGTGGGAGTACTAGTGCCGCCACCGATTCCCAAGATAGTTCCTCCTGTTATCTTAAAAGTATTCTGATCGCAGTCAAATCCTTCCTCGGGAGATGTAGTACCGATAGAGACAATCGTACCACCGGTAATAGTCAGGGTACCGTTAGAATCGACACCATCATTTCCACTGCTGTAACAATAGATATTACCGCCGTTGATAACAATGCTTTTAGAAGCATTCATGCAGTCATCATAAGAATAGACACTGACGTCACCACCATTCACCGTAAGGGTACTTTTACTTTCAATCCCTTCACTTCCTTCACCACCCGGGGTCTTCACCCAGATAGTACCGGAATTGATAGTCAAATTACCGTCTGCTTTAATGCCTTTGGCGGAGGAATCCAGACGATTATAGACATACTGTTTACCGGTAGTAATAATCTTCACCGTACTATTATCGATACTCAGAGTTCCGTCGCAATTAATACCTTTACCGGCAGCACCCGTACTTTTGACTAAAAGAGTAGTACCATTCATCACTAGGTTACCATCACATTTGATACCTGCGGCAGAACTCAGATCATTGTCTTCATAGACCCCAGAGCCCGAAGTCAGCAGAATCAACTGCCCCCCACTGAGCGTGATGTCCGTTTCCGCCTTTACCGCTTTAGAGGCATCCCCAGAGATGTCAGCCTTGATAAGTCCGCCTCGTATATCAATGAATCCTTTTTCACAGTCTAACCCATCACCGGATGCTTTCACCTTCAGGATACCACCACCAATAATGATTTTATCATTCGTATGAATTCCATCTTTCACGGCAGAAGCTACGGTAATATTGCTGCCGCTACGCAAACGCACATAGTCGTCACTACAAATACCATGCTTGTAATTACCTGTCACAGTCAGTGCACCCGTACCGCTAAAAATAAGTTGTCCTTCACTAAAAAAGCATCCTTTTTCATCTTCGCCCGTTACGGTGGAGTAAGAAGAAGCATCTGCCAGATAGTTCTCCGTTTCCGTCTTCACTTCTACAAAAACACGCTTGCCAGACTGGATATTGATTGCCGCCCCGCTGTCATTATTCAGCGAAACACCCGCAAGAGTCAGTTTAAACTTCTTATCACTGTATACCTTGAAAGAACCGTTGGATGCCGAACCACTAAGCACATATTCTACACCTGCTACGGATGCATTTACTGTGACATGTGCTCCGTTTGTGGTTACTGTAACCCCACTCACAGAGCCTGTCACCGTTGCCGAACCATTAGCAAATGCTATTTGTATGGAAGAAGCGAATGATGAATTTTCTATAAAGTCATCATATTCATCATCATTCTTGTCGGTTATGATAGTTTCAGCTATTTCAACATATGAATTATCAGCTATATCTTCCCACGAAACATCAAAGTCAAGTAATGTACCCGAAGCATCCGAACTGCCTGAACTTCCACCGGGGTTCGTTCCCCCATCCGTTCCGTTCTCTCCCCAATCATCAAAAGGACTATCAGCACTACACGCGACACACAAGCAGAAACACACTGCATAAATCCCTATTTTCTGTATTCGTTTCATTTCCATCATTTATTTATGTGACTAATAAATCATTCACTTAAAACTTAAACGTATATCCCGCACCTACTACGTGCCCGTTCGTCTCATCATCATCTGCATGATTCTGATACCGATAGAAAAAATCGAGCGAATTCTTCTTATTGATTTTGTATCCGGTACCCAGTGTCCAGCGAGTTTTATCCAGAGCCCAACTATCGGACATGGAATGATATAATTCACAAGAAGCATAAGGTGCAAAACGAGATTTCTTAATATTCCATTCAGCCTGCAAGCGTGAACGAAGTACATTCTTACCTTTGCCGGTAATTTCCTCATCTGCTTTTTGGGAACCATCGTCCCCATCGTACTTGGAAACAAGCTGCGAAGTACGATACGTATACTGGTAACGTTCGCGCAAGGAAAATTCAAAGCGTTGCCAGTTCAATTTACCTGTCAAAGACAAGTACATACGATGACGAGGTGACCAGTAGTCAGAAACATAATTGCCTTTCTTGGTCATCTCTCCCGGACGATGGCTATAAATAAAAGTATATCCGCCATCCGCTTTCAAAAAAGAAGTGATGCGATAAGCCACACCCGCCCCCGCAGACCAGCGTTCAACATTATCCACACCATCACGAGTACGGAATTCACCTTCCACCGAAGCATCAAAGCCCGGGAAGATTTTCTTCTTTACCTCGGCACTGGTCCAAATGCCGAAGTCATCACTTTGGGCATATACTCCTGCAACCATTGTGCAGAGAAAAACAGCCAGTAAGGTTATTCGTCTATTCATTTTCTTCATTCTCCTTCCCTCGGTATCCGTCTTAGTGTATCAATTGTATTTATCTCTTCACTCTCCGGTTCATAATAAACCTTCAGTATCGCTGCATCTCGTAGGAAATCAATATGGCCCACTTCTACTTTCGTGATGCTAAGTCCCGTTCTATTTTCCAGATCCATAATCAATTCTGCCCTACGTTGCGGGGTAATCAATTCAATACGATCATACTGCACCAGCTTGCATGAAATATGTTTCAGCCAACGATTGCTTTCGCATAACCAGATACACAGAATAAATAATAAGTTTGTTGCCGTCAGTTCGGCATAACTCAACTGTACAGACAGAGCGTTGATGACGGAAATAGCTATAATCACAAACAGGTAGGTCATCTCACGCACAGGCATCGACTCTGTCCGGTAGCGAATTATGCCGAAGATAGCAAACAATCCAAGTGCAAACCCTATTTTCAGTTTCACACTGCCCAACAGGAATATCATCAGAAAAATGCTGATACTGATAAGCGTAAATGTGAAGAAGTAATCGCGACGACGGCTCTTCGGGTAATAAAAGAAACGAATAATGGCCACCACCACTACCATGTTGAGAACGAAGCGCAATATCAATTCCATAAATCCAGCCGCATCTATAAGCGGCGTCTCCATAAAGGCTAATTCAGCAAAATCGTTCATATGCTATTTATTAATGTTTCTATATTTCGGGGAATTTCTGCCCTCCTCATTTTACGTACTTTCGGTTTGAAACGATTCTGTTTCAAATTTTCATCCGTCAGTACACAACCCATGCAATATTTACTAAAACCTGCAGGATGTACATGCAAGCGACTTAATATATCGCGGATGGGCGATGATGTACGCCCGTCTCGCTTTAACTCCACCACAGCAAGACGTGGCAAGGCAGCATAATTCCCGTTCACCAGATTTCGGAAGCAAATATCCGTATCAATAGTAAGCCGTTCCGTCATTGCCCGGTTGACAAGAGTAATGCGCTGAAAACGATTCTCCAACTGTGGAGACAATTGCGGCAGCTTGTACCAGGCATACAAAGACAAGAAGTCATCCACACCTTCAGCAGACAGTTCATCAAGAGCAGTGATGCGTATACGCCGCTTGTCCGTGCGACCTTTATTATTCTTATTTTTGACTTCAAGAAAAGTTAATTGTGAAGCAACATAGGTACGTACCCTGATTTTCTCACGTACCGCCCGTCCGTTTTGATGTGCCCGATACATTGCTTTGTCTACAGTATCCAGATAAACAGTATGATAGACAATGTTCCGTTCTCCCGCCACTTCCTGTACACGATAATCGGCGGCAGCATAATGCAAAAGCACAGCCAGCGTTTCCAAGGACAGCAGATATTTCGTATCCGTCCTGTTCATCAATCGGATACCACTCATTTCTTCCAGCGTGACAGGACCGAATATATCCAGCATTTCCGCTATATCCTTCAATATTTCTTCTGTTATCATACCTGCTTCGTTTCTGCGACAAATGTAACTGCAGGAGTGAAACAAAGAAAATAGATTCAACCAACAAGTGATTTTTAACGATAAACACAATCAAAAACGATGTAGTTCTTCTGCCCTATTTTGCTCAAAACCGTTCTGTATGTGCATTTTTTGCCCGCATTTCTTGTCAGAACGAACAGTTTGACTAATTTTGCACGCTGATAATTAGTTAACCGGATAATTTCAGTAGCTGGACACTATGTACCTCCTACTCCTATTCCCGGCACTGACGCTCCAAAGAAATACTAATACTAATAATTAATAACATGAGTTTGAAAATCGTAGTATTGGCTAAACAAGTTCCCGACACACGTAATGTTGGGAAAGATGCCATGAAAGCCGACGGAACCATTAACCGTGCGGCACTCCCCGCCATCTTCAACCCCGAAGACTTGAACGCTCTTGAGCAAGCCCTCCGACTGAAAGATGCACATCCGGGCTCTACCGTAACCATCCTGACAATGGGACCGGGACGCGCAGCCGAAGTTATTCGTGAAGGAATGTTCCGCGGTGCCGACAACGGCTATCTGTTGACCGACCGTGCTTTTGCAGGTGCAGATACCCTTGCCACTTCGTACGCTCTTGCTACTGCCATCAGGAAGATAGGCGAGTATGACATCATCATCGGCGGACGTCAGGCTATCGACGGTGACACGGCTCAAGTGGGTCCGCAAGTTGCTGAAAAGCTCGGTCTGACACAGATCACTTATGCCGAAGAAATTCTGAATGTGGAGAAAACTACCGGACGTGTTGTCGTGAAACGTCACATTGACGGTGGTGTGGAAACTGTAGAAGGCCCTCTGCCCATCGTTATCACTGTGAACGGAAGTGCAGCTCCCTGCCGCCCACGCAACGCTAAGTTGGTACAGAAGTACAAACGTGCTCTCGGTGCACAGGAAAAAGCAGCTATCACCAAAGAAGGTGCTACCCTGCCTTATGCCGACCTCTACGAGAAGTACCCTTATCTGAACATCACCGAATGGAGTGTGGCAGACGTGAACGGTGACCTGGCACAATGCGGTCTCAGCGGTTCGCCCACTAAAGTAAAAACCATTCAGAACATCTCTTTCCAAGCCAAAGAGAGCCGTACACTGACCGGAAGCGACCAGGATGTAGAAGATCTTATTGTTGAACTACTCGCTAACCACACCATTGGGTAGTTAACAAGGCGACAAGAGACAAGGTAACAAGGCATGTCCTCGTCAACTTGTCAACTCGTCACCTCAAAAACTTAAAAGAAATATGAATAACGTATTTGTATATTGTGAGCTTGAAGGCACCGTAGTTGCCGAAGTAAGTCTCGAACTCCTTACCAAAGGACGCAAGTTAGCTAACCAACTGGGCTGCCAACTGGAAGCCGTTGTTGCCGGTACTAACCTTGCAGGCATCGAAAAACAAGTATTGCCCTTCGGCGTTGACCGTCTTCACGTCTTCGACGCTCCGGGCTTGTTCCCTTATACTTCACTGCCCCACTCTTCCGTACTTATCAATCTGTTCAAGGAAGAAAAACCGCAGATCTGTCTGATGGGCGCCACAGTTATCGGTCGTGACCTCGGTCCGCGCGTTTCTTCTGCACTGACCAGCGGCCTCACTGCCGACTGTACTTCACTGGAAATCGGTGAACACGAAGATAAAAAAGCAGGTGTGGTATATGAAAACCTGTTATATCAGATCCGTCCCGCATTCGGTGGTAATATCGTGGCAACCATCGTCAACCCCGAACATCGCCCGCAAATGGCAACCGTTCGCGAAGGCGTAATGAAGAAAGAGATTCTTAACGATAAGTATCAGGGCGAAGTTATCAACCATGACGTTGCCAAATACGTACCGACTACAGACTATGTAGTGAAAGTAATCGACCGCCATGTAGAGAAAGCGAAACACAACCTGAAAGGTGCTCCTATCGTTGTAGCCGGTGGTTATGGTATGGGTAGCCGTGAAAGCTTCGACATGCTGTTCGAACTGGCTAAAGAACTTCACGCTGAAGTAGGCGGCAGCCGCGCAGCTGTTGATGCAGGCTTCTGCGACCATGATCGTCAGATCGGCCAGACTGGTATTACGGTACGTCCGAAACTCTATATCGCCTGCGGTATCTCCGGACAAATCCAACACATCGCCGGTATGCAGGAAAGTGGCATTATCATCTCTATCAATAATGATGAAAATGCTCCTATCAATACCATCGCTGATTATGTAATCAACGGTACGGTAGAAGAAGTGATTCCGAAAATGATTAAGTACTACAAACAGAACAGTAAGTAAGCTATGGCTAATTTTTATACCGAAGTTCCTGAATTGAAGTTTCAACTGAACAACCCGATGATGGAACGTATCTGTGAGCTGAAAGAGCGCGGATACCAAGATAAAGACAAATTTGACTACGCTCCGCAAGACTATACGGATGCAATGGACTCTTATGATAAGGTGCTCGAAATCACCGGAGAAATCACCGGAGAGATTATCAACCCGAACGCCGAAGGCGTGGACGAAGAAGGTCCTCACTGTGCCAATGGTCGCGTAGAATATGCCAGCGGTACGAGACAAAACCTCGATGCTATGGTGAAAGCCGGCCTGAACGGTATGACTATGCCCCGCCGCTTCGGTGGATTGAACTTCCCGATCACCCCGTATACCATGTGCGCTGAAATCGTGGCTGCTGCCGATGCCGGTTTTGGTAATATCTGGTCTTTGCAGGACTGTATCGAAACACTGTATGAATTCGGCAACGAAGATCAACACAGCCGTTTCATTCCGCGTATCTGCGCTGGAGAAACCATGTCTATGGACTTGACAGAACCCGATGCCGGTTCCGATTTACAGAGTGTAATGCTGAAAGCTACATTTGATGAGAAAGAAAACTGCTGGCGCCTGAATGGTGTGAAACGTTTCATCACAAACGGTGACGCTGATTTACACCTCGTACTGGCTCGCTCGGAAGAAGGAACCAGAGATGGCCGTGGACTTTCCATGTTCATCTATGACAAGCGCGAAGGTGGTGTAGATGTACGCCGTATCGAGAATAAGTTAGGTATTCACGGTTCTCCTACTTGTGAGCTTGTTTACAAGAATGCAAAGGCTGAACTTTGTGGTGATCGTAAACTCGGTTTGATTAAATACGTAATGGCGCTGATGAACGGTGCCCGTTTGGGTATCGCCGCACAATCCGTAGGTTTGTCACAAGCCGCCTATAATGAAGGTCTGGCATACGCAAAAGACCGTAAGCAATTCAGTAAAGCTATTATTGAATTTCCGGCTGTATATGACATGCTGGCTATCATGAAAGCTAAGTTGGATGCAGGTCGTGCTTTGTTGTACCAAACATCTCGCTATGTGGACATTTACAAAGCTTTGGATGATATCTCTCGCGAACGTAAACTGACTCCGGAAGAACGTCAGGAACAAAAGAAGTATTCCAAACTTGCTGATGCCTTTACTCCGCTGGCCAAAGGTATGAACTCCGAATATGCAAACCAGAATGCCTATGATTGTATCCAGATTCACGGCGGTTCCGGTTTCATGTTGGAATATGCTTGTCAACGTATCTACCGCGACGCCCGTATCACCAGCATCTACGAAGGTACGACTCAGTTGCAGACTGTAGCCGCCATCCGTTATGTAACAAACGGTTCATACGCTGCTACTCTCCGCGATTACGAAACAATTCCTTGCAGCGAAGAAATGCAACCGTTGATGGATCGCCTGAAAGAGATGACGAATAAGTTTGAAGCTGTCACCAACGCAACGAAAGAAGCTGCAAACCAAGAGCTGCTGGACTTCGTAGCTCGCCGTCTTTACGAAATGGCTGCTGTATGTGTGATGTCTCATCTTCTCATTCAGGATGCAACAAAAGCACCTGAACTGTTTGCAAAGTCAGCTGTTGTTTATCTGAACTACGCTGAAGCTGAAGTAGAAAAGCACTTCAATTTCATCCGCAAGTTCAAAGCTGAAGAACTGGATAACTACCGTAAGTAATTAACCGATTAACTATATTCAAAGAAGGCTGTCTCAAACGAATGAGACAGCCTTCTTTGTCATAAATAGCACCTTTACCGGAACAACCTCAACTGACTGCGCAGCTCATGAAGTTCATTCTGCATCTCCTCCATACGCTGTAACAGATGATGGATAGCATCAATCCCTTCAATATTGATAGACAAGTCATAATACATGCGGCTGTAACGTTCTACGTCCGGTAATTGAGTAAACGTCAGATAACGTTCTCCACCTTCAGTCATTACTTCTATCAAGCCACCTTCCTGTAATAAGTCGATAAACGACGGTTCAATGTGGCACTTGCGACAATATTCGCTGACTATGATTAATTCATTCTGCATAGTGATACCTCCTTTTAGTTCATACTTTGAAGTTTACGGAACAACTCTTTCTGTGCTTCCGTTAAGTTCGTCGGCAGTTTCACGGAATAAGTCACAATGAGGTCACCGAACTGTCCTTCTTTCTTATATACAGGGAATCCCTTGCCTTTCAGACGGGCTTTCGTACCGTTCTGTGTCTCGGGTTTCACTTTCAGCTTTACCTTTCCATCCAAAGTATCTACCAGCTGGTCTCCACCCAGGATAGCGGTATAAAGATCAATGGGAACATCTACATACAAGTCATCTCCCAAACGTTTGAATACCGGATCATCCGCAATCACAAACGTTATGTACAAGTCTCCGGCAGGTCCACCATTCACACCTTCGCCACCGTAACCTTTCAATTTAATGACTTGCCCGTTTGCCACGCCGGCAGGAATGGTAATACGTACATTCTTCCCGTTTACAGTCAACACTTGTTTATGAGTCTGGGCTGCATCACGAAGTGACAGATTCAAATCTGCATGGTAATCCTGACCACGAAAACCTGCATTAGAACTACCACGTCCCCTGTTTCCGAACATAGATTCAAAGAAATCGGAGAAGCCACCACCATGCCCGGAAAATTCCTGTCCATCGGACGAATACCAATAAGATCCGTTACCATCCGTACCATAACCTGCACCCGAACCGCTACCAAAACCACCAAAGCCACCTGCGCCTGCTTCCTGACGGGCACGCTTCTGCGCTTCAAATTCATCAGCATGCTTCCAATGTTCACCGTACTCATCGTACTTTTTACGTTTCTCAGGGTCACTTAGCACTTCGTTTGCTTCATTAATCGCCTGAAATTTATCCTTGGCAGAAGAATCGTTCGGATTCAGATCAGGATGATATTTACGTGCCAACTTACGGAACGCCTTTTTTATATCATTCTGACTTGCCGTCTTGTCCACCCCAAGGACTTGATAATAATCTATATAAGCCATAGTCTATTAATTTTGTTATTCTTATATACCCTATCACAAATAACGCACCAATCAGGAGTTTTGAATACTAAAATACGTAAACGAAAATTAAAAAGAAGTATTAAAAACAATAATACAAAGATAATCAACACATTAACCAGTAGTAAAAGCTTTTATCTATGCTACTCAAATTTTAAAATAATGTAAACGACACATAACATCAATTAATTATTCATACTAAAACTTCCTAAAATAAATAGAAAACGCTTTATTTGTATGTGAGTAATGCAGTCACAGAAAACATTTTTCCCCCAACCTTAATATATTGACTTATTATGAAAAGTAACCATTGGCTACTTACGGTAGCACTCACTTTCATCGTTCTGCAAGTAAAAGCGGATTCATGGATACGTATTAACCAACTTGGCTACTTGCCGCAATCTGTAAAAGTGGCAGTATTTATGAGTGAAGAACCAGCTGACATACAAGAGTATGCACTGATAGACGCCTTCACGGGACAAACCGTCCGAACTTTCAATTCTACCAAAGCAACCGGAAAAATGGGACTCATGAAGAGTACCTATCGTCTGGACTTCAGTGATTTTAACCAGCCAGGAACTTATTATCTGAAAGCGGGAAAAGCGGTCTCACCTCGTTTTCCCATCAATAATCATGTGTACAATGGGACTGCTGACTTCTTGCTGAACTACATGCGTCAGCAACGTTGCGGCTATAATCCCTTTTTGAAAGACAGTTGCCATGTGCACGACGGCTACATCCTGTACCATCCCACCAAAACAGGACAACGCATTGATGTTCGAGGCGGTTGGCACGATGCAACTGATTATTTGCAATATACCACAACTTCCGCCAATGCCATTTATCAGATGATGTTTGCCTATCAGGAAAATCCAAACTCATTCGGTGATTTCTATGATGCTGCCGGGCTCCCCGGCGCTAACGGCATTCCCGACATTGTGGACGAAATCAAATGGGGACTGGACTGGCTGAATCGTATGAACCCTGCTCCCGGTGAACTATATAATCAGATTGCCGACGACCGCGACCATGCCGGTATGCGCCTGCCCAATAAAGATGAGGTAGATTATGGTTACGGTCCGGGTAAAGGACGCCCCGTTTACTTTTGTAGTGGCGAACCTCAGGTACGCGGTCAATTTATGAATGCTACCACAGGCGTGGCAAGCACAGCAGGAAAGTTTGCTTCCTGTTTCGCTCTTGGTGCCCGCCTATTAAAAGACTTCTATCCGGAATTTGCAGCGGAGATTGGTGCTAAAGCGGATGCAGCTTATCAGGAAGGTGTAAAGAAACCGGGTGCTTGTCAGACAGCCTCCGTCAAGTCTCCTTATATTTATGAAGAAGATAATTGGGTAGACGATATGGAACTGGGCGCTATGGAACTTTTCAAAAGTACCGGAGATTTTAAATACCTGGAGCAAGCCGTTGAATACGGACGTCGCGAACCTGTTACTCCATGGATGGGTGCTGACAGTGCCCGCCACTACCAATGGTATCCATTCATGAATATGGGACATTATCATCTGGCAAAAGTACATAACGACCGCCTTAGCAAAGAATTTATCCGGAATATGCATGCCGGCATAGCACGCACCTACGAGAAAGCCGTTGAAAGTCCTTTCATGCACGGCATTCCTTACACCTGGTGTTCCAATAACCTGACAACTGCCATGCTGACACAATGCCGTCTGTATCGTGAAGCAACAGGTGACGAAACTTATAAAGAAATGGAAGCCGGCATGCTTGACTGGTTGTTCGGTTGCAATCCCTGGGGAACCAGCATGATTGTAGAACTCCCTCTATATGGAGATTACCCTTCTCAACCGCACTCTTCATTACTCAACGCAGGTGTAGGAAATACTACAGGCGGTCTCGTAGACGGCCCTGTATACCGCACTATTTTCGAAAGCCTCCGCGGAGTAAACATGACAGGTATTCCCGGTACTCCCGGACAGGATTATGAACGTTTCCAGCCTGACCTGATGGTATATCATGATGCCATTCATGACTACTCCACGAACGAACCGACCATGGACGGAACAGCTTGTCTCACTTATTATCTCTCCGCCATGCAGAAAGAAGGTATGAAGCAGGCGGACATTCAGAGTGATAAGAATGTATATGTAAATGACGGTATCATCCGCACTGATCCATCAAAGAAACAAATAACGCTTGTCTTTACTGCCGCCGATAAAGCAGACGGTGCTGATGCTATTATCAGCACACTGAAGAAACATGGCATCAAAGGCGGTTTCTTCTTCACCGGCGAATTTTATGAGCTTTATCCCGATGTAGTAAAACGACTGCGTGCAGAAGGCCATCTGGTAGGTAGCCACAGCTATGGGCACTTATTGTATATGCCATGGGAAAACCGTGATTCATTATTGGTGACACGCGAGCAATTTGAGCTGGATATGCTGAAGAGTTACGAAGTTATGCGCAAAGCAGGTATCGAAATTGCCGCATGGGCAAAGAATATGGGTATACAACTTATCAACTATACACCCGGCACGATGAGCAATGCGGACTATACCACTCCGGACATGGGTGCCAAATACCGTAGCAGTAAGTTCATCTATGACAAAATCATGGAGGTAGAGAAAAAAGAAGGATTAAACGGGCACCTGATGTTGATACACTTCGGTACCGACGACCGCCGTACAGATAAGTTCTACAATGGTTATCTGGACAAAATGATTAAAACGCTGAAACGGAAAGGTTATACTTTCGTACCCGTCCTTGAAGCAACAGGAATATAATTCATACCCATAGTTATTATAAAAAGGTTAGTTAAAGGTTATCATGCAAAGGTATTTAAGGTAATATTCAATCGGTTTGTTTTCAGTAGACTTTTTCCCACCCCCAAGGGAAAAAGTTGCAAACCAAAGCTCCATGCCTGCGAAGGTCCGGAGCTTTTTCTATTGTCAGATTTAAATAAATGCGTGATAACGAAGAATCAGAAACTATCCTTCACTGCCTGCAACAAAGACTGAATATCTTCTTCTGTCGTATCAAAAGAGGTCACAAAACGAATTTCATTTTCAGCTTCATTCCAGAAATAAAAGAAGTAAGACTTCATCAATCTATCAATAACCGGACGAGGCATAGTCAGGAACAACTGATTACTCTCCATCTTTTGTGTGAATTGTACATCCGGCAATGTTTGCAACCCTTCATATAGTTTACGTGCCATCGCATTGGCATGTGCAGCATTCTTTTTCCACAAATCATCCGTAAGATACGCTGTAAACTGACAAGAAAGGTAACGCAATTTAGAAGCTAACTGAGCCGACTGTTTCCGTACATAGAGCGCTTCCTTTTTCAGGTCCGAATTGAAGATTATTACACTTTCACCTAACATCAATCCATTCTTCGTTCCACCGAAACTAAGAATATCAATGCCACAATCCACTGTCAGTTCCTTGAAGCTGAGATTCAACGCAACACAAGCATTCGCTAAACGTGCCCCATCCATGTGCACATACATACCATATTCATGCGCCAAGGTAGTCAGCGCTTTCAATTCTTCCGGAGTATAGACAGTACCTAATTCCGAACATTGAGAAATATAAACAGCACCCGGTTGAGAATGATGCTGTTCCCCGAAGTTCTTCAGATAAGGACGTATCAACTCCGGCGTCAGTTTACCATCCGGCGTTGCAATAGGACGTATCTGGCATCCCGTCATACGGGCAGGTGCACCACATTCATCTACGTAAATATGTGCAGTCTCCGCACAAAGAATTAAATTATAAGGGCGGGTAGCCAACTGCAAAGCTACCGCATTACTTCCTGTTCCATTGAAAACAAACAGTGGCTCACAATCAGGCGAAAATGTCTCTTTAATTTTGCGAACGGCTTCCTTAGTCCAAGGATCGTCACCATAGCCAACTGCGTGATTTTGGTTTGCCCGGTTCAGCGCCTCCATCACCAATGGATGTACACCGGAATTGTTGTCTGAAGCAAAACTTCTCATAATTATATTGATTTTATCGATAAATAGTTATAGCGTATAAATAATCCTTTAGCTCTAAAAAATATGCAAAGGAACGAAATAATTCGTTAGTAGAAAAAAAGAAGCGTGGATTTTACAATCCACGCTTTCGTTTAGGTTTTCAATCGGTTTTTTCATTCTTACCCGATATAAACATTCACGCCCAAAAAAATGTAGAGCTCTCCGTCCTCCTGGTGCAATACGATCTTGTCTTCACAAGCTAACCATCCCAGGGCCGCTCCCAGTTCTTTGTCCTTCAGCCCGGACTTTCTCTTCAAAGTCCCATAGTCCCACTTGGCATAATTGCTAAGCAACCTCCAAATTTTGCCTGCGTTCAGGCCGATGTCGCTTTTGTTCATCTCTTTTCGTCATTAAAAAGGTTAAATAATTGATTGGTGATTTGTTTAGGTTATCCTATTATCAGCCTAAAGGTATCACTTTTTATTTATAAAACATAAAAAACGAACAAAAGATATTCTTTTTAATCAAAATTGTAACAGTTTCGTAATAATATACAGGTAATATAAGAAGAAACAGGCCAAAAAAGAGAAAAAAAGACCACAGCCCCTTCAGAGAGATGCTGTGGTCATTTATTATAATTATGAATTCAGGGAAAAACGGGTATTACATCATGCCACCCATACCGCCCATGCCGGGAGCACCCATTGGCATTTCAGGTTTGTCTTCCTTCTTCTCAACAATTACACATTCAGTAGTCAGGAACATACCTGCAATAGAGGCAGCGTTTTCCAAAGCTACGCGAGCTACTTTTGCAGGATCAACGACACCGGCAGCATGCAGATTTTCATATACATCAGTACGGGCATTGTAACCGAAGTCACCTTTACCTTCGCGTACTTTCTGTACAACTACAGCACCTTCTTTACCTGCATTGGCTACGATCTGGCGCAACGGCTCTTCAATAGCACGCTTGATAATGTCAACACCTGTAGTCTCATCGATGTTATCACCTTTGAAACCTTCCAATGCATCGAGTGCACGGATGTAAGCTACACCACCACCTGGTACGATACCTTCTTCAATAGCAGCACGTGTTGCACGTAAAGCATCGTCTACACGATCTTTTTTCTCCTTCATTTCAACTTCAGAAGCAGCACCTACGTAAAGAACAGCAACACCACCAGACAATTTAGCCAGACGTTCTTGCAATTTTTCTTTGTCATAATCAGATTTAGTAGCAGCAATCTGAGCTTTGATTTGTTCACAACGTTCCTTGATATTTTGTTTGTCACCGGCACCGTTTACGATGGTAGTGTTATCTTTAGAAACTGTGATCTTATCAGCAGTACCCAACATTTCGATGGTAGCTTGTTCTAGCTTCAGACCTTTTTCCTCGCTGATCACTACACCACCAGTCAATACGGCGATATCTTCCAGCATTTCTTTACGACGATCACCGAATCCCGGAGCTTTCACAGCACAAATCTTCAATTGAGAACGCAGACGGTTTACAACCAACGTAGTCAAAGCTTCACTGTCCACATCTTCTGCGATTACCAACAGAGGACGTCCGGTTTGTACAGCCGGTTCCAGGATAGGCAAGAAATCTTTCAGGTTAGAAATCTTCTTGTCGTAGATCAAGATGTATGGTTTTTCCATTTCGCACTCCATCTTCTCCGTATTAGTAACGAAGTAAGCGGAAAGATAACCACGATCGAACTGCATACCTTCTACCACACCAATAGTAGTATCGGTACCCTTAGCTTCTTCGATAGTAATTACACCGTCTTTAGAAACCTTACGCATAGCATCAGCGATCAACTTACCGATAACCGGATCATTGTTTGCAGATACAGAAGCAACCTGTTCAATCTTATCGTAGTTGTCACCTACTTTTTCAGCTTGTGACTTAATTGAGTCAACCACTTTGGCAACAGCCTTGTCAATACCACGTTTGATATCCATAGGGCTTGCACCGGCAGTTACGTTCTTCAAGCCTTCAGCAACAATAGCCTGTGCCAATACAGTAGCAGTAGTAGTACCGTCACCGGCATCGTCACCAGTCTTGGAAGCTACTTCTTTCACCAACTGTGCACCCGTATTCTGGTATGCATCAGACAGTTCCACTTCTTTAGCTACAGTTACACCGTCTTTCGTGATGTGAGGAGCACCGAATTTCTTTTCGATAATCACGTTACGACCTTTAGGGCCGAGAGTTACTTTCACTGCATTTGCCAGTGTATCGATACCTTTTTTCAATTGGTCGCGGGCATCGATATTGAATAATATTTCTTTTGCCATAATGATATTTACAATTTAAATATTTTATAATTACTATATTAACCTAACACAGCGAGTACGTCACTTTGACGCATAATCAGATATTTAGTGCCTTCAACTTCCAGTTCGGTACCAGCATACTTGCCATACAAAACAGTGTCGCCCACCTTCAATACCATCTCTTCATCTTTCGTACCGTGACCAACTGCCACAACTTCACCTTTCAAAGGTTTTTCTTTTGCTGTATCCGGAATAATGATACCGCCAATTGTTTTCTCTTCTGCAGGTGCAGGGAGTATCAGCACTCTGTCTGCCAATGGTTTAATGTTCATAGTTCTTTTGTTTTTTATATGTTATACATTTATTATAGTAATGTCTTGTCTCATTTTAGTGAGACGCAGAACAAATTGCGAAAATCGTGCCAAACAGTAAAGCGAAATTTCTGTCAGTATTAAACTGCCAATTTGGCAAAGAATAAGACAATATACCATTATTTTTAGAGAAGATAAACGGCATCTCAGCATAACTTTTCTATGCAAGCATGAAAGTTATGCTTTCTATTTGCATTATCTTTGCACCCTCAAAAAACGTTTTTAGAACATGAATGCAGTCTGGATTGTTTTGCCTATTCTCACATTATTAATGTTTGAGTTGGGACTAACACTTGAAATTAAAGATTTTAAATTATTTCGTCAACGTCCCTATCCTGTTTTTGCAGGATTGATAGGACAGATAATCCTTTTACCCATATTGGCTTTTGCATTGGGTTATCTGTTTCATTTGGAACCTCTGTTCTTTATCGGCCTGGTACTTATTGCTTGTTCTCCGGGTGGGAGTTCTTCCAATATATTCTCTATGATAGCTAAAGGTGATGTCGCACTTTCCGTATCACTGACTGCACTCAGCAGTATTATTACTTTGTTTACTATTCCTGTCATTATGGAGTTTGCTACGCAAATTGCAGGAAACAATAGTGGAATAACAATACACCTACCTGTCGGCAGCCTCATTATCCAGAATCTACTGCTCATGTTGCTCCCTATCGCAATAGGCGTTTTAACCAAACGCTTTTGCCCTAAAGCAGCCGAACGGATACACAAAGTATTATCCAAGGTTGCCTTCCCTGCCTTGATTTTATTAGCTACTGTTTTCTTCATACAACATCACGAAACGATAGCTGCACAGATCGGCCGATTAGGTCTGTGCATCACACTAATGATATTATTGGCTATGGGTGGAGGATATTTAATCTCCCGGTCAATGAAATTGAACAGGAAAGAACAGCGTACGCTTATCATTGAAATAGGCATACAAAATGCAGCCCAAAGTATTGCTATTGCAAGTAGCCCGTTTATTTTCAATAATGACATAATTGCCATACCAGCTATAATTTATGCACTGATGATGAATATAATTCTATTAGTATATGTGGGAATAGTGAAGCGGAAATAACACAAACTTGTAAATTAAAGTAGTATATTTTTCTATATTCAGACTTAAATTACTACATTTGTGAGAATCACCATAGTAAGGTAAACCTAAAACAATATTAATATGAAAAATAAAAGTTTCCTCGGACTGTTGTTATTCTCCTGTATCTGCTTAACTGCTATTGCACAAGAAACTACAAAACCAGTTAAGGCCATTTATGTAAACGCTGACCAGAATATTCTTTTTGACAAACTGATTGACTTCGTACAGAATAATGAATATTTCATTCTATCGCTGGACAAGCAAGCAGGTTTCATACAAGCCCAGAAACCTGTTGAAATAAAAAAAGTATTCAAACCAAATGAACGGAGAACTTTGAATTTTGTCATCAGGCCTATTAATGAGAATTTATCGCAGATAACTTTAAATATTCGTTGCGAAGAAAAGCACTGGGGAGGCAGCGAATCCGGTCATATCTATTACTACGATGACAAAGGTGTCAGTCAGAATAGCGATTTATACCAGAATATATGGGATGAACTAAAGTCTGCATTAGTGCCCTATCAGCAAGTTATATTTACAACAGTAACAACGCCCGCTCCCACCAAAGCCCTTCCTGCTGAAACAACCCTTAACTCTCTGCCTAAAGCATTCTTAAAAAACGGTTTCCCATTGTTGGTAGAACGTTGCCGCACAGTGCTTGCATCAGCATACATGACCCAGAAACTACTAAGCGAACATACAGATATCCCCGGTTGGGAAGGGTACCCGGTGAAACTCTATGAATATTACACCGGGAAAGATATAAAAAAAGGAGTAGCCAAGCGCGGACTGGTATACTTGCTGAACCCAAGTGCAGAACAACTTGCCACATGGATTGCCACCACTTGCTGGGAAGTTAAGCAAAGTACAGATACCACATACCTGTATAAACTCGCAGAATTTATCAAACGGCAATCAGGGGCACAATTCCCTGTACAAGGAGTAGTATACGAGGATATGTATACCAAGAACTTCTATGAACCATATATTTTCAAAGATGGAGTAACCGTATATGTAGCAGATAGTACCAAAATGCCGACAGATAAGTATTGCACCGATGAGCAACTGGATTTTTACCTGCATATGACAAATGCCGACTTAAAACCAAACACCGGCAGATATGCCCGCATTTGCAGTACAAACCGTACTCAATATTACAAAAATGGAGGTAAAACAGATGTGGGAGATAATGATGAACACCGTAACCAGTCATGGTTGAATGTAGTTCGCCAACTTTATCAACTGGCTTGGCTTTCAGATCGCAACGAATTAATGATTGCCTGGGCAAAAGAACAACTGTAAATAGTCGATTTAAGGCATACCAATCCTATTCTTTTTACCCCAAAATCCCCCATACAAGAAGTTAAGACTTTGCATACAAGAAGTTAACTTCTTGTCAACAGGGAGTTAAGTTCTTATCAACAAGCTATTGACGACTGATAAATAACAAAACTAAGAAAGTTTAGTCAATATCCAAGTCTGTATCACAACTCAATTCAGTCGAATATCCCTGCCAGAAGCTCTTGGTAGAATGTACTAAAGCACTCCCCATCAAGAATAGGAATATTACGGCTATTAACGTCATCACCATACCGATGGCTGCGTAATACTTCGGTTCTAAAACATCCATAATAGTTATCTTTGTTAGGTTAGTACTACAAAGATAACCAAGATGGATTACAAAGAGCTTACTCTTTTATGAAGTTTTTATTTCTTTAAAGTTTGTATCAATTCTTCGGCCGAAACCAGGGTCTGTTCACCAGTCTCCATATTCTTGAGTGTCACCTTATTCTCGTTCATTTCATTCTCTCCTACAAGAGCTACAAACGGAATATTTTTGGCATTGGCATAGCCCATCTGTTTCTTCATTTTAGATGAATCCGGGAAGATTTCCGCACGAATACCTTCTGCACGTACTTGGGCAAGTACATTCAAGGAAAAAGCAGCTTCTTTCTCACCAAAGTTGATAAATAGAAGTTGCGTACTGTTTACAGCTTCCTTCGGATAAAGATCAAGCTGGTTCAGCACATCAAAGATACGGTCCGCACCAAAGGAGATACCTACACCGGAAACTCCTGCCATACCGAATACACCGGTAAGATTATCATAGCGACCACCGCCTGTAATACTACCGATTTGTACATCCAATGCTTTTACTTCAAAAATGGCACCGGTATAGTAATTCAACCCACGGGCAAGTGTCAAATCAAGTTCCAATTCATTCTTCAGACCGAAAGCCGATAGAGTTTTCAAGATAAATTCGCTTTCTTCCACTCCCTTTTGACCAATTTCACTTCCGGCAAGTACTTCTTTCAGGGTAGCCAGTTTCTCCTCGTTGGTGCCGCTCAGTAGAATGATAGGTTGTAATTTGGCAATAGCCTCATCGCTGATACCTTTTTCTTTCAACTCGGCATTCACATTGTCCAGACCTATTTTATCTAGTTTATCAATAGCCACAGTGATATCCACGATCTTATCTGCCTCACCGATAATCTCCGCAATGCCCGTCAAAATCTTACGGTTATTGATCTTGATGCAAACACGGATACCAAAGCGAGTAAATACAGTATCGACAATCTGCATTAATTCCACCTCGTTCAGTAAAGAATCACTACCTACCACGTCAGCATCACATTGATAGAACTCACGATAACGGCCTTTTTGCGGACGATCTGCACGCCACACAGGTTGTATCTGATAGCGTTTGAAAGGGAAAGTTATTTCATCACGGTGCATCACCACGTAGCGGGCAAATGGCACTGTGAGATCATAACGCAAACCTTTTTCACAGAATTTACTTGCGAGTTTGGTTGCATTACGGCTCAGCAATTCCTCATCGGTTAGTCCGGAGAAATAATCACCTGAGTTCTGTATTTTAAACAGAAGTTTATCACCTTCTTCACCATATTTCCCCATCAGTGTGGAAAGCATTTCCATTGCAGGCGTTTCAATCTGTTGGAAACCATAGACGGGTTCCTTTAGGAATACTGGGTTTTGCTGCCATAATTGTTTCAATTACTATTAAAATCGGAGGGCAAAGTTACAGGTTTTTATCGAGATAAGAAAAGGGATAAGGCGGTTTTATATAAAACAATACCCGTTGGCGGAATTAATTTCTTTCTTGTAAAGGTTATGGGCTAAATGAAAAAAATCAGAGAATATGTCAGCGAAGCTAATTGAGATAGTATTACTTATCATTTACTTCATTCCTACACGCAAGGAGCTAACTCCGCCAACGAGTAAAACAATAATCAGACTGGCACATATCTGACACTCCGCACGTTGACACCAAATGTTTCCCCTATTGAAACTAAGTGTTTCTCGGTGTGAAACAGAGTGTTTCAAGCAATGAAACAAAGTGTTTCCCCTATTGAAACAGTCGGTGTCACCTGCTGAAACGGAAGACAGTGTGCGCGGAGATCTTTGCGAAGTCTACGGGAAATTATCCGCATTTAGAGTGAAAAAGAGTTAAAACAGCACATTTTTCGCATAGATTCGTGTAGAAAAGCTCAATTCGGTAATTATCGGGCTACTCACTATAAATCAACTAGATAGATGGAAATATTGTAAACATTCACTGCAAAATTAGTGCTGGCAAACAGTTTATCAGCACTAATTTTCAGGTTGCCAGCACACCTTCAAATGCCGATCAATAAAGGGTTTGAGGTATACCTGTGCAGGAGTGCTGGCAAAAAACTCTTTTGTATAATTGAGCTTTTTGAGTTCACCCCTTCCAGACAATTAGATCAATTTATCAGACATGTTGTATCTATACATCGGACGCGCAGCATCTATATATCCAACACCACCCATATATAAATGCTGATATTTTAACTCATGCAGCGTGCATTTTGGGTAATCCGTTCTTTTAATGGAATTTTTGCATGCTTCATGAAAAGAAATCGTATTTTTGAAGCCTGATTGAGGAAGGAAACAATGCAAAAAGAGTAAAGCCATGAATATTGAAGAATATCGGGAATATTGTTTAAGCATCAAAGGAGCAACAGAAAGTTTCCCCTTTGGCGAAAATACCCTTGTCTATAAAATCATGGACAAGATGTTCACTTTTGCTCCATTAAATCCTAAAGATGGACGATTTTGGGCAGACACAAAATGTGACTCCACCAAGTCGACAGAACTGATGGAGCTATATAATGGCATTGCATTCGGCCCGTTTTCCGACAAGAAACACTGGATTACCATATATCTGGAAAGTGATGTGCCGGATAGCCTTATAAAGGAATTAATCAATCATTCAATAGAAGAGGTAATCAAGAAATTACCTAAAAAGAAACAACAGGAATATCGCAGTACTTTGGGAATAAAAGATGAAAATTAATACAGAATGAGATATGGAATGAGCATGCTTGATAATCTCCATTATATTCAAAACAATGGAGAAAAAACTTTCTTAGCAAATCAGAATAAAAAATATGCCTGTCCTGAATGTAATAAGCCAAGAACTGTACACTACGATTATTGTATTTATTGCAAACAGAAGAAAAGATAGAATGAAATAAAATAGAAGCCTCCCAACCTCCTCCTCACCCGCAAGAAAATTAAAAGATTCTTATACCAGGATCGTAATTAAATGCGTTTATTCCAATTCCCGCTTTTCAGATACAGATAGGAAAGCAACAGCAACATACCCCCGTAAATATATTCACTTGTCCACGCTATAGCGACATCCACTTGCAGGTACATAACCATAACAACCACATAAACAACATAAATGGAAATGGTTATCAACATGATTTTCATAGACCGGCTTGTATTTCCTGTGCCGGAAACAGCATTAAACAGCACCAGTCCGGGAGCTGAAAGGAGATATCCTAATAACATGATGTACATAGTAGGTAATGCTGCCTGTACCAACTCCTGACTATTGGTATATATCTGCAATAACACGGTAGGGAACAAAGCGGACAGCAATAGGAACGGTATACCTATCATATAAGTTAATCGTATGGCACGTTTACAGGTAAGCCAGATTTCACTCTTCTCTTTTCCACTCCCTAATAGATTACTTACCATAGAACTGGTAGTATCGGAAAAAGCAAAAATAGCCATAAAGAAGCAAGTATTGATACTCCTCATGATATTGGCTATCGCCAAAGGACGCTCTCCCAAATGTTCGATAGCAATGAAAAACAAGAACCATTGTGAAGGAAACAATATGGACTGAAGCATGGTCCAACATGAGATATTCCAAATGCGTTTAAATTCGGACAGTTTGAAACTAAACTGTTGGAATAAAGCATATTTTTTCTTATCCACTTTCAGCCAGGTGTATGCCACATAAAACAGTAACGATACCAACTCTGCCAGCGAAGAACCTATTGCCGCACCTGCAATACCCAAAGCCGGGAAACCGAATTTTCCAAATATCAAAATATAATTGAAAACAATATTACTGAGCACCATTACTATAGAGTTAAGCGTAAGAGTGCGCGTCTCAGTGATACCAATGTAGAAAGCCCGGAACAGAATTGCAATAAAGGAAAAGAAAAGCCCGTACCTCCTCCACTCCAAATAAGAAGAAGCAGCGGCATAAACCTGATCGGAAGATATCAGACGGCTGAGAATATGTGTTGTAATAGAGTCACACAAGAAAAACATGACGGCTGCCAATGCCAGCAAGAAAAAGGCACCTTGCATGAATATTCCACCTATTTCGCCATACTTCCGCTCGCCATTTTTACGCGCAATCAGAATTTGGACACCGATGCTGAATCCAAAACCGAGCATATAAATAGCCATATACAACACTCCCGCCAACGCGGATGCTCCCAACTCCACTTCACCTACGTGACCTAAAAAAGCTGTATCCGTAACATTTATCATGTGCTCCATCAGTAAACTGATAAGAATAGGATACGCTATTAGCCAAATTTGCTTATAACTGAAATTCATAGATAAAGTCGATTACCACCAATTATGATCTGTCATTCAGGTGAATAATATGACAAGACAAAAAGGTGTGCCAAAATAGGAAAAGTGAACGTAAATTACGCGAATCACGCAAATAAGTAGTTCATTAATCATTGATTTTCAACAACATGAATCTTATATTATTTGTACAATTTGCGTAATTTGTGTTCTAAACTTCATTTTGACATACCTTCTCTACTTATGTCAGAAGTCAAACTTCTCCAACTTCATGGAAGCCAGTCCCTGTATTTTGGGAACCAATGTAACAAAATGCTCCGCTTTCTCATGAACAGACAGCGATTCCGTATCTTCCCAGGTTTCGCAAATCATCAGGACATCATTACGGGTAGCGCTTTCGAAAACATCATAGGCAACACAACCTTTATCTTTCAAAGAAGATGCCACCAACTCTTTTGCAGCTTCCAACACCGCAGCACGGTTACTTTCACTTACTTGAATAAAAACATTCAGTCTAATCATATTTGTACAATTTAAAAGTGTGCTGCAAATGTAAACAGAAAAATCAGAAATGCTGATTATTTATCTGCATAAATACCAACGCGGTTTCCCTCCGTATCAACAAATACAGCGAAATATCCCCTACCCTCTGCCTCAATCTTTGTTCTGGGAATAACGACTTTCCCGCCTTTTTTCAAAATTGTTTCAAGAGTAGGCTCAATCTCATCTACATTGAAATGAATGAGCACCCCTTTTTCAGAAGGAAGGAAATCAGAAGCATAAGAAACTGCTCCGACAAATTCATCTCCTTCAGTGAAAAATGCCATCTTCTCTTCCTCACATTCGCAAGTCGGAAGTTTCATATTCAACACGGTTTCATAAAAATTGATTGCCCGGCGGAAATCAGCAGCAGGAATTTCAAAAAATGCAATTAGTTTTTTCATTTTGTTTTCTTTTTATGGTTATTACTATGCCTTTGCAAAGACAATGCAAAAATAGGGCAAGCCTGTAACCTTCAATAGAAGAAAACAGACATCTTTAAAGAGTGGAAAAATAATCGGAGACAGGAGCACAGACAGATAGGTATTCGGCAGGGGTATAGCCGGAGAAGAGTTTAAACTCCTTAATCATGTGAGATTGGTCGGAAAAGCCACACTCATAAGCTACCTGGGCAAAAGGCAACGTCGGATCTTGTTGCAAAGTATAAAGAGCACGCTGCATGCGCACAATACGAAGGAATTCTTTAGGAGTAGTACCTATATAATCAGCAAATATACGGCCAAACTGCTTGGAACTGAGGCAGGCTACATCAGAAAGCTCTAATGTGCTGACTTGCGGATGGAGGTTTATTTCACTCAAAACCGTAGAAAGTCTTTTCAGATTGTATTCGGAACAGGAAACCAAACGATGGAAGAAAAAGTCTTCAATCAAGTGGATACATTGGTCATTATCCGGAGTATCCACGATTCTCCGGAATAAATCAGAGAGTTCCATATCTTCCACTTCATCCGTAGAGATATTCTGTCCGAAAAAAAGATGCAGCGGGATTCGCAGGAAAGTCTTTGCCGCATAGGGCTGGAAAACCACTGTTATCATTTCAATCATTCCCGTCGACATAACGTCGGAAAAGCCGAAAGACTGACCGCAAATAAAAGATTGTGGTTGTAATTGTGAATTTTGCAATGATAATAATTGCATACCCTTATGAAATACCAGTTGCATACAGCCAACAGGCAATGTCCGTTCCGACACAGGAGTAAGAGCATCATCCCGTAATATCCAATAATAACGGATATAAGGAGCCAATGCAGGAGCAGGTTTTACGATACGAAAAGTTTGCATACGACAAATATATGATATATCTCATGAACTGCCGCAAAAGTAGACAAAAGGAATGGGGAGAAATAGTAAAAAAGGGACATTCCCTACTTATTATTCACCCCATAGCCAAACAAAGCAAAATCACCGTAACAGGGATCATCCGGAAAGACTTCCGCTAATGCGGCAGTTATCCTTTGCGCATTTTTCAAGGAAAAAGTTTCCGTCTCGGTAAGTTCCAGCAATCGGGCTACGCGACAGACATGCGTATCCAAAGGGATGATTAAATCCCTGCAATCAAAACTTTCCCAAATTCCAAAGTCAACTTCCGGTCCTTTACGTATCATCCAGCGGAGAAACATATTCAGCTTCTTCTGAGGACTGCGGGAAGATACTTCCAGAAAAGCACAGAGTTTCTCTATTGGTAGTCCGGAATACACTTGGAGCGCCTCTTCCAAACTTTCAAAACGGGAATAAGCAGCATACAAGCGTTCAAAGTAAGAATAAAAATCGGCATACGAAAGCATCCGGTAGAAGCTACGTTTTTCCTCAGCAGGAAAATCCTTCTCCCAACGACGAGAAAGTACATATTGATAAGGAGACGCCCCCATACAATCGTGTAATTCATCAGCTTTCTTCAGAATCTGCTTGCGATTGCCGAAACTCATAATAGCAGTCAGCAGACCGCTGATTTCTATATCCTGTTTCTGCCGGTAACGATGCGGGAATTGTACCGGATCATTTTGAATAAAATCCGCACAATGATAGGTCTTTGCCCACTCCTGTAGTTTCTTTTTTATATCTTTGGTCATTTCTTTAAAATCATGGGGGGTACAAAGATATTGAATTTATAGCAACTTTGGACAAGTCCCCTATTCTATTTACCCTTATTTTTGCATCGTGAAATTCAAAGAAGAACTTATGGAACATAGCAAGAAGACCACGCGTGAAGAGTATCAGAAATGTGTAAATGCAGTAGTAGATTACATCAACCTCCATCTTGGAGAAGAGATTGATCTGAAATCGTTGGCCAAGATTTCTCATTTCTCTCCATTCTACTTCCATCGCATCATGAAAGCATTTCTGGGCGAGCCAATCGGGACGTTCATAGTCCGGACACGAACAGAATCTGCCGCCCGCCTGTTGCGTTACTCGGATTTGCCTATTGCAGATATCGCTTATCGCATCGGCTATTCCTCACCATCGTCACTGTCGAAAGTATTCAAGCAGTTCTATGGAATTTCACCTAATGAGTATCGTAACAATAAAAACTTTGTAATTATGAAACCAGCAATTATCAGACCCGATTTAGAGTTAAAGAAAGAAATAAGAGAAGTGCCTGCCAGAAATGTAATTTATATCCGCCTGTTCGGAGACTATAAAATGAATGATTACGGAGGCACATGGATGCGTTTGTTCCAATTCATCAAAGAAGAAAAACTGCCGATGGGTGACATGGCCCCTTATTGTATGTACCACGATGATCCCAAAGTGACGCCTGCCGACAAGTTGCGTACCGATGTTTGCATGGTGATGCCTGTAACCGTAACTCCCAAAGGGGATATCGGCTTCAAGCAATTGCCTGCCGGACGTTATGCAGTGTTTACCTACAAAGGATCTTATGAGTATTTGCAAAGCGTATACGACACGATTTACGGTAAGTTCATTCCTGAAATGGAATGTACGATGAGAGACGAGTCGAGTGCCGAACGCTATCTGAATGATCCGTGCAATACGAAACCGGAGGATTTGTTGACAGAAATCTTCATTCCGGTAGAATAATCATCTTATATATTGCGGGCAAATAGTCTTTGTCCGCAATATATAACTATTCCTTTATCTCTCTTTTCATCGGCACATACTTCAGTCCATTCGTAATCTGCGGTTCCTGTACCTGCTCAAATCCCAGACTTTTGTAGAAAGGCACTGCATATGTAGAGGAATTTACAGTCATTTCCGGCACAGAAGTCTCTTCGATAAAAGCATCGAATAATCTTCTGCCTATACCTTTCCGGTGATATGCCTCCCGTATGAAAAACAGGGAAATATGTTTCCTTTCATTTTTGACTGCCATCACACCCACAAGTCTTGCCTCAGCAAATGCACCATAAATGACCAAGCTGTTTATCATCGCCTCATCATTGACGAAGCTTTTGAAAGTTTCCAATCCTTGTTCATCAAAATCCTCTTCACCCGTCTGAAGATATATTTCCAAAGAAAGAGATGCGGCCTCTTTATATTCAGATAAGTCTAATCTTCGAACGCTTATCCCTGGGGTTAAACTCAAAGTATTCATAATAGTTAAGTTACTGTTCGCAACAAAGATATCAAATTTCTGGAAATGATGATTAAGACATTCCCATTATTCCATCCGGAAACACTATCTTTGTACAGGACATTTAACTAACCCAACTTTATTTAAAGATATGGAAAGACTTATCGACAAATATCTTCCGGCAGATTATCATGATACATTCGTTTTGAAATCCAGAAAGCCTGCAGAACAGATAATTCCCAAAGAACTAATCAAAAAAATATTCAATCACTCCCCGGCGTGGCTCAGTTTTTTAATGAAAGTCAGGAATATTCTGGTAAAACCTTTTGGGCTTGAAACCGGAAAAGTGTTGAAAACAGAAGATTGTATAATAGAAGATACGGAAAATGAGGCTATCATGAGGAAAGATGATAAACACTTATTGTTTTATGTCTCCATTACCAAGATAGGAAACGACCTGATAGATATAACAACCGTGGTTCAATATCACAATGCATTAGGAAAGGCTTATTTCTTCTTTATTAAGCCTTTCCATAAAATGATTGTGCCACGTGTAGCAAAAGAACTTATATAATACCCAATCCATAGCTACTGATTTCCTCAAAGTCCTCATCAGCATATGAGTTCTTCTGACGGGCATCTTGTACTATTTTCAGAAATCCTTCTGTTTTAGACAGGAAATCCTTGAATTTCTCTGATTCTTCCTCGTGTCCTTTTACTACCGGTAGTTTCTCTGCCGCATCCAGCTGAAGTCGCAGTTCCATAATCTTTAAATCCAGGCGGGATTTATCTTCAACATGCTTACGGGCATACAAATTGATGATGCTCTGCATAGTCGTACTCATGCTTTTCATCGCAATGATCTGCTCTTTCACAGGATTTTCTGCCAGAAGAACCCGCTGGGCATTTGAAGCAATCGGACTCAATATATCAAATATATTCTGTTTACATTCAGACATTTCCACGCTCAATTCATAGTTATCATTCAGCAAATCAACCATCCCTTCGGTCTTTTTTTCTTTCAGAAGAGACAAGTATTTATTGAAATTAGCATAGAACTGATTTCTCGATTGAAAAAGCTCCGCATAATTCTGTATCAAGTTCTGTCTGACATCTGCACCGAAGCATTCACCCGGTAGCATCACCTCCGCAGAATCTTTTTTCGAAATGACGGGAGACATGATGTATGAAAACATGGGTACTTCCGTCTTTTGTTCCATATAACCCAATACTGCATTTACATCTCTCTCCTTTACCATATTTTTCAACAGAGCCAATGAGGTGTCGTAGTATTTCATCACCTGCCCTGCATCTGCTATTTCTTCAGGAGTATAAGTCACCGTTTCTTTCTTGCTACCTACACATGAGGCAAGCATCAGGACGCTTACCCATACACTTAAGACTAATAAATTCTTTCCCATAAGATTTTTATTTTAAAGTGAACACCAACCAGATTTAACCGGCATTGTGCTAATAACAATATAAAAGCGATTTTGCTCTCAATTATAGTTTTTTTCACCTTTGCAATTTGTACTTTTGCACCGGATTTCAAATTCGATCTATAATTTCAATCAGAACTATGGACAACATAAAAGGTTATATATACGCGGCAGCTTCTTCTTCAACATTTGGATTGGCACCTTTTTTCACCATATCCCTGCTATCCTCAGGTTTTTCTTCTTTCGAAGTATTAGCCTATCGGTGGGGAGTCGCATCATTTACACTAATCATATTCGGCATCTTTTTAGGTGAAACATTCTGTATCAACCGGAAGAATTTCGGAACAGTGTTCATATTGAGTCTTTTCCGTGCCGCAACCTCATTGAGCCTGGTCATCGCATACCAGCACATAGCCAGCGGAGTAGCATCAACCATCCACTTCATGTATCCATTGGCTGTTGCCCTCGCCATGATGTTCTTCTTCCGGGAAAAAAAGTCATTCTCAATTCTGTTTGCTGTAGTGATTTCGCTGATAGGAGCAGCATTGCTATCATCGGGAGAGATTGACTTTAAAGGAGGCAATACAACCATAGGATTGACCGCTGCTATATGCTCCGTTTTCTTTTACGGCGGATACATTATCGGAGTACGCAAAAGCCGTGCTGTAAACATTCCATCTACAGCACTGACTGCCTATGTTATGGGGCTGGGAGCCTTATTCTTTATTATAGGAGGATGTCTGACGAGCGGCATCCGCCTGACCACAGACGGATATGCATGGCTGAATATTCTCGGATTGGCACTGCCCGCAACAGCCATTTCAAATATAACTTTGGTAAAGGCTATTAAACACATCGGACCCACTCTAACCTCCATCTTTGGAGCCTTGGAACCACTTACTGCCGTAGCCATCGGATGCTGGGTATTCAAAGAAAATTTCACGGTGCACAGTGCTTTAGGCATTCTACTGATACTGTCAGCAGTGACGGTAGTGGTGTGGCATGAAAAGAAAACAGAAAGAAAATAAGAATTATTTGCTCTTCTTATAGTCAGTAATGAAACCTTCCATCATCCACTTCGCTAACGCCTGACGATTGGAACTCATAACAAACCGGCGCTGGTCGAAAGTATTCTGAATATTACCCAACTCTACAAACACTCCAGCAGGACTGGAATTGGCCAGCACATACAAATTGCGTGGGCTGACAGTTCCCGAAAAGCCACGGTTAGGTTGGTGGCGGTCGTATTTAGATTCGAAAGTATTCTTCATTGTAGTTGCCAACCGTTTACCATTCACACTTTTGGGAGCATGATAGAAGAATACATCCGTCTGGTGACTTTTACTACGGCTATCTACATGCAAGAAGATGGAACGGCAATACGTATAACTCTTGCGGTCTTTCTGATAGAGCGCATTTATTTTCTCACAACGCTGGCGAAGGCGGGCAACCTGGTTCAGAGGAATAGGAGCACCCATACAAGTTTCGCGTTTACTGTTATTAAGGTATTGATCGTCACGGATACCGTCTTTGGCATCCTGAATAATAATATAAACCTTAGCGCCTTCCTCCATCAGATTCCGGGCAAGACGGAGAGCGACATCATAGGCATATTCATCCTCATGCAGTTCCACGCTTCCTATCCTGCCAATAGCACCGGGATCAGGGCCACCATGCCCACTCACCACGTAGAAACACGCACCTTTGAGGCGGTTTCCCGTCACTTTAACTTCAGCAAGGCTTTTTCCAAAAAGAGGTTCACGAATTGTTTTGTTGCCGGAACGGGCAGAAGAATTTGAAGCAGAAGAGTTTGAAGCAGATGAATTGGATGAAGCAGCCGTATTGCCACTCCCCTTTTTCAGAGGTGGAAGCAAATATTTCACTCCCAGCCGCAACTCCTCTTTACCTCGCAATTGTTTCTTATTCAGTTCCAGGAACTCCTGATAGTACGCTTTTCCGGTACGCCCGTTACGCTGTAGAAAACCAGATATCCCCTCACCGCTTTTCGGCGTAGCCCGCTCCTCTTGGGCCAACGCTTCGTAAGAGAATGACATGCAAAAAAGCAAAATAAGAAAGCAAAATAACTGTTTCATTTTCCATTTATTCATCTTGTGGACAAAAATACAATTATTTTCTCTACTTTTGCGTCCATAAATGCGTTAATTGATAAAAAACTATAAAAACTGATAGCATTATGGCAAAGCAATTTAAACCGGAAACCCTCTGCGTACAGGCAGGATGGACTCCTAAGAAGGGCGAGCCCCGTGTACTCCCCATTTATCAAAGCACCACTTTCAAATATGAAACCAGCGAGCAAATGGCACGTCTTTTCGATCTTGAAGAGAGCGGTTATTTCTATACTCGCTTGCAAAACCCTACCAACGACGCTGTTGCCGCCAAGATAGCTGCTCTTGAAGGCGGTGTTGCCGGTATGCTGACGTCCAGCGGACAAGCTGCCAATTTCTATGCTATATTTAATATCTGCCAGGCAGGCGATCACTTCGTTTGTTCGTCCGCTATCTATGGTGGTACATTCAATCTCTTCGGGGTGACTATGAAGAAATTGGGTATCGAAGTTACTTTCGTTAGTCCGGATGCCAGCGAAGAAGAAATCTCCGCAGCTTTCCACCCGAATACGAAAGTATTGTTCGGTGAAACCATTTCCAACCCGTCACTGGAAGTATTGGATATTGAAAAATTTGCCCGCATTGCCCATAGTCACGGTGTACCTTTGATTGTAGACAATACGTTCCCGACTCCTATCAACTGCCGCCCGTTTGAATGGGGTGCTGATATCGTAGTACACTCTACTACCAAATATATGGATGGTCATGCCACCAGCGTAGGTGGTTGTATTGTAGACAGCGGCAATTTCGACTGGGATACATACGCTGATAAATTCCCCGGATTGTGCACGCCGGATGAATCATACCACGGACTGACTTATACAAAAGCTTTCGGCAAGATGGCTTATATTACCAAGGCTACTGCCCAGTTGATGCGTGACCTCGGCAGCATCCAGTCTCCACAGAACTCTTTCCTGCTGAATCTCGGTCTGGAAACTCTGCACCTGCGTATGCCGCAACACTGCAAAAATGCACAAGCAGTTGCCGAATATCTTTCTAAAAATGACAAAGTAGCTTGGGTGAACTATTGTGGCCTTCCCGACAATAAATACTATGAGTTGGCACAAAAGTATATGCCGAACGGTTCTTGCGGTGTTATCTCCTTCGGATTGAAAGGTGGTCGCGAGGTTTCCATCAAGTTCATGGACTCACTGCAATTGGTTGCTATCGTAACACATGTTGCCGATGCACGTACCTGTGTGCTGCACCCTGCCAGCCATACCCATCGTCAGTTATCGGATGAGCAGTTACTGGAAGCCGGAGTGCGTCCCGACCTAATCCGTTTATCGGTAGGTATCGAAAACGTAGACGATATCATCGCAGATATTGAGCAGGCTCTGAACGCATAATTTCATAAAGTACCTATAAAACAAATAATATATCCCCGTCTCCGCAACCGGAGTACGGGGATTTTCTTATCTTTGCGCCCAGTAAACATTTAATAAAGAAAGATTTATGAAACGTACAAAATTAGCTGCATCCTTTCTGTTGGTCGCAACTCTATTCCTGACGGGATGTGTGACCAAGAAGGAATTTGTGAATCTTCAAACAGATTATAACAAACTGAAAGACGAAAAGTCTGCTCTCGACAAGTCATATCAGGACGCACAAATCCAGCTTGCCGAATACCGCACACAATCTAAAAGTTTGGAGGATCGCCTAAGCGAAGCCCGAAAAAATAATCAGGAATTGCGTAACAGTTACGCTACCCTGCAAGGATCGCTCGACAAGAGCCTCCAGCAGAACTCGCAAGGGAATATCAACATTTCCAAACTGGTAGATGAAATCAATGCCTCCAACCGCTACATCAAGCAATTAGTGGATGCCAAGAGTAAATCGGACTCACTGAACGTTATGCTAACCAACAATCTGACCCGCTCCCTGAGCCGCGAGGAATTGAAAGAAGTAGATGTGAAAGTACTGAAAGGTGTGGTTTACATCTCTTTAGCAGACAATATGCTCTACAAGAGCGGCAGTTACGAAATCAACGAACGCGCCGGCGAAACGTTGAGCAAGATTGCCAAGATTATCACCGACTACAAAGATTACGAAGTACTGGTAGAGGGTAATACGGACAACGTACCCATCTCACGTACCAATATCCGCAATAACTGGGATTTGAGTGCCCTGCGTGCCTCATCTGTAGTACAAGAATTGCAGAATAAATATGGCGTTGACCCTAAACGCCTTTCTGCTGCCGGACGTGGTGAGTACAATCCTATCACAGACAATGATTCCGAACTGGGCAAACAACGCAACCGCCGTACACAAATCATTGTTACACCTCGACTCGACCAGTTCCTGGAGTTGATAGATAAGGCTCCGGAAGCTGAAGGAGAAGCGGCTACGGAATAAAAGAAAAACCATCCACTGCTGTATTTTCACAGGTAGAGGCATTTAAAAGCAGTCTATACTCAGACTATTTTATAAACAATAAGGCGAAAGACTTTTCAGTCTTTCGCCTTATTGTTTGTTTCCACCCTCATCCTTGCTTTGACTTCCGACAGATTAAGTACTATTTAATAGTTTTTATTGCACACAGGCTTACACTTTATCACATTTATTCCTACCTTTGCGGCAAAATTATAACTTTTAACTAACAACTCATAATCAACTACCATGGCTAAGATAACTAAAGAAGCTGCCTTGCTGTATCACTCACAAGGCAAACCAGGTAAGATAGAAGTAGTGCCTACCAAGCCCTACAGTACCCAAACCGATCTTTCGCTTGCTTACTCTCCCGGTGTGGCGGAGCCGTGCCTCGAAATAGAAAAGAACCCGCAGGATGCTTATAAATATACAGCGAAAGGAAACTTGGTTGCTGTAATCTCCAACGGTACTGCCGTACTCGGTCTTGGCGACATAGGTGCGTTGAGCGGTAAGCCCGTAATGGAAGGTAAAGGACTTCTGTTCAAAATTTATGCCGGCATCGACGTATTCGATATTGAAGTAAACGAAAAAGATCCCGAAAAATTCATCGAAGCTGTAAAGGCCATTGCTCCTACCTTCGGTGGCATCAACCTGGAAGATATCAAAGCACCTGAGTGCTTCGAAATAGAGCGTCGCCTGAAAGAAGAGCTCGATATCCCTGTGATGCACGATGACCAGCATGGTACGGCCATCATCTCCAGTGCCGGACTTGTGAACGCTTTGCAGGTAGCAGGCAAGAAAATTGAAGATGTAAAAATCGTTGTAAATGGTGCCGGTGCATCTGCCGTATCTTGTACAAAACTGTATGTTTCACTGGGTGCCCGCCTGGAAAACATTGTGATGCTGGATAGTAAAGGTGTAATCAGCAAAGCACGTACCGATCTCAACGAACAGAAACGCTACTTCGCTACCGATCGCACAGATATCCACACTTTGGAAGAAGCCATCAAAGGTGCCGACGTATTCCTGGGATTATCCAAAGGAAACATTCTGTCGCAGGACATGGTACGCAGCATGGCTCCGTCTCCTATCGTTTTCGCACTGGCCAATCCTACACCGGAAATCTCTTATGAAGATGCTATGTCAGCACGTCCCGATGTACTGATGGCAACCGGACGGTCGGACTATCCGAACCAAATTAATAATGTAATCGGTTTCCCCTATATCTTCCGCGGTGCCTTGGATACTCAGGCCAAAGCCATCAACGAAGAAATGAAGATTGCCGCCGTACATGCCATTGCCAACTTGGCAAAACAGCCTGTACCCGATGTTGTGAACGAGGCTTATCATGTTAACAACTTTAGTTTCGGTCCGGAATACTTCATCCCGAAACCGGTTGACCCGCGTCTTATCACTGAAGTTTCCTGCGCCGTAGCCAAGGCTGCTATGGAAAGCGGTGTAGCCCGTAAAGATATCGAGGACTGGGATGCTTACTGCGTACAGCTCCGCGAACTGATGGGTTACGAAAGCAAACTGACTCGCCAGCTTTATGACACCGCCCGTCGCAATCCGCAACGCGTGGTATTTGCCGAAGGTTCTCACCCCAATATGCTGAAAGCCGCTGTAGAAGCCAAAGCCGAAGGTATCTGTCATCCAATTGTATTAGGTAACGATGAAACCATCGAAAAACTGGCAAAAGAACTCGACCTCAGCCTGGAAGGCATCGAAATCGTCAATCTGCGCCATCCGAACGAAGCCTCACGCCGTGAACGCTACGCCCGCATTCTTTCCGAAAAGCGTGCCCGTCAAGGTGCTACCTACGAGGAAGCCAACGATAAGATGTTCGAACGCAATTACTTCGGTATGATGATGGTGGAAACAGGCGATGCAGATGCATTCATCACCGGTCTTTATACCAAATACAGCAATACGATCAAAGTTGCCAAAGAAGTTATCGGCATACAACCGCAATACAAGCATTTCGGTACGATGCACATCCTGAACTCCAAGAAAGGTACCTACTTCCTGGCTGATACACTAATCAACCGTCATCCCAATGCCGAAACATTGATTGACATAGCCAAACTGTCAGAGCATACCGTACGTTTCTTCAATCATACTCCGGTAATGGCCATGTTGAGTTACTCCAACTTCGGTGCAGACACCGAAGGTAGTCCAGTAAGTGTACACGAAGCCGTGGAATATATGCAGCAGAACTATCCTGATCTTGCCATTGACGGTGAAATGCAGGTGAACTTTGCCATGGACCGCAAGATGCGTGATGCCAAGTATCCATTCACCCGTCTGAAAGGTAAAGATGTGAATACCCTTGTATTCCCGAACCTCAGTTCCGCCAATTCTGCATACAAACTGTTGCAGGCTATGAATACGGAAATGGAGCTAATCGGCCCGATACAAATGGGATTGAATAAGCCTATCCACTTCACCGACTTCGAAAGCTCCGTACGCGACATTGTGAACATCACCGCAGTAGCAGTCATCGACGCCATCGTGGATAAAAAGAAAGCAGGTAAATGAGACGCCCGTTATCGAAATCGCAAAGTGTTTGCATAGTCTTGCTTTGGGCAGCACTTTGCTACATAGTTCTAACAACCGCCGAACGAATTGACGGTCCAGTCATCATGACACTTGTCATTTCGGCAGCGTTAGTATTCATTCCGGTAATAAAATCATTAAAGAGAGGATAAATAATATCTTTTTATTCCTTTTTGCGGGATAAAACAATATTTTTGTTGTTTTATCCCGCATTTTCTTTATAAATTGTTTGTTTGTCTCATTTTTATGTGTACTTTTGCAACCGCAACAGAGAAAAAACAATCTAAAGAATACTTTGTTAAGACAATTATATTTAGTAGCAACCAATAAAAGAAATAGATTATGAATGCAGCTAAGGTATTAGAAGATTTGAAAAGACGGTTCCCCAACGAACCAGAGTATCATCAAGCAGTGGAAGAAGTACTTTCTACAATTGAAGAAGAGTACAACAAACACCCGGAATTTGACAAAGTCAATCTAATTGAGCGTCTTTGCATCCCCGATCGTGTTTATCAATTCCGCGTGACTTGGATGGACGATAAGGGTAACATCCAGACAAACATGGGTTATCGCGTTCAACACAACAACGCTATCGGTCCGTACAAAGGTGGTATCCGTTTCCACGCATCTGTGAACCTCTCAATCCTGAAGTTCCTCGCGTTCGAACAAACCTTCAAAAACTCTCTGACTACTCTGCCTATGGGTGGTGGTAAAGGTGGTTCCGACTTCTCTCCGCGTGGCAAGTCTAATGCTGAAGTAATGCGTTTCGTACAAGCATTCATGCTGGAACTGTGGCGTCATATTGGTCCTGAGACTGACGTTCCTGCCGGTGACATCGGTGTAGGTGGTCGTGAAGTAGGTTTCATGTTCGGTATGTACAAGAAGCTGACTCATGAATTCACAGGTACATTCACTGGCAAAGGTCGCGAATTCGGTGGTTCACTGATTCGTCCTGAGGCTACAGGTTACGGTAACATCTACTTCCTGATGGAAATGCTGAAATCTAAAGGTACTGACCTGAAAGGCAAGACTTGCCTGATCTCCGGTTCTGGTAACGTAGCTCAATATACTGCTGAAAAAGTATTGGAACTGGGTGGTAAAGTACTCACCATGTCTGACTCTGACGGTTATGTTTACGACCCGGCAGGTATCGACCGCGAAAAACTGGACTACATCATGGAACTGAAGAATCTCTACCGTGGACGTATCCGCGAGTATGCAGAACAATATCCGGGTGTGAAATATGTAGAAGGTGCTAAGCCTTGGGGTGAAAAAGCTGACATCGCTCTACCTTCTGCAACTCAGAATGAACTGAACGGTGACCACGCTCGCCAATTAGTTGCCAACGGTTGTATGGCTGTATCCGAAGGTGCTAACATGCCTTCTACTCCGGAAGCTATCAAAGTATTCCAGGATGCTAAGATTCTGTATGCTCCGGGTAAGGCAGCCAATGCAGGTGGTGTATCAGTATCCGGTCTGGAAATGACTCAGAACTCTATCAAACTGAGCTGGAGCGCAGAAGAAGTAGACGAGAAACTGAAGAGCATCATGAAGAACATTCACGAAGCTTGCGTACAGTATGGTACTGAAGCTGACGGTTATGTGAACTACGTGAAGGGTGCTAACGTTGCCGGATTCATGAAGGTAGCCAAGGCCATGATGGCACAAGGTATTGTGTAAGAAGCTATAGTTGTTATATATGAGAATCCCCTTTGCACTGTATGGTGTGGAGGGGATTTTTCTTTATAATTCAGATGTTGGAAACACGCTTTATATAAAGCCGCAAACAGGAAAAAGGTCATGCAAGAGAGATAATTCCTCAAATATACTTCCCTGTAAGCAATTCTTTCTTCAAATAGCAATATACATACTTAGGACTTTGTGTATAAAGTCCTATTTCCACATCATCCAATTTCCTGAAAAGTTCCGAATGATAGATGGCTTTCATAGCAGTAATCATATCCCAACGGAATTCATCCATCAGATAAACAACCATCTGACTGACGATGCTTTGCACTAAATAATCTTTCGTACTCATATCCTCTTTAGTAAATTTACAGCCTTCACTGTGCCGAAATAATACTGTTTATTCAGTTTCTTATATTCCAAAGCTTTGGTCAATGCCGCTAAATCAATAAATCCATCTTTAAACAATCCTATTTGCAAAGCCACTCCATCATCGGCTATAGGACCTATCACGACATCATAATCGTGTACAACTCTATTCTCCGGATTATATCGATTTGCTATAATAAATTGCGCCCATTCTTCCGTAGAACCTTCAAAGATCTTCACTTGAAGCGTTCCATCTTTCAAATAGTTTTCATCAAATTCATACTTCAGCACATGAGGAGAACTTTTAGGAACAAATTTCGACTTACGAATAGCCATATCCCGCGCCTGCTGTTCAATATCTGTCAGATAGAACCCTTTTCCAAAATCCTTGTAAGGCATGCATCTATCTAAATCAATAGAACGAATATCTATATATGTCCCATGATATAATATCATTCCAACTTTCCTCCGTTATTTTTGCAAATGACAGTCAAATCTTTCACAGCATCTTCTACAGATAGCAAATGCTCTGCTGCATAGCATTCATCCAGAAACGCCACCCCTCCATATCGTTCCAAATAATTGAACGATTCCAGCAATGACATGTCATACTGTCTGGCAAAAGCGTTAATACAATAGTTAATGTATTTCACCTTATTATCATCTATAGAATGTTCCTTCTCCATATTATTCAAAACTCCTTTTCCACAAAGGAACAAATTAATAGGAGGATTTGCAAATGTATTCAGTGAATTTTAATTTCTTAGCTACCAAGTCCGACAATAGCAAGTCAATAAAAGACAATCTTTCGCATACTTTCTCAAAGATAATCTTTATCTTTGCATTAAAGATACGAAAATTGGGGAGAAATCCATTTTTTGTGAGAAATAATATAGCCTAAAACGTCATCAGAATCACCACCTCGGATAACAGAACTAAGGCTATCAGTGAACTTACTCATTGGGTAAAGTGTACTCCGTCATATATTGACGTGGTGCGCTGCCATTGAGTAAGTAGGCTTGTGGTGAGCCTTGATGACGTATGGCAGTAGCACTACGTCTTTTTTTATGTCCCTACGTAATGATTATTGCTAATAGAGAATTTTTTAGTATTAATCATATAAACACACAAAGTTATGAAAAAGAAAATCTCAATTTTACTATTGTTATTGGTTTGCCTCAGCGTACAAGCCCAAAAAATTTCAGTTAATAAAACTGATAACTTTACCAAAAGCCAAATCGTATATACATCTTATGAAAAAATTTCTTCTGAACCATTAATAATGGGTGGACAGTTAGGGAAGAATATATGGGTGTGTTTTGGTCGAGAGAATGGTCTAAATATGATAATGATGAAGTGGTTAACAGTGGACAACAGATATGTAAGAAAAGATTCCAATGTAATATTTCTTGATGAAGAAGATAATACGCATACATTTACTGTATCAGATTATGCCTCTGGAAGAGGTGTAGGCACAGTAGGTGCATTAGGCATGGATTTATGGGGTATCCAATTACTATTGCTAGGCGACTTATCTGCCTTTGAAAATCATACTATGAAATCTGTTAGAATTTATACTGTCGATGGATATTTTGATTTTAAAATCAAGAATGGTGCATCTAAAAAACTTATGAAAGCATATAATCTATTTAAAAAAGCAATAAAATGAGAATTACTAAATTTAGAACAGCAGCTTTATGGGCATTTATTGGATGCCTTTTAAAAGTAATCATTTCGATTACCGGATTAGTGGTAAACCTAACTCCACTGTTAATAGGGATAACAGATATAATATCTATGTGTCTAATAGGATTCTTTTTCATTTCACTTTATACTAAAATAGGTTGGAAAATTGATAAATAACACCTAACCCTAGCAGTCGCAAAAGAAAATATGTGCACCCACTAGATTAAGCCTTAGTGGATGCACTTATTATAAATAGAACATATTTTTGCCTGCGCTTTTTCCACATCACTATTCATCTGCTTATCATTAATCCTCACACTACAAAAAACTATACTTCCGTTGCTTAATCATTATTCTTACAACAACTATTGTAAGAAAAAAGAATAACTATAGTAAGAAAATAACATAACTGTTGTAAAAATCTTCTATATTTGTAGCAAGAATACTTTTTAGTATAAACGATATTAGTCTGTAACACATCCGACATTAACCTCTCGCAGTTCCAGTACCAATTTGTTTCTACGAAAACATAAACCTCTTAAAAACAATGTATATATGAGTACTTATTATGACCTTTACGAAACACCGGACCCCAGTGGCGAAGGTAAGAAGAAACCACTCCATGCACGCGTCCGCTCCAAAGGCACTATCACTGCAAAGGAGTTTCAGGAGCGGTTAATGAAAGAACAGCACATGCCACACGCCATGGTCGTGGGAATTATGCAAGCCATCAGCAATGCACTGGGCGACTGGCTCGCCGAAGGTTACAATGTGGAACTGGATGAACTGGGATTTTTCAGTACTACACTGAAATGTACGCGTCCTGCCATACAGAAAAAGGACATACGTGCTGAATCCGTACGCTTTGAAACGGTAAAATTCCGCCCCAGCAAAGCCTTCAAAAAGTACGTGAGACATCAAATGGAACTGGAGAGAATAGACAAAAAAGCCTCGGCAAAGAAACCGGCAGTTGCCAAAAAAGATAGAAGACAGATGATGCTGACCTTTCTGGAAGCAAATGTCTGCATCACACGCGCCGAATATGCCCGACTCACGCGCGTAACGGACAGATGCGCCAGCTCTGATTTACAGGAATTTCTGACAGAAGGTGTTATCCGCAAGCGAGGTGGAGGGCGTTCAGTGGTTTATATAAAACATCAGGTATAGTGTATCGCTTTTCGTAAGGCATCTGCTCTGTATCGGGCAGGTGCCATACCTGTATTTCTTTTAAAAAACTTCCCAAATGTAGATTGATCCGGAAAATTCAGTTCAATCGCTACCTGACTGACATTCATATCCGGTCGTCGCAGCAGGAGTTTTGCTTCTGTCACCACGGCATTTGTGATCCATTTCAGTGCAGATTGCTCGTCACACTCCCGTATTATCTTCGATAGATAATCCGGAGTAACACACAATTCCTGCGCATAAAATCCGACATCACGATGTTTACGGCAATTTCCCAAAAGCAATTCGTGGAAACGCTGCCGAATTATTTCATTACGCGAAAATGAGATTTCTCTTTCTCCATATTTCTTCCAACGGCTATTGGTTATATCGAGCAATAGATTTATCACCTCATTTTTAATAACAGTGGCCCGATACAGATGATCCGAGTCCGCTATGTACTTCTTTATACGTTCTATCCGATTCAGCACAATTGCACATTCATCATCGGTCAAACTCTGTTCTGGATATAGACGTTTCAAGTTTCCTGCTTCCGGCAAACGTATGCTGGAAGTTAATGACATGATTTCCTGCTTCAGTTCCGGTGAAAACAAAAGCAAGTATCCTCTGAAACCGGGAGTATGCGATACATTTCCTATTATATTATCAGCCAGTAGCTGCATCACGGTACTTCTTTTAAGAGTATAAGGCAGATAATCCACTTCAATTTGCATTTCACCTGACACGACCAATATTAAAGAGGAGGCTTCAAGCTGCATGGGATACCTCCCAACCTTATCTTTTTTTGTCACCGAATCGTCCAAGTAGATAACCACCAACTGCTCCTGAAAGGAGGATTGAGGATTCATTCTTTCAAGATAATCCTGAAAACTTAAATCAAGTACTGTATCTTTCATCACAATTCTGATAAATGACTAATTTTAAAATGCAAATTTAATAATTATTCTTATTACAAACAGATACGTTTCGGATTATGACTAATTATAGTAGTAAAATGACCTTGTCAATTCATCTATTCTGTCCGACCTTTGCATCACAGAAAAAACTTAATATTTAAGAAATATGGAATATTTAAACTTATCGAAAGAGAAAACAAGCAACTTCATGCTTTCGCGCATAGGCTTGGGAAGTATGAGAATGGGAGACGTAAGTGAAGGTATCAACACGATACATACAGCTTTGGACGGAGGGGTTAATTTCCTGAATACCGCAGACTTCTACGGAAACGGACAAAGTGAAATGCTGATAAAAGAGGCATTAAAGACCCGCAAGCGGGAAGATGTCTTTATCTCTGTAAAGTTTGGAGCCATGCAGGGTGTGGATGGCAGAATGTACGGAATGGATGCCCGCCCGGAAGCTGTGGAAAACTACCTGCGTTATACACTAAGCCGTTTAGGTACTGACTATGTGGATTTATACCAACCCGCCCGCATCAATCCACATATACCCGTAGAAGACACCATCGGCGCTATATCCGATCTGGCTACAAAAGGATATGTGAAAAATATAGGAATCTCCGAAGTGAATGGAGAGATACTTCGCAGAGCAAATGCAGTACACCCGATCAGTCTGGTCGAAGTGAGATATTCGTTGGCAGACCGGCATATAGAAGATGACCTTTTACCGACAGCAAGAGAATTAGGTGTCGGCATTGTAGCCTTCGGCGTACTCCTTTCGGGACTGATTGGCGGAAGTTCACAAGAAGAAAAATTAAAATCTATCGGTCAGAGAATTTCTCCGGAAGCATTGGCAACGATGAAAGCAAATCTTGTTCGCACCGATGCGCTGAAACAGATTGCAGTTGAAAAAGGAGCTACCCTGGCACAACTTGCCATAGCCTGGGTGTTGGCGCAAGGTGAAGATATCATAGCACTGGTAGGTTCAAGAACAGCCTCACAAATCAAAGACACGATTCAAGCATTAAATGTGAAACTAACGAAAGAGGATCTGGGCAGAATAGACCGGATTATGCCGAAAGAAGAGGCTACCAGTTCATACATGTTGGATGTGGATATCGATTCCAAAGGATTATTCCATGCCAAACAGTAGCATTATTTAGCGAGGAAACTCAGATGAGAGTGCCTCGTAAACCGCCGGATGGAGGAAGTAACGAACATCTTTCCCTTCCTCCATCGCCCGGCGAATAAAGGTAGAACTGATTTCAAAAGTAGGCGAAGAAGCTACTTTTACATTCTCCGAAAGGGAATCGGAAGAAACCGGATAACCAGGACGGGGATATACAAGAATATGATTTTCGGCAAGAATACGTTCCGACTGATACCAGCGGGGAAAAAGCGCCCAATTGTCCGAACCAATAATCAAATGAAATTCCCGGTCGGGATAGGTTTCTTTCAGTTTATCCAGTGTATGGATGGTATAGGACGGACGAGGCAGATTAAACTCAATATCAGAAGCTTTAAACTTGGGATACCCCTCAATAGCAAGTTGAACCAACTTCAAACGGAAGGCATCATCCATCAATTCATCTTCTTCCTTCAGCGGATTATGAGGGGTTACGAGAAACCACACTTCATCCAGCCCTTCATATTCGCAAAGATAATTGGCAAGGGCAAGATGTCCGATGTGTACCGGATTGAAGGAGCCGCTGAAGATACCCGTTTTCATTCTTTTGTTTTCATACGTTTCCAGCAAGTATAAACATTGATGCAACTTGAAAGTACCACCAATGTCATACCAAGAACGATTGTCCATTGGCTATAATACAACGCCATCAGACCTGACACTAAAGATATAAGTGCCAGGAGTGCGTTGAGAATCAACAATGACTTGTTCTGTTTAGGAGAAACAGGTTTTGGCTGATACATGACAGATCTTATTATTTCGATAAAAACTCTGTAATTACCTGCAAAGCTTCCGCCTTAGCCTGCTCCAAGTCATCATTTACAATGACTTTATCGAACTTAGGTGCAAACGTCAGTTCATATTCCGCCTTAGCTACGCGGGCTTCTATCACTTCGGGAGCATCCGTTCCACGTCCTACCAGACGTTTACGAAGTTCCTCTACCGAAGGAGGCTGAATGAACACCGACAGAGCACGGTCGCCATAAAACTTTTTTATATTGCAGCCACCTACAACGTCCACATCAAAAACCACATTTTGTCCGGCAGCCAACTGAACTTCTACCTGAGACTTCAATGTACCGTAGTAACGGTCTTTATACACTTCTTCATATTCCAGAAACTCGTCATTGGCAATGCGGGTACGGAATTCTTCGGGAGAAAGAAAGAAGTACTCCACTCCATGCTGTTCTGTTCCGCGTGGCGGACGACTGGTAGCAGAACAAGAAAAAGCCAGATTCAGGTTCTGCTCCAACAAATAGTTGATAATGGTTGATTTCCCTGACCCAGAAGGGGCTGAGAATATAATAAGTTTAGCCATATTGAAATAGTAATTACATCACGTTCAATACCTGTTCTTTGATTTGTTCCAACTCATCCTTCATCTGCACTACAATCTTCTGCATCTCAGCATGATTGGACTTGCTTCCCAACGTATTGATTTCACGTCCCATTTCCTGGGCAATGAAACCCAATTTCTTACCTTGCCCGCTTCCATCCTCCATAGTATTAATGAAGTATTTCAAGTGGTTGCTCAGGCGTTGTTTTTCTTCGTTTATATCCAGTTTCTCAATGTAATAGATGAGTTCCTGTTCCAGACGGTTCTTGTCATAGTCCACGCTGATGGTCTTTTCCAAAGCATCCGTGATGCGTTCTTTGATTTTCTCTACACGCTCTTTTTCGTACGGATCAACAGAAGTCAGCAACTTGGCAATATTAGAAATCTTTTCGCGGAACTTCTTCTCTAAAGCCGCGCCTTCCTGGATACGGAAATCAACCAGATTTTGGATAGCTTGAAGCACAGTGGCATGAACAGCTTTCCATTCTTCCTCGCTCAGTTCCTGAATATCGTTCTTTGTCATCACGTCCGGCATGCGGAGCAAAGTAGAGAACCAGTCTTCGGGTGCAGGGATACCGGTAGTTTCGGAGATAGTGCGAATTCGTTCGTAATACGCCACTACCACATCCTGATTAATGGGAGTAATAAGTTCACAGGCATCTTTTTTATCAATCCACAGACTGAAATCCACTTTACCACGTTCCAGTGCCTTAGCAATTTCGTTACGGATTTCTATTTCTTTTTCCCGGTAGAGGGGAGCGATGCGGGTTGACAGATCCATCGCTTTACTATTGAGCGATTTGATTTCTACATTGATTTTCTTATCGGACAGTTCAGCGGTCGCTTTACCATATCCGGTCATGGATTGTATCATAAGATTCTTTAGTTTTCCGCAAAATTACATGAATATTTTCATTAGTGAAAATTATTCAAGAAATAAGTGATGTGTTTATCGCTTACTCTTTACTCCAAATACGTGTGTTCAAGTTCAGTTCATCTACAATTTCCAGCAAGGATTGGAGCACTGCAAAGTCCGATTTAAGGATACTCATATCACTCAAAGAACTCCACACATCTGCTTCAAACCGGTTCTTTGAATCCGGAATGGCGACCAAAATCGTAGAATTCCGGAAACTGATGGTAATTCCTTTCTTAAAATTGCTGTCCAACTTCAACATTCTTTCCATCATGGAAGGGGTAATCAGATAGCGGGCCTCAATCTGGTTCGTGGAAAAGACATCAAAGACTTTTTCAAAATCGGGATTTTCCATTTTCACTCTTGAAGCTCCCATCTTAATTTTGAAAAAGCTGTCCCGCAAAACGGTCGTTTCTCCCTGAAATTCTTTATGAAAGTCAGCAATGAAAAGAAATCCTTTGAAAATATCTTCCCAATAATACTGCACTCCATTCTTGGTAGAACGAGCTCTGCGCTCTTCAGCATGTACTTCGGAACAGATAAAGCTGGTTTTATCCAGACATCCTTCTATCAAATCTTCGGCATGATAACGGTCGGGAGAAGTAAACAGTCCGCTATTTCTAAAAAGATCCTCACTCACTCCATTATTCGGAGAATAGGTCGCATTCTGACAAAAGGCATGGATTATTTCATCTACCACTTCTTCTTTATAAAAAGAGGAGAATATTTTCGACTTATTATTGATACAAGTAATAAAGATGATTACAGAAATAACAACAATAACTATCGGACCAAAGATCCCTTCCAATTTAAGTATTAGCAAAGCAATCACTCCTACTACCAGAAAAATAGCAGCATAAATCAAACCCTCTGAACGTCCTTTTCTCAGGAGTTCCTTACGCTTATTTTCCAGAACTTGCAATGTGGGGGCCAGCTTCTGCGCCAGAGAGTCAAAATCTACATAATCCATTGCCGGCTACTTTATGAATTAAATAAGTTCTTTACATCCGGAGTTGCACGTTCTGCTTCCGGAATTGTCAGCACCGCTTTTCTTGTAAAGCCAAACATACCTGCCAACAGATTTGTAGGGAAAGTCTGGACGGCATTATTGTAATCGGTTATAGAGGCATTGTAAGTGCGGCGGGCAGCAGCCAATTGTTCTTCCGTTTCATTGAGCGAACGCTGCAATTGCAGGAAATTTTCAGAAGCTTTTAGTTCGGGATAGTTCTCCGCCACTGCAAAGAATTGAGTACGCACTTTAGAAAACATTTTGTCAAAGTCCGCCTTTTCGCTGTCATTAAGAGAAGCATAAGTCTTGTTGCGCATTTCCGTTATTGCAGCAAATGTATCAGCTTCATGCTTGGCATATTGCTGAACGGTTGCAACCAGATTGGGGATCAAATCGAAGCGGCGTTTCAACATGACATCGATAGTGGAAAAAGCATTTTCTATCTGATTTCTCTTTCTCACCAATGAGTTGTACATCGAAATCACCACCAAAATAAAAAGTACAATAATAATAGCTACGATCATAATTACAGATACAACGACCTCCTTGTGCCGGTTATTTTATGTTAACGAATTCAGTATTTATTCCTAAAATCAGATAGCAAAGATAGAAATAATCTAAAAACCTGCCAATAATGCCGTAAGAAAGATACCGAACCCTTTTTGGATTCGCTTGTGTATCTGAAAATAAACCTGTAAATTTGCCACAATTAAACTAACAAAAGACTATGTCGTGTATCTTGCATATTGAAACGTCCACCTCGGCATGCTCCGTTGCTGTGAGTGAAGATGGACAAAATGTATTTAACAAAGAAGATCTGAACGGCCCGTCTCATGCCGCTCTGCTGGGAGTATTTATAGACGAAGCTCTGTCGTTTGCCGACAGTCATGCCATGCCGATTGATGCAGTGGCGGTGAGTTGTGGACCGGGTTCTTACACTGGGCTACGTATCGGTGTATCTATGGCGAAAGGAGTTTGCTACGGACGTAATATTCCGCTGATCGGTCTTCCGACATTGAAGGTACAATGCGTGCCGGTATTGCTTTATCATGATGAATTGCCCGAAGACGCATTGCTATGCCCAATGATTGATGCACGCCGCATGGAGGTATATGCTGCCATCTACGACCGTGCCCTGAAACCTGTGCGCGACATAGCCGCTGACATTGTAGACGAAAACTCTTATACGGAATTTCTGGATCAACATCCCGTTTATTTCTTTGGAGACGGGGCAGCCAAGTGCAAAGAAAAAATAACTCATCCCAATGCGCACTTCATTGACGATATTCGTCCATTGGCAAAGATGATGTTCCCACTTGCTGAAAAAGCAATAGCCGAAAACGACTTTAAGGATGTAGCTTATTTTGAACCATTCTACCTGAAAGAGTTTGTAGCTTCCCAACCGAAAAAACTTTTATAATATATGCAATATAACACTCAACAAAAGCGGATGCCTTTACCGGAATACGGACGCAGCATCCAAAACATGGTTGACCACGCGTTGACAATCGAAGACAGCGCTGAACGCCAACGTTGCGCAAACACCATTATCAACATCATGGGTAATATGTTCCCGCATCTGCGTGATGTACCCGATTTTAAACATAAATTATGGGATCATCTGGCTATCATGTCCGACTTCAAACTGGACATTGATTACCCTTATGAAATTATCCGCAAAGATAATTTAAATACCCGTCCGGAAGTGATCCCCTATCCCAGTACAAAAATCCGTTACCGCCACTACGGCCGTACACTGGAAGTATTGATAAAGAAAGCAATTGACTTCCCCGAAGGAGATGAAAAGCAGAATCTGATTGCCCTGATCTGCAACCACATGAAGAAAGACTACATGACCTGGAACAAGGATACGGTAGACGACCGCAAAATTGCAGAAGATCTTAATGAATATTCGGGTGGCAAATTGCAAATGACGGATGACATCATCAAACTGATGGCTGAACGTATTAATCAGAACTACCGTCCGAAAGTAAACAATCAGAATAACCGGAGAGATAACCGGAATAATAAGAGAAAGTACTAATAGATTTATGATTTCAGATTTATGATTTATAAGCGGCAGGTCCGTTCATAAGTCATAAATTATAAATCATAAGTCATAAATCCCAATTTATGGCATCATTCGTAATTGAAGGAGGACACAGATTATCCGGCGAGATTCATCCGCAAGGCGCAAAAAACGAGGTATTGCAGATTATCTGCGCCACGCTGCTGACAGCCGAAGAGGTGACCGTACATAACATTCCGGATATACTGGACGTCAACAATCTCATTCAATTGATGCGTGACATGGGCGTTACGGTATCCAGAAAAGGGCTTGATACGTATTGTTTCAAAGCAGAAAAGCTGGATTTGAGTTATCTGGAAAGCGATGAATTCCTGAAGAAATGTTCCAGCCTGCGAGGTTCGGTTATGTTAATTGGCCCGATGGTGGCACGCTTCCATAAAGCGATGATATCAAAACCGGGTGGGGACAAGATAGGACGCAGACGTCTGGATACTCACTTTATCGGTATACAGAACCTGGGTGCAGATTTCTCGTACAACGCAGAACGCGAAGCGTATGAGATTTCAGCTTGCGAACTGAAAGGCACCTACATGTTGCTGGACGAAGCTTCGGTAACCGGAACTGCCAACATCGTGATGGCAGCGGTACTGGCCAAAGGAACAACCACTATTTACAATGCTGCCTGCGAACCGTATCTGCAACAACTTTGCAAGATGCTGAACCGCATGGGCGCCAAGATACAAGGCATTGCCTCCAATCTATTGACCATTGAAGGAGTGGACGAACTGCACGGTACCGAACATACGATACTTCCCGATATGATCGAAGTCGGCAGTTTTATCGGTATGGCAGCCATGACGCAAAGTGAGCTCACCATCAAGAATGTTTCTTATGAAAACCTGGGCATCATCCCTGAAAGTTTCCGCCGTCTGGGCATCAAACTGGAACAACGGGGAGATGATATCTATGTTCCTGCACAGGAAACGTATCAGATAGAGTCGTTCATAGATGGTTCCATCATGACTATTGCCGATGCTCCCTGGCCGGGACTGACACCGGACTTGCTGAGTGTAATGCTCGTAGTTGCCACTCAGGCAAAAGGCAGCGTGCTTATCCATCAGAAGATGTTCGAGAGCCGACTGTTCTTCGTGGACAAACTGATAGATATGGGAGCACAGATTATTCTTTGTGACCCTCACCGTGCCGTCGTCATTGGCCATAACCATGCCATGCGTCTGCGAGGCGGGAATATGACTTCACCTGATATTCGTGCCGGTATTGCATTGCTGATTGCCGCCATGAGTGCGGAAGGAAGCAGTCGTATCCACAACATTGAACAAATAGACCGGGGGTATCAGGATATTGAAAGACGCCTGAATGCTATCGGAGCAAGAATTACGAGAATATGATATGGGATGGTAGAAGATGATTAAGAATGGTAGGATGATAAGATGATAAAAAGAGAAGATGTATATAAGATAGGAGTATTCAACAAACCGCACGGCATTCACGGCGAGTTGTCATTCACATTCACCGATGACCTTTTTGACCGGGTGGAAGCTGAATACCTAATCTGCCTGTTGGATGGTATTTTCGTACCTTTCTTCCTGGAAGAATACCGTTTCCGTTCCGACTCCACTGCATTGGTAAAGCTGGAAGGGGTAGACACGGCAGAACGTGCGCGGATGTTCACCAACGTGGAAGTTTATTTTCCTGCCAAACATGCCGAAGATGCCGGACCGGGAGAACTGACCTGGGATTTCTTCGTAGGTTTCCGCGTGGAAGAAGTTAACCATGGAGACTTGGGAGAAGTGACAGAGGTGGATACTACAACCATCAACACCTTGTTTGTAGTTGATCATCAGGGAGAAGAGTTACTGATTCCTGCACAAGAAGAATTCATCCTGAACATTGACCAAAAGCACAAAGTAATCACTATGGATTTACCCGAAGGATTGCTGGCTTTGGATGAAACAGAGGAAGTGTAAACAAGTGATTAGTGATAGAGTGATAAGTGATTAGTGCGTATGGTGAAAAAGAAACGACATAAAGCATTCTGGAGTAATATCAAATTCAAATATAAGCTGACTATCATCAACGAGAATACACTCGAAGAAGTAGTCGGTCTCCGTGTATCCAAGTTAAACGGCATCTCGGTATTACTTTCTGTGCTGACTGTTTTGTTTCTGGTTGCCTCAGTTATCATTGCTTTCACTCCGTTGCGCAACTACTTGCCGGGATACATGAACAGTGAAATCCGTGCCCAAGTGGTAGAGAATGCTTTACGAGTAGATTCACTTCAACAGTTGGTAGATCGCCAGAATTTGTATATCATGAATATACAGGATATTTTCAGTGGAACCATACGGGTAGATACTGTGCACAATATGGACTCACTGACTACCGTACGCGAAGATTCGTTGATGGAACGCACACAGCGGGAAGCGGAGTTCCGGAAACAATATGAAGAAACAGAAAAGTATAATCTGACAAGCATTACAGCCCGCCCAGACATAGAAGGATTGATATTTTATCGTCCCACGCGAGGCATGATTACAGACAAATTTGATGCTGACAGAAAACATTACGGTACGGATATCGCCGCCAATCCCGGAGAGAGCGTACTTGCTACGCTGGATGGTACAGTTATCTTGAGTACTTATACGGCCGAAACAGGATATGTGATAGAAGTACAACATAATCAAGACTTTATATCCGTATATAAGCATTGCAGTTCCTTATTGAAACGTGAAGGAGACACTGTACAGGCCGGAGAGGCTATTGCTTTGGTAGGAAACAGCGGACAACTGACAACCGGGCCTCACCTGCACTTTGAGTTATGGCACAAAGGACGGGCGGTGAATCCGGAACAATATATTGTATTTTAAGTGATAGATAAATGAAAAAACAAATTGCTATACTCGGTTCTACCGGCTCCATAGGTACGCAGGCTTTACAGGTGATTGAAGAACAATCCGACCAGTACGAAGCGTATGTGCTGACCGCCAACAACCGTGTAGAAGAACTCATTGCCCAGGCTCGGAAATTCAAGCCTGAAGCGGTAGTTATAGCCAACGAAACGAAATATGCCCAACTGAAAGAAGCCCTCGCCAACCTGCCTATCAAAGTATATGCAGGAACGGATGCTATCTGCCAGATTGTGGAAGACTCGGAAATTGACATCGTACTGACTGCGATGGTAGGTTATGCCGGACTGAAACCAACCATGAATGCTATTCGTGCCCGTAAACCCATCGCTCTTGCGAACAAGGAGACGCTTGTTGTGGCAGGTGAGCTGATTAACGATATGGCACGCCTATCCGGTACACCTATATTACCGGTAGATTCCGAACATTCAGCCGTTTTCCAATGTTTAGCGGGGGAACTTGGCAATCCGATAGAGAAGGTGATCCTTACAGCATCCGGTGGTCCGTTCCGCAATTGCACAATGGAACAACTGGCTACGGTAACCAAAGCCCAAGCCCTGAAACATCCTAATTGGGATATGGGAGCGAAGATCACGATTGATTCCGCTTCAATGATGAACAAAGGGTTCGAGGTGATAGAAGCAAAATGGTTATTCGGTGTACGTCCGGATCAGATTGAAGTGGTAGTACATCCGCAATCTATTATACATTCGATGGTGCAGTTTGAAGACGGTGCAGTAAAGGCACAATTGGGTATGCCGGATATGCGTCTGCCTATTCAGTATGCATTCTCTTATCCGCAACGCCTGAAGGCTTCATTTCCCCGGTTGGATTTCAAGATGTGCACAAACCTGACATTCGAACAACCGGATACGACTCGTTTCCGTAATCTGGCTTTGGCTTACGAAGCTTTGCATAAAGGTGGAAATATGCCTTGTATCGTGAATGCAGCCAATGAAGTGGTAGTTGCCGCTTTCCTGCGGGATGAGATTTCATTTCTCGGCATGAGTGATGTGATAGAGAAAGCAATGTCTATCGTATCATTTGTGGCAAAACCGGAATATGAAGACTATGTAGCTACGGATGCGATGACACGCCGTATTGCACAAGAGTTGATAAAATAAATCGTACAGGTATAAATAGAGTATCTCAATTCCCCTCTTCCTCGGAGAAGAATAAGAATAGTAAATAGTAGTTAATAGTAAAATAGAAAAATTATTAGATGGAAACATTTTTGATTCGTGCCCTGCAACTCATTATGAGCCTTTCGTTGCTCGTTATCGTTCATGAGGGAGGGCACTTCCTCTTCGCCCGTCTTTTCAAGACACGGGTAGAAAAGTTTTGTTTGTTCTTCGACCCTTGGTTTACCCTGTTCAAGTTCAAGCCGAAAAATAGTGATACGGAATATGGTATTGGTTGGCTGCCGTTAGGTGGTTATGTAAAGATAGCAGGTATGATAGATGAGTCTATGGATACCGAACAGATGCAACAGCCAATACAACCGTGGGAGTTCCGGGCCAAACCGGCATGGCAACGGTTGTTAATCATGGTAGGTGGTGTATTGTTCAATTTCATATTGGCATTATTCATCTATTCTATGATACTTTTTACTTGGGGAGATGAATACGTACCGGTACAAAAAGCCCCGTTGGGTATGGAATTCAACGAAACGGCAAAAGCTATCGGTTTCCGTGACGGTGACGTACTTATATCTGCTGATGGTGTACCCTTTGAACGTTACGGTGGTGACATGCTGACAAGCGTTGTCGATGCCCGCCAAGTAACAGTACGCCGCGATGGGCAAGAGGTATCCGTTTATATTCCTGAGAATTTTATGGAGCGTCTGCTGGCTGACAGTGTACGTTTTGCCTCATTCCGCTATCCGTATGTTATTGATAGTATTTGTGCCAACCGTCCTGCTGCCCTTGCCGGACTGCAAGCAGGTGACAGTATTATGCAATTGGACGGAAAGAACATTGCTTATTTCGATTTTAAAGAAGAGATGTTACGCCGTCAGAAAGCGGATTCAGCTTCTCATTATATCACATTGACTTATGCACGTGCCGGAGTGATAGATACTATAACTTTTGCTACAGATTCAATCTATGAGATAGGTGTAGTAGTACGTACGGCAACCAATCAGTTACTGCCGGTTGTAAAGAAAGAATATAGTTTTCTGGCCTCTTTCCCCGCTGGTGCAGCATTGGGAGTACAAACTCTGAAAGGCTATGTAGGACAGATGAAATATCTCTTCTCTAAAGAAGGTGCCAAGCAATTGGGTGGCTTCGGAACTATCGGAAGCATCTTTCCTGCTACATGGGATTGGCATCAGTTCTGGTACATGACAGCATTCCTTTCTATTATCCTCGCCTTCATGAATATTCTGCCTATTCCGGCACTGGATGGCGGACATGTACTATTCCTTATTTATGAGATTGTGGCTCGTCGCAAACCAAGTGATAAGTTTATGGAACGTGCGCAAATGGTGGGTATGTTCCTGCTATTCGGATTGCTGCTTTGGGCAAACTTTAATGATATTCTGCGGTTCCTGTTCTAACGCAGGTTCTACTTTATAAAAACAAATAGACCATCTATTCGAAGTGAGTAGATGGTCTATTTATTATATGAAATATCTATCGTATTTTCTTACACTAAGTGTCCAATCCACTCTTCACGATCTCCTGGCAGAAAATCAATAACCGGAACCTCTACCATAGTGTAACAACCTGGTTGTTGACGCATGGAAGCGCGAGCTACACAAACCAATACCTGAGCAGTAAGTGCAGGGTTATTAATACGCATATTGAACTCAAACAATTGATTCTGAGTTTTACCGGAAACACCTTTACGAGTGAGGTTTACACCATGCCCCATGTCAAGCAAAGCATCTACGCTGGGAACTAATTTCACATGTGTCTCGTCATTCACAAAGTATGGATCTGCCTTGATGGCAGCAGACACTTTATCAAACTCATAACCATCTTTCAATTCGATATAAACCATACGGCGGTGAATACCTGTTCCGGTAGGAATAGTCATGGAAAGAGCAGCCTTTACACCATCAATAGCTTTTACAGCTACTGTATGTCCCATACTCATTCCAGGACCAAAGTTTGTATAAGTAATTCCTTTCGGAGCAATAGCTTCCAACAGGGTACGTACGATAGAATCGCTTCCCGGATCCCAACCTGCAGAAATAATAGAAACTGCATTATGTTCTTTTGCAGAAGCAGACAGTGTGCGACGCAAATCTACAATACCGGTATGAATATCGAAGCTATCAACCGTATTGATGCCAAGTGCAAGGATTTCTTTGGCATAGGTCTCTACACTGCGGGTTGGTGTACAAAGAATTGCAACATCAACGCCTTCCAATTCCTTGATATTCTTTACAACAGGGTATTCACTCAGTTCTGCGGGACGGTTTTCAGCTCCAGCTCGGCGTACTACACCGGCAATTTCAAAGTCGGGAGCCGCTTGCAACGCTTCGAGCACGTATTGCCCGATATTGCCATAGCCAACAATGGCTGCTCTTACTTTTTTCATTCTTTTATTGAATTTATTTATCAGTTTTCTATTTTATCGGCACAAAAGTAATCATTTTCATTCAATTTAACCACAAAACGATTCAGTGTTCCACAGAGTTTTTTCTTTATTAAGACTTCTTTCAAACTTATGTACCTTCAATGACTTATCACTCTAAAACAATTTCCAAAGGAAAAAGTTCCCTGAAACTCTTCTGAGTCTGTAATGAAGAAACACAATATTCCTCGCTCGCGCGCGTTATAGTAAGTATTATGATAGAATACATCAGAGGCGGACTTGCCGAGCTCAGCCCGGCAACCGCAGTTATTGACTGTAACGGATTGGGATATGCCGTTAATATTTCATTAAATACGTATGCTGCCATCCAAGGCAAAAAAGAGTGTAAACTGTATATCTACGAGGCTATACGTGAGGATGCATACATCCTCTACGGCTTTGCAGATAAACAAGAGCGTGAATTATTCTTGTTGCTGATTTCCGTTTCGGGCATTGGCGGTAATACTGCACGAATGATACTTTCAGCACTTTCACCGGCAGAACTGGTGAATGTTATCAGTACTGAAAATGCCAATTTACTGAAGACAGTGAAAGGTATCGGATTAAAAACAGCCCAACGGGTGATTGTGGATTTGAAAGATAAAATCAAGACAGGTGCAACAAGCGCAGGAAGTACGATAGGAAGTCTCGGCGGAATGTTATCTGCTGCTAATGCACAGGTGCAGGAAGAAGCCATTGCTGCATTGACAATGTTGGGATTTGCACAAGCACCATCACAAAAGGTAGTTTTGGCAATATTGAAAGAAGAACCGGATGCACCGGTAGAGCAGGTTATTAAGTTGGCGCTGAAAAGACTTTAGTAAATGATGATTTAGGGGAGAATAACCTATATTTTTTATATGTAATTTTTACTTCCTTTCTTTCTTGTCTTGTCACTTTCCCCACCCCCTCTCAGATACCTTCTGAATGGGGATACAATGAGTCAGGAACTGAAAGGCATTCAGTCAGGGAGTGAAAAGCATTCAGTCCCTGACTGAATCAGGTTCACTCAACGAGTCGGAGGAGTAGCTACGGGAAAGGAAGAAATTTACGCATTTTTTGTAAGTATAATTACTAACCGATGAAATATACGATGAATTATCATTCATAAATTAATTAAACACATATGAAGTCTCCCCGTATACGACATATCATCTGGTTATTGCTGCTATGGCTCATGCCTGGCAGCTTTGTCGTTATGGGACAGAATGTAAATGAGAAGAGTGCACAAGAAGCAGAAAATGTACAGGATACAATAGCTCCGCGATATTCCGTTCGCAAGACCGTGCCGGGTACACTAAAAGACCTTTCTCCCCACCCTGCCGACCTGCAATCGCCCATGAACCTGCGAACCGAGGCAGAATATGATGCAAAAACAGACAGATACTACATACGCACAAAATTAGGGAATACCGAAATCGGTGTACCGATGGTACTGACCCCCGAAGAATATCTGGATTGGACGTTGAAACAATCCATGCAATCTTATTACCGCCAAAAGAACGGAGAACAAATCGGCAAAGGAAAAGAGGCTTTCGACTTTATGGATATGAAGTTCAACCTTGGTCCGGCAGAGAAGTTGTTCGGCCCCGGTGGGGTACAGATACGTACACAAGGTAATGCAGAACTCAGCTTCGGCATGACGTACAAAAATGTGAAGAACCCCTCACTTCCAGAAAGCCAACGCAAAACACTCGGTTTTGATTTTGACGAGAAAATTAATATCAACGTCAATGGAAAAGTAGGTGACAAGGTGAATATGAACATGAACTACAACACCGATGCTACCTTTGATTTTGACACCAAACGGCTGAAACTGAAATATGAGGGAAAAGAAGATGAGATCATCAAACTGATTGAAGCCGGTAATGTGAGTATGTCCACCAATAACTCACTAATACGCGGAGCATCCGCACTGTTCGGTATTCGTACAGACCTGCAATTTGGCAAACTAAAGCTACAAGCTGTTATCAGCCAGCAAGAAAGTGAAGCAAAAACAGTGACAAGCCGCGGTGGTGCACAAACCACTACGTTCGACTTCTCCGCAGATAATTACGAAGGAAACCGCCACTTCTTCCTTGCCCATTATTTTCGGGATGTCTATGATAAAAATCTGGCACAGCTTCCGAATATCCTTTCAGGAATCACAATTAACCGGATCGAAGTATGGGTAACCAACAAACGAAATAACTATGATAATCCGCGAAACATCGTAGCACTAACTGATCTTGGAGAGGCCTTTCACATAGGCAACACTACCGCCTGGAGCGGAGTGGGAAACCCGACCAACCCCAGTTCAAACGTCAACGCTCCCGCCAATAGTGCCAATAACCTCTATGCGGAAATGCTCAGCCGCTATGCAGCCGCACGCGATATCAGCCAGGTAAGTAATATCATGAGTACAATCCCCGGATCCGAACCCGGCATGGATTACGAAAAAATAGAAAGTGCCCGTCTGCTCACTTCCTCAGAATACACACTGAACAGCAAACTCGGTTATATCTCACTGAAGCAAACCCTTCAACCGGACGAAGTACTGGCAGTCGCTTTTGAGTATACACTCGGTGGACGAAGTTATCAAGTAGGTGAGTTTTCTTCAGACATCAAGGAAACCGGGCAAAGTTTGTTCGTAAAATTATTGAAGAATACGGCAAATTCCCCGGACGCAGCCTGCTGGGATCTAATGATACCCCTGTTGCGTGTCATGAACCTCGACCGCCTTAATAGCCAGAACCAAACAGGTGCGGACGGTTTCTTCGACTTTGTCGAAGGCTATACGGTGACAGCTTCGGACGGACGTATCTATTTTCCCGTAGTAGAACCTTTCGGCAGCCACCTGCGCAAAGCCATCGGAAACGATGCGCTGGCAGACAAATATGTGTTTCAAGAACTGTACGACTCCACTCGCACCGTAGCGCAACAAACAGCAGAAAAGAATAAATTCCGGCTAACAGGTGAATACCGTGCCTCCAATGCCAATGAAATACGGTTAGGGGCTATGAATATTCCACAAGGTTCAGTACGTGTGACGGCGGGCGGTATGACACTGGTAGAAAACTCTGACTATACAGTAGATTACACATTGGGAGTAGTTACCATTCTCAACCAAAGCATCATTGATGCCGGTACAGCCATCAGCGTAAATCTGGAGAGCAATACGCTCTACAGCATGCAACGCAAAACGATGATGGGACTAAACTTCACCTACGATTTCTCACAGAACTTCTCTTTCGGAGGAAGCATCATGCACCTCAGCGAGAAACCACTGACAAGCAAAGTTGCAATGGGTGACGAACCACTCTCCAACACGTTATGGGGAGTGAATGCTTCATGGAAAAAAGAAAGCCAGTGGCTGACAAACATGCTGGACAAACTACCGTTTGTCACCGCAACCGCCCCCAGCAGCATCAATCTCGGTGTGGAATTCGCCCATCTCATTCCGGGACATGCCAAAGGACTACAACAAAATGCTTCGTACATCGACGATTTCGAAAGTACACAAAATGGCATTGACCTTCGTCAGCCCTCATACTGGATGTTGGCAAGCACCCCCTCTCCCCTCTTTCCCGAAGCAACCTGCAGCAATGATATCAGTTACGGAAAGAACCGGGCACTGCTGGCGTGGTACCATATTGACGGACTTTTCACCCGCCGTAACTCTTCATTGACACCTACACACATCAAAAACGACTTAAACCAGCTTAGCAACCACTATGTGCGTGAGGTCTATGAGCAGGAACTGTTTCCAAATAAGGAAACTCCCTACCAGGAATCGGCTTCCATGAACGTACTGAACCTAGCCTATTATCCACAGGAACGGGGGCCATACAATCTGGATACAGACCTGAATTCCGACGGTACTCTGAAAAATCCGGAGAATCGCTGGGGAGGCATGATGCGTAAACTGGATACCAGTGATTTCGAAGCGGCGAACATTGAATACATCTCTTTCTGGTTACTGGATCCATTCATCTACGAAGAAGGCAATATTGAGGGAGGAATAACACGAACAGGTTCGGAAAAGGCAACACGAGCAAATTCCCCCAAAGGTACTCTCTACATAAACCTTGGCGAAGTATCTGAAGACATCCTCAAAGATGGCAAGAAGTTCTTTGAAAACGGTCTGCCCATTGATGGAGATGCAACAAAGACCGAAGAAACAGTTTGGGGGCGTGTTCCCCGCGATCGTAGTGTGGTATATGCCTTTGATAATGCAGCCGGCGCACGCCGTAAGCAAGATGTCGGACTGAACGGGCTCTCTACTGAAGACGAACGTACCTTCTCCACTTATCAGAAATATCTGGCAGACGTACAGGGCAAAGTGGACGCCTCCACTTACGAGAAATTTTACAACGATCCGGCAGGCGACAATTATCATTATTTCCGTGGCTCGGACTATGACCGGGAAGAGCGTAGCATTCTGGAACGCTACAAATACTATAACAATACCGAGGGGAACTCCACCGCGAGTGAAGACTCTCCGGAACGATACGATATATCTTCAAAGACCGTGCCCGATGTAGAGGATATCAATCAGGACAATACACTGAACGAGACTGAGAAATATTTCCAATATCGCATCAACCTGACACCTTCCGACCTGAAAGTAGGACAGAATTACATCACGGATAAACGAACCGCCAGTGTCCGCCTACGCAACGGACAAACGGAAGAAGTGACCTGGTATCAGTTCAAAGTTCCCGTACGCAGTGGCAAGGCGGTGGGAAGCATCAAAGACTTCAAGTCCATCCGTTTCATGCGCATGTTCCTGACCGGATTTGAGAAACCCATCGTGCTACGTTTTGCAACCTTAGAGTTGGTACGCGGCGAATGGCGCACCTATACCGATGCACTGAATAATACACAACAAGGCGCCTCTACCACCAGCTCTGCTGCACTGGACGTTTCTGCAGTCAATATCGAAGAAAATGGAGACCGTACTCCGGTGAACTATGTAATGCCTCCGGGCATCTCCCGTGTCATCGATCCGGGACAACCGCAACTTCGTCAACAGAATGAGCAAGCCATGAGCCTGAAGCTGGAAAAGTTGGCTCCTGGCGATGCATGTGCCGTCTACAAAAATACCGGTATGGATATGCGGCAATACCGCCGGCTGCAAATGTTTGCTCATGCCGAAGCTTTGCCCGATCTCTCCACAGATCCGCAAAATGGCGAACTTTCCGTATTCATCCGCCTCGGCTCAGATTACCGCAGCAACTATTATGAATACGAAATTCCCCTCACACTCACTCCGCACGGAGAATACAACGGAAGCACCGTTGCAGGTTGCCTTGCCGTCTGGCCCAAAGACAACAATCTTGACATTGACCTCAGTGTACTCACCAATGTCAAGAAGGCCCGTAATCGCTTGAAGAATATCTCGAATAGTGGTGTCAGCTATGCAAAAGTGTATTCGGAATACGATCCGGATAAACCCTCCAATAAGATAAGCGTGATTGGTAATCCTTCACTGGCAGAGGTCAAGACTATGATGATTGGTGTGAGGAACAACTCACGCACCATTAAATCGGCAGAGGTCTGGGTGAACGAACTGCGCCTAACCGAATTCAACGAAGACGGCGGTTGGGCTGCACAAGGCAATCTCAACTTACAACTTTCCGATATCGGTAGTATCAACCTGGCCGGTCATGTGGAAACAGCCGGTTTCGGTGGACTGGAACAGAGTGTCAGCGAGCGTCGACTGGACGATTATTATCAGTATAGTTTCACCACTACATTCGATCTGGGACGTTTCTTTCCTAAAAAGGCTAAATTGGCCGCTCCTATTTACTTCTCTTACTCCAAAGAGGCCACTACGCCAAAGTACAACCCTTTGGACAAAGATATGCTGCTGGATGATGCGCTGGATGCCTGTACCACCGATTGGGAACGAGACTCGCTGATGAATATCGCCCGTGAAATTACTACCTACCGCAATTTCAGCCTCAGCAATGCACGACTGGGTATTACAAGTAAAACCCCCATGCCTTATGATCCGGGGAACTTTACTTTCAGCTATTCCCGTTCCCTCCGCCACAATCAGGGTAGCACCACAGCTTACGAAAACGAAACGGACTGGCGCGCTGCAATGACTTATAATTATGCTCCTGTCTATCGCCCGTGGGAACCTTTCAAAGCAATGGAAAGCAAATCTCCATGGATGCGTTTCATCAAAGAAATCAATCTGAACTGGCTGCCTCAAAGCATCTCATTCAATACCGATATGACGCGTCACTATTATGAACTTCAACTCCGCGACCTGGAGGCATTGACTGCCGGAAGCAGTTCCATCGGCAGCGGGGATCTCAGTATCGAAGGCATCCCCATCTCCGTCGCTAAAGAATTTTTATGGAACCGTGACTTTGCCCTGCGCTGGGACCCTACAAAAAACCTAAAATTGAACTTTACCTCTGCTACCCACGCCGAGATTGAAGAACCTTACGGTGTAGTAAATAAAGACCTTTACCCCGATGAATACTCAGCCTGGAAAGATACAGTACGCCGCAGCCTGCTCTCACTCGGCCGCCCTATTGATTTCCAGCAGACATTCAATGCCACTTATAAGCTCCCATTCGACAAGTTCCCCGCTACCGACTGGGTCAGCGCTGACCTTCGTTTCGCCTCTTCTTACAACTGGGACCGGGGTGTTTCCCTTTCCGATGGCATAGAGATGGGCAATACTGTCAGCAATCAGCGCAGCATCGACGTAAACTCGCGTTTCAATCTCGAAGCACTCTATAACAAGGTGCCTTATTTAAAGAAAGTAAACCGCCGCTTTTCTGCTTCCTATCGCAAACCCGCCTCACCCAAAGAACAAAAGCCCCGTCGCTTCGACAAGGAAGTACAATTGCGTGCAGACACTACAGTTACCATTCAACACGGTATGAACTCCCGTCGTCCCAAAGTCACCGCTCTCACAGTGGACGGACGTCGTTATCCCGTACGTTATAAAGTTATAAATGCTAATTCACTACGTATTGATACGCAGGACACGGCACGCATAAAGCTCACTGTAATCCCCGGTCCCGATCCAGAAGATGGTTGGTGGTATAAATTCGGCCAGCATGCTACCCGCATTGCCATGAGCGTACGCAATTTCAGCTTTACCTACAAAAATACGTATGCCATGACCCTTCCCGGTTTCCGTCCTGAAGTCGGTGACATGTTCGGCCAGAAGAAACACGGAGGCTTCCTTGCTCCGGGAATGGACTTTGCATTCGGTTTCACCGGAGACGACTATATCGACCGTGCCTTGCAAAACGACTGGCTCATCTGCAACGACTCCGTTGTCAGCCCTGCCAGCAGCAATGCCCTTGAAGATCTTCAATTGCGTATCTCCCTTGAACCGATACGCGACCTCAAAATAGACCTTACCGCCAATCGTACCCGAAACCGCAGCCGCGAAATACAATATATGTTCGAAGGTATGCCAGATACCCGCAGTGGTAACTTCTCCATGAGTATCATTTCTATCGGTAGTGCTTTCGAACGCCCCAGCGCCGGTGACGGTTACCATTCCGGTACATTCGAACGTTTCCGCCGCAACCTTGACGTCATCCGTGACCGTGTGGAATCCCAATTCCTCGGTGCACAGTATCCGCAAGGCAGCACTCTTGCCGGAAAGGCATTCGATCCGGCAAACGGCACAATCAGCAAGCACTCACCGGATGTCATGATCCCTGCCTTCCTCGCCGCCTACACCGGAAAGAGCGCTCGGAACTCCGCTCTCGACTTCTTTCCCAGCCTGTTCTCCATGATGCCGAACTGGCGTATCACCTACACAGGACTTACCAAGATAGCCTGGTTCAAAAAGAACTTCCGCAGTGTCAATCTGAATCATGCCTATCGCAGCACCTACAGCGTCGGCAGCTACAACACTTTCCAGAGTTTCATGAGCTATATGGGGGATATAGGCTTTGTAGAAGATGTGCAATCAGGAAATCCTATCCCTTCATCGCGCTTCGACATCAGCATGGTATCCATTAATGAGCAATTCTCCCCCCTTATCGGTATGGATGCCACCCTCAAAAACGGACTTACCGCCAAAGTGGAATATAAAACCAGCCGTATATTAAATCTCAGTATGAGTGCTTGTCAGCTGGTAGAAACCGCTTCTCGCGATTTCGTTATCGGTTTGGGATATAAGATTGTAAACTTCAATTTATTCAGTGCCCGGAATGTAAAAGACAGCAAGAATCGTGTCAGCCATGACCTTGCTCTCCGTGCAGATATTTCATTCCGCAACCAATCCGCCCTCTGCCGGGACATCCAGCAAGGTTTTGCACAAGCTACCAATGGCAACAAAGCTCTGAAAATATCATGTTCGGCAGACTACACCCTGAGTCGCTTGTTAACCCTGCGCCTCTACTATGACCGCCAACAGAATACTCCGTTAGTGTCCTCCAGCTCATATCCGGTAGTCAGTGCCGACTTTGGTTTCAGCATGAAATTCTCTCTCACGCGGTAAATATACTCGACTATTAAGGAGCAATTCAAGGGAAAGTCCTATCTTTGTGAGATAAACAACAAGCAATATGAAACAAGCAAGAATTTACATGAAGCGTTGGTTAGGAATTAACGAACGCAGTAAACAGCTCTCGACCGACACCTGGTATTTGAACTTTGCCAATCAACTACTATCTTTGATCGATGAATCCCCTTTATACAGTAAAAAGTTTGAAGCAGAGAAAGTAGATGCTGCCCTTTCATTGGCTATTTATCTGCAAGACGCCATCGCCCAGTCCGGTGGTTGGAAAGAGTTTTCCAATGCCTATTACGGATTGTACAAGTCCTATCTTCCTTTCTATACGCTGACCGACGAGTATCTTCCCGACGAAATCAATGTAGAGGATATCTCATTCATTCAGTGGACGCTCCTCTCCCGCTATGCCATCTTCGAAGAGGACGAAGTTATTATCCAGAATCCTCATGATTCTGACCTGATAGAATTCAGCCAAAAGGTATATGATGTGATGGATACCGCCTTTGAAGAAGCTCCCATCTGCGATGAGCCGTCTTCTCCCATTTGGGTAATGGGACTTGATTTACTGGAAATGCCATTAGTACCACTTCCCGAAATCACTCCCGGAATGACACTTAAAAAAGATGTGGAGAACTGCTTGTCATACAGCAAAGGAGAACCACTACTTTATTTTACCACCTACGATGAATTACGCCGTTTCTTTGTGGAAGAACTAAAATGGGAAGATAAAAATGAAAGTCTGTTACCAGAATTAAGAGATGAAAGAAACTTTGTGATCTATGCCAATGCCAAAGGTATGCTGATAGCCTCTAATGTTTCTTATTGCTTCTGCGATCCACGCAATCCGACTTATAATGCAGAAAAGGCAGCTGCCAAAGGATACAAATTATTCACTTATCCGGGTACCTGCCCCTTTGATCTCCTGAAGTATGGTATGGCAAAAGGGCTGCTTCCTGATATGCAACTTCCCTTCCCTGGTGGAAAAGAAGTATTGCACGATAATTGGGACTTCATTGCACGATACTTCTTGTGTGAGTATTACGAAGGAGAGTGAAAATAAGTGATTAGTTGTTAGTGATAAATTGTAAGCATAACATTAATCACTTATCACTAACAACTAATCATTATTTCTACATTTCTATAATCTCTTCCTTGCACAGTGTCAATTTCTCTACCCCGTCTGCCGTCACTACCCATGAGTTTTCAATGCCCAGGGGGCCGACACCCGGCAATACGATTTTGGGTTCGAGGGCAAATACCATACCCGGTTCTAATTCCTGCTTCATACGCGGAGCCAGTACAGGAGCTTCGTTGATTTCCAAGCCAATGCCATGACCGATAAATTTCGCCTTCTGTCCTACTCCCATAAAGTAATCGGCAAATCCGGCTTTCGTTACGATATCAATAGCTGTATTATAGAGATCTTCGCAAACAGCACCCGGTTTTGCCTTTTCAATCACAGCTGCCTGTACATCCAGACATGTTTGATGCGCAGCATAAGCCTTCTCCGGTAACTTACCGATAGAGAATACTCGGCTCATATCACCCATGTATCCATAGAAGTTTCCACCCATATCAACCATAAAACTCTGACCGGGTTGCAACAGTGCACCATTTGCACCGATAGGTATAGACGGATCAAGTCCTTCACCACCTAAAGCAAAGTCATAAGGTGCAGGAGCAGTGGCATTATCTCCCGCCAGCAAGCTACCCATAAATATCTCCATACTCTGACCAAATGTACGGAAAATACCCAGACAACCTTCCAAACGCATCAAGCGTTCTATTTCAATAGACAACTGACGATCTGTCATTCCCGGTCGATACACAGAAGGAATCTGTTCATAAGCCTTCGTATGAGCAATACCCGAACGACGGAACATTTCAATTTCAATATTTGTCTTTACACTACGTGCCTTACGGATCAGGGGAGTACCATTCACAACAGTAGTTTCTGGGAAGCAAGCTGCCAGACGGGTATACTCCGTATAAGAAAGTTCGTCTCCCTCCAACATCAATTTCGCAGGCAAAGGTAGACCGCACTCTTTCAATAAATCGGGCAATTGTTCCGGCTTACGGATAGAATGTATATGTTCTCCTTCAATATTATTAGGACGTTTGATAAATAAGCGTGCCGGAGCATTCAATGGTAAATACAGATAGCCGCTGACAACGCGTCCGTACGTATAAATCAAGTTTACATTGCAAGTGATAAGAGCGGCATCAATCTCTTGTTGAGCCATCAAGACACGTATCTTATCGCGTCTTAATTTTAGTTCCGGTTGTAACATCTCTTTGTTATTTAATGATTTTCCGGGTGCAAAGGTAATAATTTTGGTATTAAGTACGAGGTATTAAGTATTAAGTTTGACTGATAGTTGCGCTGTAGAAGTGAATATACCTAATTGTTGGTATGCCTATAAAAAAAGTACTGCCCTACACCTTCACAGGCAGGACAGCACAAACCACAAATACAAATACAACTAAACAAAGTTTTCCTTTAAATAATTCCCTGACCCATCATTGCGTGAGCCACCTTCATGAAGCCTGCAATATTGGCTCCCTTCACGTAGTTGATGTAACCGTCAGGTTCTGTCCCATATTTTACGCATTGTGCATGAATGCCGTGCATAATAGCGTGCAGTTTCTCGTCCACTTCGGCAGCACACCAACTGAGGTGCATTGCATTCTGTGACATTTCCAATCCGGAAGTAGCAACACCACCGGCATTGACTGCCTTACCCGGAGCATACATCACCTTATGTTCGATGAACAGGTCGATAGCTTCCGGCGTACAGCCCATATTAGATATTTCACCCACACACATCACTTTATTTTCAATCAACTGACGGGCATCATCACCATTCAGTTCATTTTGCGTAGCACAAGGCAATGCAATATCAGCTTTCACTTCCCATGGACGCTTGCCGGCAACAAATGTAGAACCGGGGAATTCGTCTGCATACGGAGCCACTATATCATTACCCGATGAACGGAGTTCAAGCATATAATCTATCTTTTCGCCACTGATACCATTCGGATCATAAATATATCCGTCCGGTCCGGAGATAGTAACCACCTTGGCACCCAACTCGGTTGCTTTGGTAGCGGCACCCCAAGCTACATTTCCGAAACCGGAAACAGCAACGGTCTTACCTTTGATATCAATACCTTTAGTTTCTAACATCTGGTTAACGAAGTACAATCCACCGAAACCTGTAGCTTCAGGACGAATCAGAGAACCACCGAATTCCAAACCCTTTCCGGTAAATGTGCCGGTAAATTCCCGGGTTAACTTCTTATACATACCGAACATATAGCCCACTTCACGACCACCTACACCGATATCACCGGCTGGAACATCCATATCCGGACCAAGGTGACGCCATAACTCCAACATGAATGCCTGACAGAAGCGCATGATTTCACCATCGCTCTTACCGCGCGGAGAGAAGTCGGAACCACCTTTACCACCACCCATAGGCAGAGTAGTCAGTGCATTCTTAAACGTCTGTTCAAAGCCTAAGAATTTAAGGATGGAAAGATTTACGGAAGCATGGAAACGAATACCGCCTTTGTACGGGCCAATGGCATTGTTGAATTGCACACGGTAACCAAGGTTGGTTTGTACATCACCTTTGTCGTCCACCCAAGTAACACGGAACGTAAAGATACGGTCGGGTTCAACCAAGCGTTCTATGATTTTAGCTTTCTCGAACTCTGGATGCTGGTTATAGATATCTTCGATGGAAAGAAGTACTTCCTTTACGGCTTGAAGATATTCAGACTCGCCGGGATGCTTTGCCTCTAAAGAGGACATAATTCGTTCGATATTCATAATATTACGTTTTAAAGGTTTATTCCTTCGTGACTTTAAGGTTATTCGAGCAAATTGTCAACGAATAACACTGCAAATATAGGAAAACTTTTGGATTCACCTATACTTTTCAGCGATATTTTGATTAAATAATGATAAAACGTCAGATAAGTTAAAAGTGGAGAGTCGAGAGTTACCATGCGGCATATAGTCGCAACACAGCGCAGTCACTCTCAACTCTCAACTCTCAACTTATTCAAACTTCATTCCCATATTATACATGATAAAGGCATAAGTGTCAGCCTGTTCTTCAAGAACCTTAGTCATAGGTTTGCCTGCACCATGTCCGGCTTTACTTTCGATGCGGATGATAGTGGGATTCGTACCGTCATTACATTCTTGCAGGGTAGCGGCAAACTTGAATGAGTGTGCGGGAACTACACGGTCATCATGATCGGCAGTAATCACCATGGTTGCAGGATATTTGGTACCGGGCTTCAGGTTGTGCAACGGAGAGTAGCCTTTCAGGTACTCGAACATTTCCTTGCTGTCCTCACTCGTACCGTAATCGCTTGCCCAGTTCCAACCGATAGTGAACTTATGATAGCGGAGCATATCCATTACACCTACCTGCGGAATGGCTACGCGGAACAAATCGGGACGTTGTGTCATACAGGCACCTACCAGCAAACCACCATTAGAGCCACCTACGATAGCTATTTTATCTTTGTTAGTATACTTATCATTAATAAGGTATTCGGCAGCTGCGATGAAATCGTCGAATACATTCTGTTTCTGCATCTTCGTACCGGCTATGTGCCAGTCTTCACCATACTCGCCACCACCACGCAGATTAACCTGTGCATAGATACCTCCATTTTGCAGGAACGGAATACGTGATGTAGAGAAACCCGGATTAAGGCTGATATTGAAACCACCGTAACCATAGAGATACACCGGATTCTTACCGTCTTTCTTAAGATCTTTCTTATAAGTCAGGAACATCGGTATCTTTGTGCCGTCCTTGCTGGGGTAGAATACCTGCTCCGTTATAAATTCATCGGAGTTGAAGTCAACCTTCGGAGCACGGAAGAGCTCATAGGTATTCGCATCCATATCATATTTATACGTAGCACCGGGGATGGTGAACGAAGTAAAACCGAAGAAACATTCTTTGTCATCCTTGTCGCCACTGAAACCTACGGAACCGAGCGAAGGCAACTTAATTTCCTGTATTTCCTTGCCGTCCAGGCCATATACATACGCATGATTGGCAGCATCTTTATCATACGTCAGGAATAACTTCTCACCTATCACACCGGCATCCGAAAGTACATTCTCACTTTCCGGCACCAGCTCCGTCCAGTCTTTCAAAGCGGGTTTATTGATATCCGCCGTCATGAGGCGATATTTCGGCGCATTGTAGTTCGTAAACATATAGATTTTGTCACCGATCACCTCTATAGGAGCATAAGTGTAATCCATATCCGTAGCCATTGCAACGAACGGTGCATTCGGTTTACGCAGATCTTTCATATACAAGGCATTGCCACGTCCGTCGCCACTCTCATACAGAAACAGGATGGTTTCATCCTCATTCACACTGGCAGTATAGAAACGCTTGGGATATGCCTGATTCTGGTAAACCAGCTTATCCTGCGATTGCGGTGTACCCATCTTATGATAGTAAATCTTATGATTCTCGTTCACGTTAGAGAACTCCTTCCCTTTCACCGGAGCATCGTAAGCGCTGTAGTAAAATCCATCGCCCTGCCAGGTAGCTCCTGTAAACTTTGCCCATTCAATATGATCGTCCAGCAACTTGCCGGTTTCGGTATCCATTACATAGATTTCCTGCCAGTCTGAACCACTACGCGCAATGGTATAGCCGGTATATTTTCCATTATTCGAAAAATAAATGCCTGTCAAAGCTACCGTACCATCATCCGAGAGTTTATTAGGATCAAGAAATACACGTGGTTCACCGTCCAAGCTATCCTGTACATACAGTACACTCTGGTTCTGCAAACCGTCATTCTTATAGAAGTAATACTTGCCGTGTTTCTTGAACGGTGTACCAATCTTTTCATAATTAGCCACATCCGTCAGTCGCTTCAGCAGAGCATCGCGGAAAGGTATCTTAGACAAATAGTCGTTCGTTACTTTGTTCTGAGCTTCCACCCATGCAGCAGTTGCAGCGGAAGTGTCATTCTCCAACCAACGATACGGGTCGGGTACTTCTGTTCCAAAATAGACATCTACAGTATCCACCTTCGCGGTTTCAGGATACATAAGTTTCTGTTGTTGTTGTGCACATGACATCATGATGATACCGGTTGCAAATAAAGTTACTTTTTTCATATTATACATATATAAGAGTGTACGAGTTACGAATTACAAGCTACGAATTACAAATTGCTGCGCTGTGTGTTGGTGACAAATTACCGCACGGCAACTTGTCACTTTGTAGCCCGTAGCTCGTAACTTAATTTAGTTTGGGCGTTAAAATTACAAAAACGACCAATAACAAACAAGGATTTCTACCATAATTATACTTCAAATAGCATTTCCTGCCGGATTCATTCATTATTCTACACTGAGAAATGTTCGCACCAGGACTAAGAGTACTTCCCATAACGACAGAAATAGTGTTTCACTACGACTGATCATGGTGGAACACCGAATGTAAGGGGTTTAAATATCATCAACAGAAGTCGAGAATCTATCATTTTTCTTCATTTTGATGGTTTTCAAAGGTTTTATGGCGGTTATCAAACCTTCTTTTGCCAAATTATGGCTAACCTTGCATCAGAAACAAAAGGTTATCATAATCATGAGAAAGAAATCATTCATATTACTCTTGTTGTTCATAAGCAATACTTCCCTATTCAGTCAAAATCCTCTGACGGAGGATGCCCTATTAGAGAAGCAAATCTATGAAACAGGACTGATCCATGCCCCGCTGCCTTTGAACACCTCCCGTTCTTTCGAAGAGAATGCTTTGAAGAAAGAGGTGTTATCCAGCCAGCCGCTTGCGGAAATTGAAGGAGCAGACGGGTGGACTCATTCCGGAACCGGAAAAATGTCTTTCTCAAAAGAGAAAACCATATCGGGCAAAGGGAGCATCCGTTTATCTTTTCCTACTTATACCGGAAAAAGAGCCGCTGGTTCTCCTTCCGATCCTGACTATGCAACTTATGGAAATAGCCGTATCACCTATCACGTCGATGGTAGGAACTGGGAAAAATACAACAGAATCTACTTTTCCATCTATCCTGATTGCGACGGTGCACGCGTAGTCAATATGAACCTGACTTTTACAAACGACAGTTCCACACCCAAACAAGGTTATAATCTCCCCAGCGGTTCCCATCTCATCAATCTGGTAAATAAGCAATGGAACCATTGCTTTCTGGAAATAGACGAATATCAGCGGGATAAGGTAATATCCATCAGCTTCGACACCGCACTGAAAGGGAAAGACCGGACAACAGGAGACTCTGCCATTTATTATGTGGACGATATCCGGTTGCAGCAAATCAAAAATCCGGAAAAAGTGAGCGGATGGGAACCGGCGGAGCATACCATCATATATTCTACAACAGGCTATGCCATAAATAGCCCGAAAACAGCCCTCGCTCATGCCAATTCATGCAAACAGTGGAAACAATTCCAACTGATAAACTCCGTCAGCAAAGAAGTGGCATACGAAGGTGCGCTGAAACAGGAACAAACCACCATCGGACAGTTCGGAGTCATGGACTTCACCGACTTCAACCAACCGGGAGACTACCAACTGAAAGTAGGTAAAAACATCACTCCTGCCTTTCGGATCGGTGAAAAGTTGTGGGATAATTCTCTCTGGAAAGTACTGAATTTCCTGTTTTGCCAGCGTTGCGGACATCCCGTCCCCGGCAAACATGCCGCTTGTCATACAGATCTATTCTCCCGGCATGACGGAAAAAGCATCGCCTATTCAGGCGGATGGCATGATGCAGGCGATTTGTCACAACAGACGTTGCAGACCGGAGATGTGACTTTCTCCCTACTGGAAACATACAACCGGCTCAAAACCAGAAATACTCCGTTGGCAGCCCGTCTGCTGGAAGAAGCGGAATGGGGGATCGAGTTCATACTGAAAAACCGTTATGGAGACGGCTATCGTGCCAGCAGTATGGGACTGCTTATCTGGCAAGACGGCATCCTGAATACATTGGATGACATTCATTCCGTACGCGTTCAAAACATGGCATTCGATAATTTCCTGTACGCAGGATACGAAGCATACGCGGCAATGACCATAAATCGAGACCCGATGCTACAAAAGCATCTGCGAAAGGTAGCGGAGGAAGACTTTGCTTTTGCCACAGAAAAATTCGAAAGAGAGGGTTTCGACTTATTCAAACAGATGTACGAACATAGCTACAACACCTCCGAGAGCCAATATATGGCAACCATATCTTGGTCTGCTAGTATGCTCTACAAGCTCACGGGCAAGGCATATTATGCCGAAAAGGCTGCCGAAGCCATTCAATATGTACTTGCCTGCCAGCGTACAGAGCCTTTACAGGATCCGGAAAAAACCTGCGGATTCTTCTATCGGGATCAGTCTGGAAAATCCATCGTACACTATATCCATCAATCACGCGAACAAGTCTACATGCAGGCAATGACGTTGCTTTGTGAAACACAGAAACAGCACCCTGATTATCAGAAGTGGGTGAACTCCATACAACTATACGGAAACTATCTGAAAGGTCTGATGAAATACACCCGGCCTTATGGAATGATTCCGAGTGGAGTATATCATGCGGAAGAGTACAGTGATTCAGCAAGTTTCTACGCGCTTCATCTCTTTCCGCCCGCCAATGCACGGCAGCTATACACGGAACAGGTGAAACGGGGAGTCAAACTCGACAAGGAACATTACCTGAAACGTTTCCCTGTATGGTTCAGTATCTTCAATGGAAACACAGCCATACATCTCTCCACCGGAAAATCCGCTGCCATTTGCGGCAACTTCCTTAAAGACGAAGAGTTGCTGAACATCGGTCGGGAACAGCTCTACTGGACAGTCGGAAAAAACCCATTCGGACAATCCCTGATATACGGCGAAGGGTACAATTATCCGCAGATGAACAGTTTTTCTTCCGGTGAGATGACAGGCGAAATGCCCGTAGGCATCCGCACCCTGGGCAATGATGACATCCCCTACTGGCCACAGACCAACAATGCCTGTTATAAAGAGGTCTGGGTGACATCGGCAGGAAAGTGGCTATCACTGATTGCCGAATACTAACAAAAGAAATTATTAATTACATAAAATCAAAAAAGCTATGAAAACTATTAAGTTTTATCTTGTCCTCCTATTTACAGCATGCACCCTTCTGGTAAACGCTCAAACTCCCGAAGGCTATCCTGCCAATTATGCCCAGGGCCCCCGCTTCAAGGCATTAGTCTACTATACGCAGCATGCAGAAGAAGCACATTATCAGTTCTCCCTGCAAGCCGTAGAGTTCTTCAAGAAACTGAACTACGGTGACGGTTTCGTTCTCGATCTCACAATGGATTTGTCTTCCTATACTTACGAAAAGCTAAAAGAGTATAGCGTAGTGGTGATGCTCGACGGCTACCCCAATACAAAAGCCGAACGGGATGCTTTTGAGAAGTATATGGAAAACGGTGGTGGCTGGGTAGGCTTCCATGTAGCCGCCTACAATGACAAGAACACCCAATGGCCCTGGTTCGTCAACTTCCTGGGCGGTGGAGTCTTCTATTGCAACAATTGGCCTCCCCAACCAGTCCTGGTTGAAGTGGACAACGAGAACCATCCAGTCACCAAGAACCTACCCGCCTCTTTTGTGGCACCTTCCAGCGAATGGTATCAGTGGAATCCCAGTCCGAGAGCCAATAAAGATGTGGAAGTTCTGCTGTCCCTCTCTCCCAAGAACTATCCCCTGGGCATCAAAGATGTAGTGAACTTCGGTGATTTCCCCATCGTATGGACCAATACCAAATACAGAATGATATATCTGAATATGGGGCATGGCGATGAAGAATTCATTGACGCCACACAAAATCTTTTGTTTGTCAATGCCTTCCGCTGGGTAGTAAGTACGGACAAGCAAGGAGATCCTTTCAAAAAATAGTACAAAAAGAAATTACAAGTAGACAAGAAACTGCACATACAAGACTTGGTATGTCGCAGAGTTCTTGTTTACTTGTCAACCTATCCTAATGATAGCAAATGTCTATCACCATTAACTTACTGAGAGAGAACCGATTTTATGACTAATGTCCTTTAATGCACGATTAAATGTTTCAACTTCTTTTTCATTAAGAGAATACACGCGTCCTCTTACTTTATATCCGTTGATCCGTTGGTACAACCATGCACGGCTTTTGCCAAAGTAATTTTTAGCAATGTATGATATAGGGATTAAATCTATGATTTCACTCATTTGTTCTCTAATAGTGATACGCTTATCTAATGAATCAATCCTATTTTCTATAGTATCCAATTCACCATCAAGATGTTTTCTAATAGCATCTTTTTCATCTGATTTTATATAAAGCTCTTTCATTTCCATCAGATGTGCATCTAATGCCTCACCATGCAAGGTATCCATCTTCAATAAATCATCTTTCAAAGTTCTCATATCCATAGTGGTTTAATGCCTCTTCAGGGCGGTTAATTACTTCTTTAAATTTTCTTTTCGTTTCAAGAGTTCAGATATCCTTTCAAGAAGGAGATTAGTACGTCTCTCATCATCTTCATTTCCGATATCCAATATTTGTACCTTTCTTTTCCATTCCCGTAGATTCTGTTTTTCCCTTTCTATCTCTAACTCGATTTTCTCAACTTCATTAAGCTCCTTCATCTTTTCTTTTTTGATAGTTAATCTGTCGTTTATCCGGCACCACAAAGATACATAATCTTTTGTATATAACAAAGTAGTTCTATATAAATTATTCGAGTTTCACAAGTGCAGTGAGATAAGATTATATATCTTTTGTGAGCATACAGCACCCGCATGAACAGCATCATTAAAAATACCTAATTAATATTGGGAAAAAGGAGGAGCAATAGTTCCTCCTTTTTGTTTTTTCCTTCCCTCCTATCCGGAAAAGAGGAATATTCTGATTTATCCGGTTTTAACAAATGGATACCAGCAGGAAACAAATAAAACAGATTGCCTTATTTTTTGTCGTACATAATATATATTTCTATAAATTGATAATAAAACTATGGCGACTGTAAAAGTAAAATTCAGAAAATCATCGGTGGAGGGAAAAGCCGGTACGATCTATTACCAGCTATGCCACAAGCAAAGCAACAGGCAGATAACCACCCGAATGCGCGTACTTCCCCATTGGTGGGATGCAGAAAAAGAAACTGCGAATGGGACGGAGAAGGAAGAGACTACACTTTAGCGGATGTCATTGACCGCTTTCGTACTTTGAATGAAAACGGAGACACAGTGCTGTCTTGTTTGGCAACCCTGATCGATGAGCTTAAAAACGATGGCCGGTGGGGAAATGCCCGCAATCTCCAACGGGCATTGAACAGCTTCTCCGACTTCCTGGGAGGCTTAGACAGACCACTCAAGCAGGTAGACGAAAGACTTGTCATGGAATATGAACAATGGCTCCGGATACGAAAAGTGAGCAAAAACAGCAGTTCTTTTTATATGCGGACTTTGCGCTCTGCATATAATAAGGTGATAAGCCGGAATCAAATGGAACAAACATTTCCTTTTCGAAATGTTTATACCGGTGTAGAGCGTACCCGCAACAGTTATTGCACCCGTGGAATGGCTTTTGTAGACATTGCCTATCTGAAAAAGGAGGATGTAAGCGGAGGAATACTTAGTTATGTCCGCCATAAGACGGGACAGCGCCTCACAGTTCGCATAGAGCCTCTTATTGAAGAGATTATCGAGCGCTACGAGCCATTTGTCCACAACAGTCCCTACCTTTTTCCAATTATTACATCTAATGATCCGGAAGAGGCTTTCCGACAATATCAGACGGCGCTGGGTTATCATAACCGGAAATTGAAGAAACTGGGGAAGTTGACAGGAGAAAATCTACATCTCTCCTCCTATACCGCAAGGCATAGCTGGGCGACGGTTGCACGCAAACACAACGTCCCGTTGTCCGTTATAAGTGCAGGTATGGGACACACTTCCGAGAAGACTACACTCATATACTTGGATTCTGTAGAAAATTCACTGATAGACAAGGCCAATGAAGAAATTTTAGAGGCATTATGTCGTAACGTTTCTAAGTAAGAAACCTTAAAATTACGGCGCAAAGATATAACAAATAAAAGAATAAAACAACATAATGCTATAAATATTTGTTTATATTTTACTCTCAAAACAAGTATAAAATATTGATTTTTAACACAATAAGCAACTACTTATACAAAAAAGAAATGAATAGATATTTAAAACAGATGCTAATATAGAACTCGATAGATATATTCTAAAAAAATTATCCATACATCGTACCGAATCTACAAAACCTAAAAAAATAGGATAAAAAGATATTTTTTATCCTACAGGAATTCAACGCATTAAAACGTCGTGCCGTTTCTTACTTAGAAACGGTACAATTACAGGGTTACGGATACCTTCTCCTGGGTCAGGAGAAGTTCCGAGTTCCAAAAATCGACAGACAAAACGAAGAATTGGATTAACCTTGCTTGCTGCGCATCAGAGTTGCTTTAAAGATCAGAAATACTCCGATACGCAGGAATGGAAGGAATATCTTTTAGGTGAGATACGACAAATATGGAAGAGGTATCTTCAATTATGCATTGGTATGCATTCAAAGTCTTTTACAATAAGGTATTTGAGATAGAAGACTCGCTGAATAGAGACAAAATCGAGACCTATATTCCTTGTGAAAGAATTCTTGTGGAACGTGGCGGAGTGAAAAAGTACGTGCGAAAACCGATCATTTCCTCCCTGCTGTTCTTCTATTCCACAGAGAAACAAGCACTGGCGTTACAGCAGAAACTGACAGACCGAGTCCTCCTATATACCCGTCTTGTCAATTGGCAAAAACTGCCAATAGCTATTCCTGAACGGGAAATGAAAATTTTCATGCTTGTCACTTCCTCCGGCGAGAAAGGGCTGGACTATTTCGGCGACGTCCCCATGGAGTACAGCACCGGTGAACGGGTGCTTGTTACGGACGGTCCATTCAAGGGAGCAGAAGGCTGTATACACCGCATCAAAGGAAATCGTCGCCTGATAGTGGCAATACAAGGTGTGTGTGCGGTGGCAACTGCCTATATTCCCCAATGCTTTCTCAGGAAGATATAAATCAATACATTTAAACAAGCTCTCACCTAATCAAATCCTTCAGAAATGACAACCTGCTATTTTGAAACTTTGGCGGCATTCGCCGTCAGCTGCCTGCTCAGTGCAATGATTATTCCCAAGATATCGCTGATAGCTTTCAGGCGGCGACTTTTCGATCCGTTGGACGACCGAAAGTTGCATACGACGCACATTCCCCGTCTGGGGGGAATCGCTTTTTTTCCGTGTATCATTATGCCCATTTCGCTCGTCATTGCCTGCCATAATCTCTGTACAGACAGCAATTTACTCAGTTGGGAACAATCCACTTGTCTGCTCACCCTATTCAGCTGCCTCTTCATGCTCTATCTGATGGGAATGAGAGACGACCTGATAGGTATGCGCTACCGTGCCAAATTTATCATCCAGACACTTTGTGGCCTTCTATTGGTAGCCTCCGGCTTTTGTTTCGACAATCTCTACGGACTGTTTGGCATCTACGAATTACCCTATTATGTGGGCATACCATTCACAGTCTTTATCATTGTCTATATCATGAATGCAATTAATCTTATAGACGGTATCGATGGCCTGGCTTCCGGATTGAGCATGATAGCATTCTTCGCTTTCGGTTGCATGTTCGTCTGTCTACACTGGTGGTTGTATGCCTTTATCTCCTTTGCAGCTTTGGGGGCACTGATACCATTCTTCTATTATAATATGTTCGGACAGACCCGCCGCGGACGGAAAGTGTTCATGGGAGATACCGGCTCATTGACTATCGGTCTGTTGCTGGCTGTAATGGCCATTCATCTCAGTATGTCCGATCCCGTCAAGGAAGAACTCTTTCCCGGTGCTATCGTGACGGCTTTCTCTTTCCTGCTGGTGCCAATGCTGGACGTGGTTCGGGTAGTGCTTCACCGCCTGCGCAACCATCAACCTCCGTTTCTCCCCGACAAAAATCATATCCACCATAAATTCATCGCCTTGGGTATGTCTCAACATCAGGCACTCTGCTTCATCCTGAGTATCGCCTGGCTTTTTATTATTGCCAATACACTCTTAGCCTCTTACCTGTCCGTCACCGTACTGTTCCTGCTGGACGTAGCGGTATGGACAGCGATGCACTTCTACATCACAGCAAAAATTACAAAAGAACACCAAAAAAATTAATACTTCATACCTTATACTTCATATTTCTATTTTATATTAAAATTAAAACATGAAAAATCATCTTTTATACTTGCTATTTTCGTTGGCGTTGCTCTCATCGTGCAACACATCGAAAGAGATAATCTATTTTCAGGACGTGGAGGTAAACAGCCCCGAAGCGGTGGCCCCACCCCAGGACATCACCGTTCAACCCAAGGATCAGATATCCATCGTAGTGTCGAGCAAGGACCCCGAACTGGCGGCTTTGTTCAACCTGACACGCGTGCAGCAGAGGGTAGGTTCCACGGGACTGAACAACAGCAACAACAACGGAGAAATTTCCGGATATACGCTTGATGACAAAGGTGCCATCGACTTTCCCGTATTGGGAAACCTCACTGTGGCGGGCATGACCCGAAGCCAGATTGCCGCATTGGTAAAACAAAGACTGAAGGAGGAGAACCTGGTGAACGACCCGGTGGTCACCGTGGAGTTTATGAACCTCAGCTTCTCCGTCCTGGGTGAAGTGAAGACTCCCGGAAAATACAGTATCTCAAAAGACTATATAACCTTGCTGGAAGCTATCAGCATGGCCGGTGACCTTACCATCTACGGCAAGCGGGATGCCATCTTCGTGATCCGTGAAGAAAAAGGAGAACGGGTGACGCACTGGGTGGATCTCCGCTCCTGCGATCTATTCAAATCTCCCGTTTATTACCTGAAGCAGAACGACGTGGTATATGTGCAGCCCAACAAGGTACGTGCCGGACAATCCACACTGAATGAAAACAGCGTGAAAAGCGTAGGATTATGGATTAGCATCGGATCATTCCTCACCTCCCTGGGTGTATTGCTGTTTAAATAATTACTTATTATTATGGTTGAAAAGAAAACGCCTGTCGGCAAACCCGCCGATGACTTTATACGGATACAGGATCTGTGGAGCATGTTCGTTCCCAAATGGTACTGGTTCGCCATCTCCCTGTTCATTACCCTGACTATAGCGGTGTTGTACCTGCTGAGTACTCCCCCTATTTACACCCGTACCGCTGCCATTCTCGTCAAGGACAACTCGAAAAGCAGCTCTTCTACCAGCGCTATGAACGACTTTTCCGATTTGGGTATCTTCAAGTCCAATACCAACATCAACAACGAGTTGCTGACATTAAAGTCGCCCACACTGATGACAGAGGTAGTCAACCGGCTGGGATTGAACGAAACCTTTACCATCCGCAAAGGATTAAAGAACGTAGATTTGTACAAAGTATCTCCTGTCACCATTACATTCTGCGACAAAACAGAAGTGCCATTAAGTTTCACCATCAAGTTCTCTTCAAAAGAGGCGTTTGCCATCTCCGAACTTGAAATATCGGGAGAAGACATAGGCGAAACACTCTCCGCCCAAATGGGCGACTCCATACAGACCTCTGCCGGGATCATGATCGTATCCCCTACACAAGAGTTTACCGACGCTTTTATAGGCACATCTATCCGGTACGTCCGGGGAAGCGTGCGCGCTGCCGTCGATACCTATTCAAATGCACTGGTCGCTGAACTGGGTAACGAAGATGCCACTATCATCAACCTCAGCATCAATGACACTTCCATCCGGAAAGCGGAAGACATCCTGAATACCCTGATCGAAGTCTATAATGAGAACTGGATTCGGGACAAAAACCAGATTGCCGTCAGCACTTCGCAGTTCATTAGCGACCGCCTGGGCGTGATAGAGAGCGAATTGGGGCATGTCGACGAAAATATCTCCAGCTACAAAAGCGAGCACTTGCTACCCGACGTACAGGCGGCATCCAGTCTCTACATGGCTCAGTCCGCTGAGAACAACAAAGAACTGTCGACGCTGAACAACCAGCTCTCCACCGCCCAATATATCCGCAGAGAACTGAATACAAAACAGTTGGACCAAACGTTGCCCGCCAATTCAGGTATTGTCAGCGCCAATATAGAAACGCAAATCAGTGAATATAACAATCTGGTGCTGGATCGCAACCGACTGATAGCCAACAGTAGCGAAAAAAATCCGTTGGTAAAGAACATGGCCAGTTCCCTACAGAGTATGCAGCGAACCATTATCCAGTCGGTCGATAATCTGATCGTTTCACTGAATACCCAAATACGTAGTCTCCGCCGTCAGGAAGAGGCTACTACCAACCGGCTGGCATCCAACCCGAACCAGGCAAAGTATTTGCTATCGGTGGAACGCCAGCAGAAAGTAAAGGAAGAACTTTATCTCTATCTGCTACAAAAGCGTGAAGAAAACGAACTCTCACAAGCATTTACCGCCTACAACACCCGCCTGATTACCGCTCCGCGCGGCAGTATGTTTCCTACCGCTCCCCGCAAGATGAATATCCTGTTGGTGGCATTTGCCGTAGGATTACTGGTTCCGGCAGTAGGCATCTTCATGAAGGAGAACATGAATACCAAAGTGCGAGGTCGGAAGGACCTGGAAAATCTGAGTATCCCATTCATAGGCGAGATTCCCCAATACTCCGGCACAAAGAAAAAATGGTGGGAATTCAAGCACCGGAAGCGGCAGGACATGAAAATCATAGTAGTGAATGAGGGTAACCGCAACATCATCAACGAGGCATTCCGTGTGTTACGTTCCAACATGGATTTCATGGCAAGCAAGGACAACAACCAACATGTTTTCGTATTAACCTCATTCAATCCCGGCAGTGGAAAAAGTTTCCTGGCCATAAACATTGCCATAAGCTTCGCCATCAAAAAGAAGAAAATCCTGGTCATTGACGGAGACCTCCGGCACAGAACCGTCTCTTCTTATGTCGATTCTCCGAACAAGGGATTAAGCGACTACCTGAACAATCAGATTGAAGACTGGAAGGAAATCATAGTGTCCTACAAGGGATACACGAACCTGCACATCCTGCCTATCGGAACAATACCTCCCAATCCAACGGAACTACTGGAAGACAGCAAGTTGTCTATGCTGATAGAGGCATTAAGACCGGAATATGATTATATCTTCATAGACTGTCCTCCTGTTGACATCGTAGCCGACGCACAAATTATTGAAAAATGGGCGGACCGCACCATTTTCGTAGTCCGCTCCGGCTTGCTGGACCGGTCCATGCTTTCCGAACTGGAAAATATGTATACCGGAAAACGATTTAAAAACCTCTCCATGATACTGAACGGAACGGAAAGTACCGGAGGACGTTACGGCTATCGCTACGGATACCATTACGGTTATGCTTCCTATTATGGCAGTAAAGATAAATAAAACTCATGTGGCCATTTTCTAAATCCCAGCCCGTCGCGGCAAGCGGCATCCTTTGCGAAATGACCGACTACCACTCCCACATATTGCCCGGGGTAGACGATGGCGTGAAGACAATGAACGAGTCACTTCAGATTCTTGCGGAGATGAAACACCAAGGAGTCCGCAAAGTGTGGTTTACTCCCCATATCATGGAGGATATACCCAATACCAACGCCGGGCTGAGAGAACGATTTCAAGAATTGAAAGAGAAATTCCGGAAGCCGGAAGATGCCTATTGCGGTACGGTGGAACTGAATCTGGCCGCTGAATACATGATGGACAACCTCTTCGCGGAGCGTCTGGAGGCCGACGATCTGCTTCCGATCTACGAAGGCGGTTACCGGTATCTGCTGGTTGAAACCACCGGTTTCACTCCGCCCATGAACCTGCTGCCCGTCCTGAAACGCATTCAGACGAAAGGCTACCGGCCTTTACTGGCACACCCCGAACGTTATCTATATATGGGCACGTCCTACTACTGTATGTTGAAGCAAGAACAGATTGCTTTCCAGTTGAACCTTCCGTCACTGACGGGAGCATACGGCACATATATACAAAAAAAGGCCGTATCCCTGCTGAAAGCAGGGATGTACGACCTGACAGGAACCGATACGCATTCTTCGAAGCATTTCAAAGAATGGCTCGGAACACGGATTGGCAGTCGAGACAGGGACATGCTTTGGGCACACTTCCCGGCATGTCGCGATGGCCTCTGAGCTGCGCCTTCGGGAAGAGTTTCAGCAACTTTGTCAGAAGTTGTTCCAAGTTTTCGAACTGCTCCGGGGTAAGCGTGTCAGCGGGATGTCCTTCCGAGTCCAGTCCGCCTTCATAGCATACACCGATGGAGCACCGGTTGAAAGGACGGCAGTGGGCACCCACTTCGAGTAGTCGGCGATGCTGACTGACGGTGCCATCGCGACGGACGTAAAAGTGATAACCGATAGTACGGAAGCCACGGGCACGATGGTCGCGCAAAAGTTGTTCTACGGTGTAGTCGCTGTTACAGCGTGTGGCGGAACAGTGCAGAATGATATAGCATACGGAGTCGGTGGAGTCCATCATCAATCCGCTTTCCACCCGGACGAGGAGTTCGCGCTCATTAAGCACTTCCTCCTCGCCCACAATCATGGGAAATGTTTCCTGTATCATGGCAACAGACATTCGATGGCGGTTGAACAACTGGTTATTCCCAGTGCCGTAAGAGCCGCAATGGCTGCCTGGATAATGGCATTGAGCAGGGACACCCAGGTGATTTTATTCTTTTTTGCAGAGTCGGTCATGAGATTTATTATTTATAATTTATGATCTATAATCTATAAGCTGCGCAATGTGCGCTTGCGAAACCTCATACGCTTCGCCCACGCACCGCGCAGCCTTTAATTGTTAATTATTAATTATTAATTTTGAATAATTCTATCCCAAGGGATTTTCGTCCAGTCCGCCTCCGCCGGGATTGTCGGTTCCACCTTCATCATCCACATTGCCCGGGTCGGACGAAGTCACCTGTTTGATGACTTTTCCGTCCTTGTCGTAACAAGTGATGTTGATGGAGGTATCCTTCAGTTCCTGCTTGATGGTGGTACTGGGAGTGAAAATGACCTTGCGAGTGGTGATGAGTCCCGTACCTACATCTTCCACTTTGGAGACAGCCACGGCTTGCAGGCCGAAGCGCATGGTACCCACTCCGGGCAGGGCAACGGAATGTCCCTCGGTGGTCCATGCCTTGACAACCTCACCAATGGCTTCCCAAGCGGCCTGAAGGCTTCCCTTCGGGATTCCCGAGCGGATGGAGGCTTCCCTTCGGGATTCCCGAGCGGATGGAGGCTTCGGATATGACTTTTTCCTGCTTCAGCGTGCTGTAGATTTCTGCCTGCATGATGAAACGATATTCCCCTTTCGAGGGACCTACCGACAGTTTGGTCTGACGGGCTTTCTTTTAGACGCGGATGACACGGATGACGCGGATCTTTTTTTTATCCACTTTTATAGCGCAGCCTTTTAAATCCGCGTTATCCGTGTCATCCGCGTCTAAGAAATAATATACCGAATGGCACTAATCACTTATCACTAAACACTAATCACTTTTGTTCTTTTCTACATCAGAAAGAATAAATCCCGTCAACTGATTCGGTTAATAATCTGTGGCAAAGATAGGACGGACCGGAAACCGACTTATGGGTTTCGATGGGTTCCGATGGGTTTCGCCTTACGGGTCGCCCAAATGGCGGACAATCAGCGACACTTGCCGGGATGTGAGCAACTTCTGCGAACGATGATAACCGACGGTTTCCAGTTCCATCATCAGCGAAGGACAATCATAAATCCAGCGCATCAGGCGGTTGGTGGCCACAGCGGATGTTGAATCCGGAAAGTAAAGTAGAGCCAGTTCGCTCTTCTTCATGGAGATGGGATGGAAGGACATGGTGGTAGAAATTAAAAATTAAAGAATTAAAGGCGTTCCGGATATGGGAGTTTTTTCTTCCTAACTGGGAAAATATTTTTTCCTAACTGGAGAAATATTTTTTCCCAGTTGGAGAAAAAAAAGCGGAATCTTGCAAACTTGCATTTCTTGCAGCCCCCTCACACCCACACACGTACATACACGTGCATGAAGCGAATGAGATCCTTTTTCCGAACGACGTTTCATTTGAACCTGTATTCTCCGCGCCCGCTTTTCACCAACTGCCCTTTGTTCAGCATTCGCTTCAACAGCGAGTCGAGCGTGTTGGCAGGTATTCCATACCGTTCACCCGCTTGAAGGGCCTGGCTACGGGTGAAGTTGAGAGGCAACAAATCCAGGAATGCCTCCTGCGACGTTTTCTGCTGCATGGAATCGCCCGCCGGAAGGAACGACAGGATATGACACGAATGCAGATACAGAGGTTCCGTGAGTGACAGTACGGCATGAAAATCATCGCTGTTGACGGTGAGATCGAACTGAGGTACTACGCCATCCTGCACGTTCTCATGCGGAATGTGGGGTGAAGGCAACAAGCCCGGGCATGATTTCAGCGCTTTTACAAGGTCGTCCGCCGGCTTTTCCGCAGCAGTACGGCCGATACCGTCCGTTGCCATTAACAAGGCTTCGAGCGAGCGCATCAATGCCACGATGCCAATGATACGGCAGATGTTAATGGCGATACGTGCCACCGCACTTTTCATAGGATCGCCATGAGCCGCACCCGCACGACCGAATATGCGTGAAAAGTGAACGTTGAATTCCTCTTTCTGCTCTTCGGTCAGTTTCAGGTTGATGCCGCTTACGACAGCCGCCAAGGTATCGAGCAGGCATTTCCAACGTTCTCCCCAAAGGGTGAACATACGGTCGTAGTCGATACCGGATTCGCAGAACTGATCCACCCATTCACGAATGGGAGGCATGCAGTAAAACAACTGGCGCGAGAACAGGCCGTTCTCCGCCGAGGGAATGAGCGGCTTCACTTGGGCAGGCGTACCGCTAAGCAATACGCTAAGATAGGATATTTTACACTCCCGGTATTCGTGGTTGGTGCGGCGGTTGTAAGCCAGGCGTTCGTGGTCGAAACTCTTTCTCAGGGTATCGCTCCAATGTCCGTAGTCGGTACCGATGGCAGTGCTCACGGTGTCCGCTTCGGTTTCGCATATCAGTCCGGCACCGTTGGCATCCATCAGGTTCTCCAGCATGCCGGCTCCGGAGTTGTCACCCGCAATAAGGAACATCTTCATGCAAGGCTGTTCGGGTTCGGGCTTGTTTGCCTTCTCCTTGCCCAGCATGTCCCATTGCACCTTCTCAAGGCGGTAGGCTTTCATCTTTTCGCTGTACGATTCCATCAGCGCGTCGTGCAGGGGTTCAGCCAGCCGGCGCACCCAGGTCAGCGCTCCTTTGCCGGAAGCGGGCGGAGCGATGACAAAGGTTTGCAGGCACGGAAATTTGATCTTGCGGCCATAGACAAAACTCAACAGCCGGTTGAGGGTGGCTCCGAATACAGTCAGTGCTCCCAGCAGCAGGATGTCCCTTTGGGCGGGCGATTCACCGCAGTCCACCACTTGTTGCAGGAAGAGCGGCCACCGGTATTCCGGGAAACAGGGCAGCGAGACGGAGGTTTCCACATCGTTTTCTCGCACGTACGTGTGGGTGGGTGTGAGGAGGGGCTGCAAGTTTTGCAAGTTTGCAAGTTTCTTGTCGAAACGCACGCCTGCCAGCTGAGCCAGGTGGAACACCGTTCCTAAGGAATTACCCCCTCGCCCACTTTGTAAGGCGTGGTTGTAGAGTTTGTCAGCGTCGGCCTGCCGATACTTCGCAGACAGGCTACAAAGCCGGTGAAAAAAACTGCGTCCCGCCTCGCCGCAACTGTTGGCAATGGCGAAGGCCAGCGGCATGTATTCCTGATACGTAGGTGCAAGGTTGGCTCCGGCCTGTTCTGCGGCAATAGTCAACTGTTCGATAATGTCAAGTTCGTTCACGATGATAGGATTTGTAATTCGTAATTCGTAATTCGCCCTAAATTTTGCACTTCGCTTCTTCGTCGTATGCCAGGAAGCAGGCTCTCGACATATCGGCATTGGCGGTATCGGCCTTTAGTCCGTGACGCCATCCCAGGTAGTCCCAGGCGGTGTGTAGAGCATTGTCGAACGAGTGTTCCAGCGTATCTGTGAGATTCAGCCGGTAGGGCACAAAAAGTTTCACTCCTTTGGCACCGGGACTTACGAAGGCAAGATCGGGTTGTAGCACTTCGTCAGTAAAGAGTCGATCGCGCCACATTGCGGCTTCTTCGACAGAGGCAAGGTGGTCGATGTCTATCACAAAGTCTCCGGACGGCACCATGATGCACTGCTCCCGACAGTACGAAAAAATTCCGGCAGGCGTGACGTAGGGTAGTAAAGTCTGCTTTTTTCCACGGAATGCTTTATCGTTTTCCGTATCGGCCCTTACTCTTTGTGTCAGCTCCTTCAGATGGGAATCGGAGGAGATATAGGCATGAAGCCCCGCTACGCTACACACTCCGGAAGGCACTTTGTTGGTGATGGGAGCGTTGAAAAAAGACATGATAGATTCTTTCATGATATTGATTCTGATTTAATTAAAACTATATTTTATATTTAACTGATTTATGTCAACAAAGATACAGGATATAATTCATCCTATACACTGCATTAAAAGCCATTTACTAAGCATTTATAATCATTGAGTGCTTATTGATTTATCATTAAAATAATTAAATAGAATGGAGAGAGAAAATATAAATATGAACGACAAACCGGAAATAGAGATAAAGATATTCGGCGGTACGAACATGATAGCCCCGACAGGCGCTACCGCCGTTCAGAATTTTTACGGCGATCAGTTTGCCGAGGTCGCCATCCGTCCCGAAGAAACCGAGGGCATTGAAAGTCTGAACGATGCCGAGTGCCTTCTCTTCACCTACGTGCCCGACGTGAAAAAAGTGCATGAGTACACCCGACTTCTGGGCGAATGCGCCACCGCCCACGATCTGGCGGGTGTAGTGAGCATCATGCTCAGCGAACCCCGCGTGGGCAAGGACACGGTGGTGAAAGGCACCTTCATCGAGGTTCTTCTTCCTTTCGCTTCCCGACTGACATCGGGGGCAAAGGTGGACAATGTGAGACAACAGATTAATAATATGCTGATGAGGCAAGGGAGAGGAGGAAAATAAAGGAGGCAGTTTAGAGAATGTAACCTTTTAGTATTTAAAACTATTATAAGAAACAATGCTTATACAAAAAACAAATGTAGAGGGTTTGGTCATCATTGAGCCACGCCTTTTCAAAGACGAACGCGGCTACTTTTTCGAGTCTTTTTCCCAACGGGAATTTGAAGAGAAGGTGCACAAGGTGAATTTCGTGCAGGACAATGAGAGTATGTCATCATACGGAGTACTTCGAGGGCTTCATTTTCAGAAGCCGCCTTTTGCGCAAAGTAAACTGGTGCGTGTCGTCAAAGGCCGCGTGCTTGATGTGGCGGTAGATATTCGCAAAGGATCGCCCACATACGGTGAGCATGTGGCTGTAGAATTGTCAGAAGATAATCATTTGCAATTCTTCATTCCCAAAGGTTTTGCCCATGGTTTTGCTGTACTGAGTGAGGTAGCTGTATTTCAATACAAATGTGACAACTATTATACTCCACAAGCCGATGGTGGAATCAGCATCTTGGATGAAGGCATAGGAATAGACTGGAAAATACCGGCTGATAAAGCGATACTGAGTGAGAAAGATACGAAGCATCCGTTGCTGAGGGATTTTGAGAGTCCGTTTAAGTATGGAATGGGGCTTTATGAATGATGAAGACACTTGTTACAGGCTCCAATGAATAATTGAAAAACCAATGGGGCAAAAAAGAGACTTAACATTAGACCTTGCAAAAGCTATTTGCATTATCTTGATGGTGATAGGACATAGCGGATGTCCCGACTATTTGCATCGTTTTATCTATATGTTCCATATGCCTTGCTTTTTCTTTATAAGTGGTTATCTATTGAATGATAAATATCTGACTAATTTAAAAACGGGATTATGGAGGAAGATAAAAGGTTCTTATTATCCTTTTGTCAAATGGTCAGTAATATTTTTATTATTGCATAATGTATTCGCATACTTACATATCTACGATACAAGTTATTCTTTGAAAGAAATTTCCATCAAAGCTGTGCGTATACTCACAATGACTGGTAGTGAACAATTATTGGGTGGATTTTGGTTTTTGATTTCACTTTGCTGGGCTTCTATCGCTACAACAGTACTCTTTTACTTTACACAAAAGATAGAGAATTTACATTATATCAACAATTTTTGGGGGGTAATTTTGCTCCTCACAATGGCTACTTTATGGAATCAACTACCCATTAAGCTACCAGCTCAATTTGGAGAACAGACTCTTTTGGCAACGGCATTCTATATAAGTGGATATATCTACCACAAAACAGATTTAAAGGGTACTTATCCACATATTATCGGATCGGCATTGTTTATCGTTCCTGCTATAGCTGCAATATACACAAGTTTGGGTATGGACTGCAAAGGTAGTATTGTCTGGCTTTATTATGTCATAGCAATATGCGGAACGGTAGCCACTATGCAACTGTCGAAATGGTTGTCAAGTACAAGAATTGCATCCCTATTATCCTATATTGGTAACAAGACACTCTATATCCTCACATTTCACTTTCTGTCGTTTAAGTTGGTAAGTTACATATATATTAAGTATAACCATTTACCGCTTGACAACTTGGCTCAATTCCCAGTATTGGAAATTACGAACAACTGGATGTGGATTATATATGGAGTAGTAGGCATAGGCTTTCCTCTGTTGACATGGGAAGTTAGTCAGTGCTTTTCATTAAAGATAAAAGCACTAATTGGAAAATAACCACAGCAATATGAATCATAAAAATAAGAAAAGTTTAATAAAGAATACGTCAACATTGTATATACGAATGCTGTTTTCCATGTTTATCGGATTCTTCACATCTCGTATACTTCTTTCTCAACTTGGCGTAATTGATTTTGGCGTGTACAATGTAGTAGGAATTATCGTTGTTCTTCTCGGCTTTCTCAATTCTACATTATCATTAGGAACGCAACGGTTCATAAACTACGAATTGGGGCATGAAGGGAATGTGGATAAAGTGTTCTCAACATCCTTGTTGATTCATGTACAGTTTGCTTTCGCGATTTTCATTCTCGCAGAAACTATTGGCCTTTGGTTCTTAAATTCATATATGAACATCCCTAACGACAGAATGATTGCTGCCAACTACGTCTATCAGTTTTCTGTTTTTTCTGCAATGTTGTCAATGACTTTAATACCCTATTCTTCAACCATAATTGCACATGAGCACATGAGCCAATATGCGACGATAGGAATTATCGATGTAGTTTTAAGATTTTCAGGAGCTTGTTTACTCTATTTTATCAGTAGTGATAAGTTGATTGTCTATGCTATGATTATGTTCTTGATAGTGCTCATTGACAATCTGATTTATCGAGGCTATTGCCTTCGGTGCTTTCCCGAGTGTCATTTCAAGCTGTCAAAAGACAAGGCTCTCTACCGCAAAATGTTAGCGTTTTCAGGATGGAACATTTTTAGTAGTATCTCGATGATTCTCAATGGACAGGTAATAAGCATCGTGTTGAATCTATTTTTCGGTACGGTGGTCAACGCTGCCCGAGGTATTGCGACACAAATGAATGGCGCTATATCTGGATTCGTTACTAATTTTCAGATAGCCGTTAATCCCCGAATTGTACAAACATATGCAGCAAAAAAATATGAGGATTTCCACAGATTAATCCATCAAAGTGCTAAATTCTCATTCTTTCTTTCTCTCATTTTTGTTGTCCCTTTATGGGGTACAATAGATGAGGTTCTAAAGATATGGCTGATAGATGTCCCTGATTACACATTGGGCTTTTGCAAAGTAGTTTTCCTTTCATCTTTGATTAATACCTTTTCGTTACCTCTAGCTACAGCGGCAAATGCAGTAGGGAATATTAAGAAATTTCAATTAGCATGTGGCGTTTCCGAGATTATGAATATTCCGATGTCTTATATTTTCCTAAAATTAGGTTATCCTCCTATTGCGGTTTATTTTGTACAACTCTCCATTACAATAACCACGCTTCTTATTAGGATCTCAATATTAAGAGGATTAGTTCATTTGAATGTACCTGAATTCGTGCTGCGCATTGTCGTTCGTTCCCTGTCCACAGCCTTCGTTGCTTTTGCTCTATCGTTAGCCATTCATTCGCTTGTAGGGACTGAGAACATAGTTAAATTAATCGTTGTTGTCATCGCTTCTTTCATTCTTACGGTATTGTCTATTTGGACGATTGGTATTGATAAATTAGAAAGAGGTGTATTGATATCAAGTCTCAAAACTAAATTTCACACAAAATGAAAACATCAGTAGTGCTATCCGCATATAACGGTGAAAAATACATCTTCGAGCAGTTGGAATCTATTCGCACGCAAACGGTTCCGGTAAACGAAGTGTTGATATTCGATGACTGTTCTTCTGACGAAACCTCTAAAATTTGTTCTAACTTTATCAAAATCCATGGGCTTTCTAATTGGAAATTCGTCATAAATACAAGTAATAAAGGTTTTAAGAGAAATTTCTTAGACGGTTTTAAAAAAGCGACAGGCGACATTATTTTTATTGTTGACCAAGATGACAAATGGAGAGCGAACCGAGTAGAAAATACTATCATTTTTTTTGAGGAACACCCTGAAGCTTATTCCCTTTGCTGCGGATTTTCTCGCTTCTTTGATAATAAAGTATTATGTGAACACGTAAAAGTTCCTCATCGGAAAACAAACGGTTTAAAAAAAATATCATTAACGGAATTTTGCCGGTTTAACTCATATTTAGGAATGACAACAGCTTTCAAAAAAACGTTGTTGAATAAAGGTTATGATGAAGCATGGGCTACAATGCCGTATGACATTGCGGTGAATTTCATATCGACCTTGAATAATGGATTTTACTATATCGACAAAGTACTTGTTGACAGGAGATCTTACCCGTCGAGTACCAGTAATATGATAGCATCCCGATATATTAATCAGATATTCGTTGGCAATCGCCATTTGTACTCTCGATTCAGGAATATAAATGCATTAGAATCATTTGAAAATTTCATCAAAAGTCATATTGATTATCAAAGGCATGAAATTGACATAGAACAACTCGTCCTCTCTTCCCGGAAAAATTATAATACTCTTCGCAATGGACAATTATTGGTATGTATATGTCAGATATTTAGACTAAGGACAGTAGATGACCTCAAGCAATATATAAATAATATACTTTCAGTTACAAAAATGAAGAAAATGAGATTAAAAGACAGATTAATTGCAATAAAACATTTTTGGAATATCGTGCAGATTTCTATAGAGAACGGATATTCTTTTATTAAATCAACAGAAATGCCCAGATCCAAACATGACACAATAGAACGGAAGCAGTTTGAGTTGATAGTTTCAATTCATTCAATAGAAAAAGGACTTTCTTTTAAGGATAAGAGAAAAGGATTTGGAGAAGAAAAAGCCACTAAAATAATAGCTATGCTAAAGGATTATATTGACAATGACTATCCAACAGATTGCTTTGCGGTATATGAAACAATAGCTGTTTTGGAATCATATTTCTTAAAGAAAAGAGAACAAGGTGAATCTCTTCCTGTGCTCGAAGATATTTTATCGCTTTGTAAAAGCAAGATCGTTGGCGATAATTATTGTGTTGGAGGCACTACCTTATTGCGTTTTGAAGATTTCAAGAGCGATGATATACAATCGATAAATCATTTATTTTCAACAGCTCGATCCATAAGAAATTATGATGCAGCTAAACATGTGACTGAATCTGATATTTTACATGTAATAGAGATGGCTCGTATGGCACCATCTGCGTGTAACCGCCAACCCGTTAAGGTGTATTATTCATTGAATGAAAAAAAAAACAAACAAATCAGCAATTTAGTCCCTGGAAATAATGGATTTAACAATGCAATTCCTTATTTTATGATTGTTACGTCCTCAAAATCATATTTTGGATTATTTGAATATAATCAGTGGTATGTTAATGGTGGAATCTTTTTAGGATATCTTCGTTTAGCTTTTCATTCACATAATTTAGGTTCTTGTATATTTCAATGGGGACTGAGAGCACCAGAAAAAGAATTAAGAGAACTTTGCCAAATCCCCTATTGTGAAAGTATTGTAGCTATTGTAGGATTTGGTTATTATGCAGCAGAAACCACAGTTATTCAAGCTCAACGAAAATCCATACAGGAATATATATCAAAATTTTAATTAGAGTTATGAAAGAGAATCAAATAATCATAGGTCTTTGGGGGCTAACCTTCAACAGTGGTAATATGGGCTGCAATGCATTGTCCCATTCTTTTCTGGATATAATAAATAGAATTGCAAAGAAAAACACGATCGTTTATGTTTTCTTCCAAGGAACTAATTTCGATACAACCTTACTTAATTCAGAACATGTAACAGTTTTTTCATCAGCCTATAATCCACGGTCGCTTAAATCAATAAAAGGACTCATCGATCGGATAAAAAAATGCAATATATGTTTTGATTTTACGGCAGGCGACAGTTTTTCTGATATTTATGGTCTGAAAGGATTCCTAAAAACATCATTATTCAAAATACTGTCAATAAGCCACTGTGACAAGTTTGTTCTGGGACCGCAAACATATGGGCCATATTATTCCCACATCGCTCAAACCGTCGCTCGATATATCATAAAGAAAAGCACTTATGCTTGTGCTCGTGATGAGCAATCAGCTCAATATATAAAAGATTTATTCAATATCGATATTGATGTATTTACAGATGTAGCGTTCCTTTTGCCCTACAACAATAATCATACAATAGATACCAGCCGAATCAAAGTCGGTATTAACGTTTCAGGGTTGTTATGGAACGGAGGATATAATCAAAACAATCAATTTGACCTTACTCTTGATTATCGAAGATACATTAATGAAGTGGCAAGGTATATTATAAATGATTCGAGATACGAACTTTTTTTCATCCCTCATGTAATTACCCCTAATAATATGACAAATATTGAGAATGACTACCCTGTATGCCTTGAGCTCTCTCAAAGCTATACATGCTTATGTTCTCCCAAATTCTCAAATCCGATCCAAGCCAAAAATTATATATCGGAGATGGATCTTTTCATCGGCTCGCGAATGCATGCCACAATCGGAGCTTTCTCTTCAGGCGTAGCGACAATCCCTGTATCATATAGCCGAAAGTTTGAGGGATTATATCATAGCCTTGGTTACGAATATCTAGTCAATGCTAGGGTAATGGATACCGACAAAGCCATTGCGACTACATTGGAATATATAAATAAGTATGTTGAATTAAAACGAGTCCAAGCGGATTCGATGAAAAGCGTCAACGCGAAACTCGATTCCTTTGTGCAAAAATGCCGAGACCTAATTTATACCTCAATTATAGAATGAGAATTCCAGTCATATTACTAAACCACAACTCCGCTATAGACTGCCGGAAATGTGTCTCCTTTCTGCAAAGACAAAAGGGAGTGGATATTGAAATTGTTGTAGTGGATAATTGCTCTAGCAAAAATGACCTTAACGAATTGCAAACCTTATGCAAGGAAGAACTCTGCACGTTGATAGAAAACAAAGAGAACCATGGCTATAATGCCGGTAACAACATCGGCTTGCGTTATGCAGTAAAAAAAGGATATAAATATGCACTAATAGCCAATCCAGATATGGAATTTCCGGAACCAGACTACATTGCACGTGTCATTTCAAAAATGGAGGTCGATAAAAATATTGTAGTATGTGGCACCGATATTATCGATGCGAAGGGGCGACATCAGAACCCTTTGGATTATGTCAGCTTTTGGAGCGAACTGTTTTGGCCAATTGATATGATAAGGTATAAGCTGTCTGGAAAGCCGTTGGCTACCACCTTGAATTACACCAATAGTCGCTACTGCCCCATTGTATCAGGTTGCTGCCTATTCGTCAGAATGTCATTTATAAAACAAATTGGATTCTTTGATGAGAATGTATTCTTGTATTGTGAAGAACCAATTCTTGCCCATCAAGTGAAGACAGCAGGTATGAAGCTTTACTATATGGCAGAAGCTCAAGCAGTACACAGACACATTAAATTCCAAAAAGGGAATCCTTATGGCAGGATGGTATTATTATGTAACAGCCGGGATTATAAGAATAAATATCATAGCGATTTTAACAGATTACAAGTCACATTGCTTCTTATCAGTAGCCGATTACGTAAATGGTTTATAAAATTGAAATTATGAAATCCTCCCCCAATTCAAAAGACAAGCATATAGATTCAATTGACTGGATGAAAGGACTTTGTATCATTTGCATCACAATGCTTCACATTGAAAACGGGCTCTTACCGATATGGGCTAATTACTTTATCAGTATTTTTATGATTACAGGTTTTTATGTGACGAACGGATGGATACATGGGCTAAAACAGACTGAGTCTGTAGATGTGAAACAATTTGCAGGAAAGAGGTTACGATCATTAGGCATACCCTACTTGTGGTTCACTTTTATAATCCTGATGGTTGATATCATCTTTTATTTCGTTGGTCATTACAATATTGACGTCATAGCTCGCGATGTATATAAATCTATAGTTCTTCGCGGTATCGGAACTTTGTGGTTTCTTCCAGTACTGTTTTTTGGGGAATTATTATTCGTTATATTCAAAAGCAGGCAACAATCACTATTGGGGTTGTTAACAGGTATTTCTATAGCTATCTTTGTATCTATATTGATACATCTACTCGCTTTGAAAACTGTCGATCCATTACTTTCTATAATAAAAATGCCACTACTGGTCGTCCAAAACTCTGCTACCGCATTGGTCGTAATAACAGCCACTTATTATGTATCACACCAGTTTACTAAAAGAGAACAAAAGAACAGATACAAGGTTGGACTTATTGGACTATTTCTGTTCATATTATCTGCGATATATCTTGGTATATCATCTACCATATTGCCATTTTCAGTATCTTTATGTAGCAATCTTATAATTTCATGGATAGAACCACTTAGTATCTTTTTCTTATTCTCATCTGTATCTGGTAACAACTTCATATTACGATACCTGCAATATTGGGGACGTAATTCTATCATATTAATGGCTGTTCATTATTCCATATTAATGGAAATATGCAATTGGATTGCCAATCGTTTCTTCGATACTCAAATTACCGGATTTGCATCATTAGCATGTTTTGTTATAATAATGGTTATACAGTATCCTATTACAGAGTTTATTAACAAAAGAATGAAATTTTTGATAGGAAAATGAATCAAAGTTTAGCAACTACATATAGCACACGCATTGTAGTGTTCACAATTGTCTTGCTTTGTATATATCCGTCATTTTTAATGACACCCGCTAAGCAAAACATCCTTTTACTATTATTAATGGGGGTATCACCAATAATGCTTATCCTCTTTCCTAAAATCATGCCAAGATTTGATTTACCATTGATAATAATGCTTGTACTAATGATCGTTTTTCCTTTCGCTTTTCACTCTCAGACTATGCGATGGTCAACCGTTTTATATACAGGCATGTTTATATGCTTTTTCTTATCTTACGTCAGAATATTATACTTGAGTGACATCAATATAGAAACATTTAAAAAACTTTTAAGATGGATTATATATGCTTATGCCGTCGTACTCATTATTCAAATAGCTTGTTTTTATACGGGCCTCCCAATCTTCAACAAAATTAATATTGATATCACTCATGGTTTTCCACGGCTTAATTCTTGTGGTCCAGAACCAGCATGGACTGCGCGTATGATAGTTTTGATAATATTTTTCTATATATGCTTATGTGACTATATTAAAGGATATAAATTATCAATAAAAGAATTGTTCGTAGAAAATAAGAAGGTGTGTGTCTCTTTTTTGTTTGTATTGATAATGTGCGGAAGTACAACAGGATTGGTATTAGGTGGAGTACTTCTTGCCAGATTCGTTAATCTTAAATCTCTATTTTATGTTTTGTTTATTATCCTTGCCCTCCTAATAATAGGAGAACAGGCAGGAATATCAAGTTTTTCACGTTTAGCTAAATTCATACCTGCGATTCTAACTCTTGACCAAGACACCATCATGCAGGCGGATGGCAGTGGGGCAAGTCGAATAATTCCGACTCTTAATGCCGTAAAATATATATCACTGGGGAGTTTTGACGGATGGGTCGGACGTGGTGTTGATTTTGATCAATCTATTCTTAAATTAGGTGGAATTACCACGAATGGAGGGGCACTAAGCCTTTGGATTAATCATGGCGTAATTGTTCAGTTTCTATTTTGGTATTTTGTTTTCAGCATTTGCACCATCAAAGGTGAATGGATATCAGCAGCTTTATGTTTCCTTTTTATTACCGGAGGAATAACACTTAATTTGCAAGTATTATGGTTTATGTTAGTTCTATTCATAACGTTTAAATACATAGTAAGAAATAACGAATCTATTTACAATAATTTAAATAACATAAATAATGAATAAATACTATTCGGACGAAAAGAACATCCAAATTCTTATTGCTTTATTAAAAGCACATAGAATAAAATACGTAGTGGCTTCTCCCGGCAATACAAATTTAACCTTGGTGGCAAGTCTTCAACAAGACAGTTACTTTATAATATATTCTTCCGTCGATGAACGATCTGCTGCCTATATGGCTTGTGGATTAGCGGCTGAAACCGGAGAAGCTGTCATGTTAAGTTGTACAGGAGCGACAGCTTCAAGAAACTACATGTCTGCACTTACTGAGGCATACTATAGGAAATTACCAGTATTGGCAGTGACTTCCTGTCGTAGCAATGCAGAGATCGGTCATTTGATACCCCAAGTTATAGATAGAAGAGTATTACCAAACGATATCGTCAGATTAAGTGAGCAACTTCCTATCGTAAAAGATGAACAAGACGAGTGGGAATGTAACATAAAAGTAAATCGTGCTATTCTTGAATTGTATCATCGGAATGGTGGACCTGTACATCTGAATATACCTACAACTTATTGTCCCACGTTCAATACAAAAGAACTACCCTCACAACGAATCATCAACCGCCTATACCCACACGACAATATGCCGAACTTAGATGGTAAAAGAATTGCGATATTAGTTGGTTCGCATAAAAAATGGAATAACCAACTAACTCAATCTGTAGAGAAATTCTGCGAAAGTTATAATTCTGTGGTATTTTGCGACCATACCAGTGCATATAATGGGAGGTATCGTATACAATATTCGTTGATAGGAGGTCAAGAACAATTGACTCACTCATTAAATCGAATAGATGTGCTAATACATATTGGTGAAATATCCGGGGACTATTTTTCCACAATCGGAAAATTCAACATGTCAGAAGTATGGCGAATCAGCCAAGACGGAGAGCTTTGCGATACATTTCACAAATTGAGATATGTATTCGAGATGCCTGAAGATCAATTCTTCAGGTATTATACACATATCAATAACAATGTTGTCAACACCCAATACTATGACTCTTGTCGTTTGATGTACGATCACCTTTATGAAATAGCAAAGACGAAAGCGACTATGCCATTTTCAAATATTTGGATTGCCGCCCAAATGGCACACCGTCTGCCATCCTATTCTTATGTTCACTTTTCGATACTCAGCAGTCTACGTTCATGGAATTTTTTTGAATTTCCTCAAAACATAGAATCGTTTTGTAATGTTGGTGGTTTTGGTATTGACGGTTGCGTATCCTCTCTTATAGGGGCTTCGCTTGCCCATAAAGAAAAATTGCATATTGGCATCATTGGAGATTTGGCATTCTTTTACGATATGAATGTTTTAGGCAATCGACATTTAGGTAATAATCTACGAATATTACTTATCAATAACAACATTGGAGCTGAGTTCAAGTTATACTGCTATCCCGGAGCAAAATTAGAAGACGAAACAACTCCATATATTGCAGCAGAGGGACATTTTGGACAGAAATCTCCAAAATTGGTGAGACATTATGCACAAGACTTAGGATTTGAATATTTAGATGCATCATCAAAAGAAGAATTTGAGCAACATGCCGTAAGATTCCTCTCCCCCACAAATAATGATAAACCCATCTTACTAGAAGTATTCACAAGTTATCAAGATGAAAGTAAAGCACTTGAAATTATCAGAAATTTGGATTCAAATACAATGGGATTTATAAAGAAGAAGGTAAAGGATAACGTGAACTATAACACAATTCAGAAAGTCCGAAATATTCTGAAAAACTAATGAAAATAAAAAAAATTGCTATACTTACCCGCCGTGCAGGATATAACATGGGAACATCCTTGCAAGCGGTTGCCATGTCACGGTTTATTGCCGATGCCGGATATCCGAATATAATTATTGACTACGATGAATATGCAGGGCACTTACTATGGCAATTAAAGCCAGCAGTAAATAGACTTATATTGTCAGTTATGAATCTTTGTCCAATGATAAGTCGATTACTTTACAAAAGCAAATACGACAAATTAAACAGGATGCATAGTCAGATAAATACTTTTAGAGAGTTTGAACATAGATATATGTATTTAACTAATAAAAAGTATCGGTCTGCTAAAGCACTTAGACGAGATTTCAATGATTATTATGCTTGTATATGTGGTAGTGATCAAATATGGAGTCCCTATTTTTATGATCCTATTTTTTTTCTGTCATTTATAAAAGAAGGGGGGATCTGTCGTAAAATTGCTTATGCCCCAAGTATGGGGATAACTGACAGCTCTATGTTGCAGCAAGAACAAATAAACTTAATACTGCAATTTGATAGTATCTCATGCCGCGAACAGGAAGCATCTAGTATTGTTTCTAAAATTACAGGTCGAGAGATTACAACTGTACTCGATCCGACTTTGATGGTTGCACCAGACTTCTGGCATGGAATAGCTGACGAGGCCACATTTATTAAAAAGGAAAAATATATTTTAACCTATTTTCTTCATACAGATTATTACCAAGATTCAATTCCATACGATTATATACAGAAATTAAAAGCCAAGACAGGATTATCTGTATACAATATCTCTCTATTTAATTTAGTAAATCACATCGATGCGGATATAACTTTTGATACCATAGGTCCTATAGAGTTCCTATCATTAATAAAAAATGCAGAATGGATATGCACAAACTCTTTTCATTGCTGCATTTTTTCCTATCTATTCAAACGGCATTTTTTTGTATTTGAACGATTTATGAAGAATGGACGTGAAGGAGGGAATCAAAACTCACGAATCCACAATCTATTAAAACTATTCAAATTAGAGCACTGCATTACAAATCCAAATGATGAACCAAATATTTCACAAAAATATGATTTTAATATCGGATTACCCGCTATAACAGCTGAACGCAAAAATTCATTGATTTTTTTAAATAACGCATTAACACTAAAAAAAGGCTTATGATGCACATATTGGTTTTGGCCTATGCTATATCTCCTACACGAGGTTCAGAATACTCTGTGGCATGGAACTATGTTACCCGGATGTCTAAATATCACAAACTCACAGTACTTTATGGTTGTTCTGGCAATCATATTGGAGATTGTGAAGAAATAGAGAGATATGCAACCGGGAAAGGGATACATAATGTAGATTTTTCTTGTGTGAAATCCACTAAATGGGTTAATATATTAAATTGGTGCAATAAAAAAGGCTTCTTGGGATATACATTTTATTTAGCATATAAAGAATGGCATAAATTAGCTTATAAAAAAGCGATAGAAATAGTCTCAAACAATACTATCGATTTAGTCCATTATTTAGGTCCCATTGGCTTTCGAGAACCTGGATATCTGTGGAAGTTAGGATTACCTTACATGTGGGGACCTATCGGCGGTGCCAATAAAACAAGCATTACCCTTCAAAGAAATCTTCCTAAAATTAGCAAATTAAAGTTCAAGTTTAGGAATTGGGCTACTTCGAGGCAGTTAAATATGAATAGACTTACCGCTGCTCTACAACATACAGATTTACTACTAACTTGCACTACAGAGAATCAAAAAGTGTTTCACACCATTCATCATAAAGAGAGCATCTATTTACCAGAAAACTCAATATCCGGTGACATCTGTATTAATCAAGAAAAATTCATAGCTCCTGAGGTATATAAGTTTATAGTTATCGGAAATCTGATAGATCGCAAATCTGTAAACATTTTATTTGAAGCATTATGCTTAGTTAAGCACAAAGAAAAAATTGTTATTGATATTGTAGGTGATGGACCAATGAGAAAAAGTTTAGAGGAATACGCAAAAGATAACCTAATCTACAACCTAATAAAATGGCATGGTATGTTATCTCGTCAAAAAGCTGTGGAAATGTTTAAAAATGCTCATATGCATATTATAACAAGTATCAGTGAAGGAAATGCTACAACTATATGGGAGGCTATGAGTTACGGAGTACCTACATTAAGTTTCGACCATTGTGGTATGCATGATACTTTAAGCAATGGCGCTGGAATATTAGTCCCAATATCACATAAATATAGTGAATGCGTAAAAGCACTCGCAAGAGAAATTGATTCATTGATAATGCATCCTAATCGTTTTAAGCAATTAGCAGAGTCTACCATTGAATGTGCAAAGAAATGTACTTGGGATGAGAGAGAGAAAATCCTTCTTCATTGCTACAAAATGACTATAAAAAAACACATGAATGGTTCATCTGGAAATTAAACCAGTGGAAACTTACTTTTAATTAAAATTCAAAATAATACTTATTATGATTCTTCATAAAAGAATTGGCAAAGTTATAAGCTCAATTAAAGGAGAAGATTTTATCTTGGATGAAAGAATTCCAATAAGCTATCTTTTCTCCACATTTTTTTTTAGAGCTTTTAGAGGGATAAGAGGAGCATTTATTTTTAAAAGTTTCAAAAGGGTATTTGTCTCTTCATCATCCAAAATCAAATGTGCTTCAAAGATTCAAATGGGGTATAATTTAAGTATTGATAGAAACTGTTATATTGATGCATTATCAATAGAAGGTATTGTCTTTGGTGATAATGTGTCGATTGGTAAATATACCTGCATTGAGTGCAGTGGCACATTGAAAAATTTAGGTAAAGGGTTAATTATTGGCAATAATGTTGGCCTTGGCACTCATGGATTTTTCGGATGCGCCGGCGGTATAGAAATAGGAGACGATACTATTTTTGGTAATTACGTATCTCTTCATTCGGAAAATCACAATTATGCAGATACTCATATCCCTATACGACTGCAAGGAGTGAATAGAAAAGGAATAAAGATAGGAAAAGACTGCTGGATTGGATCAAAAACTACGATATTAGATGGTACAGAAATCGGTGACGGATGCATTATTGCAGCCGGTGCAGTAGTGAGAGGAAAGATAGAATCGTATTCCATAATAGGTGGGGTTCCTGCTAAAACTATAAAGAAAAGGTTATGAAGCATATTATCTGCTTCCATCTCTTTAACGACTACAGTGGCAGTCCACAAGTTCTGAAAATAGTATTAGAAGGATTACTCAAAAAGGGTTACCAAATCGATTTGATTACCTCAACAGGCGGTGCATTGGACGAACTGCTGTATTACAAAAACTTAAGCAAGTACTCTTACCCCTATCGATTTTCAAATAACCCGATAGTAACAATGCTTCGCTATTGCATGGTACAACTATATACGTTCATATTGACATTCCGCTGGCTATTCTATAAAGATATGGCATTCTATATCAACACTTTGCTCCCTGTTGGACCAGCATTAGCCGGTCGTATAATGGGGAAAAGGGTGGTTTATCATTATCATGAAAATGCATTTGTAAAGGGGACATTCTACAAGGTACTGGCTACAATCATGCAGAAGTTAGCACACGAAATCATCTGTGTCTCGGAATATCAAGCATCATTCCTGCAACAAAAAAAATGTGTAATAACTATTCCTAATGCTTTACCACAGAATTTCGTGAATAGACTGACACCAAACTTCAAAATAGCCTTCGAGCGGAAAACTATCTTAATGCTTGGCTCATTGAAACTATATAAAAGCCCGTTAGAGTTTATTGAATTAGCAAAAAGATTACCTCAATTCGTTTTTGTACTGGTAATAAGTGATACTAAAGAGAACATTGATATCTTCATAGAGAAATATAAAATTAACGTATACAAAAACCTCACTATATATCCTCGACAGAATGATGTTGTACCTTTCTATAATCAGGCTTCACTCGTTTTAAATCTTTCCGATAAAAAACAGGTAGTGGAGACATTCGGACTGACAGCATTGGAAGCAATGAGTGCCGGGCTACCAGTAATAGTGCCCACAGAAGGAGGAATTGCAGAGATGGTTGTGGATGGAGAGAACGGTTACAAGATAGACGTACAAAATCTTAATCAGATAGCCGAATGTATAAAAACAATTCTATCTGACGAAACTCTTTATATGGAATTAGCCCAAAATGCACTCGCTTATTCCAAAAGATTCAGTGAAGCAAAGATGGTAAATAGCATTGAAATGATACTAAACAGGAAATAAAACAATCCTTTTATATTTATGAAACAAGTAGCTATCGTAGGCATCCAAGGTGTGCCTGCAAAATATGGCGGCTTTGAGACTTTGGTGGAGAACATTATTGGTGATAACTGTTGCTCCGAAGTCCGTTATACCGTTTTTTGTAGTGGTAAGGATTATGCCACACGCATGAAAACCTACAAAGGAGCACAACTGAAGTACATCCCGCTATTCCATGCCAATGGGATGCAAAGCACTCCTTATGATATTCTGTCGATGCTTAGATGTTTGCGAGGTTATGATACCGTAATCATATTAGGCGTGTCAGGCTGTATTTTTTTGCCCGTCTTCAGACTGTTGTATCGGAAGCAATTAATAGTGAACATTGACGGATTGGAACACCGGAGGGCCAAATGGGGTAAGTTTGCCAGATGGTTTCTACGAACAAGTGAAGCGATGGCCGTGCGCTATGCTGACGTAATCATAGCCGATAATAAAGGAATACAGGACTACGTATGGAATACGTATCATAAGAAAGCCGAATTAGTAGCCTATGGAGGAGATCATGCACAAAGAAATGTCACCGAAGAAAGGCAGAATGAAATTCTGAGGCAATACGGAATCGCTCCCGGAAACTATGCCGTCAGTGTATGCCGTATTGAGCCGGAGAACAACAGCCATCTGATCCTGAAAGCCTTTGCTACTTCTGGAAAGAATCTGGTGTTTGTGGGAAATTGGAAACGGAGCGAATACAGCCGACAACTCAAAGAAGAATATTGTGGTCGGAAAAATATACAGATGGTAGATTCTGTGTATGACCTTGATATACTCTATGCACTGCGCAACCAATGCAGGTGCTATATCCACGGACATAGTGCAGGCGGCACAAACCCTTCGTTAGTGGAAGCTATGTTTTTCGGCAAACCGATTTTAGCTTACGACGTGATTTATAATCGTGAGACAACAGAAAACGAAGCTCATTACTTCAAAACAAATGAAGAACTGGTAGAATTGCTACATGACAGCCCCGAGGACGGATACAAGATGCGGGAGATTGCAAAGCAACATTATACCTGGGCTTTTATAGCTCAACAATATAAAGCATTACTTTCATCCCACAAATAACTAACCATCTTCACAAAAGAAAACTCATCAGTAAAATATTTTATAAGCTATTCGTACTGATCGAATTATTTATAGCAGCAAAGTGCCAGAAACAATCACCCTACTTAGTGATTGTTTTCGGCACTTTCTTTATAGAAGAGCCATAAGAAGGAAAACATTCATCATTTTCCTAACGTCCAGTTAATAGCATTCCTGAACATCTTCGTGAAATCTTCCGTCTCATACAGCCTCTTGCTGTGCCCTATCTGGAAATAAACATTGCGCGCTTTTTTACCTTCGTTCACCCATACCACAGGATGATCGCCCATCTTGATATCCGAAGCAGGCGTATAGGTAGCCTCATCAACACTGGCTAGCACACGCACATTCGGACGTGGACTCTTGTCATAAGTGTACCACTCATCATCAGGCACCACGAAAGAAGCCTGTACTCCCTTCATCACCGGGTGTTTCTTATCCTCCACAAGCACCGTACCATCAGCAAGCGGCGCTATATAATTCTGGAAACGTACACCACCCATAAAATCAGAGAACCATTGCCACAGTGGAAAACCGTCAAACTCACCCAACAAAGTGGCATGATGGAAACCGATCCAACCACCTTTACCTTCCTCTATATATTTAACGAAAGCATCTTCCGCTTCTTTCGGCCATGTATAAGGAGGATAATCCAACTGGATAATCAGATTGAACTGGGACAGATAAGTCTCCGTAATAGGTTTGGCATTGTTTATCTCGGTAATGCTGAAATTCATCTTTCTACTTTCATCAGTCAGCCACTGCAGACCCGCATCCGTAAATCCACCATGCTGACCACCTCTTTCCGTCAAGACCAGCACCTTAGTTCTATGCTTCTTACCAAGCAGATTCTCAGCCACCGTACGACGCAAATCTCCTTGCTCATTATCACCACTATAGTCCCAATACATACCACCCAATAAATCTCTATCCAAGATATATTGACACTTGATTGCCAGTGAACGGGCATTTTCAAAACCGAATACCAGCGTATCATTCTTATTAACCAGATAAGGAACCTGGGCAACCGTATCCCACTTTTCAGTATAATCACCACCGGTACTTCCTACTTTATTAAAATCCTGGAAACTGGGGTATCCATCTCCGCCACGACCATAAAAAGGCATCCCCATCACCAGCATGGAAGGTGGCACACCGCCTTTCAGATGCGCAGTAACAGCCTCATCCGACGTAATGCCTCCACTGTTTGCAGACCGATAAAGTGCCGAATGGTGTTTCGGTGCAGAGGCCATGTCATAAGCCATGATATTCACAAAGTTAATAAAAGGAAGAATAGCTTTGAAGTCGATATACTTCGCTGAAGCCACAGTGGCAAGTGTCAATTCCTTCTGATCACCTATCGCTGCCCTGATATCTTTCATCAGAAGTGTAAAGTTCTCCGTGTCATCGGGTGAAGCTGAAATGTTCGCCATTGAACTCGTGGGATATTCCCAATCGATATCGATGCCATCCAGATCAAATTCCTTCACTACCCGGTCGCAATCCTTAGCAAATGCCCGGCGATATTCATCATTGGCAGCCATTTCACTGAAACGTCCACTCCCCCATCCGCCGACAGACAGAAGTACTTTCAATTCGGGATTTTGCTTCTTCAGGTCCACAATTTGTTTCAAGCGTTCTTCATTGTCAATCCTGACGCCATCAAAACTTTCGTTTACATGACCGAAAGCATAATTAATATGCGTCATGTACTGGGGTTCTGGCACGATGTTACTCCAAGAAGTTACATACGCCACAATCACTTTGGAACTCAAGGGGTTCGCTGTGCTTTCCCCCGACTTGGTGGTGCTACATGAAGCCAATATGGCTAAAGCAGCAGCCATCATCATTCTAATCTTTTTCATAAGTATTATAATTAATCAGCTGTTTGACGAATACGTGAACCTATCAATGCGTAATAGAGCATGAATATCTCGCCCAAAAGTACAATAAACCAAGACCATCTCCAACTTCCGAGCACATCAGCCAGTATTCCCTGCAACAAAGGCAGGATGGCACCACCCACTACACCTATCATAAATACCCCGGAAGCCACAGATGTATATTTGCCCAAATGGGCTACGGACAGGGTAAAGATGGCTCCCCACATAATAGAATGGAACAACCCGACTGCCGTCAGCAACCACGGATTATTCAGAAGGATAGCCAACAAAGCAAGTACTCCTGCCGAAACCGTAGTTACAACCAACTGCACACGAGGAGAAATCTTACTCAAAGAGCTTCCTACCAACCGCCCCACGAGCATCCCGCCCCAATACAGTGTAGCCATTAATGCCGGAGATGCATAATTCATTTCAATGGCATACAGATTGATATTGGCACCTATACAGACTTCCACGCCCACATAACAGAATATAGCACAGACTCCTAAAGTGAGATGCCGGAACGACCAGATACTCTTTTCCAGCTTCTCACCTTTCTCTATCCGAGTTCCCTGTATATCCGGCAAAGATAGTTTCATTAACAGGAAAACAATCAAAGAAATCACCACTATCAGCACCAAGAACGGAATCATTAACTGATCTATCCGGATATCTTCCATTGCCAAGCCACCGAAAACAACACCCGTAACAAAATAAGGTGCCAAAGTGGTTCCTACAGAATTGGCTGAGCCACCAATGGCAAGACGTTGAATGGCTTGCGTACCTTTCACATGGCAAGCCGTGAGATAAGGATTGATAACCACCTGCAAGATGGTAGCAGAAGCTCCCACCACAAAAGACCCCAAAAGGAAAATAAAGAAACCACCGGGAATAACATTTCCTCCAGCATGCCAGTTAGCTTCCGGAAAGAAAACCGTAAAATAAGAGGAAGCGAAAAATAATCCCAAACCAACCACCATTACCAACAGTCCGCGCATCAGCGTACCTTTATAGCCATATTTACTAATCCAGGACGACCCTACCCGACCACAGACCGGATAAGCCAGGAACCAGGAGAAGGTAATCAATGTGGCGAATGTGTTTTTCAGGCCACCCACTTCGGCAAGGAATGTTTCTTTCAGCGGTCCCTGGAACTGAGTATTGGCAGTAGTGAGGAAACCTACAATGAAGAACAGGAATACCATTGTGATAAATGGTCCCATATAGTTCACTTGTTTTTCTTGTTGTGTCATAGTATCATGTATTAAATAAAAGAAATTCGCAATTCGGGTGAAGCTGAAGTACCGATGCAGGAACTTCCGGTGTAACGGGTCCCTCCAGCATTTTCCTGACGATATCCGCCTTGTTCGCACCTTTGGCAACCAATACGATTTTACGGGCCTGCATGATGTTCCGGATTCCCAAAGTAGCACCACCCAGTTCTTTCTCCGGCGGTGTATTCGTTTCCCGTCGGATACGTTCTTCCAGTTCAGTATTCATTTGAGTCACCCATGTTTCTCCTCCTAAGGGAGAACCAGGTTGGTTAAAACCCAGATGGCCATTCTCACCCAATCCCAAAATCAATAGGTCAATACCTCCACGGCTCTCTATTTCTTGCTGGAAAAGCTTGCAGGCTTTGTCAAAATCATCAGAGACTGTAGGTAGCATCAAGAAGTTGTCTTCTTGGATGCCCAGCGTATCGATCAGTTCTGTCTTCAGCATTGTGTAACATGCACCTGCATACTCACGGAGTACATTAGTCACCTCGTCCAGTCCGAAGAATGTAACAGAAGAAACATCAAAAGGATATCGAGAATAGATTTCTCCAACCAGGCGATGCAGGTTGCCGGTAGTACGCCCTGTAGAAAGTCCGATAACACTTTCCGGCTTATTCAGAATTTCACCAATAATGCGCCATGCAGCGATACAATCAAACTCTTTTTCACTCTTTGCTATAGTTATTTTCATGAGTCTACTTTCTTATCACTAATCATTAATCACTAACCATTAATCACTATTTACATATTCATCGCCACTGCGCCCGCACCCAGCAAACCTATAAAACCCGGGTTAAGTTTAGTGATAACCACGCCATTGGTTACAAAGCGCATCGTAGTAGGATGAAGTTTCTCCAATATTTTCTCATGAATATATCCGTCGGACACAATGCCGCCACCCAATACCACCGTATCAGGATCAGTAACCCGTACCAGATTCATGATAAGATTTGCCAAAGCTTCCGAAGCATTTTCAACCAGAGCCACACACAAAGGATCTCCTTTCTGGCTTAGCGCAAAGACTTCGCTGATCAGTACCCGTTCTCCCTTTTCTGCCGGGATATGCAGATTGGTTTCATACCGGTTGCGAAGAAGACGGGCGCAATTATCAAAACCGATACCGGCAGCAATGGCCTCCACACAATCCATTCTTCCACAACCACACTTAATGCCAAGATTCACTCCCACACGCACGTGCCCTACCTCACCCGCATTGAAGTGACTGCCACGTATCTGCCTGCCATTGATAACCGTACCGACGGCAATACCTGTACCTACATTAATATAAATAAAGTTCTTGGATATTTGTCCGAATCCCCAGACACGTTCGGCGCGAGTGGCACTTTTCACATCATTATCTATATGGCAGGGGATACCATAAATATCCGACAATTCCTTTGCCAGCGCTATCGGTTGCGTCCGACTCGGATCAATCTGTAACCAAATGCCCTGATTAGGATCTACACGCCCTATCAGCCCGACTCCCATACCGACAGGTTTCTGGTCACACCAACCCACCGTACGGATATAATCATCGAGTGACGACTTTATGATTTCCGAAGCTGCTTGCTGGTTAAAATATCCGGAATCATATTTCTTATACCTTAAAATATTACCATGGCTGTCCACCTCACCAATCAGTAGCTTGGTTCCACCCAAATCAAGACCTAAATAAGTTTCCATTCTTTATTGCGTTTTTAATATTGTTTACTGTCCACAATATTACGCACTATCAGGAAAACGGGAGTTGATTATCTAACAAAAAAGGTTTGATACCTGTCCGTGGTGGTTAAAAAGCTATCTTTAATACTTTAAATCTTGCTGGGACTCGTACCAAACTGCTTTTTAAAGCAAGTACTGAAGTATTTTGAATCAGAAAATCCAACCATGGAAGATACTTCACCAATCGAAAATCTTCGGGAAGCCAGAAGTTCTTTCGCCTTATTCAGACGGACAATACGGATAAAATCATTAGGTCCCTGCCCGGTCAAGGTCTTGATCTTATTATAAACGGAAGTACGGCTCATGCCCAACATACGGCAAAAGTCGTTGATAGAGAATTCTGAATTAGAAAGTTCTTCATCAATCACTTCCATCACTTTATCCATAAACTCCTTGTCCAGCTGGCTGGTATAGTCCGTATCTTCCGGTGGAGTATCCATGGACAGCACCGTATCGCGAAGATGCTGCCTGTTCTGGAGGATATTCCGTATCCGGACTTTCAGGACAGAGAGGTCGAAAGGTTTAATTATATAATCATTCGCTCCGGCTTCGAGTCCGAATATGATATTCTCCCTTTCACTCAGAGCCGTCAATAGTATCACAGGAATATGGCTCGTATCGACAGAAGACTTCAGTATACGGCACAATTCATCACCTTCTAACACGGGCATGACAATATCCGAAATAATGATATCCGGATTGATCTCCCTTGCCATCTCCAAAGCCTTCCCGCCATCGGGCACTCCGATTACTTTATATTCTGATGACAAACTGTTCATCAGATACTCCCTCATATCTTTATCATCCTCAGCCAGAAGCAACACATTCTTACCGGCATCTTCCTGCTCCGGGAAGGTATCAACAGCGGGTATTTCCTGCGTATTTTCTTTTCGCTCAACAACTATCCCCGACTTTATCTTCAACGGGAATGTAACGGTAAATGTCGTCCCTTTACCTTCCGTACTGCTAAACGAAATATCACCGTGATGCTGCTTCACAATCCTCCGTGTAATCATCAGCCCGATACCTGAACCTGTTTCCTGAAAGTTCATGGCATTCTGTGCCCGATAATACTCATGAAAGATATTTCTTTGTTCTTCTTTTGGAATGCCGATACCTGTATCTTTTACTTCAATCGACCATTTCTTCTTCGTTGTTCTTACCGTAGTATAGATAATCCCTTTCTCCGTATATTTCAAGGCATTCGAAAGGAGATTGTCCACAATATGATCCATCTTATCCCGGTCCATCCACACCTGCGGCATGTCCGCCTCTGTCTTCAACTGAATTTCCACTCCCTTTTGCAGGACGGCCATGTGGAACTCCGCTATCTTTTCTTCCAGATAAGCTTTGATATCGTAAGGAGAGACTTTCAGACATTCGGCATGCAGTTCCGTTTTCTGTAAGTCCAACAACTGAGTAACCATACTCAACAGTTTCTCGGCATTCTTCACAGCTACCGCCACTGTCTTCTTACTTTCTTCCGGAAGTTCCCGCTGTGCTTCAAGTTCGCTCAGAGGTGCCTTTATCAAGCTGATCGGGGTGCGTATATCATGCGCTATGCTGATAAAGGAACGTATCTTCTCCTTTACCCGGTCTTCATTGGCTTTATGCCTCCGATACTGCACAAAGATATAAACAAAGACAGAAAGCAATATAAAATAAAACAGCAATGCCCACCATGAAACCCAGTAAGGACTACTGATTACCACCTTCAGACTGCGCTCCCCTATCTGTTGCCCGGTATATTTATCGAATGCCCGTAACCGGAATGTGTATGTACCGGAAGAAAGGTACATATAGTTCACGCTCCGCACCGAATTGGAATGTTCCCATTCTTCATTATGCCCCTCCAACATATACTCATACCTGATTCTGTGCGGAGCCGTAAAATTGATGGCAGAGAAAGAAATGGAGAATGAATTCTGGTTATAGTTCAAGCCGATCTTCTGCGTGTCGTTGATATTAGTCTTTAAAAGGGAACCTTTCATACCCGCCTTCACCGATTCATAAAGCAATTTAAAATCTGTCAGTATCAGTTCGATAGGGCCATGCTGTCCGAAGTTCAGCGAAGGAGAAAAGGTTATCACTCCCTCCGCCGTACCAAAAGCGAGGCATCCGTCGTCCAGCTTGAAGGCTGAATTAGGGTTATAATATCCCCAGGTGATATCCAGAAAATCGTTTGCACTGATCAGAATATCGTTTGATAAGTCCAGGCAATAGAGTTCTTTTTCCGTACTGAACCAGATACGGCCATCGTTATCTTCCGACAGGCTATTAATGGAATTGGAAGCAAGACCGTCATCCGTAGTATAGGCACGCGCCTCTCCTCTATCAGGGTTGAAACGTACCAATCCTTCTCCGTCGGTGGCAAGCCATATATCTCCGGATGAAGATTGCAATAAGCATCGGATAGGATAGTGCAGGGAAATATCTCCGAACTTCTGATGCCACTGTGCTTTTCCCGTAGCTTTATCGAAAACAGCCAGACCACTACATCCTGCTATCAGTAATGAACCGTCTCTACCGGACTTCAAGTCTCCTACACAATCAATCGGATAATAGGTATAAGTATTCGTCAGCATATTGTAGCGTGTAAATTCGCCTTCAATACCACCTATCCAAAGATAATCACCTTCCGCATGGATAGCATAAATGTAATCGGTGGCCACACCCTTGTCCGAACCGGTTTTCCGTTTTTCCATCTTTTGCACCTTGCCTGTTCCCTTATGGATAGCATAAAGACCGATACCATATCCACCGACCCAGATGTTTCCTCTTGAATCTTCAGCAAGAGCCAATACAACTTTAGAACCATGCTCCGTACCATCCAGAAAGTGCTTCCATTGACGTTGTTTGTTCCGGTAAAGGCTGACTCCATTGTTTGTGCCATACCAGCAATCTCCCTCGGAATCCTGAAATATGACATTGATATGATCCGATTTCAGGGAATTAGTATTATTCTGTTCATGCTTCATTCTCCTTACATCAGGAATATTGGGGTCTAAATAGCTGATGCCATTGGTGGAAGTACTCACCCAAATGCCGCCAAATTCATCTACACAAATATCAGAAACAGTATTGCCATTCAGACTTCTTTCATCATCTTCATTGGTGATATAATGCTTCAGAAGCCGTTCCGTAGTCCTGTCTATCTGGAAAACACCGGCACCGTCAGCTCCTATCAGCAAGGTATTATCAGGAGCCTGTGCAAAAGTGCGAATGGGAACATGGGGGATGAACTCTTTGAAAGACCGCACCTTCCTTGTCGATTTATCCACGACAAAAGCCCCGTCGGAAAAGGTACCTACAAATAATTTATCTTCGAAAGCACACAATGATTCGACATGCATTTCCGCGGGAAGAGGTATCGCTTCCTCTGAAGAAAAACCGGTTTTATCCGCTCGCTTCAACCGATAGATACCTTTATTGGTTCCGGCACAGAATTCAGTATCATCTATCTGCACAATGCAATTGGCGCATTGTCCTTTCAACCCGGCAAGCAATAAGCCGGACTTTTCTTCCCAACAGTAAACACCCGTTGACATACACAGCCAAAGGCGGTTATCCACATCAAAAAGGATATTATTCAAGACCGGAGAAGAAAGATATCCGGATGCATCGACACGCAGTTGAAAAGCATCCGTCCGATTATCGTACGCGTATATCTTTCCGTTCTTCAAGGCAATCCAGATATTCCCCGAATAATCACAGGTCATGGTAGTGGAAGACAGGATATGATCTTTGGACTCCACCGTTTCGTCCAGCTGATAGTGTTTTATTTCATTGCCGTCATACCGGTCTACCCCCATATGGGTATAGGCCCATATAAAACCGGCAGAATCTTTACTGACCTGAAATACCTGCCGGCTGCTCAACCCTTCTTTTATACTCAGGGGACGAAACGAACCGGCAAATAAAGTGAAGCATTGAAGGAGAAATATAAGTAAGGTGAAAATGTATTTTATCATAATATCGTTATTATCTGTCCGCATTACACATTTATAGGTTTCGCGAATGCAATATTAGACACAAATATAAAAAAAGTGGTTTAAAAACTATCCAAATAGGTTTGATTTCTATTACTTTTGTCCATCAAACCAATAAACCGTGATAGGCCATGCTCAGCAAGCTTAAATTAAACCAGCTCTATTTCAAAGACACGCAGTTCGCTAACCTGATGACGCGACGCATCTTCAACGTCCTTCTGATAGCCAATCCTTATGACGCTTTCATGCTGGAAGACGACGGACGCATTGACGAAAAAATCTTTAATGAATATACTTCACTTTCTCTGCGCTATCCACCCCGCTTTACCCAGGTATCGACTTGCGAGGAAGCCTTGGCACAACTCTCTACCGTACCATTCGATCTCATCATCTGTATGCCGGGAACGGGAGATAACGACAGTTTCGATGTGGCGCGACACATCAAGAGCCTTTATGAACATATTCCCATGGTGATACTGACCCCTTTCAGCCACGGTATCACCAAACGCATCGCCAACGAAGACCTGAGTCCTTTCGAATATATCTTCTGCTGGCTGGGAAACACGGACCTACTGGTGTCTATCATCAAACTGATAGAGGACAAGATGAACCTGGAACACGACGTAAATGAAGTAGGTGTGCAGGTGATTCTGGTTGTGGAGGACGGTATCCGTTTTTATTCATCCATATTGCCCAACCTCTATAAGTTCGTATTGAAACAGAGCCAGGAGTTCAGCACCGAAGCATTGAACGCCCACCAGCGCACGTTGCGTATGCGTGGACGTCCGAAGATTGTACTGGCCCGTACGTATGAAGAAGCTATAGGCATTTACGAGAAATACAAAAATAATATATTAGGAGTCATTACCGATGTCCGCTTTCCACGTGTGGAACGTGGTGAAAAGGACGGACTTGCCGGTATCAAGCTTTGCGCTGCCATCCGTAAGGAAGATCCCTTCGTACCGCTCATCATTCAGTCGTCCGAATCGGAGAATGCGCTTTATGCTTCAAAATATGGTGCCGCCTTTATCGATAAGAATTCCAAGAAGATGGACGTAGACCTGCGCCGCATCGTATCGGACAATTTCGGTTTCGGCGACTTTATCTTCCGCAATCCCGACACACTGGAAGAGATAGCCCGTGTAAAGAACCTGAAGGAATTACAAAACATCCTTTTTGCCGTACCGGCAGAGTCATTCCTTTATCATATCAGCCGCAACCATGTCAGCCGTTGGCTCTACTCACGCGCCATGTTCCCGGTAGCTGAATTTCTGAAACCTATCACCTGGAACAGTTTGCAGGATGTGGACGCCCACCGTAAAATCATCTTCGAAGCAATTGTAAAATACCGTAAGATGAAGAACCAGGGTGTGGTAGCCGTGTTCAAGCGTGACCGTTTCGACCGCTACTCCAACTTCGCCCGCATCGGTGACGGCTCATTGGGAGGTAAAGGGCGCGGCCTCGCTTTCATCGACAATATGGTGAAGCATCACCCTGAATTCGAAGAATTCGATAACGCCCGCGTTGCCATTCCCAAGACCGTAGTGCTCTGTACTGATGTCTTCGACGAGTTTATGGAGACAAACAATCTGTATCAAGTAGCCCTTTCGGATGCGGAGGACGATGTGATCCTGCGATACTTCCTGAAAGCGAAGTTACCCGACCGACTGGTAGAAGACTTTTTTACCTTCTTTGATGTAGTGAAGTCTCCGCTTGCCATTCGTTCGTCTTCTTTGCTGGAAGATTCACACTATCAACCTTTTGCCGGAATATACAATACGTATATGATCCCCTATCTGGATGATAAATACGAAATGCTCCGTATGTTGTCCGATGCCATAAAAGGCGTGTACGCTTCGGTCTACTTCCGCGACAGTAAAGCATATATGCAGGCCACAAGCAATGTCATCGATCAGGAAAAGATGGCGGTCATTCTGCAAGAGGTAGTCGGCAACCAATATGGTGACCGTTACTACCCCAGTATGTCCGGTGTGGCACGCTCGCTGAACTATTATCCTATCGGTGATGAAAAAGCCGAAGAAGGTACTGTGAACCTCGCCCTCGGTTTGGGAAAATATATCGTAGACGGTGGTATGACACTCCGCTTCTCTCCCTATCATCCCCACCAGATATTGCAGACCAGCGAAATGGAAATAGCACTGAAAGAGACGCAAACCCGTTTCTACGCTCTCGACCTGCGTAATGCCGGACACGATTTCTCTATGGACGACGGCTTCAACCTGTTGAAACTGCACGTGAAAGAGGCGGAAAAGGACGGAGCACTGAATTATATAGCCTCTACCTACGATCCCTACGACCAGATTATTCGCGACGGTCTATATCCCGGCGGACGCAAAGTCATCACCTTCGCCAATATCCTGCAACACGACGTTTTCCCGTTGGCACGCATACTGCAACTGGTACTGAAATACGGTGAACAGGAAATGCGCCGCCCCGTTGAAATAGAATTTGCCGCCACCATGAGTCGGGAACAGGACAAATCGGGTACTTTCTACCTGTTGCAGATACGCCCCATCGTAGATACGAAAGAGATGCTGGACGAAGATCTGACAGCCATACCTGACGATAAAGTACTGCTTCGCTCCAACAATTCCCTGGGACATGGAATTATGAATGATATCTATGATGTCATCTATGTGAAGACGGATGATTACAGCGCATCACACAATCAAGAGATTGCCTGGGAAATAGAGAAACTGAACCAACAATTCCTTGATGAAGGCAGGAACTATGTTCTCGTTGGTCCCGGACGTTGGGGTAGCAGTGACACATGGCTGGGTATTCCTGTAAAATGGCCACATATCAGTGCCGCCCGCGTCATTGTGGAAGCCGGATTGACGAATTATCGCGTAGATCCCAGCCAAGGGACCCACTTCTTCCAGAACCTGACTTCTTTCGGTGTAGGCTACTTCACTATTAATGCCTTTATGAATGATGGCGTGTATAATCAGGACTTCCTGAATGCACAACCGGCCGTACACGAAAGCAAGTATCTGCGGCATGTCCACTTCGAACAACCTGTAACAGTAAAGATGGATGGCAAGAAGAAGCTGGGTATTGTGCTCTTACCCGGTGAGTGAACATGCAAAACATGCCATCTGCATCAGTAGGTATTAGTCTTTCTGCTGATGCAGTATGATCATCACCACTTCGCTGGGCGCAAAGAGTCGGATGTTCTTATTGGATGTACCGATGCCATTGGTTATAATCATCGGTATGTGATGCGAGTTGTATTTCAATCCGGTGCGGAAACGCTTACCATAATGGGATGGAATGATTGGTGCGTACAAGCCAAATAGAGTGACCTGTCCTCCATGAGTATGTCCGGCAAGTACGAGATCGGTATTCGTAATGGGAACATCTTCCGCATAGTCAGGCGTATGCGTCAGCAGAATGACAAAATCATCGGGTGAAAGTCCAAGTGTGGGAGATGTGCCATTCTTCTTTAAATTGAAAGGATTACGTACGCCGGCAATCAAAATTTCTTCTCCGTCCCGTCTCAAAGTATCTACTTTATGTTCCAGCAAGTGCATACCGTACTTCTGCAATCCACGTACAATATCATCATAACAGGCTTCATAGTCATTATTACCCAGTACGACATACGTCCCCATCGGTGTTTTCACCCCGGACAGGGCAGCCAAAAGGGGCTGAACATATTCGCAACCTTCATGCAAGTCACCACCTATCAACAATGCATCTGCATGCTGGTTATTGAGCAGCTTGACTAAATTAGCCAATCCCTTCTCTTTGAAAAGACTTCTATAATGCAAGTCGGATATAAAGGCAATACGAAAACCATCGAAAGCAGTTGGTACATCGGGATGGGTAAATTCATAAGTCCTTACCCGACTGATGCCTTTATATCCGGAACCGGACTTGGAAGACGAAAACATACTGCTACCCGACTTACAGGAAGATAAGAATAGTAAGGAAAGGATACATATATAAAATAAATTCTTCATCATAGGCAAGTATATTATTCATCGCAAGTGAGCACATTATTCATCATAAACGAATACAAAGATAGGCATTTTCTGTATCTTTGCTACAAAATTGGTAAATGATAACTTACTTCTAAAACCGGAATATGAAAGAGATCAAACAGAATTCCCCCCATGCATGGCTCCTTGCAGCCCGTCCCAAAACCTTGACGGGAGCTATCATTCCTGTGATGATAGGTACTTCACTGGCATTTGCCGACGGACAATTCAAAATTGTTCCCGCTCTGCTGTGTATGCTCTTTGCCTGCGGTATGCAGATCGCCGCCAACTTCATCAACGACCTCTTCGACTTCCTGAAAGGTACCGACCGTACCGACCGCCTGGGCCCGGAACGTGCCTGCGCACAAGGCTGGATTACACCGGGAGCCATGAAAGTGGGAATCGGTGTCATCGTCATTTTGTCCTGCATTTCCGGTCTCGGATTGCTATACACAAGTTGGGGAGAACTGCCTCACGGAGGATGGGAACTCATTGTGCTGGGAGTATTCTGCGTAATATTTGCCTTCCTTTATACCACCGTCCTCTCCTATCAAGGTTGGGGCGACTTACTGGTGCTGATATTCTTCGGCTTTGTTCCGGTAGGCGGCACATACTATGTGCAGGCATATACATTCACCCCAAACGTCATCATTGCTTCGCTCATCAGCGGACTGGTAATAGATACCTTATTAGTTGTGAACAATTATCGCGACCGCGATCAGGATGCCCTCAGCGGAAAACGTACGCTCATCGTCCGTTTCGGAGAACCTTTCGGCAGATACCTTTACCTCTGGCTCGGCATCATCGCGACATTGCTTTCCTTCTGGTTTGCCCAAGGCTGGAACTATGCAGGTATCTTCATGCCTTTCACCTACCTTTATTTCCACGTAACTACCTGGAAACGCATGGTAAAGATACGAAGCGGTAAAAAATTAAACAGCATACTGGGCGAGACTTCGCGCAATATGCTGTTTATGGGGATTCTTCTTAGTGTTATAATAGCAATCACTAACCGTTAATCACTAACATCATCTCTTTCCGTACATCTTCTCGTAATAGTGCTGATAATCACCGCTGGTTACTTCTTCCACCCAGTCCTGATTATTCAGATACCACTCGATAGTCTTCACGATACCGTCTTCGAATTTCGTTTCGGGATACCAGCCTAAAGCGGCAGTGATCTTTGCCGGATCAATGGCATATCGCTGGTCATGGCCGAGACGGTCTTTCACGAAGGTTATCAGGTCTTCATTAATCCAGCTGATATCAATCTGACCATCTTCATCCTTCACTTTCTTCTTCAGAACTTCACGATATTCCGGTTTCTCCGTCATCAATCGGTGGATAGTGGCAATAGTTAACTTCACGATTTCGAGGTTAGTCTTTTCATTATGACCGCCTACATTGTACACTTCACCTTCTACGCCTTCGCGAACTACCAGGTCGATAGCTTTGCAATGGTCTTCCACATACAACCAGTCGCGCACATTGCTACCGTCACCATAAACAGGAAGCTTCTTTCCTTCCAGAATATTCTTGATAATCAGCGGAATCAACTTTTCGGGGAAATGATACGGACCATAGTTATTGGAGCAGCGGGTAATGGTTACCGGCATCTTATACGTATCATGATAAGCCATAACCACCATATCGGCACTTGTTTTGGAAGCACTGTAAGGACTGTGCGGGCAAAGCGGAGTTTGCTCTGTGAAGTATCCTTCGGCACCCAATGAGCCATACACTTCATCGGTAGAAACCTGATGATAGCGTACACCTTTGCGCCAGGTAGGATAACCATTTTCATCCTTACCCGTCACCCAGGCACGACGCGCTGCATCCAGCAGGTTCTGCGTACCCAGAATGTTAGTAACCAGGAAAAGCTGCGGATTTTCAATACTGCGGTCTACATGACTTTCAGCGGCAAAGTTCACCACATAGTCGAATTTGAACTTGGCAAACAGTTCGTCAGCCAATACACGGTCGCAAATGTCACCCTTCACAAAGATACAACGTTCATCATCAATGTCTTTGGCGATGGTACCGAGGTTGCCGGCATAAGTCAAAGCATCCAGTATCACAAGCTTGACATCATCATGCTTTGCCAGAATGTGCTTGATATAATTCGCGCCGATAAACCCGGCTGCACCGGTTACGAGATAAGTCTTCATTGATTTATGATTTATAATTTATAATTTATGTTTTTCTCAACGGTGAGAATTGGCAAGTTCCATCAGGTATGTACCGTATTCCGTTTTGCCGAGTTGTTCACCAAGACGATATAACTGATCGGCATCTATCCAACCTTTGCGCCAGGCTATTTCTTCGATACAGCTGACGCGGAAACCTTGTCGGTTCTGTATGGTAGCCACAAAGTTGCTTGCTTCCAGCAGACTGTCGCAGTTACCCGTATCGAGCCATGCGAAACCACGGCCGAAGATTTCTACTTTCAGTGTGCCTTCATCAAGATACAAGCGGTTAAGATCGGTGATTTCATATTCGCCACGGGCAGATGGTTTCAAAGCGGCAGCCTTGGCAGTGACAGTAGAGTCATAGAAATAAAGACCGGGCACGGCATAGTTGCTTTTGGGTTGCGCAGGCTTCTCTTCGAGCGAAATGGCTTTGCCGTCGGCATCGAATTCCACCACGCCATAGGCACGTGGGTCCTTTACATAATAGCCGAAGATACATGCGCCTTTTTCTATCGAAGCGGCACGCTTCAACATAGCAGAGAAACCCTGGCCGTAGAACATATTATCACCTAGGATAAGACATCCCGGTTCACCATTCAGAAACTCGGCACCCAGGACAAAAGCCTGTGCCAGTCCGTTAGGTTTCTCCTGTATCTTATAAGAGAAGGACATTCCGAGCTCTTCACCCGTACCGAGCAATTCGCGAAACATGGGTAAGTCACGTGGAGTGGAAATAATCAACACTTCGCGTATCCCCGCCAACATAAGCGTGGAAAGCGGATAGTAAATCATCGGCTTGTCATAAACCGGCATAATCTGCTTGGAAATAGCCTTTGATAAGGGGTAAAGGCGGGTGGCGCTACCACCGGCAAGAATAATTCCTTTCATATTTCAGTTCTTTTTTCGGTTGATACAAATATAGAATAAAATAAGAAGGAGGACCAAGCCCCACGGCTCTCAATTTGCTATTCAAGTCGCAAAGATAATGCAAAGCAAATGTAGTACAAAATAATTTAATTTATTTTTAGGAGCTTTCTCAACCTGCCAACTCTATTACTTCAAGATCCTTGAACACTCCATTGTCAACAATGAAACGGACCATTGTGCGTACCTTATGGAATCCGGAAATACCTGCGGCACCCGGATTGATGTGCAGCATATCCAGTGTTTTGTCATACTTCACCTTCAATATATGAGAATGTCCGCTAATGAAAAGTTTGGGCGGACGCACCAGAATGCTTCCCCGTATGGAAGGATCGTAATTGCCCGGATAGCCGCCAATATGTTTTATCAACACTTCGGCACCGTCAATAGTAAAACGATTAATTTGCGGATAGACCTGACGGATGTCTTGCCCGTCAATGTTGCCATACACGGCACGGAAAGGACGGAATGCCGCCAACTTCTGCGCCACTTCCAGCGAACCGATGTCACCGGCATGCCAGATTTCATCACACGTTTCGAAATATTGCAGATACTTTTCATCCCAATATCCGTGTGTATCGGATAATAAACCAACTTTTGTCATCTTTCTTTTGTTTATCTGTGCAAAGGTAACTATATTTGGGAAAATCTTGATGAGTATGGAAAACCAATATCAATATTTTAAACGGGACATTAGTTGGCTGTCATTCAATTACCGTGTTCTGTTGGAAGCGGAAGATGACACCTTGCCTCTGTATGAACGCATTAACTTTATATCCATTTATTCTTCCAACCTGGAAGAATTCTACAAAATACGCGTTGCCGACCATAAAGCAATAGCTACCGGTGCTGCACAAAGTGACGAGGAAACCGTACAGTCTACCATCGAACTGGTGGATGCGATAAACCTTGAAGTAAACCGCCAAATGGAGGACCGTATCCGTATCTACGAGCAAAAGATACTTCCTGCCCTGAAGAAAAATCATATCATTTTCTATCAGAGCCGAAATGTGGAACCCTTCCATCACGACTTCGTACGTCGTTTCTTCCGGGAAGAAATTTTCCCGTTCCTGCAACCTGTGCCGGTGTCCAAGGACAAGGTCATTTCATTTCTGCGCGATAATCGTCTGTATCTTGCCGTCCGTCTTCAACAGAAAGGATTGCCGCCCGGTGCTCCGGGACGTACGCAATATTTCGTAATGAAACAGCCGTACAGCAAAGTTCCACGTTTCATAGAGTTGCCCAAAGTAGGAAACAACTATTATCTGATGTTCATAGAGGATATCATCAAGGCTAATCTGGATGTTATCTTCCCGGGCTATGATGTAGAAAGCAGTTATTGCATCAAGATTTCTCGCGATGCGGATATACTGATAGACGATGCCGCCAACACTTCCGAAATCATCGAACAGGTAAAGACTAAAGTAAAGAAACGCAAGATAGGAGATGTATGCCGCTTTGTGTACGACCGTGCCATGCCGCAGGATTTTCTTGATTTCCTGGTAGACGCTTTCCATATCGACCGCCGCGAGTTGGTTCCGGGAGACAAGCACCTCAACCTGGAAGACTTACGCCATTTGCCTAATCCCAACCCCAATATACACCCTATACGGAAGCCGCAACCGATGAAACTGACCTGCCTTGACGAACGGGAATCCATATTCCGCTATGTGGAGAAAAAGGATTTGCTACTACATTATCCTTACCATTCATTCGAACATTTCATCCACTTCCTGTACGAAGCCGTACACGAACCTACCGTGCGCGAAATCATGGTAACACAATACCGGGTTGCCGAGAACTCAGCTGTAATCAACACTCTGATAGCCGCCGCACAGAATGGCAAAAAGGTTACTGTTTTTGTGGAACTGAAAGCCCGCTTCGACGAAGAGAACAACCTTGCCACTGCTGAAATGATGAAAGCTTCGGGCATTAATATCATATATAGTATTCCTAAATTAAAGGTACATGCCAAGGTTGCCCTCGTTCTTCGGCGCGACGCAGAAGGGAAAAAACTAACCAGTTATGCCTATATCAGCACCGGTAACTTCAATGAAAAGACTGCTACGCTCTACGCAGACAGTGGTCTATTTACCTGTAACCGGATCATCGTGAACGATCTGTACAACTTGTTCCGTACCCTGCAAGGTAAAGAGAATCTGAAGTTCCATCGCTTACTGGTAGCCCGTTTTAACCTGATACCGGAACTGAACCGTCTGATTGATCATGAAATGGAGCTGGCGAAAAAAGGAAAAGCCGGTCGCATCATACTAAAGATGAATGCACTGCAAGATCCTACCATGATAAACCGTCTGTATGAAGCCTCGCAAGCCGGTGTGGAAATAGACCTGATCGTCCGTGGCATCTGCTGCCTGATACCGGGGCAAACATACAGTCGTAACATTCGTGTCACACGTATTGTAGATACATTTCTGGAACACGCACGTATATGGTATTTCGGTAATGGAGGAAATCCGAAACTATTCCTCGGCTCACCGGACTGGATGCGGCGTAATCTGTACCGTCGCATCGAGGCCGTCACCCCCATACTGGACCCGGATGCAAAGCAGGAACTGATAGATATGCTTTCTATCCAGCTCTCAGATAAGCGTAAAGCCTGTTTTGTAGATGAGAATCTGCGTAACTGTTGGAAATCAGCTCATCCACAAAAGGAAAAAGTACGTTCACAATATACTTTTTATGAATACCTGAAGGAGAAGACTGAATAGTTTTGTAACATCTATGTAATATGTATGACATTTCTCTGCAACACGATTTACGTTCCTTTGCAGCCAGAAATAAAATACATTATTATGGAAACTATTTATCTATGCATTGTCATCTTCCTGTTCGTCCTTGCGGTGTTCGACCTCATTGTGGGCGTCAGTAATGATGCAGTCAATTTTCTTCAATCGTCAGTCGGAGCAAAGGCTGCTTCTTTCAAAACCGTACTGTTTATCGCCGGTTTGGGCGTATTCATCGGTGCAGCGTTGTCCAATGGAATGATGGACATCGCCCGGCATGGTATCTATCAACCACAGCATTTCTACTTTGCCGAAATCATGTGCATCCTACTTGCCGTAATGCTGACGGACGTTGTGCTGCTGGACGTCTTCAACACAATGGGTATGCCGACTTCCACTACCGTATCCATGGTATTCGAGTTACTCGGAGGTACATTCGCATTGGCACTGATCAAGGTGCAAGGCAGTGATACGCTGGGACTTGGCGATCTCATCAATACAGACAAAGCACTATCCGTCATTATGGCAATCTTCGTTTCTGTCGCTATCGCCTTCTTCTTCGGTATGCTGGTACAATGGCTGGCACGCGTGGTGTTCACTTTCAACTACAAGAAGAAAATGAAATACAGCATCGGGATATTCGGAGGTATCGCCGTTACATCCATCATCTATTTCATGCTGATAAAAGGTTTGAAGGACAGCTCATTCATGACTCCCGATAACAAACAATGGATACAGGACAACACAGTTATGCTGATCGGTTTCTGTTTTATATTTTTCACGATACTCATGCAAGTACTGCACTGGCTCAAAATCAATGTATTCAAAGTAGTGGTTTTGTTGGGTACTTTCGCCCTGGCTCTCGCTTTTGCTGGCAATGACCTTGTAAACTTCATAGGTGTACCTTTAGCCGGATATTCTTCTTTCATCGACTTTACCACTAATGGAGCAGGCAGTTCGCCGGACGGTTTCCTGATGTCCTCACTTCTCGGTCCCGCCAAAACACCCTGGTATTTTCTCTTCGGAGCAGGTATCATCATGGTATACGCTCTCTGCACTTCTAAAAAAGCACATAATGTAATCAAGACTTCCGTCGACCTTGCCCGCCAGGATGAAGGAGAAGAGAACTTCGGAAGCACGCCGATTGCCCGCACACTGGTACGTTTAAGTATGACAATGTCCAATAATATTTCTAAAGTGATGCCTGAAGGTATGAAGAGTTGGCTCGACACCCGCTTCCGCAAAGACGAGGCCATCCTTGCCGATGGTGCTGCATTCGATCTGGTTCGCGCTTCAGTAAACTTGGTATTGGCAGGTCTGCTCATTGCATTGGGTACTTCATTAAAATTACCTCTTTCCACCACTTATGTGACTTTCATGGTTGCCATGGGTACTTCCCTCGCCGACCGTGCCTGGGGACGTGACTCTGCCGTATTCCGTATCACAGGTGTACTTAGTGTGATTGGTGGCTGGTTTATTACAGCCGGTGCCGCATTTACCATCTGTTTCTTCGTTGCCATGATAATCCACTTCGGTGGTACATTTGCCATCATCGCGCTGATTGGCTTGGCAATATTCTCACTGATTCGTAGCCAGGTGATGTACAAGAAACGCAAAGCTAAAGAAAAAGGGAATGAAACCATCAAACAGCTGATGCAGAGTAGCAACAATGCAGAAATTCTGGAACTGCTGCGTAAACATACCCGTGAAGAGTTAGTGAAGGTACTGGCATTTACCGAAGAAAACTTAGAACGTACCGTAACGGCATTCCTGCACGAAAACCTTCGCGGATTACGTCGTTCCATGGGTTCTGTGAAATTTGAAAAACAACTCATTAAGCAGATGAAACGTACCGGCACCCTCGCCATGTGTCGCCTGGACAACAATACGGTATTGGAAAAAGGTCTTTACTACTATCAAGGCAATGATTTCGCCAGCGAACTGGTATACAGCATCGGACGTCTCTGTGAACCTTGTCTCGAACATATCGACAATAACTTCAAGCCATTGGATACCATTCAGAAAGGTGAGTTCTCTGACGTTACGGAAGATATTATCTACTTATTACAAGTTTGCCGCCACAAGATGGAAAACAATGATTATGATGAGTTTGAGAATGAACTCCGGAAAGCGAATGATCTGAACGGACAATTATCGCACCTGAAGCGTGAAGAGTTACAGCGCATTCAAAGCCAAGCCGGCAGCATCAAAGTCAGCATGGTTTATCTGACAATGATACAGGAAGCCCAAAACGTTGTCACTTATACAATCAACCTGATGAAAGTCAGTCGTAAGTTCCAATTGACTGAATAAGATTTCACCACAGAGTAAAAGAGGAGTCCCACAGAGTTTAATTTCAAATTGATTAAACTCTGTGGGACTCCTCTTTTACTCTGTGGTGAGAAACAAAATTTAGTCTCTGCGTCCCATAAATATCATAATGTAGTAAATCAGCGTTGCCAATGAACCCAATGCAGCCACCACATAGGTATAAGCAGCGGAACGAAGTGCATCTTCGGCTTGCTTATGATTGTAAGAGTTCGTAATGCCCGAACGGCTCAACCATACCAATGCACGCTTACTTGCGTCTATTTCCACCGGCAAAGTGACGAAACTGAACAGTGTGGTCATAGCAAACAGGATAATACCTGCCAGCAATAACTGCGGGAACGTGTTCAACAGCAAGATACCACCCAGCAACAACCAGGTCATCCACTGTGAAGCAAACGATACCACTGGCACCAACTTGCTACGCATAGTCAGCGGAGCATAAGCCCGTGCGTGTTGCACTGCATGTCCACACTCGTGAGCGGCAACGGCAGCAGCCATGATACTGTTACTTTCATATACACCTTCACTCAGGTTTACTGTCTTATTGGCAGGGTTATAGTGGTCTGTCAGTTGTCCCGGCGTATGTGTCACCTGAACATCATAAATTCCATTGTCATGTAACATCTGAAGGGCAACATCACGGCCCGTCATTCCATTACCGGTAGGGATCTTGGAGTACTTCTTGAACTTGTTCTGCAAGTTCATTTGCACCAGCCAGCTAACTACAGCTATACCAATAAAGATAATCCATTGTATTCCTATCATTCCTTCCATAATCTTTTTCTGTTTTTAGTAATTAAAAATGTGTCGTTTGTTATATATAATACAAATTGTTTGCCAAAAATAAAGGGAAACCGTGAGCTTTACTACAGTTTCCCTTATATTTTAGGAAGAATTAGCGAAAACCGACTATTGCCCAACAAGTTGTAACTCTATCACGTAATCCGTATCTGCGGGAACTTCCGGTAATTGCAACACCACTCCCTGTCCGGTACGGGTAATTCGTATCGGGGATTGATCTTTAAACAGAAAACCCTTCTTCACCATTTTTCCATCCAATGGAAGATAAAGCGCATTATCCTTCAAATTCAAGATGTGAACAAAAAGTCGGTTTCCTTTTTGTGTTGTCACTCCCCAATCATGTGGAGGAATAATACCGCCACGAGTGCCATAAATCGTTTCGCCATACACTTTCATCCACTCTCCCACTTCCTTCAGCCTCTGAACTGCCACTTCTGGCAGACACCCGTCCGGCTGAGGGCCGATATTCATCAGAAGATTTGCATCCTTTCCGGCAGCCTTCACCAGATAATGTATCAATGTTTTCGTTGACTTATAATCTTGATCGGTAATCTTATATCCCCACATCCCGTTCATGGTTTCACAAGTTTCCAGAGGCAGGTGACTGACATCTTGCCCAGATAATCCGGCACTGTTTTCCCCCGGCAGATCACGCTCGAAGATTTGTATATCTTCCCCTGGGAAAGGTACCTGATGATGGTTGTTCCCTACCAGACAAGCAGGTTGCAGGCGATGTATCAGCGCATATTGTTCCGGCAGCTGCCAGTCAAAATCCGGATTAGCATCCTGGTCCCACCAGCCATCGAACCAGATAGCACCTATCGGACCGTAGTTCGTCAACAACTCCGTCAACTGGTTATTCATAAAAGTATAATAGCTTTTCCAGTCTCCTTTCGGATTAGGCCTTCCGGTTCCACGCCCTGTACGTCCCCAAGGTGCATCTTCACGATACCAGTCGATATGGGAGTAATAGAAATGAAGCCGAATACCTTGTTTATGACATTCGTCTGCCAATTCTTTTACTACATCGCGCTTGAAAGGGGTTGCATCTACAATATTATAATCGGAATACTTGGTATGAAACATAGAGAACCCTTCATGGTGGCGACTTGTAAAGCAGATATATTTGGCTCCCGATGCCTTAATGGCACTTACCCATTCAGCCGCACTAAACTTGGAAGGATAGAAACCTCCGGCAAGTTTGGCATATTCTTTATAGTTCAAATCTTTATTGGTCATCGTCCACTCACCGGTAGCCAACATACAGTATAGTCCCCAGTGCAGGAATATTCCAAACTTATTGTCTTGAAACTCCTGACGGGCTTTCAGGTTCTCGGCAGACGGTTGATAAGTCTGCGCCTTTGCAGGCAAAAAGGATGCTGCAAACAAAAGGGATAAAAGAAGGTGTGTTTTCATCATAAAGTATGCGGATGGGTTAATAAAAAATGAGATTACATCAGCATGTATATCTGATGTAATCTCATTATAATATAGTTAGACTTACTCTTCTGTATAACGTTCAATCGTCTGTCCACGATCAGGACCTACGGAAACAATCTTGATGGGCACACCAAGTTGTTCTTCCAGGAATGTCAGGTAAGCATTGAATTCTTCTGGGAATTCATCTTCGCTCTGCATTCTCGTCATGTCAGTTTCCCAACCGGGCAACTCAACATAAACCGGCTCAAGACCTTCACTGATGTCATACGGGAAATAATCAATTTCTTCACCGTTTACTTTATAAGCTACACAAGCTTTGATTGTTTCGAATGAATCGAGTACATCGCTCTTCATCATGATCAATTTGGTAACACCGTCTACCATAATGGCATACTTCAACGCCACCAAGTCAATCCAACCGCAACGACGTTTACGACCTGTTACCGAACCAAACTCATGTCCCAGTGTACAAATCTGGTCACCTGTCTTATCAAACAGCTCCGTAGGGAACGGACCTGCACCTACACGTGTACAGTATGCTTTGAAGATACCATAGACTTCACCAATCTTATTAGGAGCCACACCCAAACCGGTACATGCACCTGCACAAATAGTATTGGAAGAAGTAACGAACGGATATGAACCAAAGTCGATATCCAACATCGTGCCCTGAGCACCTTCACAAAGTACTGACTTATTATCGTTCAGCAGGTTATTAATCTCATGCTCGCTGTCTACCAACGGGAATTGCTTCAGGTACTCAATACCCTCCATCCAGGCCTTTTCAATCTCTGTCAGGTCATACTCATAATTCAAACCTTTCAGAATTTGCTCATGACGAGCTTTGGCTTCAGCATATTTCTGTTCGAAGTTATGCAGGATATCACCTACACGCAGACCGTTACGACTAATCTTATCGGTATAAGTCGGACCGATACCTTTACCCGTCGTGCCTACTTTAGCATCACCTTTCGCAGCTTCGTAAGCGGCGTCCAATATGCGGTGGGTCGGCAAGATGAGATGCGCTTTCTTAGAAATATGCAAGCGCGCTTTCAGGTTATGACCGGATGCTTCCAATGCTTCAGCCTCTGCCTTGAAGAGAGCCGGATCAAGCACCACGCCATTACCAATGATATTCACCTTGTCACCTTGGAAAATTCCCGAGGGAATAGAACGGAGCACATACTTCTGCCCTTCGAACTCGAGTGTATGTCCGGCATTCGGTCCGCCTTGGAAGCGAGCCACAACATCGTATCTCGGAGTTAATACGTCAACGACTTTGCCTTTGCCTTCGTCGCCCCATTGTAATCCTAATAGAACATCTACTTTCATTTTTCTTTCTTATGGTTATTATTTTTCTTCTTACGTTTGTTAGCGCGGTCGCACTTACTGCACAATCCATACAGATAAAGCGAATAATGTGACAGACTGAACCGACTCAACTTAGTATTCCCAATCGCCTGCTGTAACTCTTCGTTCTGAAATTCAGTCACCTTGCCACACTGCGTGCAGATTTGATGGTGATGCGTATCACGGTTATAGCTCTTTTCGTATTGGGAGGAATTTCCGAACTGATGTTTGATTACCAGTCGTGCATTGATGAGAAGGATAATAGTATTGTAAAGAGTCGCGCGGCTCACACGGAAATTCTCCTGGTCAGCCATCAGCGAATAAAGCGTATCGATGTCAAAATGACCATCAATGGAATAGATAGTATCGAGTATGGCATAGCGTTCGGGAGTCTTGCGATGCCCGTTCGCGTTGAGATATTCAGTGAATATCTGCTTTACCGTATCTTTCACATTCTGACTTTCCATTTTGGCGGCGCAGTTTTTTACAGCCAACAAAGTTAAGCCTTTTTTGCGGAAAGCAAATGAGAAAGGGGAAAAAAAACAAAAAAAGAGTGAGTGATAGAGTAATCACCCTATCACTTTATTCTATTTCTTCTCTTACAAGATTATATAGCAACTGTTCGGCTTCCGATTCGGAATGTTCCATCTCTTCCACCCGACGGCACACTTGGAAAGCATGTTCTTCACTATGCTGCATGAAGCGGCGAATGGCCGCCATAGCTGCATTGCGCACGTGGTAGGAACCAGAAATAAAAGCGCAAACCGCCTGGTCGAGAAATTCGTTCGCAGCACGTTCATTCATATCCCCCTTCTTCATCAGCAAGCGGGCAATGGTGAGAAAACCGCACGTCTGTACATACTCCCGCTCATCGGCAATCCATTGAAAAGACTTCGCAGGAGCATAAGGAAGATGCTGGAACAGATTCATAGAAGTAAGTTCCGCTATTTCAATATTCTGAATGCTTTCCACCCAGATATCAGCAATCTCCGGAAAGAAGCTGTCTACCGGCTGCAACAGCCCTGCCAGAATCTTACATTCACGAATTTCTTCTTTCCACAAGGCTTGCGCCAATGAGTGATCTTTTTCATATCCTTCGGCAATTGCCTTGATGCGGGGAAGTTCTACACCGAAATTCAATTTGTAGATCAGTCCCTTTTCACGCATACTTTGAGACACAGCCCCGTTCATAGAGAGGCGGAACTGTGTCTTTATTTCTTTCAGTTGTTCATGTAAATCCACAAAACAATGATTTATAGTTAATTATTAATAGAAGGCAGATTAGAATAATTCTTACTGTAACGCAACATTTGTTCTGCATAACCTTCGTCATAAGTCACCTTCACATCGGTTATCTTACCGGCTGCATCTACTACTGCTTCATATTTCGGATTTACAAATCCCTTGTACGGAGCCAGATTCAGTTTCTTATAACGTTCCAGAACTTCGGCATGCAAAGCCGGATCTACCTTCACTGCATAGTTTTCCACCAAATCATGAGCACCTTGATAGTCGCCTGTTGATTTGATACGTTGGATCTCGGACAGTAATTCACCGAAGAGTTCACGCAGTTTTTCGTAATCGTTCACCACCACATAAGTCTTACCATCTTTCTTCACCAGTTCTACTACTTTATCCGCCGCACCTTTCTCAAACACCCAGCGGGCAATGAGCTGACGATTACGCATGTGGGCTTCTTCCACATTATTCCCCGGTTCAATGCGAACCAGCTGTGTCATCAGGCCGTTCATCAGATAAGTATAATATTCTGCTTTGTAAGCATCTTCATTGGGTGTTAGTCCCAATTCTACCAACTTAGGATCAGCTACATAATACAGGCCAAACAAGTCCGCACGCGCTTCCTCAATTGTGGAGCCATAGGCTTTCAAAGCATCCGGATCAACTCCCGGAAGCAACTTTCCGGAACCATGTCCCAAACATTCATGCAAGTCCGTATGGAGTTCGCCTGTCAGATCGGCATATTTATCTATCAACTGCAATTCGGCATCGCTATATACAAACTCTTCATTGAATCCGTTGCCATGAGCCGCCTTATTATATGCATCCGTAATATTACCGATAGTCACAGATTTAGAACCATGATGGCTACGTATCCAGTTGGAGTTAGGCAAATTGATACCGATAGCCGTTGCCGGATAAAGGTCACCGGCCAGAATAGCAGCAGTAATCACCTTGGCAGAAACACCTTTCACTTCATCTTTCTTGAATTGTTTATCTACCGGAGAGTGATCTTCAAACCATTGCGCATTGCCACTGATAATCTCAGTACGATGCGTAGCTTCCATATCCTTAAAGTTTACTAATGATTCCCAGCTTGCCTTCATACCCAACGGATCACCATAGCTTTCAGTAAATCCATTCACAAAATCCACAAGGGAATTCAAATCTTTCACCCAAAGGATAGCATATTCATCAAAAGTCTTCAGATCACCGGTCTCATAAAACTTTATCAGTTCGGCAATCACAGCCTTCTGTTCCGGATTTTCAGCTACGCCTTCCGCTTTCTTCAGCCAGTATACAATCTTATCGATAGCCTGTCCGTACAGACCACCCACTTTCCAGATCTTTTCCTGAATCTTGCCGTTTTCCTTCACCAGACGACTGTTCAGACCGTAAGAAACAGGCGTTTCATCTTTCGGGTCTTTCATTGCATTATAGAAGTCTTCAGCTTCTTTCTGCGTCACACCGTCATAATAGTTGCAAGCAGAAGTCAACACTAAGTCCTCTCCTGCTGCCTGGTTCACGCGTTTCGGCATCACAGCTGGATCAAAAATAACCGGAAATAATTCATCACATAATTGCTCCACGGTTTGTCCTTCAGCCAGCGGCAATGTAGAGGCATCTACACTCAGCATAGCCTCTTTGAAAAATTCGGGAGCAAAACCAGGCACGAACTTCTCAGAGCCATAATGGTGGTGAATGCCATTAGAGAACCACACACGTTTAAGGTACACTTCCATCGCCTTAAAATCAGGCGTATTTTTGTCTCCTTTATATCCTGTATAAACAGCTTCCAACGTTCTCCGAATGCGCAGGTTATATTTTCCATTCTGATCGAAGAGAATGTCACGGCCCTGCAAAGCAGCTTCCGTAAGGTAATACACCAGCTCTTTCTGTTGGAGCGACAAGTTCTCGAAACCGGGAACCCGGTAACGTAATATTTGTAAGTCTGCAAATTGTTCCACTGTATAATCAAATTTATCTGCCTCGGCAGTTGTTGTCTTCGAGCCGCTACAAGCTGTCAGCAATGCAAAAGCGGCACATGCTATTAGTTGTTTCTTCATGTGTCGGGAGATATGTGAGTTGGTATTTAGAAAAGACGAAAAGGAAGTATTCCGAAACAGTTGCTCCGGAATATTTCCTTTTTATACATTGTTCTACGCAGAATTATTGTTTTTTATCTGCGTGTTTTTTGCGATATCCGTTAGGAGTTTCACCTACATTTTTGTAAAATGCAGCGTAGAAAGACTGACGGTTGGCAAAACCTACCATCGTGCTAATTTCCTCTACATTCTTGTCGGCATATCTCTTGTCCGTCAATAAATGCTTAGCATCTTTTACTCTGTACTCATTCAATAGGCATGAATAGTTCATACCAAAACGAGAATTTACTACAGCAGACAAATAGCGAGTGTTGGTTTTCAACTCTTTCGCCAAGTCTTTAGCCGAGTAATCGGGATCTTTGTACTTTTTCTGCACAACTACGATATTCAATATCTTGTCATACAATTCATCTGCCAATTCCGGACGAATCAACGAGCGGTAAGCAGCATTCTTCTCTTTTTTCTCTCTCAGGTTATAGGGGCGCTTCTTTGTAGCCGCTTCCTGATTCTTGTTTTCTAAATCACTCATTTGAATTAACTGGTTAGGGTTTGTTAAAAAATGAAAGCCCGAAGGATTTTCCTTTAGACTTTACAAAAGTCTGACATTTTTTTCTAATACGCAACTTTTCTCGTACATATTTTTGATCTATAAACAACGAAAAAGGTTGAAAAGTAGTCTTTAAGCCGATTTAATAAGAAACTTTAACTTTTGCAAAAGAGGTTATGATATAAAATGAATACGTTTATCAGCTTGTTTTATATACAATAATTAATGTACCTTTGCAGGATAAAACTTTATCAACGAAAATGATACAGACGCTTAAACGATATTTTGGTTACGATAGTTTCCGCCCCTTACAAGAAGAGATTATCCGCACATTACTGGCCGGAAAAGATTCCTTGGTATTGATGCCTACCGGAGGTGGAAAGTCCATTTGTTACCAGCTTCCGGCCCTGTTATGCGAAGGAACTGCCGTCGTAGTTTCCCCTTTAATTTCCCTGATGAAAGATCAGGTGGAATCACTTTGTGCCAACGGTGTAGCTGCGGGTGCTCTGAACAGCAGTAACGACGAGACGGAAAATGCCGCTCTACGCCGTTCTTGCATGGAAGGAAAGCTGAAATTACTCTACATTTCGCCTGAGAAATTAATAGCAGAAGCCAACTATCTTTTAAGAGATATGCACATCTCATTATTTGCCATCGATGAAGCGCATTGTATTTCACAATGGGGGCATGATTTCCGTCCGGAATATGCACAAATGGGATTCATACGCGAGATGTTTCCAAATATTCCGGTCATAGCTCTTACAGCTACAGCAGATAAAATTACACGTGAAGATATTGTACGGCAGTTACACCTCAACCAGCCGAAGGTTTTCATCTCTTCTTTCGACCGCCCCAACCTGAGTCTTACCGTAAAACGGGGATACCAACAGAAAGAAAAGAGTAAAGCCATACTGGATTTCATTGATCGCCATCGCGGTGAAAGCGGCATCATCTATTGCATGAGTCGCAGCAAAACGGAGACAGTAGCACAGATGCTGCAAAAGCAAGGGCTCCGTGTAGCCGTTTATCATGCCGGATTATCCTCCGCCCGAAGGGATGAAGCACAGGATGATTTCATCAACGACCGTGTACAAATAGTTTGTGCCACGATTGCTTTCGGTATGGGAATTGATAAAAGTAATGTGCGCTGGGTCATCCATTACAATCTGCCTAAGAGTATAGAGAGTTTTTACCAGGAGATCGGGCGTGCCGGACGAGATGGGTTGCCAAGTGATACTCTCTTATTTTATTCTCTGGCCGACCTCATTCTATTAACCAAGTTTGCGACGGAAAGCGGTCAACAAGGTATCAACCTAGAGAAGTTACAACGTATGCAACAATATGCTGAAGCTGATGTTTGCCGGCGTCGCATCCTGTTGAGTTATTTCGGTGAAGCCACTACAGAGGATTGCGGGAACTGTGATGTCTGCAAGAATCCCCCCCAACGTTTTGACGGAACTGTGATTGTACAAAAAGCTCTAAGTGCTATCGTTCGTACGGAACAGCAGATCGGCACGAGTATTCTTGTAGATATCTTGCGCGGAAATAATACTCCGGATGTATCGGAGAAAGGTTACCAGCAACTGAAAACTTTCGGTGCCGGACGTGAAGTTCCTGCCCGTGACTGGCAGGACTACTTGTTACAAATGTTACAACTGGGTTATTTTGAAATAGCATACAACGAAAACAACCATCTGAAAATAACAAGTAGCGGTAGTGATGTCCTCTTCGGGCGGGCACAAGCACGGTTGGCAGTAATCCGGCGTGAAGAGTTCGCACCCGCCAAAGGGCGAAAGAAAAAATCAACCATTCCGGTCAGAGAGCTACCATTGGGGTTACCGAACACGGAAAGTGAAGAACTTTTCGAAGCCCTGCGTGCATTACGGAAAAGGCTTGCAGATCAAGAAGCACTACCGGCCTATATTGTACTGTCCGACAAGGTATTGCATTTACTCAGCACTGCCCGCCCTATTACAATGGAAGCATTCGGCAATATCAGCGGAATCGGTGAATATAAAAAGAAGAAATACGGAAAGGATTTTGTCGAGTTAATCAAGAAATACGTTTAATAACCCGTTTGCGGAATTTCTTATGGTATAAATAATATACTAAAGATGTAAACCACTTATCATTTGCATTGCTGTAGCAATCCCCTGAGATCCGCCTGCGGCACTCCAAGAGACATTGCTTTCTCAAAATCCTGCTTTGCCAAATTTTTCTTCTTCTGGGACAGATAAATCTGTCCGCGCATCAGATAGGCTTCCGTCTGCGAAGGATTCAATTTTAGAGCTTCTTCCAGATCAATCATTGCCAGATCAACATGCTGCATATCCTGTTCTATCCCCGCACGTGCTACGTATAAGGCTGCATCCTGCGGATCTTCTACCAGCATCTTATTCAATATCTCCAAGGCTTTCTGTAAGTTTCCATCTTTTTGCTCCAGAGTGGCGAGTCCTAAACGGGCATTATAATTCTGAGGATCGAGCTTCAGTAATCGTTCATAATCTGCCCGGGCAAATTTGAGATCGCGCTGGGTCACATAAATATAGGCACGCATCAAGAGTGCTTCCCGGTTATCCTTTTCCAGATCCAGCACTAAAGAATAGTCTACACGTGCCTGCTCATTCCGTCCCATTTCGAGATTCAGTGCGGCACGATTCAAGAGAATGGGAACAGCCCGTGGAGCAATGTTCAAGGCATACGTGTAAGATTCTAAAGCCTGATCATAATCCCGTTGCCGACGTTGGATAGTACCGAGATTAGAAAACAATAAGGCATTATGAGGATTAGCAGGTTCCAGTTTCAAAGCCTGGCGGATATAATTTTCCGCCTGTGCCAGACTATCTTGTTCCGTACAAGCAATGGCACGGTCCGAAAGTTCCTGGTAAGTTTGGGCAAACACAGGAGATACACCTATTATATATACAAGGAAAGAAAGAATAGACTTCTTCATTTTTAATTTATTTAAAGATTATGTTTCAAGGAAGGGAATCATTTGTTTCATTACTTGAAACCGTTAGTTTCATTACTTGGAACTATTAGTTTCATTGCTTGAAACTCCTGGTTTCACACCGAGAAACTGCTGGTTTCATCGCTTGAAACTATTTGTTCCACACGAGGAAATATTTTGTTCCCTAATATGCAACGAAACGTTTAATAAGGATGACTAATCCAACGGATAAGTTTCAAATGCAAACAGCTCTGTCGACAGATAACGCTCTCCCGTATCAGGCAGAAGAACTACAATCTTCTTATTCGCAAAATCCGGACGTTGTGCCAGCAAACGCGCTGCATATACAGCCGCACCGGAAGATATGCCCGCCAGTAATCCTTCGGTAGACGCCAACTCGCGTCCGCCACGAATTGCTTCATCATCGGGCACAGGAAGCACTTCATCTACAACGGAGGCATCATAAATAGCAGGAATAAAATTGGCTCCGATTCCCTGAATACGATGTGGCCCTTCCACTCCGCCTTCCAATACAGGAGATGATTCCGGTTCTACGGCAACAATATACACATCCGGATTATGTTTTTTCAAGGCACGTGCCACTCCACAGATGGTTCCGCCTGTTCCCACTCCGGCTACAAAGACATCCACTTTTCCGTCTGTATCCGTCCAGATTTCTTCACCTGTAGTGAGCGTATGAATCTGTGCGTTAGAAGGATTTTCAAATTGTTGAAGGATGATTGAACCAGGAATAGACGCCCTCAACTCCTGCGCTTTTGCAATGGAGCCTACCATACCGGTCAATCCATCTGTCAGTACAATTTCAGCACCCAGTGCTTTCAGCAGATTACGACGCTCTATACTCATGGTTTCGGGCATCGTGAGCATCAGGTGATATCCTTTGATTGTAGCAACCATCGCCAGTCCCACACCGGTATTTCCACTGGTAGGCTCTATAATCGTCGCACCGGGCTTCAGTGCTCCGCGCGCTTCTGCATCTTCGATCATGGCAAGCGCCACACGATCTTTCACACTCCCAGCCGGATTGAACGCTTCCAACTTTGCGATAATATTCTGTTTCAGTCCATATTTACGACTGTATTCCGCTAATTCCATAAGCGGAGTGCGACCGATAAGTTCCGTCAGGTTCTTTGCTATTTTTGCCATAACAATCTAATTATTAAATATCCTCACTTGCAGGTATCTTTGTACAAAGATAATGCAAACCGAAAGCAGAATAAAATGAACTCGTTCATTTTTTATGCAGAGGTACAGCTTATCTTCGTTTCTAAGCAAAGATAGATAAAAAACTATTTCGCTGCTCAAGTGTTACATTTCTATCACGTAAATTTGCATAATAAAATTTATAGAACTCTTACACCTTATTAAATATATGTCACACGAACATTCACATCAGCATAGCCATGCCATCAACGCAGAGTCACTGAACAAGGCATTTATTATAGGCATTGTTCTCAATTTAGCTTTTGTCGTCATAGAGTTTGCAGCCGGTTTCTGGTTCGATTCCCTCGCGCTGCTTTCCGATGCAGGACACAATTTAAGCGATGTAGTCAGTCTCGTGCTGGCATTGCTGGCTTTCCGTCTGGCCAAAGTCAAAGCCAATGAACGATATACGTATGGTTATAAAAAAAGTACAATCCTGGTATCCTTGCTTAATGCAGTCATTTTGCTGGTAGCCGTAGGCGCCATTGTCATCGAAAGTATTCATAAGCTGAATAATCCGGCAGTTGTTCCCGGTGGAGCTATTGCTTGGGTAGCGGGTGTGGGAGTACTTATCAATGCATTCACGGCTTTCCTCTTTATGAAAGATAAGGAAAAAGACCTGAACGTAAAAGGAGCTTATCTGCATATGGCAGCAGATGCTTTGGTATCAGTGGGAGTATTAGTGGCAGGTATCGTTATCAGCCGGACCGGCTGGTATATTATCGACCCGATTATCGGTCTGATTGTGGCTGTTGTCATTCTCATCTCTACGTGGAATTTACTGCATGACAGTCTTCGCCTAACGCTGGATGGCGTACCCACAAGTATAGACAGTCAAAAAGTAGTAAAAGCCATCCGTGCCCTTCCCGGTGTTGATGACGTTCACCATATACATATATGGGCCATCAGCACCACAGAGAATGCACTGACAGCCCATATTGTTTTAAAGCAACCGGAAGGTATGCAAGAGGTGAAACACCTTATTCGCCACCGGCTTGAAGATTTCGGTATCGGTCATGCCACCCTGGAGTTTGAAGTTCCGGGCGAACATTGCGAAGCCGTATTTGCCGAAGATTAGCTACGTTTGATATAATCTACCACCCATGCTCCTACTTCTTTGGTACCATACTTCGCACCACCTTCTACCTGAATTTCCGGTGTACGGACGTTAGCATCCAAAGAAGCATCTACAGCTTTGCGAATCAATGCGCCTTCTTCCAGCAAATTGAAATATTCGAATAACATGGCAGCCGAAAGGATTTGCGCCAACGGGTTAGCAATATTCAAACCTTTAGCTTGTGGCCATGAACCGTGGATCGGTTCGAATACAGGAGTGCTTTCGCCTGTAGAAGCCGAAGGAAGCAATCCCATAGAACCACTGATTACAGAACCTTCATCCGTAAGGATATCACCGAATGTATTTTCGGTAACCATTACATCAAAGAATTTAGGCTCCTGAATCATCTTCATGGCTGCATTGTCCACGAACATATAGTCCGTAGTCACTTCAGGATATTGCGGTGCCATTTCCTGGGCAATCTGTCTCCACAGGCGTGAAGATGCGAGCACATTGGCTTTATCTACCACCGTGAGGTGCTTATTGCGTTTCATGGCATACTCGAAACCAACTTTCAGAATACGTTCAATCTCCGGACGAGTGTACATATTGGTATCATACGCTTTGTCGTTGTCCTGATACTTCTCGCCGAAATACATACCACCGGTCAGCTCGCGGATACAAAGAAAATCTGCACCATCCACCAATTCTGCACGAAGCGGTGATTTATGGAGCAGACATTTGAAAGTTTGTACCGGACGGATATTGGCAAACAATCCCAGTTTCTTACGCATAGCCAGTAGACCCTGTTCGGGACGTACTTTGGCAGTAGGATCATTGTCAAATTTCGGATCGCCTACAGCCGAGAACAAAACGGCATCTGCGTTTTTACAAACTTCATAAGTAGCTTCGGGGAACGGATCGCCCACTTTGTCGATAGCATCTGCACCGCAGATGGCATATTCGTAGTTTACTTTATGTCCAAACTTCTCACATACGGCGGTCATTACGTCCACACCTACGGTGGAAATCTCCGGGCCAATGCCGTCACCGGCTAATACTGCAATTTTAAAATCCATTGTTTTCTTTATTTTTTTAGGTATTCTTCTATTTTCTTTCCCTCAACTGGGTTCATCATTCTGATTTTTTAAGTTCATAGTCATCCTCAATGATATTCAGCATTTTCATTGTCGCCTTAATCGCTGCCTCCGTCTGGTCGGCATCCAGTCCGCGTGTACGGAACACTGTGCCGTCATAGCTCCAGGTAATCACTGTCTGCACAAAAGCATCGGTACGCCCACCGGGAGGGATGGTTACGGCATAGTTCGTCAGCATGGGGAATTTGCGTCCTAACGTCACCTTATAAATCTTACGCAGAGCACGTACAAAAGCATCATACTGACCGTCACCGCTGGAACTTTCTTCAAACTCCTGTCCGTTGATTTCAATTTTCAGCGTAGCCATCGGCTTCAGACCGTAAGCAAGGTTCACGATGTATGTCTTCAGTTTCACTTTCTCATTCATCACTCCGTGCTTCAGTACGTCCGAAACGATATAAGGCAAATCTTCCTGGGTAACCAGTTCTTTCTTGTCACCCAACTCGATAATCCGTTCCGTCACCTTACGCATGGAATCCTCATCCAGCGTCAGTCCCAGATCTTCCAGATTCTTACGGATGTTCGCCTTACCACTGTTCTTACCCAGTGCATATTCCCGCTTACGTCCGAAACGCTCGGGTAACAGGTCGTTGCAATAAAGGTTACTCTTATTGTCTCCATCTGCATGTACTCCCGCTACCTGCGTGAACACATTTTCACCTACAATCGGTTTATTGGCGGGTATGGCGATGCCCGAATAAGATTCAACCACCCGGCTGACTTCATTCAGACGGCCTTCGTCAATGTTAGTGATAGCATTGAAATGGTCTTTCAGAATAGCCTGCACACTGGACAACGGCGCATTACCGGCACGTTCACCCAGACCGTTGATTGTGGTATGAAGTCCCTTCGCACCACTCAGCACAGCAGCCAGCACATTGCTCACTGCCAGGTCGTAATCATTATGCGGATGGAAATCGAAGTGAGCATGCGGATAGCGCTTCACCATCTTCCGCATATATTCGATGACCTGCAAAGGATTCAGCACACCCAATGTATCAGGCAACATATACCGTTTGATATTTGTGTGCATCAGTGCATCCACCATCTGGAAGACATACTCCGGAGAATCTTTCATCCCGTTGCTCCAGTCTTCCAGGTAAATATTCACCTCCATATCCTGTTCATTGGCATAATTCACTACGCCAATAATATCCTCGATATGTTCTTCAGGGGTCTTTCTCAACTGACAGGTGCAATGCTTCAGCGAACCTTTGCACAGAAGATTAATGACGCGGCAGCCGGTAGCGTGTATCCAGTCTACCGACGTATGCCCGTCTACGAAACCCAACACCTCCACCCGGGGCAATAAATTACGCCGCGCGGCCCAGTCACATATCATCTTGACTGCGTCGAACTCACCGTCCGAAACCCGTGCCGAAGCTACTTCCACCCTGTCTACTTTCAGTTCTTCCAGTAGCAGACGGGCTATCATCAGCTTTTCATGGGGGACGAACGACACACCGCTGGTTTGCTCACCGTCGCGGAGCGTGGTGTCCATGATTTCTATTTGGGGCTGTTTATACTTCATTTTTATTTTCCCACGCTTCTATTTTATCTTTATTCTCTACCAGGAAATCGATGTCATCCAAGCCATTCATCAGGCAATGTTTCTTGTAAGCATTGATTTCGAAAGTCTCACTTTTGCCTGTTGCTTTGTTGGTGATTGTCTGTTCCGGCAGGTTCACCACTACCTCCGTTTTCGGATCGGCAGCAATGGAATCAAACAATTCTTTCAGGAACGATTCGCTCACCACTACAGGCAATACGAAATTATTCAGTTCATTATTCTTGTGAATATCTGCAAAGAAACTGCTGACTACCACGCGGAAACCATAATCTGCAATGGCCCATGCTGCATGCTCGCGGCTACTGCCCGAACCGAAGTTCTTTCCGGCTACAAGCACCTGTCCGCTATAGGTCGGATCGTTCAGAACGAAAGAGTCGATTTTGTTTCCTTGTTTGTCATACCGCCAGTCGCGGAACAGATTCTCACCGAAGCCCTCTTTAGTCGTAGCTTTCAGAAAACGTGCAGGAATGATCTGGTCTGTATCTACATTCTCCAACGGGAGAGGCACACAAGTACTGGTGATGATATTGAATTTCTGTTTCATTGTTTCTTATCTTTGATTTTGAAATACTTATTATTAATGACTTCTGCCAGGAGGACTGAAATTACATCAGTTCTCTCGGGTCCGTAATCACCCCCGTCACTGCTGCCGCAGCTGCTACCAGCGGACTGGCAAGCAATGTGCGTGAACCCGGTCCCTGACGACCTTCAAAGTTACGGTTACTTGTAGAAACCGCATACATTCCGGCGGGTACCTTATCATCATTCATTGCCAGACAAGCCGAACATCCCGGCTGGCGGATAGCAAAACCTGCTTCCTCCAATACCTTATCCAGACCTTCTTCACGAATCTGTGCATCTACCATCCACGAACCGGGTACCAACCAGGCAACCACATGTTCCGCCTTCTTGTGGCCTTTCACTAACGAGGCGAAAGCACGGAAATCTTCAATACGTCCATTCGTACAAGCACCCAAAAACACATAATCTATCTTCTTTCCCAATACTCCCTCACCGGGTTGGAAGCCCATATAATCCATTGATTTCAGGAATGAAGCTTTTGCAGCCTCTCCCATTCCATCAGTCGTAGGAATGTGCTGCGTGATACCCATACCCATACCCGGATTTGTTCCGTACGTAATCATCGGTTCGATATCCGCTGCATCAAAATGCACTTCTTTATCAAACGTAGCATTCTCATCGCTCTTCAACGTCTTCCAGTATGCCAACGCCTTCTCCCATTCCTCACCCGCCGGAGCATATTCACGGCCTTTGATATATTCGAATGTCACTTCATCCGGTGCCACCATACCACCACGTGCACCCATTTCTATACTCAGGTTGCACAGCGTCAGGCGTCCTTCCATGGTCAGACTGCGAACTGCTTCTCCGGCATATTCCACAAAATAACCGGTTGCACCACTCGTTGTCATTTTAGACATCATATAAAGAGCAATATCTTTTGCCGTCACACCTTTACCCAATTTTCCGTCCACTGTGATGCGCATTGTCTTGGGGCGTGTCTGCAAGATACATTGTGAAGCCATTACCATTTCAACCTCACTTGTACCGATACCAAAAGCTACTGCTCCCATCGCACCGTGCGTTGAAGTATGCGAGTCACCACACACAATCGTCATTCCCGGCAATGTCAAGCCTCTTTCCGGACCTACCACATGGATGATACCATTCTTCTTATGCAACATGCCGAAATGTGTCAATCCGAAATCTTCCGCATTCTTGGCCAGTGTATCCACCTGTGTTTTGGAGATCGGATCTTCAATCGGCTTGTCCTGATCGTGGGTCGGCGTATTATGGTCGGGCATACAAACAATCTTTTCCGGACGGAAACATTGGATACCGCGTGCACGCATTCCCGCAAAAGCCTGCGGACTGGTTACTTCATGGCAATAAAGGCGATCTATATATAACTGTGTGGGACCATCTTCCACTTGCTGAACCACGTGGGCATCCCAGATTTTATCAAATAATGTATTCATCAGATTTATTACGATTTTACGATTTATAATTGAGGTTAGTCTTATGATTTGAACTTATTGATACAATCGATATAAGCTTCTACCGATGCGGCAATAATATCCGTATTCGCACCGAAACCATAATAGATATGATTATCATATTCCACCTGCATGTGCACCTTACCCATATCGTCACTACCTTTGCTGATAGCCTGAATAGTAAATTCCTTCAGTGTCATGTGGCGGTCGATGATCTTCTTTAAAGCCTTTATCGCTGCATCTACCGGACCGTTTCCACTGGCAGCCGCTTCAAACTTTTCACCGGAGATATTCAGTCCCAGACTGGCAACCGAACGCACACCCACTCCACTGGTCACTTGCAGATATTCCAGTTTCACGCGGTGGTTCTGTGTGCGGTCTGCACCGGCAAGCACCAGGATATCATCATCATTAATATCTTTCTTCTTATCCGCCAATTTCAGGAAAGCTTCATATACCTTGTCCAGTTGTTCCTGTTCAAGCTCCACGCCTAATACCTGCAAACGATTCTTCAAAGCAGCACGTCCGCTACGGGCAGTCAATACGATAGAATTATCGTCGATACCCACATCGTGCGGGTCGATAATTTCGTAAGTCTGCACATTCTTCAACACACCATCCTGATGGATACCCGATGAATGCGCAAAGGCATTGCGACCTACGATAGCCTTGTTAGGCTGCACCGGCATGTTCATCAAGCTTGAAACCATGCGGCTTGTCGGATAAATCTTCTGTGTATTGATGTTCGTTTCAATTTCAATATCTTTATGACATTTGATAATCATAGCCACTTCCTCAAGCGAAGTATTACCTGCGCGTTCACCGATACCATTGATAGTAACCTCTACCTGGCGGGCACCATTCAGTACACCGGCCATCGTATTTGCAGTAGCCATTCCCAAGTCATTATGACAGTGCGTAGAAAGAATCGCTTTCTCAATACCACTCACATGCTCCATCAAATACTTGATCTTCGCTCCATATTCATCCGGCAGACAGTAACCGGTCGTATCCGGAATGTTCACTACTGTAGCACCCGCTTTAATTACAGCTTCCACCACACGAGCCAGATATTCATTGTCCGTACGACCTGCATCTTCTGCATAGAACTCCACATCATCCACATAACGACGGGCATACTTCACGGCAGCTACTGCACGCTCGATGATTTCCTCACGATTGGAATTGAATTTATACTTGATATGCGAATCCGATGTACCGATACCTGTATGAATACGTTTGTGCTTGGCAAACTTCAGAGCATCCGCAGCTACATCTATATCTTTTTGTACCGCACGGGTTAATGCGCAAATAGTAGGCCATGTCACCGCTTTGGATATTTCAATAACAGAGTTGAAATCTCCCGGACTGGAAATCGGGAATCCGGCTTCAATAACATCCACGCCCAGCAGTTCCAATGCCTTTGCTACCTGAATCTTTTCCACTGTGTTCAATTGGCATCCCGGAACCTGCTCGCCATCGCGGAGCGTTGTGTCGAAAATAAATAACTTGTCACTCATTTCTTATAGTTTTTATAAATTATTGCCATTAAAAAAAGCCTTTCACACTTGGAAGTGAGAAAGGCTTTCGAATATTCTAATCGTTACATATATTCACGCACAGCACTCACTTCCACTAAACCTTGCCAGTAGAATAATAATACCACACAGTAGAATATATGTAAAGTTCTGTATCATTTTTATCTTCTTGTTTTTATTATAACGGTGCAAAGGTATAGATAATTTCGTAGCACACAAACAAATTCGTTACTTTTTTATCTAAAAAAACATCATTTTATAAGTTTGTTATTAAATAACTCTATAAAGTATAACAAAAAAAGGGGGATACATGATGTATCCCCCTTTTTATATGCTCCTATGTGATAAGAATTACTTCTTGTCGCAAGCTTTATCACATTCTTTTTTCTCTTTGCAGCAAGCTTTTGTGCTATCACAAGCAGCAGAATCTGCCTTGCAGCAAGCCTGTACTGAATCACATGCCTGTGCTTCTTCTACAACTTCAACTTCGGTAGCTTCCACTTCAGTATTAGCAGCTTTTTTGTTACCACAAGAAGTCACGGCGAAAGAAAATGCAACTGCAACAGCTGCCAAAAATAACTTTGTCTTCATCTCTAATTTTGCTTTAAACATTAATAATAAATAGTGCGGCGCAAATATAAGCAAAAAATTAGAATTATACAAACACAAAAAGCCTCCATATCATTTCGATATGGAGGCTTCTCTCTAAAAACGGCAACTACCTACTCTCCCACTTGACGCAGTACCATCGGCGTGATCA